>Ga0209517_10000048_pt1 | contig 188456 bp, 166 predicted proteins | sample PeaSoiMetSII2010_FD_187695 | JGI IMG/M metagenome (GOLD analysis project Ga0209517, IMG submission 187695) | Peat soil microbial communities from Weissenstadt, Germany - SII-2010 (SPAdes) (version 2) | ecosystem: Environmental > Terrestrial > Soil > Wetlands > Peat | place: Germany... | reverse complement strand
CGCCGCGATCGGCTCGGGCGGCCCGTTCGCCACCGCGGCCGCCACCGCCCTGTCCCGCAATACCAAGCTCTCCGCCCGGCGCATCGCGGAGGAGGCCATGGCCGTCGCCGGCAAGATCTGCATCTACACGAACGACACTGTGACTTACGAGGAGCTGGAGTAGCCATGGTCATCTATCTTCCCGGGCAGTCCGTGGATGAGGAGCCCATCCTGGACGAGTTGACCCCTCGTGAGATCGTGCGCGAGCTGGACAAGCACGTGGTGGGGCAGGCGGAAGCCAAGCGGGCCGTGGCCATTGCGCTGCGCAACCGCATCCGCCGCCAGAAACTGGCGCCCGAGATGGCCGAAGAGGTGATGCCCAAGAACATCCTCATGATCGGCCCGACGGGCGTCGGCAAGACCGAGCTGGCGCGGAGGCTGGCCCGCCTGGCCAATTCGCCGTTCCTGAAAGTGGAGGCCAGCAAGTTCACCGAAGTGGGCTACGTGGGCCGCGACGTCGAGTCGATGATCCGCGACCTGGTGGACATCGCCATCGACATGGTTCGCGAAGAACGGCTGGATGAGGTGGCCGACCGCGCCGAGATGAATGCCGAGGATCGCCTGCTGGACCTGCTCATGCCGCCGCAGCCGGAGCCCAGCGAGAGCGTGGAACGCACCCGCGAGAAGCTTCGCGAACGCCTGCGCGAAGGCAAGCTGGACGAGCGCCTGGTGGAGATCGACGTGAAGGACCGCGGTCCCACGCTCGAAGTCACCACCAACGCCGGCATCGAGGAGATGGGCATCAACCTCAAGGACATGCTCCCCAGCCTCTTCGGCCAGAAAACGCGCCGCCGCAAAATGCGCGTGGCCGAGGCTCTGGATTACCTGGTGCAGGAAGAGGAGCAGAAGCTCATCGACATGGACCAGGTGACGCGCGTGGCGCTGGAGCGCGTGGAAACCAGCGGCATCATTTTCCTCGACGAAATCGACAAGATCGCCGGGCGCGAAACCGGGCACGGGCCGGACGTGAGCCGCGAAGGCGTGCAGCGCGACATCCTGCCCATCGTGGAAGGCACCACCGTGAATACGCGCTACGGCTTCGTGCGCACCGACCACATCCTGTTCATCGCCGCCGGCGCGTTCCACGTCTCCAAGCCCAGCGACATGATCCCCGAGCTGCAGGGACGCTTCCCCATCCGCGTGGAGCTGAAATCGCTGTCGGTCGAAGACTTCATCCGCATCCTGAAGGAGCCCAAGAACGCGCTGGCGAAGCAGTACATCGCGCTGCTCGAGACCGAAGGCATCAAGCTCGTGCTGACCGACGACGCGCTGGAGGAAGTGGCGCGCTTCGCCGCGCAGGTCAACGAAAGCTCCGAGAATATCGGCGCCCGGCGCCTGCATACCATCATGGAAAAGCTGCTCGAAGAGGTGTCGTTCGAAGGCCCCGATTTGAAGAAGAAGACCGTCAAAGTGGACGCCAACTACGTGCGGAAGCAGCTCGCCGATATCGTGAAGGACCAGGACCTGAGCCGGTACATCCTATAACAGTACGCCCATAACCGAAGTAAAGGCGGGTGTGCTTACCAGTGCGGGGCTTGTGGTCGACCTCGCGTAGCGCTACCCTCACATTGTATGCAACGTAAGCCGGATTGCCGCGTATGCTTGATGGAGCATGACGACGAGATTCACGCTGCGACGCTGAACGTACACGATTGGTTTCACGAGTTGGTCACGCAGGGTTTCCACGAGGACGGTCCCATCGACCCTCCGCTCGATCTTCCAATCGATCCGGCCGGCGATCCGGAAACGGACCCCCTCACAGTGGAAACGGACCCCATCACGGTTGTTTCCTGCATCGCGTAGCTGCCTGGGCGCTCAAACCACCCTGGTCATCGCCTGCTTCGCATTGGCGTCCAGATTCCGGATCGCGTCCGTAACCTTGCGGCTGATGGTTTCCACGTTGCACAGCGCCTGAACGCGCGGCTTTCGATTCACCAGTTGAGCATCGCTCAGCACATACCCCAGCAACCCGCAGTGCTCGGCGATGGCCACCAACATGATGTCCCGGGTCGCCGGGATGTCGTCCGCCAGGATGGCCTGGGCGAGCCGCACCTTCACATGCTGCTGCGGCCGGTTGTTCACCACGGGGAACCGCTCGACGTCGATGATCCACAGCCGCTTCGACACTTCGTGGCGCAGGATGCCCTGTTCGACCAGCGAACGGAGCGCCGCGGTTTCCAGGTCGTGCCGGGAGCGGAAGATCTCCTCGATCCAGTCGCGCACGGTCTTGAGGCCGGGGCGCTGGGCCATTTTCTCCAGAACGCGGTCGAGTGCCGGGTCCCCCGTGGGTGTGGTGTCGATGATGTGGATCTCTTCGGTGCCGGTATCGATTTTCCGCGCCAGCACCAAGTCGAAAAACACCGCGCCGACGAGTGCGTAGGCCGTCCCGAACTCCCGCGTCGAGCGCAGCTCGCCGGTTTTTTCGTCCACCGCCAGCAGGACCACTTCCTGGAGCATGGTCAGCATGGCAGTTCTCCGTGTATTTGCAGGAAATGATGCATTCCGCTCATGTCGAATACCCTCTTGACCGGATCGCTCAAAGAGCAGACCGCGAATTCGGCGCCCTTTTCCGATGCCGCGCGCGCCGCCTCGAGCAGGGCCCTGAGCCCGGCGCTCGATATATAAGACAGCCCGCTCAGGTCGGCCGCTACCTTGGAGTGCCCGGCCAGCGCGGCTCTGAGCGCGCTCTCCAATTCGTCCGCCGATTCGGCGTCGGCCCGCCCGCGAGCCCCCACCACGCACCATCCGGATTGCACTTTATTCGTCAGGAGCAACATATGGCTTCCCCGCCGCGCCGGGCAGCGGCCGGCGCATGGTTATTCGATTCCAATCGCCAGAGCGGCGATACGCGAAATCCGTCATGAATTGCCGCACCAGGTGGAGTCCAAAGCCACCGGCGGGCCGGTCGCGGAGCGAAGCGGTGAGATCGGGGGCGGGAACCAGGCTCGGGTCGAAGGGCACCCCCCGGTCGGCAAACTCCACGAGCACGCCGTCATCCAAGAGCCGCATTTGAACCTGCACAGCGTCTTTCATTCCCAGGCACCCCCCGTGCCTCACCGCATTGACGAACAACTCCTCCAGGGCGAGGCTCAAATCGAACCCGGCCCCTTCGCCAAGAGAATTCTCGCGGCAGAATTGAGCTGCCAGGGCCGTGAGCCGATCCAGTTCCTCCAGATTCCCATCGAGTACGAATTCGGCAGCGCTCGGAATTGCCTGATTCTGCCACACCAGCCGGTACACTTTCAACTGAAGTGTTGACCAGTACACTCCGTGGCCGGAATGGCGCGCGACGCCCGGGTCCTCCTTCCGAAGCTGGTTATAATGCAAAGGCAGCCCGCTGGCGAGCAGCAGAATGTCCCGCAGGCCCAGAAAACAGCAGAACCCCGTCCAGGCGCCTCCTCAAGCGATCGTTCGAGAGGTGGTTTTCGAACGGCCCGAGGCTCTCACCGCAACCTGGCGGTCCCACCGCCGGCGAATCGTCGCGGTGTGCCTGTGCCTGATGGCCGCAACTTTCCTGGTCTACTCCAGAGTCGGCAGTTTTCGCTTCATCGATTACGACGACAATGCGATGGTTTACGAGAACGCGCACGTCAAGGATGGCTTGACGTGGGACGGCATCGAATTCGCGTTCACCGATTTATCGGTCTACTATTGGCAGCCGTTGACCTGGCTCTCGCACATGCTGGACTGCCAGTTGTTCGGCCTCAATCCGGGTCCTCCGCACCTGGAGAGCGCCGCCATCCACGCACTGAACACCGTCCTGCTGTTTCTTCTGCTGCTGTACGCGACTGGCGCCGAGTGGCGGTCCAGCGTGGTCGCCGCGCTCTTTGCCCTTCACCCTTTGCGCGTGGAATCGGTGGCCTGGATCGCGGAGCGGCGCGATGTTCTGTGCGGCCTGTTTTCCATCCTCACGCTGTGGGCGTATGTCTGGTACGCCGGGCGGCCGGGCTCCCGGAAACGTTTCGCCGCTGTCATGGCCGCGTTCTGGCTGGCGTTGATGTCCAAGCCCATGGCGATCCCGCTCCCGCTGGCGATGTTGCTGCTGGACCGCTGGCCGTTGGCGCGATTCCAACGGGCAACGGCGCGGAAACTGATTCTGGAGAAGATCCCCCTGTTCCTGTCGGCGGCGGTGGCGGCGTTGCTTACGATGATCGGCAATTACGGCAAGGTCGTAACGCTGGATGTACTGCCGCTGCCCACGCGAATCGCGTGCGCTTTCGCCGGATACTCCTCATATCTTGGCAAGCTCGTCTGGCCCCGCGGGCTGTGTGTCTTCTATCCGCACACAACGCCCGGCACGGCGTCGTTGGTGATCGCGGGCGCGGTGGTGGTCGTCCTGACGTTCGTCGCGGTGCAAAACTCGAGACGCAGGCCGTATGTTTTCGTCGGCTGGTTCTGGTTTCTGATCCTGCTGGTGCCGGTGATTGGACTGGTGCAGAGCGGAGGGCAGCTCATGGCCGATCGTTTCACCTACCTGCCGCTGGTGGGTCCGTCGATGGCGCTCGTCTGGTTCGCCGCCGATTGGCTGGTCGAGAGACCGCGGCTGCGGCCAGCGTTCACCGTCGCCGCTGTGGCCGCGCTTGTGGTCTTGGGCGCTCTCTCCTTCCGCCAGACCGGCTATTGGTCGGACAAGCTGACGATGTATCGCCACACGCTCGACGTCACCGGCCGCAATGAGCGAATGTGGTACTTTTACGCCCGCGCCCTCGCCGCCGACGGATACCTCGACGAAGCCGAGAGAAGCTACCGCCAGGCGATTCGCCTGGAACCGGGCCGCGGCGACGACCACGAAGCCCTTGCCCTGCTCTTGATGCAGGTCGGAAGAACCGCGGAAGCGGTTCGCGAGTACCGCGAGGTCATACGGCTCGAACCGGAGAACCTCACCGTGCTGAAGTACCTCGGCCTGGCGTTGATTCAGGCAGGCTCGCCCGGGGAGGCGCTGGACTACCTGCGAACCGCGTCACGGCTGGCGCCGGGCGATGCCGGAATCGGCCAACTCCTGGCGCTGGCGTCGACCATGGTTCCCGCGCGGGCTCCCGACACCGCTGTCGCCATTTCCGATGTGCACGAGGCGGAGCAGTCTTCCAAGCTGCCCACGTCCCTGAGCTGGAGTTCCCTGAGCACGGATGAGTCACTCGAGTCGGGGTTGCTGCTCGGCTTCGTGGCGGTCGCGTTCCTGTGGCCGGCGTGGGGTAAGCGCTCTTTCTCGTGGTGCGAGCACGCCCTCGTTCGCCTGGTCGGCAAACCCTGGCGGGCGATGGCCCTCGTCGCCCTGGCGCCGATGGCGATCCGGCTCCTGTATCTCCCGATTTATTCCATACCGGAACCCACCATACACGATGAGTTCGGTTACCTCCTGCTGGCGGACACGTTCGCGTCCGGACGGGTGGCGAACCCGCCACATCCGATGCGGGATCATTTCGAATCGATCTACATTCTGCAGAACCCCAGTTACACCTCTTACTATCCCTTCGCGCCGGGCCTGGCGCTGTCCCCGGCGCGGATCCTCGGGCTGAATCCCTGGTTTGCCGTCTGGTGCGGAGTGGGGCTGATGTGCGCTTCGTTCTGCTGGATGCTGGCGGGATGGATGCCTCCCCGTTGGGCACTGCTGGGAGCCCTGTTGGCAGCGATGCGGTTGGGCGTCTTGAGCCATTGGATGAACAGTTACTGGGGCGGCGCCGTGGCGGCATTTGGCGGAGCATTGGTGTTCGGAGCGCTGCCCCGCATCGTGCGGGGGGGCGGCGCGCGCTACTCGGCGCTGCTCGGGGTTGGCATCGCCATACTGGCGCAGAGCCGGCCGTACGAAGGATTGCTCGTCTCCCTTCCGGTCGGCGTTTTCCTGCTGATCTGGCTCCTGGGAACGAAGTCCCCGGGTTGGAAAGCTCGCTTCTTCGGCGTGGTTCTGCCGCTCGGCGGCGTCCTAGTGTGCGCCGGCCTCTTCAGCGCGTACTATAACTGGCGTGTTACTGGCAATCCAGCGCAATTGCCTTACCAGTTGTATCAGAAGTTATACGGCGTTCCTCAATCTTTCTACTGGCAAAAGCCGCTGCCGCCAGGCAATAGCACGCGATTCGCGGACCTGGAGCAGAATTACATCTGGCAACTCCAGAATTACAACGTGCGATACTCCTGGCGGGAACTGCTCAATGTCACAGCGCTGAAGCTGCGGGCATTCTGGGCATTTTATCTGCAGCCGGTCTGGACCCTGCCGCTGCTGGCTTTGCCCTGGATGTGGAAAGGCCGCCGTTTGCGGTTCCTGCTGATCACCGCCTTGGTCGTGCTGGTTGGCGTCGGATTCTATCCGTTTTTCTTTCCGCACTATCTTGCGCCGATCTGCGGTGTGCTCCTCATTGTGGTCATTGAGGGCCTCCGCCGCATCCGGCTCTGGGAGTGGCGGAAACGCCCGGTGGGGGCTGCCCTGGCCCGTGCTGTTGTAACGGTCAGCGCGGTGGGTCTTCTGATCGCGCCCGCCGGTGAGTACATGATGAACGGGGAGAGGCTGGTCCACAAGAATACCCCTCGCCAGAGGATCCTCAATACTCTGGACAGCCGTGGCGGCAGGCACCTGATCTTCGTGCACTATGGGCCGAACCATCTGTTTCACAATGAGCTGATCTATAACGACGCCAACATAGACAGCGCGCCGGTGGTGTGGGCTCGCGACTTGGGCGAATCCAGGAACCAGGAACTGGTTGCCTACTATCCCGACCGGACGGCGTGGCTATACGATGCTGACCGGTGGCCGCCACACCTGGTGCGGTATCAGGCCGGTCAGTCCAACACGGCGGACGTGGGCCGCCCTCAATAGCTCGCGATTACCGATCCCGAGAGTACGGCAGCAGGCGTACCGGATCTGCGTCGGCATCCACCAGCCAGGCTTGCCGGTCCCGAAAATACCGAAGCAGTCTCCGATTGCGCCACGGTTCCAGTTCCCGTGCCCACACTACCTTGGAAGCGTCGATGTCCGCACTGTTATAGATCCAGGAACTATGAAAAACGTGTTGGGGCCCGTACCGGACGAGGACGATGTGTTTCCCGCCGGCCCGGCTCAGTTGCTCCAGTATCCGGCCCCGGGGCGTCTGCTGCCGGATCGAGGCTGGATTGAAGAAATCCGTCTCCTTGGAGAGGAAGGAAAATGCAACCACGACGGCCAGCGCCGAGCGGAACAGCAACAGGCCGGCCCGCCTGCCGTGCCATCTCCAGGCGCGTAAATACCGCATCCCCTGGACGACAACGGCCAGCAAAGCGCCACAGATCGGAGCCAGATAGTGCGGAAACAGAAAAGGATAGAAGGCTGCTCCGATTGCCACGACAGCCGCCGCGAGGATCAAAAAACGCAGGCGCCTGTTTCTCCAGATCAACGGAAGAAAGATCAACGGAATGGTCAACGAAGGTTGGAGGTAAAAGCTCCAGAAACCCACCATCTTTTCCCAGATCGCTCCTGGCAATCCGGACCGCGTTGCGTTCGTCATATAGCTGTTGAGTTGCCACTGGTAAGCATCGGCTATGTCCCTATAACCGGAGACGCGCGGCGGTGCGGGAATGGGATGCTGCCACAGGAACGGTTGGGGCATTCCGTAGGACTTCTGATACAGCAGGTACGGCATCAGGAGAGGATCGCCGGTAACTCGCCAGTCATAATATGCAATGGTCCCGAGGTCCACAAGAAGGACGGCAGCGAGGGGGATGAGCACCCTCCGGATCCGGACGCGCCCCAGCGCCTTCTCGGATCTCGTGAACCAGACCACGAGCATGACGCCCGCGGGCAGCATCAACAGGAACCCTTCGTATGGGCGGCTGTGAGAGAGAATCGCCAGTCCTAATCCGAGCCACAAGGAATCCCGCGCGCGCTGATGCTTCAGGATGCGCGGCAAAGCGCCCAGCACCAGGGCTCCTCCAATTGCGGGCACCGACCCTCCCCAAAAGCTGTTCATCCAATGACCGAGGATCGAAAAGCGGAACACGGCCAGCATCGCGCCGAGCAGCGCCCATGGCGGGGGCAACCAGCCGCGGAGCATCCAGCAGAGCAGGGCACACATCACTCCCACGCTGGCCCATACCGCAAACCAGGGATTCGCGCCGATCACCGCCGCCGCCGCCAGCAGGGTCCCCTGTGCCGGCGGATAGATGGACGCATAAGTGGGGTGCTGCAGAATATAGATCGACTCGAAGTGCTCCCACATCGGATGCGTGGGGTTCGCGATGCGGCCCGAAGCGAGAGTATCGGCTATCAACAAGTGGCTGAATTCATCCGGAATCACCGGTTCGGGAATCGGATAGACCGCCAGCAGCAACAGGCGAATTACCATGGGCGCCAGCCCCACCATCAACATCGCCATGACGGGACGGGAGGCTGCGCGCCGCAGCGCTCCCTCGATACGCTGGAAGTAATAACCCGAGTAACCCGGCGTGATCAGGCCGACCAAAGCACAGAACAGCAGCGCCAGCACTTCCATTCCGTTTTCGGTGGTGAGCACCGCGGGAGGCGGCGCGAGAGCCTGGTCGCGCTGCGGAGTTCGCAACTCGGGCAGCGCCTTCAGGATTTTGTCGCGATCGCGGTCGAACGGCGACAGGCGCAAGGCTTCGTCGAGCTGATTGTACGCCGCTTCCCGGTTCCCCACCTCCAGAAACGCGAAGCCGAGACCCTTCCGAAACTGCAGGGAATCGGGGTTATGGCGCACGGCTTCGGCAAACTCGGCTAGCGCCTCCTGTCTCTTGCCCTGCGCCTGGAGCAGGGCGCCAAGCACGTAGTGTTTCCGCGGACTGAGGGGATCGTCCGCCGCGCGTTCGGAGTAACGGGCGACTAACCCCTCTCCGAGGTCCCGATCGCGGAACGCGGACTCACACAAGCTTCGCAACGCCGCCTCGTTGGAAGCCGCGGTTGAGATCGCATGATCGTAGACAATGGCACTGTCTCTCCACGTTCCGGTCTGCGCCCACGTGCGCAACGCCAGCGCCAGGAGCAGGGCCACCGTAACCCATGGAGCCATTACTCGCGCCCGTGGCGCCGCCGATAACCAATCGGCTGCACCCCAGACCGCCATCACGAACAGTCCGATCAACGGAAAGTAAGTGAGATGATCGGCCATGAACTGGTTCTCCATCTGGGCGAACGCCAGGCTTGGCAACAACCCGGCCACGTACCAGGCCCAGCCGAAGAGTAAATAAGGGACGCGCTTGCGAGTCGCGATCGCGACAAAAGTGATGGCTGCAAAGATGGCGGTCGCGGCCTGCATCTGCCATCCTACCGGGGCTGCATAAGCCCCCAATGCCGAAAGAGAAAACGGCCAGGTGAGTTTTCGGATATAGGCCGCATACGCCCACAACGAAACCGGCAGCCGCATGCTCAGAGGATAGCCCGGCAGCCCGATCGCCGCCATGGTCCGATGAAGGACGAGTAGAGTAACTCCCGCCAGCACTGCGGCCATGGCGAGAATCGGGCCCTTCTCCCTTACGAGGTGCGAGTTAGTTCGCCATCCCGCCCGCCAGGAAGTGGAAAATTTCCACCTGCCCAGGGGCCAGTAATCGAGTAACAACATGAAGATCGGAAGACACCCGGTGTGCGGCCTGGCGGTGAAGGCGAGTGCCGACAGACCAATGACCAACAGATACTTTCTTCCGGAGCTTGGGCGCTCCGCGTAAGCGACGTACGCCCGCAGCGCCAGAATCGAGAACAACGCGCTAAGGACATCGCGCCGCCCCGCTACCCAAACGACCGACTCAGTGGCCAGGGGATGCACTGCAAACAGCGCTGCGACCAGGCTGCTTCGCCACGCCGATCCGGTGACGCGGCGCAGGAGCAGGAACAGCAACAAACTGTTGACGATGTGGATGAGAAGGTTGACCGCATGGTGCCAGCCGGCGTTCAATCCGAATAACTGGCAATCGAGCATGTGGGAAATCCACGTGGCGGGTTGCCAGAAGAAAGTCTGAGTCTGAGTGAGTGCCCACAACAGGCCGGCATTGGTCACGCCGGAGCGCACGAAAAAGTTTTCTGTGACGGCCTGGGGGTCGTCGATGCTGACAAAAGAGAAGCCGGTTGCCCGCGCGAAGACCATCGCACCGAGCAGCACAAGCCCGGCACAGATCGGCAGGACAGGGCGGCGGCCGAGTTCCGATCGCCAGCTGGGCTGCGTGTTCGGGGGTGGCGCGGCTGTGACCGCAACGGCCTGGCCTTCGGTCCTAGTGCGCCTACTTTTGCGGCGGGACATAAGACCGGCTCATCGGGCGCCGCTGGCCACGGCCGCGGCCTGACTGACTCGCACCTCTTTGAAATCGGCCTCCGACGATCCCTTGCCGCCCGAACTGACTGCCAGGCCGGCATAGACCCGCTGTTCCATGCGCACGTTGACGGGGCTGCCGATGGCTTCCCACCGGTTCCCGTCCGGCGATGTCAGCCCGCTGAAAGTATCCCCTTTGCGCTCGAGACGCAGCCACATCGATCCCACGGGGCCGAACTGAACCGTCGTATCGTTCATTGGATGCGCCCTTGCTTCCAGAACGCTGCTCTTTCCCGTGATGATCCCCGCGAACGCGTGCCGCGCGCCTTCGGTGAGCCTTTCGCGAATCATGATGCCTGCCTTGGTGAAGTCGGTTGTCACGCGTGTCGAGACCTGCGCGGTGACGGCGCCTTCGCCATCCAGTATCCGGTAAACGAAGCGGAAGGCGTCGGTCTTGTCGAAGATGTCGCCGCTGCCCCGGACGTGCAGGACGTTGCCATGCGGCTCGAATGCGCCCGGCTGCAAAACCCGGCCCAGATCCAGCGTCTGCCAGGGCGCGCCCAGTGTCACGGTCGATGTCGCAACCTTGGCGCGGCCGTCAGTGGACGCCGCACGGATGGTGACGGTGCGAGGTTCCACCGAAGCCGGCGCGGTGTAGTCGCCGGACGCGGTGATGGCGCCTCCATCGTCGGGTTCGACCGTCCATCGCACCGTTCCAGGGTCTACCAAGTTGAGATTGACGACGGCGACCCCCCGGAGTGCGGGATCGGTTGTGCTGGTCGCCGTCAAGCGGAGCGTCTTCCTGGCCACCAAACCGGCGGCGAACCGCGCTGACGCTCCGGGAGCAACGGCTGCAATTTCCGGCGTGACGGCCAGGTCGCCCTGGGCCCGGGTTGTAACTGGCTCGAAGGTCTTGTACCAGCCATCGGCATCTATGGAACCAATGGGTGGAATTATTGCCCAGGAGACTGGCTCGGCGCCGCCCTCGCGCGCAGTCGCGGTGAATTCCATGGGCTCCGTGGTTGTCACATCCACATATGTGGGAGTAACCAGGAGCGTGCCTCGCATTTCCGGAGTTATATCATGCCAGCGGAAGCTACTGTCATAAACCACGTAGTATGCCTCCGGGTTTTTCAGCAGCGCATCATAGACTTTTGGAGCGAATTGGCCCGGAGGCACGATCGACTCAGCGATCTCGACTCTTTGATAAATGTACCGCATCAGGTTGCCATAACAGCCATAACACCAGCCGCCCAGGTTCATCCGGTCCTCCAGGTAGAACCTGGGATGAGAGCCGAGTTCCTCGGCCGGGACAGGCGGGTGGACCAGGAGGTCTTTGGTCAGCATAGACGGCACGGTGAACAACCCGCGGTACAGCTCGTCTTTGAGGCTGGCCATCCCCAATACCAGCAGTCCCGCGGCGCACGCGACAACCGCGGCGTGACGCAACATCGTGCGCGGCAACAGCCCGATAAGCGACGCCGCCCCCAGTCCAAACAGCGCGCCATAACCACACAGCGGCACGGTGACGTGCCAGATCTGCCCTCCGGCGTAAATCGGAAGTAACAAGAAAACGGCAGACCAGCAAAGGAAGATCAGTCCTCGACCGCGGACCTCGGAGCGTTGGCGAAGCAGGAGAAACCAGCCGGCGAGCGTAATCAGGAGAATTGCCGCGCCGCCGGCATTGGAGAGTGGAGTCTCCAGGTAACTGCGCCACTCGACTCTATAACCTGCCAGGTGGAAGATGCGCATGGACATCAGAGGCAACATGCGCAGGTTGTTGTGGATCCAGGTCCAGTCTGCCGCCATGCGGTAAGTGTTGCTCTGGGCCGCCATGCCGCGGAGGCTGGGCAGCCGGACGAGCAGGTAAAGAACAACGGTGGCGGCGAACGGAAGCAGCCGGAGGATCTCGCGCCCGATGGCGCGCCAAAGGCCGGGCCGCGCCCGGCGGGCAATGAGTGCGGCCGCGCTCTCCACCGCCAGAAATCCGGGAATGGCCACCGCCATCTCTTTGCAGGTAAGGGCCACGAGAAACAGCGCGAGTGCAATCGCGGTGGCCTTCCACGAAGCGCGTCCTTCCGCACCGAGGGCCCGCCAGTAGAATCCGGCGCACAGCAAGGCGAACATTACATACAACGTGTCCCATGGCAGCATCTGCAGAGGCAGCGTGTCCTGCGCGGGATGCGACAGGTAGAAGAGGGCGGCCAAAAGCGCGGCGAGCCGGGCCCGCGGCGCCATCTCCAGCACGAACCAATAGAGTGAGCACGCCGTCAGTACGAGGGAAAGCAGGAAAAAGCATTTCCAACCGGCGAGATCGTGCCAACCGAAAAACCTCTCGCCGATCCAGGCAACCATCACGGTGGAGGTGGGCCGGTACCAGGGCTTACTCAGGTCGGTGTACCAGGCGAGCACGGTTCCGAGACTGGCTCCGCGTTCGTAGACCCAGTACAACGGGAACTCTGCGCCAAAAGCCTGGAAGCGGACGACCTCCTGGAAGACGGCTCCGGTGAACCCCGCCAGGCAGAGAAAGAGCGCCAGCGCCACGCACACGCCGCGCCATCGCGAGGTTGGAGCCATTCCGAAAACCACGTTAATTTCAGAGCTTAGCATGGCGCTCGGTGCTGACCGCGCAGAACTCAGGCGATCGGAGGCTCCGCGGGCGGAGGCCCTATCGGCATTACTCCATCCCGGTGCAGTCCTAACTCGAGGACCGCCGGAGCGGGCGCCTCCTCGAACTGCAACTCCTCCTCGTCCTCGTCCAACTTCGCCAGGGCCGCGGTACCCCACCTGCCCCCGGCCGCCGCCAGGGCGAACAGCGCGAGCATCGCCGCCGCGGCGCGGGGCTCCTGAAGCGCCTGCCGTTCGAACCTGACGCTCAGCATGACAAAGTACAGCAGGCCCAGGGCGCCCAAGAAAACCATGTTGACTTGCGACTTACCCGGCAGGTAGGAGCACGTAAACGGGATTTTCCGAAAACCGTACAGGCAGATATCGGCGAGAAGAATGCCAAGTAGTCCGAGAAGGGCCAGGTGGCTCGCGGCCTGCCGCCAGGGCCAAAGCCGCAAACACGGCGCCGCCGACGCCAGCCAGACAGGCGCTACGGAGAGCAACAGCAGCGAGCGCCGGCTGGCGGCCAGAGTTTGCGGCCCGCCCCGCACCCCGGTGACGCGGAAGATCCAGTTGGCCCGCAGATCCAGCGGCATGGCGAACACCACGCGGGTCCCCACCACGGCCAGCGCCATCATGACAACACTGGCAGCCAGCAGCGGCGTGTTCGCCTCACGCCACGGGTCGCTGGCGGGGGCATCCGGAAATGGCGGCTTCGCCAGCGGAGCTTTCAGCAGGAAGATGGTGAGAGCTAAACCGATGCCCAAATAGAAGGCCAGAATCACGCGATGCTGGCGGCTGCGCACGAGCGTGCGGACGCTGAACCGTCCGATCGCGGTTTGGACCTGGTTCCCAAAACTCGGCAGCCAACCGATACAGCGCGAGCCGGGGGTGATATCCGGTTCCTCCACGATCTTGCGGAGCGTGCGCAAGTAGGACAGCGCGTACGCCACGGCCGTTCCGCAGCCCACGATCGCCAGCCCCATCCACGCCCGCCGCGCCAGCGGGACCAGCGCCGGGTGCATCGATCCGTTCAATTCGTGGAACAGGCCCAGGAACCAATAGGAAGGTACCCATAGCAGCAGGCGTCGAATCTCCGGCGCGGTGAGGCTTTCGAGCCCGCCAAACACCGGTTGCAGAAAGTATCCGCACACAAACAGGCAGAAGGCCGCCATTTGGAGAATCCCCGAGACTCGCAGGAACAGCCGTCGCGGCAGCAGTTGCGCGGCCAACCCTTGCACGCCCAACACGGCACAGTAGAGGAACGCGCCGGACGCCAGCATGGTGAACCAATAGGCCGCGAACCAGCGAAGGAAGCCGGGAAATCCCCTGCCGGCGGGAACGAAAGCGGCATCGAGGGAAATCGCGGGCTCTCCCGCCAGGCGCTGCCGGATGTGTTCGCTCAGCAGATCGGCCAGGCCGATCGAGTCGGGCCCGCTGTTCAACAGAACCACGGCGGCGTAGTCGCCCTGCGGATGGAAGAAAGCATGGCTCGTGAACCCCCGCATGGCGCCGCCGTGAGACCATGTGCCTTTCGCCGCCTCGTACCACCAGGCGAGCCCTATGGTCGTGCCGGGCACACCTTCCGCGCGCGGACGGTGCGACAACGCCAGAGCCTCCGGCAGCGTGCCGCCGAGCTTTTCGGGATGAAGGTTGGCCTCCAGGTATTTCAGCATGTCGCCGGCGGTGGAGCGAATCGCCCCGGAGCCGGCCAGTCCTTCCTCGTCCCACGGAACAGGATGATGCTCCCCGTCGTACCCCTGGATGAACCGGCTCTGCTGCCCGGGCGACAGAGACACCACCGTATCGCCAAGGTCCAGGGGGCCGGTGATCTGCTCTTTCAGGAGTTCCGAATACGTGAGGCCGGCGCGGGACGCGAGCAGATGTCCCATCAGCCCGAAGCCGAAGTTGCTGTACAGAAACGGAGTCTGGGGCAGCCTGCCAACACCGTGCCGGGCCAGGTATTCTTGCCAATCCCCTTCCACCATGCGCGGCAGCCCGGAGTGCTGCGTGGCCAGGTCGGCGAGCGTGATTTCGTCGCCCCGGGGCTTGGGGACCAGTCCGGGCGGCAAAAGCAGGCGGACCGGTTCGTCCAGCGACACCTTTCGCCCGGCGGCCATCTGCGCCAGCATCAGCCCGGTGAAAGTCTTTGTGATGGAGCCGATTTCGAAGATGGAATCCGGCTTGGCAGCGCCATAGGCGAAGACTCGCCGTTCGCCATGCTTCGAGACTCCGATCGCAACTCCCCCTCCCGTCCCGGGCGCCAGCCCGCCCGACGTCAGTTGCTGTCTCAGATCGCGATTCAGCACGGACTCGAGGCCGGCGGCCGAAACCGGAACCGGCGTCGGATCGACCGTGAGGGCTGGAACCGTCTGAGGGGTGGCCTGAATTGCGAAGGCCAGCGGCCAGATGAGGCCCGAGGCGCCGTGCAGCAGGGCCACCGTGAGGCTCAGCGCCGTGGCCACCGCCGCCACCTTGGCCAGAAACATCGTGCGGGCGCGCACCGGCAAAGGAGCCAGCACCAGAACGTCGCGCCGGTCGGGAAAGGTAGAGTCCCAACTCAGCACCGCGAACAGGCCCACTACCAACATAGTGGTGGCGATCAGGAAGTGCTCAAATACCACGGTCAAGGCCAGGCGGGCAGTCGGTGCCATATGAGCGCCGGCGAAGCCTTAGGCAGTCCCGGACAACAGGACGCTGACAAAAACGAGCAGCGCGGCGAACTGCCCGAGCAGCTTGTTCGCGTCGCCCAGAGCATGCGCCGACAGAACTTCGAGATCGACCATGCGGAAGAGAAATTCGCGATAGAGCACTCGAAATTGCAGCTTCGTCATGGCTGCCGCCTCTATGCCCGGATCAGGTCCGCGATCTCGCGCGAAACCGCCGCCGTGTCCTGTTCCACGGCAAGCTGCGAGAAAATGCCCTCCAGGTTGGGCGCCGCCATCAGCGTCCGCAGGCGCTCCATGGAGTCGTCGGCCACGATCTTCCCGCGGTGCAGAATCACCACATGCGAACAGACCCGCTCCACCGTTTCGAGCTCGTGCGAGCTGAACAGCACCACCTTGCCGCGCGCGGCCAGCTCCTGGATCAGGCTCCGCAACACCAGCCCCGTGCTCACGTCGAGCCCGGAAAAAGGCTCGTCCAGCAACAGGAGATCGGGGTTGTGCAGCAGCGCCGCCGAGAGCAGCACCTTCTGGCGCATCCCCTTGGAGTAAGCCGAAATGGGCGCGTGCCGGTCGGGGTGCAGCGAGAGCAGCCGCAGCAGCCCATCGATGCGGCCGGCCGTGGGCTTCGCGGGCAGATTGCGCAATTGGCCCACCATGACGAGGTACTCGAGGCCGCTCAAATGCGCGTAGAGATGCGGCTCTTCGGGCACGTAGCCCATGCGCTGCTTGTAGGCGATCAGGTCGCGCTCGATGAATTCGCCCTCGAACAGGATCTTGCCCGAGGTGGTCTCCAGGAGCCCGGTAATCATTTTCATGGTGGTGGATTTGCCGGAGCCGTTGGGTCCCAGGTACCCGGTGATTTCGCCCGGTTGAGCGCGAAAGCTGACGTCATCCACGGCGGCGATGCCGGTGAATCGCTTCGAAACGTTGCGAAGCTCGAGCATGCACGCTCCTTCCTGGCTACCTATGTAGCAAACTACTTATACGCTTGTCAAGTAGCATGCTACATAGGTATAATTCCCTCGTGGCACTGGAGCCCAGACTCTCGCACACCGCGGCCATCATCCTCCAGGCCATCCATGCCGGCCAGGTGTACGGCTTCAGCGTGATGGAAATGACCGGCCTCCCCAGCGGAACCGTGTATCCCGCGATGCGCCGCCTGGAGCGCGACGGCCTGATCCGTTCTCATTGGGAATCGCAGTCGATTGCCGACGCCGGCCAGCGTCCGCCCAGGAAATACTACAAGCTAACCCGCTCCGGCCGGGCGACGCTGGAGGCTTCGCACAAACGCTATCCGCTGCTGGCCAAATTAATTCCCTCGCCCGAGGCCGAAAACGCATGACACTCGGGCGCCGGCTGGATTCCGCTTCCCTCGATCTCGCCATCCTGCGGGGCGCGGCATTGCTGGTGCCCGGACCGCTCCGCGCCGAGTGGCTCGCCGAGTGGAGAGCGGAGCTGTGGCACGTAAAACAGGGCGCGACTGTTTTCTGCCTGGGGGCGTTCCGGGACGCGTTCTGGCTGAGGCGCAACAGTCCCACCCCGCCGGCCCGCCACACGTTCGGCCTCGAGTCTCCGTTCCGATGCGTCGGGTTGCTGGCGGTTCTGGCGGCGGTAAGCCTGTTCTTCGCTTTTCGCTTACCCCTTCCGCGCGACTTGCTCCTGCCCTCTCCGTACCGCGATGCCCGCAGCCTGGCGATGATTTCGGCCGCCAGGCGCTACGGGGCGCAGATCCCCACCGTTCCCATCGAACAGTACCGGTCGCTGGCGGATCGCACGAAGCAACGGTTTACGGGCCTGGCATTCTATCGGCCCATGCCGATGCGGGTGCGGACCGCGGAGCGCGAGCCGGCGGAGCTGTCGATTGCCGTGGCAAGCGCCAATCTTTTTCAGGTGCTCGAAATCCCGATTTCCTCCCGGGCGCCGGATCCGGGCGGACGCCAGGCTGCAACATCGTTGATCCTCAGCCAGGCTGCGTGGCGGAAACACTTCGCTGCCGATCCCCACATCGCGGGACGCATTGTGGAAGTGGGCGGACAACCAGCCGTGGTAGCCGGCGTGCTTCCCGCGAGCGCCTGGCGCCTTCCCGGCCGCATGGATGCCTGGCTGCTCCAGGACCAACCGCACCTGGCCGGACTGCCGCCCCACGCGGAAGGATTCGTGATCGGCCGTCTCGGAACATCCGCATCCAAGCCGCAGCCGGATGGGCGATGGAGCCTCTCGGCGCCGAATGAACAGGGAGGCTACGATCGCTTCGAGTGCTCGCCTGTGGCGCGAGGGCACTTGCTTCTCGCCTGTGTCTGGATGATCCTCGTCTCTCTCCTGGTGGTTTCGACTACCACGCCTCTGGCGCTTGGCGAGTACCCGCCGGATCGCCATTCGCCCCCTGGGGCGATGAGACTGCGGCGCTGGATTTTTTTCGCCGTCAAAATCGCGCTCCTCTTGTCTATTGTGTGTTGCGGGCCTCTCGATCTGGCGTCGGTCGTCTCCACGGACTTCCAGACCGGTTGGTTGGTAGGCTCGATCCTCGCATTGCGCTGGGCCCTGATCGATCAGCGGCAGCGCTGCCCGGTCTGCCTCCGCCTGCTTACCAGCCCTACCCGAATCGGGGGCCCGGCGCGGACCTTCCTGGAGTGGTACGGCACCGAGCTCATCTGCGCGCACGGACACGGATTGCTCTACGTGCCGGAGATCCCCACGAGTTGCTACAGCACGCAACGCTGGCAATACCTGGATGCCTCGTGGAGCAGTCTCTTTCCGGGCTAATCCAGTTTCTTCTGGAAGCGGGCGGCGCTCAGGCCGAGAGTCGCCACGCCGTACACCGCCAGGCAGGCCATCTGTGGCCAGAGCACCGAGATGCCGGCGCCCTTCAGGAACAGTCCGCGCACGATCTCGATGAAATAGCGCAGCGGGTTCAAATAGGCCAGGTATTGCACCACGAGCGGCATGTTGCGGATCGGGAAGGCGAAGCCGCTGAGCATGAAAGCGGGCATGGAAAAAAAGAACGAGGCCATCATCGCCTGCTGCTGCGTGTGCGAAATGGTCGAAAGAAACAGGCCCGCGCCCAGCGTGGTCATCAGGAACAGCACCGCGCAGGCGAACAGCAGCAGAACGCTGCCGCGGAACGGGACGTGGAACACCAGCAGGGCCACGGTTGAAACCAGCGCCACGTCCAGCAGGCCCACCACCGCGAAGGGCAGCGTCTTGCCCAACATCAGCTCGATCGGGCGCACGGGCGTCACCATCAGTTGCTCCATCGTGCCGATCTCCTTTTCGCGCACGATGGCCAGCGCGGTCAGCATCAGGGTGACCATCATGATGATGTTGGCCACCACGCCGGGCACGAAGTAGTTGCGGCTGCGGAGATCGGGATTGAACCAGATGCGGCTGCGCGCGGTCAACTGCGGCACCGCCGCGTGCACCGGCCCGGCCGGACTGCGTGCCATCAGGCGCGCGTTCTGCTGCGCCTCCATCACATCCGCCGAAAAATCGGCGATCACGCTGCCCGCGTAACTCGAAACCAGCGACGCCGTATTCGAATTGGTGCCGTCCACCAACACCTGGACCTCGGTGGGGCGGCCCCGTTTGATGTCGCGCTCGAAACCGGGCAGCACCCGCACTACGGCCTGCGCGGTGCCGCGGTCGAGCACCTGCTGCACCTCTTCCTCGTTACGCGGCAGGGCCACCACGTCGAAACGTCCCGATCCTTCGAAGCGCTCGTAAAGATCGCGGCTCGACGGCGTGCGGTCCATGTCCATCCAGGCGATGCGCGCGTGGTCCACGTCGAGGTTCACCGCGAAGCCGAAGATAATGGTTTGAACGATCGGCGGAACAAACAGGAGAATCCGCATGCGCGGGTCGCGCAGCGCCTGGATGAATTCCTTCCGCAAAATGACTCCAATCCGTTCCCACATGATTCACGCCATTTTCCGGCTCAGCTTGCGCGTCGCCAGCAGAAACACGATTACCGCGTACAGCGTCAGGAACCCCAGCTCGCCCCACAGGACCCCTATGCCGACGCCTTTCAGAAACAGGCCCTTCATGATCGTCACGATGTAACGCGCCGGGATGATATGCGTGATCACCTGGATCACGGTGGGCATCGTCTCGATGGAATACACGAACCCGGAAAGCAGGAATGCGGGCAGGAACGAGCTCAGGATGCCCATCTGGTAGGCCTGCTGTTGCGTCCTCGCGGAAGCGGAAATGAAAATGCCCCAGAACAGCGCGCCGAATAGGAAGACGCAAATCGAGACCACCATCAGCAGAATGCTGCCGCGGAACGGGACCCGGAAGACGAACACTCCCACCACCACGCCGATGGCGGCGTCCGCCAGACCCACCACGAAATACGCCAGCATTTTCCCGAGCACCATCTCGGCGGGGCGCAGGGGGGTGGAAAGAATTTGCTCCATGGTGCCCAGTTCCCATTCGCGCGCGATGGTGAGGGACGTCAGCAGCGCCGCGATGATCTGGAGAATCACGGCGATCAGGCCGGGCACCACGTAGTTTTTGGATTCGAGCGAGCTGTTGTACCAGACGCGCAGGCGCGCATCCACCGGCGGCGGCAGATGCTCGCCCCCGCGCTGGTTCATAGCGCCGGTGCGCAGCTCGAGCGCATAGTTGCGGACCAGCGTCTCGGCGTAGCCCAGCGCGATGGAGGCGGTGTTCGAATCGCTTCCGTCGAGCAGGATCTGCACCGGCGCCTCGCGGCCGGCGCCCACGTTCTTCGAATAATCGCGCGGGATCACCACGCCCATCAGGATGCGGTTGCGGTCGATTCCGCGCTCGATGTCGCCATAGCCGGCGGCGAGGCCGCGGATGTCGAAGAAGCGGGAGCCCTGGAACTCGCGGATCAGGTCGCGGCTGGCCTCGGTGCCGTCCTGGTCGTAGACCAGCGTGGGAATGCGGTCCACGTCGAGGCTCAAGGCGAAGCCGAAGAGCAGGAGCAGCAGCACGGGCACGGCCAGCGCCATGGTCAGGCTGCGCGCATCTCGCGTGATGTGGTGCAGTTCTTTGACGAAGATGGCGCGGAGTCTGCGGCGGCTCATGCTGCGTTCCTCTCTTCGGCTTCGATCATGGCCACGAAGACGTCCTCCATCGAAGGCGTGATCGCCTCCAGCCGCCGGATCTGGATGGCGCCGGCGTCGAGCGCCTGTCGGATGCGCGGGGCGGCCGCCGCCGCGTCGTCCACGGTGACGTGCAGGCCGCCGCCGAACACCGCGACATCCATCACGCCGGCCACGCCTTCGAGCGCGCGCATGGTGGCCAGCGGATCGGTGCTGTCGAGCTGCATCAGGCCGCGCCCGGTGAGGCCGCGCTTCAACTCTTCCGGCGTGCCGAGAGCGATCACCTTGCCGCGATACATCAGCGCCAGGCGGTGGCAATATTCGGCCTCGTCCATATAGTGCGTGCTGACGAAAATAGTGTGGCCGGTTTCGGCGAGGTCGTGAATGAGGTGCCAGAAGGCGCCGCGCGCGATGGGATCGACGCCGGAGGTGGGCTCATCCAGGAACAGGACCGGCGGATCGTGCAGGATCGCGCAGCCCAGCGCGAGCCGCTGCTTCCAGCCTCCGGCCAGCGTGCGGGTCAGGGCGCGGCGGCGCTCCACGAGGTTGGCCATCTCGAGCACGTAGTTCTTGCGCTCGGCCCGCTGCGCTCGCGGGACGCCGTAGATTCCGGTGAAGAAGTCGATGTTCTCCTCCACGGTGAGGTCGTCGTACAGCGAGAATTTCTGCGACATGTAGCCGATGCTGCGGCGGATCTCCTCGGGCTGCGAAGCCACGTCGAAGCCGTTCACCATGGCCTTCCCGGAGGAGGGCGTGATCAGGCCGCAGAGCATGCGGATAGTGGTGGACTTGCCCGCGCCGTTGGGGCCCAGGAAGCCGAAGATCTCGCCCTTGCGCACCTGCAGCGACACGTGGTCCACGGCGACGAAGTCCCCGAAAGCCTTGACCAGGTCGTCGATTTCAACCGCCCAGCCGTCAGGACTCAGGCTCATGCGCGCACCAGTCCTTCCACCGAGCGGATGGCGGATATGAAAGCCTCTTCCAGGGTCGCCGCGTGCGCCTGGCTCTTCATCTCTTCGGGCGGGGAGCAGCGGATCAGCTTGCCTTTGTGCATCAGGCCCACGCGATTGCAGCGCTCGGCCTCGTCCAGGTAGGCGGTAGTCATGAAGATGGTGATGCCGTCCTTCAGCAACTGGTAGAGGATGGCCCAGAAGTCGCGCCGCGAAACCGGATCGACGCCGTTGGTGGGCTCGTCCAGAAGCAGAATCTGCGGGTGGTGGAGCAGCGTGCACATCAACGCCAGTTTCTGTTTCATGCCGCCGGACAGGCGGCCCGCCTGACGGCCGCGGAAGGGCTCCATGCGCGTCATCCGCAGCAATTGCGCGGTGAGGCCCTGGCGCTCGGCCTGATCGATGCCGAACAGGTCTGCGTAGAAGACCATGTTCTCTTCCACGGTCAGGTCCTGGTACAGGCCGAAGCGTTGCGCCATGTAGCCGATCTGGTCTTTCACCGCCTGCGCATCGCGCGCCACGTCGTGGCCGGCCACGAGGGCGCTGCCCTCGCTGGGCGTCATGAGCCCGCAGAGCATGCGCAGGGTCGTGGTCTTGCCGGCGCCATCGGGGCCCACCAGGCCGAAGATTTCGCCGCGCGCCACGCTGAGGTCCAGGTGGTCCACCGCGGTCACCGGTCCGAAGCGGCGCGTGAGGCCGCGGATCTCGATGATGCCTTCCATCACTGCTCCAGCAGAATCTCCGCATCCGCCGGCATGTTGGATTTCAGCTCGTGGAGCGGATTGTCCACCTCGATCTTGATTCGGTACACCAGCTTCACACGCTCTTGCAGGGTCTGGATCTGCTTGGGTGTGAACTCGGCTTCCGAGGAGATGAACGTCACGCGGCCCGGATAGACCTTCCCGGGGTACGAATCGGTGGTCACGTTGGCCTTGGCACCCAGCTTGACCTTGCCGAGGTCCGACTCGGTGACGTAGCCGCGCAGCCACGGGTGATCGATATCCCCCACGGTCACCACGGTGGTTCCGGGCGCGAGAATCTCGCCGACGTCGGCGGCTTTCACCAGCACGACGCCGTCCACGGGCGACGAGGCCACGGTATCGGCAAGCTGCGAATCGATCAGCGCGAGGCTGTACCTGGAGCGCTCGATTTCGGCGCGGCGCGTGGACATCTCCTGCTCGCGCCGCCGGGTCTCGAGCGTGTTCGCCTCCGCGATCTTGAGGGCGCCGCGCGCGTGCTGCACCTGGCTCGAGGCGCCGTCGATCTCCTCCTGGCGCGGGCCGGCAAGCACCAGGGCCTCCCGCTCCTTCGCCTGCTTCAGGGCAGCCTCGCCGCTTTCCCAGCGGTTGCGATATTGATCGTACTGGGCCGTGGAGATGTCGTCGTTCTTGTAGAGGGTCTGCGCGCGGTCCCAGTCCCTCTTGGCGCGTTCCACCTCGGATTGCGCGGCATCGGCGGCCGCATGCGCCTCCAGCTTTTCCTGCGGCCGCGAACCGTTCCTCAGTTCTTCCACGCGGGATTCGTTGGAGGCGAGGTCGGCCCTGCGCTGCTCGATATCGCCGGCGAGCGTGGCCTTCTGCCACTCGATGCCCGTTGCGGACTGCGCCAGTTGCGTCTGGGCCGATTCGAGGGCGGCCGCTTCGCGATTGCGCTGGGCCAGCAACTGGTCGCGGTCGAGCCGCGCGATGACCTGGTTCTTGGTGACCCGGTCTCCCTCATCGACGGTTCTCTCGATCAGGCGTCCCGCCGTTTTGAAGGCGATGTTCACTTCGGTCAGCTCGATGTTGCCGGAGATGACGATGCGGTTGACTGGGCCGTGTCCGGCGCCGCGGAAGGCATAGGTCGCCAGGGCGGCGGCCGCGAGGATGATCACGATAATGATGATTCGCTTTTTCATGATAGGAACTCCGGTGCCTTATGGCCTCGTCTCGGAGGCAGTCGCTCTCACGTTGCCCATGGCTTGCGCCAGGTCGAGACGCGCTACGTTGTAGCCGTACAGCGCCGCGGTCTGGTTATCGCGCGCACGTTCGAGACGCGTCTGCGCGTCGGTGACTTCGAGACTGTTGGCCACTCCCGCATCGTAGCGGCGCCGCGCCTGCGTCAGCTCGTTTTCGGCGAGTTGCAAGCCCTCTCTTGACACCTTGACTTCGTCGTCGGCCGATCGCAGCTCATCGAGGGCCAGCCGCACGTCCAGCTCGATCTGCTCCTTGAGGTCGTTGGTGCGAAGCTTCTCGGAGCGGTACTCGGAGTCCGATTCGGCGCGCCGGGCATCGCGCCGGCCGCCATCGAAGATCGGAACCTTCACCGAAATCCCGTAGGTGCGGGTGGGCAGTGCGCTGCCGAAGCCGGTGCCGTTGTCGCCGTAATCGCCGAAGGCCATCACCGAGGGCAGTCGCTCGAGGCGGGTGGCGCTGGCGGACAGCCGCGCGTTGCCTTCCCGTTCCTGCTGCTCCTGGAGGTCGGGGCGCTTCTGGATCGCCTGGGCCTTGGCCTGCGCCAGCGTCACGGCATCCACGGGCAGGTATTGCAGCTTGTCGGTCAGTTCCATCTCGACGTCCAGCCGCAGCCCCATGGCGCGCAGAAGCCGCAGGTGGGCGGCGCGGCGGCTGTTCTCGGCCGCCAGCAGCTGCTGCTGGTCGTTGGCAAGCTGCACCTTGGCGCGCGTGACTTCGATGCCCGTTCCCGTGCCGGCGGTTTTCTGGTGCTCGGCTTGCGCCGCCACGGCCTGGGAGAGCGCCACGTTGGCCTGCGCGGTTTCCACGTCGGTATCGGCCTTCACCGCCGCCAGGTAGGCGCGGGCCACCTGGGAGGCCACACGCTCGGCGGTGTCCTCCACTCCGCTCTTGGCGGCCGACACCCCCACCTTCGAGGCCTGGAACCGCCGGATGGAGCCGAAATCGAAGACCGTCTGCGAGCCCGTGATCCGCGCGTCCATGGTGCTGAACGGGCCGACGAAGGTGGGGAAGTGGAAGCCGGGGATGGGGATTGCGATATTGGTAAGCCCCATGGCGGCCAGATTGCGCGTGCTGCTCTGGTCGGCGAACGCGGCGTCCAGGTTCGGCAGCAGCGCCGCGCGGGCTTCTGCCGAGCGCGACTGCGCCTGTGCCAGCGCCTCGCCCGCAAGCTGGATGTTGGTGTTGCCCTCCGGCGACGTCGCCAGTTCCACGGCGCGCTTCAGGCTCAACTGAAGCGGTCCGCGGTCGGCGGTTTGGTCCGCGGCGAATGCCAGCGGGGCCAGACAGAGCGTAAGAATCGATATGAGTCTCATTCCTTCACCTCGACGCCGGCACCTTCGGGCGCGTGGAACCCGCCGCTGAGGAACCGGATCAGGAATTCGATGCGGCGGCTGAAATCTCCGGGGGCTTCGGTGACGCGCGTGAAGTCCGGCGCCCCGCACATGGTATGGGCCATCGCGCCGATCATGAAATGCATACGCCACAGGAATTCCTCTGGGGAAAGATGCGGTACCGCCTTCCGCATGGCGGGGACGAAGCGCGCGAGGACCGCCTGGAAGTGGCGCTGGACAATGGTGTGGAGCATTCCTTCCGCGTGAATTCTCCCCATCAGCCGCACAAATTCCGGGTTCTCGTCAGCCGCTGTGGACATGGGCCACAGAAACGCGTGCAGCACCTTTTCCACGGAAAGCGGACAGCCGCCCGCCTCGGCCTCGGCGCGGTCGAGCAGCGCCAGGCGTTGTTCGTTTACCGGTCCTGCGCTGCGCTGGATGATCTCGTCCAGCAACTCCTCTTTGGAGCCGAAATGGTAGTGGATGGCTGCCAGGTTTACGCCGGCCTCCGCAATGATGTGCCGAAGTGAGGTGGCATCGTAGCCTTGCTGGCCAAAGAGCCTTTGGGCGGTTTCCAGCAGCCGTTCTTTGGTATTCTCGGTCATTCGTTTGTATAAATCTAACGTTTTAATTATACGATTAACTGAAGGGATGTCAAGAGGGGTGCCAATCCACGTTCCGCACCGGGCCCTTAAATTGCATTGAGACTGGCGGGAGGTGGGTGTCGATGTTGAGTCGGATTTCAGAATTGTGGTGCAGGAAGATGCACTCGCGGGCGATGTGGCCGATTCATGGCAAGTATATCTGCCAGGATTGCATGCGGGAATACGCGGTCACTTGGGAAGGGCCCGCAAGCGTGTCGGAGTATGCCGATCCCGGGCTGCGCAATGCGGCGTATCCGGCCGGTGAGCCGATCTCTATGATGCAGTAGCGTTTGCCGCCTTCTGGTAGGATGGAAGCCTGCGCATCGGCATCCACACTTTCACTTCGGGTTCCCTGGAGAAAGCTGCACTGACCGCCGCCGAACTGGGAGCCGCCACATTCCAGATCTTCACGGCCAGCCCGCGGATGTGGCGGGCGCGCGCGCCGGACCCCACGCAGGTGAAGCTGCTGCGGGCGGCCCGTGAGCGGTTCGACCTGAACCCTTTGGTTATCCACGTGAACTATCTGGTTAACCTGGCGTCGATCGATCCGGTGATCCGCGCGAAGTCGATCGAAGCCTTTCGGGGGGAACTTCGCCGCGCCGCCGCCCTCGGCGCCGAATACCTGGTGGTGCACCCCGGCAATCACCGGGGACGCTCGGTGGAAGAAGGCATTGCCTCGTTCGCGCTGGGGTTGCGCGATGCCGGCAGGGGCTTTCGCTCGCGGGGCCTGATGGTGCTGCTCGAGAACACCGCCGGGTCGGGCGCCAACCTGGGCAGCCGTTTCGAGGAACTGCGGTCCATCCGGGATCTCGCCTGCGGCCTGACGGAGCTTCCGGTGGGCTACTGCCTGGACACCTGCCACCTGCTGGCTGCCGGGTTCGACATCCGCACGCCGGCGGGCCTGCGGGGCACGCTGTGTCGCGCGGAGGACGAACTGGGCCTAGCCAACGTCCGGGTGATTCATGCCAACGATTCGAAGGGGGCGCCAGGCTCGCGTGTGGACCGTCACGCCGGCATCGGGGAGGGCCACATCGGGCGGGACGCGTTGCGCCGCATCCTGGCGCATCCCGAGCTTCGGAAGAAGCCGTTCATCTTGGAAACCCCGATGATACAGGAAGGGGACGATCGCCGGAATCTCGACACCTTGAAGTCGCTCGCGGCGCGGCGCCGCCACCGGGATCAGGAAACGACGGCCGCCGCGCGCCTGCGTTGAGCGACCAAGCGCCCGCGCAGCGACACGGCCGCCCGCCAGGCCAGCAGCACCGCCACCAGCGTTCCGTAAAGCACCGGCAGGCGGATATCGGATTTCACCAGCCAGTAGTAGTGCACCACGGCCGCAATGGCGCCGAAGTAGATCAGGCGATGCAGGCGCTGCCAGCGCTTGCCGCCCAGCCGGCGGATCCAGCCTTGCGTGGAGGTCAACGCCAGCGGCGCCATCGACACGAAGGCGGCAAACCCCGCCGTGATGAACGGGCGCTTGCCCACGTCCTTCACGATGTCGTGCAGGTCGAAGAGCTTGTCGAGCCACAGATAAGTCAGGAAGTGCAGGCACCCGTAAAAGAAGGCGAAAAGCCCGATCATGCGGCGAAACCGGACGAGGTCGGGCAGGCGGAGCAGCTTACGCAACGGCGTGACGGCCAGGGTCGTCACGATCAGCCGGATGGCCCAATCGCCGGTGAAGTGCTGGATGAACTCCGTGGGGTTGGCGGTGAGGTTCTGGTTGTACATGCGCCAGCCCAGCCACCCGAGGGGCGCCAGACACAACAGGAACAGCGGAATTTTGACCCAGCGGCGGCGCAGCATGCCTCAGTAGTTCTTCTTAAGGTCCATGCCGGCATACAGGCCGGCCACCTGCTCGGCATAACCGTTGAACATCTGGGTGGGGTGGTTGGCGAGATACGCGGGCAAGCGGCGCTCCCGCTTCTGGCTCCAGCGCGGGTGATCGACCTCGGGGTTCACGTTGGAGTAGAAGCCGTACTCATGCGCGTTGGACATGTTCCAGGTGGTGGGGGGCATGCTGCCCACGAGCTTGATCTTGACGATCGACTTGATGCTCTTGAAGCCGTATTTCCAAGGCACTACAAGCCGCACCGGCGCGCCATCCTGTGGCGGCAGCGTCTCGCCGTACATCCCCACCGACAAGAGCGCCAGGGGGTGCATGGCCTCATCCAGCCGCAGGCCTTCGACGTACGGGAACTCAATGCCGGCCAGCTCCGGGCGCGCCAGGGGCATCTGCTTGAGGTCCCAGTAGCTTTCGAACGCGACGAATTTGGCCTTGGCGGTCGGCTCGACCTGCTGGAGCAGCGCGCTGAGCGAATAGCCGATCCACGGCACCACGATGGACCACGCCTCCACGCAGCGATGCCGGTAGATGCGCTCTTCGAGGGGGGCGAGCTTCAGAATCTCGTCCATGGAGAACTTTCGCGGCTTGGCGACAGCACCATCGATCGACACCATCCAGGGTTCCGTCTTGAAATTCGTGGCGTTGCGGGCGGGCTGGTCCTTTTGCGTCCCGAACTCGTAGAAGTTGTTGTATGACGCGACGTCCCGGAACGTGTTCTGCGGTTCGGTGGTGCTGAACGGGCTCTTCGCCAGGTTGCTCAGCTTGGTGCCGGCGTGTGCGCGGCCAGAAGGCGACAGCAGCTCGCGTGCACCCACAAACGCCGCCGGGACACCTGCGAGAAACTTGCGCCGGTTCAAGTACACGGACTTCGGGGTAATCTCGGAGTAGCGGAGGTCCGCCGGTTTTTTGATCAGCATCCTGTTGCCAATTCTATATCGTTAGACGAGGCGGAGGCGCTCCATGGATTCGGTTTTTAACAGTTTTGGGGTTCGGAACGTGGGGAAGCCGCCGGGTGAGGGGTGCGGTAGTTCCGTCCAACGGCGGACGGCTGCGATTGCGACAATCCCAGAATCCGACCGCACCACCCGGGGCCTTTGTTACAATACTTACCAAGGACCGGTGGTACGGGGGAAATCGAATATTTCTATCCCGCCGATTCAGAATTTGACTGGGAGGCGGGGCGGGCGCGCTGGTTTATGGACTTCGATCAGCTCCATACGTTCCTCGAGATCGTCCGGCTGAAGAGTTTCTCGAAAGCCGCGCAGACGTGCTACCGCACGCAGCCGGCTATCAGCGCCCAGGTGCGGCAGCTCGAGCAGGAACTCCACGCTGAGTTGTTCGAGCGCTTCGGCAGCCGGATCTCCTTGACCACTGCGGGACGCATCTTCGCGGAGTACGCCGAGCAGTTGCTCGAGCTGCGGCGCCGCGCGCAGGACGCCATCGCCGAGCTCGAAACCAACCCCCGCGGCGAGCTGGTAATAGCCGGCAACGAGGCCACCTGCATCTACATTCTGCCCAAAGTATTCTCCGGGTACCGCGAGTTGTTTCCGGCGGTGCAGCTTCAGGTCAACCGCTCCTACGGCTCGCACGTGGTGGAAGCCGTTCTGGACAATTCGGCGGACTTCGGCCTCACCCAACTGCCGGTGGACGAGAGACGACTGCAAGTGGTGGACGTGCACAGCGACGAGATTTGCCTGGTCGTTCCCGCCAGCCACCCTCTGTCCGCGCGAAAAACCGTGTTGCCCAGGGATCTCGTGGAGTTTTTCCTGGTGCTGCCGCAACAGGGCAAGACCCGCGCGCGCCTGAACGACTGGCTGGCGCCGGTGGAGGACGACATCCGCATCTCTATGGAACTGGACTCCACGGAAATGATGAAGCGCTTCGTGATGGCGGGGATGGGCCTGAGTTTTCTTGCGGCATCCAACTGCCGCGAGGAGATTGCCGCCGGAAAACTGCGCGCCATTTCGCTCGCGCCGGAACCCATGGTGCGCCGGCTGGGGCTAATCTATCGAAAGGACAAGGCGCTTTCCAAGGCCGCCCTGGGTTTTATCCAGGTCGTGCTGGATCACGTCGGGGACGAGACAGCGGAAGTGGAAAAGAAGCCCCGGGTGCTGGCTCGATGAACTGCAATCGCTGCCGCAAGAGTTTCTCGCCGGAGCAGAACCGCTGTCCCCACTGCGGCGAGCCGAATCCCGCGGCCTCGGGCCTGTTCCAGACGTCCACCGTGCTCATTTCGACTGGCGGTTCCGACAAAGTGTACCGTTCGGTGGACGAAGTTCCCGCCGGCTTGCGCACGCGGCTGTTGAAGTCCACCAACAGCGCCAATTCCGCCACCATCCTGATCGCCGACCAGAGAGGCCGCAAGGAGATCGCCAAGGCTATGCGGAACCTCCCCGGCCCCGCCCAGCGGCGGCTGCGCAACACCATTCTGGGCAAGGAGCGGGCGCCTTCCCAATGGCTGACGCCGGCCCGTAAGCGCCTGATACTGGCCGTGGTGCTCTGCCTCACCGTGCTGGCAATCGTCGCGATCTTCTCGCGCCGGTTTGAAGACCTGTTCCGCTAGCCGCCGGCTGCTTACGCGAGGTCCAGGGCCCCCTCCAGATCGGCCCACAGATCCTCTACATCCTCGATCCCCACCGACACCCGGATCAGCTCGGGTGTGATTCCCATGCGCGCCAGCGTGCCCGCTTCCACCGATGCATGTGTCATCGTCACCGGGTGCTCGATCAGGGACTCCACCCCACCCAGCGATTCCGCCAGCGTGAACGTGCGAACGCCCTCCAGCAGGCGGAACGCCGCCTCCTGCCCGCCACGCACCCGAAACGAAAACGTGCCGCCGTAGCCGCTCATCTGCCGCCCGGCTAATTCGTGCTGCGGGTGCGAATCCAGTCCCGGATGCAGAACCGAGGCGACCTTCGGATGCCGCTCCAGCCGCCGGGCGATCGTCAGGGCGTTGCGGTTGTGTTCTTCCATGCGCAGCGCCAGCGTCTTGATCCCGCGCAGCACCAGAAAGCAATCCTGCGGCCCGGCGCAGGTGCCCATGGCGTTTTGCAGGAACGCGATCTTGTCTGCGAGCGCCCGATCGTTCACCACCACTGCTCCTCCCACCACGTCCGAGTGGCCGTTGATGTACTTCGTCGTGGAGTGCACGACGATATCGACACCCATCCGAAGCGGCCGCTGAAAATACGGCGATAGAAAAGTGTTGTCGCAAATCGCCAGCGCGCTGTAGCGGTGGGCCAACGCGGACACCGCTTCCAGGTCCACCAGGTTCATCAGCGGATTGGTCGGCGACTCGATCCAGACTGCGCAGGCCCCCTGTTTCAGTTCGTGCTCCAGCGCCGCCAGGTCCCGCAGGTCCACATATTCCGCCGCGATCCCCTTGCCGCGGAATACCGCCTCGAACAACCGGTAGGTGCCGCCGTAGAGGTCGCTGTGAACCAGGACGCGCTGGCCTGCCTGGAACATCATCAGAACGGTCGTCTCGGCCGCCATCCCGGTGGCGAACGCGAAACCGAATTCGCCGTCCTCGAGCGATGCCAGGCACGTCTCCAGCGCCTTCCGCGTGGGGTTGCCGCTGCGCGAGTAATCGAACGGACCCGGCCGGCCGACTCCTTGGAAAGCGAAAGTGGACGTCTGGTAGATCGGCGTCATCACAGCCCCGCCGTGTTCCTCCGGGCACTGGCCTGCGTGGACCGCCAGAGTTTTGAATCTCATGCCCTCTACCCGATGCCTTCGAACAGCACCGAACTCAGATACCGCTCGCCGGAATCCGGCAGCACGACCACGATGGTCTTGCCGCGCAGCTCCGGTTCCCGGGCCAGACGCGCCGCCACGCTGGTGGCCGCGCCGCTCGAGATTCCCGAAAGGATGCCCTCTTCCCGTGCCAGCCGCTGGGCCATCTCGATCGATTCCTCGTTGGTCACCGTCTCCACGCGATCCAGCACGCTCAGGTCCAGCGTTCCCGGAATGATCCCCGCGCCGATTCCCTGGATCTTGTGCGGCCCTGGCTTCAGCGGCTCTCCGCGCAGATGTTGGCCGATCACCGGGCTCGCCGCCGGCTCGACGCCGACCGAGAGAATCGCCTTCCCGCGGCTGAGCTTGATGTAGCGCGAAACTCCGGTGATCGTGCCGCCGGTGCCGATCCCGGACACCAGCACATCCACCAGCCCTTGGGTATCTTCCCAAATCTCCGGCCCGGTGGTCTGAAAGTGAATCTCCGGGTTCGCCGGATTCTGGAATTGCTGCGGCAGCACGTAATGGTCGGGATCCGATTCGTAGATTTCGGTGGCCTTGGCGATCGCTCCCTTCATGCCCAGCGCTCCTTCGGTCAATATCAGCCTGGCTCCGAACGCCGCCAGCACTTTGCGCCGCTCGAGCGACATCGTCTCGGGCATGGTCAGCGTGATTCGGTAGTTCCGCACCGCCGCCACGAACGCCAGCGCGATGCCCGTATTTCCGCTGGTCGGCTCCACCAGCTCTTTCCCGGGTGTCAGCACGCCCCGCTTCTCCGCGTCCCACACCATCGCCGCGCCAATCCGGCACTTTACCGAATATGCCGGATTCCGCCCTTCGATCTTGGCCAGGACCGTCGCCTCGCCGTTGACCACGCGGTTCAGGCGAACCAGCGGGGTCTTTCCGATACTCAACGCATTGTCGTCAAACCGCATAAGTGATTAAGACCTTATTGCCATATATTAGATCGAGATTAGGGCGATTGCAAATCGCGAGGTGGGCAGCGGCACTCATTTTCCTCTTGACAACCCGGGGCAATCTGGATAATCTCTATAGAGAATGGTACGATTGCTGATTTGCCTCGTTTTCCCGCAACCCTGTTGTTGCCGCTAATCCTCTCAACCCCGTAGTTCCATTAATAAAACAATAACTTAGGAGAAACAGGATGAACGCAACCACGGTTCGTCATATCGATACTCATTTCCCGGCTCCGCTTCCGGACGGGCCGCAGGCACCGGATTACCGAGGCATAGAAACGATTCTCCAATCCACGCTCCAACAGGTGGACGCCGAAGGTCTGTACCTCCACCGGCTCCGTCCCGAAACAGCGCGGGCCCACCTGGTCGCCTTCGCCGGCCCGCCGGCCGAAGAGTTCGCTGCACCCGCCGGCGAACATCTTGCGCGCAAGACCCCCATCGTGCTCCAGGCAGACGCGTGGCGCGACGCGCGGCTGGCCAGGTTCCCCGAGTTCGCAGCGCACAAATTCAAGGGCGCCGTTTCCATCCCCGCAGTCGAGTCCGGCATCACCATCGGCATCCTGAACGTGTGCCGCCGGTCCGGTCTTCCCCTCAAGCCCGGCGAGCTGGCGCTGCTGCTCCAACTGAGCCTGCCGCTCGGCGCGCTACTGACCGCGGCGGAAACCAACCAGGCGCTGCGCACGGAGGTCGGCCGGCTGGGCCGGCAACTGGCCGACCGCAAGATTATCGAACGGGCCAAAGGGCTGCTGCAGTCGCGCTTCGAATGGACCGAGGAGCAGGCCTACGGGCACCTCCACCGCACGTGCCACCGGCGCCGCGTCGCCATGCGCGAAGTGGCCCTCGAAGTCATCGAAAACGGCGGCCTGCATCTTCTCGGGGAGGTGGCCGGTGCGGAATGACAGCCTGCTTCCCACGCGCAAGGACTTCCTGCGGGCGGTCGCGGGCACGGCGCTGCTGGCGCGGCCCCTCGCCGGCGCGAGCGGGCCGAAGATCCTGATGGTTGTCGCCCATCCCGACGACGAATACGCCTTCGCCGCGACCACGTACCGTCTGGTCCGCGAACTGGGCTGGTCGGCCGACCAGGTGGTCATCACCAACGGCGAATCCGGCTATCGCTATTCCGCCCTGGCGGAAGCCTTCTATGGCATGACTCTCGCCGATGAGCGCAACGGCCGCGCCCGCCTGCCGGACCTCCGTAAGGAGGAGGCCATTCGCGCCGGCAAGATTCTGGGCATCCGGCAGCACTACTTCCTGGACCAGCGCGATCTGGGTTTCTCCAGGGACGCCGCGACGGCGGATGCCTCCAACTGGGACCGTCCTCATCTGCTCGCCGTGCTGGGCGATCTGCTGGCTCGCGAGCGCTACCACGCGGTCTTCACGCTTCTGCCCACGGTGCAGACACACGGCCATCATCGCGCTGCGACGATCCTGGCGCTGGAAGCGGCGGCGCGCCTTCCCGAGGACCAGCGGCCGCTCTTCTTCGGTGTGGAACCCCAGGCTCGCGCCAATGCGCCGCTTCAATTCGGGGGCCTGCCGTCGCAACCCCTGACCGCGACGCAATCGGCGGAACCCGTTCTGACCTTCGATCGTGCCACCCCGTTTAGCCGCCAGGCCGCGCTCAATTACCAGGTAGTGGTGAACTGGGTCATCGCGGAGCACAAATCCCAGGGTCTGTTCCAGATGGATGCCGGCCAGCACGACCTGGAGCGGTTCTGGCTTTTCGCCGTCAGCGGCGGAAACGCCGTCCAGCGCGTGAGCCAACTGCGCGCCCAACTCTCGCCGCCGCTGCACACTAGCGCGGCGCGCCAGTAAGAAGCGGATACGCCTCGTCCGCCACGTTCAACGCACAAGGTCGGATTACCAACCGGCCCTTCAGACTGGGGGCCGATTCCACGAGGCTGAACGGCGGTTGGTTCAGTTCGGCGACCTGAACGGAAGCGGCCCGGCTTCACAAGGCCTCGGCGGCCCGGCCGACATTCCGCGGCGGAATTCTGGAAAAACCGGCCGCCCCTACAGTTCGCCGGCGTTCCCGCCGATAAATAGTGCATGGACCAAAGGCGTGAACGCCGCTTTTCGACCGATCAACCCGTCGCGGTCACGGTTCTCGGCGACTGCGAGACACGGCAGACCGCAACAGTCAAGAATGCCTCGAGTCGCGGTATGGCGCTCGAGATGACGGCGCCCGTGGCCCCCGGCACGGCGCTCAAGATCGAATTTGAAGATGCAGTGGTGCTCGGCGAAGCCGTGTTTTGCCGCAGTGGGCCCGATTCCCATCTCGTAGGAGTGGAACTGGATCAGGTGCTGTGCGGCCTCGCTGAACTCAGCCGAAGGCTGCGGGAGTTTGCCGGCGAGGAAGGCTCAGGATCTGAGGTGTCGTACGCCTTGAACCACCGAAACGGCCAAAACGGCGAGCAACGCCAGAAATAGCAGGATGGCGGCCCTCTGGGCCAATCGTCCGCGCATGAGATGCCGCTGGAGAATCCTCATCATCGAGCGCCCGCTGTCTGATTAACATAACGCGCAACGCCTCGATCGCGTTTCAGCGATGCGCTATCCTGTGTGTTCTCATGAAGCGAAATGCGGTGGTCTTCGGGGCTGCCGGCCAACTCGGCGTGGAACTGGTCCGGGGACTCCGGGCTCGTAGCTACTCGGTCATGGCGTGGGACCGCGCTCAGGTCGACATTACCGACGCTGCTGCGGTGGAGAACGCCGTGGCCCCCTGTGAACCGGAAATCGTCCTGAATGCGGCTGCGTATAATCAGGTGGACGTGGCCGAAAAAGAGCCGCAGGCCGCGTTTTTGGTGAACGGGTTGGCTGTTCGCAACCTAGCGCTGGCCTGCCGCCAGGTCGATGCGCGCCTCGTCCACTTCTCGACCGACTATGTCTTCGACGGCCAGGCCCGCCATCCCTACGCGGAGGACGATCCCACCCATCCGCTCAGCGCCTACGCGGTCTCCAAACTGGCCGGTGAACTGTATGCCCAGGCTTACCTGGACAAGGCCCTCGTCGTGCGAACTTCCGGCGTGTTCGGCGCTGGAGCGATGGGCACGGCGCGCGGCAATTTCGTCGAGCTGATGCTGCGCCTGTCTGCTTCGGGCAAACCGATCCGCGTGGTGGAAGACCATGTGGCTTCACCCACGTTTGCGCCGCTGCTGGCAGCCCGCACCGTCGACTTGATCGACCGCGAACTGGCCGGCGTCTTTCACATCGGAGGCGGGACGCCTATGTCCTGGTTCCACTTCGCGCGGACCGTCTTCGAGGTAGCCGGCTTGAAGCCTCTGCTGCTCGCCTCCGACGAGCGGGAGTATCGCACCCGCGCCCGGCGGCCAAAATATTCAGCCCTCTCCAACGCCAAAATGGAACGCCTCGGACTCGAGCCCATGCCGCCCGTCCGCCGGGCCGTCGAACTCTATTTCGAAGAACGGCGGACGGTCAGCGGGCCTCCGGTTTGACCGCGTAGTAGCCTTTGCGCGCCTGGGCCTTCAGGTCCTTATTGGACAGTTTGATGTCCAGTTTCCGGTAGGAGCCGTCCTTGGTATCGTTGTTCGGCGTATAGCCGATGGCATACTGGCTGCGCATCTCGTCCTGAAGTTCTTTGAACGTTTCGCCCAGCGGATGCCTGCGGTCCACTTTGTACATATGCCCGCCGGTTTCGTCCGACATCTTCCTCAGCGCGCCTTCTCCACCTCCGCCGCCGAACATGATCCCGTAGCCGCCGTATGCGCCCGGGTCGGAGTAGTCGATGCTGTAAATCACCGCGTCGGCTTTCTGCGCCGCCTCGACCGCCTGGTTGATGCTTAGGCGGCTGCCCTGGTCCACCCCGTCGGTGATCACCACAATCACCTTGCGTCCGACCTCGGTCCGCAGCTTGTCCGTGGCGGCCAGGTAGATGGCGTCGTATAGCACCGTGCCGCGAGGCCCGCCGGCCGTCGGCACCGGACCGGGATGAATGCCGCCAACGCCCGAACTCACCCTCAGGTGGTTCAGCCCGTCGGTTAACAGCCGCGCCGAATTGGTGTAGTCCTGTAGCAGCTCGGATTCCTCTCCGAACATGATCAGAAATGCTTCGTCCTTCTTGCGCAAGACCTGGCCGAAGAACTGCGAGGCGGCATCCCGCTCGACCTCGATCAGGTTGCGCTGGCTGCCCGAGACATCCACCAGCAGGCCGATGGTCAGGGGAAGGTCCGTCTCTTTGGTGAAGTACTTGATTTCCTGGGGCTTACCGTCCTCCAGGACGGTGAAGTCCTTCTTCTCCAGGTTGGAGACCAGAGCGCCGCGCTTGTCGCGGACCGAAGCCAGAATACTGACCACATCGACGTCCACCTTGATGGACGGCAGGTCTTGCGCCACCAACGCGGCGCCAACGGCAAACAGAAATGGCAATCGCATCCCGGTACAATAGGGGTGACGTACCATCTGGGCCAATTGTTTCAACATGAAGGAAGCCATTCATCACCTCCGGAGGTCGGACCCGGTGCTTTCCGGGATTATCGACCGTGTCGGCGACTATCGTATCGAATTTCGGGACCCGGATTTCGAAACGCTGGTAAAATCCATCGTCTATCAGCAGCTCAGCGGCCGGGTTGCCAGCGTGATCTTCGGCCGCCTGGCGAAGGCCGCCGGAGCAAAACTGACGCCCGAGAGCGTCCTGAAGCTGCGCCCGTCGCGGATGCGGGCGCTGGGGCTTTCCGGGCAGAAGACCGCGTATATCCGCGACCTGGCGCGCCACGCCCGGGACGGCGGGCTGGCTTTCGAGCAATTGCAGGAACTTGCGGACGCCGAGGTGATCGAGCGCCTGACCCGGGTCAAAGGAGTAGGAGTGTGGACGGTCCACATGTTTTTAATCTTCGCCTTGCGGCGGACCGACGTTTTGCCTACCGGCGACCTGGGAATCCGCAACGCCATTCGCAAGGCATACGGACTGGCGGAGTTGCCGACCCCGGACGAAATCGAGGCCATGGCCGAGCGCTGGCGGCCCTATTGCACCGTGGCGAGCTGGTACTTGTGGCGGAGCCTGGAGCCGAATGCGAACCTCTAGGAACATTAAATTTTCCACAAAATGTTGAATGCGTTAGCGGGAGCGAGATAACATTGAGGTCAGGAATTCAGACCTTAAGATACGGATTACCCCGAAGAATCATTCCAAAGGAGATAGAAGAACCAATGCGCGCACTGAAAGTGGCGGTACCGACGATCCTGTTGCTGGCGGGCTTCCTGCTGTGCACTTCGGCCGGTTTCGGCAAGCCGGAGTACATGAAGAAAGAGAACCTCAAGTCCTGCACCACGTGCCACAGCAAGATGGAAGCCAAAGAGAATATGGCCAAGAACCTCAACGACACGGGCAAGTGCTACGCCAAGAACGATCACTCGTTGGAGAACTGCAAGAAATAGCCGAACCTGGCGGCGACTGGTAGGCGCAGGCTGGCGTCCTGCGCCACACCATCACTGCGAATAGCGCTGTTTCCAGCCGGAGAGCGCCTGGGCCAGTGTGGTCCGGATGGTCAGGAACTGCGGGTTGACGTATTGATTGACCCTCTCGGTGGGGTCTTCTGCCAGATCGTAAAGCTCACCCGGGCCTTTGCCCCCGTCCCTCATCACCAGTTTGTATCGTTCGATTCGGGCCATCTCGGTGTTCTGGTAGTGGCCGAACACCGTCTTACGCCAGGGTTGCTTTTTGGGCAACGGCTTGCCGGTGATGGGGAGGAGATAGCTGCGGCCGCAGAGGTTGGCGGTGGGCGCCGGGGCGTCGAGCAGGTCGCAAAGGGTCGGCAGGAAATCGTAGGTGCTCACCAACTCGGGGCGGATGCCCTGCGCCGGGACGTGGCCGAGCCAGCTCCAGATGAGCGGCGTAGCGACGACTTCCTCATACATGTTCACCGGGTCGGACGCCTGGCCGGAGTCCCACAGGCCGTGGCGGCCGAGCAGGGAACCGCAACTCGAAGCCACGATGATCAGCGTGTTTTCGAGCAGTTGTTTTTGCGCCAGCCCGGCGACGATGGTCCCCACTTCGTCATCCAGGGCAGTGACGGCGGCGGCGGCCTTCCGCGCGTTGCCCACCACGTCGGCGAGCATCTCCTTGCCGGCCCTGGCGTTGGGCGCCGCCGCACGCTCCAGGTTCAAGGTGTCGAACTTGGATTGCGCATAAAGTGCGCGGTACTTCCGGTCGATATTCTCATAAGGCGGCTGTAGACCGGAGAAGCCCGCCAACAGAAAGAATGGCTTGGCGCGCTCCTGTTGGCCGAGGAACTGGCCGGCGGCGCCGGTATCGGCGGAGTGGGTGGTGTATTGGAGACCGGCCAGCAGTTTGCCCAAGGTGTCTTCAGCACCGGCGGGGCTCTCCGCATCGCCCAGTTGCATGGGAGTGCGGCCCGTGAACATGGTGGCCCGGCTCAGCGCGGGTGCGGGGGAGCACACCAGGTGGTTCGAAAAGCGTGTGCCGGTCTGCGCCAGGCGGTCGAGATTCGGCGTTCGAATCTCTTTGTTGCCGTATGCTCCGAGCATCCAGGCGGACAGTCCATCCACCAGGATCAGCACCAGGCTGGGCCGCTCGGGCGCGGGTTTCCTGGCGAGGGCGGGCAGGGCCAAGCTGCCGAGAAAGAAGCGGCGCGTTTGAGACATGGGTGAAATACAAGTATAAGGGGGGACGGTTGTTGGCGGGGGGCGGAACGCATTATAGTTGGTTTGGAAGATGAATCTGCCGAACACACTGACGATTCTCCGAATCTTCTTCGTGCCGCTGCTGGTGGCGGCCCTGGTTCAGGAGAATGTCGGTCTCCGGTTTGGCTCGGTGCAGGTGACCAACGAGTGGCTGGCGCTGGCGATTTTCCTGGTCGCCGCGGGAACGGACCTGCTCGACGGATACCTGGCGCGGCGCTGGAGCCAGGTCACCACCATCGGCACGCTGCTCGATCCCATTGCCGACAAACTGCTGGTGTCGGCCGCGCTCATCTCCCTGGTGCAGGTTCGCGTGCTCCCCGGCTGGATGGCGATTCTCATCATCGGGCGGGAATTCGCAGTGTCCGGCCTGCGCAGCATAGCCGCGGCGGAAGGCTACACCATCAAGGCGAGCGACCTCGGCAAAACCAAGATGTTCTCCCAGGTGGTGGCCATCTCGGTCATGCTGGTGAGCGTGCGCCATCCCGCCCTGCTGGTGCCGGGCAAGGTCCTGATGTGGACCGTCATCTTCTTCGCGCTGATTTCCGCGGTCAGTTATTTCGGGAAATTCTGGCACAAAGTGGATGAGCGCATCAAGCTGCGCCGGCGGCGCGAATTGCTGACTCTGGAGCGCAAGCGGCAGAGGGCGCAGATACGTCAGCGCAGAAAGTCGTCAAGCTCCAAGGAAGGTTTAGGAACCGCGATCTGGAAGCCGCCGGAAGTGAATTGAACGGTGCGAACCTGCCCCCGCGGGCCTACCGATCCGATCGGTTTTCCATTAAACGTAATGCTGACGCCGCCGGCGTTGCCGAGGCGCAGCAGGACGCTATCGTTGGCTTCGACGGTGCGGGTCTGGTTGGGTTCGAGAGTTCCGGAGAAGGAATATTTGCCGTCGGTGCGCGCCAGAACCCAGACTGGCTCATCCGCGGTGACTTCAACGCGCAGGGCCGCGTTGGGATTCGGCGCGGGCGCCGCCGCATCGGCTGCGCCTGGCCGCACGATCGGAGGGGCAGCTTTCGCGATTTCGGTCTGCGGATGCAACGCGGCGGCGGGTGCGCCGGCGTGCTCATCCGGCTGACGCGGCGAGGGGGCGGCAGCGGCAGGTTCGGTGGGATTGGTCCCTTCTGAGGGAGAGGGCTGAGGCTGCTCGGGAGTGGCCTGCGGCGGCGCCGGCTGCTCGGGGCGGGACGCCTCGGCGGCTTGCACCCGAGTGGCGGTATCCTCCCGCGCTGCGACCGGACGGCGGCTGCGTTGCCACCAGGAGTAGACCAGCGAGCAGACCAGCATCACCACCACAACCCCCGCCAACGCCGGCAGCGACGACGACCACGAAAAACGCCTTTCCGCGCCTACCCACTCCTCGACGGGCGGTACTCGGATCTCATTGGCCGATTGCAGGGGCTCCAGGGCGGGCCGCGACGTGAAAGAAGACTGGGGTTCCAGAATGTGCTGCACTTCCGCGGCGAGTTCGTCTTCGTCGAGTTCCAGGAGGCGGGCGTACTGGCGAACAAAGCTCTTGGCGAAGACGCCGCCTGGAAGCTTGTCGAACTGCTCTTCCTCGATAGCCTCCAGGAACCTCAGCGAGATTTTCAGCTCTTGCGAGATCTGCGACAGTTCGAGGTTTCGCTTCAACCTTTCACGGCGGAGGGTCTCGCCAACGGACATCATAGAAGTGGCCACCAAGCCTGTTAAGTCCATAATACAACGGGTGAAAGGCTGAACAGCAGATTTCGCGCGGATCGCTACCGCAGTTCGACTAACTCGTAGTCCGCGAGCGACGGTATCCGGAACTCGGAATACCCGCCGGCGCGCGTGAGCGCCAGGTCCTTGCCCGCCCGTACCGCGCGCGCCGACCGGAAAGTGCCTTTCACCTGAACGCTGATGTTGTTCATGGGCACGGCGCTGAAGTATGCCGTCTCGGAATGTCCCGAGATATTTACCAGGTGGACCAGGCGCCGGTCCCCGCGGCTCATCAACGTGACCTCCACCAGCGGATGCGCGTCGGTCTTCAACTGTCGCCCTTGGGGCAGCAGGTGATCGATCAGATCCCGCATCAGCCCGGCGTGCGCCTCCGAGCTGTGCAGATAGTAGAGCGCTCCCAGGTTCCAGGGAAGCCACGCCACCGTGCCCTTCCCGAACTGCTTGAGGATCAGCCCCGGAGCATCCGTGTCCTTCCAATCCACGTGCACGAACTCCGGCGGTCCGTACATGGATGGCGGGATGAAGGTCAGCGGACCCTTGGCCCGGACCTCGAGATAATCGCCGTACACGAACGTGACATCTGTGTTCTTCAGCGAGGGAAACAGCGTCTTGTCGCGAATGCGGAGGTATGCGCCATCCGGGTCCTTCCACAGCTTTACGACCTCGCCCATGTCGAACGGCGGAGCAACCGGGCTCGCGATCACGACGTTCCCGCCATTCCGGACGTACTGCTCCAGTTCTTTGGGCGCTTCGCCCGCGGCGATCACCAGGTCCACTTCACGCTTGCCCAGCCAATCCAGGTTGTCCACCACTCCGAACGGAATGTGCTCTTCCGACAGCAGGCGGAACATGCCGCGATACGCGCCTTCCGTCGAACGAAAACCTCGGGCGCCGCCTCCCAGCAGAAGCACGCGGGCCTCCGGTGTCTGGCCGGTGAAGTAGCTCTCGTGTTGCTTGAGCCAGGCGAAGATCGGCTTCGCGGCTTCGAGCGCGGTGCGGTCCTCCTGCTCCAGCGTGCCGTGAACGTTGATGGCCGCGGGCCCGCCGTTGGCCACGTTCTGCCATAGCCGCGTGCGGATTTCCTCGCGCGGAACCATGGCGAACCGCCACGGATAATCGAGGAACGACATGCATTGGTTGATCGCCTGCTTTTGCGGGTAGGTGTTGCGCGCGCGGTTCACGTTGTCGCTCGACGCGTATGGCCAAAGGGGAAGCGCCCGCCTGACCGCGGTGTTCGACTCGGAGAAGACCATGTCGGCAATATCCGGAGATGTTCCCACCAGCGCGGCCGTGGGGCGCTTGCTTTTGATGAGCTGCCGGATCGTCTCGGACATGCTGACGGTCGCGGCATGCAGGAACGACTCGTAATCCGCGTCCGGTCTCTCGGGCAGATTGCGGCCAAAGCGCGCGCGGAACAGTCTCTGGCAGTTGTCGCAGTGGCAGAGTCCCAGTGGATGCCCGCTGTAGTCGGACGCCGGGTTGCTGAACATGTTGAAGAACAGGCCGTCCACGTCGTAACGCTCCAGCGCCTCGGTGAGAATCTCGACCGCTTTCTCGCGATACCAGCCGCCATTCACGCAGGCCTGGTAGAGACCGTTATAGACCGCCGGCTCGCCGTCAGACCGTTTGAAAAACCATTCCGGGTGCGCCTCGTACGCGTCCTTGCGGGCCTTGCTGAAATCGAATCGGCCGACAACCCGGATGCTGCGCGCGTGTGCCTGTTTGAGGACCTCGCCGAAGGTATCGTGACCCGAAGGTATGGAGGGGCTGACGTAGTGGTACTGCACTCTGCTCGGATAAAATGCCGAGATGCCGCCCATGGCCATCAGGAGCACATTCGCGTTGAACTCCGAGACCTCGGCGACATACTTCCCGGGATCGAGCGATGCGTCCGTCTCCCGGAGATTAGTCTGAAGCCAGCGGATGGGTTCGCGCATCCACCAATCCTGCTGGCCCTCGGAAACCGCGCAAAGAAGAATGAGCATGGCGAACATCGTGACCGGTTTCATAATTGCGGATACTCCATGATATTGCGCGGCGGGCGGCGAATGCCGCTCCCCCTCACCGGTGAGGCCCGAGCGAGCCTTCCAGCGCGATTCTGACGAGCTGACTGCGGGTCCGGACCCCCGTCTTTTGAAACAACTGCTGCAGTGTTGCCTTGATTGCGCCATCCGTCACGCCGAGTTGCGCGCCAATTTCCTTATTGCTGAGGCCCTCGAATATGCCTCGAAGAACTTGCTGCTCGCGCTCCGTCAGGAGGGGGTTGACTCTCTCATCCTCCCGCTGGTCAATCCGATCGGCCATGAGTTGGATCACCTTGGGATCGACCCAGATCTCTCCACCCATAATGAGCCGAACCGCTTTGGCAAGCGTGCCTGGAGAATTGTGCTTGAGGAAAATGCCCGACGCGCCCAGGTTTAGCGCGGTCGACGATTCTTTCGCGGTCATTCCAGCCGTGACCATCAAAATCCTTCCGGTATAGCCGGCCCGGCGCGCAGAGGATATGAAGTGACTCCCATGATCCCCGCCGAGATCATAATCCAGCAGAACGACATCGGCAGGCTGGCCGGCCAGAATCTCCAGAGCTTCGGCGGATGACCCGCAACTGGCCACGATTTCAAAGTCAGGTTCCAACGCTAGCAGCCGGCTCAGGCCTTCCCGAAACAGAATGTGGTCATCGATCAACAACAGCCGTATTCGTTCCATTCCCGCCTATCCGTTCATGTTGCAACCGGTCCGAACCGGCTATCGCCAGGTCGATGACAAAGGAACACCCTGGCATCGACGGGTCGTACCGGAGCTCGCCGCGGAAAGCCCGCACAAAGGCACGTGATATGTACAGGCCCAAACCGGTTGATTCGGCGCCCTGCTGGAATGGCTGAAAAAGCTTGGCCACCGAACTCATTCCCGGCCCTGTGTCGGTGACTCTCACCGATACAACGCCCTTTCCCACAGATGCTGAAATGTCGATTTCCTTGACCTGCGCCCCCTCCAGGGCTCGCTCGCTGTTCTTCGTGAGGTTCAAGAGGACCTGCAGCAGCCTGTGCCGGTCGGCCCACACGGGCGGAAGGTCCTTGGCGATATCCCAGTGCACCGAAATGTCCGCTTCGTGGCAACAAGGTTCGAGGACGATTCGAAAATCGTCCAGGGCTTCGGACAGATCGATGGCGCCGGCATCCGATTTGCTCGAGCTTTGAGTCAGTTCCAGCGAGGCAATCCGGTTCAACGTTTCGACCAGGGAGCCGAGCGCCTCGAAATCCTTGTTACTGCTCAGGATTCCAGTCCGTACCAGGTTCTCGTGCATGATCGTGATGGCGCCGCAGACGTTGCGGATTTCATGGGAGACCGCGCCTACCAGGATCCGCGAGCCGGCCATGAGCTGTTCCAGGCTCGACTCTTCGCGATCCCGCAGGTCTTCCGAGGCGTCTACCACCAACGCGGCCAGCCTTGGTCCTGCTGCCGTGTTGTACGTAGAGAAAAACACGTTGGCCAGGAAGACCTCTCCGTTGCCCCGCTCGCCGCGGCATTGCATTTCGGTGCGGAAAGTTTGGTGTGGCTCCGACGAAGACACGCGTCCCAGGGCCGGGATGTAGTTGCAAATCGACTTCCCCGGCAGTTCTCCCTGCCTTAGTCCCATGAGCCGATGGGCCGCGGAATTGGCCCTCAGAATCCGGTAGTCCGTGCCCATGGTCAGGATGGCGGCGGGACTGCTCTCGATCAGGAATTCGAGCTGCTCTTCCGCTTCGCGCCGGGCGGTCGCCTCCAGCTCGTAGCGGCGGCGGTCTTCGGCCTCTCGCCGGCTGCGCCTCGTGAGTTCGTACGAGAACAGACCGCTGCCCGCCAAGGCAGCGAAAACCAGAATGTCCTGTGGGAGGGAGGTCGACAGCGTAAAAGGGAACGGGGCGAAGAAATCGGAAAGGAACGTGCAGAGGAGCGCTGTGAGTACGATCTGCCACCGTGGCAGGACCGCGCCTGCCAGGAGAATTGGCAATAGGTACAAAAAGCCAAAACTGATGTTAAGGTCTACCCGCCAATCGATTGCGGCGATGATGAGGATCAGAAGGCCCGCAAGTGCCACTCTCTGGAATCCCGGCCGCTGACGGATGGCCATTCGGCGATCCTCCTCCTCAGATTCTAGGGTGAATCGGTGTGGCGGGCCAAGGCCCCGACTGAAAGATAGGTTGTCTTCTGCCAAAAGATAGGTGGCTGACATCGATCGGACCCGGATAAATTCGAAGAAGGCAGCAGCATGCCAAGTCCAAGACCGTGTGTCCAGCCCCTTTTTCATGCCAAGCGTTGTGGATTGTCGAAAGCTCTGGACGGAGGTGAAATGCAGCGCCTGTTGAGGTGCCTGTGGATTGGGGTCGCGCTTGCCGGCAGCGTGCCAACCGGAGTGTTCGCGCAGAAGTCGCTGACCTGGCAGCAGGCTAAGGACGAATTCGAAGCCGCCAATCCTGCTCTGCTGGCCGGCCGCATCGGCATCGGCGAGGCGAAAGCCCAGGAGATCACCGCCTGGCTGCGCCCCAATCCGGACATGACCACCACGCTCGATCAGCTCGCTCCCTTCTCTGGCAACCCCTACCGTCCGCTCGGCAGCGCTCTCCCCTTGATCTCGGCCAGCTACCTCCACGAGCGGGGCGGCAAGCGGGAGTTGCGGCTGGAAAGCGCGCAGAAAGGGACGGCGGTCGCGGCGTCGCAACTGGCCGACCAGGAGAGAACTCTTCTGTTCAATCTGCGCACTGCGTTCGTTTCCACCCTGCAGCAGAAGTCCGTGGTGGCGCTGGCCACCGAGAACCTGGCGTATTACGACCGCTTGCTGGGGGTGAGCAGCGATCGATACCAGGCGGGCGACATTTCGCAGGTCGATCTGGACCGCCTGGAACTGCAGCGCGTGCAGTTCGAAACCGACCTGGAGACCGCGCAAGTGAACCTGCGGACCGCCAAGATCCAGTTGCTGACGCTGCTGAACGATCGGACGCCCATCGAGCAGTTCGACGTGACGGGGCCTTTCGAATTCACCGAGCAGGTGGTGACGCTGGAGGAACTCCATCAAATGGCGCTGGCCAAGCGGCCGGACTTGAGGGCCGCGGCGCAGGCGCTGGACAAGGCCCGGACGGATCACCAACTGGCGGTGGCCAACGGAGCCGCGGATGTGACGTTTGCCATGGATGTGGGGCGCAATCCGCCGATACCGGCATACCTGGGGTTCAGCATGACGGTTCCGTTGCGGATCTTCGATCGCAATCAGGGGGAAAAGGCGCGGACGCAACTGGACATCCGGCGCAGCGAGCGGCTGGAGGAAGGCAGCCAGGCGCAGGTGTTCAGCGACGTGGATTCGGCCTTCGCCAGCTTGAACGGCAACCGGGTGCTGTTGCGAACCTACAAAAGCAAGTATCTGGAGCAGGCCACCCGGATCCGGGAGACGGTTTCTTTTTCGTATCAGCATGGGGGAGCATCCTTGCTGGATTTTCTGAATGCGCAGAATGACTACCGGAGCGTCCAACTCAACTATTTGCTCCTGGTGGGAACTTACATGACTGCCGCAAGTCAGTTGAACATGGCGGTAGGGAGCGAGGTCATCCAATGAAATATGTGACAGGACCTGATCCACGTACACTTCGAACGGCTACTCTCTTTGGGGCGGCAGCGGCGGCTATTCTGTCCGCGGCGTTATCCGGCTGCTCGCACGACGCGGTGAATGCCGCGCCGAACATAGCGCCGGCCGCGACGGTGGAATCCGTGCCGGACCGCAACGTGGTTGCAGTCGCAAGCCCCGAGCGATTCTCTCTGGCGCAGGCAGCCGCGCGGCGCGAATCCGACCAGATTCTGGCAAATGGCGTTGTGGCGGCCGACGTCAGCCGGTCCTATCCGGTCAACGCTCTCTCCTCGGGCCGTGTCGTGGACGTCCGGGCGCGCTTGGGTGACGATGTGCAGAAAGGACAGCTTCTGCTCACCATGACCAGTCCGGATATGTCGCAGGCTTTCTCCGACTATCAGAAGTTCAAGTCCGACGCGGCTCTGGCGAAGACCCAACTGGACCGCGCCCAGCTTCTGTACTCGCATGGAGCTTCGGCGCAAAAAGACTTGGAGGTGGCCGAAGACACTTATAACAAGGCCAACATCAATACCGAGACCGCGGCGGAGCGCATTCGCCTTCTCGGAGGAGACCCGCAGCGTCTTTCGTCGTTGATTGAAATCCACGCCCCCGTATCGGGAACCATCATCGAGCAGAACGTCACTTCCGCGGCCGGAGTAAAATCGCTGGATAACTCGCCGAACCTGTTCACCATCGCGGATCTCTCCAATGTCTGGATCCTCTGCGATGTGTTCGAGAACGACCTGGCGCGCGTGCATTTGAACGACCGGGCCGAAATCGAGTTGAATGCCTACCCGGATCGGCGGTTGGCGGGCCGCGTCACCAATATCTCCAAGCTGCTCGATCCCAACACCCGCGCCGCGAAAGTGCGCATCGAGCTGCCCAACGACGCTGGGATACTGCGGCCGAACATGTTTGCCACGATTCATTTCGTATCGCAGGGTACCGAGACGCGCACCGTGATCCCGGCCAGTGCGGTGTTGCGCCTTCAGGACCGCGACTGGGTTTTCGTCAGGCTGGACGATCGGCGGTTTCGTAGAACCGAAGTACAAGCCGGTCCCGTCGATGCCGATAAGACGCAGCAGATCCTGAGCGGCCTGCGTCCGGGAGACCGCGTCGTGACCAACGCCTTGATGTTCGACCGTGAGGTTCAGAAGAGTACGGAACAGTGATTCAAAAGTCCGTCACCTTTGCTCTTCAGAATCGCTTCCTGGTGCTCTGCGCCGGAATTCTCTTGCTGGTCTGGGGAGCGATTTCCTTCAAGCAACTGCCGGTCGAAGCGTATCCCGATGTAGCCAACAACTACGTGCAGGTGATTACGCAATGGCCCGGGCGGGCGGCCGAGGAGGTGGAACAACAGGTCACGATTCCCATCGAAGTCCAGATGAACGGGCTGCCGCAACTGGTGTCCCTGCGTTCCTGGTCGCTTGCCGGCCTTTCCAGCATCAACCTGACCTTTGATGATGGATCGAACAACGATCTCAACCGGCAGAAGGTGCTCGAGAAACTTTCACAAGTCAGTCTTCCCAATGGGCTGCAGCCCACCCTCGGCGCCGACTACAGTCCGGTCGGGCAGATTTACTTTTTCACGCTCAAGAGCACCAACCCGAACTACGATGTGATGGAGCTGAAGTCGCTGCAGGACTGGGTGATCGTCAAGCAGTTGAAGTCGGTGCCCGACGTCGTTGACGTTTCCATCTTCGGTGGAGCTACCCGCGAGTACCAGGTGCAGGTGGATCCCAACAAGCTGATCTCCTATGGCCTCAGCATTGGGCAGGTGGAGGCCGCGCTAACCAATAACAACGTCAACGCCGGCGGGAGCTTCATCGAGCGCGGAGAACAGGCCATCAACGTCAGGGCGGTGGGACTGGTCCAATCCACCGATGACATCGCGGCCATCGTGTTGAAGACCCAGAACGGGATCCCGGTTCGCGTGCGCGATATCGGCGCCGTCCGGCAGGGACCCAAGATCCGGCTGGGCCAGCTCGGCAAGGCCGACCACTCGGACCCCGCCAAGGTGGTCGACGATCCGGATGTGGTCTCCGGTATCGTACTGCTGCGGAAAGGCGCCGACGGGGATAACGTGCTGGCTGCCCTGCACGAGAAGGTCGATTTCCTGAACAATCATTTCCTGCCGCCGGGCGTGAAGATCGTTCCACACCTGGACCGCAGCGACCTGGTGCATCTGACCACTCATACGGTGCTCCATAACTTGACCGAGGGAATTATTCTGGTCTCGGTCATTCTCTTTATCTTCCTCGGCAACATACGCGGCGCGCTGATTGTCACTCTTACTATTCCGTTCTCGCTGTTGTTCGCTTCTCTTTGCCTGGATCTGCGGCACATCCCGGCCAATCTGCTTTCCCTCGGCGCGCTGGATTTCGGAATGATCGTGGAGGGCGCCATCGTCATGGTCGAGAACATCGTCCGCCTCCTGTCGCATCCAGGCGCTCATCCCGGCGAGACTGTCTCTCAGAAGATCAAGAGGGCCGCGCACGAGGTGCAACGGCCGGTTTTCTACTCGATCACCATTATCATCACCGCCTACGTGCCCATCTTCACGCTCCAGCGCGTGGAAGGCCGCTTGTTCCGGCCGATGGCCTGGACGGTCGCCTTCGCCCTGGCGGGGGCGCTGCTGTTCTCCATGTTTCTCGGTCCGGTGCTGGCCAGCATCGTGTTTCCCAGAGGCACGAAGGAATGGCGCAACCCGCTGATGTTGTTCCTCACGCGGATTTACGGTACGGCCTTGGGCGCGGCAATCCGATTTCGTTGGGTCACCGCGAGCGCATCGGTCCTGACTCTGGCCGGCTCGATTTTGCTGGCTCGAACGATTGGGTCTGAATTTCTGCCGCACCTGGACGAAGGCGCGATCTGGGCGCGGGGAACGCTGGCGACGAGCACCGGCCCGAGCGAGGGCACACACATCATGAATGAGGCCCGCATCATGTTCGCCAGGTTCCCCGAGGTGACCAAAGTGGTGAGCCAGGTGGGGCGGCCGGACGATGGTACGGACTACACCGGGTTCTTCAACACCGAGTACTTCATCGACTTGCGGCCCAAGGAGCAATGGCGCCCCATGTTCCACCAGGACAAGGAGCAGTTGATCGCGGCTTTGGGGGAGCAGGCCGAGAAGATCCCCGGAGTCGTCTGGAATTTTTCGCAACCGATCGCCGACAACATGGAGGAGGCGGTCAGCGGCGTCAAGGGCGAGTTGGCGGTCAAGATCTACGGGACCGATCTGAAGCTGCTCGAAGACAAGGCCGACGAGATCATGGCTGTCATGAGCAAGATCCGCGGTGTGCAGGATCTCGGCATTTTCCGAGTCATTGGCCAGCCGAACCTGAACCTGACGGTGAAACGCGACAAGGCCGCCCGGTTCGGAATCAACGTGTCCGATGTCCAGGACGCCATCGAAACCGCCACCGGCGGCAAGGCCGTGTCCGCGGTGCTGAAAGGCGAGGAGCGTTACGACCTGGTGGTGCGGTATCAGCCGCAATACCGAACCACCGTCGAGGAGATCGAGAACATCCGGCTGCTGGCTCCTTCCGGCGAGCGTGTATCGATCGGCCAACTCTGCGATGTGGCCATCCAGGACGGCGCTTCCGAGATTTACCGCGAGGGGAACCAGCGCTACGTGGCCATCAAGTACGGCGTTCGCGGGCGCGATCTGGGCAGCACGGTGGAGGAGGCGATCAATTCGGTCACTAAAGCCGTCAAGCTGCTGCCCGGTTATCGCCTGGAGTGGGCCGGCGAATACGAATCGCAGAAGCGCTCCCAGAAGCGGCTGGCTCTCATCATTCCGCTCACCCTCCTGGTGATCTTCCTGATTTTGTATTCCATGTTTTCATCCGTGAAATGGGCCACCCTCATCCTGATTACCGTCGCCATGGCGCCGATTGGCGGTATTTTGGCGCTCTACCTGACCCGGACCAATTTCAGCGTTTCTTCCGGCGTCGGATTCCTGGCGCTCTTCGGAGTCTCCGTGCAGACGGGAGTGATCATGCTGGAGTACATCAATCAGTTGCGCGCGCGCGGGTTTTCGGTCCTGGACGCGGTTGAGCAGGGCGCCGTTTTGCGATTCCGCCCGATCCTGATGACCATGCTGGTGGCATCGCTCGGCCTGGTTCCGGCGGCGACGTCTCATGGGATTGGCTCGGATTCTCAGCGCCCGTTTGCGATTGTGATCGTGGGCGGGCTGATGGCCGTGCTGGTGATGAGCATTTTCCTTCTGCCCGCGCTCTATACCTGGTTCGCGCGCCCCGGCGATTCTCTCCCCGAGCCGGACGCGCATTAGACTGGAGTAGAGTTCAAGATCATGTTCCAACTTCGGCAAATCCTTTTCCCTGTTGACTTTTCCAGCCGTTGCCGGGGCGCTGCCGCCTACGTGCAGGCGCTCGCGGGCCGCTTCGATTCGGGGTTGATCCTGTTGCACGTGATCGAGGCCACGTACAACAGCACGCTCGAAGATTTGCACGGGGCGCGGATGCAGGATTTCGAAAAGTTCTTCGACAAGAGCTTGAAGCACCTTCGAGTGAGGACCCTGGTCGAGCACGGCGAGGCGGCGCAAAAAATCATCCAATGCGCCGCGGCCAACCACGCCGATCTCATCATGATCCCCACGCAGGGCATGGGAATCTACCGGCGCCTGATTCTGGGCTCGACCAGCGCCAAGGTTCTCCACGATGCGGATTGCCCCGTCTGGACGGGCGTTCACCTGGAGAATGCGCCTTCGCTCGAAGCGGTGGCGTGTCAACGGATTCTGTGCGCCGTGGATCTGAAGCCCGCGACCGCCCGCGTGCTCGAATGGGCCAGTCATGTGGCCGAGGAATATCAGGCGGAGCTTACTCTCGCCCATGTCGCGGACAGCGAGAACCAACATGCGCGCAGCGAGGCCCGGCGCGCGCTCGAGCAATTACAGCAGGCAGCCGGTTATCCGGCGGTCCTGCGGGTGGAGGCTGGCGATGCGTCCAAGGTTGTCGCCCATCTGGCAGGGGAACTGAAAACGGATCTGCTGGTGATCGGCCGCAAGTCGGACGCCGGCATCCTGGGACGATTGGACATCACCGCCTACTCCATCATCCGGCAATCCCCCTGCCCCGTGGTCAGTGTTTGAGGGCGGGCATCAGTGCACGGCGTCCGCAGCATCGCAGAAATCTTTCGACTGTCCCGAAGGATGATCGCGAGCCCTCCGGTTAATCGTTTGATTGTCGCTTCCCAACCGGACGGCAATGGGATAATGAGCGGTCAAACCGACTTCATGCCGCGCTTGGAATGGATGTTGGAAGAGCGGAACCGCACCGTGGCCCTCCTGGTTAGCGGCGCGGCCATCCTGGCGATCGCTCTCGTGGACTGGTGGACGGAGCCTTATGTGTCGCTGGGTTTCCTTTACTTGTTCCCCATCATGCTGGCTGCCGGCTTTCTCCCTCGCTGGGGAGTGGCTTTGCTCGGCGTGGCGTGCGCGATACTCAGTGCACTCTTCAGTTTTCTCGACAGGTCATTCATTCGCTTGACCTTCGAGACGCTGGCGCTGTCCGGCTGCGGGCTGTTCGTGGCGGAAGTGCTCCGCAACCGCCGGCTGAGCCTGGAAGCACAGGAGAGATTGCGCGTTCTGGTCGAGACCAGTCCCGCAGCCATTGTGACGGTCGATGAGCGCGGCTTCATCGAACTCGCCAACCGCGCGGCTGTAGAACTCATCGTTCCGCGCGATGGACACCTGGTCGGCAATCCGATCGCCGCTTTTTTACCCGAATTGCACCATGCCCTGCGGTGGGAAGATGGGCCGCAGTTCCGGGCATCGATGCAATGCCGCGGCCATCGTGGGAACGGCGAGCCTTTTCTGGCGGATGTTTGGTTTTCCACCTACAACGAGGGGACCAGGCCGAAGCTGGCTGCGATCATCGCGGACGTCACTGACGAGACGGCGGCGGCGGCTTCCGGTGCGCGTTCGGCCGACCATCGCGAGCGAGCCCCATTGAACAGCCGGGAGACGGAGGTGCTGCGGTTCCTGGTTCAAGGTTTGGCAAATAAGGAGATAGCAGCCCGCATGGACATCTCGGAAAGTTCCGTAAAGAACACGATTCAACAACTGTTCGCCAAGACGGACGTGCGGACTCGCGCCCAACTGGTACGCGTGGCGCTGGAAGACTATCGGGATTTCTTATGATAAGCGTCCACTGTGACGGGCCTGGAATCGTGCAAAGCAATACCTAATCAAAAGATTATCCGACCGATTGGCCATGGACGGAGACCGCCTGCCGGCCCGGTACCGGCACTCCCGCCGGTGCCAGTGAGCCGTCCAGCGCGGCCCGGACCAGTTGAGACCGCGTGCGAACACCGGCCTTGTCGAACAACTGCTGCAAAGTCGCTTTTATGGCGGATTCGGAAACTCCGACCTGGCGGCCAATCTTCTTGTTCGTAAGCCCGTCAAGCAAGCCCCTGAGAACTGTCTGCTCCCGTTTGGTGAGGCTGCTCAGCCACTGATCCTCGTGTTGCGGGTATCGATCGGCTATAAGCTGGATCACTTGCTGGTCCACCGATACTTCCCCGCTGGCTACGAGCCGAATCGATTGCACCAGGCGGCTCGAAGAATTGGACTTCAGGAAAATTCCGGATGCGCCGAGCTTCAGGGCGGCGGCTGACCGCGCCGGATCGATTCCAGCGGTGACCAGCAGGAATTTTCCCTGATAACCGGCCTGCCGGGCAGCGGATATAAATGCATCGCAGCCTTCGCTTCCGATACTGAGTTCCAACAAAACCAGATCCACGGCTTTACTGTTCAGGAGTTCTAAGGCTTCGGCGGAAGTAGAGCACTGGCCCACGACCTCAAAATCAGGCTCCGACGCCAACAAGTGACCAAGGCTTTCCCTGAAGAGCCCGTGATCGTCGAGCAGGGCCAGCCGTGTTCGCCGCATATCTGATGGTTCTTTCATCTGTGAGTGAATGTCCGCATCCCGCTCCAACCCGCCTCGTGACTCCCTATATCACCATGTTCAGCATGTTACGGCCAATTGCTCGCTCCGCCAAGGCCTTGACCCGAAAGACACGCGTGGCTGACTTGAAGATTGCATATCCAATCGAACGATCGGTTATCCGCGAGACTGTGTACCAATATCTTACTAACGATAATCAAACGGCCACTCATTTTGGAAATAAGATAGATGGCTTCATCGTCCGGAGCGGGCTAAAGTACAGAACTAAGAGGGCGAGACAGTTCTTCTCTGGGTCTATGAAGATTGTGACATTACTCACAGCGGCAGGCACGTTCCCGGAAAACAATCGTCGCTCATGCGGGGGCATATGCGTCGCGCGATCGTGATCGCGGGGCTCTTCGCGACGGGTGTGCTGGCACAGAACACTTTTACCTGGCAGCAGATCAAGGACAGATTCGAAGCCGCCAATCCTGCGCTGCTGGCCGGCCGCATCGGCATCGGCGAGGCGAAAGCCCAGGAGATCACCGCCTGGCTGCGCCCCAATCCGGACATGACCACCACGCTCGATCAGCTCGCTCCCTTCTCTGGCAACCCCTACCGTCCGCTCGGCAGCGCTCTCCCCTTGATCTCGGCCAGCTACCTCCACGAGCGGGGCGGCAAGCGGGAGTTGCGGCTGGAAAGCGCGCAGAAAGGGACGGCGGTCGCGGCGTCGCAACTGGCCGACCAGGAGAGAACTCTTCTGTTCAATCTGCGCACTGCGTTCGTTTCCACCCTGCAGCAGAAGTCCGTGGTGGCGCTGGCCACCGAGAACCTGGCGTATTACGACCGCTTGCTGGGGGTGAGCAGCGATCGATACCAGGCGGGCGACATTTCGCAGGTCGATCTGGACCGCCTGGAACTGCAGCGCGTGCAGTTCGAAACCGACCTGGAGACCGCGCAAGTGAACCTGCGGACCGCCAAGATCCAGTTGCTGACGCTGCTGAACGATCGGACGCCCATCGAGCAGTTCGACGTGACGGGGCCTTTCGAATTCACCGAGCAGGTGGTGACGCTGGAGGAACTCCATCAAATGGCGCTGGCCAAGCGGCCGGACTTGAGGGCCGCGGCGCAGGCGCTGGACAAGGCCCGGACGGATCACCAACTGGCGGTGGCCAACGGAGCCGCGGATGTGACGTTTGCCATGGATGTGGGGCGCAATCCGCCGATACCGGCATACCTGGGGTTCAGCATGACGGTTCCGTTGCGGATCTTCGATCGCAATCAGGGGGAAAAGGCGCGGACGCAACTGGACATCCGGCGCAGCGAGCGGCTGGAGGAAGGCAGCCAGGCGCAGGTGTTCAGCGACGTGGATTCGGCCTTCGCCAGCTTGAACGGCAACCGGGTGCTGTTGCGAACCTACAAAAGCAAGTATCTGGAGCAGGCCACCCGGATCCGGGAGACGGTTTCTTTTTCGTATCAGCATGGGGGAGCATCCTTGCTGGATTTTCTGAATGCGCAGAATGACTACCGGAGCGTCCAGCTCAACTATTTGCTCCTGGTGGGAACTTACATGACTGCCGCGAGTCAGTTGAACATGGCGGTAGGGAGCGAGGTCATCCAATGAAATACATAGTTTTCTTAACAGCCGTTCTCGCGCTCGCATTGGCTCTTCTGCTGGCCGGCTGCGGAGCGCAGGGGGCAACTGATCCGGCAAGCGGCGCCCCACAGCCCGCACCCATAGAAAAAGAGGGGAATGCCGACCTGGTGACCGTGGCCCATCCGGAGCAGTTTCCTGTCGTCACGGCCGGCCGCCACGATTCCGCGCCCGCCTTGAACGTGACTGGAGTCGTGAGTGCCGATGTCTCACGAAATGTCCCGGTGATCTCGATTGCTTCCGGCCGCATTTTGGAAGTCCATGCCCGCCTGGGCGATACCGTAACCAAGGGCCAGCTCCTGCTTCGCGTCCAGAGCGCCGATATCTCTGGAGCATTCTCGGATTACCGGCAGGCGGTCGCGGACGAGACCCTGGCGCGCGCGCAACTCTCGCGATCGTCGATCCTGTACGATAAGGGCGCCATTGCCCAGAAGGACCTGGAAGTCGCCCAGGACGTCGCGGAGAAGGCCAGAGTCACGGTGGAGACCACGGCCGAGCGTCTCCGGGTGCTCGGAGCCGACAAGGATCATCCGTCGCCGGTCGTGGACATCGTCGCGCCCGTTTCGGGTGTGATTACCGACCAGCAGGTCACTGCCGCGTCGGGCACGCAAGGCCTGGCATCGCCAAACGCATTTACCATCTCGGACCTGTCCCACGTGTGGATTGTGTGCGACGTGTACGAGAACGATCTGGCTTTTGTGCACCTGGACGAATACGCCGAAATCCGTTTGAACGCTTATCCGGACACCGTTCTCAAAGGGCGCATCAGCAACATCGGTCCAACTCTCGACCCCAATCTCCGCACCGCCAAGGTTCGCCTGGAAGTGCAGAACCCGGGCTTCATACGCCTCGGAATGTTCGTCAAAGCCACGTTCCACGGCCAGAACAAAGAGGTGCACGCGATGGTCCCGGCTACCGCCGTCTTGCACCTCCACGACCGCGACTGGGTGTACGTGCCCACGGAAAACGGCCAATTCCGGCGCGTGGAAGTCGCCGGCGGAGATATGCTCTCCGGCAATATGCAGGAGATTCGGACGGGCATTCAGCCCGGGCAGCGCGTCGTGCAGCACGCGCTCATCCTGCAGAACACAGTGGAGCAGTGACCGGGCGATGATCCGCGGCCTGGTTGATTTCGCCCTCAACAACCGTTTCCTGGTTGTCGTGATCGCCATCCTTTTGTTTGGCTGGGGCATCATCTCTTTTGAAGCGCTTCCGATCGAGGCTTATCCCGACGTAGCTAACAATTACGTTCAGGTCATTACGCAGTGGCCCGGCCGCGCGGCCGAAGAGGTGGAGCAGCAGGTCACCATTCCCATCGAAACCGTGGTCAACGGGTTGCCGCACCTGGAGCATCTGCGGTCCATCTCGATCTTTGGCCTTTCGAGCCTGACCCTGATTTTCGATGACGAATCCGAGAACGATTGGAACCGCCAGAAGGTGCTGGAACGGCTCACGCAGGTGAATCTCCCCCAGGGCTTGCAGCCGCAAATTGGTACGGACTGGAGTCCCGTCGGGCAAATCTTCTTCTACACGCTGAAGAGCACCAACCCGCAATTCGACGTGATGGACCTCAAGTCGCTCGAAGACTGGGTCCTGGAGAAGCAGTTCAAGTCGGTGCCGAATGTCGTGGATGTGTCCAGCCTTGGGGGCGTGACCCGCGAATACCAGGTTCGCGTCGATCCCGACAAGCTGATCTCCTACGGGTTGAGCATCGGCCAGGTGGAGCAGCAGCTCACGAACAACAACGTGAACGCCGGCGGAAGCTTCATCGAAAAGGGCCTGCAGCAGGTGAACGTGCGCGCCGTCGGCCTGGTCAACACCGTGCGCGACATCGAAGAAACGGTCATCAAGGCCCAGAATGGAACGGCGCTGCGCATCAAGGACATCGCCGCCGTCGGGCAAGGCCCCAAGATCCGGCTGGGCCGGAATGGAAAGTCGATTCATCGCGAGGATGGCCGCATCATCGACAACGATGATGTGGTCGAAGGCATCGTGCTCTTGCGGAAGGGCGCCGACGCGGACTCGGCGCTCGACGGCATCCACGAAAAGATGAAGGAGCTGAATGAACGCATCCTTCCTCCCGGCGTCAAGGTGGTTCCGTTCCTCGATCGCAGTGTCCTGGTTCATTACACCACGCACACCGTTCTGCACAACCTGACCGAGGGAATCATACTCGTCGCCATCATCCTCTTCGTGTTCCTCGGAAATGTCAGGGGCGCCCTCGTCGTGGCGCTGACCATTCCGTTCTCCCTCCTGTTCGCGTCCATCTGTCTCGACCTCCGGCATATTCCCGCCAACCTGTTGTCGCTCGGCGCGCTGGATTTCGGAATGGTGGTGGATGGCGCCGTCGTGATGGTCGAGAACATCGTGCGCCACATGGGACGCCAGGACGTGTCCAAGCCGGCCATGGTCCGCATTCGCGAGGCCGCGCACGAGGTCCAGCGCCCCGTCTTCTACGCCATCGGAATCATCATCACGGCGTACCTCCCGATCTTCACTCTCCAGAGCGTCGAGGGCCGCCTGTTCAAGCCCATGGCCTGGACCGTCGCGTTTGCCTTGTTGGGCGCGCTGATCTTCTCCATGGTGATGGCGCCGGTGTTGTCCAGTTTTCTGTTTCGCGAGGGCATCGGGGAGTGGCACAACCCGCTGATGGTGTTTCTGACGGCGCGCTACAAGTCGGCGGTGCGATGGGCGGTCCACAGCCGCTGGCTGGTCGTGGGCGCGGCCGCTGTCAGTGTGCTGGCGGCGGGCTACCTGTTGACCAGCGGCTTGATCGGCTCGGAATTCCTGCCGCACCTGGATGAGGGCGCCATCTGGGTGCGCGGCACCTTGGCCCCGAGCACCGGGCCGACCGAAGGGATCCGCCTGGCCAACCAGGCGCGGCTCCTGCTGGCCTCCTTCCCGGAGGTGACCGTGGCCACCAGCCAGGTGGGACGCCCCGACGACGGAACCGACACCACGGGCTTCTTCAACACGGAGTACTTTGTCGATCTCAAAGAGAAGGAACAGTGGCGGCCCATCTTCCACCAAAACAAAGAGGAGCTGATTGCCGCCATGAGTCTCCAGCTGGAGAAAATTCCGGGGGTCATCTGGAACTTCTCCCAGCCCATCGCCGACAACATGGAGGAGGCCGTGAGCGGCGTCAAAGGGGAACTTGCCATCAAGGTTTACGGGGGCGATCTCAAGTTGCTCGAGCAGAAGGGCGACGAGATCGTCAACGTGATGCGCCGCATTCAGGGCATTCAGGACCTCGGCCTGTTTCGGGTGATCGGCCAGCCCAATCTGAACCTCGTGATGGACCGCCAGAAGGCCTCGCGCTACCAGATCAACGTTGCCGATGTGCAGGACGCGATTCAGACCGCGGTCGGCGGCGGCGTGGTAAGCCAGGTGCTGCAAGACGAGCAGCGCTACGACCTCGTCGTCCGCTATCTTCCGCAGTACCGCGATACGCAGGAGGCGATCGAAAAGATTCGCTTGTTGCCGCCCTCCGGAGAGCGCGTATCCCTGGCCCAGCTTTGCACGGTTCAAACCTCGGATGGGGCGTCGGAGATCTACCGCGAGGGCAACTCCCGCTACGTCGCCATCAAGTACAGCGTGCGCGGCCGCGATCTTGGCAGCACCGTGGAGGAGGCCATCCGAAAAGTGGACCAGCGGGTCAAACTGCCGGCCGGATACCGCATCGATTGGGCCGGCGAGTACGCCAGCCAGAAGAGGTCCCAGAAGCGCCTGATGATCGTGCTTCCCATCACCATTCTGGTGATTTTCATCATTCTCTATACCATGTTCCACTCGTTCAAATGGGCGGCGCTGATGCTGGCAAACATTGCCATGGCTCCCCTGGGCGGCCTGCTGGCGTTGCTCATCACCGGGACGCACTTCAGCGTATCCTCGGGCGTCGGCTTCCTGGCGCTGTTCGGTGTGTGTGTGCAAACCGGCGTGATCATGCTCGAATACATCAACCAGCTTCGCGCCCGGGGCCATGACGTCGCCGATGCCGCGGTGGAAGGCGCGGTCCTCAGGCTGCGGCCGATCATGATGACCACCCTGGTCGCGACGCTCGGCCTGTTGCCGGCGGCGCTGTCGCGCGGGATCGGCTCCGATTCCCAGCGTCCCTTCGCGATTGTCATCGTCGGAGGCCTCCTGGTGGCCATGCTGATGAATATTTTCCTGCTGCCCACCCTGTATGTATGGATCGCCGGCAAAGGCGATGTGCTCCCCGAGCCCGAGGCCGACTTCGACGAGCAGGAATAAAGGAATAGAAGATCGATGAACCGTGCAGAAGTCCGGGCTCGCATTGAGGAAATCGGCATCATCCCCGGCATTCGCGTGTCCTCACCGGAGGACGCTCTGTTTGCCGCGGATTCGGTCGCCAGCGGTGGGATTCCCATCGTGGAAGTCACCTTGACAGTGCCCGGAGCGATTGAAGTGATCGCTCACCTCGTCCGGAAAGGGCCGCAGTTGATCGTCGGTGCGGGCACGGTTTGGGATGTGGAAACAGCGCGCCGCTGTCTGGATGCCGGAGCGAAGTTCCTGACCAGCACCGGGCTCGATCTCGAGACCGTGGAGTTCGCCGCCCGCGAGAACGTCGTCATCTTCCCGGGCGTGCTGACACCCAGTGAAGTGATGAGGGCGTGGAAGGCCGGTGTGGACTTCGTCAAGGTGTTTCCATGCTCGCAACTCGGAGGCGCCCCCTACATCAAAGCGCTCAAGGCGCCGTTTCCGCAGGTGCCGCTGATTGCCTCCGGGGGTGTGAACCAAATGAACGTAGCCGACTTCTTTCTGGCGGGCGCCACCGCGGTTGGCATCGGCGCGCACCTGGTCCCGAAGAAGGCCATCGAACTGCGGCAGCCGCACCGGATTCGGGAACTGGCAGTCCGGCTCGTCACCACGGTGCGTGAGGCTCGCAGGCAAAAGGCCGCACGCTGAAGAGCTTCGCCGAGTGTCGATAAGATAAACAGCTCCAGTGCACTGTAGGTTCCTCCGTACCCGGAAGAGCCAGAGTCGGCCCTCCCGGGCCGCCGGAGTCGCTCGGGATAGAGGAACTGAGAGAAACAGCTCCTAAATAGGAAGTTGGATGTACAATTGACGATTGGTACAAACCCAGCACCCTCGTCATCGGCGCATCGTCCGAGCCTCCGACCGGGTGATCTTCTTCGCCATGGCCTTCAGCACGTCTTGTAGTTTCATCATCCGCTCCATTTCAGAGGCGGAATACTGTCGCCAGGCGGAGGAACTGAAGCGCGAATTCGGCAAGGACCTCGCATTCTGGGGCGGCGGCTACGAAACGCAGAGCGTGCTTCCGTACGGCACGCCCGGCGAAGTCCGGCGACACGTCAAAGAGCATGTGAAAGCCATGCAGCCGGGCGGGTGGTTTGTTTTCCAACAGGTGCACAACATCCTGGCCAACGTGCCGCCGGAGAACATCGTCGCCATGTCCGAAGTGGTGAGGAACTAGCCGGTGTCCACCGCGGCGTGGGGCGGTCTTGCGCTGGCGCTGGTGGCCGGCGGGCTGGCTGGCAACTGCATGTTGCCCATGAAATTCACCAGGCGCTGGCACTGGGAAAACACGTGGCTGGTCTTCAGCCTGGTCTCGCTGGTGGTGCTGCCCTGGGCGCTGGCTCTGCTGCTGGCCGGCAATGTGACGGAAGTTTACCGGGGGTTGTCGCCGGCACAGTGGCTCCTGCCCTTTACGCTGGGGGCGGGATGGGGCATCGCGCAGGTTCTGTTCGGCCTGTCGATAGCGCGTTTGGGCCTGGCACTGGGGTGCGCCATCATAATCGGGCTGGGCTCGCTGTTCGGCACGCTGGTCCCGCTGTTTTTCAAGAACCGCGAAGTGCTCGGCACAGCGCGCGGCGCTCTCATCCTCTGCGGGCTGTTGGTGATGGTGGCGGGCATCGTGGTATCGGCGCAGGCGGGCAGGCGCCGTGAGCAGGGACAGGGTGAATCGTCCGGGCGGGGGTATCGAATGGCGCTGGCGCTGGCGGTGCTGTGCGGCCTGATGGCGCCGATGGTCAACTACAGCTTCGCTTTCGGGCAGGACATCGCGGACCGCGCCATGCGCCTGGGGGTGCCGGCAACGCATGCCGGGTACGCGGTCTGGCCTATAGGGCTGGCCGGCGGGCTCATTCCGAACCTGGTCTACAGCTTCTACCTCCTGTTCCGCAACCGGTCCTGGGGCGCGTTCCGCGGGCCGTGGGCTATCGACGCGGGTATGGCTGCCCTGATGGGCGTTTTCTGGATGGGGGCGATGTCCATCTACGGCGTCGCCTCCGTGTATCTGGGCGCTCTGGGAACGTCCGTTGGCTGGGGTCTGTTCCAGATCTTCAATATCATGGCCGCCAACGTGTCCGGCGTGCTGACCGGCGAGTGGCGGAACGCGCCTGCAGGGGCGCTGCGCACACTCTACGCCGGCCTGGTGCTGCTGGCGTGCGCCACCGTCATTCTGGCCACCGCCAACCGCTGATCACCCGCGCCGGGCAACGGTTGCCGGCGGCAAGAAAGGAGCGGGACTGGTACGGCAAAAATCGACGCTCCCAAATTGCTTGTGCCATGTGCGCCATGCGCTACGCACCCTTCACCAACCTCACGCTTCGACGCGATCCAGTATCGCAGCCCCTGCGGTGAGATACAGTGGACTGTTAGCGAAATCGAGCTGATCGTCCGCTGCGATTGGAGCACCAAGCGGTCAAGGCAGCCGCTACGCGTCTGGAAAAAGCACAAGCGCGGCGGGCCTTGGCGGTCTTGTTCGGTTTTGCCCGGGACTGCAGTCGCGCGGAGGCCGATCGCTGTGCCTACGAGTTTTTCCTCGAAGCGCCGGATTTCTATAGCGCCGGCGAAATGGACAACGAACTGGGTCGACTATGCCTCGATGCCGGGGACCGGAATACTGCTCGCTCCTGGTATGCGAGAAGCCGCGAAGCTGGGCTCCAGTTCTGCGAAAAAATCGAAGTTTGGATCAATGCCTTCCATGAAACACTCGATCACCCTGATTCTCCTGGCACTGACTCAAGCGGCCTCCGCCAAAGATCTCCATGTTTCCGTGAATGGAAACGACTACAACGACGGCTCGTCCTCCAAGCCATACAAAACGATTTCCGCCGCCGCCCGTGTTGCGCAGCCGGGCGATGTGATCACCGTGCACGAAGGAACCTATCGGGAACGGGTGACACCGCCTCGTGGTGGCGAGTCTGATTCCAGAAGGATCGTCTACCAGGCGGCCGCGGGCGAGAAGGTAGTGATCAAGGGGTCGGAAGTGATCCGCGACTGGAAGCTGTTCATGCCCGGCGTATGGAAGGCAACCATACCGAATTCTTTTTTCGGCAGTTATAACCCCTATCAGGATCTGATCGTGGGGGACTGGTTCAATGGCAAGGGAAGGCCGCACCACACCGGGGAGGTCTACCTCAATGGCAAGTCTCTTTTCGAGACCCACCTCCTGGAACGCGTACTGCATCCTCAGCCGATCGTGGACATCCGGGACGTAGACGGATCCACCTACACCTGGTTCGGCGAGAGCGACGACAAGTACACCTACATCTACGCCAATTTCCACGACAAGGATCCCAACCAGGAGTTGGTCGAGGTCAACGTCCGCGACAGTTGTTTCTACCCCGACCAACCGGGCCGCGACTACATCACGGTTCGCGGCTTCCGGATGGCTCATGCGGCCACCCAGTGGGCCGCGCCTACCGCCGAGCAGATCGGCCTCATCGGCACCCACTGGAGCAAGGGGTGGATCATCGAAGACAACGTGATCAGCGATTCGAAGTGCTCCTGCATGAGTCTCGGCAAGGATCGCAAGACGGGCCACAACGTCTGGACCAACGACCCGCGGAAAGACGGCGCCACTCACTACAACGAAGTAATTGTGCGCGCGCTGGAAGCCGGCTGGTCGCGGGAAAAGATCGGGTCTCACATCGTACGGAACAACGTCATTTTCAACTGCGAGCAGGCCGGCATCGTCGGAAGTCTCGGCGCCGTTTTTAGCCGGATCTCGAACAACCACATTTACAACATCTGGACCAAGCGGCAGTTCACCGGCGAGGAGATGGCCGGCATCAAATTGCACGCCGCAATCGACGTGGTGATCCAGAACAACCGCATCCACAATGCGGGCCGGGGTCTGTGGATGGACTGGATGGCGCAAGGGACGCGCATCACCGGCAATCTCCTGTACGACAACAGCACCGATGACCTTTTCGTGGAGGTCGACCACGGACCGTTCTTGGTGGACAACAATCTCTTCCTCTCCGCTCTCAGCTTGCGCGACATGTCCGAGGGCGGAGCTTATGTCCACAATATGATGACCGGAAGAGTCCTCAGCCGGACCGAACCCCGGCGCTCCACGCCCTATCACAAAGGACATTCGACTGCGCTCGCCGGTCTGAACAGCATCGTGGGAGGCGATGACCGTTTCTATAACAACATTTTTGTTGGGAACGGCGAGCCGCCTGCCAGCGGCGCCGAGACCGATGCCAATCCCCTGCGCTTCGGCGGCTATGGGCTGTGGGTTTACAACCACCGGGAGTACCCGCTCGAGACCGGCGGTAATGTCTATTTCAAGGGTGCGCGACCTTATTTTACGGAAGACGGTGTGCTCAACCTGCCGGGAGCGGACCCCAAACCCGAAATCGTGGAGGACGGGGACCGCGTGTATCTTGGCTTGAACTTAGGCGCGGAGGCGCGGAAAGCCGAGACCAAGCTGGTGAATACCGGGCTATTGGGGAAGGCGAGAGTTCCGGGTCTGGCCTATGAGAACGGCGACGGTTCCCCATGGGTCGTCGACGCCGACTATTTCGGCAAAAAACGAACTGGAGCCAGGCCCACACCAGGTCCGTTTGAGAATCCCGGTGAAGGGGAACTTAGGCTGAAGGTATGGTGAATCTGTCCGTTAGGGACAGTGCGCCAGACATCGCGTGGTCGGAACGCTCTCGTGCTCCTGCGGCTATTTCGTTTCCCGATAAACACACTCCTTGGCCATCAACTGTACCTTGCCGGTTTCGTACGTGCCCCCGCAGGAGATATAGAAGTTGTCCTTTACCTGATCGATCGACCCAGGCTTGTTGTCCTTGCTGTGCCCGTACAGGAACTTGGTGTCGGCACTGTAGATGACGTCCTTTCTCACGCTGCCACTTCTGACGGTGATCGTCATCTTGGCTTTGTCGAGAGTCTGGACGCTCCCTTGCACGTTGGATGTCTTGGGAGGCTTCGTCTTCTTGTTCTGGGCGCTCAACTGGAACGCCAGGACCAGACCAAGGAGGGCTACCAGGCAGAATCCGCTGAAGGCAGATAAACGCATTCTCATATTCTTCTCCTGAACCGGGCTTTAGCTGACGCCCCGTTCCGGATAAGTATACCCTGAATTGCCTTCAGCGGTAGCCCAAAATACGGGTGCGGTGCGGGCGGACGTGGCAGCGATGGCGGCGTCGTACATGCGGGCGCCAGAGGCTCGTGACCTGCAACGTCAGGCGGCGCGGCCGGCTTTACAAACGGGTCCGCCACCGCGGAATCTCGCCTCCGTCGCCTTCCGCCGCGCGGGCGCGCGCGGGCCTGCTGTAGGCTCGCGAGCCGCAACGGGCGACGTGGCCGGGCTGCGCAGGCGAGGCTGCGTTCTCCTCCGCGTGATCGCGCGCCGGTCCGCGGCGCCAGCGAGGCCCAACGTGCTCTCGACACAACGAAGCGTCCGCGGCCGGGACGCCCCGTACCGAAACCGCGCCCGCCGACTGCGGCGCTCGCCTGCGCAAAGCGGCGCAGCAGTCGATTTTGTCGCGCTCGGAGGCATCCCACCAGCCGCCGATGGAAGCTGTCCCGGCAATTATGCGAAGCCCTGGGGTGGAAGCAGGCCAACGGCGCCTTACGCGACATGGTTTGCCACGGCCTGCTGCTGATGCTGGAACGGGCCGGAGAGATCGAGGTGCCGCCGGTGCGCCCCACATCCGAGGCCAGTGCCGGACGGGGCCCCCCGCGGCTTCAAGGCTGCACACCGTTTGCAGACCGTCACTTCACATCCGAAACAGCCCGGATCACCCGACGTATTTCCTACCCGGCCCGCTCCGGAGCCGGCGCCAGAACGCGCTCGGCCAGGGCGTACTTCAGCGCGTCGATGCCCTGGCCGGTGGCGCTGGAGATCTCGAAGTAAGCCAGGCCGCGTTCGACGGCGAGATGGCGTAGCGACGCCACGCGTTCGCGGTCCTGCGCCACATCCATTTTCGTGGCCACCACAATCATCGGCTTGGCTGCCAGATCCTGGCTGAAGCTGGCCAACTCCTCCATCACCGTTTCGAAATCGCGGACTGGGTCGCGGCCGCTCGATTCCGATACGTCCACCAGGTGCGCCAGCAGGCGCGTCCGCTCGATGTGCCGCAGGAACTGAATCCCCAGGCCGTGACCCAGGTGCGCGCCTTCGATCAGCCCGGGGATGTCCGCCACCACGAAGCTGCGGAAGTTTTCCAGTTGCACCACGCCCAGGTTCGGCTCCAGCGTGGTGAACGGGTAATCGGCTATCTTCGGGCGGGCCGCCGAAATGCGCGAAATCAGAGTCGACTTGCCGGCATTCGGAAAGCCTACCAGCCCCACGTCGGCCAGCAGTTTCAGTTCCAGGCGGAGACGCTTCTCCTCGCCAGGTTCGCCCGGATAGTGCTCGGTCGGCGCCTGGTGGGTCGAGGTGGCGAACCGCGCGTTGCCGCGCCCGCCCCGGCCGCCACGCGCCACAGTGAACCGTTGGCCCGCCGCGGTGAAATCCACGAGGCGCTCGCCGGTGGCTTCGTCGTAGACTACCGTGCCCACCGGCACGGCCAGCTCGATCGGCCGTCCATCGGCTCCCGTCCGGTTGCTGCCTTCGCCGTGGCGGCCGCGCTCGGCTTTGTGCTCGGGATTGAAACGGAACTTGAGGAGCGTGTTCTCGTCCTCGCCGGCCACCATCACGACGTCGCCGCCGCGGCCGCCATCGCCGCCGCTCGGGCCGCCGCGCGGGACGTACTTCTCCCGGCGGAAGGCCAGGCAACCGTTGCCGCCGTCGCCGGCCTTCACCAGAATTCTCGCTTCGTCGATGAACATAGAAAAGCCGCCGGCATCGGAGGACGCGGCGGCCGATGGGCACAGGCACTCGCCTGTGGGGAGCTACACGACCTGGTTGATGCTGACGAACTTACCCAGCCGCCCGCGGTCTTTGAATTCCACGACGCCGGTCACCTTGGCGAACAGCGTGTCGTCCTTGCCCCAGCCGACATTGAGCCCCGGCTTGATCGGCGTGCCGCGCTGCCGGACGATGATCGAGCCGCCCGGGACCAGTTGTCCGCCGAACACTTTCACGCCGAGACGCTGCGAATTGGAATCACGCCCGTTTTTGGAACTGCCTAAGCCTTTTTTGTGCGCCATACGTCACCTACACCACGATGTCGCCGACCTTCACTTCGGTGAAGGACTGGCGATGCCCGATGGTTTTCTTGTACTGCTTCTTGGGCTTGAACTTGAATACAATGATCTTGTCGGCGCGCCCACTGCCCACGATGGTGGCTTTCATCGTGCCGCCCGAGACCATTTCGCCGCCGTCCGTGAACGCGGCCTTGATTGGCAACTCGATTTCGGAGCCGACATCGCCGGCCACTTTTTCCACGCGGATGACGTCGCCGGGCGCAACCCGGTACTGTTTTCCGCCGGTTTCAATGATCGCTTGCATGTAATCCTCGATTGGGAGCCGGAACACACGAAGTGCGTCGGAACCACTGGAGTAAATTCCGATTGTACTACAGACCCTGGCCCGCGATCAAACCGGCCGCGGCGCCTCACTATTGCGTCTTGGCTTCCAGCTCGGCCCAGCGTGTGTAGAGTGCCTCCACGCGGGCTTCGGCGGACTTCAGCCTCTCGTAGCACGCGTGCAGGCGCGCTCCGTCGGAGACCGCCTCGGGCAATTGCATCTCGGCGCGAATCGCGTCCAGCTCCTGCTCGGCGTCCAGGATGGCCGCTTCCATCTGTTCCCACTCGCGCGCTTCCAGGTAAGAGAGCTTCTTCTTCGCGGGGGCACTGGCCGGTCTCGGCGCAGCGGCCGGTTTCTCGCGCCTGGTCTGCTCCACCGCCTGGCGCGACTGCTCCCACTGCCAGTAGTCGGCATAGAGTAGAGCGCCGCCTTGGCCATCCAGCCCCACCATCAGGTTGCAGACGCGGTCCAGCAGGTAACGGTCGTGGGTCACCAGCACCAGCGCGCCGGGAAACTCCGTGAGGCTCTCCTCGAGGACTTCGAGCGTGGGGATGTCCAGGTCGTTGGTGGGCTCGTCGAGCAGCAACACGTCGGCGGGCTGGAGCATCAGGCGTGCGATCAGGACCCGCGCCTGCTCGCCGCCGGAGAGGCTCGAAATGGGCCGGTCGAGATGGCCCGAATCGAACCGGAAACGCTTCGCCCATCCGGCCACATGGATGGGACGGTCGCGAAAAATCACGGTATCGCCGTGCGCCCCGAGTCCGTGGCGGAGCGTCTGGTCCGGATCGAGATGCTCCCGCGCCTGGTCGAAATACACCGTGCGCAGGGCAGGCGCGAACTCGACGCACCCGGCGTCCGGCGCCAGCTCGCCGGCCAGGATCCGCAGGAGCGTGGTTTTGCCCGTGCCGTTCAGGCCCAGCAGCCCGAGGCGCGTGCCGGGCGAGAGCGTGAACGTCAGGCCGCGGAACAGCGTGCGGCCGCCCATCTCTTTCCCGATGGCTTCGGCCGAGACCAGCCGTTTGGTGCGCCGCTCGCTGGCCGTGAAATCGATCTGCGCCACGCCTTTGGCGCTGCGCGATTCCAGGTCGGACAATTCGCGCACGAGGCGGCCGGCTTCGTCGATGCGGGCGCGCGACTTGCCGGTGCGCGCTTTGGGTCCGCGGCGCAGCCATTCCACCTCGCGGCGCACCTTGTTGGCCAGCGATTCCTGGCGGCTCGACTGCGCCAGCAGGAACTCCTCCTTATGTTCCAGGAAGTCGCTGTAGCTGCCCTCTACTCGAAATATGCCCTCCGGGTAGGCTCGGTCGATTTCGACCATGTCGTTGACCACGTTGTCTAGGAAGTAGCGGTCGTGGCTCACCACCACGCTGGCGAACGAGGCGCCGGAGAGCAGCCGCTCCAGCCACAGGATCCCTTCCAGGTCGAGATGGTTGGTGGGCTCGTCCAGGAACAGCAGGTCCGGCTCCCCCGCCAGCTCCCGCGCGATGGCCAGGCGGCGCTGCCAACCGCCGGAAAGCGAATCGGCGCGCACCGAGCCGTCGGCGAACCCGGCCCGCCCCAGCGCCACGTTGATGCGGGCGGCGCGCTCGAGTTCGTCGAGATGTTCGCTCCGGATGGCGGCGCCGGCGATCTCCGCCGCGGTCTGGTTTTCGGGAAATTCGGCCTGCTGCGGGACGTAGCTGATGCGCGTGTTCCGCCGCACCGAAATGGATCCGGAATCGGGCTCCATACGGCCGGAGAGGATCTTGAGGAGCGTGGTTTTACCGGATCCGTTTGGCCCGATCAGGCCCAGCCGCTCGCCTTCGGAAATCCCCAGGGAGATGTTTTCGAAGAGCGGACGGGAGCCGAAGCTCTTGGAGATCGCGGTGCAGCTTTCGAGAAGGGACATGGACGGTCTGGCGGCCAACGCGGCCTGGGGCCTGCCCGCTCCGGCCTCAGCGCTTCCAGAATAACGTAAGATGAAGTTTCAATACTATTCATGCCCCTCCTACGCCTCGCCTATTCGACGCAGTTCCTGATCGCATTGATCGCGGTTTTTGTGCTGTGGAGCCAGGTGGGCGGGCAGAGCCACCTGGACCTGATGCCGTGGTACTTGAAACTGGGACTCGGCGCGGGAGCCGCATTTGCCTCGGTGAAGGCCACCGCCGCCGCCGTGGGCCACGGCCACGCCTGGAACGGCTCCAGCCTCAAATGGCTCGGAATCACGCTGGCGCTGCTGGCCGGCTGCGGCCTGGCAAGCTATTATTACCACGTCTACGGCGAGACCGACGAGGACGACGAGCAGGACACCCAGACCTCCGCGCTGTGGCACGGCCGCTCACAATTCCGCCAGGTTGCACAGCGCGTGCCGGCTGGAACGTTCCGCGCCGACTTCCGCCACCACGATGCGATCCTTCTCGTGAAGGAACTGCCGCAGAATTTCCTTTAACTCCGCCGCCGTATGGGTGCTGTGCAGCGCCCACTGCTTCTCGAGCACCTGGCGGGCCTCAAAAGTGCGCAGCCGCGCCATGAGGGAGGCGTAATCCCCCTCGTGGAGCAGGTCGCACGAGATCAGGTAGAGTTTGAGTGACATCCAGGCCATTTTAGCGAAGAAAAGGAGAATATAGCAATTTGTGTTACTCTCTGGGTTCATGGGCCGATTCGGAGCGGTTGCGATATTGGCCGGTGCTTTACCGGTATTGGCGTGGGGACCGGAAGGACATAGCCTGGTAGCACGCATTGCCATGACCCAGCTCACGCCGGCCGCGCGGGCGCGCGTCGAAGAGATTCTGGGCCCCGATCGCACCATGGCGTCCGTTGCGAGTTGGGCGGATGAAGTACGCCGGTCGCGTCCCGAGACGGCGCCCTGGCACTTCGTGGACATCCCCATCAATCAAACCCACCTGGACATGCAGCGCGACTGCGCCAAGGGAGACTGCATCGTGGGGGAGATCGCGGTCCTGCGCCAGAAATTGCAGGACCCCGCGATCGCGCCGGACCAGCGGCGCGAGGCGCTCATGTTCCTGATCCACTTCATCGGCGATATGCATCAGCCGCTGCATTGTTCGGACGATGAGGACCGTGGCGGCAATACCGTCCGGGTGGTGTTCCACGACCACCAGACGAACCTCCACAGCGTCTGGGACAGCGGCCTGTTGAGCCGGATGCCCCCCGAAGATCGCTTATTCGAGGAGCTTTCGAAGGAATCCGCGCGGCACGCGAAAAAATGGAGCAAGGGGACGGTAACGAACTGGGCGGAGCAGTCGCATCGATCGGCCGTCAAGACCGTGTACGGCCTTCTTCCGAAGGAGCCCGCCGGGACCCCGATTCCCCTGACCGGGCAGTACGAAACCAGCGCGGACCCGCTGGTAAAAGTGCAGATCGAAAAGGCCGGCGCGCGGCTGGCCGCGGTACTTAACCAGACGCTGCGATGAGCGCCGGTCTCCCCGCCTTTCGCGCGATCAGAGACCAGGCAGCGCCCAGGGTCACCGACGCGCATAACACCAGCTGCCAGTCCATCGGCAGGCGGTAACGGCTGCTCCATTGGATCACGTAGTAGACGTCGGGAAAGGTGACCCAGGTCAGAAGGAAGAGCCAGGCCACCGGCGGTTGGCTTCGGAAGAGCAGCCACAGCCCGGCGAAAGCCAGAAGAGTCAAAACCAGTTTGATGGCCACGAGGACAGGGTTGCGGGGCGGAAACCACCACGCAAGGATGCGCCGCAAGGTCATGCCGGCAAAGTCGGCGGGATTGTCCCGTACCCATTCCAGGGTCTCCTCGAGTCTCTGCTGGTTGTAGCGGACCTCGCCCGCAGCCAGCACGCGGCCGGCCTCTTCCCTGTTGAATGACGGGTGTTCCACCGTGTGCTCGCCAAACCCGATGTTGCTGGGGAGGTCGAACTCCCGGCCGGGTCCATTGGAGAGCCAGAATTCCAGGCCAAAGTTGCTGCGCGTCCAGATCACCTTGCCGAGGCTTATGGAATTTCGGATGGCCCAGGGCAGCAGGCACATGACGATCGTAAGCGCCAGCAGAGCCGCCTGTCGCAGATACCGCTTGCGGAAGGCGGCCGGGCAGGCAATCGCGCCGGCGGCGGCGAATGCGCCGATAACCGGCAGGGTAGCCGGATTCAACAGCGCGCAGAAGCCGCAGAATACGAAGAACATCCACGGCGTGCGCTGCTGCCACCTTCCGTCCTGCCAGATCCGCAAGGTCCACCACACCAGGACCAGTATGGTGAGAGCCAGCCACGCGCCATCCGTGTGGCCTTGCACCTCCGTGGTGACGGCGCCGATATAAAAAATGCCGAGAACGGCGGCCAGCACCGCGGCCACGCGGCCCAGTCCCACGTCTAAAGCGAACAGCGGTAGCAGCGCGCACCGCAGGGAGGAAACGGCCGAGGTGATGACCACCCTCAATACCGCCGACAAGGCGCCGGTCCCGAACAAGGCATACAGGCCCGCGAGGTACAGCGGATAGACCGGCGTGGCGTGGGCGGTCGGCCCGGTCGGCATCGGATAATAAGGGTTGCCGTATACGCCGGTTCCGGCCACAGACGCGGCGATGAGTTCCACCTCCGTGCCCGGCCGCAATTCTCCACTGCGGAATGCGCCGTTCATCCAGGCAGCGGCAAGCCTCAGAGCGAACGCGACGGCGAAGACCAGTAGGGCGAAGCGTTTGGGATTTCGCATCCCTGCCACTATACTAGACACCCTATGTATGGAGGGACCGCGGGCGTGCCCGTCGAGCCGTGGAGGTGAGCGGCGTTACGCGGAATTCCGGCGGCGCCTGGCGTAGAGTGCGGCTCCGGCGAGTCCGATTCCTAACAGCAGGCCAGTGCCAGGTTCCGGCACCGTGTCCAGCGACACATTTTTCAACAGCGCCCCATCAAAACCGCAGAATTCCCCACCACCACAGGTGGTGGTGAAGTTCACGTTGGACGAGTTGTCGAAATAGATCTGGCCCGAAACCGCTGAACTCACCGTAAACGGAATCAGTGTCCGAGGACTGAACCCGGTCCCGCTTAATTCCGTATAGGTGGTCGGGCCGACAATACCGTTCGTAATGCCGACCACCACCGAGTTCGTGTCACCGCGCTGCGATCCCGCGAGATCGAAGCTGAGCACATAGGTCGTTCCCGGGGAAAAACTGAAAGATGTGTCCGTCTCGAGCCGTGCGCCTGCGCCGATATTGTGCGCGGCATCGGCCGTACTGCCGACCAGGTCGACGCACGGGTCCGCCTCGTCTGCCGTGACGCAGATGGTGTTCTGGAAAACACCGGTACCGAGAAGATCGATGTTCCCGGTGTAAAAATTGCCGTTGAATGGAGTACCGCCCTGGACGACAGTCCAGACGGTCCCTAGGTTCGTCAGGCTCAGACCCGGCGAATAGCTCGTGAAATTGTCTGAGAAAAGATTGGCGGCGCTCGTACTGGTACAGCAGATCAGAATAGCAAGCAGTACGGCGAACAGCGGAGGGACATCCCGGCGCATTTTCCAGATCTCCTTATAGGTCAGCACGATATTATCATTGAAGGCTATGGGGTTCAATAATCCATTAGCAGTATTCGTTCAAAAAAATGCAAAAGACAGTACTAGGCTCCGGTTCTGGCCGGCTAGTACCCTACGGTATTCTCCCTATTCGCCGTCAAAATCGCGCCGAATCGCGAAAAGACCAAGCCTCTGGACTCACCTTCAGGCTGCTAGGATCTGCTTTATGAGGACTGTCGGACTCCTGCTTTCCGCTCTTGTTTTGGCAACCCTGACGGCGCGTGGCGACGACCTTCGCCCCCAGGTCGATCCGGAACTGCCGGCGCTGATCGCCATCTACAAGGACCTTCACGCGCACCCCGAGCTATCCCGCCACGAGGAGCGGACCTCCGCGTTTCTCGCGCGCGAGTTGCGCAAAACCGGGTTCTCGGTCACTGAGCATGTGGGCAAATATCCCGATGGCGCCGCGGCTTTCGGAGTGGTGGCCGTGCTGAAGAACGGCAGCGGTCCCGTGGTGCTGGTACGCACGGAGTTGGACGCCCTGCCGGTGGAGGAGAAGACCGGCTTGCCTTACGCCAGCCAGGTCCGCACCAAGAACGATGCCGGGCAGGAGGTCGGGGTGATGCATGCTTGCGGCCACGACCTGCACATGACGTCCCTCCTGGGCACGGCGCGCATGCTGGTGAAGCTGAAGGACCGCTGGAGCGGTACCCTGATCCTGATCGGGCAGCCGGCCGAAGAGACCATCGGCGGCGCCAAGGCCATGCTGGCCGACGGTCTCTATACGCGCTTTCCGAAGCCGGACTTGGCGATCGCGCTGCACGATACCAACGACCTGGAGGCCGGCAAGGTTGGGGTGGCGGGCGGGCCGGTCCTGGCCAGTGCCACCTCGGTGACCGTGACCATGCGCGGCATGGGCGGCCATGGCGCGCGTCCGGAGACCACCAAGGACCCGGTGGTGATGGCGGCGCAGTTGGTCCTGGCGTTGCAGACCATCGTGAGCCGGCAGATCGCGCCCCAGGATCCCGCGGTGCTGACAGTCGGTTCCATCCATGGCGGGTCCAAGAACAACATAATTCCGGATGAAGTGGTGCTCCAGATTTCCACGCGGAGCTACCGCGACGAGGTCCGCTCGACGATTCTGGCCGGCATCGAACGGACGGCGCGCGGCGTCGCGTTGGCGGCGGGAGTGCCCGAGGATCGCGCGCCCATCGTGGAGGCGAGCGAGACCGAATACACCCCGGTCACCTACAACGACCCGAAACTGGCGCTGCGGGTGAAGGGTGCGCTGACCACCGCGTTGGGCGACAAGAACGTGGTGGAGCAGAAGCCCGAGATGGTCAGCGAGGACTTCGGCCTCTTCGGACTGGAAGGACGCCGGATTCCGATTACCATGTTCCGGCTGGGCGCCGCCGATCCGCGGCAGTTGGCCGAGAGCGTGCGGACCGGCAAACCGATGCCCTCGCTGCACTCCAGTATCTACTACCCGCAGTACGAGCCGGCGATCCGCACCGGCGTCGTGGCCATGACGTCGGTGGTTCTCGACCTGATGAAGAAGTGACGGAGCGCTACCCGTCCTACTGGACCGTCAACGTGGCCGCGGGGCTCGCCACGCCACCCACCGTAACCACCACGGGTTGCGCGCCGGCCGGCGCCGTGGACGGCACCTGGTAGTTGATCTGCGTCACGCCCACCAGTCCCCACGGAACACCGATGAACTCGATCGGAGCGGTGACGCCGCCCACTGTCAGAGTGACGGTTTCGGACGGCTTGGGCAGGCTGCCGACGGGCGTCGATGAGGACGGCGTGGCGCCGGTCGCGAGCGCCGGCACAAGAGCGCCTTCGCCCGTAATGAACAGCGTGGCCAGCGACCCGCGCGCCGCGCTGGTATCCGGAACGGGCGCGCCGCTCGAATCCACAAAGATGCCCGGAGCGGCGGCTACAACCCGGAACGTGGTGGTGGCGCTCTGCCCGTTGTTCCGGACGGTCAATTGCGCCGTCGCATTGAGTGCGGTCTCGTAAGGAATCTGAATGTTCAACTGTCCCGGCGAGATGTAATAGAGCGGCGCGGCCACGCCGTTGACCGCGGCCGAGACGCTCGCCATCACGGTTGGCAGAGGCACGCTTTGCGCGCTTTCCGTAACCGCGGACAGTTGCGAGCCGAAGACCGCCACGATCATTCCGGGCGCATACGCCGGGCGGAACGACGCCGCGCTCGAAGCACTCGAGACAGAAGGCGCGCCGGAGGAAGGCAAGGCCACGGTAATGCCGATCGACGCCGAGGAGCCGTTGTAGGAACTGTCGCCGCTGTAACTCGCGGAGATCGAATTGGCGCCGATGGCCAGCTTCGCGCCGCTGACCGCCAGTGTGGCGGCGGAGCCTGTCACCGTGGCCACGCCGAGCGAAGTACTTCCGAGCGAGAAAGTCACCGACCCGGTCGGCGTTCCACCGCTGGCGGCCTTCAACGTGGCGGTCAGGGTCACGCTTCCATTGGAAGGGATGGCGGTATCGCTCGAGGAGATCGTCATCGACACCGTTCCGCGAGCGATGGCGCCGCCCGCCGTGGTCCACGACGACACGAGATTGTACCAATCCACCGAGCCGAGGCCGGTTACCTGATCGTAATTGGGGCCCGCGCTGTACCCGATGGGCGTGGGGTCGCAACTGCGCGCGCGCGATGGGCACGGGTCCACTTTATTGTCGCCGGTCGTGATGTCGTGGAAAGCCGCGGGCGCCACCTGGGCCAGCGCATACAGCTTGGGGTTGATATTGCCCAATCCGCCGATGGTCTGAACCCCCGCGGACGAGAGATACTGGTTCAGCAGCGCGACCATGCCGGCGAACGTCGGCGCTCCCACCGATGTCCCTCCCACCACGCCCAGAGAGCCGCCGGTATAAAACACGAAGCCGTCGTGGTCGGCGGATGCCGACAGCGCTACATCCGGCGCGTCCCGCGCGCCATCGTTGGGCACGCCGGGGCCGGCCTGCCACGTGGGCTTCGCAAAAAAGACGCTGGCTCCGCCGCCGCCGCTGGAGGGCGAGCCATCCAGGGCACTGTCGTTCCAGGAGGTCTCTGGAATGTACGAAAGTGCCGAAGCGTGGTTGGCGGTGTTGGTGCTGCTCCAGTAGTTGCCGCCGCCCTCGTTGAACGTCGTGCCGCCCACGCCGGTCACTTCGGGAATGCTGCCCGGCAAGTCCACGGAAAGGCCGTAGTCGGTGCGCGAAGTTCCGTCCACGCAATCGGCGGCGCCGGTATCGCCCGAAGCGGCCAGCCACGTCATGCCTTGCGCGTTGGCCTGGCGGGCCTGGGACTGCTGGCTTCTCGCGTCCGAAGCCGCAGTCTCGGCTTCGCACAGGCCGTAGCTCATGCTCAACACCGGGGCCACGGCTTGGTCCACGGCGTACTGCGCCGCGTCCGAGACGTCGCCGGAATATACGTACGTGATGCTGGCGTTGCGCGCCACAGCGCCGGACAATTCCAGGTCCAGATCGGCCTCCGGCAGATCGCCGGAGACGATCCCGGGGTCCCCCAGGCCCGGCACCAGCACGACTTTCGGATCGTTGGCCTTCAGGTTGAAGTAGCTGCGGTACTGCTGGATGTCGCTGAGCTTGATGGCGGTCTGGCCGACCACCACGATGCTCTGGCCGCTGCCATCGATGCCGGCATCGTACAGCGGCTTCACGTCGTAAATGATCGAAATATCGTCGGGCGCAAGATTGTGGCCGCCCCTGCTGGAGTTGTCGTTCGGCTGGAGCTGCAGCGTCCTGACGATCTTGCGGGGCGCGCGAAGGCGGAAATCGCTGAGCCCGTGGATCTCGCCCACCAGGTCCTGGAACGCGGCCGGAATGGAAGGCTCCGAGGCATTGGCGTAGTGCGTCTCGCCTTCGGCCTGGTAACGGTGAAGCTCGATGGAGAAAGCGCTTTCGACCTGGGCCGCCGTGCCGCGGAAAGCGATCCAGTTGCGCCCGCGGGCCACTCCGGTCACGGTGAGGTTCTGCTGCCGCAGCCACGCCGCCATCTGGTCCAGGTCGTCCTGGCTGGCGCCGAAGCGGTCGGCGTATTGTTCGGGCGTGAGCCACTTGTGGTAGTTCGCGGAAGCCGGATCCTGCTGGTCCGCGAGAAGTTGTTCCAGATCCGCCTGTTGGCCGGGTGTCTGTTTCAGGACGAGCGTAACGTTGGGCAGGATTGTGGAGGGGTCGATCCGCCCCAAGTCCTGCCCCGCGAGGGCGCGCGGGTTGAGGTGTCCGCTCAGCACCACCCTGCGGTTATTGTCGATCGGTCCGCTGATGCGGCTCCGCTGGGCTTGCAGGCTGGAGACCGCCAGGCACAGCAGGATCGCGGCCCAGGCTTCGGGGTGCCTTTTGGGGCCGATCCTTTTCAGGGCGCGGAACGAGAAGGTGTGAGTTCGGTTGCTTGGCATATTCGGCCGTCGAAGACTGGCGCAGACAGCTCCGCAGTTATTGCGGCGACTCGACGAAAGCGGGCTTCCATTCCAGCCTGGACGTCGGATCGCCCATGACTTCACAGACGGGCACGATCACGCCTGGGTTACCCCGAAGTGGCGGCTGCCGGGCCGGCAGGTCGCCCGCTACCACCCGTTCTGCGCCATGCGCCGCAGAATCTCGGTGCTGTACCAGTTCATGCGCGCCGGCTTGCGCCGCAAGGGCGAGGGAATCAGCGCGGCCAGGCGCGCGGCCTGCTCGCGGCTGACGCGCTGTGCCGGGATGCCGTACCAGGCGCGCGAGGCCGCCTCGGCGCCATAGATCCCGGGGCCCCACTCGATGACGTTCAAATACAGCTCGAGAATGCGGCGCTTGGAAAGAATCAATTCGGCCGCGGGCGCCAGTGTGAATTCCACGGCTTTGCGGATGATCGAGCGGTTGGTGGTGAGGAACAGGTTCTTGACGAGTTGCTGCGTGATGGTCGATCCGCCGCGTCCGAGCCGTCCCTGATCGAGGTCCTGGTCCACCACCTTCTGCACTTCCTTCCAATCGATGCCGTGATGCTGGTAGAAGCGGCCGTCCTCGGCCGCGATGACGGCGCGCTGAAGATCGGAGGAGATACGGCCTGAGGGAACGAAGTCATACCGCTTGTGATACGGCTGGTGTTGCGTCCAGGCTTGAACGCGGCGCTCGGCCTGAACGGCGGTGGTGGGAGGATTGACCCATCGCAGCGCCACCAGTTCCAGGAGGCACAGGCCATAGAACGCCGCCACGGCGGCGACCGCCCAGAGCAGGACCGCGCGGAGAAAGCCGCCCCGTTTCTTGGCGTTCTTTGCGCGCGCGGGCACCCTTACGATGGTAGCAACCAACACCCCGCGTCCCCGGTCACCTGGCGCCAGTCCTCATGGGCACGAACGCCACCGGACCCAGAGACCTGCGCCGCGTCTTGCCGTCTTTCCCCTTTTCAACCAGCACCAGCTCCTGGCTCCGCCACGATCCGATTGGCGCCACCAGCCTGCCTCCCGCCGCCAACTGATCCAGCAGCGCTTGTGGAATCTCCGGCGGCGCGGCGGTCACGATGATCCGGTCGAAGGGCGCTTCGCGCGGCCAGCCCTGGTAACCGTCGCCCGGCAGCACCGTGACGTTATCGTATCCCAGCCGGTGCAAGGTCTCAGCGGCGGAAGTGGCGAGTTCGGGTTCGATCTCGACCGAATAAACCCGGGACGCCAGTTGTGCCAGGACCGCCGCCTGATAGCCCGAACCGGTGCCGATCTCCAGCACCCGATGTTTCTTCGTCACGGCCAGCGCCTCGGTCATCAGCGCCACGACGTACGGCTGGGAAATCGTCGCTCCATGGCCGATGGGCAAGGGCTGATCCTCGTACGCCAGGCCGCGAAGGGCCGCGGGGACGAACAGGTGACGCGGGACTTCCCGCATGACCCGAAGCACGGCGGCATCGCGGATCCCGCGAACTTCAAGCTGCTCCCGCACCATGAGTTCACGCTGCCCGGAATACTGGTCTTGCGCGCCCTCGATTGCCCAGAGGGCCAGCGGCAGAGCCGCACCGCTCCAACGCCCGAAACCCACACGACGGCCCACGGAAGTGCTGCCTGATCCTATCTTCTCACCAACGCGCTACACTCGATGCATTGGGTGAAGGGCGCGGTATGACACCGCTCGATAAATTCTTGGCGTGGGCCGAATCGAATCGGCTCACCGTGTGCGGCATCGCCGGATTGCTCGTGGCGGCGACCGCCTGGGGCGACTGGCTGCTGCCCCGCACCTCGGTGGGATTTCTCTACCTCATTTCCCTGCTGGTGGCGGCGCCGGCGCTGAACCGCCTGCAAATCAGCGCGCTTGCAGTCTTCTGCGGCTACCTGCGGGAGGCATTCGACCCTCTTCAGTCACTGGGCCGGGTGGGACCGCCGGTGGCAGCGGTTTGGAACCCCATCGATTGGGCGCCGGGATCCGGCGGTCGCCTGCTGGCGGCGACCGTGGGTTTCGCCATGACCGGCTTCTTCGTGGTGGAGCTGAACCAGCGCCGCCGGATGCTGGGCGCGCATTTGAAGGAGCGCGAAGAGCAGATGCGCATGCGGCTGGAAGCGGAACGCGAGGTTCGGATTCTGATCGACACCAGCCCGCTGGCCATCCTCATGCTGGATCAGTCGGGCCGCGTGCGAATGGCCAACGAATCGGCCGGGCTGCTGCTGGGATTCGAAAAAGAAAAGCTGCAAGGCGAAGCCGTGGCGCCGTACCTGCCGATCCTGGTTCGCATGCTGAACAGCCATCGCTCGGGAAGCCATATCCACACCAACGTGGAGTGTAAGGGCCAGAGGCGCAACGGCGAAGTATTCCTGGCGCACGTCTGGCTTTCCACCTACCGCGGTTCGGAAGGGCCGGGACTGGCGGCGGTGGTGTGGGACGCCTCGGAGAACCTGCGCGACCGCGAAGGCGCCGGCCTGGACTCGATGATGGCGACATCGCGCGTGCTGATCGGCGCCATCTCCCACGAAATCCGGAACCTGTCGGCGGCGGCGGGGGCCGCGCATGCGGCGCTCGCGGAGGCTTGCGCGGCCTCCGGCCACAACGAACAATATCAGGCCCTGGGCGCGCTCATCCAGGGGCTCGAGTGGATCTCTTCGTCGGGCCTCCAGGCCGCCCCGGACCCGGAAGCCTTCGCCGCCGACCTGGGCACCGTGCTGGATGAGACGCGGATCGTCATTGAGCCGCCGATGCGGGAAGCCGGCATCTCCGTGGTGTGGGACGTGAGCCCCGGGCTGCCTCTGGTGCATGCCGACCCGCACGGCCTCTTGCAGGTCTTCGTGAACCTGGCGCGCAACAGCCAGCGGGCGCTCGAGGACCAGCAACGCCGCGAGGTCAGCATCCGGGCCGCCGTGGAAAACGACCTGGTGGTGGTGCGGTTCCGCGACAGCGGCCCGGGCGTTGCCCAGCCCGAACAGTTGTTCAAGCCGTTTCAGCCGGGCGCCCACGCCATGGGTTTGGGCCTCTATATCTCGCGCGCCATCTTGCGCGCGTCCGGCGGTGGGCTTCGCTACGAGAAGGAGCCGGAGGGAGCCTGCTTCGCCGTGGAACTTTGGCCGGTGGATAACACCCGGGAAACATGATGGAACAGGATCGCAAAACACGGGCCCTGCTGGTCGACGACCACGCCCTGTTTCGGGAAAGCATGGCGCGCGTGCTGGAAGCGCAGCCTTCGCTCGAGGTGGATCATTGCGGCAGCATTCGCGACGCCCTGCGGCTTCTCTCCGAGCACACTTACGATCTCGTGCTGCTGGACCACGATCTGGGCAGCGAGCGGGCATCGCAGTTCCTTCCGGCGGCCCGGCAGGCGGGGTTTGAGGGCCGGGTGCTGGTGGTCACCGCCTGGATCAGCGACACGGAAGCCAGGCGCCTGATGCGCCAGGGCGTCTCCGGAATCTTCTTGAAGCAGGCGGCCCTAAGCGACCTGATGGCGAGCATCCGCGCCGTGGCCGCCGGAGAAACGTACCTGGACCCCTCCCTGGCGCGAACGGCCCAAAGCGCCGGGCCGAAGGAGGCAGGCGCCACTCCGGTCCTGAACGACCGCCAGCGGAAGGTGCTGGGCTGTGTGGTGGAGGGCCTTTCCAACAAAGAGATCGCCTGGCGGATGCAGATCTCCGAAAGCTACGTCAAAGCGATTCTGCAGGGCCTGTTTCAAAAGACCGGCGTGCGGACCCGCGGGCAGCTCGTGCGCGTGGCCGTCGAGCAGTACGAGGATCAGTTGTAGTCCACCGCCGTCCAGCCCCGGCGCGCCCGCCAGGCGCGCCAGTGTCCGAAAGATAGACTACCGGCTCGCGCGCTTCCGGGTTACTGTAAGACCAATGGTTGCCGGATTTAGACTGGCATACTGAGGCATACCGGGTGAGTAGCGCTGTCGGGACGGATAAAATGGAAGCGTGCCAATCGCCAGCAACGCAGTTCCCGAGATACTCGAGCGGCTGCACATAGAACCTGTCAACTCCGGCGCCTGTTACGGCGACTGGATCGCCAGTCCCTCTGGCCCAGAGCTGGATTCCATCAATCCTTCTTCGGAGGAACCGCTGGCCCGCGTCCAAATGGCCGGGCCGGCGGATTATGAAACCGTTCTGGCGCGCGCCGGAGACGCCTTCCTGGACTGGCGCATGATTCCGGCGCCCAAGCGGGGCGAAATCGTTAGGCAGATCGCGGACGAGCTGCGCGCCCACAAAGCCGGCCTGGGAGCCCTGGTCACTCTCGAAATGGGCAAGATTTTGCCGGAAGGCCTGGGCGAAGTGCAGGAGATGATCGACATTGCCGATTTCGCCGTCGGCCTGTCGCGCCAGCTCTACGGCCTCACCATGCACAGCGAGCGGCCGGGACACCGCATGTACGAGCAGTGGCACCCGCTCGGGATTGTGGGGGTCGTCAGCGCCTTCAACTTCCCCGTGGCCGTGTGGGCATGGAACGCCATGATCGCGGCGGTCTGCGGCGATTGCGTGCTGTGGCGTCCATCCTCCCAGACGCCGCTGACCGCGATTGCCGTGCAGAAGATCTGCAACCGCGTACTCGACCGGCACGGGCTTAAGGGCGTCTTCAACCTGGTGATTGGTCCGAGCCAATCCGTCGGCGAGGCGCTGATCCACGACCGCCGCATTCCGCTGGTGAGTTTCACCGGATCGACCGAGGTTGGCCGGCATGTTTCTGAAGTGGTGGCCCAACGCCTGGGCCGCACCATCCTGGAACTGGGTGGCAACAACGGCATCATCGTCATGGACGACGCCAACCCCGGCCTGGTATTGCGCGCCGTTTTGTTCGGCGCGGTCGGGACCGCCGGACAGCGCTGCACCACGACGCGGAGATTGTTCCTCCAGCGCGGCATCGCCCCCAAAATCACCGAAGCGCTCATCGGCGCCTACCGGCAGGTGAAGATCGGCGACCCCATGGACGAAGCCACCATCATGGGGCCGCTGGTGAACCGCCGCGCCGTCGCCGATATGATGGACGGCATCCGCCGCATCCGCGAGCAAGAGGGCGAGATCCTGTTCGGCGGCGAGCGCATGATGGGCAACTACGTGCAGCCCGCGCTGGTCCGCGCGCGGCCGGACATGCCGATTCTGAAGGAAGAGATCTTCGCGCCGATCCTCTACCTCATCGAATTCGACCATCTGGACGATGCGATCCATTGGCACAACGACGTGCCGCAGGGCCTTTCGTCCGCCATGTTCACCACCAGCCTGATCGGCGCCGAGACGTTCCTGAGCCACCGCGGCAGCGATTGCGGGATCGCCAACATCAACATCGGCACCAGCGGCGCGGAGATCGGCGGCGCCTTCGGCGGCGAGAAGGACACCGGCGGCGGCCGCGAATCCGGCAGCGACGCCTGGAAAGCCTACATGCGGCGCCAGACCAATACCATCAACTGGTCGACGCAGCTTCCCCTGGCGCAGGGAATTCAGTTCCGCTCCTGAACGCGCCTACTCCCGGCAGATGCCGCGGTCGCTGCGACGGATGAAAGCCACCAGGTGGAGGGTTTCCGGCGTGGGAATTTCGGTTTCGATTCGCGACAGGGCGTCCTCCAGCTTGAGGCCGGAGCGGTATAGGATCTGGTAGGCCTTCTTGAGCGTGCTCAAGTCGGATGCTTTGTAGCCGGCGCGCTTCAGGCCCACCAGGTTCAGTCCCTTGGGCGCCACATTGAAGCCCACATACAGGAAGAAGGGCGGCACATCGGCGTTGACTCGCGTGTTGCCGCCGACCATGGCCAGGCGGCCGATTTTGGAATACTGGTGCACCACCACTCCGCCCGAAATGAAGGCGTGGTCTTCCACCTCGACATAGCCGGCCAACAGGGCGCAACTGGCGATCACCGTCTGGTTGCCGACCTTGCAGTTGTGCGCGATGTGGCCGGAGCTCATGATGTAGTTGCCGTCGCCCAGCTCGGTGACCGACTCCGGCGCCGTTCCGCGCGAGATGGTGTAGTGCTCGCGGATCTTGTTCTCGTTTCCGATGCGGAGGTAACTGCGCTCTCCCGAGAAATTCTTGTCGAACGGGTCGGTGCCGAGCACGGTGCCGGCCGAGATCTCGTTGCGCTCGCCCATGGTGGTCCAGCGCTTGATGTAGACGTAGGGCTCCAACATGCAAGCGGCTCCGATCTGGACATCGGATTCGATGACGCAGAATTCGCCGATTCTGACGCCGGGGCCGATGACGGCTTCGGGGTGAACGCGCGCGGTGGCGGCCACCACGGCCGAAGGATCGATGGGCATCTCAATGAGTCAGGACTTTGAACGCGTGGGTCCACTGGTTGCGCAGGAAACCCGGCAGGCACCAGAGCATGCACAGAGGCTCCAGCGCGCGCGAGGAGATGATACCACCGCAGTCGAAGGGCTCCCATCCGAACTGGCCGATGATGGCCGATACGTCGGCTTTGGCGGCCGGATCGTCGCCGCAAAGGAACATGGTCGGGGTGCCTTGCTCGTAGTGGGGATTCACCATGCGCGCGTTGCCGACGCTGTTGAAGGCCTTCACTACGCGCGCGGCCGGAAGCAGAGCCTGGAGCTGCTCGCCAAGCGATTCGTTCGGGCCAGTGGTGTACTGGAGCACTCCGTTCACCGGAGGCGCGTCGGCCAGGGGATTCGTGGTGTCGATCAGGACTTTGCCGCTGAAGTTCGCCTTACCCGCCAGTTCGATTACCTGGGGAACGACTCTTCCCAGCGTGGCCACGATCAGGAGATCTCCAAAGCGGGCGGTCTGCTCGAAGGTGCCGGCCGCTCCCCGGGGGTTTTCCGACAGCCACTTGCCGAGGGCGCCGCCGGCGGGGTCGCGCGTGCCGATCATGGCCTCATGGCCGTGCTTCAACAGGCCCGCCGCCAGCACCTGTCCGACGATACCGGAGCCCAAAACTCCAACCTTCATGAATGCCTCCTTTGATCATGATAAAGCGTGTGCAGCGCGCGGACACCCGGTAATTCGGGCAGGTTCGCTTCAGTACGAAACGGAGGACAGCACCGGCAGCAGCGCCTGCCCGGACGGTGCTTCGAAGCGCGCCAGGTATCCACCGAGGTAACCGCCAGGGGGACGCACCAGCCGTCGAGCGCCGCTGCCAGCTTAGCGCCGTCGGCGCCGGCGAATGTGTGAGACGATACACCCATGAGAGTTCGCGAACTGGCGGAATGGCTGGCCGCTACTTTCGAGGGCGACGGCGAGCAGGAACTGACTGGCGGTGCGCAGCTCGAAGCGGCGGGCGTCACGGATGTGGCGTTCGTGGGGAGCCGCAAAGCCGCGGCGCAGGCAGCTTCTTCCGTGGCGGGCTGCCTGCTGGTGCCGACGGAGTGGCCCAGTCCCAGCGAGCGGACCGTGATCCGGGTTCCGGAACCGCGCACCGCATTCGCCCGCGCCATGAGCCTGTTCTACCCGACGGCGGAATTGAAGCCGGGCATCCATCCGACGGCCGTGCTGGGCAAGGATGTCGAGATGGGCGCGCTGGTTTACGTCGGGCCCAACGCGGTGATCGGCGACGGCACGCGCATCGGGGTGGCTTCCAGCATCGGGGCCGGATGCGTGGTGGGCAAGCGCGTGGTGATGGGTGAGGGATGCGTGCTGCACCCCAACGTCACGGTGTATGACAACGTCAACATCGGACGCGGTACGATTCTGCACTCGGGGGCGGTGATCGGCGCGGACGGATTCGGATACGTCATGGACCGCGGCCGATGGCACAAGTTTCCGCAGGTGGGACGCGTGGAGATCGGCGAGTTCGTGGAAGTGGGCGCCAACTCGTGTGTGGACCGCGCTGCGCTGGGCGTGACCGAGATCGGGGAAGGCACCAAACTCGATAACATGGTGCATGTGGGGCACAACTGCCGCATTGGGAGGCACGTGGTGGTGGCGGCGCAAACCGGGTTTTCGGGCGGCGTGGTGGTGGAGGATTACGCGGTGATCGGCGGGCAGGTGGGGATCGGCGACAAGGCGCGCATCGAATCGCGGGCGGTGCTGGGTTCGGGCTGCGGCGTGCTGACCTCCAAGATCGTGCGCTCGGGCGAGACGGTGTGGGGCACCCCGGCGCGGCCCTTGCGGCAGCACCTGGAGCAGCTCGCCAACCTGGCGCGGCTGCCGGATCTGCGGCGCGAGGTGGCGGAGATCAAGCGGCGGCTGGCGGAACTCGAAAGGAGATCCTGAAGTCCGTGCTGGTAGTGGTGGGCGGGCATTCGCGCAACATCGGCAAAACCTCCGTGGTGGCGGGACTGATCCGCAAACTGCGCAGCCGCCGGTGGACTGCGGTCAAGATCACGCAGTACGGGCACGGTGTTTGCTCGCGCCACAGCGAGGCATGCGGGTGCGAGGCGGAGCCGGACCACCCGTTCGCGCTCAGCGAGGAGTACGAGCCGAACGGCACGGACTCCGGGCGTTTCCTGGCGGCGGGCGCGGAACGGTCGTTCTGGCTGCGAACGCCGTCGGGCGAGTTGGCGCGGGCAGCCGGAACGCTGCGCAAGATTCTGGAGCACAGCGAGAACGTGATCCTGGAATCCAACAGCGTCGTGGAACTGTTGAAGCCCGATGTTTTCCTCATGCTGCTCGATTTTTCCTGCCAGGACTTCAAGGCATCGAGTATGCGGTTTCTCGATCGCGCCGACGCGTTCCTGGTAGTGGACCGCGGCATCAACGCGCCGCTGTGGGAAGACATCGCGCGCGGCCTTTGGGACGGAAGGCCGCAGTTCCTGGTGAAGCCGCCGCGGTATGTGACGGCGGCGGTCTGCGATTTCGTGAAATCCAGATCGGCCTGATTGTTCCCCGCCTGGCCGGCCTTGCATCCGGAGGCGAAATCGAAGACAATTTAGTCCGGAGCTTTAACTCCGATTCTCATCCGGGAGCGAGGAGGTTGATGTGACTGTACCCTATCTGAGCCTGGCGCTTCTGCTCTTCGCCGGTCCGGCTCTTACGGCCGCCGACGATCTGGAGAGCGCCTTCCAGAACCTCAAGGACGCCGAAGCCAAGAAAGATGCCGCCGAGGTCAAGAAACTGGCGGCCGAAGTGCACGCGCTGGCGAGCAAGGAGCTGGCCGCGCCTGCGCCCACAGACGCCGACGAAAAGGATGCGTACACCAAGCACGCCGCCTACGTGAAAGAGATCGACGTGCATTCCGAGTACTCCCTGTATGCCACGGCGGTGCAATCCCTGCCCGAAACCCTGGTGGATCTGATGGCCGCGCTGGAGGAGCAGAATCCCAAAAGCCAGTACCTCGATATGGGCTACGGACAATATCTCGTGGCAGTGGGGCAGACCGGCGGCACGGCCAAGGTCCCGGCGATGGCCGAAAAAGCCCTGGCGAACTTCCCCAACAATCAGGACCTCCTGATCGTCCTGGCCGACAACGCGATGACCAAGAAACAGCCGGACCGCGCGGTCACTTATGCCACTCGACTGACCAGCACCCTCCCCAAGAAGGCCAAGCCCGAGGGTATGTCTGCCGCCGATTGGGAGCGCATACGCTCCGCGGCCTTGGGCCATGGCTACTGGATCGCCGGCGTCATCCATGGCGAACAGGGCAAGTATGCCAACGCCGACAAGGAACTGCGCGCCGCCCTGCCCCTGATCAAAGGCAATGAGGCCATGCTGGGACCGGCGCTGTTTTATCTCGGACTTGCCGATTATCAGCTCGGCAAGATGACCCTGAACAAGGCGCAGGTGCTGGATTGCGCCAAGTTCAGCCTCCAGGCGGCCGGCATGAACAGTCCCTTCGCCCAACAGGCGCAGCACAACGCGCTGGTCTGCCAGTCCGAGGCCGCCAAGATGCGGTAACGCGGGCCTCGATCCGCTACGCCTTCGGTAACCCGTACGGCGCGCGGTATTGCTTGCTCAACAGTTTGTTCGCCTCTTCGTCGTGAGGGAAAGTCTCGGTCTTGGAGTCGAAGTGCACGTCCCTGCCCAGGTGATACGAGATGTTCCCCAGGTGGCAAAGCGTGGTGCTGAGGCGCCCGATTTCCACGTCCGAGTTGGGCCGCTCGCGCGACTTGACGCACTCCAGAAAATTCTGCTCGTGCGTCTCGGGCACGCCTTTTTCCGACGGTCCCGCTTCGCCGTTCTTCAGCGATACCTTCCAGCCGCTGTTGGTCAGCAGCAGCGTGCCTTCCGTGCCGTAGTACGCCGTGTAGAAGTCGGTTGCGCCGTTTCCTTGAATCCGCTGACCCTGGTGCATCACGTGATCGAATGCGAAGCTGCGCAGTTCGAAGTTGAGCAGCAGGTCCGGGTAATGATAGGTCACCAGTTGTGTGTCGGGCACCTCTTTGGCGTCGTCCAGCCAATAGATGCCGCCCATGGCGGAAACGCGGCCGGGCAGGCAGTTTTCTATCCCTCGCATCTTCTGAATGGCCCAGATGGCGACATCCAGAACGTGCACGCCCTGGTTGCCGATTTCGCTGTTGCCGTAGTCCCAGAAGAAGCGCCAGTTGTAGTGGAAGCGATTCGGATTGAACGGCCGCTTGGGCGCTGGTCCGAGCCAGGCATCGTAATTGACGCCCTCCGGCAGGCTGCCATCCGGCGGCCGCCCGATGCTCGGCCGCACCTGGTGGATCCACGCCTTGATCTCGCAGATCTTGCCCAGCTTGCCCGATGCGACGTATTCCACGCCGCTGCGGAAGTGCTCGCCCGAGCGGCGCTGCGTGCCCACCTGGAAGACGCGGTTGTGCTTCCTGGCCGCCTCCCGGATCAGGTGGCCCTCTTGGATGGTTTGCGAAAGTGGCTTTTCGCAATAGACGTCCTTGCCGGCCTGGCAGGCCAGGATGGCCATGCGCGTATGCCAGTGGTCGGGCACGGCGATTACGACGGCATCGATTTCCTTATCGTCGAGCACGCGCTGGAATTCGCTCTCGAACCCCGGCCGTTTGCCCTGGGCCGCTTCGATATCGGCTCCGGTCTTGTTGAGGATCGCCGGATCGAGATCGCAGAAGGTCTTGAACTGCGCCCCGGCTTTGACGGCCCGGAGCGCCACGCCGCGCCCCTGGTTCCGCCCGCCGATCAGGGCCAGCGTCACCTTGTCGTTGGCGCCCATGAGGCCGGCCGCGATTGCCGATCCGGCCCCCGCTTTGAGAAACGATCGTCTGTCCTGCATCACGGCCATTGTGGCACACGCAATCGGCCTGCGACAGGGTCACCCGCCCGGCGTGTTCTTCTCACGGCCTCACGCCGCCCCGATCTTCAGCGCCTTCACCCGGTCCCTCAACTGCGCCGCCTTTTCGAATTCGAATTTCCGCGCGGCTTCCCGCATCTGCTCTTCCAGTTGTCCGATGAAGCGGTCGCGCTGCTCGGGCGTCAGCGTGTCGATGTCCTCCTCGGCTTCGAGCGGCACCGTGACGTAGTCGCCCTCGGCTACCGCCACCAGGCTCATGTCGATGGGCTTGATGATCGACTGCGGCACGATCCCGTTCCGCTCGTTGTATTCCACCTGGGTCTGGCGGCGCCGCGCGGTCTCGTCCAGCGCCCTGCGCATGCTGTCGGTCATGACGTCGGCGTACAGGATGGCGTGCCCCTCTACGTGGCGCGCCGCGCGGCCGATGGTCTGGATCAGCGACCCCGCGGAACGCAGAAAGCCCTCCTTGTCCGCATCCAGGATCGCCACCAGGGAAACCTCCGGCAGGTCGAGGCCCTCGCGCAGAAGGTTGATCCCCACCAGCACGTCGAACTCCCCGCGCCGCAGGTCGCGCAGGATCTTGATGCGGTCGAACGTGGTCACTTCCGAATGCAGGTACCGGCAGCGCACGCCGACCTCGGAGTAATACTCCGCCAGGTCCTCGGCCATGCGCTTGGTCAGGGTGGTCACCAGCACGCGCTGGCCCGCGTCCACGCGCTTGCGGATCTCGCCCAGCAGGTCGTCCACCTGCCCCTTCACCGCCCGGATCTCGACGCTGGGGTCCACCAGGCCCGTCGGCCGGATGATCTGTTCCACTACCACACCCGCCGTTTTCGTCAGCTCGTACGGCCCCGGCGTCGCCGAAACGTACACCAGTTGATTCACCCTGTGCTCGAACTCTTCGAAGGTCAGCGGGCGGTTGTCCAGCGCGCTGGGCAGCCGGAAGCCGTGCGCCACCAGCACCTCCTTGCGCGACCGGTCCCCGTGATACATCCCGTGCAGTTGCGGAACGGTCTGGTGGCTTTCGTCGAGAAACATCATGGAATCGTGAGGCAGGTAATCCAGCAGCGTGGGCGGCGCTTCGCCCGGCAGCCTGCCCGAAAAATGGCGCGAGTAGTTCTCGATGCCGTGGCAGTACCCGATCTCCTTGATCATTTCCAGGTCGAACATGGTCCGCTGGAACAGCCGCTGCGCCTCGATGGTCTTGCCCTGCTTCTCCAGTTCCTTGTGCCACCACTCCAGCTCCACCCGGATGCTGTCCATGGCGTTCGACCTGGTCTCCTCCGACATCACGTAGTGCGTTTTGGGATAGATCGGCAGCCGCATGTAGGTCTGCTTCACCTGCCCCAGCAGCGGGTCGATCTGCGACAGGCTCTCCACCTCGTCGCCCCACAATTCGATGCGGTAGGCGTTGTCGTCGTACGTCGGGTACACTTCGATCACGTCGCCGCGCACGCGAAACGTGCCGCGGCGGAAATCGCCGTCGTTGCGCTCGTACAGGATCTCCACCAGCTTGGTGACGATCTGGTTGCGCGAGATCTTCTGCCCCTTCTCCAGCATGAGCAGCATGCCGTAGTACGCTTCGGGCGAGCCCAGGCCGTAGATGCAGCTCACGCTGGCCACGATCACGCAGTCGCGCCGCTCGAACAGCGACTTGGTGGCCGACAGGCGCAGCTTGTCCAGCTCGTCGTTGATGGTCGCCTCTTTTTCGATGTAGACGTCGCTCGAGGGAATGTACGCTTCCGGCTGGTAGTAATCGTAGTAGCTCACGAAGTACTCTACCGCGTTTCCCGGAAAAAACGATTTGAATTCGTGATAGAGCTGCGCGGCGAGCGTCTTGTTATGTGCCAGGATGAGCGCCGGCCGTCCTATGGCCTCGATCACTTTGGCCATGGTGAACGTCTTGCCGGACCCCGTCACCCCCAGCAGAACCTGGTGCTGCTCCCCGTCGCGCACGCCGCGCGTCAATTCCGCGATGGCATTCTCCTGGTCGCCCCGCGGCCGGTAGTTCACCGCCAACCGAAATCCCATGGTTCCAGGGTAGCAATGGTGTCAATCGAAGAGTTTCTGGAAGCCCGATGGCGGATCGCCCCCGTAGAGCCCGCTCCCGCCGCAGCTTTGGCACACCCCGGTGCCCCTGCAATAGGGGCACTTTGGCACGTCGGAATCGAGCTGCGTATTGATGCCCGTCCCGTTGCACTTGCCGCAGTTGCCGTCGCCTTGGGCAAACCCGCCGGCGCAATCGGGGCAGCGTCCTCTTCCGGACGGGAGCATGGCATCAGTCTAGCAACCGGCGCGGCCTGCCGATGGCGCCGCTGTTATCCTGAAAGACAGTGGCCTTCAACCCATCCTCCGTGTCGAAGGTGATGGTGCGCGCCACCAACTGGCTGGGCGATGCCGTGATGTCGCTGCCGGCCATCCGCGCCCTTCGCCACGTGTTGCCGCACGCGCACCTCGCCGTGGTCGCGCGTCCCTGGGTTGCCGACCTCTACGCCCGCGAGTCCTCCATCGACCAGGTCATTCCGTACGCCGCCCCGAAGGGCTTCCGCGCCAAACGCTGGTTCGCCGAGCGGCTTCGCGGGCAGCATTTCGACGCCGCCGTGCTCCTCCAGAATGCCTTCGATGCCGCCCTGATGGCCTGGCTCGCCGGGATTCCGGAGCGCATCGGTTACCGCCGCGACGGCCGCGGCCTGCTGCTCACCCGCGCGATTCCCGTTCCCGAGCCCGGCGACATCCCGCGCCACGAGCGCTTCTATTACCTGGAACTCCTGCGCCGCGCCGGCCTGCTGGAACGCTTCCCCGAAACCGATGCCATCCGGCTCGAAGGCATCGGAGCCGCGCGCGCATCGGGCGCCGCGCACTTGTCGGCGCTGGGCATCTCGGGTCCGGTGATCGGCATAAGTCCCGGCGCCGCCTACGGCAACGCCAAGCGCTGGCTGCCGGAGCGTTTCGCCGAAGTGGCCCAAACATTCCCGTCCGTGTCTGTTTTGATTTTCGGCTCCGCGTCCGAGCGCGATCTCTGCGAGGAGGTCCGCGGCCGCCTCACGTTGCCCGCCTGCAACCTGGCCGGCCGGACCACGCTCCGCGAGTTTATCGACCTGGCCGCGGCCTGCCGTCTCTTCCTGACCAACGATTCGGGCGCGATGCACATCGCCTCGGCGCTGGGAGTCCCCACCGTGGCCGTCTTCGGTGCCACCGACGATACCACCACCGGCCCCACCGGCCCGCTCGCGCGCGTCGTCCGCGAACACGCCGAGTGCAGCCCCTGCCTCCTGCGCGAGTGCCCCATCGACCACCGCTGCATGACCCGCGTCACCGCCGCGCGCATGGCGGACGCCGCGCGGCAACTCTGGGAGGAATCCGCGCCCGCATGGACACCCGAAGCAAAATTCTGACGCTCGCCGAAGCCCAGGCGCTCGCCCGGCCCGTCGCCCTGGCGAGCGGCTCGTTCGACGTCCTTCGCGTGGAGCATGCCCGAGAACTGCAAGACGCGCGGAACCGCGCCGCGGGCGGTGCGCTCCTGGTGGTCGTGTTGCCCTCCGCCGCCGGCCTGCTCGGCCAGCGCGCCCGCGCGGAGATGGTGGCCGCGTTGCGCATGGTAGACTACGTTGTGATCGCGGATTATGACGATTTGGAGCCACTTATCCGAGAGCTTTCGCCCACTACGGTGGTTCGCCTGGAAGCGGCCGATGCGCGCCGCACCCGGCAGTTGATCGAGTATGTTCACCGCCGGCAAAACCGCTAACTGCCGCATCCTGGTGGTCCGGCTCGGCGCGATGGGCGACATCATCCACACGCTGCCCGCCGTGGCTTCCCTCAAGCACAGTCATCCCGGTTCGCACCTCACCTGGATCGTCGAGCCCAAATGGGCGCCGCTGGTGGAAGGGAACCCGTTCGTAGACCGCGTCATCCTTCTTCGCCGCGGCTCTTTGGCCGGTCTGCTCCAAAGCTGGCGCGAGCTTCGCGCTCTGCGATACGACCTGGCAATCGATTTCCAGGGCCTGATCAAGTCCGCGCTGGTGGCCTCCGCGGCTCGTCCCGAGCGCATCTTCGGATTCCACCACACGCAAGTGCGCGAGCGAACCGCCGCCCTGTTCTACTCCGACAAGACCGTCAGCCAGTCCGCGCACGTGGTCGACCGCAATCTCGATCTGGCCGCCGCCGCAGGCGCCTCGAGCGCCCTGCGCACATTCCCGCTTCCGCCGGGCGCGCCCGAAGGCCATCTCCCCTCCTGTGATTTTGTGCTGGCCTCTCCGCTCGCCGGTTGGCGCGCCAAGCAGTGGCCCATCGAGCATTACCGGTCTCTGGCCGCGCGCCTCGACGGCGATCTCGGCATTCCTCTGGTGCTGAATCTTCCTCCCGGCGCGGCGTTTCCCGCCATGGCGGGCGCGCTCCCGCATTACTCCGGCTTGCCCGGCTTGATCCACGCCACTCGCCGGGCCGCCGCCGTGCTCGGCGTGGACAGCGGACCCATGCACCTCGCCGCCGCGCTGGGCAAGCCCGGCGTCGCCATCTTCGGCCCCACCGACCCCGCGCGCAACGGCCCTTCCGGCGGCTCCCTGAAGGTCCTGCGCGTTCCCGCCGCCGCCACGACGTACAAGCGCGGCGGCGCGGTCGACGAAAGCATGCGCCGCGTCTCGCCCGGCGAAGTCTTCGAAGAGCTTCGCGCGGTGCTCCCTGGGCGCCGCCATCCCGCGGACTGCCTGGCCTGATGGTGCAATTCCCCAAGCGCTACGCCGACGCGGTAGCTCGTCTCCGCGTGCCCAGCGGCTTCCTGTTGGTGGCGGTTTTCGCCTGGTTTTCCCGGCCGTCCGCGCCCTCCCTGGCCATCGGCCTTCCGATCTCCGTTGTGGGCCTGGCTCTCCGCGCCTGGGCCGCCGGATGCCTCGCCAAAAACCAGCGGCTTGCCACCGCGGGCCCTTACGCCCACACGCGCAACCCTCTCTATATCGGAACGCTGCTGGTGGCGGCTGGCCTCGTGACCGCATCGCGAAGCCTCGGCCTCGGCATTCTGTTCGCCGCGGTCTTCCTATTGGTCTACTTACCCGTCATCCAACTGGAGGAGCAACACCTGCGCCGCCTGTTCCCCGAATATTCCGCCTACGCCGCCCAAGTCCCGGCGCTGTGCCCGCGCCTGAGACCGCCGGCGAATAGTCTCCCGAATCCTTTTCGTTGGTCCCTGTATCTAAAGAACCAAGAGTATAATGCTGGGGCGGGATTTGCCGCCGGGTTGCTGTTTCTTCTTTGGAAAGTCGTCCGTTGAGTGGGAGACCGCCTGGAGGGGGGCGGTCTCTCTCGCCTTAGTCCGCCGCTGACCGCTTCGCCGAAGGGCATTCCCCGAACAGGCCATGGGGTGCCATGTTCGAATTTCTTCTCTCCGCACGGAGTAACGCAACACCGCCGTGCAAACGACAAACCCACATAGTCGCGCACCACTTGAAAACGCGAGGCGCTGAGCAGCCTCTGCGGTGCAAGCTGGGCCCGCGGCCGGGCGTGGCCGCGCCCTACCCGCTCATCGAGCCCAGGAACTCGCCGTTGGTGCGCGTCTTGCCCAGCTTGTCCAGCAGAAGTTCCATGGTCTCCACCGGCGAGAGCGGGGTCAGCACCTTCCGCAGAATCCACACGCGATTCAGCTCGTCCTTGGGCAGCAACAACTCTTCCTTGCGCGTGCCGCTCTTATTGATGTCGATGGCGGGGAACACGCGCTTGTCCACCAGCTTCCGCTCCAGGTGGATTTCCAGGTTGCCGGTGCCCTTGAACTCTTCGAAAATCACGTCGTCCATGCGGCTGCCGGTATCGATCAGCGCCGTGGCGATGATGGTCAACGAGCCGCCTTCTTCGATGTTGCGCGCCGCGCCGAAAAACCTCTTTGGCCGCTGCAATGCGTTCGAATCCACGCCGCCCGAGAGCACCTTGCCCGAGGGTGGCACGATGGTGTTATAGGCGCGCGCCAGCCGCGTGATCGAATCCAGCAGGATCACCACGTCGCGCTTGTGCTCCACCAGCCGCTTGGCCTTCTCGATCACCATTTCGGCCACCTGCACGTGGCGCGTCGCCGGTTCGTCGAAGGTGGAACTGATCACCTCGCCGCGCACGCTGCGCTGCATGTCGGTGACTTCTTCCGGACGCTCGTCGATCAGCAGCACGATCAGCGTCACCTCCGCGTGATTGGTGGTGATCGAATTGGCGATGCTCTGCAGCAGCATCGTCTTGCCGGTGCGCGGCGGGGAAACGATCAGCCCGCGCTGCCCCTTGCCGATGGGCGTCAGCAGGTCCATGACGCGGCCCGAATAGTTCTCGCGAACCGTCTCCAGCCGCAAACGCTCGTCGGGGTAGAGCGGCGTCAGGTTGTCGAAGAAGATCTTGTTGCGCGCCTCCTCCGGCGGCTCGAAGTTGATGGCGTCCACCTTGATCAGCGCGAAATACCGCTCGCCTTCCTTGGGCGGGCGGATCTGCCCCGAGATGGTGTCGCCCGTGCGCAGGTCGAAACGCCGGATCTGCGACGGCGAAACGTAGACGTCGTCGGGGCCGGGCAGGTAGTTGTACTCGGGCGCGCGCAGGAAGCCGAAGCCGTCGGGCAGGCACTCCAGCACGCCTTCGGAGAAGATCAGGCCGCTCTTTTCCGCCTGCGTTTGCAGGATCTTGAAAATCAGCTCCTGCTTCCGCAATCCGGCGGCTCCGCCTATGCCCATGTCTTTGGCCACCTGGTTGAGCTTCTGGATGCTCATGTCTTTCAACTCGACCAGGTCCAGCGTGGGTGTGCCGTTCTTTACGCTTTGCGCCGCCTGCGACTTGCGGCGATGGGCCGCCGCGGCAGGTCCGCTCAGGGCCACCGGTGGTTCCGCCGGTGGTGGTGCGGCGAGCGCCTCGGGGGGCTTGGGCTCGGCCGGTTTGGGTTCGGCGGCCGGCGGCGCCGGCTGGGGCGGTGGTGTCGGAGGCACAATCGCGGGAGGCGCGGCCGCCGTTGCGGCTGCCTTGGCGGCCCGCTCGGCGCGCGGCTTTTCCGCCGGCGCGTGCGGGGGGGCGGCGGCCTTCTCGGCTTTCTCCGTTTCGGAGCCATCGCGGGTGGGCGGCTGTTCGGTGGGTTTTTCGTTCTTTTCGGGTTTTTCCTGCGGCGGGGTGGTTCCTACCGTGGTTGGAGTGTTTTCGTGATTGCTTGCCAAATTTCCCTCACTCCCCGGCCGGTCAAGGCCGAGAACGGCAGCGGCTCCACGCCTTCCTGGCGGATGGCGCGCATGCCGTGCTCTTGATCAGATTGATTCAACTTGTCGGTTTTTGTGGCGACTACCAGATACGGTCTGCCCTGGTACTCGAGCCATCGCTTCAGGTCCAGATCTTTATCCATCCATCCGCGGCGGGTGTCCAGTATCAGGCAGGAAACTCTCAGGGTATCTCGATTCTCCAGATACTGCTCAACCAGTTTCTTCCATGCCAGCAAATGCGCGGGTGGCACCCGGGCGTATCCATAACCCGGGAGATCGACGAAATACAGCGCTCCGTCGATCCTGTAAAAATTGATCGTTTGCGTCCGCCCCGGCGTGTTGCTGGTGAATGCCAGCCCTTTCTGCCCGGTGAGGGCGTTAATCAGGCTGGATTTCCCGACGTTGCTTCTCCCTAGAAATGCGACCTCCGGCAGCCGGTCCGTGGGGAACATCGCCGGCATGGCGGAGCTGACTACAAATTCGACTTTCAAAAAAAGCTCAAATCCCCCGGCGATCCGCGATCGGCTATCGGAAGCCGCGGCCGCCGAGGGCCGAATCTAATGTGCCACGGGCTGTACTTCGACCTCGGGCGCCGTGGTGGGGAGCGGCAAGGCGATCAGTTCCCGCTCCAGCGCGATCCGGAGCACCTCGTCCATCGATTCCACGAAGTGCAGCTTCATGGTCTTCTTGATGGGGTCCGGAATGTCGGGGAGGTCCTTTTCGTTCTCCCGCGGCATGATCGCTTCCAGAATTCCATGGCGGTGCGCCGCCATCAGCTTCTCCTTCAGCCCGCCGATCGGCAGCACCTTCCCGCGCAGCGTGATTTCGCCGGTCATGGCCACATCGCCGCGCACTGGAATCCGCGTCAGCGCGCTGCAGATGGTGGTGGCCAGGGTGATGCCCGCCGAGGGCCCGTCTTTCGGAATGGCCCCCTCGGGAATGTGAATGTGGACGTCCAGGTTGCGGTAAAAATCGCGCGGCAGCCCGAACTGGTGCGCCCGCGACCGGATGTAGCTCATGGCCGCCTGCGCCGATTCCTGCATCACCTCTCCCAGTTTTCCCGTGATGGTCAACTTGCCTTTGCCCTCCATCAGGGTGCATTCCACACTCAGAAGCTGGCCGCCGACTTCCGTCCACGCCAGCCCCACCGCGGCTCCAATCTCGTTCTTTTTCTCCGCCTCCAGATCGCGGAACTTCCAGGGCCCCAACATTTCCGGCAGCTTCTCGCCGTTGATCACGGCCTTGGAAAGCTGTTTCTTCTCCTTGCCGCCCTGCGCGTTTACCACCTGGCGCGCGATTTTGCGGCACAGGTTGCCGATTTCGCGCTCCAGGTTCCGCACGCCCGCCTCGCGCGTGTAGTACTGAATCAGTCCGTTGATCCCCGCATCCGCAAATTCGATCTGCTCCGCCGTGAGCCCGGTCTGCTCCATCTGCTTCTTCACCAGGAACCGCTTGGCGATCTCCATCTTCTCCAGTTCCGTGTAGCCCGAAAGCCGGATCACTTCCATGCGATCCTGCAAGGCCGGCGGAATGGTGTGGAGAACGTTGGCCGTGGCGATGAAGAAGACTTGGCTTAAATCATACTCCACATCCAGATAGTGGTCAACGAACATGAAGTTCTGCTCGGGGTCCAATACCTCCAGCAGCGCCGCCGAAGGATCCCCCCGGAAATCCATGGACATCTTGTCGACTTCGTCCAGCATGAACACCGGGTTGCGCGTCGCGGCTTTCTTCATCATCTGGATGATCTGCCCGGGCAGCGCGCCGATGTAGGTGCGCCGATGGCCGCGGACTTCCGCTTCGTCCCGCACGCCGCCGAGCGACAGCCGCACGAACTTGCGGCCGGTGGCCTTGGCTATGGACATGCCAAGCGACGTCTTACCCACGCCCGGAGGGCCCACGAAGCACAGAATCGAGCCCTTGGGATTCTTCACCAGGCGGCGCACCGCCAGGAACTCCAGGATGCGCTCTTTGATCTTTTCCAGCCCGTGGTGGTCGGATTCCAGCACATGCTCGGCGAACTTGAGGTCGCGGATCTCCTTCGACTTTTTCTTCCACGGCACCGCCAGCAGCCAGTCCAGGTAGTTGCGCGAAACGGTCGACTCGGCCGACATCGGCGGCATGTTCTCCAGACGCTTCAGCTCGGTCATGGCTTTGTCGAGCGCGTCTTTGGTCATGCCCGAAGTTTCGATCTTCTTCTTCAGCTCGTCGATCTCGCTCTTTTCGCCCCGGCCCAGCTCCTTCTGGATGGCCTTGATCTTCTCGTTGAGGTAATACTCTTTCTGCGCCTTTTCCATCTGGCGCTTCACCCGGCCCTGAATGGTGCGGTCGACATTCAGCTTTTCGATCTCGATGTCCAGCATGTCGGCCACACGCGTCAGGCGGTCCACCGGATCGAAGATTTCCAGCAGCTCCTGCTTCTCTTCCACGGTCAGTTGCAGATTCGCGCCCACCGTGTCCGCCAGCTTGCCGGGGTCGTCCACCCGGATGGCCGCGATCATGGTCTCGTAGTTCAGGTTCTGGCTCAGCTTGACGTACTGCTCGAACAGCCCGGTTACCCGGCTGATCAGCGCATCGAGCTGCGGGCCCGGCTCCACTTTATAATTCGACGTGCGCACCGCCGCGCGGAAGAAACCCTCGTCATCGGCGACCGATACCACCTTGGCGCGCTCCACTCCCTCCACCAGCACCTTGATGTTGCCGTCCGGCAGCTTCAGGCTCTGCACGATGTTGACGATGGTGCCCACGCTGTAAATCTCGTTCGGCTTGGGCTCGTCAATCGAGGCGTCGTGCTGCGTGGCGAGAAAGATCTTCTTGTCGCCCGCCATGGCCTCTTCGAGCGCTCGCACGCTCGATTCGCGGCCCACCACGAACGGGGTCATCATGTACGGGAAGATGACCACATCCCGGATGGGCATCATCGGCAGACGTTTTGTATCGGATTTTTCCTTTGAAGTAAGCATTGTTCTCCCCAGGGGGAGATAACCCCCCTCCCCTGGTTCCCTGCGTGCTCCGGATAACCGGCCGTTATCCGGCCTTTTCTAATATTGTAAGACTGATTTTCTGCGACAGCACCATCTCTTTGGTCACCTGAAACTCGCGTACCTTCTTGTAGGAAGGCAGATAGTACATCAGGTCGAGCATCAGGTCCTCGAGAATCATGCGCAGTCCCCGCGCCCCCACCTTGCGCTCCATGGCCAGATCGGCGATGGATTCCAAGGCCTCGTCACTGAACTTCAGCCGGACGTTCTCGAATTCGAAAAGCTTCTGGTATTGCTTGACGATGGCGTTCTTCGGCTTGGTCAGAATCTGGATCAGCGCCCCGCGGTCCAGGTCTTCCAGTACCGCCGAGACCGGCAGCCGCCCGATGAATTCCGGAATGAAACCGAACTTGATCAGGTCCACCGGTTGGGCGTGCGAGAGCAGGTCGATGTCGCGCCGGCCGCTGACATTCCGGAAATTCCCCTTCTCCTCTTCCTGGAGGAAGCCCATCGACTTCTTGCCGGTGCGGCGCGCGATCACCTTCTCCAGCCCCACGAAAGCCCCACCGCAAATGAACAGGATATTGGTGGTATCCACCGGGGTGAACTCCTGGTGCGGATGCTTGCGGCCGCCCTGCGGCGGCACATTGGCCACCGTGCCTTCCAGGATCTTCAACAGCGCCTGCTGCACTCCCTCCCCGGAAACGTCGCGGGTGATCGACGGGTTTTCGTCCTTCCGGCAGATCTTGTCGATTTCGTCGATATAGATGATCCCCTGTTGGCACTTCTGAACATCGCCATCCGCCGCCTGGAGCAGCTTGAGGATGATGTTCTCCACATCTTCGCCTACGTAGCCGGCTTCGGTCAACGTGGTGGCGTCGACAATGGCAAACGGCACGTCCAGGATCTTGGCCAGGGTCTGCGCCATCAAGGTCTTGCCCGTGCCGGTCGGGCCGATCAGCAGAATGTTGGACTTCTGCAGTTCCACCTCGGTGTTCCGCATGCGGTTCATGTGGATCCGCTTGCAGTGGTTGTACACCGCCACCGCCAGCTTCTTCTTGGTGGACTCCTGCCCGATCACGTACTGGTCGAGAAATTCCTTTACTTCCAGCGGCTTCGGTATCTTGTTGGGAGTTCCGGAGGGCGGCTCGACCTTGTCGTCTTCCAAGATCGAGTTGCACACCGCGATGCATTCATCGCAGATGTACGCGCGAGGATAGTCGCTCGGGGAAGAGATCAGCTTTCCAACTACGTCCTGGCTCTTATGACAAAAAGAACATCGCAAAGCATCGTCGGATCCGGTACGCTTCACGCAGTTTTCTCCTGTACCGCCGTCGGCCCTGTCCGGGACCCAAACCTCTCCCGGCCGCTTCCGCGGTAGGGAACATCAATCGAGTTCGTCTCTATTATCACCTGAACCACGTCCTTTAAGCAATGTACTCGAAGGTTTGTGGTACCGCCATGGCCAGGAGGCGTCGTCACGCTGATTATGCCTCCGCCGTCTTCCGGGCGTTCTCGAACAGGAAATTGAGCGTTTTCTCGGTCTGGATGTGGGAAGCGATCCTCCCCATCGTGCCGTCCTTCTCGTAGCGCATCTGGACCGCCGCCACCGGCTCGCGGTGCTGGCGCGCGTGCCTTTCGACTTCGCGGTCCACTTCGTCGCGCGTGGCGTGGATCGATTCCCGTTCGGCCACTCTCGTTAGCAGCATCGACGCTTTCACCTCGCGCAACGCCTTGTCCTTTTGCGACTCCCTCACCTTGTCCCAGTCCAGCTTGAGTTTCTTGGGGTCCACGCCGCGCTCTGCCATGGCCGACAGGGTCTGCTCCACCCGGTTATGGATCTGGCGCTCCACGAACACTTCGGGCACCGGGAAGTCGTGCGCGTCCACCAGCTTTTCGACGATCTTGTTCTTGGCCTCCTGCTGGGCCTCGTACTGCCTTTGCGCGAAAATCCCTTTGCGGACGGCCTCGCGCAGCTCTTCCAGGTTGCGGTAGTCGCCCAAGTCCTGCGCGAACTCGTCGTTCAATTCCGGCAGGTCCTTCCTGCGGATGCCCTTCACGGTGGCGTGGAAGCGGACCGCCTTCCCGGCCAGCCGCTCGACGGTGTAATCGTCCGGATAGGTGACGCCGAACTCCTTCTCGTCGCCCGGCGAGGCGCCCCGCAGGTTCTCGGTGAACTCCGCGACCGTGTCCGGGCTGCCGATCTCCAGCACCATTTCGTCCTGCTTCACCGGCTCGCCCTCGACGCCCGCGATGCTCTCCAGCCCCACCACCGCGAAATCGCCGTCTTCCACGGGACGGGGATCGATATTGACGTACTGCGCCTTTTGTTCGCGCAGCTCGTTCACCCGCTGATCGACGTCGGCGTCGGTCACCTCGGGGTCGTGGTACGGCACCTCGATGCCCTTGTATTCCCCCAGTTCGATGCTCGGTACCACCTCGAACTCGGCTTTGAACTTCAGCGGCTCGCCCTCGTGCAGGTGGACGTCCGAGATATCCGGCCTGCCGACCACGTTGAGGTTCTCCGCCTCGATCTGCTGTTGCAGATACTTGGGGATCAGGCTCTCCAGCACCTTCTGCCGGATGTCACCGGCAAACTGCTTTCGAATCAATGAAGCCGGCACCTTGCCCGGACGAAAGCCCGGGATCTTGGCCCGCTTCTGCACGTCCGCGGCAACACGGCTCGTCTCGCTTTCGACCTCGTCCGCCGGGACCGAGATTTCGAGCGAGTGCCTGCAACCTTCTAACAAAGCCAAGTGGAATGAACCTCAGGGAAAGATCTTGATGGTGATAAATTCTATGATACCATGGCGCCCGCCGCCCCGGCGCGCGGCGCTTCGGTCTACTGCAACGCCTCGATCGACGCTACCAGGCCGCCCGTCAGCCGCAGCACGCCCCACCGCGCCTTCTCCACCGCGAACTGCGCGTCGTAGAAGGCGATCCATTTCTGGTTCTCCACCACCCTCGCTTCCTCCACCTGCCGCAGCGTCACGCGCCCTTCCTGCATCTGCGCCAGGTCCACCGAAAGCTGCTCGCGCGCCACGTCGAGATCCAACCGGGCCACCTCCGACGCCGTGCCGGCCTTCCTCAGGTCGCGGAACGACTGCTGCAGATCGGATGCGATCCGATTGCGCTGGTTGGCCAGCTCGATCTTCAGCCGGGCGATCTCCACCTGCGCCTGGGCGCTCTGTGCCGAGATGCCGGGTCCGGCCGGCAGCGGCAACTGGAACGATACCCCGACCTGGCCGTTGTTGCGTTGGAAGGCGCGGAAAAACTGCTCGTAGTTGTTGAACTTGGCGAGCATCCCGTACTGCGCCACCAGGTCCACGTGCGGCAGCCGGGCCGCCCGCGCGCCGCGGATCTCGAACTGCTTGGCGACGATCTGCGATTCCAGGCGCCGCAAATCCTTGTTCGAATCCACCGCCGCCTGGATGGCCTCCTCTTCCGACGGCGGCACGCTGGGGGCGGGCCGCTCCTGGTCCACCGGTTGCACGCGGTCTTCGGCCGAGAGTCCGATCCCGATGGCCAATGCGGTCTCCGCCGCGATGCGGTCGTCCTCCAGGCCCTCGGCGATCTGCCGCGCGCGCGCCACGTTGTACGCCGCCTGCTTTTCGGCGAGCGGCAGGGCGCGGCCCTCCTGGACCTGCGCTTGAACCGTTTCGAGAACCTTGGCGAGGCTGTCGGTGTCCTTGCGCGCCAGTTCCAGAATGCGCGTGGCGCGCTCGGCATCCAGGTACAGCGCGGCGACGCGATACGCCACCTCGTCGCGTTTGCTGGTGACGGCCAGCGCCGCGCCGCGAGCGTTCTCCCGGGCCACCGCCACCTGGTAGTTCTGCGGCCGGTTGAACACGTAGGCGATGGCCTGCGCCTGCACCACGCTGGGCGCGGAGCCTTCGATGCTCATGGGGAATCCGCTGCTATACGCCAGCCCGCTGCCCACCACCAGCCGCGGGTAGAACGGATCGCGCGCCACCCGGACCGACTGCCGGGCCTTCTCTTCATCCAGCCGGCTGAGCGCGATGTCCGGATTCTGCCGGATCGCCGCCTCCACCGCCTGCCGCAACGTCATGGGACGCACTTCGGCGCGCGCAGCGCACACCAATGCCAGAAAGGCAAAAGCTGCTTTGGACATGATTCATTGTAGTGTGGGCGTCGGGTGGGCCGCGGTTTGCGGACCGCCGATGTGATGTGCCTCCGGGTAAGCCCCAGCCCTGATGCGGCAATTGTGCGCCGCCCGCGTCCGCTGCGATCGCCGGCGGCTCCCTTGAAACCACTCTGTCGAAACTGACGCGGCGGTCAGCCATCTCTCACACGCCACGAGTCTCGCGCCGCGTCACTTCCGATAGAGGTCTGACGTTTTACGGCAACATGCTTACGTGCGGCCGTACAAGTCAGGCGCAAAGGGCCGGATTCCCGTTGACCATGGCACTTCCCTCGGAAATGCTGCCCAAGTCCTCATGGGTGAAGATCTCACAAATTCGGACAATTTCCATCGATCGTCTTGGCAAGAGGATCGCGACCCTCGGTCCTGAGATGCTGGACCAGTTGGTAGACGGGTTGCTCGAGCTGATTGGCTAGCTGCTGCTGCCTGTGAGTTTCCGCAAACTCCTTTTTTTTGCCGACAACTCCCGTTTCGTGCGGCTGGAGCTGTTTCCGAGTGGTGCGTTGTCCGTCCTGGAAATGATACGATGCGTGAGATCGCGCAGGATGAGCCCTCAGCAGTCGATTGCAGACTACCTCGCGCGCCGCAATGACCTTCCTGAACCCAAGTCACCAAGACGCCGGCAGCCTCGATTCTTACCCCTTTGCGCCCTCGGCCGTCCGGGGAACTCCCGATCTTTTTTTGATGTTAATTTACAGAAAAGGGTGTACATTCGTCCCGATTCACATCCAGAGGGGAATTTGCTGTTTGGGACCAGTGGCTATCCCAATGGGGAACGGTGCGGTCCAGCTAACTGAGTCGTAACCGAGGCGTACGGGTAACCAGCCTTATTCGAGGGGACACAACAGACTAGATCGCGAGTGTTTCCACCCGGTGCCTTGTTCCGGTCCACGAAGAACGGGAGAGGAGAGGAGAAGAGAATGATACGCAGCATTCGTAATGCCATCGCCGGTCTCGTCGCGGCGATGTTCCTGCTGGCCCCCTTGGCACTGGCACAGATCACGGTCGGCACGTTGACAGGACGGGTCGTCGACGCATCGGGAGGCATCGTTGTTGGCGCGAAGGTGGGGCTGATCAGCGAGACGCAAGGTACCAGGACCGCCGCGGTCCTCACCAACGCGACGGGCGACTACGTGATCCCGAACCTCGCCCCCGACACGTACACTGTCGAGATCAGCGCCCCGTCGTTCAAGCTCCTGCGGCGCGCGGGGGTCGTGATTACCGGCGGCGACCACGTCGGCATGCCGCCGATAGTGCTGGAACTAGGCCAAACCAACCAGACCGTCAGCGTGGAAGCCCAGGGGGCGCTCGTCCAGACACAGAGCGCCGAGCGGTCGTGGGCCATCGAGAGCAAACAGCTCGATGAACTGCGGGTTGCACACTCGAACTTCACGAATCTGGTGCCCTTTGTTCCGGGCGTCCAGGCCGGCGGCAACTCGGCCGGCGGCACGCGGCTGGGCGGCCAATCCCAGAACAACATCATGATGGACGGCATCTCGGCCATGGACACGGGCAATAACGGCCAGATGCTGAGCATGAACATCGAGTCGATCGGCGAAGTGAAGGTGCTCACGCAGGGGTACCAGGCGGAGTACGGCCGGTCGAGCGGGTTGCAGATCACCACATACACCAGGCCGGCCCGGCCGAGCCAACCATGACGGAAACTGCCGTGTGGGTGGATATCAATAACGACGGATTCCTCGATCTTTACGTCGGCAACGAAAACGAGCGACGCCGAGGTTGCCCATCTTGCCGAAACGATCCCGGCCGCCAATCGTCATCGTGCCGAAGCTCAACACCGACATGCTCAATCCCGACGTTCCGAAACGACGCTGTTCCATCTCCGGCCCCTCACCTCCGCCCCGCGCGGCTCGACATCCCCATCGCCGCGGCATAGCGCCCGCATGGCCGCCAGGCGTGCGACCCTCCGCGGCCTCGTGATAGTCTGACTTCATCATGCACCGACGTGCGTTCCTCCGGATGGCGGCCGCGGCCGCCGTGATGCCGGTGCGCGGTCTCGCCCAGCGCCGTGACGCAACTGATGCCCTGACGCTCGACGCGGCGGCGCGTGCCTACCACGTCCGGCCCGGCGGCAGCATCCAGGCGGCGCTCGACGCGGCCGCCAAGGACCCAGCCAACAAGATCGTCTACGTCCACGCAGGGACCTATCGCCCGGCGGCGCACGGGCAGGCGCTGATCTGGTTCAACGCGCGGCACGACGGCATCACGCTCGAAGCGGTCGGCGAGGTGGTGCTGACCGCCGCCAATCCAGCGATCGCCGATAAGAAGGCGCCAAGCTTCCCGGCGGTCGTCAATCACGTCGTCTACTTCGGCGACGGCGTATCGACGAAGACCGTGCTGCGCGGTTTCCGCGTTACCGGCGCGAACAACTACACCACCGGCACCGGCCAGCGCTCGCCAATCGAATCGGATGACGTACCCAAGACGCCGTTCTTCTATCTCGATGGCGGCGGCATCAAGATCTATGCGCGCGCCTATCCGACCATCGAGCGCGTCGAGGTGGTTGGCAATTGCACCAGCCCATGCGGCGGCGGTGTATCCGTCGAGCACCTCGGCCAGCCGCTCGACGCCGCGGTGTTCCGGGACTGCATCTTCCGCGACAACCGCACGCAGGTCACCGGCGCGGCGTTCGACCTCCTGCACGGCAGCCGCGCCACCCTCGACAACTGCCTGTTCGTCGGCAACATCGCGAATCTCGGTGTGGACTACGTCGGCCTGCTGACCGGCGGCGAGTATCACCCGGAGCACGGCTCGGGTGCGATGACGGTGTTCGAGGGGTCCCGCGCGGAGGTCAGCCGCTGCACCTTCACCGGGAACTGGGCCGGCGTCGACGACAACGGCACCGGCAGCACTTACGTGAAGTCGATTTTCTGGAACAACACGTTGAAGGGCGGGATCTCGACCGGGGCGCGCTACGAGATCGACATCACCAGCGGCGGCGGCGTACGGGAGTCGTTCATCCACGGCGAGACGAACGACCTGCGTGGGACGATCAATCAAACGGTCAACACCTTTGATCCGCCGGATCCGCGCTTCGACGCGCAGTTCGTGCCGCAGGCGCCGGAGTACGCGGCGGTGGGCTACCGGTCGGCGGCTGCGGCATCGCGCGGCCGCACCAGCCGGTAGCCGATCGTGACTACTGTTCGCGGACGTCGATTCGCGAATTGAGCGTGAACGGGCCGGCGTTGCCGGCGGATCAGTTTGGTGATCGCGTGACAAGCCGGGCAAACCTTCTTTGAACAGTAGGTGCCTGATGCAGAAAACCCTTGCACCCGGCTGTACACGTTAATGTCGTGGGCGTTTTTGTAGTATTATGTCCGCACTATGAGGGTATCGCTGTGGTTGCTCTTCTGTCTGCTGCTGGCCCTTGTCGTCTTTGCCCTCGGTCAGGACCAAACTTCCGCCGCTATCCCGTTGCGGATACTGGTGCTCAATTCAGCTGAGGAGGCGGCTCGCGTCCGGGCGGAACTCGAGAAAGGCGCCGATTTCGCCGTGCTGGCTCGCGAGAAATCCGTGGATGCCACATCGCTGGATGGTGGCCTGCTGGGCAAAGTCGATCCCTCCACCCTGCGCGAAGAGATCCGAACCGCCCTGCGAGGGCTCGGCCCCGGTCAGATTTCGCCGGTGTTTCGGATTCCTTCCGGTTTTGCAGTCGTCAAGCTGCTGGCGCCGGACGAACTCGCCGGGATCGCGGAGTTCCAGCGCGCCCGCCAGGCCGCCATTCGCGCCGAAGGCAGCATCCGGTTTGACGTGAACCTCTCCGGGTTCAGCGAAGCGGCGGCGGCTCTGGCGAACTATCCCAAGCCTGCCAATTGGAATACCGATATGAGACTGTCCTGCGCCATGCGGCAGCAATCGTTCGCCGATTTGAAGGCCCGCGCAGAGAAGCTGGCCGCAACTGCGGACGATGGTAGCCACTCGCCTGCCGATTCCGTGGCATTGCGGCTCGGCGCGGCGCAGGTATATGCCTATCAGGGACAAATGGATCGAGCTATCGCCCAGTTCGAAGCGGCTCTCCGCACTGCCTCCGCCGGGGCACCGCAGCTACTACCCGAGGTAGAAGAGATGCTAGGCGTGGCGTACCTTCACCGGGCGGGAGCGGTCAACGACGTATACCTCCACCCCGGGGAGCGCTGCCTCTTTCCGATTCGTCCCGAATTCCATTACCCCAAGGGAGCGGATTCGCAAATAGCCATCCGGCACTTCCTCGCATCGCTCAAGTTGCGGCCGGGCGACATCGAGACCAGGTGGCTGTTGAACCTCGCCTATATGACGTTGGGCAAATATCCGGCCGGTGTACCCAAAGAGCACCTGTTCGCGCCTTCCCTATTTGCATCCGCCGAAGACATTGGCCGCTTTACCGACGTAGCACCGCGCACGGGACTCGACGCAATCATTGGGGAAGTGGGCGGCCTGATCGTCGACGACTTCGATAACGATGGTCTCTTCGATATCGTCACCTCCAACTGGGACTTTTGCGCGCCCATGCATTTCTTCCACAACAACGGGGATGGCACGTTTACCGACCGCAGCGCGCAATCGGGGCTGGCATCCCAGCTCGCTGGGAACAACATCATCCAGGCCGATTACAACAATGACGGCTGCCTGGATATCCTGGTCCTGCGCGGCGGCTGGGAAACGGCACTGCGGAAATCCCTGCTGCGCAACAACTGCAACGGCACCTTCACCGATGTCACCGTGGAAGCCGGCCTGGGCGAGCCAACCACTACGGAATTTGCCGTGTGGGTGGATATCAATAACGACGGATTCCTCGATCTCTACGTAGGCAACGAAAACGAGCCGAATCAGCTTTTCCTGAACAATGGCAACGGCACATTTAAGGACATCTCACATTCGTCGCGGACTGATCTGTCAGTGCTCAGCAAGGCGGTGGTGGCGGCCGATTATGACAATGACGGCTATGCCGACCTGTTTGTGTCCAACTACCAGGGCGACAGCTCGCTGTTGCACAACAACCACGACGGCACTTTCACGGACGTAGCGGCTCAGGCTGGTGTCCAGGCCTCAGGCCATGGATTCGCCGCCTGGTTCTTCGACTACGACAACGACGGCCGGACGGACCTTCTGGCGACCAGCTACGCGATGTCCGTTGAGGAAAGCGTGCGCACCTACCTGGGACTGCCCCACCATTCCCCCACCATGAAGCTCTACCGCAACCTCGGCAACGGCACCTTTCGCGATGTGACTGAGGAAACCGGGTTGAACAAAGTCTTCATGCCGATGGGTGCGAATTTCGGCGATGTGGATAACGACGGATATCCAGACATCTATTTCGGGACAGGAGAACTGTCTTTTGCATCCCTGCTGCCCAATGTGCTCCTGCATAACAAAGGGGGAAAGAAGTTCGTAGACATCACTGCCTCCTCCGGCACGGGCGAGTTGCACAAAGGGCACGGCGTGGCATTCGCGGACATGGACAATGACGGAGACGAAGACCTGTTGGAAGTGGTCGGCGGGGGGGTTCCAGGCGACCCCCATGCGTTCCGGCTTTTCGAAAACCCGGGTCACGGCAACGATTGGATCAGCGTGCGGCTGGTGGGTGTCAAGGCGAACCGCGCGGCCATCGGCGCCAGGATTAAAGTGACGGTAAAGAACGGAACAGAGACGCGAGCGGTTTATCGGACCGTGGGAAGCGGTGGGTCTTTCGGCTCCTCGCCTCTGGAACAGCACATGGGGCTGGGGAAATCGGCGGAGATCGCGGGCCTGGAGATTCAGTGGCCCGGAGATGCACAGCCGCAGCGGTTTGCGTCCGTGCCCAAGAACCAGGCGATCGAAATCCGGCAGTTCGCAAATGACTACCGCGTGATCGAACGCCCCCGGTTCAAGTTGGGAGGTAATCATGGGCGGTAGCAGTCTGTCGGCGTGCATCGGGGTTTGTCGGCGGCTAGCTCCATTCCTGATTGCCGTGAGCCTGGCTGCCGCCACACGTTACCCGGTCACCGGCATTGTTCTGAATGTTGACCGGCCGCACCGCAGTTTCGACGCCTCCTGTGCGGCCATTCCCGGATATATGGAAGCAATGGCGATGCCGTATTCCGTTCTGGACGATCGGGAACTGGCCGATCTGAAGCCGGGCGCCTATGTGGACTTCACGCTGGTGGTCGAGAAGAAGCGCTCGTATGCCGAAGGCATCCGCATCCATCGCTACGAAAGCTCCGAGCGGGAGCCGCTGCTCGCGCGCCGTCTACAACTGCTGGAAGTCCCCCATGCCACCGTAAAACCAGGTGACGCCGTGCCCGACTTCACCTTGACCGACCAGACCGGAAGCCGCGTAGCGCTGTCGCAATGGGCTGGGAAAGTGGTGGCCGTGACCTTCATCTATACCAGTTGCCCGTTGCCCGACTACTGCTTCCGGCTTTCCAATAACTTCGGTCAACTGTATCAACGCTTCGCCAGCCGGATGGGCCGCGACCTGGTGCTGCTCAACATCAGCTTCGATCCGGTGCATGACCAGCCCAAAGTGCTGGCAAAATATGCGTCGACCTGGAAGGCCGATCCGGAATCGTGGCACTTCCTGACCGGGAAGCTCGACGAAGTGAAGGCCGTTTCGCGCCAGTTCGGACTGAATTTCTGGCCCGACGAAGGCTACCTGATGCACTCGCTGCATACCTTGGTAATCGATCGCCAAGGCCGGCTGGCAGCCGATTTCGAAGGCAATCAATTCACCGCCCGGCAATTGGGAGACTATGTGGAAGTCCTGATTTCAGGCAGGTAGCGCCGAAGCGATCGAGCGACAGTTCGTGTAATGGCCTGAACGCAGAGCTGACGGACATTTCAGGGAAGCTTTCACTTATTGGACATTTGACGGCCAACGCTGATTTCGGGACCCGGCCGACACTTGTCCAAAAGGACTGCATATATTCGCATAGGCGACTACCGCTCATGTGGCTAAGCGGACCCAAGGGCGTTTATGGGGAGTAACCCGAGCCAGTTCATTTCGGACCTAAAATCGGCCGACTAGACCTATGGAATTCAGGGAGTCATTTGGTTCGACTACGACCAGTTCGAAGTGCCAGCTTCGACGCTCCATGCGCGATTGCACTGGGCTCGACTCCCATGTCGTGGTAAGCTCCTCTAGCAGGTTGCTGAAAAAGTCCCTGGACCACTTACAATGGCACTTACTTGCGCCCGCAAGTCTGGTGGCGCACAGAGTAGTTGGCTTTCCAAACACGGACATCAACAACGGAAGCAACGCGTACCGATGGACATTCGCCCGTCCCGGCTAGGGCTTGAAACGAAGTTCAGATTTGGAGCAGTGAGCACAAATCTCACCAGCCGGGTGAAAGAGGAGATTTGTGTGCAGGCACCGCACAGCTTTTTCGAAACCGTCGAATACAATCTTTTCCAAGCAACTCTGCTGATTCTTTTCGTCGCCGGGCTCATGCGCATCCTCAAGTCTGAGTTGGCGTGGCTTTCGGAATACCTCGCCAAATTCGCCGCGCTGATCATGGCGTGGTTCAGCCAGCGACGTTTGTGATCGGCCAGAACAGAATTGGATATAATTGTTTCCAAGGAGTTTTTGCGATGGAAACGAGACCAACAGCCATTTTCCGTGATGGCAACGAATCGTTTGGGCCGTTGCAGGTGACGTGGCGCGCGACCCAGACTGAACGTTCAGGGGTGGGTGATTTCGACGGCACAGTCTTCGGCGACATCAAGACACTGCACAAGATGCTCATCCGACGCCTGGAATTCATCAACGCCGAATACGCTGCGAGCTATGGAGTGATTCATTCGAATCCCTTCTACGTGAGCATTGTGAAAATCGACGGGAGAAATCTCTCCAATCCTTCGGCGAAGTTCGAACCCTGTGCGTGATCTTGTGCGATAGATCCGCCAATCCCGAAAACCGGATCAAACATAGTGACCTGTAGAATCAATAACTTACGTCGGGTTAAACGCCCCGCTTGAGTTCGAATCCCAGCCTCACTGCCGTCCCCGATTAGTACAAGTCGCCTTACGACCTCCGATCATCGCCTCCCGCCACTTGGCGGTGTCACGCCGATGTACCCGCCACAAGCCCGCTGATGATCCGATTCCAGGCAGACGGATAAGACCGAATGCACGTTCCCGCATCTGGGGGTATTACATCGTTAACCTACTACATATGGGGGTACGTCAAAAACTCTATCTAGATGGAGGGGCGCGCTCACGCAACTTATGCCGGGCGTGGTAAACTATACATGGAAGTCTAGCAGTCGATGGCTAAGAGCGGCGGCAACGAAGATCGCGCGAAGGTAAAGCTTCGCGTCGTCGAATTTGAACTTGAAGGCGGTAATGCCGCAGTCGAAAACAGCATTCGCCAGATCACGCATGCTCTGGCGATACGCAACGGTCCGCCTGCTCGCATGATGCCCCCGAAGCCACCCAATGAGCTTGCGGCCGGGGTTCCTGCAGAAACGGACGAGGCGGAAGAGATCATTCAGGACGTGGAGTATGCGGACGCCGGAGATACCGGACAAGAGCAGCCTACCAAGCCGGCGAAGCCGAAGACGACGTACAAGCCGCGCGTCCCGACTTACTTGCACGACTTGGACATGACTGGGACGGGCGTGACGTTCAAGGACTTCGCAGCGCAGAAGAACCCGACGAAGGCCACGCAACGCCATCTCGTTGCCGCGTACTGGCTCAAGGAGCACGGGAACAGCCCAACCACCACGATGGACAAGGTGTACACGTGCTACCGCACTGCCGAATGGCCGACCAATCAGTCGGACTGGGACGTGAACTTCCGGTCGCAGGTCAAGACGAACCGCTTCCGACGCGTGAGCCCAGGCGAGTATGCGATCACTCCCATTGGCGAGAATGATGTGAGGACGCTGGATGGAACTGAGTGAGTTCACGTCCCTCATCCCGAGTTTTGCTTCTCTTTCTCAGACCGATCACATCTTGCACTTCGCTTGGTACCTGCACGCGCACCGAAAGAAAGAAGTGATCGATCAGGCCTCGATCCGCGCCTGCTTCAAAGAGCGGTATATGGACGAGCCGAACCTGAGCAAGCTCTTCAAGCGACTGATCGAGCGCCGCCCCAAGGTAGTATTACCCACGGGTTCCGGCTTCAAGCTGGAAGGCAAAGTCCGGGAGCAATTCGACCAGAAGTACGGCCAGCATGAGACGACCATTGCCGTCTCCCAACTCCTCAAGGACCTGATGGGAAAGGTCTCGGACGAAGCCGAGCGCTTGTTCCTTTCCGAAGCGATCAAGTGTTATCACGTCAAGGCGTTTCGCGCCGCTATCGTCATGGCGTGGAATCTCACCTACGATCACCTCCTGAACTGGGTGCTCGCGGACGCACAGCGACTCGCGGACTTCAACGCGAAGATCATAGCCCGCGTCGGCACCAGAAGAGGCACGGGCTTGGTAATGGCGAAACGTGAGGACTTCGAAGAACTGAAAGAAAAAGATGTGCTGGAAATCTGCGGCACAGCGGGCCTGTTCGCCTCCAACAACACCAAGAAACTGCTCGACATGCACCTCACGAGACGCAACATGGCAGCACACCCCTCACTCTTGTCCATCGACGGACCACAAGCAGACGATACCATCTCAAGCCTCATCACGAACGTCGTGCTGGTGCTGACATAGCGCGTCCATTGTTTAGCCCCAGGCTTCGGATCGCGTTTCGAAAAGGGTCGTTTCTGGAACGGCAGCAACGGGATCCGACTGTCGCTTCCCGGCATTTGGCCGTATCACGCCCAAACCGTACGTAGGAAGGGTTCGGAGCTGCCCCGGCCGTGCCACCGTTCCGCCGCACTTGGCTAAGTTGGCCAAGCCAGGCTATACTAGTCCGTGGAGGACGCATGAAGGTCAACATGCTGGAGGCCAAGAATCAGCTCTCGCGGCTCGTCAAGCACGCTCTCGCAGGCGAGGATGTCGTGATCGCCAGCAACGGTGAACCCATGGTCAAGCTGGTGCCTGTCGCCAGGCAAGGCCATCTGGGTGGTTGGGGCAAGTTGAAGAGATTCAGAGCCGCGATCGACGCGGCCTTCACCTCGGAACTCGATGAACCAATCGCCAGGAGCCTTGAGGGCCAGATGTGAGACTGCTCCTCGATACTCAGGTGGCGCTTTGGTGGCTCACCGCCAGCCCGCGGCTCTCCAAGTCATCGCGGGAGCTAATGGTCAGCTCGCCGTGTGCTGTATCGGTCGTCAGCATTTGGGAGGTCGATCTCAAGCACCGCCTGGGCAAGTTGCCGATCGCACCGGCGCGCTTTCGTGACGAGATGCGGTCAGCGGGAGCCACCGTCCTATCGATAACCGACGAACACGTCTTGACCCGCGTGAAAGCCGCGGAGTCTCACCGTGATCCGTTCGACCGACTGCTGCTGAGCGTGGCCGAAGCTGAAAACCTCGTCCTCCTCACGGCGGACACCGAGCTCATCGCGCTTGGGCGTCAGGAACCCCGTCTTCCGATCCGGCACGCGTAACAACTTCCCGAATCGCGCTCCAACCGGAACCCGGGCCATTCGGCATCAACTTGCCACATCACGCCCGCCGCTGAGATTCGGGAAGTGGCTAGGGATCGCCAAAATGCGAGCTTTCGGAAAGCCCCTTGATGCGCTTTGACAGCCAGGAGTTCATCGGACAGCGTGATACGCAAGATCAAATCCCAACTTTCACATATAATGGGACCCCGGTGCTGCTCCTGCGCAAAGCTTTCCTGATCTTCGGTGCGATTTTGCTGCTCCTTTCCGCGCTCTTGCCTCTCTTCAGCGAGCAGGCCGCCAGACCGGAGCCCCGCGCAGCCGGCCCCGCGCAGTTCAATCGAGTTCAGTTCTACGAAGTTGCGGCGGAGTCAGGCATTACCTTTCGGCACGAAAACGGGGCTTCGGCCGAGAAGCACATGGTCGAGACCTTCGGCTCCGGGGTGGGCGTGATCGATTTCGACAACGACGGCTTGCCCGACCTGTTTTTCGCCAACGGAGCCGACCTGGCCCACGGCAAGCCATCGCCCGGCAATGCGCTCTATCGCAACCTGGGCAGCGGAAAATTCGAGGATGTAACTGCCAAAGCAGGTGTTTCAGGCAATGGGATGTTCGCTACCGGCGTGACCGTGGGCGATTATGATAACGACGGCTACCTGGATATCTACGTCACGGGCTACGGCGGTAATCAGCTCTTTCGCAACAATGGCGACGGGACCTTCAGTGAGGTGACGGCCAAGGCTGGAGTGGGTGCCGGTGGGTGGAGCACCAGCGCCGCCTGGGTGGACTATGATCGCGACGGCTACCTGGATCTGTTTGTGGGACGTTACCTGGATTACGACTTGCGCAAGCCGCCGTACTGCGGATATGAAAAGCCGGGCTACCGCATGTATTGCGAACCGCAGTTGTTCGACGGGACGCCGGCATTGCTGTACCACAACAATCGGGATGGCACGTTCACGGAGGTCTCCCGCAAAGCCGGCGTGGCGAATCCGGCGGGAAAGAGTTTGGGGGTGGCCATCGGCGATATCGATGGCGATGGATGGCCCGATATCTTCGTGGCCAACGATGGTGTCCGCAATTTTCTTTACCGCAACAAAGGCAACGGCACCTTTGACGACATTACCTACGGCGCCGGCGTCGGTTACGACGTTAACGGCAAAGCTCTGGCCGGCATGGGCGCCGAGATCGTGGATCTCGATGGCGATGGCTTACCGGACATCTTCTTTACGGCCTTTTCGGACCAATACAACCCGCTCTACCGCAACCTCGGAAAGCTGCTTTTTGAAGACGCCACGATCAAAGCCGGATTACCATCCAGCGTGAAGACACTCGGCTTCGGCACCAAGGTCTTCGACTTCGACAACGACGGTTATCCGGACATCTATGTCACCAACGGACATGTCATCGATAATGTGAAACTCTTCGACCCGCGGCTTTCTTACCGTCAGGCCGACCTGCTTTACCGGAACCTTGGCGGAGGCCGATTTCGCGATGTCTCGGTGGAAAGCGGTCCGGCGCTTCGCATCCAGCACGTGGGCCGCGGTCTAGCCGTGGCGGATTTTGACAACGACGGCGACCTGGACATCGTGGTGAGCGATTCCGGCGGGAACCCGCTACTGCTGCGCAATGACGGGGGCAATCGCAATCATTGGATCGCGCTCCGCGCCCGCGGCCGCGAGAGCAATCATTTCGGGATCGGCGCGAAGGTGCGGATAACCAGCGGCGGCCGGACCCAGTTGCGGGAAGTCAATCCCTACGGAAGTTACCTCAGCACCAGCGACGTGCGCTTGTATTTCGGGCTGGGCAACGCAACTCTTGCCCGCATCGAGATCGAGTGGCCCAGCGGGAAGAAACAGGCAATCGACAGCGTTCGCGCCGGGCAGATTTTGCTGCTGGATGAGGCCGATGCCAAGCGCTGAGAGCCTCAGGTATAATCTCACCGTGCCGCGGCTCCGGATTGCTGTTGTGCTCCTTGCTTCCGTCATGACCCGGGCGCAGACTCCTGGTGCCGATCTGCAGGGCGCGCAACTGGCTGCCGCCGCGGAACACCTGCAACAGGGGAAAGCCGAGCAGACGATCCGCGAGTGCAAGGGTGTGCTGGCAACCGATCCGCGCTCAGCGCCCGCACACATGCTTCTGGGACTGGCGTATCTCGCGCGGGGGTCGAATGCCATGATCGCCGACGCCAAGGCGGAATTGCAGCAGGCGCTCGATTCCGATCCGGAACTTCTGTCGGCGCGCTTCTACCTGGCTCGGCTCTATCTCGACCAGGGCTTGAGCGAAAAGGCCCAGCAGCAACTGGAGCGCGGTTTGAAGCAAAGCCCTGGTTTACCTGCGTTTCTTTCACTGCTGGGTGAAGCCCGGCGCGAGCTCGGAGATCCTGGCGCCTCTCTGGAGTTGAACCACAAGGCTCTCGAGGCGGACGCCACCATGATCCCGGCGCATTATTACCTGGCGCTTGCTCATCGGGACCTGAATCAGGAACAGGCCGCGATGGCCGAGTTCGAAATAGTCATTCACTCGCCCTACGCCACGCCGGAGATGTACAACGCGCTGGCGTCGCTGTACATCAAGAAACAGCGGTTCGCTGAAGCGGAGGATCTCTGCCGGAAAGCCATCGCGCTGGACCCCTCCCGGCCCGACACATACCTGAACCTGGCGCGAGTCTATAACGCCCAGCACGCGAGCGACAAGGCGCTGGAGGCTTTGCGCGCCGCGCTGCCGGAGGGCAAGGAGTTCCCCGCGACCGAAAATTACAGGGAACTGCAGGCGGATCTCGCGGTGGAGCGCGGCGTCGCGTACACGGCCAAGAAATTGTACGCTCGGGCGATCGACGAGTATGCGCGCGCGCTCGATTTCGATCCGCGCCGTGCCGCCATCCACCGGCGTCTGGCGCAACTCTATTCACAGAATGGAGACCCGGCCCGCGCCGCTGTGCATACGAAGGAAGCGGACAAGCTCGAGAAGGGCCAAAGGTAGGACTGGAATGGATAGTACGCCTGGTCGGATTCTGAAATGACCTTTTCCCCGCGGAACGGGCGCGAATCGAGCCAATTCAGCGAATTCCCCGAATTATTTGATTTACAGAACTTGACAAATGTGATAGTATCGCTTCCATTCTCGGAATGGCGATGCACGGTCAAGGCGGCCGTGTGAAGCATTCCTCGCGTAAATGGAGTCTTTTTCAAGAGGGGTCTGGTAAAAATCTCATTTTGCTCGGCCGGGTGAATTGGCTACACCCGCCATGGATGCGATGCTGCCGCCGTCCGTGGGCCGAGCGCGTAGGGGCCAGCCAGGGGCAGGTGGCATATATTCGGCTGATTAGCAAGCCAATTCAGAGGGAGGGTGAACCATGATTCGTTCCACTTTCAGTATCGTCGGCGGCCTCGTCGCCGTCTTGTTACTGCTGCCGCAAGCGGCAATGACCCAAATCACAGTCGGCACGATCTCAGGACGGGTCGTCGACGCGTCGGGAGCCGTCGTCGCTGGCGCCAAGGTGAACCTGATCAGCGAGTCGCAAAACACCAAGACCGGCGCGGTCGTCACCAACGCGGAGGGCGACTATGTGATCCCGAACCTCGCCCCCGACACGTACACGATCGAGGTTAGCGCTCCGTCGTTCATGACCCTGAAGCGCACTGGGATCGTGGTTACCGGCGGTGATCGTGTCGGCGTGCCGTCGCTGGCGCTCGAAGTGGGCCAAACCACCCAGACGATCAGCGTGGAAGGCCGGACGACGCTCGTCCAGACAGAGAGCTCCGAGCGGTCATTCGCCCTCGATGAGAAACAGCTCAGTGAACTGCCGATTTCACACGGGAACTTCGGGAATGTCGCGTTCCTGGTGCCGGGCACAATGAACGGCGGCAACTCGGCCATTGCCACCCGGCTGGGCGGCGCGGCCCAGAACAATGTCATGATGGACGGCATCTCGGCCATGGACACGGGCAATAACGGCCAGATGCTGACCATGAACATCGAGTCGATCAGCGAAGTGAAGGTGCTTGCGCAAGGGTACCAGGCGGAGTATGGGCGGTCGAGCGGGATGCAGATCACCTCATACAGCAAGAGCGGCACCAACGATTTCCACGGGTCGGGCTATGGTCTTTTCACCCGCTGGAACTGGAATAAGAACTCATGGGCGCAACAGCAGAATGGCGTCCCGCAAGCCAAGACGGTGTCGAGTATCTACGGCTACAGCATTGGCGGCCCGGTCTGGATACCGCACGTTTTCAACGGAAAAAACAAGCTGTTCTTTTTCTACGCGCACGAGTTCCGTCCCACCACCACCGCCATCAACAGCGGCAACGTCATCCAGGTGCGTATGCCCACCGCGCTCGAGCGCGCCGGCAACTTCTCCCAGAGCCTCAATAACCAGGGCGTCCCGATCGCCCCGATTATGGACTTTCAGTCGGGTGCGCCTTTCCCAGGCAACATCATTCCCTCCAACCGGTTGTATGCCCCCGGCGTGGCGGTGCTCAGCCAGTACCCGCTGCCGAACTTCACGCAAGGGCCTGGGCAGAACTACAACTGGCAAATCAATGCGCCGACGTATAGCTACCTGCTCCAGCAGCCCGCCGGCAAAATCGATTACCAGGCGACGCAGAAGCTGCGGTTTTCGGCCAAGTACTCCGGCCAGACTCAAAACGTGGTGGTGACTCCTGGCTATATCCCGGGATTCAACGACGCCGAGGTGCCCTATCCCTCTATCTACAACCTTGGCGGGACCGTTACTTACGTGATCAGCCCGAGGACGTTCATCTCGGGGACCTACGGGACGATCAAGAACCAGTTGGCGGGCGGCAACGAAGGCGGCATTCCCGTCGACGCTTCCTCTAACCGCCTGACTGCTCTGCCGACCTTCCCGGAGCTGTATCCGAACGCGGGTCAGATGAACACGGGGTACTATGGCTACCAAGTCCTGCAGTCGTTCAAGGCGCCGTTTTATTCCAACGGCACGCTGAACATGAACCCGCTCTTCGGATGGGGCAGCCTCATCACCACGAATGTCTGCAGTACACCGGCGCCAGCCTGCCAGCGGTATCCTGGCTGGCTGAACGTCAACCACACGCAGGACGTAGCGGCCGACGTGACGCACATTCAGGGGACCCACACGTTCAAGGCCGGGTTCTACCTCAACCACAGCTACAAGGCGCAGAACACGGGCGCCGGCGGCATTGCCAACCTCACCTTCCAGGGTTACGTGGACTTCGGCAATAACTCCAACAACACCCTGGATAGCGGGTTCGGCTACGCGAACGCGGCGCTGGGGGTTTTCAACCAGTACCAGCAGGCGTCGAAGTTCATCGAAGGCGATTACCTCTATAACCAGATCGAGGGCTACGCCCAGGACACCTGGAAGGTCACCAGGCACCTGACACTGAACTACGGGCTGCGGTTTGTGCATCAGCAGCCGCAGTACGACAAGTTCGACCAGTCGTCGAACTTCAACGTCGCCGGTATTTGGCAAGGTGGCGGACCCGCTTGGACGCAGTCCAATGCGCCGGTGCTTTACGTGTACGGATGCAGCAACGGCGCCACGGTGTGCTCGGGCAACACGCGCAACGCCATGAATCCGCTCACCGGGCAGATTATTACGGTGGCGGGCGCGGCCAATACGCAGGCGCTCGTCGGGACGCCGATTCCCGGCGTGGGCAGTCCGCTGGACGGCATCACACAGGCGGGCCACGGAATCGCGGGCACGAACTACGTGTGGCCGGCGATCGTGGTGGCGCCGCGGTTCGGGCTGGCGTGGGACGTCACGGGGAGGTCGAATTGGGTGATCCGCAGCGGAGCCGGGCTGTTCTACGACCGGCCGGATGGGAACACGATATTCTCCACCCCGGGCAATCCGCCGACCGCGACGGAGCAGAACCTGCTCGAGGGGCAGTTGTCGACGCTCGGGTCGGGGCAGGGGCTGAGCCCGCAACCGGTGTCGAGCCTGGTCACCTTCCTGTACAACGCCCAGATTCCAACTGAGGTGCAGTGGAACGTAGGCCTCCAGAAATCACTGCCGGGAAACATGGTCGCGGACGTGTCGTATGTGGGCAATCACGGATATAACCTCCTGGGGGCGTTCCAGGGAGGCGACCTTCAGAACCTAAACTCCGTGGATTACGGCACGGCGTATCAGGCGAAGTACCAGGACCCGACGCTCGGCACCAGTTCGGTGCCCGGCGCTTCGGCCTATACGGCGAATCTGCTCCGTCCTTACCCTGGTTTGGGCGTGGTAAACCAGAACACTACAGGCTACTCCGACACGTACCACTCGATGCAGTTCAGCCTGAACCGGCGAATGACGAGGGGTCTGTTGTTCGGGATCAATTACACGCGTGAGCTCAGCTTTGTCAGCAACCAGGGGCTGGTAGAACAAATCCAGCACTCCCCCACCGGGGCGATCTCGCTGATGTCCGACTGGGGCGCCTACCAGAAGCTGAATCAGACGTATTCGAACGATGTTCCGAATTACTTCGTTGCCAACGTCGTTTGGATCATCCCGAGCGTCTCGAGCAGCGGTGCCTTCGTCCACCAGTTGACCAAGGACTGGCAGCTTGGCAGTATCACGACGCTGCACACCGGGACCCCCTTCACTCCCGGTTACAGCTACCAGTTGAATGGCGGCAACGTGAACATCACAGGGTCGCCGGACTTTGGCGGCAGGATGGTCATCACCAATCCCTCCGCGCTCGGCAGCGGATGTTCGGGCAGCCGGTATTCCGAGTTCAGTGCCACGGCCTTACAGGGCCCGACCTACGGCAGCACGGGCATGGAATCCGGCCGCGACATTCTGCGCATCTGTCCGACCATCGAGGAGGACATGAACATCGTCCGGAGGATTTCGATCAACGAAAGATTCAAGATCGCGCTCCGTTTGGACATCTATAACTTACCCAACAACGTGCAGATTACCTCTATTAATAGCACGGCGACGTTCAACAACCCGACGTCCATGACGCTGGTGAACAACCAGTACAATGGCAGTACACTGAACACGGCCCGCCTGACGCCGGCCACGGCCGGCTTCGGCGCGGCTACCGGGGCTGCGGCGATGCGCAACATTCTGTTGGAGGTCCGGATCCAGTTTTGATGTTGGATGGTGTCGGAGCTGCCTCGGAGCCGAACATTCTCCAGGCTGCTCCGGCACTCTCTGGGTATCTGGGCCGGTCTCGCGCTCGCGGAGATGGCGGCGACTGCCGAAGCGCTTCGGCCGGTGGCACGATGTTGTCGCGCTCTACGTTGTACGTCAAGCGTACAAAGGGAACGTACAAAAGGAACGTCGTACGGGGCCGTCGTGGTCTTACGGCCGCGCCGTTCAGCTGCCCCAACTATTCGATCACCAGCAACAGGTCCTTGGCCTCTACATGCCCGCCGGGCTGCACCAGCACCTGTTTCACCGTGCCGCCCACGGGCGCGTAAACCGTGCTCTGCATCTTCATGGCTTCCATCACCAGCAGGCGGTCGCCCTTCTTCACCGGCTGGTTCAGTTGCACGGCCACTGTGGAGACCACGCCGGGAATCGGCGCGCCGATCTGGCCGGGCTGGCTCGGGTCGGCCTTGGGCTTCGCCGCCTCCTTCACCTCCAGCTTGCGGTCGCGAACGGTCACCTCGCGCGGCTGGCCGTTCAGCTCGAAGAACACCGTGCGAGTGCCGTCCGGATGGGGCTCGCCCACCGTCAGGAACTTGATCACCAGCGTCTTGCCGGGCTCCAGCTCCACCGCCGCGTCCGTCCCCCGCTCCATGCCGTAGTAGAACACGGGGGTCGGCAGCACCTCGACGTCGCCGAACGCCTGCCGGCTGCGGGCGAACTTCAGGAACACATCGGGATACATCAGGTAGCTCAGCACCTCGTCGCGCGCGGGAAGGCGTCCGATCTTTTTCTCGATCATGGCCGCGGTCTCCCCCAGGTCCACCTTGGGAAGATGCGCGCCCGGCCTGCCGCGTTGGGGCCTGGCGCCCCGCAGGATGATCTTCTGCAACTTCTTGGGCCACCCGCCCTCGGGCTCCCCGAGCGACCCCAGGAACATCTCGATCACCGAGGTGGGCAGCGTGAGGTTGTGGTCCGGCGTGAGCATGGCGAACTGTTCCATCGTCATGTTGTGGTTCATCAGGAAGATCGCCATGTCGCCCACCACTTTGCTGGAGGGCGTCACCTTCACGATGTCGCCGAACGCCAGGTTCACCTCGGCGTAAGTGCGCGCCAGCTCGTGCCACCGGTCGCCCAGCCCCATCGATTCGGCCTGCTCCTTCAGATTGGTGTACTGCCCGCCGGGCATCTCGTGGATGTAAACCTCGGCGCTGCCCGATTTCGGCCCGGTATCGAACGGCGCGTAGTATTCGCGCACGATCTCCCAATAGTCGGCGCACAGGTTGAGCGCATCCAGGTCGAGCCCCGTGTCGTGCCGCGTATGGTCGAGCGCGGCCACGATGGAGTTCAGGTTGGGCTGGCTGGTCTGCCCGCTCATCGACGCCACCGCGCCGTCGGCCACGTGCACGCCCGCGTCCGCGGCCTTCAACACCGAAGCCGCGTTGACCCCGCTGGTATCGTGCGTGTGGAAGTGAATCGGCACGCCCACTTCCTGCCGCAGCGCCTTGACGAGCTTTTCGGCCGCATACGGGCGGCACAGTCCCGCCATATCTTTGACGGCGATCACGTTCGCGCCCATGCGCTCCAGCTCCTTCGCCATCCGCACGTAATAGGCGAGCGAGTATTTGTCGCGCCGCGGATCGAGAATGTCGCCGGTGTAGCAGATGGCCGCCTCGCACACGGAGCGCGTGCGCCGCACCGCCGCCATGGAGGCCTTCATATTGGGCAGCCAGTTCAGCGAGTCGAAGATCCGGAAGATGTCGATGCCCTGCGCCGCGGCTTCGTAGATGAATTCGGCCACCACGTTATCGGGATAGGCCGTGTAGCCCACGGCATTCGAGGCGCGCAGCAGCATCTGGAAGCAGATGTTGGGAATGGCCTCGCGCAGGCGCCGCAGGCGCGCGAACGGGTCCTCGTGCAGGAACCGCATGGTCACATCGAAGGTGGCGCCGCCCCACATCTCGAGGCTGTACAGGTTGTGCAGCCGATGAGCCACGAAGTTCGCGATGGCCAGCATGTCGTAGGTGCGCACGCGGGTGGCCAGCAGCGACTGGTGCGCGTCGCGAAATGTGGTGTCGGTGAGCAGCAGGCGGCGCTGCTTCGCGGTCCATTGGGCGAAGCCCTCGGCGCCCAGTTTCTGCAGAAGCTGCCGCGTGCCCTCGGGCGGCGCCGATGGATCGTGGCGCGGCAACGGCGCCGGGCGGATTCGCGTGGGGACCGGCCGTCCCGCGATGGCCGGGTTGCCGTTCACGATGACGTCGCTCAGGTAGGTGAGCAGCCGCGTGGCGCGGTCGCGCTTGGGAGCGAAGTGGAACAGCGCCGGAGTCTCCTCCAGCCACCGCGTGGTGACCAGCCCCGCCTGGAAGTCCGCATGGTTGACCACGTTTTCCAGAAACGGAATGTTGGTCATCACGCCGCGCACGCGGAACTCGCGCAGGCAGCGGTCCATGCGCTGGCAGGCGTGCCGGAATTCGCGGCCCCAAGCCGTGGTCTTCACCAGGAGCGAATCGTAATACGGGGTGATCACCGCGCCGCCATACGCCGATCCGCCGTCCAGCCGGATGCCGAATCCCGCGGGCGAGCGGTAGGTGGAAAGCCGCCCGTAATCGGGGACGAAGTTGTTGGCCGGGTCTTCCGTGGTGATGCGGCATTGCAGGGCGTAGCCGTACAGCGGGATCTGGTCCTGCGGCGGCAGGTTCATCTCCGCGCCGTGGATCGCCAGGCCTTGCGCCACCTGAATCTGGCAGCGCACCAGGTCGATGCCGGTGACCATTTCGGTGACCGTGTGCTCCACCTGAATCCGCGGATTCACCTCGATGAAGTACCACTCGCCCGAGTCCGCGTCCACCAGGAACTCCACCGTGCCGGCGTTATCGTATTGCGCCGCTTTGGCGAGCGTGACGGCCGCCTCGGCGAGCGCCGAGCGGATGGCCGTCGAGAGCGCCACCGCGGGCGCGACTTCGACCACCTTCTGGTGCCGCCGCTGCACCGAGCAGTCGCGCTCGTACAGGTGCACGATGTTGCCGTGGCGGTCGCCCAGGATCTGCACTTCGATGTGCCGGGCGCGCGCCACGAAGCGCTCGAGGAAGACCGCGTCGTTGCCGAACGCCGCCGCCGCCTCGCGCCTCGCCTCCTCCAGGCGTCCGGCGAAATCGGCCGCCTTCTCGACCACCCGCATGCCGCGCCCGCCGCCGCCGAACGCCGCCTTGATGATCAGGGGGAATCCGATTTCGGCCGCGATTTTCTCCGCTCGCTCGGCATCGGTGACGGCCTCTTCGGTTCCAGGCACCACCGGGATGCCGGCCTTCTGCGCCAGGCGCCGCGCCGCGGTCTTATCGCCCAGCAGTTCGAGCAGATCCGCCCGGGGACCGATAAACGTGATCCCGGCGCGCTCGCAGGCTCGCGGCAGCGCCGGATTCTCGGAGAGGAAGCCGTACCCCGGATGAATAGCGTCGACGCCTTTCTCCGCGGCCAGCGCGACGATCCCGCCAACGTCCAGGTACGCCTCCACGGGTCCCTTGCCTTCGCCCACCAGGTAAGCTTCGTCGGCCTTGAAGCGGTGCAGGGCGAGCCGGTCTTCCTGCGAGTAGATCGCGACGGTGCGCAGGCCCAGCTCGTTGGCCGCGCGCAGGATGCGGATAGCGATTTCGCTTCGATTCAGTGCCAGTAGCTTTTTCATTGTGGGAGCGCTTTCTCCAGCGTACCAAGGAGGTGCGGCGGTCGCGGCCCTGCGGAATCGCCGCTTTTCCGCCCCCTCGCGCCCACTCAACGCTCGCGGCTCCGAGTCAGCCCTTCTCGCGGCCGGAGCCGCTGGGCTCGACAGAACTCCCATGGATGTTAAACTTCAAGTGGGACATAGCCGTCCCACATCAAGAGAACCATTACCGATTTTTATGAATACCAAACGCACCCATGTGGTCATGCCCGAGCAGTTGGTCAAGGATATCGATGCGCTGGTGGGCAGCCGGCAGCGCAGCACCTTCCTCACCCAGGCGGCCGAGGAGAAGCTCATGCGCTACAGGCAGCTCAAAGCCATCGACGCCGCCACCGGCGCCTGGAAGGACAAAGATCATCCCGAGCTCAAGCAGGGCGCCGACAAACACATCTCCAGACTCCGCCGGCAGGACGAGAAGCGCTTTCAAAAAATAACCGCCCACTGAGATGCCTGCCTTCCTGCTCGATTCGAGCGTCCTCATCGACACCCTCAACAACAGAAAGAGCCGCGCCCAGCTCCTCAGAGGCCTTGTTTCACAAGGCCATCTTTTGGCGTGCTGCTCCATCAACGTTACCGAGGTGTACGCCGGCATGCGGCCGCCGGAAGAACTCCGGACGGCCGAGTTGCTGGGGAGCCTGCGGTATTACCCCGTGACCTGGCCGATTGCCCGCCTGGCTGGTTTGCTGAAACGCGACCACGCCAAACAGGGCATCACCCTGGCCACCACGGACGTCACCATCGCGGCCGTGGCCATCCACCATCAGCTCACGCTCGTCACGGACAACCTCAAGCACTATCCCATGAAAGAACTACAGCTCTACCCCTTGCCCAATTAACCCATTCTCGAACGGTGGCCGGCCGCTTCCCCGAACATTTCGTGTTCTAGCACGGCCGTGGAGACCCAATTTCTTGGCATGACAAATTGCGCTACCCAAAAGCCCAGCCCCGTGTTCCGCGACGATGACGACAACCGGTGGACAGCCCAGCCCTTCTCCGCGCCCCCGCCGGCGCCAGGCGCTATCTTTATATGTAGGCACAGATCATGAGCTTGAAACTGCAGGGCATTTTCCCTCCCATTACGACTCCGTTCGATCACACCGGAAACATCTACGCGGCCAAAGTGCAGCACAACGTCGAGAAGTGGAACCGCACCGCGCTCGCGGGCTACGTCGTCATGGGCTCCACGGGCGAAAGCGTGATGCTCACCACCGACGAGAAGATCGCCATGTGGGACCTGGTGGCCAAACATGCCGCGCCCGAGAAACTGCTCATCGCCGGCACAGGCATGGAGAGCGTCCGCGAGACCGTATGCCTCACCAACCGCGCCGCCGAGATGGGCTACAAGGCCGCCATGGTGCGCACGCCCCACTACTACAAGAACCTCGTGAGCCGCGCGTCCGCGCAGGCGCTCTACTACCGCACGGTGGCCGATCAGTCGCGCATCCCGCTCATCATCTATAACTGGCCGCAGGCCACCGGGGTGGATATTCCGGTGGAGGCCGTGGTCGCAATCTCGGATCATCCCAACGTGATCGCCATCAAGGAAAGCTCGGGCAGCCTGGAGAAGGTCATGCAGATGCTGCGCGAGGTGCGGCCCGGCTTCCAGGTGCTGGTGGGCTCCGCGCCCACGCTGTGGCCTTCGCTGCTGATGGGCGCATGCGGGGCCATCCTGGCCTACGCCAACGCGGCGCCGTACTCGGTGATCGCCATCTGGGAGGCGTATCGCACGCGCGAAGAGGCCGCGGGGCTCGACTGGCAGAACCGCATCGGGCGGGCCGCCACGCTGGTCACGACCAAGTACGGGGTTCCAGGGCTGAAGCACGCCATGGATCTCAACGGCTATTACGGCGGCCCTCCTCGCCTGCCGCTGAGCGTGCCCACGCCGGATGCCAGGAAGGAAATCGAAGAGGCCTTCAAAGACCTGAAGGGATAAACCTCTTGAACGTCCGCCTGCACTCCTCGATGCCGAGCAGGTACGTCATGCCGAAGTAGAGCAGGCCGTAAGGCGCCAGGACCAGCACGGCCTCGACGCGGGGATCGTGCGGGCCGAGCGCCAGCTTCACGCCCCACGCGGCCGCGGCCGCGGCCGCCGCCGAGCACCAGAGCTTCGCCACCAGCGATGCCGGAAGGCCCGTGCTGCCGATGCGGCGGTTCAGCGTGCGCCGCAGGAGCGCGAACTCCACCCAGGCCGCGATCCCCATCGAAGCCGTGAGAGTCGCCACGCCCCACCGGCGCTCGAGCCCGATCCACACGGGCAACGGAATCGCGAAGACATAGCCCAGCCCTATGGTGAGGATCACGCGCACGATGGCGAACCGCAGCGGCGTCCGCGTATCGCGCAGCGCGTAATAGGTGGACGAATACAGGCGCCCGAGCGTGGCTGCCAGCAGCCCCACCGCCGAACCTGCCAGGATGCCCCACACGTATCGCGAGTCCTGTGCCTCGAACTTGCCGGTCTGGAAGAGCGCCGCCGCGATGATGTCGCCCAGCGCCAGAAAGGCCATGGCCGAGGGCACGATGAAGAACGCGATCTGGCGCAGGCCGGAATTCAGGCGCCGCCGCAGATACTCGGCCACCTCGGCTTTGTCGCCCAGCGCGCTCGACATGGCCGGCAGCTCCGCCGCCGATACCGACATGCCGAACAGGCTCACCGGGAGGAGCGAGAGCGTCAGCGCGTTCATCAGTCCCGTGACCGCGCCGGTGGGGAGCAGGCTGGCCAGCAGGGTGTCCACGTACGAGCTGATCTGCACCACGCCGCGGCTGACGAAGACCGGCAGGAAATTGCGCACGACTTCGCGGACGTGCTCCGAGTGCCGGCCGAGCGACACGCGCAGGTGCCGCGCCAGCCGCAACACGTGCGGCAATTGCACCCCCACCTGCAACGCGCTGCCCGCCACCGATCCCCACGCCAGCCTCACCGCCAGCGCGGGTTCGCCCAGGCGGCGGCCGAACATCAGCAGGGTGGCGATCATGGCCACGTTCCAGATCACCGGCGCGGTGTACGAGAGGAAGAATTTGCGGTGGCTGTTGAGAATGCCCAGGCACCACGCGGAAATCACCAGCAGGCCCACGCCCGGAAACAGAACCCGCACGATGGCGATGGTGAGTTCCCGCTTGGCGCCGTGGTAACCCGGAGCGATGGCATCGATGAACAGCGGTGTGGCCACCAGGCCGGCCAGCACCACGAACGACGTCGCCAACGTCAGCAGTGCGCCCACCGCGCCCGCCACGCGCCCCGCCTCCTCCTCGTCGCCTTGGGCCAGCAGGCGCGAATAGACCGGGATGAAGGAGGCGGACAGGACGCCTTCGCCGAACAGGTTTTGCAGCAGGTTGGGGATCCGGATGGCCGCCATGAAGGCGTCGGCCGCGTCGGAGCGCAGTCCGAAATAGTGCGAGAAGACGCGCTGGCGCGCCAGCCCCATCACGCGGCTGAGCAGAATCCCGGCCGCCACCAGGAACGCGTGCCGGCCGGTGCTTTCGGCGTGCGGAGCCTGCGTCAAGGAAGCGCCATCCCGCTAGCCCAGCTTCTCCAGCACCGCGTCGGTCACTTCTTCGGTGCTGTTGCCGCCGCCCAGGTCGGGGGTGCGTATTTTGCCGTCGGCGAGCACGGCGGCCACGGCCGACTCCACGGCTTGCGAGGCCTCGCCCATGCCCAGATGCTCGAGCATCATGGCCGCGCTCAGGATCGACGCCAGCGGATTCACCAGGCCCTTGCCGGCGATATCGGGCGCCGATCCGTGCACTGGCTCGAACATGGAGGGAAACCGCCGCTGGGGGTCCAGGTTGGCGCTGGCCGCCAGTCCCATGCTGCCTATGATGATGGCCGAGATGTCGCTCAGAATGTCGCAGAACAGATTCGACCCCACCACCACGTCGAAGCTCTCGGGCCGCCGGATGAAGTTCATGGCCGCGGCGTCCACCAGCAGCGATTCGGTCTCGACATCGGGATACTCCCCCGCCACCTCCTGGAAGGTGCGGTCCCACAGCACCATGCTGTAGCCTTGCGCGTTGGATTTGGTGATCGATGTGACGCGTTTCCTTTTCCCGCGCTTGACCGCCAGTTCGAAGGCGAACCGCACCACGCGCTCAATGCCGCGCCGCGTGAACACCGAGGTCTGAATGGCGATCTCCTCCGGCTGGTGCTGGTAGACGAAACCGCCCACCTGCGCGTATTCGCCTTCGGTGTTCTCGCGCACCACCACGAAATCGATGTCGCCGCCCCGGGCTTTGGCGAGCGGCGACTGCACGCCGGGATAGAGATAGGCTGGCCGCACGTTGGCGTACTGGTCGAACGCGCGGCGGATGGGCAGCAGCAGCCCGTTGAGCGTGGTGTGGTCGGGGATGTCGGGATGCCCCACCGCGCCCAGGAAGATGGCGTCGCACGGTTGGAGCAGGTCGATGGCGCCGGCCGGCATCATGCGCCCCCAGCGGAAAAAGTGCTGGGCGCCCCAGTCGAAATCCTGAAACGCAAAGCTCACGTCGTGTTTTTTTGCGATCTTCTCCAGGACGCGCTTGCCCTGTGGGACGACCTCAACTCCAACGCCGTCGCCGGCGATCACCGCGATCGTAAATGTCTTCATGGGCTTGAAACCTGATTCTACCGCCGCGGCGGAACCGCAGGATTACTCGCTCCTTGGCGACTAGGCCGGATCTGGACAGGGTCGGACGGACATAAACCAGTCAATAGGATCGTTACCCCACCCCGCCATCCGTCCCACACGCGACACGCAGTAAGACTGACAGACGGCGTCTTGGAGCGTTCTTGACACATTGCTGTCCAAATGTGTACTGTAATAGTGGACTAGCACACAACACATGACCTTTTTTCGCCTGAATGCTTCTTCCGGAGTCCCGCTTTACCTCCAGCTCATGGAGCAGGTGAAGCACGCGGTGGAGACAGGTGCCCTGGGCCCGGGCGACCAGTTGCCCACCATCCGCGCACTGGCCCAAGAACTGGTCATGAATTCGAATACGGTCGTTCGGGCCTACCGGGAATTGGAACACGAGGGCATCGTGGAACTCCGGCACGGCTTAGGGGCGTTCATTTCCCATTCGGTCGAGGAGCGTCACAAGTTGATGCGCAAGGCGCAGACGGTCGTTCAATCGACTGTGGAGCGCCTTCGATCCTTGGGTGCGACGGAAGAAGAGATCCGAAGACTTTTCGAAAACGAACTCTCCGCGATCCACTCGGAGAGGCTGGTGGAAAAACAGTGAGCAACATAATCGTCGAAACGAAGGGCCTTCGCAAAGTCTTTGAGGGCCGTCCCGCTGTAGATGGGCTGGATCTGAGAGTGGAGGCTGGGAGCATTTTTGGGTTCCTCGGAAGAAACGGCGCCGGCAAGACCACCACAATTCGCTTGCTGCTCGGATTCTTAAGGGCCGGTAGTGGTGAGGCTCGGTTGTTTGGTGAGGCGGTCTCAGGACCCGTCGGTGGCGTTGATCTGCGGCGGCGCATCGGATTCGTCTCCGAGAGCAAGCACCTGTATCCGTACATGACCGTGCGACAGATCATTCGCTTCACCAGGCCGTTTTTCCCCGGATGGCGCGACGATCTCGAACGCCGCTATCTGGAGATCTTCGATCTACCGCCCAACCGTAAGATTTCCGCTTTATCCAAGGGCATGCGCACTGGTCTGATGTTACTGCTGGCGATTTCGCACCGGGCGGAACTTTTGATTCTGGATGAGCCCACCGACGGCCTCGACCCGGCGGTTACGGAGATCCTCCTGCGGGAACTGGTCGCGCTACCTGCCTCGGAGGGGACCACAATTTTCTTTTCTTCGCACCAGCTAACAGAGGTCGATCAGATCGCCGATCATGTCGCAATCATTCACCTGGGGCGTACGGTGGTCAGCGGCGCCCTGGACGATTTGAAAGGTCAATACCAGCGCCTTCGGGTAGTCTTTCAACACGGGCCGCCGCCGGTCTCTTGGCTGGAAGGCGCGGAGCATGTGAGGCAAGAGGGAAGAACTGTGTCCATTCTCGCCAGCCACAACGTGGAGGCGCTTGTTCAACAGGCCCGGTCGTTGCCCGGTGTTTCGGTCGAACGGCATCCCGTCAGCTTGAAGGAGATTTTTCTCGAACATGTGGGGAATAATTGAAATGTTGCTTATGAAGAATTGGCTGGAGACGCGGTGGCGTCTGACAGCTGTGTTCGGCTACTTGATTTTGTTCCTGGCGATTACTTACCACAACCAGCAGCCAGGTATGAAGGTATCGAACCTATTGTTCCCGCTTTGGATGATTCTTACATTTGGAGTGCTAACCCTCGCGGGAGGCGGCGTGAAAACGCAATCGCCCGCCGGGTTCCCGGAAGGGTTGGCTGAATCGACGCAGTTCACGCTCGCACTGCCGGTCAGCCGCCTCAGACTCGCGGCCGTTCGTGCCGCAGTCGGCCTGATGGAGACGGCGGCCGTGACGGTAATCGCAGCCTGCGCGGCCTGGAACTTGTTTCCGGCATTGCGTGCCAGCACGACACCTGCCGATTTCGCGCGAGTCCTTCTGACCACCCTCGTGTGGCTGACCGGACCTTACTGCTCGGCATTCCTGTTTGAGACCCTGCTTGCCGAACCGTTCTCCATGATGATCGCCGGTTGGGTATTTGGGCTGCTGCTGTGGCTCTTGCATCACATCGCACCTGCTGTGGATCTCACCCGTGCGTTCACCCAAGCGTCACCCCTGATCACGCACCGGCTGCCGTGGCCCCAGATGGCCACTTCGGCCAGCGTCGCACTGATCCTATTCGTTGCCGCTGTCCGCATTGTTCAGACGCGCGAGTACTGACAACGAGAGCTTCGCTCGCAAACGGCAGTCGTCGAGTCGAATGCTCTCGGCTTTGATATCTTCCGATCTGGGATCGGTGCTGTTTAACGCCGCAGCGTTTACCGATGCGGTTCCTGGCGCGAAATTCCCCTCGCACCAACAAACAACCAGGCAGCTCACCCTGCCGAGTAAATCACGTAGGACGGGCCTCCGTTTCGCCGCCATGCAGGTGCACGTCCCGCGCGGGGAGTGGGATCTCGACCCCCTCTTCGCGGAAGCGGCGCAGGATTCGTTTGCGAAGCTCATGCCGCACGAGGGTCTGTTTGGTGAACTCCGTGATCTGGAAACTCAGCGTGAAACCCAGGGACCACTCGCCGAATCCGGGGTCGAACATTACCGACGGAGCCGGGTCGGCCAGCAGGTCCGGAACCTCGCCCGCCGCCTGCCGGGCCACCTCCAGCAACAGGCGCTCGATGTGGTCCGGGTCGGATTTGTAACTCACCGCCACCTGGAGACTCGCGCCCACGCGCTTCTCGGGCAGATAGTAATTGGTCACGATGGCCTGCGCCACCTTGCTGTTGGGAACGATGATCAGGCTGGAGCCCGGCGTCCGGAGGGTGGTGCTGCGCCACCCGATATCGGTCACATAGCCCTCCTCGCCGGTGTTCAGCTTGATGTAGTCGGCCAGCCGGATCTGCCCCGCCACCGCCACGTAGAAGCCGGCGAAGAGATTGGAGAGCGTGTCCTGCAACGCCAGCGCCACCGCCAGGCCGCCCACGCCCAACGCCGTCAGGATGGGCGTGATCTGGAGCCCGAGGGAACTCATGAGCAGCACAATGCCCAGGATCACCACCGCGATCTGCGCCAGGCTCTCGGTGAGCGTCGTCACCGGCAGCGCGCCCGGAACCTGGTCGCCGTAATAGCGCACCAGCTTGCCGGCCAGCCGCACGAACATGATGGTCAGCGACAGGATCCACAGGACCAGGAGGAGCTTGGCGCTCCAGGCCACCGCGGCCGGCGGCAGATCGGACGACTGCACCGCCAGGTGCACCGCGAGGATCACGAGCCAGATGGCGATCGGCCCGCGCAACGCATCCGTGAGGAGGGAACCGGCACGGCTGTGGCTGCGCGAGGTCCAGGCGCGCAAAGCCCGCAGCGCCAGGCCGCGGACCACCCAACCCACCGCCAGCGTGGCCGCGAAGATCACCGTAGGCAGCACGAGCACCACCGGGTTCATCGACAAGTGCCGGATCGCTTGCATTCCCTGTCTCCTCAATCAGGGTCGCACAAGAATTCGTTTGCACGCTGGCCCGGGGCCGCGCGTCTTGATCTATGTGCGGACACTCGCGCCATTGCTCTCGGTGTTGCTTGCCGGCGCGCTCCTTGCCGCCGACCCCTCTGCCTGGGAACTCTACGAGCTCGGCCGCCAGGCGGAAAAAGCCGGCCATATGGCCGAAGCTTACCTGATGTACGCCCGGGCCGCCGCCCTGGAGCCTCAGAATCGCGGCTACTGGCTGCGCACCCAGTCCGTGAAATCGCGCGCGGCGCTGGAAGCGAAGATCATGCCCCAGGCTCCGGCGGAAGAGCAGCAGGCCGAGGGAGCCGACGCGCCCCCCGCGGAGCTTCCCGATCCGCCCAGCGACCAGGACCGCATCGACGCCCGCAAGGCGCTGCCGCCCTCCGAGCTAAGCGCCGACACTGGCGAGCGTGACCTCGATTTCCGCGGTGACGCGCGAAAACTCTTCGAGGACGTGTCCCACGCTTTCGGGCTCGACTGCATCTTCGATGGCGACTACCGCCCCGTCCCGAGCTTCCACTTCCAGATGACCGGGGTGAATTATCGCGAGGCCCTGCACGGGCTCGAGGCTGCCACCGATTCGTTCATCGTGCCCCTCACCGAAAAGCTGTTCCTGGTGGCAAGAGATACGCCGCAGAAGCGGACGGAAGTCGAACCCAACGCCGAAATCACGGTGCACCTGCCGGAGGTGGTCAGTCTCCAGGAATTCGCCGCCATGATCACCGCCGTGCAGCAGACCTTCGCCGTGGAGCGCGCGGCCTTCGACAGCCAGAACAACACCGTCTTCCTCCGCGGACCGGTCTCCAAGGTGGTGCCGGCCCGCGCCATGTTCGAAGACCTGCTCTATCCCCGCGCCCAGGTGATGATGGAGGTGAGAATGATGGAGGTGAGCCTGAACGACATGCTCACCTACGGCGTCCGGCTGCCGGCCGGGACGGCGATGTCCACCTTTCCTCGCACGCTGGCCAACCTGGCGTTGAGCAGCAACGCGATATACGTGGGGTACCAGGTAGCCAGCTCCGCCCTGGTGGCGCAAATGTCGAAATCCACCAGCACGAATCTGATCGAGGCGCAACTTCGCTCGGTGGATGGGCAAGCCGCCAGCCTGCACGTCGGCGATAAATACCCGATTCTGACCTCGGGCTATTATGGCCCGCAGAGTTTTCAGGGGGCCGGCGCCTACACACCGCCGCCGTCGTTCACTTTCGAAGACCTGGGGCTGACGGTGAAAATCACTCCGCGGATCCATGACATGGACGAGGTGTCGCTGGATCTGGACGCCGAATTCAAGGTTCTGGCGGGGCAGTCGGTCAACGGCATTCCGGTGATCGCCAGCCGCCTGCTGAAATCCATGGTGCGGCTCAAGCTGGGAGAGTGGGCCATGGTGGCCGGCCTGATGAATCCGAGCGAAGCCCGCAACATCGCCGGCATCGCCGGCCTGTCGCGCATTCCGTATCTGCGCGAGGTGGTGGGCACGCACGAGCGCGACCGCAGCGATCACCAGGTTTTGCTGATGGTCTGCCCGCACCTGCTCACGCCGCCGCCGAGCCAGGTCCTCACTCACACTTTCCTGGTGGGAACCGACACGCGGCCGATTACGCAGTTCTGAAGGCCGCTGCCGCGCCGCGGTGAACAGGGGACTGCTATCTTTGTAATCGATGTCGCGAATGCTTCAGGAGATCCGCCAGCAGCCGGCCGCGCTGGAACGAACTCTGTCCGCGGAAATGCTGCGTGTGGAACGCTTCCGGCGGATCGTTGCCAAACGGCGCCCGCGGCTCATCGTGCTGGTGGCGCGCGGCACTTCGGATAACGCCGCACTATTTGGGCGGTACCTGCTCGAGATCACCACGGGCATTCCGGTATCGCTGGCGGCGCCTTCCATCCAAACGCTCTACCAAGCCGCGGTTGACTACCGCGACACGCTGGTGGTGGCCATTTCGCAGTCGGGCGAATCCACCGATACCAACGTGGTGCTGGAGCAGGCGCGGTTGCGGGGGGCGCTGACGCTGGGCATCACCAACGAATCGTCCAGCACGCTGGCGAACCTGGCCGAGCACCTGATCCTGGTGCGGGCCAGAAAGGAAAGGAGCGTCGCCGCCACCAAGACTTACACCGGCCAGATGATGGTTCTATACCTGCTCGCGTATGCGCTGGGCGCCGGCATTCGGATTGCGGACCTGGAACGCCTGCCCGAAACAGTGGAGCATACGCTGCGCCTCGAAGGGGAAGTCGCGGAGCTGTCGCAGCGCTACCGCTTCATGCGCCACGCCGTGGTGGTCGGCCGCGGCCTGAACTACGCCAATGCTTTCGAGTTCGCGCTCAAGCTCATGGAGACGTGCTACGTGGTGGCCGAGCGGTTCTCCTCCGCCGACTTCCTGCACGGCCCCATCGCGCTGGTGGAACCCAGCTTCCCGGTGTTCGCCTTCGCGCCCCCCGGGGTGACGTGGGCCTCCATCAGCCAGACCCTCGACAAGGCCGCCGGCCTGAAAGCGGAGATCCTGGCGATCACCGATTCCGGCAACCCGGAGGCCGCGCGAAAGGCCACACGGGTGATCCGCCTGCCGCGCCGCGTGAAGGAAGTGTTCACGCCGATTCCGTACATCGTGCCGGCCCAGCTTTTCGCCGCGCACCTGGCCACCGAAAAAGGGCTCGACCCGGACCGCCCGCGCACGTTGAGCAAGGTTACGCTGACGCTCTGAAGCTCAACTCGTCTTGCGCGGGGAGTATTTGTTCAGGATCGAAATCAGCTTTTCCCCGCCGGCTGGCGGCTTGGCGCCGCTGAAGAGGATCTCCGAGCTGGTCCATCGCTGGCCGTACATCACCTTGTTCTCGTCCAGGTCGTTGCGCAGCGTAGCTCCGTCCAGCGACACCCCGGCGAATACGCCGCGCGAGCGCGACCACGACAGGATCTCCGCGTGCATCATGGCGTCGGTCTGGGCAGTGGCGTCGCGTCCCACCGGCCCGGCGGCCGCGGTGGCTTCCGCCCCGATGGTGAACTTGTCCTGGTTCAGCTTCTTCATGCCGCTCTCGTTCATGACCAGCAGGATGACGTCGCTGGAGGAAAAGCCGATCTGCAGTCCGAAGCTCCCGCCTTCAATGCGAATCGCCGCCGGCGGACCCCATCCCTGTCCGCCCTCGCGGCGGCACACCGCGTATCCGCGGCCGAACTTGCCGCCAACCACGAACGCACCCTTTTTCAGTCCGGGCACCAGCACCATGCACTGGGCCTTGTTCAGCAGGTCTTGCGGAATGGATTTGTCGGGAGATCCCATGATCTCCGTAAAGAGGGTGGCCGCGTCGTCCAACCTCGCATCGGTAGTGCTCTTGTCGTCTTTGCCAAAGAGGGGCGCACACCCGAGCGCCACAGTAAGCGTGAATATCATCAAGCGCATGGAACCATCTTATCGCTGCCCAGCAGTGATGGAGAGGCCTATTCTTCCCGCAGCGCGGTGATCGGATCCACGCGCGCCGCGCGCCGCGCCGGTCCCAAGGAGGCCACCAGGACGGTCACCGCCAGCACCAGGGGAGTGATGGCGAACGTCGGGCCGTCCAGCGCCGTCACGCCGTAGAGCATGGCCTTCACGTAGCGCGTCAGCACCCACGCGCCACCCAGGCCGATCGCCACGGCCACCAGCACCAACCCGGCGGTCTCCGAGAAGACCAGGCGCATGATGTCCTCCGGCCGCGCGCCCAAGGCCACGCGAATCCCGATCTCGCGCGTGCGCCGCGCCACCAGGTACGACATCACGCCGTACACGCCGGCCGCCGCCAGCAGGATCGCCAGCACGGCAAATGTGCCGATCAGCACCAGTTGGAAGCGCTGCGGGGCGAGGGAGTCTTCGAGGCGCTGTTCCATGGTCTTGACATCGAACACCGGCTGATCGCGATCCACGGCATACACCTGGCCTTCCACGGCGCGGATGGCCGCACTCGGGTCCTGGTTGGTGCGCACCATCAGCCGCATCAGGGAAAGAAAGCGGTTTCCGCCCTGGCAGGTGCAGTGATAGATCAAGGGCGCCGGCTCCGCGCCCAGCGCATTTCCGCGAATGCTGCCGGCCACCCCGATGATCGTGAACTGCTGGCTGTCGTTAGCGCCCGTGACGATGCGGCGGCCGAGCGGGTCCTCGCCGGGGAATATTTTTCGCGCAAAGGCCTCGTTCACCACGATATTGTCAGGCGACGAAGGGCTGTCCCCGGGGCCGAACAGGCGGCCGGCGGTGAGCGGAATCCCCATGGTGCGGAAGAAGTCGCGGCTCACCATGGTGACGGCCGCGGAAGGCCGTTGCGACGCCGGCAGCGGCGGGCGTCCGGCCACCTGGAACGACGTGGAGTTCCATTGACGCTCGCCGGAGAGCGGTACATCGGTGGACACCGCCGCATCGCGCACCATGGGGAGGCCGCGCACGCGCTGGAGCACGTCCTCGAAGAATTGCACCTGGCTTTCCGCCGTGGCATAGCGGGAGCTGGTGAGATTCACCCGCAAGGTGAGCAGGTGGTCGGCGGGAAAGCCGAGCCGGGCGCCGGCCAGTTTGAGAAAGCTGCGGGACAAGAGCCCGGCGCCCACCAGCAGCACCAACGAGACGCTCAACTCCGCCACCACGAGGATTCGCCGCAAGCCCGCGATGCGCGGTCCGAGGCTCTGCGTCTGGCCCGCGGCTTTCAGCGAATTCTGGATGTCGATCCGGCCCGCGGCCAGCGCGGGCGCGATGCCGAACACGAGGCCGGTCCCGAGCGTCAGGCCGAAGGTGAATAGCAGGGTGGGGACATCGACGGAGATAGCCGGATAGCGCACCAGGACCAGCGGCTTGGCCGCGTTCAAAGCCCACACGGCGAGACCGGCGATGGCCATTCCCGCGAGGCCGCCGGGCAACGCCAGCAGGACGCTCTCGGCGAGCATCTGGCGGATGATGCGCCAACGGTCGGCGCCCAGCGCGAGCCGCACCGCCAGCTCGCGTTGCCGAGCGCTGGCCCGCGCCAGCAGCAGGTTCGCCAGGTTGACGCAGGCGATCAGCAGCACCAGCCCCACCGCGGCGGTCAGCACCAGGAGCGCCGGCTTCAGGTCCCCCGTCATGCGTCCCTGCAACGGCATGGCGGTGATGGCCATGTTCTTCAGAAATCCCGCCGATTCGTATTCGGGCGGATACTCTCCGCGGATGGCGAAGGTGAGCCGGCTCATTTCGGTGGCGAGCTGCTGCTCGCCGACACCTGGTTTCAAGCGCGCCAGAATGTTCACTATCCGCATGGGCCGCCTGGCCGAGCGCGGCCGCTGCGACGCTTCGTCTATCGGCAGCGGCCTCCAGACTTGCGTGCCCTGCGGGTAGTCGAAGCCCTGCGGCATCACGCCGACGATGGTGTGGGGAAGCCGGTCGAGCTGGATCGCCTTCCCCACTGCGCCGGGATCGCTGCCCAGCCGGTTGCGCCAGAATGCATAGCTCACCACCGCGATGGGCGGTGCTTTCGACCCCTCCTCACCCGGCGCCAGGTACCGGCCCATCAGGGGTTGCGATCCCATCACGCGGAAGAACGATGGAGTCACCTGAGCCGCGTCCAACTGCTCCGGCCTTTCGACGCCGGTCCAGTTGAGTGTCAGGGTATCGAACGCCGATACGTCCTCAAAGACGCGGCCCTGCTCGCGGAGGCTGTAGTAATCCGGGGCGACCGCCACATCCATCTCGTTGTTGCGGCCCATCCGCTCGGTGACCCAGCAGAGGCGATCCCCGCCGGGATAGGGCAGCGGCTTGAGCAGGATCGAATTCACCAGGCTGAACATGGTGGTGTTCGCTCCGATGCAAATGGCCAGCGTGGCCGTGGCCGCCGCAATCAGAACCGGATCGCGCCGCAGCTTGCGAATCAACATAGCGTCCCCCCTGGTGGCCCGACCGCTCCCTCACGGTCGTGGCCCGGTAACGGTCACTCCACTTTGGCGCCGCCCAACGAGGCGGTAGCCAGCATTCCGCCGAGGCCCATGGTCTCGACCACCGAGGAAGGCACGATCACCATGGAGCCTCTCTCCTTGATGGCCTCATACAACATGTTCATGGCCCGGAGATGCAGCGCCACGGGGTTGTCGCGATACGTGTCCGCGGCCAAAGAGAACTTTTCCGCGATCTCGGTCTCCGCCTGTCCCAGAATATTGCGCGCCTGCCGCTCCCGTTCGGCCTGCGCCTGCCGCGACATGGCGTCCTGCAGCTCCACCGGAATCTGCACGTCGCGGATCTCCACGGATTGCACGGTGATGCCCCACGAAGTGGTCTTCTCGTCCAGGATACGCTGCAACTCGTGCCCCATCAACTCGCGCTCGGTCACCATCTGGGCCAGCATGTGCCGGCCGATGGATTCGCGCAACGCGGTCTGGGCGCTGAGCATGATCCCCTGGGTGAAATCCTGCACCTCCAGGATGGCCTTCTCCGGGTTCCACACCATCCAGAATACGATGGCATCCACGTTCACCGGGACCGTGTCCTTGGTGAGCGTGGATTCGGCGGAGACGCTGGCCACGCGCACGCGCTGGTCCACGTAGCGGCTGAGGGTATCGACGATGGGGATCATGTGAAACAACCCCGGCCCGCGCAGCCCGATGTAGCGTCCGAAGCGCAGCACCGCGACCTTCTCCCACTGGTCCGCCACGCGGATGGAGAACAGGCAGTACAGGCCGGCCAGAGCGCCCCCGAATAATCCGGCCGGGCTGTTGGTCAGGGCGGCGACCCCCATGCCCGCCGCCAGGCACAGCACAAACAGCGCCACGCCCACGGTGCTGAGCCGCATGCTTTTCAGATCGCCCTTCATGGCGTCATCTCCTCTGCTTTTGAGAATCGTTGCTACGCTCATTTAGCTCCTCCTCGAGTTCCTTTATGGTCATGCCGGCCGCGCCCGCGCGCGCCACGAATTCGTCCACCAGTTGAGTGAGCTGGCGCCGGCGTTCGACATCGTCGCGCTTCACCTTCTGGTGACTCACAAACGTGCCGGTGCCCTGCTGCGTCTCCAGCACGCCTCGAATCTCGAGCTCCCGGTACGCCCGCGCCACCGTATTGGGATTAACCGAAAGGTCCACGGCGACCTGGCGCACGGTGGGAAGCTGCGTGCCCGCCGCCAGTGTGCCGGCAGCCTTGGCCCCCATTACCTGGTCCATGATTTGCCGATAGACTGGAACGCCGCTATGGAGATCCAGCCGGAAGCCGAAAGCCTTTTTCTCCGGTTGCGCCGTGGTATTCATCTAGAATGATAGTGTACTAGTCTATTAATACATTGTCAAGAGCTTTTGGGGACGCCGTCGAACCGCGTTTCAAAGCCGCCCTGCTGATTTCATCGGGCTCTTGGGAAAGGGTTCCGGCTGCGGTGGATCCCTGGAACTTCGCGTCGCGCGTCAAGATTCCGGTTCTGATGCTGAACGGGCGAGACGATTTTCGCTTCCCCTTGGAGACGAGCCAGCGGCCGCTGTTTCGACTAACTGGGTACGCCGGAGAAAGACAAGCGCCTCGTGCTCTACGACGGTGGTCACGACATAGTGGGGCGCCTGGATGTCATCAAAGCGGCTCTGGACTGGCTCGACCTTAACCTGGGCCAGGTGAAGCCGCTTCAACCGCCGCCCAGCCGATAGATCGTGGCGAACGCCGCTCCCGAAGGCCGGCCGGTTCCCAGCAACCTGGCCGCGTGGCCGGCGACCGGTAGAAGCGATCCCGTGCTCCGGGCAGACCCAGCAGGTGAAACCTTTTATACTGGGCCTCGATGAACAAATTTCTGACTGGATTGCTGAGCGCCTTCCTGGCGCAGGCGGCATTCGCCGCCGATCTCACGGGCCGCTGGGTGGGTGGAACCCAGGGTCCCGATGGCCAGACGCGCCAGACGGTGCTGGCCTTGAAGCAGGACGGAAACAAGCTCACCGGGTACGTGTCGGGGATGGGCCCGGACAGCAACATCTCGGAAGGGAAAGTGGATGGCGACCAGATCTCCTTCGTGGTGGTGCGGGACTTCGGCGGCACCGAGCGCAAGATGGAATACACCGGAAAAGTGACCGGCGACGGGCTGGTGCTGACCATGCCGGCCTTCGGCGGGCGCGGCGGCGCGGGCGGTCCACCGGCGGGTGCTCCCGGCGGGCCCCCGGGCGCGGGTGCCGGCGGTCCCGGCCGCGGCATGCCCCGCGAGGTGGCCATGAAACACGTCTCGACGGAGGCGCCGAAGCCCTTGCCGCCGCCTCCGCCCAAGGTCTCGCTGGGACCGGCCAAGGACGTCAAGTACAACGGCCTGGCCAAGACTCCGCCCATGGGCTGGAACAGCTGGAACAAATTCCAGCGCCAGGTGAGCGACAAGGTGGTGCGCGAGATCGCCGACGCCATGGTGAAGTACGGCATGCGGGACGCGGGCTACGTCTACGTGAACATCGACGACACGTGGGAAGGCACGCGCGACGACAAGGGCGCTCTGCGCACCAACGAGAAGTTTCCCGACATGAAGGCGCTGGCGGACTACATCCATTCCAAGGGCCTCAAGCTGGGCATCTACTCTTCGCCGGGCCCCAAGACGTGCGCCCAGTTCGAGGGCAGCTACCAGCACGAAGCGCAGGATGCCAAGACCTGGGCCGCGTGGGGCATCGACTATCTGAAGTACGACTGGTGCAGCGCGGGCCAGGTGTACACCAGCGATTCCATGCAGGCCGCTTACGCCATCATGGGGCAGGCGCTGCTGGACACCGGCCGTCCCATCGTCTACAGCCTGTGCCAGTACGGACAGCAGAACGTGGGCGAATGGGGAGCCAAGGTGGGCGGCAATTTGTGGCGCACCACCGGGGACATCCGCGATGCCTGGCAGTCCATGGCCAACATCGGATTCGACCAGCAGCCGGGCCGCGAGAAGTATGCCAACCCGGGGCACTGGAACGATCCCGACATGCTCGAAATCGGCAACGGGCGGATGACCGAGACGGAGTACCGCACGCACATGAGCTTGTGGAGCCTGCTGGCGGCGCCGCTGCTGGCGGGCAACGACCTGCGGGACGTGCCGCCGGAGATCCTCGGCATCCTGGTGAACAAGGAAGTGATCGCCATCGATCAGGACAAACTCGGCAAGCAGGGCGCGCGCGTGGCGAAGAACGGCGACGTGGAAGTCTGGTCGCGCACGCTGGCGGATGGCGGAACCGCGGTGGGCCTCTTCAATCGCGGCGGCGATGCGGCCAAGGCGACGGCGAAGTGGTCGGATTTGGGAGTGAAAGGCTCGCACAAAGTCCGCGACCTGTGGGCGCACAAAGACCTGGGCAGCGTCGCCAACGAGTACTCGGCCGACGTTCCCTCGCACGGTGCGGTGCTGGTGAAACTGGCGAAGTAGAAGCATATCGAGACACTTCCGGCGCACGGAAAATGCCGAACTACTGCGTTGCGGGCGGCCGGGCCTGGAGCAAGCTCCCGGACTTATCGCCGTGCGTGTCGGCCGCCCAATGATTTGAACCGCATCTTATGACGATTGAGGCCCGCTGGATGGCGGACTAACCTGTCATTTCAATGCGATCCTCTGAGAACGGTGAAGAGGTAACAGATTCACCGGCTGGCTTCGAAGCCAAAGTCTCCCGCCGATGCCAGCCGAGGCTGGACACCGCAAGGCGTTTGACGGCCTCCGGGAGTTCAGTACCACCTTAGTTGCAACGCTTCCTGCGCAGGAAGAAAACTGGTTGCGGCTTGCGAAATGGCGCGCAAGCCTAATTCCAGCTTCAGAATAACAGGCGGAACCAAGGGTTCTGAGGGGGGGCGGAGGTGTAAGTGGTTTGATTTCAGCGGCGAAATTTTTTGAAACGTTTGTGAATGGCAAATTGCAATAGGGGGGCTTCGGTAGCGCGCCAGCTCCATGCGCTGGGCACCGCCTTAGAATGGTATAACAGTCATATCAGATGCGGTTTAGCTTCGATGTGCGAAAGAGCAGGCGCCTCAGAGCGAATCCGCGGCGTGGCATAGGGTTTGAGGAGGCGCGTGAGTTGTTCTCACGGCCTTACTGGCTCGATCAGCGATCCGACGTTCCGGAACAGTTTTTGGCCGTCGGCTGGGTGGGCGACCGCCTGTGCATCTCGTCACTTTGTGGAGGTCGACGAAAGAGGAGATCCGACTATATGAAGAAAACTCGTAAATCCGCCAAGCCGGTTTCCGCCGACGGCATTGCTCGTCTGGCGGATCAAGGCAAGGACATTTCCCATTTTTTCAAGGGCCAAGGGCGCATGGTTCAGCCGATTCAACGCGTCAATGTGGACGTCACTGCCGCCATGCTGGAGGAGTTGGATAGGGCCGCGAAGGACCTCAACGTGAGCCGTCAGGCGGTCATCAAAACTCTCGTCCGGCAAGCGCTCGATCAACACTACCTCGCACAACGCGCGCGGCGGCCTCAGCCGACGTCCTAGCCCGCGACCGCTACCAGAGTGCGCCCGGATGGTCGCTATGTGCCAGACCGCGGGCCGGGGGTTGGCTGCGCGATGCCGACTTGTCGTTCCTAATCGGGGTAAACTCCGTTGAGCCCCGTCGTTCAAGCCTGTCACCTCGGGATGTTGCCATGCATGTACGATTTATGGTACATGTATGAAAGAAGGTGCAAACAACGGGGAATGACGGAAAACCCACCGCCACCGAAAGTCCCGCTGATCTTCTTCCGATCCGAAAAGGGGACTGAGCCCGTGCGGGAGTGGCTGAAGGAATTGCCGGAAGCCGAACGTCACGCGGTAGGGAGAGACCTTCTGAGGGCGCAATGGCGTTGGCCAGTGGGAATGCCACTGTGCCGGCCGATGGGCGGCGGTCTTTGGGAAATCCGCACCGATTTGCCAACGAAGCGCACGGCGCGTGTATTGTTGTGCCTGTATCACGAGTGTATGGTGGCACTGCACGGCTTCATCAAGAAGACGCAGGCTACGCCAGACGAGGATTTGGCGTTGGCGCGTAAGCGCCAGAAGGAGTTGATGAGATGAGCAAGAAACACATGGGATCCAGCATCGATGACTTTCTGAAAGCGGAAGGGATCTTTGAAGAGGCTCAATCGCAGGCGGTGAAAGAGGTTGTCGCGTGGCAGCTCGCCCAAGCCATGAAGGAAAAGAGGATATCGAAGAACCGCATGGCGACACTACTCAAGACGAGTCGCACGCAGGTTGACCGCCTGTTAAATGCAAAGAACGACATAACGCTGTCGAGCCTGGAACGTGCTGCGGCCATGGTTGGCCGGCGGGTTACGATCCAACTTGTATAGCAACGACTTATGCAAAGGCATGTGCCCTCCGGGAGGGATGCCGACTTGCGGGGACCTATCTGGCTAACGCGCTCATCCCTTTGTACGAGTCGCCGACGATCTGGACAGAATCGAGTTCGGGCAATGCCCGCCGGCAGTATCCAGCGGCCAACCCGGATTGAACTGTTTGGCCCGTTCTGTTCAAATGACTTTAAGCCGGCCTGGTCATTGACGGTGCCCGCCTGGCGCATAACATTGGGACGGAAGGATCGTGGAAGCCAAGACTTACGACGTCTTCCTTAGCTATAACCGCAAGGACTTGACGCTCGTCCAGAATCTCAGACAGAAGCTGGCCAGCGCCAACCTGAAGCCGTTCTTCGACTTGCGGGATCTCCTCCCCGGGGGAGCATGGCCTGAAGAACTGCAGCAGGCCTTGCGCGCAAGTTCGACCTGCGCTGTATGCATCGGCCCTGCCGGACTCGGGCCTTGGCAGCATGAAGAGATCCAGAACGCACTGATGCGCAGGATCCAAGTCGGCGATCTCCACGTTATTCCGGTGTTCTTGCCCGGCTGCGGCGAGTCGCCGTCCTCCGGGGTGGATTCGCTCGACCGGCTAACGCGCGTTCACTTTCGATCGGAATGTGATGATACCGCTTTCGATGCTCTGGTCGCCGGCATACGAACCCGTTTACCGGGAGATCCCAGCAAGGCGCTAAGGCCGGGGCGGACGTCTTGGGAACATTACGACTGGTTGTTTCGAATTGACGAGTTCCAGCTGGCCTATTTGCCGCTCCTGAACGAGCCCCGAACCGAAGTTGTTGAACGAGCGATAGGCTCATTCAGCTGCGGCGCGGACGACCAGGAGTTCGCGCTGTCCGCGGACTTCGACGAAATCGCGTTGCAGAAGAACTATGAGGACCGAAAAAGCTGCCGGCTGAATGCTTATTCGAAGAGGGACGCGCATGGGCGAATGACCTTTCGGTTCGGACGCACTTCTTACGAAGCGTATCTGAAGTCGGGGGAACATCTGGATCGCCCAGACCCGCGAAAGCCATCGAAGACCTATCGCGACCGATTCGGACGTCTGGTCATTGACGGCGCGATGAACTTACGGCCGTTCCCCCTCACGAACATCTGCGGCTGTGGCCTGTTCATCCGGACGTCGGACGGCCGCGTTGTGGCAAGCAAACATTCCGTCCACTCCCACGTCTATCCTGGCCGGACAACGTTCGCGGCGAGCGGGATCATGCGATGGTGTTTAAATCCCGACCCTTTCTCGCAAATCGTAAGAACGTCGTGGGAAGAACTGAAACATCAGGTGAGCACACCAGATCTCAGTCTATTGACGTTCGGCGCTGATGCGCGCAAGCTTTATTTTCAATTCGGCTTCGTAGAGCAATACCCGCACGAGTTCGTCCGGCTACTCGAGCACTGCCGAGCGGACGTCGAACTGCGCGCCATTCACCTCCACCCCGACGCGATTGCGGGAGACTTGGTCGAGAACTGCTGGGAACCCGCCGCCGAGGCGTGCCTTCTGACGTTGTGCGCCCTTGAATGCAACAATAACTGGGATCCCGTAATCGAGGCGTTAGGCGAGCGCCGCCACGAGTGGGGCTTGAGAGACATGCGCGACGAGTGGGATTACCGCGCCTGGCAGCCGGGGCCGATTCCCGACATGAGCGTTCGCTATCCCGCGGACAAACTACAGAGCGGCTCCCAACAGTACGTGGCTGAGGTGATGGAATTCGTGCGGTCGATCGGTGGCGGGCCATGGGAAACCGCCGTCGAGGTCGGCGCAGGAACCGGCCGAATCACTTCGGCCCTGGTCGATGTAGTTGGACGATTGACCGTTGTAGACCTCTGTCCACGAATGCTGGAGCGTAACAGATCGCGCGAGGCGGAGCGGCGTGCGGCTGTCCACGAATACAAGCTCGGATTCGGTCAGGAGGTCCTTCCCAGTCGTCATTTCAATCTGGCGGTCTGTTGTCTGGTTCTCATACACAACGTCTCCGAGGAGGATTTCCTTGCCCTGGTATCCGCGATGTGCGATGCCGCGGACACCGTTGTCGTGTGCGAGGACATCACACAACGGCGGCCGACCAGCCCGCGCACGAAGCTGCGATCGGACCAGGAGATCGTTGCCGCATTCGAACGTTACGGGTTTGATGTTGTCCAGACGCGCTCATTCAGCCTGTTCGAAGACGACCTTTGGCTGGCGCAGTTCACCCGCTCGACTCGTCTCCCGCGACCGTGCAGATGATGCGATCTCCGCGCTGCTCGCCGATTCCAAACAGATCTCGGAGACCCGTTCATTCGGGAGATGTGCGCGCCCTTCCCTCGACCGATCAGGTCGACCGACCGGAACGATGGCGACTTTGGTCCCGAGTCACGCGCCACTCGGAGAGAGCCGCGGCTCAGCGCCCGGAACGGGATCAGTGACGGGAAACGCGCTTGGCGCCGCGGAATCGATGTGAGACCGGCCCTACGGTTAAGGATTCCGTGAAGTCCTCGCCCAGCCAAAAGCGAGCCGGCCATCGATGCCGATTCGCAGCTTGACCCATGCTGGAAGTGGCTCAGCCTGCCACACTACGACACCGGCCTGTGCTACCAGGACGAGGCGAGCACCGTCTCCGGAATTGTCATAGAACTTGGCGATATCCGCCAGTCGGAGCGCTCGAGCGGCATTCGCAATGCTCCTGCTGTACCGGCGCCTCACGTCGGCATCCGGAATGAAATGACCTCCCCGCGCTGCTCGATTTCTTATGCGCGTGATACATCGCTCCGGGCTGTCCAGTCCAATAAACACCAGGTGGATCTCATACCCGCGGGACTTGGCCTTGCGGATCAGGTCCGCCTTACTTCGACCGGAAAGGGTCGTCTCGAACGCAAAGCTCACTCCCCGATTGAGATAGTCCGCCGTTCGTCTCAGAACTTCGCGTCCGGCGGCAATGGCTGCCCCGGATGTGATCGAAAGGGTTCAGAACGCGGGCAATCGTATCGGGATCCAGGAGCCGTTCGCGTCCCTCGAAATCGACTGATCTGGTGAGCGTGGACTTTCCGGAGCCTTTCGGACCTGCGATTACCGTGAGGGTGGGCACGCTGCCTCAGGCGGCGTGCGTCGCCAATTCGTGGATGATTTCGTAGTTCTCGCCGGTTGGGGCACCCGGAAGCCAGCGGATCTCGAATCTTCGGCCATCGGCGCGCTCCATCACATTGAGACCTTCGCCGTCGATATAGAAGACAGGCAGCCCAGCCGCGAGCGTCTCGGCAAAGGCTCCGCGGCTCGCCGCCCGCACTGCATCGTCAAACTGGATGCTGCGGAAATCGTAGATAGCTGCCACACCGGAATTATACACACTGGCCGATGCTACCCCAGATGGGGTTGGGATGGGGCGGCAAGATCAGCGGCGATGCGTTCAGTACCAGGACCCGCACTTTCATGTGCAGCTTCTGCACTCGTTCGCCGCTCGGGACATAGTGCGCCACACCGCTGCCACTGCCCAGGCTTGTGTTCCCGGCCTTTCCCGCCGAACGGCCAGCAGAGTGCTTATTATGCCCAGCGAGGATAACAAAATGCATCGGTTCCTAATTTTGAGCGCGTTGGTGTTGAGCACCACCCTGATCGGTCCTGGCGTAGCGCAAGCCGCAGGCGGAAACGACAAACGCTACTACGATCAAGGCGGCAAGGACTATCATGTGTGGAACGACAACGAAGACAAGGCGTACCGCACCTATCTCACGGAGCAACATCGGGAGTATCGCAAGTTCAATACAGTGAAGCGGCCCGAGCAAGAGCAATACTTCAAATGGCGCCATGAACACCCCGATAAGGCGCTCGTCAAAGTCGAGATCAAGTAGCGGCGAAACCTGGCGCGTCGTGCCGGCAATCGGGCCGGCGCCACGGCCTGGGGTGGTCCCCCCCGCCACTCCGCGATGGCCCGTGGCGTGCCACCATTACGATATGAAGAAGCAAAACGAGTCATTGAGAACTTACGCCGACGTTGTGCCGGAGGAAAAGGGCGGTGGGCCGGGTTCGGCGGGCCAATCCGGAGACACGCAGGGATTGCCGGACAGCGCCGAGGCAGGCTCCGAGAGCGTCCAGGAACTCGTCGAGGAGGGGCAGTACTTCGAGGCGGAGGTTCTCCTGGGCGTGGAGACTCCAACCGATCCCGAAGCGGGGGAAGTGCACACCAGAGAGGTCCCGGAGGACGACGTGCCTTCCGAGTATTCGGATAAAGAGTAGACAGTCGAAGCAAGTGCGGGGTGAACCGCGGCCTCTACCCCAGATATCTCTGCAGATCGTCGATGCGGAAGCAGTGCGCGAAGGCCGTGTCGCGCGAGATGCGGCCGAGTTTCACCAACTCCGCCAAAGACTGCTCCATGGTCATCATTCCTTCCGCGCGTCCCACGGAAATCTGCGAGCGAAGCTGGTGATCTTCGCCCTTGCGGACGAGCGCGCGCACCGCGTCGGTGGCGATCATGATCTCGGCCGCGGGCCAGCGCGAAACGGTGTCCACCCCGGGCACCAACTGCTGCGCGATCACCGCCGCCAGGGCCAGCGACAATTGCTGGCGGATCTGGGGCTGGTTTCCCGCGGGGAATGAGTCGAGGATCCGCGCCACGGCCTGGATGGCATCGTTGGTGTGCAGCGTGGAAAGCACCAGGTGGCCGGTCTCGGCGGCGGTCAGCGCGGTGGCCATGGTTTCGGCGTCGCGCATTTCGCCTACCAGGATGACGTCGGGCGTCTGGCGCATGATGCTGCGGAGCGTGACGGCGAAATCCGGCGTGTCGCGGCCCACTTCGATCTGCTCCACGATGGAGTTGCGGTTGGCGTGCTGGTATTCGATGGGATCTTCGATGGTGACCACGTGCGCCGCGCGTTTGGTGTTGACGAGATCGATGAGGGCGGCGAGGGTGGACGATTTGCCGCACCCGGTGGCGCCGGTCACCAGCACCAGGCCCTGGCGCCGCTCCGCCAGTTTGGCCAGCGAGAGCGGCAGGTGCAGCGATTCGAGCGAGGGAATGCGCGAAGGCAGCAGCCGGATGCTGGCCGCCAGGGTGCCGCGCTGGTGATGGATGTTGATGCGGAAACGGCCCATGCCCTCGCGCATGAAGCTCAGGTCCACGGACTTGTTTTTCTGCAGCTCCTCCAGTTGCCACGGCTCCAGCAGCGGCAGGACGAGGCTGCGCACGTCGTCGGGCTCGAGCGCCGCTCCCGCGCCGCCCGCCAGCACGCCGTTGATCCGCAGCATCGCCGGCGCGCCCGCGATCAGCAACACGTCGGATGCGTTGCGGCCGGCCGCCGCATGGAGCAACTGATCGAGAGACGCGGTGGATTGCGGGCTGCGTACCGCGGAGTATTTCTGGCTCGGCGCCGCGCGGTTCAACTCGGCTACGATTTTGGAAAGCTCGCTGTCGTACTCGCCCATATGTTCTTAGAGTGCCACAGGCCAGCGGGCGGCGACAGGCTTGCACCGGAATGGCAAACGGATTAGCCTCAAATCATGCGCCAGGGCGCATGATTCTCCGCCATCAGCCGTGAAGCTGCTCATTTTTTCCGACATCCATAACAATTGGAAGACGCTCGAGCACCTGCTGAGCGTTGAGGCGGATTACTATATCGCGGCGGGCGACCAGGTGACTTGGGCCAAAGGGTACGAGCGCTGCGGCGAAATCCTGCAAACGCGCGGCGACAAGGTCTACGTGCTTCCCGGCAATCACGAATCGGCGGTGGATGTGGCGGCGATGTGCGCCCGCTACGGCCTGCACGCCTTCCACGAGCGGCACATCCAGGTGGGAAAGTGGCATGTCGCCGGCCTGGGCTACTCCAATCCGACCCCGTTCCACACGCCGGGGGAGTACACCGAGCCGCAGCTTGCCGACCGCCTTCAGCGCTTCGCCGAGCTGGATCCATTGGTGCTGGTCTGCCACGCGCCGCCGTACGGCACGCCGCTCGACCAGATCCGTCCGGGAGTGCACGCGGGGTCGCGCTCGGTCCGCGCCTTCATCGAACAGCGGCAGCCGGCTTACTTCTTCTGCGGCCACATTCACGAATCCGAAGGGGTCGAGACCACCTTGGGCAAGACGCGCGCGTGGAATGTGGGCAGGAAGGGGTATCTGTTAGAATTGGAGTGAACCCCCATGACTGTTGAAGAACTGGAACGCGAATATCAGCCCCTCCGCGAACAGGCGCTGGCCGTGCGGAGGTATCTTTGACGTCTCCGCGCAAAAACAGAAACTAGCCAAAATCGAAGAGCGGATTTCGGCGCCCGACTTCTGGAATCAACCCGAGAAAAGCCAGAAGGTGATGCAGGACCGCAAGCGCCTGGAAGAGGCCATCGCCAACGAGGACCACATCCGCGCCTTGACGGACGATCTGGACACGCTGTTCGAGCTGGCGCGCGAAGGCGAGAACGTGGCGGGCGACCTCGACCGCGAGCTGAAGTCCTACGGCGAGCTGCTGGAGCGCCTGGAGACCGCCATGCTGCTCTCCGGCGAAAACGACGCGCGCAGCGCCATCGTGACCATCCACCCGGGCGCGGGCGGCACCGAAAGCCAGGACTGGGCCGAGATGCTGCTGCGCATGTACCTGCGATGGGCCGAGCGCCAGGGCTTCCAGACGGTAATCACCGACCGCCTGGAGGGCGAAGGGGCGGGCATCAAGTCGGCGACCTTCGAAGTCAACGGCGAAAACGCGTACGGGCTGCTGCAATCGGAGATCGGGGTGCACCGGCTGGTGCGCATCTCGCCGTACGACGCCAACGCGCGGCGGCACACATCGTTCGCGTCGGTTTTCGTTTACCCGCAGGTGGACGACGAGATCAAGATCGATATCAAGCAGGACGATTTGCGGATCGACACGTTTCGCTCCTCGGGGGCCGGCGGCCAGCACGTCAACATGACCGATTCGGCGGTGAGGATCACGCACTTCCCCACGGGGATCGTGGTGCAGTGCCAGAACGAGCGGTCGCAGCACAAGAACCGCGACAGCGCCTTCAAGCAGCTTCGGGCGCGGCTCTACGAGTACGAGCTGGAGAAGAAGAAGGTGGAGGCGCGGAAGACGGAAGACTCCAAGCTGGAGATCAATTTCGGCAGCCAGATCCGCAACTACGTGCTGGCGCCCTACCGGCTGGTGAAGGACGTCCGCAGCAAGCTTTCGCTCGGCGATGTGGACCGCGTGCTGGAGGGCGATCTCGACCGGATGATCCACGCGTACCTGGTGTGGCGCAAAACGGGAAAGACCGCGGGCGACGACACGGTTGAGCCGCCCGAATGAGCATAGAGCGGGCCGCGGCCCTGATCCGCGCGGGCAAGCTGGTGGCGTTCCCCACCGAGACGGTCTACGGCCTGGGCGCCAACGCGCTGGACGCCGCCGCGGTGGAGCGCATCTTCACGGCGAAGGGCCGGCCGCACACCAGCCCGGTGATCGTTCACGTGGATTCGGTGGAGATGGCGCGCGACCTGGCGTCGCGCTGGCCGGAGTCCGCGGAGATACTCGCGCGGCGCTACTGGCCGGGACCGCTGACCCTGGTGGTGCCCAAGGGTCCGAAGATTCCCGACATCGTGACCGCCGGCCTGCCGACCGTCGGGCTGCGCATGCCCGCGCACCCGGTGGCGCTCCAACTGATCCGCGCCGCCGGAGTGCCGATCGCCGCGCCGAGCGCCAACCGTTTCACGGAGCTGTCTCCCACGAGCGCCGGCCACATTCCTCCCATGCTGGCCGATTACATTCTGGATGGCGGCGTGGCGGATGTGGGAATCGAATCGACGGTGCTCTCGCTGGTGGACCATCCGCTGCTGCTGCGCCCGGGGGTCATTCCGCTGCCGGAGATCGAAGCACTGATCGGCCCGGTGGAAGTGGCCGCGGCGCCCGAGAACGGCGCGCACGCGTCGCCCGGCATGCACGCGCGCCACTATCGCCCCGCGACGCCGCTCTATCTGCTGCACACCGGCGAGCGGCCGCCCGCAGGCAGCGGGAAGTGGCTGCGCATCGACCAGGAGATGCCGTCCGATCCGCGGGACTACGCGGCCCTTCTGTATCAAACGCTGCACCGGCTGGATGCGGAGCACCGCGACTGGATCGCGGTGGAACTCCCGCCCGACACGCCCGAATGGGCCGGAGTCCTCGACCGCCTGCGCCGCGCGGCGGGATAGCGGCGGCCGATGCGCCGGTGTCCGGATAGTGATACGATCCAAGACGATGATCACGGAGACGAACACTCGCCGCGTGGAGCCGGACATAACCGTCTTGACCATTACCGGGCGGCTCTCCCTCGGAAATATCCTGATGGGCGTGGAGAACGCGATCAAGCGCCTGATCGAGGGGGGCGTCCGCAAGCTGATACTGGACGTCGCCGGCCTGGACTTCATCGATAGCGCCGGCATCGGCATGCTGGTGAGTTGCGCCGGGCAGATGGAACATGAGGGCGGAAAAGTGCGAATCGCGGGCGCCAGGGGCAGGGTGAAGCAGTCGTTCGACACCGTGCACATCCACCGCATAACGCCCATCGATCCGGATGTGGAGACGGCCTGCCGGGAGATGGGATCGGGCGGCTCGGGGGAATGATCCCCGAGGCTGCTATCGAACGTTAGTAATTCGAAAGTTAGTCTAGTCGCGCGGGGACGCCGGAGCTACGCTGTCTTGAGGTAAGAACCGTGTGGCAGAAGATTCGCGCAATCTTCCGTCGGGAAGATCACGGACAGGACCTCGCCGAATATACCCTGATCCTGGCCTTTCTCTGCGTGATCGTGCTGGCGGTGGTGGTCAACCTCTCCGGCGGGATCAACAATCTCTGGACCACCGGCAATAACGTTCTGGCCACCGCTAACAGCGCCGCCTCGGGTTCCGGCAACCACGGCGACTCCGGCGGGGGCCACTAGCGTGGTGTCCCGCATAAGAATTAACAACGCTGCGCAACCCGATGTGGGGCAGCCATTCTTGGCTACAGCGGGTCCAGCCGGCTGAAAGCCGGCTGCGGGCAGGATTGCCCGCCCCACGTCTTGGAGAGGACACTAGCAGCGGCTCGGTAACGGCAGCGTATAATCGCTTCGGACATGGAGTTCCCGCGACTGCACGCTGTCGCCGCGCTGCTTCTGGTGGTGGCCGGCTCTTGCCGGATCGTCGCCACTCATCGTGTGTTCAACCACACGATCGATGAACCCGACAACCTCGCGGCGGGCATGGAGTACCTCAGCACCGGCAAGTATCGATACGAGGATACCCACCCGCCGCTGGCCAGAGTCCTGGCGGCCATTGGCCCGTACCTGGCGGGCGAGCGGTTCCATCCGGGCCCCGACGCGTATGGGGAAGGCTACCGCATCCTGGGACACGGCGCGCACTATGACCGCGTGCTGGCGCTGGGGCGCGCCGGGATTCTGCCGTTCTTCTGGATCGCTTCCCTGGTGGTCTTCTTGTGGGGCCTGCGGGCGGGGGGGCCCGCGGCAGCCCTCGTGGCCACCGCGCTGTTCACCACGATTCCGCCGGTGCTGGCGCATGCGGGGGTCATCACCACGGATGCGGCGCTGTGCGCCCTGACGGGCGCCGCGGCCCTGGCGTCGCTATACTGGGCCGATCTGCCGAACGCTCGCCGCGGCATACTCTTCGGCGCCGTTCTGGGCCTCGCGGCCATCTCCAAATTCTCGGCCCTGGTCTTCTTGCCCGCAGCCTGGCTGCTGATGTCCGTCTGCCACCTGGCTGCGGCGCGGCAGGGACCGGCGTGGCTGGCGCGCGAGGCCTGGCGCCGCAGGGGGCCTCTCGCCCTGGTGCTGGCCACGGCGGGCCTGGTGGTGTGGGCGGCGTACGGCTTCTCGTTCGCGCGGGTGGACTTCCTCCATGCCCGTCTGCCCGCGCCGCGCTTCTTTTCGGGAATTCACGCGGTGTGGGCGCACAACCGCGCGGGCCATTCCTCGTTCCTGTTGGGGAGCCGCAGCCCCGATGGCTTCTGGTATTACTTCCCGGTGGTTCTGGGAATCAAGACTCCGCTGGCGCTTGGGCTGCTGCTGTGCCTTGCCGTGGCGCAAGCCTGGCGGGCAGTCCGGATTCCGCTGGCGTTTTCGGCGGGCATTCTGCTGGTCTCCATGACCGGCCGCATCGATATCGGAGTGCGTTTCGTGCTGCCGGTCTATATCGGTGTTGCGGTGGCGTGCGGGATCGCCGCTTCGGCCGCGCGCGGATGGCCGGCAAGATCCGCGGTGGTCCTGCTGCTGGCCTGGCAAGTGATTTCGGGGGTGATGCAGCACCCCGACTACCTGGCCTACACCAACGAGATCGCCGGCAGCCATCCCGAGCGCTTCGTGGCCGATTCCGACCTCGATTGGGGCCAGGACATGAAGCGGCTGGGCGCATTCCTGGCGCAAGCGGGCTGCTCGCACCTGACCTTCACGCCGTTCAACCGGACCTACGCCCTCGCCGGCCACGCGATGCCCGCCACGAGCCCGAGCGATCCGGACCGCCCTTCGCCGGGCTGGAATGCCGTGAGCATCACCATGTGGAAGGTCTTCGGAGACCCGGCGTGGCCCGGCCGGATCGAGCCGCAAAAGCGAATCGGCCGCTCGATCCTGTTATGGTACTTCCCGGAGACTCATTGAACGGTCCAGGAGCCCGACGCCTGCCAGCCCGAGTTATTGGCGTCCGTCGAGTCGCGCGCCGCCAGGTAGATCACGCGGTTGCCGTCGAATGTGCCGGTGAAGCTCACATTCAGGATGAGGGTCAGGGTATTGCCGTTTCCAACGGCCGACGAGCCGGATGCGTTCACCGTACACTGGCTGTTGGACACCGAACCCGACCCGTTGAGCGCCAGGCCCGGCACCAGCCCCGTGCCGGTATCGTTCACCAGGAATAGCTGGTTCAACGGCCGGCTGTAGGCCAGATAGCAGGCCTGCCGCCCGTCGAGGAAGTTGTTGACCAGGATGTTCACGATGCCGAGATCCTGGTAGCCCTTGGTGTCGGAGAAGGTGAACGTGAAGACCTGGCTCGAGCCCGCGCCGCGTGCGGGGCTCACGCCTCCGACGGCGGGGAAGGTCACGGCGCCCGGCACTCCCCACGTGCCTAACGCCTGCCATCCCGAATTGTCGCCCTGGAGGTCTCGGGCGGCCATGTAGACCACCTTGTCGCCCGCAAAGCCGGCGAAGAAATTCAAGTTGAGCACCAATGACAGGGTATTGCCGTTGGTAAAGGCCGATGAACCCACCAGGTTCAACCCGCACTGGCTGTTGGAAACGCTCGTGGTCCCGTTCCCGGATCCGTTGAGGGGCAGCCCCGGCAAGTTGCCCGCGCCGGCGTCGTTGACCAGGTAGATCGTATCGGTCTGACGGCTGTAGGCCAGGTAGCAGGCATTGCGCCCGTCGAGGAAGTTGTTGATCAGCACGTTGACGACAGTCAGATCCTCCCAGGTGCGGGGATCGGTGAAGGTGAACGTAAACGTCTGGTTGAGGCCGCTGCCGGCTGCGGGGCTGGCCGATACCGGCATGGTCCCGAACGCCACGGCAACCGCATTGGAATATCCGGATGCGCCGGTCACCGTGTCGATGGCGGTGATGTTCTGGGGCCCGAGGGTGTTGAAGGTGGCCGAGAATGTGCCGGCGCCGTTGGTCAGCGTGGAGTTGGCGGGCAGGATCGCGGCCAGGTCGGTGCTGATGAAACGCACGGTGCCCGAGTAGGCGGGGTTGGGGTTGCCGTTGGCGTCCAGCGCGGTGACGGTGAAGTTGAAGGGTACGCCGGGGATGGCCGTTGTGGGTGCGGAAAGGCCGAAGCGGGGGCCCGCCAACTGCGTCCACACCAACGCCGAGCCGTAGGCCGTGAAATCAGTGTCGGTGCCGTCGGCCGGAGCGCCGGCAACGGCGGTGGTTGCGTCGCCGGAAATGGCCACCGAGGTGCCCAGGCTGGCGAAAGTCCCAAGCACGGCGAAGGGAGTCAGCTTGCTGCCCCGCTGGCTCCAGGTTCCGTTGTTGTTGGTGAACACCCAAACAGCGCCGGCGGGCCGGTTGTCGAACGGCCCGCCCGCCAGGGCCGTGATGCCGTTGGCGGAGAGGGAAACGCTGCTGCCCAGGGCCGCGCTGCCCGATTCATCGGACGCGGTCAGCTTGAAGCCCGACTGGTTCCAGGGCGCTCCCTGGCCTGAAGTGTTGCGCGTGAATATCCAGACCGCTCCGAGGCTGCTGTTGTCGCCGGGTCCGCCCACGGCGGCGGTATTGCCGTCCGCCGAGAGCGCCACCGATTTGCCCTGCAAGGGGCTGCCGGCCGCGCCCAGCCCCACCAGTTTGCTGCCTTGTTGCGTCCAGACCCCGTTGCCGCGGGTGAATATCCATGCCGCTCCCACGCCTCCGTTATCGATGGGCCCGCCGAGGATGGCGGTATTGCCGTCGGAGGAAAGCGCCACGGAGATACCTACCTGCGAGCCGCCGACGGCGTCGCTGGCGACCAGCTTGTTGCCCTGCTGGGTCCACACTCCGTTGCTGAGCGTGAACACCCACGCCGCGCCGATACTGAGGTTGTCGCTGGGCCCGCCGATGATGGCCGTCATCCCGTCGCCGGAGAGCGCCACGGCGCTGCCTTGCCGGACGCCGGGGAAGTCTCCGCCGGAGTTCGCCGCGCCGGCGCCAACCAGCTTGCCGCCCTGCTGGGTCCAGGCGCCGGCGGCGCGCGTGAAGATCCACGCCGCTCCCGCATCGAAGTTGTCGGATGGCCCGCCCACAATGGCGGTATTCCCGTCCGCGGAGAGCGAGACGGCGCTGCCCTGCAACGAAGTGGAGCCCGCCACTGTGCCGGTGCCGGCCAGTTTGCCGCCTTGCTGGGTCCATGACAAGTTGGTGCGGGTGAAAACCCAGGCTGCTCCGATGGCGCTGTTGTCTTGCGGCCCACCGACGATCGCCGTATTCCCGTCGGAAGACACGGCAACCGATGCGCCCTGGTATACACCCGGGGTGAGCCCGGCGGAAGGCACCGAACCGCTGCCGAACAACTTGGCTTGCGGAAGGAACTGCGCGCGGGCTCCCGGCACCACGCTGGAGACCAGCCCCAAGAGAAACACCGTCGGAAGAATGCCTTTTTGCGACACCATGATTACCCTCGACCGGCGCTCGAAAAAACATGCTGGCGGAGCGCCGCGTGACTCCTCAGAGTATCCCCGAATTCAACTCATCGCAAGGGCTTATTGCCGGCCCGGGTGAGCCGGCTCCTGCCAGCCGCTATGGCTGAGTGGCGATCCGGCGAAGATGGCGGTTCACGCCGGCAGACTCTGCGCCTGGGCCACCGACGCGCCGGGAAGCCGGATGCTGAACCGCGCGCCGCGGCCCGGCTCGGAGTCCACCCACATGTCGCCGCCATGCTCCAGCACGGTCTGGCGAGTGAGAGCCAGTCCCAGCCCCAGGCCGTTGCGCTTGCCCGCGCTGACGAACGGTTGAAAGAGCTGCGATTTGATTTCCGGCGCGATTCCCGGCCCGTTGTCCTGTACCTGAACGATTACGGAGCCCCGTTCGGGCACGGCCGAGATGCTCACCGCGCCGCCCTGCGGCATGGCCTCCAGCGAGTTGGCGATGAGGTTCACAAACGCCCGTTCCATACGGCTCCGCTCCAGCGGCACCTCGATCTCGGCGGGAATCGAAAGGCTCACCGTCACGCCCTGCGCTTCGGCCGCGCCGGCGAGGGAATCGCACGCCGCCGAAGCCACTTCGCGCAGCCGGCACACTTCCAGCGCGCCGGTCCTTCCGCGCGAAACGTTGAGCAGATCCTGGAGCAGCTCCTGAATGCGCCGCGAGGCGCGGTAGATGTTGCCGGCCAGGCGCTTGACGTGGGCCGGCGGCAGATCGGCGTCCACCAGCATTTCGGCGCCTCCATAGATTGCCGCCAGCGGATTGCGCAGGTCGTGCACGATGGAGCCCGACAAGCGCCCGATGGTCGAAATCCGCTCGTGGCGGATCAGGTCCTCGCGGGCCTGCCGGATGGAGGCGCACATGTTGTTGAAGGTGCGCGCCAGGCGGCCCATTTCATCCTGGCCGGTCACCTCGACCTCGATGGTATAGTTCTGGCGCGCCACCTCCGCCGCCGCGCGATCCAGTTGTTTGACGGGTTGTACGATGCGCCGCGCCAGCAGGTAGGTCAGCGCGAAACCGGCGGCCATGGCCCCCAGCCACAGCAGGATGATGTTGGTATACAGGCCGGCGATCCGCCGTTGCGCCGCTTCGTAGGAACGCAGGATGCAGATCTCGCCCAGGGGCTTGCCGGTGATGTCCGCGATGGGCGTACTGTAGAGCGCATACTGCACCGCGCCATCGCTCACGCGTTCCGGCTGGGGAGTCTTCCGGAGGTTGGCAACCAACGCATCGCGCGCCCGGGGGTTGAGCGTGGACGTAATCACGCCGCCCGGCGTGAGGAACAGGAAATCGCTGTTGGTGCGCTCCTTGAGCCCTTGCGCCACCAGCGCGTCCATGTGATACCCCGCCACGAGCACGTTTTGAACCAGCGGCCCGCGGGTCGAATCCAGGTAAAGCGGGGTGACCGAGATGTGGTACAGCTCGCCGTTCTGCAGGAGGAACCCTTCGGACTGCTCAGGGAATTTGCTGGCCGCCTCGGGCACCACGTCGAGATCCTTGTCGAGCGGGAAGGTGGTCACTCCGCCCAGGGAAACGAGAACTTTGCCGCGCGGATCGGTCACCAGGAAAATCGCGTTCTCGTTGGAGACCTTCGACCATAACTCGCTGGCCGAATCCTGGATGGTGGCGCGGTCGCCGGTGCTCACCGCCAGGCGAACTTCGCTCATCACGCTCAACAGCCGGCTGACCGAAGCCAGCAGCTCCGCGCGCGATTCGAGCAGCGAAGTGTACGCCTGAAAGCTGTTGTGCACCTCTTCTTCCAGGCTGTCCCACATGGTCTGGCTGATGTGCCCGAGGACGATCTCTCCGGTGATCACGAAGATGGCCGTCACGGCGAAGAAGGTGGAGAGCAGAATCCTCCACAAAAGCGGCAGGCGGGAAAAACGCGGCATTATTTTCGCGCCCCCGGATAAGTGCTGTCGTTGGCCACGGGTGGGTACTCCTTGCCGTATTTGTTGAAGTGGGCGGCGGGGATGTACCCGGTCTCCGAAATGGAGATCAGCGGCAGCGACAGGCCGCCGTCGGGCACGGTGATGCGCCGTTCCAGGAACTTCAGGACATCGGGCAGCGACCGCTCGTGAAAAATGCGCAGCTCGTACTCGCCGGGCGGCACCGCGGGGATGCTGAATCGGCCCAAAGCGTCCGTCACGGCGTAGAAAGGAGTGGGCAGGACCGCGATGATGGCGCTCATGGTGGGGTGTATGTTGCAGAAGATCCGCATGATGCCGGGGACCTTGAACGACTCGCTCCGGGATGTGCCCGGCTTGTACAGGCCGGTGTCGAAGGTCTGGCCGCTGAAGTTGGAAAAAGCGTTGTGATAGATGGGATCCAGGTTGGGAAAATCCACCGTGCTGCCCACCGGCACGGCCATCACGTGCGGCAGGAAATGCTTGTCCTTCTGGATCATTCGCTCGTGTTTGGGGACCAGCGGAGGCGCAGGAGGCTCCGCGTTATGCTCCACCGGCTCGAGCCACAGGACCACGCCGGTATAGTCCCTGGTGCGGCGAACCGTGGGGTCCTGCGAATTGGAGATCTCCACCGATCCGCCCACCGGCCCGGCTGCCGCGTGCGCCAGCCACATTGCGAGACTAGAACAGATAAGCAAGCGCCAGGTCATAGTGATTGTTGATGCGGACTCCCTGCGCGATGTACAAGGTGCGCAGTTGGGTGGCCTCCAGCGCCAGTATGACATTGGGCGCCAGCCGATAGTAGAGATTCCCGCCGAACATCAGGTTCTTGCCGATGCGGCCGGCCGCCAGGTCGCTGTTCTGGTCGTCCTGCTGGCCGGAAAAGAGATGGAAGTCGAGGCGCGGCGCCGTGTGGATGGTCAACTGCGCCCAACCGCCCCGGCTGTCGACGGTATAGAGTTCGCCGTAACGCACCCCGAAGCCCTGCCCGTAACCGTTGCCCAGGGGCGCCACGTTCTGGCCCGCATAGAAGGCGCCGCTGAATTCGAAGCGCCGCCACGGATTGGCCGACCAGTCGAGGGAAAACAGGCTCGACGGCACCGAGAGGCCGGCGAAATGGGTCTGGCTGGTGTGGAAACCGGGGGCGATTTCCACCTGCCGCTCGTCGTCGAAATTATGGAAGAATTCGAAGCGGCCCTCCAAGCCGGGACGGGCAGGCGCCAGGGTTCCGGCGGCGCTTCCGGTATACGGGCTCGCTTCGCGCGTCTCGACCACGCCCGCCTGCGCCCTGAGGCCCGTGGAGCGGGTGAAGGAAACGTCGTGCTCCAGGCGTATCTGCGGGAGCCACAGCCAGAGATTGCCCGCGCCGGTCATCGGCGAAACGCCGACCTGCGCCAGCGAGCTGGGCTCCCTGGGGTTGAAGATCGGTTTTTCCAGCCCCACCAGGATGCTGCTGCTCTTCCATTCCATCTCGATGGATGCGGTGCGCATCCGCAAAGCGCCGTTATTGGCGGTCGGGAAGAAATCCATGTATACCGAGCCATGCACCGTGGCGCCCCAGACGGCGGTGGGCCCGCGGTAGTCCAGGCCGAGGATCGTCTGGCGCAGCGTGGCGCCCGCGGCCGCCTGCCCGGGCGTCGAGGCGGTCACGGGGTACTCGGACCCGCTGGACTGGCGGGAGTTCTCATAGGCGTTGAACAGGGCCATCCCGGTAACGCGGATGGGAAACCGCTGCGACGCCTCGACCTTGCTCTGGGCCTGTTCCTCGATGCGCCGGTCCTGAACCCGGACCTGCTCTTCGAGCGGCGCCTCGGCGGCGGTACTGCCGCCGGTGGGAACCGGGGCCGCCGCGTCCGGCTCCGGCCCTTCCAGTTTCGCGCGCAGGGCCTTCACCTCTTCGGTCAGGGCCTGGTTTTCCTTTTCCAGGCGATCCAGCCTTTCCAGGATGCCGGAGATTTGCGTTGGCGTTTGGGCGCCGAGCAGGATAGGCCAGAGCAGAAGGCCGAAGACCGCTGGCTTACGCGCGCGGCTCACAGACGCGCTGTCAGGGAAGATGCGTACCATCGAGAATTTGCTCCAGTTTTTGTCGCACTTGCGCGGGTGAGAATGGCTTTGGAAAATAGGCGCTGACCCCCAGTTTGGAAACACGCCCCGGGGTCGCCGGGTCGGTGTCCGCGCTGACCACTATGATGGGGGTGGCCGACAACGCCTGGTCTTCCCGAATTTTCCGAATCATTTCGAACCCGTCCATGCGCGGCATATTCAGATCGGTCACAATCGCCTGAACCGCCGAACCGGAACCGTACAGGATACGCAATGCGTCGTCGCCCGAAGAAGCCATCCGCACCGAGAGTCCGGGAATTCCAAGCAGCGCGATCTCCAACATCGCGGCGCTGTTCTCGGAATCCTCAACGATCAGAACGGTGCGCAGCCCTCGCTGCGCGTGGTTCCCTCCATCACGCATCTACCCCAATTGTCCCCCAATGCGGCGGCCGAATGCGAACAAGCATACAGTCAAAGGTGTAAAAACTTCGTAAAAAGCCTGCGAACAGGCCATGCCGGCTCACGGCACGAATCGGTACCCCACCCCGTGCACCGTCAGGAAGTGGCGGGGCACGTTCGGCTCCGGCTCCAGTTTCTGCCTCAATTTCACGACGTGCGCGTCCACCGTGCGGGTGTTGGGGAAGAACTCGTAGCCCCACACCGCGTTCAGGATCATGTCGCGGGTCAAAGGGCGGTCCGGGTTGTGCAGGAAATAACACAGCAGGTTGTACTCGGCCGGAGTGAACTTCAGCTCCTCACCCTTGCGCCGGACGATGCGCCGCTCGAAATCCACCTCGTTCTCGGAAAAACGAACCACCTTGCCGGCGTCGGGCGATGTGCGCCGCAGCACGGCCCGGATGCGCGCCATCAGCTCGCGCGTGCCGAACGGCTTCACCACGTAATCGTCGGCCCCGATTTCGAGCAGCAGCACCTTGTCCAGCTCGTCTCCCATGGCGCTCAGCACGATGATCGGGGTGGTCACATGCGCGGCACGAAGCTGCTTGCAGATATCGGTTCCGTTCATTCCGGGAAGCCGCAGGTCCACCAGGACGAGATCCGGCTTCAGGGTCACCGCCTTTTCGAACCCGGTGCGCCCATCGCCCTCCAGCACGGCCCGAAAACCTTCCTGCTCCAGCATTACGCCGATGGTGTCCCGCAGGCTCTCATCGTCGTCGATTACCAGAATGGTCTGCATCGGCTCCCTTATCGGAGCTATTTTACCGTGGAGTGACACAGGCGTAGCGGTTAAACTGAGGGCGTGCCCGAGCTTCCCGAAGTCGAAACCGTTACGCGATCCATCGCCCCGCTGGTTGGCCGGCGCATCGTTGCCGCCGAATTCCGCTGCCTGCGGGTGCTGCGGGGGGGCGATCCGGACCGGATGGCGGCGCGCATCCAGGGGCGGAAGATCACGGCGGTCAAGCGCTACGGCAAGTTCATTCTGGTATCGCTCGAGAGCGGCGGCTACCTGGTGATCCACCTGGGCATGACCGGGCGCCTGCTGCTCGGCGGGCCGGCAGGCAAGCACACCCACGCCATCCTGACGCTGGACCGCGGCGTGCTGCTGTACGACGACAGCCGCCAGTTCGGCTGCCTGCAATTCAGCGAGGAGTTCCCGCCGCGCGTGGCGAAACTCGGCCCGGAGCCGCTGGAGATCGCCTTCGAGGACTTTGCGGCGGCTCTGAAACGCCGCAAAACGCGGCTCAAGGCCCTGCTGCTGAACCAGGCGTTTCTGCGCGGCCTCGGCAACATCTACGCCGACGAGGCGCTGTTCCGGGCCGGCATCCATCCGCAGGCGCTGGCGTGCCGCCTGCGCGGCGACCGGCCCCGCCGGCTGTACGATGCCATCGTGGACGTGCTGAGGGAAGCCATCGCCGCCGGCGGCTCCTCCATCTCGGACTACGTGGACGCGCAGGGCCGCAAGGGCTTCTTCCAGTTCAGCCATCGCGTCTACCAGCGCACCGGGGAGCCCTGTGTCACCTGCAAAACGCCGATTCGCCGCGTTCTGGTTTCGCAAAGATCATCACATTTTTGCCCCAAATGCCAGAAACGTTAGGGTAAGATACTGTTGAAACCCTTGTGGTTGCAGTAACGTCGTTAGAGTTGAAACGCAACGGGTTATCTGACGTTCAATCGTGACTGCTTGAAAAGACTAAGAGGAGATTCCTGACGTGAGACGTATTTTCCACTACCTTCCACTGTTGTTGTTGACGCTCTCGATCCCGCTCGCCAACGCCCAAAGTGGGTTTGACATCAATTTAGGTTTCGGAGCCGCGTTCGACAAGTCATTTGGACAGGTCGATCAATCCACCCTGCTTCCCTGCGCCCTCGTTGCCAGCTCCAACTGCGCAGCCACCGACAAGCTGAGCGCGTTCGACATGGGCTTCGGAGCGAACCTGATGCTCTGGAAGCGTTTTGGAATCGGGGGAGAATACGTCTTCCAGCCCACAAAGCAGGACTATTTCATCTTCCAGCAGGCGTCCGCCGCCACCGGGGGCATTGGAGACAAATTGCAGACCCGAACCGGCTTTTACGATTTCAACGGGATCTTCCAGCCGGTCAACCAGAAGAAGGTCGCGGTTCAGCTGGTGGGCGGCGTCGGCGGCGTCAATGTGAAGTTCTATGAGAATTTCACGAGCACCGGCTCGGTGTTGGGGAACACAAACCAGTCGCAGTACGCCCAGAGCGCCAACCATTTTCAGGTGCACGCCGGAATCGGCGTACAGCTCTACGTGAGCGAACACGTTTTTATCCGCCCCCAGTTTGACATCCACTTCGCGCACAACCTGAACCAGCAGTTCGGCAGCAACCTGGTTCCGGCGGCCACGGTCTGGCTCGGCTACAGCTTCGGCGACCGGCCGTAAGGCGAAAGGCGACCGCTTGCCGACGCGCGCGGCTGGGTAACGAGAGTCGCGGCTCGAAACGGCGGGCGCGGGCGGGAACGACCGTGGCGGCTGGAGCACGAGGAGCTACTCGGTCACGGCGGGGGCGGCCTCGCCGGTCAGGTCCTCCAGCGAAACCGGCGGGTTGTAGTAGAGAATCCGCTGGCAGCTTTCGCAGACCATGATCTCGTCGCCCTTCTTCAGTTCCTGAGAAAACTGGGGCCGCATGGCCATGTTGCACGCCGAGCAGCGGCCTTCGATGGCCTCGGCGACTCCGATGCCTCGGCGCGCCTTCCGCGCCCGCTCGTAGCGCTGGTACGCGGCGGCGGACATTCCGGGGACGATGGCGGCCCGCTCCGTCTCCAGCTCGGCCGCCGATTTCTCGTCGGCCTGGGTGCGCTCGCGGGCCTGTTTCTTCTCCGCGTCCACGTCGGCTTTTTCGGTCTTCAGCGCCGACTCCGCGGCTTTCACGTTCTTCTCCAGCGGCTCGGATTCGCCCATCAATTCCAGGATGCGGTCTTCAGACTTGCGAATCTCCTTCTGGCAGAACTCGATTTCGTTCTGAAAGGCGCGGTACACCTCGTTGGTCTTGGCCTGGAGCATCTGATCTTTCAGCTTGGAGATCTTCTGCTCCTGCACCTGGATGTCGCCTTCGCACTTCTTGCGCTCTTTCTGATTGGCCGCCAGAGCGGCGCGGTCGGCCTCGAGCTTGCGCTCGTGGGATACCAGCTTTTTCTCGATTTCGGCGATGTGCTTCGGAAGGGCCGCGATTTCGCGCCTGAGGTCGCCCAGGAGATTGTCAATTTCCTGGAGGCGGATCACCAACTTCAGATCGGGCAGCATTCCTTATCGAAGTGTAGCACGCGCTCCGCAGCGCCTCCAGTTCGCCGACGCCCAGCGCGCGCGCGGCGGCGTAGAACACCGACACGCCGAGCGGGATGGAGATGGCGACATCGGCCAGTTGTGCCGTCCGTCCGACACCCGCGGCGAGGTGAACCGCAACACTCGAAGCCTTGCACAGCACGCTCATGAGCGCCGAGGCCGCCGCGATCTTCCCCGCGCTGACGGCCAGGCGTCGGCCGTGAATCCCGCCGATGCGGGCGCGCAAAACGGCAAACAGCGCCGCCGCGCTGAGCAACGCCGCGAGCGAGGTGGCCAGCGCCAGTCCGGCGTGACCCATTCCGGTCCACTTCAGCAGCGCCAGCGCCAGCGGGAGATTGACTGCCACGGAGGAGACGCTCACCAGCGCCGGAGTCCGCGCGTCGTCCAGCGCGTAGAACGCCGGTCCCAGAATCTTGGCGGCCGCGTATCCCGCCAGTCCGAGGCTGTAGCAGGTCAGGGCGACGGCCGTCTGGTGCGTATCCCACGCGCCGAAATGGCCGCCCTGGTAGACCAGGCCGATCATGCTTTCTCCCAGCACGGCAAGCCCCGCCGACGAGGGGATGGTCAGCAGCAGAACCATGCCCAGCGAACGAGCCAGCGTGTCGCGCAGCTCATCGATACGCCGGGCGGCCGCGCTGCGCGAGACCGCGGGCAGGGTGGCCGAGGCGATCGCCACGCCGAAAAGCCCCAGCGGCAATTGCAGGAACCGGAAGGCATATCCGAGCCAGCTCACCGGGCCGTCGATCACGTGGCCCGCTCCGTCGGTGATGCGCGACGCCAGGTTGGTATTGACCAGGATGTTGATCTGCACCGCCGCGCTGCCCAGAACCGCCGGCAGCATCAGGCGGGCGATCTGGCCGAGGCCGGGGTGTTGGAAATCCAGGCGCGGCCGCCACCGGAAGCCCTCGCGCCGCATGCCGGGCACCTGCCACAGCCATTGGAGCACGCCGCCCGCCAGCACCCCGCAAGCCATGGAAACAATCAGCCCCTGGTGAAAGTTGCGTCCCACGGTCAGCCCCACCGCCAGGCCCACCAGAACCGAACCCACGTTGAAGCACGACGAGGCCAGCGCCGGAACGCCATAGCGGTCGCAGGCATTGAGCACGCCCATGGCCTGCGCCGCCAGCGCCACGGTCAGCAGGAAGGGAAACATGATGCGCGTCAGCAGCACGGCCAGCTCGAACTTGCCGGGCACACGCTCGAACCCCGGCGCCATGAGGCGCACGAGCTGAGGGCTGAAGATCATCCCCACGGCGCAGACCGTTCCCACCACCAGCACCAGCGCCGTGGCCACCAGGTCCGACAGTTCGGCGGCCTCGCGGCGGCCCTTGGTGGTGAGGTATTGGGTCAGCGTGGGAACGAATGCCGAAGACAGCGCGCCCTCGGCGAACAGGTTGCGCGTCAGGTTGGGAATGCGGAAGCCGACCTGGAAAGCGTCGTTGACGGCGCCGGCGCCGAACAGGCGAGACATCACCATTTCGCGCAGCAGTCCGGTGATGCGGCTGGATGCCACCGCCGCCGAGACCATCCCCACCGCGTGAAAGAAGCCCGGCCGCTGCCGGGGAGCCGGATCGGTCACGCTACTCGACGCGCCGCACTTCCACCTGGTGGTAGATTTCCTGGGTTTGTAGAAGCGTGGCGAAGCTGAGGCCCGGCAGGCGCGCCGAAGCGGTCCCCGCGGCCACGCCCCAGCGAAGCGCGTCGGCCGGAGTGGATCGGCGCTGGATGGCCCAGGTGTAGCCGGCGGTCAGGGCGTCGCCCGCGCCAATGGGGCAGAGCGCGTCGATTCGCGGGGGCACCGCCTCGATCAACCCGTCGCTGGACGCGGCTATCGCGCCGCGGCTGCCCAGCGACAGCAGCACCGATTCGCAGCCCATCGAGCGGATGCGTTCGGCGGCTTCGAGATGATGCGTGCGGGTGAGCAGCGAGCGGCCCAGCAGCCTTTCGGCCTCCTGCTGGTTGGGGCTGGCCACGGTGGGCTTGGCGTCGATGCCTTCGCGCAGCGGGTCGCCATCGGCGTCCAGCAGCGTCTTTACTTTTTTCTTTCGCGCCATGGCGATCAGTTTTCCGTAGAAGGACGGCGGCACACCCGGCGGCAGGCTTCCACACAGCAGCAGCCAGGAAGCCGTGTCGAGAGCCTGGCGCACTACGTTTTCCACGCGGGCGACCTCGGCTTTGTCGAGCGGAGGACCGGCCTCGTTCAGGTTTACCGTGAGCCCCTGCTTGTCGGTGATGGTCAGATTGGTGCGGATGTCGTGCTGCACTGGAACCACCGAGGTGGGAAAGCCGCATGCGCAGAGGAGCTGCCCCAGGCGTTTGCCCGTCTCCCCGCCCGAGATGAGCACCGCCACGGTCTTGCCTCCGAACGAGTGCACCACCAACGAGGCGTTGATGCCGCGCCCGCCCGCCGACTCGCGGCTCGAATTGATGTAGGCGCGGTCCTCAAAGGCCAGACGATCCACGCTGAGGATCCGGTCGACCGCCGGATTGATGGTGAGTGTGACGATCAAGTCACTATTCTACGCGCGAATCGGGATGGCACGCGGGGGCATTCAGACCGTGGCTTGCGCTAGACTCGGGTGGGAGGCTCCGCCGCGGCGAATCGGCTTCGTTCCGCAAGAACTCCACGCGTCCTGCTGGAATGACGCCTCCGGAGGCTGCGCATGGGCATGAGAGGTTTCATCCGCCAGGTCAACCCGTTTGAGCTGGCCGATTTTCGACGGAATCCGGGGAAAATCAAGAGCCTCCTGGACGAAGATACTCTCGGCAGTTTCCAGCCAGCCGTGCGGCCCGCCATCGAACGGATGCAGGAGTTGCTGCTTCACGGGCAGTGGAATTCCCCGGAGGTTCGCCAACTCGACGCTCAGCTCAGGGAAGAGATGGAAAAACCCGGCGCGCACGATCTGCTCTTTTCGAACGACGAAAAGAGACTCAGCCTGGAGAAATGCTGGCACGAGCTTCATTACCTGCTCACGGGGACCGCGGGCGATGCGCCACCGCCTCTCGGGAATGCGATTCTCGGGGGCCGCGAAATTGGTGTGTCACTGGGGTATGGACCGGTCCGGTTCCTCACGCCGAAGGAGGTCCGTGAAGTGGCCGCGGCGCTTGCCGAAATCTCGAACGACGAGCTTGCCCGGCGCTTTGACCCGGCTGCCATCGAGCGAGCCGATATCTACGCCTGCAGCGGCGAGGACGGGCTCGAAGACGATCTTTACTTCTTCGAGCAGATGGTTCAGTACTACACCGACGCAGCCGGGCAGGGAAACGGCGTGCTCCTCTACATCCGGTAAACAGGATAAGGCGTGGTTCGCGTTGTGGGCCGGCCCACCCGCTGCGATACCATGTGAAGGACGGCGATGGGGTTCGCCATAACCGCCCGCAGGCTGATGACTCCTATCACGATGTCGACAGGTTGGAGTCTGCTTTGAAAACGATACTCTGGATTTCATTAGGCGCAATCGTTGGAGCGAACCTCCGGTACTTCGTCGCGCAACAGGTTGCCCGGCTGGTGTCGCCCAGCTTTCCTTACGGCACCCTGCTCATCAACGTCACCGGCAGCTTCGTGATCGGGTTTTTCCTGATCTGGACGACCGGGCGCGTGCTCGCGGACCCCCGGTGGCGCCTGCTGATCGCGGTGGGGTTCTGCGGCGGATACACGACTTTTTCGAGCTATGCGTACGAGACTTTCGTGCTGATGGAGCAGGGCCAGTGGCTCTCGTCGATGCTGAACGTCGTGGTCTCCAACCTGCTTTGCCTGGCGGCCGTCGTGCTGGGCGCTGTCCTGGCGCGGAGCCTGTAGGAGAGCGCCCCTCTACGCCAGGGTTTTGGCAGCCTTCTTGACGGCGTCTTCGTCCACTTGAATCAGCGCGCCAAAACGGCCGTTGCCGGCGCACAGAGCCTGGACCGCGTGGACGTTGATCTCCTTGGCCGCCAGCTTGGCCAGGACTTCGGCGACCGCGCCCGGATGGTCTTCACCGGTAATATGAAATGCCGCCTGCTTCTTTCCGAGGTCGATCTTGAGCTGCTTGGCGGCCTTCTTGAGAAGCGCCGGGTCTTCCGCGACCAGATCGATCCTGGCCTTGTTCTTGCCAACCGGGTAGCCCCAAATGGCGACGAAATTCACGCCGGCTTCTTTGAAGGCGCTGAGCACGTGCTCGCCTTTGCCGGGCTTGTCGGAAACAACCACCGAGTAACACTCGAGCTTTGCCATTTCAAATCCTTTCCTCAGCCGTACTCTTTCCAGTGTATCTTGCGCGTTTCCCCGTGCGCCAAAAAAGGAGCTCTTACTTCAGCGCCAAAACGGCGTCCAGCGTGGCGCCCGTGCGCCGGCCTTCCACCCGCGAAAAACCCGCGCGCTTCAACAGCCGCGTGTACTCGCCAAGGCTGCGCTCTTTTCCTTCCGTGACGATCAGCATGTTCAGCGATTGCAGGTTGGCCGCCACCGGCCCCACGCCATCCTCGTTGAGCAACCATTCCGCCAGCAGCAACGCGCCGCCCTCGGGCAGCCGCCGGCAGGCGCGCCCGAGCAACGCGTCGATTTTTTCTTCCGGCCAGTCGTGCAGGACGCGGCCCGCGGCGTACAGGTCGGCTTCCGGCAATTCGTCCTGGAAGAAATCGCCCGCCACCACTTCGATCCGATCCCGCGCCGGCGAGAGCGCCACCTGTTCGTGCGCAAAAGGAGCGACGCGCGGCAAATCGAACACCACGGCCCGCATCTGCGGATACCGCTCGCACGCGGCAATCGCCAGGTGGCCGGTGGCGCCGCCCAGGTCCACCAGGCGGCGAAAACGGCCGAGGTCGAATGCGGTGACGACCTTCGGCGAGGTCAACATGCCGAATCCGTGCATGGCCCGCAGGAAATCGCGCATGGCCTCCGGGGTGCGAAAGAAACTGCTGAAGATCGAGCCCTCGAGGCCGAACGTCTGCTTCCAGCGGTGCGTGCCCTCGGCGATGGCCGCCGCCAGGTTGCCCCACATGGGGTACAGCGCCTCGTCGGAATAGCGCACGTACCCGCGGAGCGAGTCGGGGCTGCCGGCGTAGAGGTACGTGTCGGCCACGGGCTCGTTGGCGTAAACGCCGGCGATCTTGCGCAGCAGGCCCATCGCCGCGCAGCCGTCCAGCAGGCGCTCCAGGGGAGCGGCGTCGACGCCCATCGCGGCGGCCAGGCCGGAGGCGCGCGCCGGAGCATCGTGCAGGCGGTCGAAGACACCCATCGAGACGGCGGTGAACATGGTCTTGGACCGGCGGAACGCCTCGATCAGATCGATCACCGGTGTTGGATCGGGAAGACTCATATGGTTCGGAAATGGTCGTAACCCAGCGGCGCGAGCGGACGGCCTTCGAGCCGCACGGCGCCCACGGGGCAGCCCCGGCGCCCCTCGCGCATGGTGCCAATGCAGGTGAGCGGGATGCCCTGGAATACGCCCGGCACGCGGACCCCCGCCGGGACCGTGAAGAGCAGTTCGTAATCTTCGCCGCCATCGAGCGCCTGTTCCAGAGTCGCGCCCGGAAAAACGGGAGGAGCTTCGATCTCCGCGCTCAGTCGCGAGGCCAGGCACATGCGGCGCAGGTCGAGCGATAAGCCGTCGCTCAGATCCATGGCGGCGGTAGCGTGGAGACGCGCGCGCAGGAAACGGCCCAGGGCCAGTCTCGGCTCGGGATGAACATGCCGCTTCCAGGCCTGGCCGCGGCCGGTGGCGAGGCCCAGGGCCGACCCGCCCAGTGCGCCCGAAACATAGATCGCATCGCCTGCGCGGGCGCCGTCGCGGCGCAGCGCCCGGCCGCGCGGCGCGGCTCCGCCGGCCACGATGTCGCACGTCAGCTTCCGGGCGCGCGCTATGTCGCCGCCCAGGAGCGGCGTTCGCTCGCGCCGGGCCAGGCACAGCAGGCCGCGGTAGAAACCGGCGATCCAGCGGTCGTCCGCCCAGCGCGGCAGGGCCAGCGAGAGCAGGCAGAATCGCGGCTCGCCACCCATCGCGGCGATATCGCTCAGGCCGCGGGCCAGCGCCTTCCAGCCCACGTCTTCGGGCCGATGAGTGGCGCGCCGGAAGTGCACGTCCTCGATCAGCAGGTCGGTGGTGAACAGCCAGTCTTCCGGGCCGGGCGCGCGAATCACCGCGCAATCGTCCCCAATGCCCAAAACCACTCCAGGCCCCCGGAGCCGGCCGGCCTGCTTGCGCAGCCGCTCGAGGAACCGCCCTTCGCCGCCTTCCCCTTTAGGGTGCTTGACCATACCAACGCCATCTGAGAGAATACCTTACGCAAGAATCAACGTGTTTGGACGCGCCTCTGCAAGTTCTCAGCAAGCCTCGAAAGAGCTACCTCGTAGTCCGCTTTCCTTGTCTCGAAGACCTGAGAGCACGACGAACAATGATCAGGAGAAGCTGTAGTGAAGGAAAAAGGTATTGTGAAGTGGTTTAATGCCGCGAAGGGCTATGGATTCATCCAGCGGTCCACCGGCGACGACGTCTTCGTTCATTTTTCCGCAATCCAGGCGAACGGTTACCGGACCCTGGACGAAGGCTCGGAGGTCGAGTTCGAAGTCAAGCAGGGTCCTAAAGGCCTGCAGGCGGAAAACGTCAACAGAGTTTAGGCAGGCTCCAGCCTGTTCCCAAATCCAACCCAACCAGACCGGGGGCCCTGGGGGCTCCCTGTCTGCTTGCTGACCGGACGCCTTCCGGCGCCTCCAGGCATCTGCCCCTTTTGCACCCGCCCGGTCGATCTGGTAACCTTAGCGCTTCAAGGTACGTAATTATACTGGACGTGTGCCGCAACCGGGGGAGAGCGGCAAACCATGACGCGCGAGATCCACTGCGACAGGAGGCTTGTTATTGTCCTCCTCCTGTTGTGTGTGACGGTGCTGGCGCAGTCCTGGGCGCTGTCGGCGCAAAGCGAATCGCACCATTCCCGCGAGCATTGCTGCCTGCTCTGCCACGTGGGCCCGTCGGCGCTCCTGCAAAGCAGCGTTTCGGCGGCGTCGGCGCCGGTTTTTCAGGTGGTATGGTTGGCCTCGCCGGCGCGCTTCGATTCCCCTTCCGATTTCCGCCTGGTCCCCTGTCCCTCACGGGCTCCCCCCGCCGTTTAGCGTCTCCTCAAAATGGTCGGGCGGTCCGCGCCGGCAATCCGGCGCCGGACCATCCTGTTTGGAAGCGGAATAGGAGAAGCATTTCGTCATGACGGCTGAAATCGTGTGCTGTCGCAGGCGGCTATTGCCGCTGGCTTTGGGATTGGCGCTGATGTGGTTGCAACCGGCCTGCCGCAAGGCGCAGCCGGCGGAGTCCAAGCCCTCCGAGGAGGCGAAGAACGAGCAGCCCGGCCTGTTCACCGTGCCGCCGGACCAACTGGCCCGCCTGAAAACCACCGAGGTGCGGACCACCAACTGGCCGGTGGCCATTCACACCACCGGAACGGTGGACTGGGACGCGGACCACACCACGCAGGCGATCACCCAGGTGAACGGTCCGATTTCGCGGATTCTGGTCGACCTCGGAACGCCGGTGCAAAAAGATCAGCCGCTTCTGTACGTCTCCAGCCCCGACGTGGCCAACGGCATTGCCGCGTACCGCAAGGCGCGCAATCGCGAAGCGTACAACAAGCACATCGTCGACCGCATGAAGGAGCTGTTGGATCGCGGCGCGATCGCCGAGAAGGATTACCAGAGCAGCGAGGCGGACTACAACGACGCCACCACCGATGTGCAGAACAGCCTGCAAGCGCTGCGCATCTTCGGCATCACCAGCCAGGACATAGACTCGGCCGAGAAGCAGGGAACGGTGTTCAATACCGAACTGGCGGTGCGCTCGCCCATTGCCGGAGTGATCGTGCAGAAGCTGGTCTCGCCCGGCATGGTGATACAGGCGGGCCAAACGGTGTGCTTCGGCATCAGCGACGTCGCCACCGTGTGGGTGCAGGGGCATATCTTCGATCGCGATCTGCCTTCGGTGAAGAGCGGAGACCCGGTGGACGAAACCAATCCCTCGTTCAATCGCAGCTTCCGGGGCACCGTTTCCTACATCGGTTCGTTCGTGGACCCGAGTACCCGCACTACGCCCGTTCGCATCGTGACGCAGAATCCGGGCGGGCTGCTGAAGAAGGACATGTTCGTGGATGCGGTGGTGCACACCGGGATACGGAGCCACATGCTGGTGGCGCCGGTCGGGGCGCTGCTGCGCGACGACAAAAACGAACCCATTGTCTTCGTGCAGTCGGAACCGGGCAAATTCGCGCAGCGCAGCGTCACCATCGCGGGGCAGCAGGACGGCCTGGTGGCGATCTCGAGCGGGCTGCAGGAGGGCGAGACGGTGGTCTCCGACGGGAGCCTCTTCCTGCAGTTCGCCAACACCATCAAATAAGGCGCAAACCGAATGATCGCGAAACTAGTCTCCTTCGCCCTCAGGCAGCGGTTTGTGATCGTGATCGCCTCCCTGGCCCTGATGATCTGGGGCGTGATCTCGTTTCAGAAGCTGCCCATCGACGCCTATCCGGATCTTTCGCCGCCCCACGTGGAGATCATCACGCAGTGGCCGGGACACGCGGCCGAGGAAGTGGAGCGGCTGGTCTCCATTCCTATCGAAATCGAAATGAACGGCATTCCGCGACTGGATTCGCTGCGCTCGATTTCGCTGTACGGCCTCTCTTCGGTGCAAATGAATTTCGACTATGGCGCCGACCCGTACTTCGTGCGGGAGCAGGCCTTTGAGCGGGTGGGCAACGCCACGCTTCCCTCCGGGCTGCAGCCCTCGCTTTCGCCCTTGTTCAGTCCCAGCGGCTTGATTTACCGGTACGTCCTGCAGAGTTCCGACCGCTCGCCGCAGGAACTGAAGATTCTCGAGGATTGGGTGCTGGAACGGCATTACCGTTCCATTCAAGGGGTGGCGGACGATTCCGGCTTCGGCGGCACCACCATGCAATACCAGGTGCTGCTGGACCCCAACAAGCTGTTCGCCTACGGCATCAGCGTGCCGCAGGTGACCCAGCAACTGGGGAACAACAATGCCAACGCCGGCGGCGGGTTCTATTCGCAGGGCGGGCAGTTCTATTACATCCGCGGGCTGGGCCTGGTGCGCGATACGGCGGACATCGGCAACATCGTGCTGCAGGAGAAGGGCGGCATTCCGGTCTACGTGAAGGACATCGCGAAAGTCGAGATCGGCCACGCGCCGCGGCTCGGCCAGTTCGGTTACATGAAGCAGGAAGAGGCGGTGGAAGGCGTCATTCTGATGCGCGTGGGCGAGCAGGCGCAGGTGATTCTGCGGCGCGTCGAGGCCATGACCAAGGAGTTGAACGAGCGCGTGCTGCCGCCGGACGTGAAAGTGGTTCCGTATTACGACCGGCAGGGCCTGATCGAGGAGACCACCAAGACGGTGGAAGACAACCTGCTGCGCGGCATGCTGCTGGTGCTGGTGATTCTGGGCCTTTTCCTGTTCAGCGTGCGGACGGCGCTGATTGTGGCCGCCACCATCCCGTTTGCGCTGTTGTTCTCGTTCATCTGCCTGGACCTGCGGCACATCCCTGCCAACCTGCTTTCCATCGGGGCCATCGATTTCGGCATCATCGTGGACGGCGCGGTCGTGATGGTGGAGAATATATTCCGCGAACTGGCGACGCACCGCGACGACGAACGCTACAACGTGGTGGAAGTCATCCGCGCGGCGGCGCATGACGTGGAGCGCCCCATCTTTTACGCCGTCGCGGTGATCATCGCGGGATACATTCCCATCTACGTGCTGACGGGGCCTTCGGGCCGGTTGTTCCAGCCCATGGCCGATACCATGTCGTTCGCGCTGCTGGGGTCGCTGCTCTGCACCCTGACGCTGCTGCCGGTGCTGTGCTCGTACTTCCTGCGCAAACACATTCACGAGCCGCGCGTGATCTTGTTTGAATGGGTTCGCGGCGCGTACGGGTGGTTGCTGGGCCGGTGCCTGCGCAACCGGCTGCTCACCGTGATGGCGATTCTGGCGATCTTCGGGTGTTCGCTGCTGCTGATTCCGTTCATCGGCGGGGAGTTCATGCCGCACCTGGACGAAGGGGCGCTGTGGGTCCGCGCGACTACGCCTTACACCATTTCCTTTGAAGAGGCCTCCAGACTCTCGCCGCAGATCCGCGATATCCTGATGAGCTTTCCGCAGGTGACCACGGTGGCCAACGAACTGGGGCGGCCGGACGACGGAACCGACCCCACCGGTTTCTACAACAACGAATTCTACGTGGGGCTGAAGCCCTATTCGGACAAATCCTGGACGGGCGGGATTCGCACCAAGCCGCAACTGATCGAAGAGGTGCAGAAGAAGCTGGTGTCGTTTCCGGGCATCATTTTCAACTACACACAGCCGGCCGAAGATGCGGTGGACGAGGCGGAGACCGGACTGAAGAGCGCGCTGGCGGTGAAGATATTCGGCCAGGACCTGGTGACGCTGGAAAACAAGGCGTTCCAGGTGAAAGACATTCTCACCAGGATTCCGGGCATCCGGGAGATCACGGTGGTGCGGGAACTGGGCCAGCCCAGCCTGACCATCACTCCCGACCGGGCCAAGCTGGCGCGCTTCGGATTGAACGTGAGCGACGTGAACACGCTGGTGGAAACGGCCATGGGCGGCACGGCGGCCACGCAGGTGATCCAGGGAGAGCGCCAGTTCGACCTGATCGTGCGCATGCAGGAGCCGTACCGCAGCGACGAGAACGCCATCAAGAACCTGCTGATCGCCACGCCCGACGGCCAGTACCTGCCGCTGAGCCAGTTTTGCGAAATCCGCGTGGACAACGGCGCTTCGCTGATTTATCGCGAATCCAACTCCCGCTACATCGGCGTGCAGTTCAGCGTGGAGGGCCGCGACCTGGCCAGCGCGGTGGGCGAGGCGCGGCGCAAGGTGGACCAGGCGGTGAAGCTGCCCATCGGCTACCAGTTCGATTGGGGCGGGGAATACAAAGACTACCTGGCATCGCAGGAGCAGATGAAGATTATCCTGCCGATGACCGTGCTGCTCATTCTTTTGATTCTTTTCGCGCTGTACGGAAATCTGAAATTCCCCCTGATCATTTTCCTCAGCGTGGTGGTGACCGAACCGGTGGGCGGCCTGCTGGCGCTGTACCTCACGCGCACCAACTTCAGCGTCTCTTCCATGCTGGGGTTTGTGGCGCTGATGGGAGTGGCGGTGCAGACCAGCGTGATTCTGTATTCCTTCATCAACAAGCTGCGGCTGGAAGGCCGGGATATTCCCACGGCGACGCTGGAGGCGTCGCTGCTGCGGCTGCGGCCCATCATGATGACCGCGCTGGTGGCCTGTTTCGGGCTGCTGCCGGCGGCGATGTCCACGGGAATCGGCAGCGACTCGCAGAAGCCCTTCGCCATCGTGATTGTGGCGGGACTGGCTTCGCGGCTGCTGCTCTCCATCTTTCTATCGCCGGTGCTTTACGCGCTGGTGGCGCGCGAGGGCGATACCTTGCAGGTTTAAAAGAGGCAGGCGAGAAAAAAATGCGGTGCATCATCCGTTATGTGTGTGTGAGCCTGTTGATAGCAGGCGGCGCGGCCGCGCAGACGGCCCTCACCTGGCAGCAGGTCGAGGATAAGTTCCGGGCGGCCAATCCCAACCTGCGCGCCGGGCAGCTCAATATTCAGGAATCCAAGGCTGCCGAGATTACGGCCTTCCTGCGGCCGAATCCCAATTTCACGGTGACGCTCGACCAGCTCCAGCCGTTCACCGGCAACCCGTATCGCCCGCTGGGGGCCGCGCTGCCGCTGGTGGCGTTCGACTATCTGCACGAGCGGCAGCGCAAGCGGGAGCTGCGGCAGGAAAGCGCGCAGCAGGGAACGGCGATCGCGGAATCGCAGCAGCAGGATCTCGAACGCAGCCTGCTGTTCAACCTGCGCTCCGCCTTTGTTCAGACGCTCGAGGCCAAGGCCTTGCTGGCCAATGCCAAGGAGAACCTGGACTATTTCGAGAAGGAGCTTACCATCAACCGCGACCGCTTCAAGTCGGGCGACATCGCGCGCGTGGACCTGGACCGCATCGTGCTCCAGCGCGTGCAGTACGAATCGGATTTCCAGACGGCGCTGGTGAACTCGCGGACGGCGAAAATCACGCTGCTGATGCTGTTGAATGACCGCACTCCGGTGGACCAGTTCGACGTCACGGGTCCCTTCGAGTTTAAAGAGCGGATTCTGGCGCTGGACGATTTTCATACCATGGCCCTGGCGGCGCGGCCGGATCTGCGGGCGGCCCTTCTGGCGGTGGAAAAAGCCGGCACGGACCACAAACTGGCGGTGGCCAATGGTTCCACCGATCCCACCTTCGCGGTGGATCTCGGACGCAACCCGCCAATCGCTCTTTACATGGGGTTGAGCGTCACCATCCCCCTGCGGATTTTCGACCGGAACCAGGGAGAGAAGGCGCGCACCCAGATCGACATCGCGCATGCCGGGCGGCTCAGAGACGCGGCCGAGGCGCAGGTCTTCAACGACGTGGATTCGGCGTACTTTACGCTCTTGAGCTCGGTGAACCTGTTGCGGCCGTACACCTCGGCGGACGGTTACCTGGAGACGGCGCGGCGCATTCGCGACACCATGTCGTTCTCCTACCAGCGCGGGCAGGCGGCGCTGGTGGATTATCTGGACGCCCAGAGAGACTACCGCGCGACGGAAGTGGCCTACCTCAACCTCGTGGGGGCATACCTGACCGCCGCGGGGCAGTTGAACATGGCGGTGGGAAGGGAAGCCATTCCGTAGTGGGGCAGGTTGTCAACAGTTGTCAACCTGCGGCGGGTTGTCCAACCCGCCCGGCGAGCGAAGCTCGCCTGTTCGCGCAACCTTACGGCTCGATGACCATCAGCACCCGATTGCTCTCGTGCCCGTCGGCGGTGACGTAGAGCTGCGACGGGCCGGCATTGGTGATCGCGGGTAGCTGAACTTCGATCAGGTAGAACCCGATGTAGCCCGGCAGCAGTTTGGCACCGGTCACCTGCAGCGGAGAGCCGTCCAGGAAAGCGGCGACCGCGGCTTCCACCACCGGCGTCTTCTCCATCGGCGCGGGAAGCCCGGTCGGCCAGTCGGGCCGAACCCGGCCCAGCCCGGTGAGCCAGATTTGAATGCGTCCGTTCGAATGCGCCGGGTTCCGCACGTCGAGCGCCAGGCCCGTGTCCGCGTCCCATAACATGGGAGCGCCGTCGCGGCCCACCAGGATGGCGGGAGAGACCGGCTGAACCGCCACGTCGCGCCTCACCGTACTGCCCGCGATCTGGAGCGCCAGAGCCACGCTCGGGCCGACGGCTCCAAACGGCACCTGGATCTGCGATTCGTCACCCAAGACCGCCAGGACCGGGTAATCCAGGTTGCCCCCGCGCACCGAATCCACGCGCGCGGTTACGCTCAGCAAGGAGCCGGGAGCCGCCGCGCGGGTGCTGAAATCGGCCGCGTTCACGATGCGCACGTTGCGCAGGCGGTGCGGCGCGGCCGTCGCATAAATGCCATAACCCTCGAGAGCCGCATAAAGCTGGACTCCCGCCGGATCGAGCCGCACATCGGTCGCCGGAAGTACTGGCAGCCTGTCGGAGAGGCTGGTCCAGGTCACCGCGCTCCCGCTGGCGCTTTGCAGCTCGGTGGTGGTCCAGAAGATCCCCTTGTCGGTGGCGACGTAGACCGCGCCCGACGCGCGGTCGGCCGTCACCCCGCGGGCAGGCGCATCCGGCAGGTTCCCGTCCAGCGCGTCCCAGAACGGCATGTTCTCGGCGTTGCGCAGGACGTGCGGCCCCTTGCCGCTGAGCGCGGCCAGCGCGACGTGGCCGTCGAAGAAGATTCGTTCGACTCGCCCGCTGGTCGCCGGCGGCGTGTCCGTGGCCCGGAACTGCTTGCCGCCGTCCAGCGAAACCCAGATGCGCCCCGCGGAGGAGCCGGCGTAAACCATGTCCCCCGAAACCCCGATGGCCGTGATCTCCGCGTTCAACTGCGACGAGTAACTCTGGATTCGCGCCGCTTCGTCTTCCAGCGGTGGGGCCGCCGAGCGGAGCCACACGGAGCCTCCCGGCGGCAATTCCAGGACACCGGCGACATCGGCCTCGACACGCGTTCCGCCCGCACTCGAAGGCGTGGCGAGAATGCGGCGGATGGTGAGGTTGGGCAGAAACTGGTTCAAACCGCTCCAGGACAGCCCGCCGTCCGTCGAGCGCCACACTCCATAAGCATTGGCCACCACCACCCGATCGGGGTCGGCCTGGGAAACCGCCACGCTGCGCTGTCCCGCGCCGATCACCGCCATCGACTTGAACCCGGTCAGGTTGGCCCAGGACGTACCGTCGTCGTCGGAGCGGTACAGTTGCCGCGCCAAGGCATACAACCGCGTCTGGATCCCGTTGACCATCACCGCCCGCGCTCCGGCTTCGGGAAGCCTCACGTTGGTCACCGGCGTCAGCGCGGCCGGACCGGAAACGTCCGGGGCCGGCGTCCAGATTTCGAAATCGCTGGTTTGGAAGATGCTGCCGGAATGGGTGCGGGCGTAAAGGACCGATCCGTCAGGGGAATACCAGACTTCATCCACCGGACCCGTCGCGGGGGCGGCGAGCATCGCATCAAACGAAGTGCCGCCAACATTGCGCCAGTCCGCGGTTTGCCCCAGCGCCACCATCGGGCCGATCGCCAACAATGTGAAAAGGCACACCGTGGCGCGAACTGTTCCCTTTTGACACACGACCGAGTCCCATTCTACCGCATTTCGCAAATCGGCAGAGCCATCAAACTGCTGAAATCGCGTACTTTGTAAGAAAATTTTAATTTCGGCCCCCTGTTTGCTATTGCAAGTTTGATGCTAGACTTGAGGAGTCATGGCATTGGGCTTCGGGTTTTCAGACTCCAAAGTCCCGAAAACGATATGATCCGGCGCTCCACGCTCCTGCGGACTGTGCGCACACTGTCGAGTGTAGCAGCCGTCGCGGTATGGCTATTCCCTCTTCAGGCTCAAGATTACAACGCGGCGGTGCTCGTACAAACCGGGCAGGTCTCAGTGACGGACGGCGGATACCAAACACCCCTTTCCAAGGGGGACGCTGTCAAGGTACAGCAAATCATCGTGACGGGGCCCGACGGCTATGCCCAATTCCAGGTTTCCGACGGAAGCACGTTCGAAGTTTTTCCCAACTCTCGCGTCGTCTTCCGTGAGCATCTCGGGAACTGGAAGGACCTCCTCAATGTCTGGCTGGGGCGCGTGAAAGTCTTCATCTATCACGCTCCCGGAGTTCCCAACCACAACCAGGTGTCCAGCCCCACGGCCGTGATTTCGGTGCGCGGCACGGTATTTGATGTCGAGGTGCAGGACGACGATGGCACGACGGTGGTGACCGTGGATGAAGGCTTGGTTTCGGTTCGCCCGTTGACGCACCCGGGCGAGCCGGTGGATCTGCGCCCGGGCGAAACCATCACGGTCTTCCGAAATGTTCCGCTGGCTGCCAGACAGATCGACAGGAACAGCGTGATCCGTGCGGCGTACAAGGCCGCCCGCGACGCCTTCTACCAGATCCTGCTGGGCCGCCAGGGCGGTCCCGGCGGTGCGCCCACCGGTTCTGCCGGCAGCGGCACACAGGCCGATAAACCCAAACCCGGCACGACCAACGGTCCGGGCGCTCCGACCACTACTCCTGGCGCGCCTTCGACTCCTCCACCCGGTCCGGGCGGCGGCGGCTAAACCGGCTCGCACTCGCATCTCATCGCAGGCACCCCGCGACGTTCGCCTTCGTGGCGGTGCTGCTGCTGGCGGTGGCGTCGCTGGCCAGCTACCTGCCGGCGCGGCGCGCCATGCGGGTCGATCCCATCGTGGCGCTGCGCGAGCAGTAATCACCTCGGCGGAGGCAGCGTGGAAGCCGGCGCGGGCTTGCCGTCGACGGTGTTCGGCTCCATCAGCTCGATGCGCGTGCCGTCCGGGTCGTAAAGGTTCACCTGGCGTTTGCGGTTGATGCCGGTGTGGATTTCGATGGGGCGCGTGTAGTCCTTGCGCGCCGGCCGCGCCTCCAGCGCCTCGACCGCTTTCTGAATGTCCGGAACCACCAGGCAGATGTGATGCGCCGTGCCGCGGCGATCGGGGGCCGGCAGATCGCGGTACAGCATGAACTCGATGTAGTCCTGGCCATCGGGCACGCGCATGTTGACCCAGCTCAGCGTCTCCGAGTTGGCCGCGCTGCCGCGCCAGAACTCCTGGAATCCAAGAATGCCGGTGTAGAACGTCACCGCCGCATTCAGATTGCCGACCAGGATGCCCACGTGCATCATGTTGGCCGAGATGCGCGAAGCGGGCATGTGCTTGCCGTTGTTCTGCACGCTCCAGCCGTCGGGCCGGTACTCCACGATCTCCACCATGTGGCCGTCGGGATCCTTGATGTTGAAATTCCGGTTGCCGATTCTGCCGGTCGGCACCTCGGCGGGAACCCGCACGCCGCGCGAGGCCAGGTAAGCGCGCATGCGAACGGCGTCGTCGGTTTGGATGGAGATGTGGCTGAGGCGGTCGCCGTCCGGCGACGGGTCGTGGAACAGCTCGAGGTACTGGCGGTCGTTGATCTTGACGAAGACGATCCGGACCGAGCCATCGTCTTTGGGCAGCGTGAAGGCCTCCTCGTAGCCCAGGAAGTCTTCGTAGAAGGCGCGGGTTTTGGCCAGATCGCCGACGTACAGCGCCATGTGGGCGACGCCCAGGATCTCAGGCCGCGGCACGGAGGGCTGGGCCAGGAGCGGCACAGCCAGAAGAAGACCGGCTAAGCATCTCATTTTCTTGGATTATACACGGACACGGGATAAAATCACTCCTGGAGGCAAAACTCACATGAACCGTTCGGCCCTCTTGATCCTCACCCTTTCCTTTGGCGCGGTGCTTTACGGCCAGGCCACCAATCCCCTGATCGCGGAGGGGAGGGCGCCCTATAACAGCGTCAAGAACAACCTGCTGAAAATGGCGGACAAAATGCCGGAAGACGCCTACAGTTTCAAGCCCAGTCCGGAAGTGCAAAGTTTCGCGGAGCGCATCAATCACATCGCCAACCAGATCGGGACTTGCAGCAGCTTGACCGGGGAGCGGAAACCTCCGGCGCCCGGGAAGACGAAGGACGAAATAGTGGCCGCATTGAAGGCGTCGTTCGATGCCTGCGATGCTGCGTGGGACAGCATGAACGACAAGACCGCCATGGAGATGGTGGCGGGGCGGGGCGGCCAGCGGTCCAAGCTGGGAGTGCTCATCGCCAACACGAATCACGACAGCGAGATGTACGGGTACCTTTCGGTCTACCTGCGGCTGAAGGGAATCGTGCCGCCTTCGAGCGAAGGCGGGATGCGCGGCGGCCGGTAGCTGGTTCCGTCAGGGCTCAAACCAAGAGGGGGCAGCGCACGGCGCCGCCCCACATCCGGTCGTCCCACCTACGCTACTGCCAGGTTAGCCTTGCCGCGCCGGGCCAGAGGAACAAACTCGCGCTGTTCCGGGCCGACGTAAACCTGCCGCGGCCGGGCGATCTTCTGCTCCTTGTCCTGGAGCAGCTCCTGCCACTGCGCCAGCCAGCCGACCGTGCGCGGAATCGCGAACAGCACGGTGAACTGGTCGGGCGTGAAGCCCATGGCCTGGTAAATGATCCCCGAATAGAAGTCCACGTTGGGGTAGAGCTTGCGCTTGATGAAGTACTCGTCGGAAAGCGCGATGCGCTCCAGCTCGATGGCGATGTCCAGCTTGGGATTGCGGCCCGTCACTTCGAACACTTCCTCGGAAACCCGCTTGATGATGCGGGCGCGCGGATCGTAATTCTTGTAGACGCGGTGGCCGAAGCCCATCAGCTTGCGCTTGCCCTCCTTCACCAGGCCGATGAACTCCGGGATGTGATTGACCGAGCCGATCTCGTCGAGCATCCGCAGGACTTCTTCGTTGGCGCCGCCGTGGAGCGGGCCGGACAGCGCCGCGATGGCCGCCGCGGTAGTGGAGAATGGGTCGGCTTGGGAGCTGCCCACCGCCCGCATGGTGTTGGTGCTGCAATTCTGCTCGTGGTCCGCATGGAGGATGAACAGGACTTCCAGCGCGCGCGCCAGCACCGGGTTGGCGGCGTACTTGGGCTCCAGGCGCCTCCACAACATGTTCATGTAGTTCTTGGTGTAGCAGAGGTCCGGATCGGGGTACACGTACGGCAAGCCGAGGCGGTGCCGGTAGGCGTAGGCGGCGATGGTGGGCATTTTGGCGATCAGCCGCACGATCTGCTCGCGGCGGGACGCCGGGTCGCCGATGTTGTGGGCGCCGGGGTAGAAGGTGGAGAGCGCGGCGACGGTGGTGATGAGCATGCCCATGGGGTGGGCGTCGTAGTGGAAGCCGTCCATGAACTTCTTGGCATTCTCGTGGATCATCGTGTGGCGCATGATCTCGGCATTCCACTGGGCCAGTTGTTCTTCGTCCGGCAAATCGCCCTCGAGCAGCAGGTACGCCACTTCGAGGTAGGTGCAGTGTTCGGCGAGGTGCTCGATGGGGTATCCGCGGTACCGCAGGATCCCCCGATCGCCGTCCAGGTAGGTGATGGCGCTCTGGCATGAGGCCGTGTTCATGAATGCCGGATCGTAGGTCATCAGCCCGAAGTCCTCGGGATCAGTCTTGATCTGGCGCAGATCCATCGCGCGAATGGTGCCGCGCTGGATGGGAATCGTGTAGCTCTGGTTGGTACGATTGTCGACAATAGTCAGCGTCTGGTTGTCCATGCGTGCGTCCTCCCGGAATCGCACAGATGAGTTGGCCGCAAGGGCCCCTGCTCTACCTGCACGATGATTTCCACACCCGATTGTTAACAATTTCAACAAGATGTGAATAAAATCGTGGACTTTGAGATAATAAAGGCAGGGCACCGGGGCTTTTCACGCAAGCTGCTGGGTGCGGAGAACCCACTTCGCAGAGGGGACAGGTCCCCGGCTTGTACCGGAAGGAGGTCCATGCTTTCTGCGCGTCTGGTCGGCTTGATTGAGGGGAATTGGGAGGAGATTGCGGCCCGGTTGATCCGTGCCATCCGGGGGCATCCCGACATGCGGCATCTGGCGGCACGCCCGGAGGCGGAGATCCGCGAATGGTGCCGGGAAATCCTGATCAATCTCGGCCGTTTGCTGTCGGCCGGGAGGGAAGAGGAGGTCCAGCGGCGGTTCCAGGTGATGGGCCGCGCCCGTTTTGAAGAGCGGATCCCGCTCGACGAGGCCGTCCTGCGGCTGCACCTTCTGAAGTACAAAATCGCCGGGTTCGTCCACGAACAGGGATACACCATGACGGCCATGCAGCTCTACGCCGAAGAGGAACTCGATCAGCGCGTGGGACGCTTCTTCGACGCGTGTGTCTACAACCTGGTGCGCGGCTACGAGAATGCGAAGCGGGTCGCCGCGCGGGTGGCCTCGTAGCGCGCGGCGGGGCCCTCGAGTCTTTGGCCCGTGACGGGGGCGCTTCGTCTGCGGGCGGAGGTGGTGGGAAGGGGATTTTCGCACCAAGAACCCGGCTGTACCAATACAGGCCGTCAGGTTTCGGTTTGGCGTTGTGCTTCCGCATGTGTTGTCCGCTTGGATTACCGGACACTGGCCGACTTATCATTCCCAATCCGCAAAGTCCGAAACGCATCTGCCTGGCAAAGAGGTGCGCAACTTCGACTCCATCTTTACGTAACGCCATGGTTCTCGCCTGTTGGCTATCCGGTTCATCGTTAGAGTTCCAGATGATGCGACGGATCGACTTGGCGAACGCTAGGGGAACGCCCTCGTATTGTGGAGTTGCGTCTAAGGGATGGCCGTTCCGATTTTTCTGCGGGAATCGACGATCCGCAGAAGATGGTTAGCGAGGAAAATGACCTCGATCGCTTCGACGGGATCGTTCAGGTCGACGTCGCGGTGCGAGTGTGGGTTCTTGTATGAGCCGATCGCGCCGGCAAAAAGCTCCATGCGCGCCACCCGCTCGCCGCGTTCTGTGGTCAAATCGGTCAGCGGCCCCTTGTCCGGCGCGAAAGCCTCGCGCATAAGAACTACGCCGATCAGGCTGTTACCCGCGCCGGACGCCTCGCGCACTGAGACTTCAACCGCTTTCATTGCCTGGAAAGCAGCAACGTCGAACTCGCCGCGCATGAAGGCCATCCACACCTTGTCGGCGATCCTCGTATGCAGCGCTTCCCTGGGCAGCATGCGGGCGACAGTGTAGCGCGCGAACTCCGCTTCGCTGGCAAACCGGCGGGCGCGGCGGCTCAACACCAGCCAGCCATTGCGGCCGTTCGTCTCGGGCGCAGGAACGATCAGACTTTGCGCTGCGAGCCAGGCCCACGCCTCGTTCAGAGCGATCTCGATCGCATCGCGCTTTTCCCGCGGATACGCGGTCTGCTGTCCCGGAATGGAGGATTGGGGCCAGAGTTCGCTGTTGAGATTGCCGGGCATGAACATATCGCGCTGAAAACTGCGCTTCCGCAGCAGGAAAAGGAGCTTCGCGCCGAGTTCCTCCGGCTCCAGTACGAGCAGTACATCAACATCAGGAATGGCTTGCGTCAATTCGTGCATAGACCGATCGATTCTCCTTACACGATGTATCCAACGCGCCCATAGCAGCGGTTGCCACAACGGTCCTTGTGCTCGTTCAGCTTCGTATCATATGAGGTGCGCTTGAACCGCTTGTTGCAATAAGGGCATTCCACCGTGTACTCGTTGCCGAACGAAGTTTGCGCTCGTTTCGGGCGTGGCGCGGCATAGCCTGATGCGCGCGAAGTAGAAAAGTAGGGATTGCCGAAATACCCGGTCGATTTCGTCAGCTCGATTGGAAAGCGCGGCTCGAAGGTCTCTTCCAGGATCGTCACGGAATGGACCTTGTCGGCGATGTAGGATTTGATGCCGATCTCGCGGCTTCGCCCGCCGACACGGTCCCAGCCGTAGAAGTACTCGCGTCCGACGCCATCGCGGCGGCGCTTGAACACGAGCGCGTAAGGTTCGACGATGCGCTCCAGCCCGTCATAGACGAAGCGGAGCAAACGATGAAGCCGGGCCGATTCCATAATGTCGGCCCTCGCCCCGGACGGGAAATAGCTGAGTGTTGCACGGCCAGGAAAGGGACCGGGCATCCCGGCATAGGCGAACTGGGGTTCGGAGATCGCGAAGATCTCGGCAATGACGTTTCGAAACCAGGTCTCGGCGTCTTCGAAGGTGAAGAGCGATAGTTTGGGGCAAACGAGATATTCATTCCAGAGGCCGCGGATCGCCTGGAACGGCAGTTCGAGCAGCAGATTGCGCGCGATCATAGGCTCCGGCTCATAAATCGTCTGCTTCAGGAAAGTCGTCAAGACCTCGCGCTGGGAGATGGCAAGCAACTTCTGGAAAAACACGGCATGGACAAAATCATAAAGGTCCGGCGAGTGTTGCCTTTGCAGGAGGGCCTTCAACTTCGAGGCGAGCAGCTCTTCGAGTTTTACGCAGCGAATATCGGCCTCGCATGACGCCGCGTCAGAGTAGGCGTGGATCAGGCGCCGGGATTGAACCGGCAGGAACAGCCGGTCGTATTCCTTAACGTCAAGATCAACCCGGATGCGCACGTCCTCCTCGCCATAAAAGCTCTTGAAGTAAACTCGCGCGTCGTACATCCGCGCCTCGCTGTCGGCCAGGCGCCTTTCCGATACCCGGCTCTCGTCGACGAGGAAATCGACGCCGCTGCGATCGCTTGCGAAGGCGCAGGCCTGCCGGAGGCCCTCCAGCAGCCGATCCGCATCGAGTTCCGTTTGCGTCGAGAAATCGAGATCGTTCGAAAAGCGCGCATGCTCGAAATAGGCTTTGCGAAAACAGTTGCCCCCTTTCAGGACAAGCAAGGGCTGCAGGACGTTGTGAGCCTGAGCAAGCCCGGCCAGCAACCAGCCGAACACATGTCACGCTGAACGTTGGAGGTGTGCACACCGAGCTCAGCCGCTTTTGCGTCGATCTCCTGTCTGTCGATCATCTCTTTCGCGCCGCTTTCTACCCCTCGATACAGGGAAGTGCGACCGTGTCGCCCCGCCCATAGCGAAGTCCGGCGCGCCCGCATTCCGGGCAGTTCTCATCGCGCCGGGGTTGGACGAGATCGTGCCGGCCCTTCAGAAAATGAAACTGCTCGTAATAGAGCTGGGCGCATTCGGGACGAAGGCCTAGGTAATCCAGAAGAAAGTCGTTCACCGCATGCGATGCCGAAATCGCATTGAGGCTAATGACGCTCGGGTTCGGTTCCTCGACGCCGTAGGCCTGGGCCTTGCGCTCTTCGTCGGTCTTGGCTTCTTTCGCGAGTTGGCTCGGATCGATGAGCTGGTTGCACCAGAGGCAACCATGCCCCGGCCGCACCGGCCGGTTGGCGCTCATCACTTCGACAAGCCATCCGCCTTTGTCTGAACGGATCTTGGACCCGAGTTGAACGCCGGGAACGAGATACTGATGCACCAGGGCGTTGAAGACCAGACGCGCCCGCATCGAGTCGGCCGCAAGGAACAGATAGTCGCAGCCGGTCAGTTGCCGGGCCGCTGACTCCCGAGCGACATCTTTCCGGATAAGCGTGACTTGCGCGGTAGGATGTCCTTGAAGAATAAGGCGCTCCGCTACCTCGACCTTATCCGTCGCATCGCGCGCGTCGGAGGCCGTCGCGCCGACGATCCGGGAGAGGTTCGATTCCTCGACCCGGTCGTCATCGACGAGATAGAACTCTCCGACTCCCAGCCGGGCGAGATACTCGGCCACGAGGCTGCCGACACCGCCGAGGCCGATGATACCGACGCGGCAATCGCCGAGCAACGCTTGGCCCGCCTTCCCGAACATCCGTACCTGACGGTCATAGTTTTCCACCATCCCGTCTGCGGAGAAGTATCTTGGCGAGGGCCGCAACCGCTCGATCGTATTGCCGACCACCACGCCTTCGTCGAGCGACAGGCGTGTACCGTCCGGCAGCCAAACATCCGCCTGAACGGAACGGCGGCCGAAAACGAGAGCGCCGACCGGCATGCCTTTCGCGATCTGCAGGAGCGCGGGATAGCCGCGTTCATGCGAATCGTAGTCGATGGAGCTGAACCCAACTTCCTGGTCGCTGCCGTGATTGTGCACGGCGAGATAAGCGAGCCGCTCGTCGCGGGCGCGCGTAATAAGGCGGTGAATGAATTTCGGGGTGAGGGCGCGGTGTCCGTAGGTGCCCTGAACGTAGTCCGTGCCCTCGGCCGCGAGATGAACTTCGCGCACACAGAGGGTCAACTGTCCATCGGCACAGGCTGTGCCGGCCAGCAGCACGGCGCCGTGCTCATCGTGATCGCCGGGAAAGAGATGCTTGGCGAGAATGTCGAAATCCTGCCGCGCCATCCGCAAACGGCATGTCGTCGTCATTGCAATTTCTCCAGATAGTCCAGCACCTTCAGGATTTTCCTTCCGACTTTTTGCAGGCCGCTCTGCGCGGAACTGTTGCGCCGTGACACCTGGATCGCGGGTCTCCCCTCGAAATGGTGGCCGGGCGTCACGGGCGTGGTGAACGGAACCCCGCTGGCGCGAACGACATTTGCGCCGATATACACGGGGTAGATATCCGCATACGGATATTGCGCCGGAATCTGAAAGCCGACCCAGGTCGACTCCGGCCGGAATTTCGGGCCGAGCGTGATCGGCTCCATGACCACATAGGCTCCGCCTTGCCCGTCTTCACGCACGGTGAAGCTGGCGGGGCTGAACTGCCGTTTGAGCTCTTCGATGCCTGACGACACCTCGACCTTCATAAAACGCGCTCCGATCTAAGAATTGTCGTCAGGCGCAATGGCTGTGAAGCGCAGATGCTCGCGCAGGTGCACCTCATCGTTATCACCGACGATCCGGCTAGTCCCGTTGGGAAGCTCTTCCTGCAAGACGAAGTTGGGCTCGATGTGAACGCCCTGCGCGATCGCCGCTGCCTTGATCTCACCGCCGGTCGCCCGGTGCCCCTCCAGCTTCACGAGCTGCTCGTTAACCGTGATGACCAAGACGTGAACCTTCTTCTGCGCCGTAAAGCGAAGGCCCGCGCGCAGCTCGACGTGTTCATGATCGGCTACGGTCCGCCGCCCGCCGCCGGGGAGATCCTCCTCCAGAACGAAATCGAGTTCTATCGGCACGCCCTGCTCGATCGCGGCGATCTTGATCTCGCGGCCGGTCGCCGAATGTCCGACAAGGTTGACGGGCCTGTCGTTGACCGAGACCGTCACGATGTGGTCCCTGGGCTCGTGCCCCTCACGCCGTTCGCCGGCAAGCAGCTCGGCGCTTTGGCTCTGTGCGTTATTCGCGTCCATGTTTTCTCCTTGCCAGTTAGGCATCTAATTGCTAAACTGCAATCGTATGGACCTACTTTAGGATAGTCTAACTAGAAAGTCAATTGCTTTTTAGCAATCACGAATGAGGACACGGCATGTCGGCTGAAAATAAAGGGTTTAATGGGGATGGCTTCTATCGCGCACTGGAGGCGACCGTCACCGCCCGGTCGAAGAACTGGAAGCAGGTTGCGGCCGAGACCGGCGTAAGCGCATCCACCCTCGCCCGAATGGCGCAAGGCCGAAGGCCCGATGCGGCCAGCCTCGCCGCTCTTTCCGCCTGGGCGGCGCTGAACCCATCCGACTTTGTCGAGGCTCCCTACAAAGCCCAGCAGCCGGAGCCGATGGCGCAAATCTCAACACTCCTCCGCGCCGATCCCAGCCTCGATGCCGAAAGCGCCGAAGTCGTCGAGGCGATCTTCCGCGCCGCCTACGAACGCCTCCGCAAGCCCGAGCGTTGATCCGAACGCCGCCGCGTTCGTCTGCTCAGCCGTTAACACTTCAGCGGCCAGTGGCGGCTTTCGGCCGCTAACATCCGGCGCTCCTCGACGATCTTCACGATCTCGGGAATGACCTCATCGTTCATGGTTCGCTGGAATTCGGCGAGGGCATTGGGGTCAACGGGGGTGAGGCCTTCGATAGCCTCAAAAACATCAGCGTCTTTCTTCTCCTTGTCCATTCCTCGCTCCTTAACCTTCGGAACACCTTCACTTCGTCTGGGTAGGCCGCAAATTTTGGTCCATTCGCGTAAAGCCCGCATGGCCCATATCGGCGAGCCGCAGCCCGCGTATGCCCGTTTGCAAGTCGAGGCTGACGGTCAGGCGGTTGAACACCAAAGCCTGCGTCCGGCCATGCATTAGCCATAGCGGCATCACCTCGCGTAAACTGGCAGTCGCGTCGATCACGGCCCGCGCCGCAATCTGTCCAGCCGCCCATTGCGCTTCCGTGGCGAATTCCACGACCCAGATGAACTGCGCGAATGGCAAGGTCATGATGGTCGCCACAAGCTTCGGATCAAATTCGGATTCCCGCTCCCGCACAAAATGCCGGAGCGCCGAGCCCGTCGTGATGAAATAACGGATGATCGTCTGATCCTGCGGCGGGAGTCCGACAAGCGCACCGAGCTTGAAAAGAGTCGGGGCGAGCCGGTCCACCGCATCTGCCGGATAGAACACTTTTTCTGGGAGCGCCACGATGAACGCATCGATATCCTCGGCCGAATACGGCGTGCCGCCGGTCACCGGCACGGAGATATAAGGAAGATGGTT
>Ga0209517_10000046_pt1 | contig 189589 bp, 150 predicted proteins | sample PeaSoiMetSII2010_FD_187695 | JGI IMG/M metagenome (GOLD analysis project Ga0209517, IMG submission 187695) | Peat soil microbial communities from Weissenstadt, Germany - SII-2010 (SPAdes) (version 2) | ecosystem: Environmental > Terrestrial > Soil > Wetlands > Peat | place: Germany... | reverse complement strand
AAAACGATCCTTGCTTTGTTCTTTTATGATACGAATCGCTGTTTGTTTCGGACGGAAACGGGTGCTCCGCCTCGTCTTTGAGCCATCGCTGGGACTTCGGGGCTGCCGTGTCATCTCCGGGAGGCTGTCGGGATGGAGCATCGTTCGCCCCTGCCCAGTTGCTACACTGGACCACTAGGGACAGCGAAATTCCGCTCTCCAATGAGAAGCCCAAACAAGACTTCCGGCACGATCCTCCTAGGGGCGGTTGTGGTTGCCGGGATTGGCCTGGCATTCGCTCTCCAGGCACTCGCGGCGCTAGATCCTCAAGGCTCGCCAACGCCGGGGCACTTCGTCGAGGTCACGGAGAAGCTTGGAATCCACTTCCGCCAGCAGGCTTCTCCCACCAGCAAGAAATACCTTCTGGAGACGATGGGCTCTGGCGTAGCCGTGTTCGACTACGACAACGATGGCCGTCTCGACATCTTTTTCGCCAACGGTGCGCGGCTCGATGATCCGACCCCGAAAGGATCGATTCCCAGGAAAGACAACCCCAAGTACTGGAATCGGCTCTACCACCAGAAATCGGATGGAACCTTCGAAGATGTCACGGAACGCGCAGGCCTCACCGGATTCGGCTATTCCACAGGCGTCGCTGTGGGCGACTACGACAACGACGGATTCGAAGACCTGTATGTAGCTGGATACGGCCGCGGTACGCTCTACCACAACAACGGCGACGGCACCTTCACCGACGTCACTGCCGCGGCCGGCGTCGCCGGCTCGGGATGGATGACGAGCGCCGCCTGGGTGGACTACGACAACGACGGACGGCTGGACCTGGTCGTGGCGCGCTACATGCAGTGGGACTTTGACGACATCTATTGCGGGCGCCGGGAGAGCGGCTTCCGCTCCTATTGCCATCCCGATGCATTCAAGCCGGAATCAATCCTGTTGTTTCACAATGACGGCGGCGGCAAGTTCACTGAGGTTTCGCACAAAGCTGGAATCGACAAGCCCGGAAAGGGTTTGGGCCTCGCGATCACAGACTACGACCACGATGGCTTTATGGACATCCTGCTGGCCAACGATTCGATGCCTGAATTTCTGTTTCACAACCGCGGCAACGGAACGTTCGAGGAAGTTGGATTGACGTCCGGAGCCGGACTCGATAGCAGCGGGAACACCTTCGCCGGCATGGGCGTTGACTTTGAGGACTACAACAACGATGGGTGGCCTGACATCATCATCACCGATCTGGCGAATCAGCGATACGCGCTTTTCACCAATCAGAAGGATGGCACGTTCGACTATTCGACAGCTGTCACCGGCCTGAGCCCGATTTCGCTCCTGCATTCCGGCTGGGGTGTGCGTTTTGTCGATTATGACAACGACGGATGGAAGGACCTGCTGATCGTGCAGTCGCATGTGATCGATACGATTGAGATCAGCGAACCGGGTTTGCACTATCGGGAAGCGCCTTTGCTTTTGCACAACGAACGGGGCAAGAAATTTGTGGATGTCTCGGCGCGTTCCGGCGAGGTATTCCATCAGAAGTGGGCCGCACGCGGGTTGGCGACCGGAGACATTGACAATGACGGCAAGGTGGACGCTGTCGTCACTTCCAACGACGGCCCGGCGTGGGTTCTGCTGAACAGGACGGACAGTCCGAACCACTGGATCACGCTCAATCTGGTGGGCGTGAAGAGCAACCGCGATGCCATCGGAGCGCAGGTAAGAGTCTCGACTGCAGCGGGCGATCAATTCGCAACCGTGACTACGAGCGGCAGCTACCAGTCCTCAAGCGACAAGCGATTGCACTTCGGCCTGGGCACGGCGGATTCTATAGGCGAGATCGAGATCCGCTGGCCGAGCGGTATTCGCCAGGTTTTGCACGATCAGAAAGCAGATCGGATTGTCACGATTACAGAACCGATAAAATAGATCGAAGGCAGTGCCCCACGGTGAGAAGCAAATCCTTATGCTGCGGCGTGGTATTCCTCGCAGGCCTGATGTCCGCGGCAATGTCCGCGGCCCAGGTTTCGAAGCAGAATTCGAATCTGTCGCAGTTGCAGGACGCGGCGCAGGCCATCACCGCCGGGAACCTGAGTCGGGCCGACAGCGATCTGCAATCCGTTTTACACGCCGCGCCGGAGGATTATCGTGCCCTCGATCTGTTAGGAGTCGTTCGCGTCCTGCAACGGTGTGAAACTGAGGCTGGCGAACTTTTCCGCCGCGCCATCGAGAAAAAGGCCGATTTCGCGCCTGCGCGGGCTCACCTCGGCCTCCTGTACGTGCAGCAGGGTCATCCGGACGAAGCGGTTCCCCAATTGCGCGAGGCCCTACGAATTGACCCCGCACGGGGCGATGCCTCGTCCGCTCTTGTGCGCATCTTGCAGGATCAGGCTCAGGCCGCAGCCACCACAGGGGACTCCAAAACAGCTCTGGCATTGCTGATGGAAGCCCGGAAATATGCGCCTGACAATCCAGACGTCCAACTCGAACTCGGAACCATCGAACTGAAACTGTCGCTGTGGCAGGACGCGGCTGAGGCGTTCCAACGAACCTTGCGCCTGCGCAAGAACGATCCTCTCGCGCTGTATGACCTGGGACGCGCCTTCATGGGACTATTGGATTATGAAGACGCGCGCCAACAGTTTGCCCGTTACGTCGCAGTACGCCCCGACGATGCCTCCGGTTATTGTGCCCTGGGGATGACTCTCGCCGCTCTGCAGCGTGCGCCAGAAGCGCGAGATCAATTTGAGCGATCCATCGCGCTCGCTCCGGAGCAAACCGAATCCTATTTCCGGCTCGGGCTCATCGATCTCGATGCGAAGGATCTGGACGAGGCGGACAAGAACCTTCGCCTGGCGCTGGCTCGGAAACCGAAAGATGCGCGAGCTTTGTCAGCGCTTGGGAACGTGGCTTTTGAGCAGAAACGCTACTCCGAAGCGATCGATCTGCTGCAGCAGGCGATCGCCGGTGACGATTCCTTGCGTGAAGCTCACTACTATCTTGGCCTGACGTTCGCCCGCGTTGGACGCAAACAGGAAGCAGAAGATCAACTGCAGATCGCAACGAGGCTGGAACACGACGAAGCCGAGCACCGAAGAATTGTCTTCCAAATGCAAGATGGGCCTGCCCGCGATGCCAATAGCTCACAGCCGCAGAAGTGACTTCGCCACCTTTTTGAAGAGGTGGAATGAGATTTACAGCCACGCGCCTCGAATTCCTGAAACACAACTTTGAAAAACTGCGGCACGCTAGCGAGCCGCGCGGTTCCCTCACCTTCCCACGGCCATTTAATATGGGGTACTTCATCGTGTGCGCCACGATGGGTTGGTGAAAGGGGTCGAACATTCTCATACTGGGGATTGACGTCGGCACGGGCGGAACTCGCGCCCTGATCCTTGACGAGCAGGGGCACGTCGTCGCCTCCGCCACGGAGGAGCACGCTCCGTTTGCCTCGCCGGAAATCGGGTGGGCGGAGCAGCATCCGGAGGACTGGTGGCGTGCGTGTTGTGTGGCGATTCCGAAGGCCATGGAGCGCGGTGGGCTTAGGCCGGACGAAATCGCGTGCATCGGCTTCTCCGGCCAGATGCATGGCGCAGTCCTGCTGGATGAGCAGGGGAAAGTGGTGCGCCCCGCGCTGATTTGGTGCGACGTGCGGACGAATCGCCAGTGCCGAGAGTTGACCGAGAAGATTGGCGGCGCGCAACTGATTCAGGCGACGTGCAATCCCGCCCTGGTCAACTTCACTCTGCCCAAGCTGATGTGGGTGCGCGAACACGAACCGGAGAATTGGAAGCGCGTGCGCGCCATCATGCTGCCGAAGGATTACGTTCGATTCCGGATGACGGGCGAGCGCGCCACCGATGTGGCCGATGCCTCAGGGACACTGCTACTCGACGTGGCGCATCGGCGCTGGTCCAGGTTGATGATCGAGGCTGCGGCCGTAGACGAGCGTTCACTGCTCCGGCTGTTCGAGTCGCCGGATGTCTGTGCAGCGGTCAGTGCCGAGGGAGCGAAGGCTACTGGGCTGCGTCAGGGAACTTCAGTGGTCGCGGGCGCGGGCGATCAGGCTGCCGGCGCGGTTGGCATGGGCATCGTCGCTCCCGGCACGGTCAGCGCCACGATCGGAACTTCAGGTGTGGTGTTTGCCGCGACCGACCGTCCAGCGCTCGAACCGGGAGGACGCTTGCACACCTTCTGCCATGCCATCCCAGGACGCTGGCACGCCATGGGCGTGACGCAGGCCGCAGGGCTATCGTTGCGCTGGTTCCGCGATCAGTTTGGCGTTGGCGCGGACGGCAGCGGCGGTGGAAAGGACGACGAAAAGAAGGATCCGTACGAGCGGTTGACCGCCGAGGCTGCCACCGTGCCGCCCGGATGTCAGGGCTTGTTGTGGACTCCTTACCTGATGGGTGAACGCACGCCGCATCTCGATCCGGATGCACGCGGTGCGCTGGTCGGGCTCACCGCCGCGCACACCCGCGCGCACGTGATTCGCGCCATTCTTGAAGGTGTGGCCTTCAGCCTGCGCGACACTTTCACCTTGTTCGATGAGATGAAGATCGCGGTGAACCGCATTCGCCTGGGTGGCGGTGGAGCGCGCTCTTCTCTCTGGCGGCAGATCCAGGCAGATGTTTACGGCCATGAGGTTGAGATTGTGGAGGCAGAAGAGGGCGCAGCGTATGGAGCAGCCATCCTGGCGGGAGTTGGCGCCGGAATCTGGAAGTCAGTCGACGAGGCTTGCTCCGCTGTGGTGCGCGTTGCCACGACAGTCCAGCCGCAGCTGGATGCGGTGAAAGTCATGAATGCCAGTTATGCTGCGTACCGGCGGGTGTACCGGGCTACGAAGGCCATTTTTGTGGCTTAAACTGCTCTATACTTTCGCACATTTGCAGTCCTGCACAATGGATAAAACAATGTCTGGTCTCGTTTATTTGTGGGGCCGTCTTCTGCGGAGAGCCATTTTCTGTGGAGTTGTGGCCCTAAGCGGTCCTCAGGCAGCCTCGGCACAACTGCTGACTGGGCAGTTGCCCCCCCAACCGCAGATTTCTGCGACTAAGACCCAAGATGGTTTCCAAGCCAGGATTGGCGACGAGGGGCTGCACGTTTCAGTTTGCGCAGACTCCGTCATCCACGTAGTGGCCGGTCCAGGCTCGCCCACCGCCAGTTCGCCGGCTCAGCCATGGATCACCCCGGCCAGCCAATCGTGTCCGGACACGCCTTTCGAGTTCGCGCAGACCGCCGACAACGTGACACTAGTGACCGCTACTCTCAAAGTGGAATTCTCTCTCAAGCGCGGCAACTTGACATATCGCACCCTTCAGGGAAAAGTTTTGCTCAGCGAAAGGGACGCCGTGCCACGAACATATGACCCGGCGGAAATAAACGGCGAAAAAACTTACCAGGTGACTGATCGTTTTTCGCCAGATGCGACCGAGGCATTCTATGGCCTGGGCCAGCATCAGAGTGGCATGTTCAACTACCGCGGCAGCACGGTGGAACTTGGCCAGAACAATACTGACGTGGCAATCCCACTCTTGGTCTCGAGCAAGGGCTACGCCATGCTCTGGAACACCGCATCTTTTACGTATGCGGACAATCGATTTCCGCTTGAGTTTCACTTCACATCGCTCGCTGGCGACGCAGTCGACTATTACCTGCTCTACGGCCCCGAGATGGACCAGATCATTCACCAGTACCGCACCATAACCGGGCACACGCCAATGTTTCCGAAGTGGGCCTACGGCTTCTTCCAATCGAAAGACCGTTACATTTCTCAGGACGAAATACTGGGGATCGCGCACCGTTACCGCGCCGAGCACATTCCCCTGGATGCTATTGTCCAGGATTGGTTCTGGTGGAAGACGGAAGGGGACCCTGCGTTCAACTCCAAGTTCCCCGACATCCCTGGAGAATTGAAGACTTTGCATGACGAACACGTACATGCCATGCTCTCGATCTGGGGATTGTTCGACTCCGCCTCCCAAAATTTCCAGGAGATGGCCGCCAATCATTTAGACGTGCCGCAAGCGCACGTCTACGACGCCACCAACCCGGCGGCGCGCGATTTCTATTGGAACAATCTCGCAGGCCCGCTGTTTGCTCTGGGTTGGGACGCTTTCTGGCTCGACAGCGCGGAACCCGAGGAATATTGGCCACACATGGGCGACGCCATTCTGCGCAACAAACAGCTCTCCATCGGAAGCGGCGCGCGCTACACCAATATCTTCCCGCTCATGCACACCGGCGGAATTCAGGAACATTGGAAGAAGGCAACTGATAAGAAGCGAGTCTTTCTGCTGACGCGCTCTGCGTTTCTCGGTCAGCAGCGAAACGGCAGCACCGTCTGGTCTGGCGATGTCTACAGCACCTATTGGGGCTTACAGCACCAGATCGCTGCCGGTCTCAATTTTGCTCTATCGGGCAATCCTTATTGGACAACGGATGTGGGCGGGTACTGGCAGCCATTTAACCGCCCCCCCGATGATCCGGCTTATCAGGAGCTTTACACCCGCTGGTTTGAGTTCGGAGTATTCTGCCCCATCTTCCGCACACACGGCCACCGTGCCCACAACGAAATATGGACCTACGACAAGGTCGAGCCGATCCTGATCAAGTATGACAAGTTGCGCTATCGCTTGATGCCCTACATTTATTCGCTCGCCTGGCGGGTCACTAGCCAGGACTACACCATCCAACGGCCTCTGGTGATGGATTGGCGGTCCGATCAGAAGACCTGGAACGTTGGAGATGAATTCATGTTTGGCCCTTCGATCCTGGTCAGTCCGGTAGTGAAAGAGGATGCGATACAGCGCTCGGTCTACCTGCCGGCTGCTCGCGCCTGGTACGATTTCTGGTCAGGCGCACGTGTGGAAGGAGGTCGCGATGTGCAAGCCGAGGCTTCGCTCGATCGCATACCGCTGTATGTCCGTGCAGGTTCAATTTTGCCCTTGGGCCCGGAAATCGAATATGCAGACGAAAGTGCCGACCCGATCGAACTGCGAATTTACCCGGGAGCTGATGGCGATTTCGAGCTCTATGAGGACGAAGGGGATAACTACAACTACGAAACGGGAGCTCACGCGATGATCGCGATTCACTGGGATGACCGCGAGCGCAAGTTAACGCTCAAAGCTTTAGAAGGAAGCTTCCCAGGTATGCGGCAGAAGCACACGTTTCACGTCGTCTTGGTGCGTGCCGGTCATGGCATAGGAGAGTTCCCAACCAGCAAAACTGATGCGGTTCTGGAATACACCGGAAGCGAGCAACACAAGATTTTCCCGTGACATTTGCGCTGTTCTGCGGCTTCCTGCTTTTATCATTGCCACCATCTCCAATATCATTACCGCCATGCCCAACAAGGTCCGCTGGGGAGTTCTCAGCACCGCAGCAATCGGTATCAACAAAGTCATCCCTGCCATGCAGCGCGGGCAATTCACCACAGTGGTCGCCATCGCTTCCCGTGATCACGCGAAGGCTCAGGCCGCAGCCGCCAACCTGGGCATTCCCAAGGTTTACGGCTCGTATGAAGAACTTCTCGCCGATCCCGATGTTGATGCTGTCTACAATCCTCTTCCCAATCAGTTGCACATACCGTGGACCATCAGGGCCGCCGAAGCAGGCAAGCACGTTCTCTGCGAAAAGCCACTAAGCCTTACCGTCGCCGAAGCCGAATCTCTCCTCGCCGTCCGATCCCGCACCGGCGTCAAAATCGGCGAAGCGTTTATGATTCGCTGCGCTCCGCAATGGCTGCGCCTTCGCGAGCTTCTGAGCCAGGGCCGGGTCGGCGACCTTCGCTCCATCATTGGTTACTTCAGCTATTTCAACACCGACCCAGCCAACATTCGCAACCAGGTCGAATGTGGTGGCGGTGCCCTCATGGACATTGGCTGCTACCTGGTTCACGCCTCGCGCTTCGCATTCGCACAGGAACCGCTGCGCGTCGTGGCTCGCATCGACCGCGATCCTCAGATGCATACTGATCGCCTCACCTCTGCGATCCTCGACTTCCCTTCCGGCCAGTCCATATTTACCTGCAGCACGCAGCTGGTCCCCTACCAGCGCATCCACTTCCTCGGCACGCGCGGACGCATCGAGCTCGAAATCCCCTTCAACGCGCCGAATGACCGCCCGACACGCCTGTTCATCGATGACGGCAGCGATCTCGGTGGTGGCGGCATCACGCCCGAGTCCTTCCCTGTCTGCGATCAGTACACCCTGCAGGGTGATGCGTTCTCGAAGGCCATTCTTGAGAACACTGACGTTCCCGTCTCCGTCGAGGACGCCATCAAGAACATGGCTGTTATCGAAGCTGTTTTTCGTTCGGCAGAGTCGGGCCAATGGGAGCCGCCGCGGCGCTAGAGGGCCCGGTGTAGAGCAAATCTGAAGCGCGCGAGTTGAGTTACAATCTCACTACTCTCCAGGCCGGAAACCCTGCGAATCATGGATCGTAAAATCAGTCTTCTGCCGTGGTTCAGCGCTGTCATGGTGGTCTCAGCAATCGTTTTCCCGGCCTCCGGGCAGACCGGCAGCAAAACCCAGCCCTCCGGCACGCTTACTTCTGCACCACAACTCCCGACTGAACCCGCTGGCGCCAACCGTTGCCAGTTCTGCCACCCTTCGGAAGTAGAGGGATACGCACGCTCCGCGATGGCGCATTCCCTGCGCCGTGCAGGTCAGGAGCCGAACGGCACTGTAGTCACTCCCGAAGAAAAGATCGAGATATCTTCATCGCCAACCGGCTATTGGCAGCGCCTGCATAGTGGCGATGATGTGACCAACTACCGCATTGACTACGTGATCGGGTCGGGCAACCACGCCTCCGGTTACTTGCTCGATTTAGCCGGTCATCTGTTTCAATCGCCGGTCGCGTACTACAAGAGTCGGCATGCCTACGACTTGGCGCCCGGCTATGAGGGACTGCCCCGGCCGGATTTCACGCGGCCCGTGGCCGAAGCGTGCGTGTTTTGCCATGCCGGCAACGCGCTCTACGTCCCCGGTTCATCGAACCAATATCGGCCGCCCGTGTTTTCGTCGGAATCGATCACTTGCGAGCGCTGCCACGGCTCGTCTGAGAGGCATCTGCGCGACCCCAGGGCTGCCACGATCGTCAACCCGGCGAAGCTGGAGCCGGGCGCTCGCGACAGCATTTGCGAACAGTGCCATCTGCTGGGCGTGGGCAGAGTTCTGAATCCAGGGAAGAAGTTTGGCGACTTTCAGCCCGGACAGCGCCTGGAAGATGTCTTCACGACTTACCGTTACGTCTCGCCGCAGGGCGCCGACGCCGAGAAGTTCAAGGTCATCAGCCACGTGGAGCAGCTCGCCAGAAGCACCTGCGCGCGCCAGAGCAACGGGCGCCTGTGGTGCGGAACCTGCCACGATCCGCACAACAAGCCGCTCGAACCCGTGAGTTTTTTCCGCTCCAGGTGCCTCTCCTGCCACACGGGAAATTTCGCCCCTTCCCATCCCGGCAAGGACAGCAGCTGCATCGGCTGCCACATGCCGCGACGCGACGCGAAAGATGGCGGGCATACGGCTTTCACCGACCATCGAATCCAGCGGCATCCCGAGACCGAAGCTGCGCTTCCGGCGGACATGGCTATCGCGGCCTGGCGCGAACCTGCTCCCGAGCTGCAGCAACGGAACCTCGGCATTGCTTACATCAGTGCGGGGATGGAGCGCCGTTCTCCGCCCTTTCTGATTCGCGGCTACCGCATCCTGGCCGGGATTCAGAGCCAGTTCAGCACGGACAGCGACGTTTTCTCCTCGATTGGCAACGCTCTGCTGATGGGAGGAAAAACGGCGGAAGCAGAGCTAGCCTTCGAACGCGCCCTGCAGCTCAATCCGAACTCGGTTACAGGCGAGACCAACGCTGCATCCGCCTATTTGCAGGCCGGGCAGTACGACCAGGCCGTGGCTCATCTGGAGCGTGCCGTCGCGCTCGATCCCTTGTACCTGCCCGCCGATGTCCCCTTGATTGAGCTCTACAAGCAGCAGGGGAACACGGGCCGTGCCGCAAGCCTCTCCGCCGCCGTAAGCGCAGCCACAAGCGCGCAACCCGGCTCGGACACAAGCCCCGCTGCGTCTCCTTCCACGTCCGCTTCCCGAACCGCCGAGGCTGTGTACAAGAACATTCAGGTGCTCAAGGGAACTTCCGCCGACGAACTGATCCCGGCCATGCGATTCATCGCGGCGTCTCTTGGAGTGGAGTGCGGCTATTGCCACGTGCAAGACCATTTCGACAAGGATGACAAGAAGCCCAAACAAATCGCGCGCGACATGATGCGAATGATGTTTGCCATCGACCAGAAGAACTTTGCCGGAAATCGCGAAGTTACCTGCTACTCCTGCCATCGCGGTTCGCTCAAGCCGCAAGCCACTCCGATTCTCGATGGGGACACACGCTCGCACGGGGCTGGCGCGGCGGGAAAGCTCGCGGCTAGTACGTCCAGCGCCGATCAACTCATCGACAAATACATTCGGGCGCTGGGAGGGGCGGCTGCCATTGCAACAATTACCAGCCGCGCTGCAAAAGGAACGATGACGCTCGATGGTCGTCCGGTGGGTATTGAAGACTTTGACCGCGACCCGAACCAGCAAACTCTGATCCGCCATCTGCCGGCTGGAGACAGCCTTGCCGTATTCAATGGACGTGAAGGTTGGTTAAGTGTCCCGGGGCATCCTGTGCGCGAGTTGCACGGCGCCGATCTCGAGGCCGCGCGAATGGACGCTGACCTGCGCTTCCCGCTGCACATCCGGCAGCTCTTCGCGGAATTGCATGTGGAGTATCCGGAGATGGTCGGCGACCGCGAAGCTTACGTAATCTCATGCAGCAACGTGGGGCAACCGCCTGTAAAGCTCTATTTCGACGAACAGTCAGGACTGCTGCTGCGGCTGGTGCGATACGCCGCGTCGCCGCTCGGCCTGATTCCTACTCAAATCGACTATGCCGACTATCGCGATGCCGACGGTGTGAAAACGCCGTTTCGTTGGACGTTGGCGCAATGGGATGGGACGTCGACCATTCAATTGGATCAGATCCTGCAGAACGTTCCGATCGATGACGCCAGGTTCGCCAAGCCCGCACCATCGGCAGAGGCATCGAAGTCTCTGGAGCAGTAGTGGAAATCGGCTCGGCGGGCAGTCAACTACTGAGTGGAAGCAGCAGGCTGCAACTTCAGCAGCAGCGTCGTATTTGGCGGCAACTCCACAGGGAATTCGGACGCATTCTTGGCCAACACCTTGTCGGCCAACAGATCAGTAACGTCTGAGCGCTCGGGCAGGTGAATGGTTCGGCTGCCTCCGGCAGGGGAATACACGGCGAGAAATTCGCGGTTGGCATAAACCACGTCTCCGCCATCGCTGTAGATCGTGCAGCCCGCCGCGCGAGCAATGTTGCGCAGCAAGGCCGCGGGCAGAATCGGTGCACTGGAGTAAATCGAAGTCCATCCCGGCATGTGTTTCACGACCAGGCCGGGTTTGTTCAAGCCCGCGAGCGTTCCCAGAACCTGCGCCTGAGGATCGTTGCTCCAGAACCGCGGATTGATGCGAAAGCCGGGCAGGTCGCGCTGCAGGCTGGGATCTCTCGGATCCTTCAAGTAAAGCTGATGGTCGTACCAGTGCTTGATGTTCTCGACGTTCACATCCGTGCCATAGGCCGTTGGAGTGTGCAGTCCGCGGGTATATGGTGTGTCGAAGGATGAAATGTCGACGCGCAACTCGCCAGCCGAATCTGCTTCGTCGACGTGAATCCCCGTGAGGGCTTGAATATTGGCGACCGAGAGATTGTTCTGAATGTATCCGGGCGCGTAGACCCACACCGCGGTTGCGCCGTTCCGTTTGAGCCGCTCCTGAATGGCTTCCCGCTCCTGCGGAGTGACGTGGAATGTATTCAGAAAGATATAGAGTTTGTAGTCGCGAAGATTCGGATTCCCCATGTCGGAGAGAAGATAGGGATCCCAGGGCGCACCGATGAAAGCGAATTCCCACTGCTTCTGCGCTGTCAGCAAGGCATTGAAGAGAGGTTCGCCATCTCCGAAATAGGTAAAGCTTGATTCGTCGAGAACAACGGCGATGTCGGCGGTGGAGCGCCGGTCAGCTTCCAGGTAACGATTGTCGATGTTCTTCAATTGCCCGAGCAGTTCGAGGATCTTGTCATCGTGGTAGGTGCCGCCGAACAAGTCAGTCCACCACATGCCGAAGCCGTTGGTCAGGGCATAGGCGTAGTCACGCAGCAGAAGAGCCTTCGTTTCCTCAAAGTTCGTAGGGTTGTGAAGCGAGTTTCCCCATCGCCACTGGCGCTGGTGCAGGTGCGTCTCGGTATCGACTTCGTTGAAGTAGAGTTTGCCGTGAAGCTGGGCGTCGGCGGGCAGGGTTTGCGAATTGTCGGGCCCGCCGATGCCCTTATTGTCGTAGGTGTAAGGACTGGCGATGAAGTCAATATCGGGAGAGCTGAATACGCGCTCCATGCCCAGGTGCCCGGTATGAACCACGCTGAGATTGGGGAAATTGCACCAGAGGTATCCGTAAAACGCCCCAACGATCTTCTTTCTGCCGGTGAGTTCCTTGACCCATGCGGCGTTCTCGAGCAGAACCCTGCTCACCATCTCGTTGAAGAATGCGAAATAGTCGGGCACCCGCATGCTAACCGCGGGATCGAAGAAAATTCCGTGGTTTGTCGAATAGCGCTCGCGCTCGTTGGGAGGATCAGCGGTCTTGAACGTCACTTTGTCGTCGTGCCAGGCTCGGCGAAGACTATCGTCACTTCCATATTTCCGCCGTAGCCACGCGCGAAACTCACGCCGCGCCGGCGGTGAGTAGTCCTCCACGCCGAACTTGGTGGGAGGCGGCTGCCAGGGCCGCGTCTCCCAGAACGAATTGAACATCAGCCACTCGCCGCCGAACCCGTTGCCCACCTGATAGCCAAGAATATTGTCTCCGTATCTGCTCTCCACATGATCGAGGAACGCCTTCATTGCCTTGTGCGACAACTCGCGGTAGTGATCGGATGCCAGGGTGGGATGACAGCGCTTGCCGAACATTCCCGCCGGGCTGCCGTCGTCCCGCATGGTGATGTCCTCGGGAAATGTGGTGCACCACCAGTCATCCGGAGTCAAAAGGATGCGAGGAATGAAGAGTGCGTCCGGCTTGAGCTTGAGGTATTCATCCATCTTGGCGTCGATCTTCTGGAAGTCGTATTCCTCCGGACCTTTCCAATCGAAGCGCAGATAGATGTCGAAAATGGAGATTCCGGCCTTGGTGAAGTCGGTGAAGTCAGCGGGACCGGGAATGTATGGGGCGGCAAGAACCTGGCTGGTCAGCTTGCCGTTGACATAAAGCGCCGGCGTCCCCTTGAAGATTCTGACTTCGCTGGTAAGGTGTGACTCGGGCGGAGTCTTCGCCTCGAGCCTCGGTCGAGGCGCGACCAGCAGGAAGAGTCCAAGGGCGATGTGCAGGAATCGGTGTCGGCTCATGCTGGCTCAATTTCGATGTGGCCGGCTTCCGGCATGGGTACATCGATGCTCAGAGTATGCTGAACGGAAACTCGCCGTGAGGACCCGCCGTGAGCGATTTTGTAGCTCCCCGCGGGCAGTCCGTCGACGGCAATCACCGCCTTCCTGGCCAGACCGCTCGGGTCGGCAATTTCGAGAATGAGGCTCGGTTTCCCGCGGCGCAGGCTGGCCTTGTTGATCTGTCCCTGGATCACATCGACATCGATGGCTGCTTCCACGAACCGCAACCGCTTGCGCAGGCCATCCTTGGGATATACGGTGAGCGCTCGGTCGGTCGCTTCCACCTTGCAACCAAATCCCACTTCGCCGAACGTCGGGTCTTTCACTACGTACGACTTGGAAGACTTCATGAACCCCCATAGTCCCGAACCACTTTCAAAGGTTCTCGGGGGCTCGTTGCCGAAGATGCCCGGCGTGCAAATGAAGAAGTTGTAACCCATTCCATCGGGAAGAACGTTGGCCATGACGCTCATCACGCCGGCGTAGCCTTTCAGAAGCGCGTCAGGGTCTCCATGATCTTCGTAGGCCTGCAAAAGGGCCAAACCGTTCAGGGACGCGTTGTACCAGCAACAAACGTCCCTGCGCTTGTCATTGCCGTAGCGGAACCAGACGGGCTGGTTGCCGCCGCGCAGCGCCTTCAGAACCTGAATCGTCTTTTCATTCTTCTCTGCGTTCCCAAAGAAACGGGTGAAGAAATACACTTGTTCATGCGCGGTCTGGTCGATCACTAGCTCAGAGCTATAGGGATACGGATCGCGCAGGAATTCGTCATTGCAGTCCGACATCTGCTGGCGCAGGTTGTTGTACTCATCCTTCCAGCCCTCTTTCTGAATGTCATTGAGAATGTTGATTGCATTGGAGCCCTCCATGAGCCCCACATGCCGCCAGGGCCCCGTCGCGAACCACTTCATGCATGTGCGGTACGACATGCGCAAATATTCTTCCGGGCTCTTGCGGGTCAGCAACCCGTAGCTTTTGCCAATGCGGTAAAGTGCGTGGTAAATATTGGCCGGGTGAACGTAGTTGTAGGTGCGCCAGGTGGCCTCCGACCGTTCTTTCGTCCAGGCGCCCCAACCACTGGAGGGATAGCGATCCTTCCAATACAGCGAGGCCCGCACCTCGTACGTTTCTGGATTCTGGATGTACTTGAACAGACAATCGGCCACACAGGTCTCGAGGGTCTCGACCTCTTTCTTCGACGGAAGGTGAACATTTTTCTCCGCAAGAAAGAGCGGCTCGGAAAAGCCGGATTCGTCGCTGCCACCGACCTCCCAGACTTCGTCTGCGTCCAGAAACATGCTGCCGATGCGATGGTCAAAGGGAAGAAAACAATGGTGGCGATGGTAACGATCCTGCGGATTGTTGTAGAACTCGCGCTCCACCACAAATCGTCCGCGGGCATTGAGCAATCCTTCGATATCCTCGATGCAATAGAAATGAAGGTTCGTCCAGCGGCCCTCCCCGTAGTTCAGCCGCAAGCTCTTCTGGCCCCGGCCCTGGAATGACAGGGTGAGCAGCGTCTTGTCGGAGGCCTTCCTTTGCTCTTTGACCGTAATGTTATCGGACAGCAGGTCGATACCGGAGATCTCCGACTTTGTTTTCAGTTCCACCAGCGCGTCGGTATCTTCCTGCACGACCATCGAGGGAAGCACGCGAATCCCCAGATTCCCGGCCTCGTACAATTCGTCGCGAATCGCTTCATAGCTGGGGATCAGAGCAAAGCGCAGCTGGAACTTCTTCTTCTCACCGGGCTGCAGGATGAGCGAGGTGTGCCCATTGACCCAGGGATTGCGCCTCCATCCCCGCTGATTTTTCGTGGCCCATGAGTGAATGGCGAGGATGTCCGGCCCATCCCACCCGCGCGCATGCGTCGCGAACCCCGAATCAGGTTCTTTGTAGATGCATTCAAAGCTGGTATCCACCGTAGGGTGAACGAGGAGATAAGGTGCGTCGCCGAGCGGCCGCTGCACCAGGGCGTAGGAACTGTGACCGGCAATGAAGTGGTGCACCAGCACTTTCTGCTCGTGAATCAGCTTCTGGCGCAGAGGCGTCTTGCCGAAATCGATGTTATTGACCGTGCTCAGCTTGGTCTCAGTGGCATGCTCGATATACAACTCGTCATAATCGTCATTCACCATGAGGGGAAATCCGAGCTCACCGATTTCCAGCACGTAGCTCGTGATGTTCGTGATCTCAATATCCCACAGCAGCGAGCTGCCCGCTCCCGCCCTATAGCTCATAGCTAACGAATAGCTGCGGATTCCTCCGTCGTTCGCAGAGCCGCCCTCATACCGGACGTTCACAGCGCCGTCTCCAACGCTGATTCGTCGGGTGTCGCCGGATTTGCTGGTTCGCTCCTTCCTCCACTTGCCGGACATGCGAAAGACGTCGTTGAGACCGATGCGGGCATTCTTGCCCCAATCGTTGCTGGTTAATTCCCAAACTGTCGAGATCACGTCTCCGGTGAACAGAGAGTTGGCGGGATCCACTCCTGGGGTATTGATCTCGTTGCCGATGTAGTTGGTCTCAAACGGATCGTTCTTCCGCGTGATGCTCGAGATCGAACCGTATCGCAGGTCGAACTGAACGATCATTTCTCCTGCCTGGAGAGTGGTCGTGTAGTTTTCATGCTCCCTGAGCAATTCAATGGAGGATTGCGCCAGTTGCGGTTGCGCTTCTTGCCCCTGAGCGCCGAACATGGAGGCACCCGGCCCGGTCAGAAGCGCGCCGGTTACGCCAACCGTCCCCATGTTGCGCAGCATGTCGCGTCTTGAGATCCTGCTCATACGATTCCCCCGCTGTTAGGCTCGCCCCGAATGCTCTTAGGCAATTGAGAAAACGATTGCTATGCGATCCCGACTCTGAACCGAGCACCGAGAGGGGCGTTACGCCAGAGCCTCTACCCCGTTGCTGCCAGAGCGGACCTTTAGTGTCCTGGAGCGTTACGAATGATGGCGGAAATGGTACACTTTTTGAGCGATTCCGGCAATCCTGCATGCTGCACCGGCAGAACATCCCGGCCCAGCACAACGTCCAGCGAGCGCTGAATCGATACAGCAAACGTTTGCACAGGCCATGAACAAAACCGCACTTTCTCTCGTGCTGTTATTCGCGCTTCTTCCCCATCCAGCGCAGCAGCCCAACCTGTTCCTCTCTTACCAGTCTGCGAAAGACCATGAACTGAACCCTGATCCCGATTGCGAATTCTGGAGGGGCGCTCAGAGCATCGTTCTCGATCGAAGCATTCTCGACGAACCAGATCCGTCCGTGAGGTCAGAGGCGCGGTCGCGCTGGACCAAGGACTACCTCTATCTTCTGTTTTGGGGACCCTACGAAGTCCTTCACCTGAAGCCCGACCCCGATACGCAGCGCAAGACCTACAAGCTCTGGTTTTACGACGACTTTGAGCTGTATCTGGGGGCCAATTTCGAGAACATCAATCTCTACGATGAATTCGAGATTTCTCCGCAGAGCGAATTTCTCGACATGGCGATCGATGCGACCCGGGAAAAGCCGGGATGGAATGACGAGTACTTATGGAACTCCGGCATGACGGTGAAGTCGCGCATCGACCGGGGAAAGAAGATCTGGTACGGGGAGATGCGCATCCCGATGGCGGCAATCGACAGGCGGCCGCCTGCGATCGGCAACAAGTTCAGGGTCAACGTCTACCGTTTACAATCCGCCGGACCGGGAAAGAAGATCCATTTCCTGGCGTGGCAGCCGACCGGGGAGTGGCAGCCTCACCGTCCCAACAAGTTCGGAACCCTGGAACTCAGCGGATCGCCATAGCTAGACGTACTGCCCGACAATCTCGAACTCCTGGGCGCCCTCAGTCCCAACTACGACCGTTTCGCCGCGAACCCCTCCGATGGTAGTCGGACGTCCGTTCACCGTTGCCGATTGCAGCTTCTGACGCAACGGCAACCTGATTTTCACTTGTACCTCTTCCGGTTGGGCCGTCGGCGGGAGGTGTATGTACACAACCACACTGCTCGCCTCGGGCTTGCTCTTCATCGAGAAATCGACCCGGCCCCAGCGCGTGGGCGCCTGCTTGATTTTGATTTCCTTCCCCGACCCTACCCATGCTCTGGGCAAGCCACGGGCGAAATACAGGCAGTCTCTATCGGAATCTTCGAGCGCCAGCATCCAGCGAATCACGGCCGGGATCGTCAACTGCGCGGGTATGCAGAAGATGGCAGCACGTCCGGTGATGCCGGCCACTTCACCGGCCGTCCAGCTGCCGGGCGTGTGGTCGTGGTAGCGATGCGAATAAAGAAAGAGCAGGAACTCTTCAATGCGGTCCAGCCGCAACAGCATTTGCGCATATCCGTAGGAGATGAACCCGAGAATGTCGCGGCTCGACAAGGGCGACGGATCCACGTTGCCCAAAACGCCGAGCGTGGTTGCGCCGTACGCACGCATGCAATCGACCACCGCGTTGGCCATCTCCGGTGGAAGAATGTCGGCATGCAAAAGCTCGGCGTACACACGGTGGGGCCATTGCTGAGGGCTGGGATGCTCTGTCTGCAGCGACTGACGGAACGTGAGCTTCGCTCCGGGGAACAGGGGAACGTACGGAGGCGTCAGGTCGCGGCGCAGAGTTTTCTCGACGCCTGCTATCGTCGCCTTCTTCAGCTGCTCGCTCCGTTGCATCCAGTCGCGCGCCCGGTGAGCACCGTTAGGGAGCAGCTTCTGCGCGATCTGGGACCATACCAGGCTTAAGTCGCGCAACCCTCGGGCTGCGAATGCACTGTTGCTGAAGTACGGCTTCCACCACACCTCAGGAGTCGGGAATAAGCTAGCGTCCGACTCCGCCCAGCCGTGAATCAGACCGTACCCAAGGTCATCCTCGCGCAGTTGCAAGCTCTCATCGTGAAGCGAAGTGAGAATAGCGGCAGTCGCCTCAATCTTGTCTTTGTGCTTCGCCAGAAGGCCGGCGTCGCGCGTGTAGTTGAAATACTTCGCCAGCAACGACAGCGTCAAACCGAATTGCGCAGTTTCCGGGCCGCGCATATTCACCATGCCGCGAGAGTCGACAAACTGCGTGAAAAAGTTGTCAATCACGGCCTTCGCCATCTCGAAGCGTCCCAGCTCCAGATTGGCGCAGACCGAGCTGGTGAAGGTGTCCTGGAAGCCGTCCGTTTCCGATCCGTAGTAGTCCCGATCGACCGCTCCATACTTCGGATACACTCCGCGCGGCCGGACCATCAGTTCTTTCACAAACGCATGCCGGGCCATATCGACGTAATCGCGGTCAGGAACCTCGACGTCGCAGAAATCTTCCAGCTCTTTCTCCCAGTACGCGGCACAGAGCAGCAATGCGCGGTAGAAGGATTCGGGCGCCGGAGCCGACCTAGCCGGCGGAAACGACGGATAGCTATACCCATAGACGGCTTTCACCAGTTGTCCGTTTTCAAATCGAGCCGTGCGATGCCACGTCTGCACGATGAACTCGTCGTGCGCCTCCACATCACCAAAGGTAAGGGCCTCCACGTAGCTCGTCTCCGAAATCGGCATCACCTTACGCACGACCGGCAACCACCCGCCGACGAGGCCTTCAAAACGGCGCGGCACCATCTCACGCGTGACCTCGGGAAACTCCTGCGAAGGAAAATAGTAGGTACGGGTGCTGCCACCGGGCTCGACGGGCATGGTATCCAAACATTCCTTGGTTCCCACGAACGTATTCCACGGCAGTCGTCCCTGGTAAGGCGGGCCGGGCGACTGCGGATTGCCGGTGTAGGGGTCTCCGGTCGGATCCGATTCCAGGGGTGGAGCTGCGGCCCTTACCTGTTCGGGCGTTGGATCGTCGCCGTCGCGGAGGAGGCGGTCAGCCAGCAAATCCCGTGAGGAGAGCCGGATTTCCTTCAGGTCCAGACCCAGATAAGGGATGCCGGCCTCCGAAAACGTGGCTTCGGCGCTTTTCCGCAAAACGCGTCCGCGGCCGCTGGAGTTCGTGAACGTGATCGCACCATCCCGAATGCGCAGATCCTCGTAGACCTTCCAATCGGTTGAGCCGTCCCGAAACTCACACAGCAACGTGTGTCCGTTGACGTCGATCTGTGAGATCGGAGAAAGCGCGAACGCTCGGGAGAGAAAATGTTTGGCTCCTTGCGGTGTGCCCGCCGCGCCGTATGGTTTCATCGCCGCTGTAACTACTATAGCTTCAAGAAAACGCCGTCGATTCATCGATAGTATTTCCCTCCCCGTGGATTTTCCCGGCTGTTCGTCGCTTGAGAGTGATTTCCTCCCGGCCGCCAGACTAAGGCTGGACGTTTCCCGTCGTCCCCTCCACAACCCGCAAGCGCTGGCGCTGATCCTGTTGCCGGTCTTCTTCATTCAGTTCGTTCAACGTCTTGAGCATGGCCCCGGCCAATTCCGGTTTGCCGGTCCTGCGATAGACGACCGCCAGCTGGGAATATGCGGTCTTGTCTTTCGGGTCGATCGCCTTGGCGCGCTCCAGATGATCCCGGGCTTCATCCAGTCGATTCTCTTTCAGATATAGCTTTGCCAGATCCACTTGCGAGGCTGCCAGTTGCGCATTCAGCTTTACCGATTTTTCCAGCACGCCGCGCGCTTCCGTGAAAGCGGGATCACCCGGCGACGCCCCGGACCGGATCAGGGCGTCTCCCAGCAGATAGAGCAGGATTGGATCGTCCGGCTTTTCCTTGATGCGTTGCCGTAACTCCTTGATCGCCTCGGGAATGTGGCCGGTTTGCATGTAGCTGACCCCCATAGCGACGTAGGTCAGGTTCTTTTCCGGAGCCAACTGGCTGGCCAGCTGGAAATCGTTTTCTGCAAGGTCGAAGCGGTTCTTCATGGCCTCCAGAACGCCCCGCTGGAAGATCAGACGGTCTGACTCCGGATGATAGTGAAGCCCAACCTCGATGATCTGCAGCCCAAGATCGTAGGCGTCATAATTGGTGCACAGCGCGGCCAGATCGACGTAGTTGTTCTCGTCCTTAGGTTCCAACTGGGTCGCCTCGCGCAGCGTGTTGATCGCCTCCTGGATCTGGTTGTTGCCCTCGTACGCTTCGGCCAGCAGATTGTCGAGTTCCGCCGTCCTGTGGCCGCGGTTCGCAACGTCGTTCAAGACTGTGATTGCCGGGGGAAACTGTTTGTTCAGGACGTAGCAGATGGCAAGGTTGAAGGCGGCATCGTAAGAGTCGGGATACGCTGTTCTTACCGCCTCAAAATAAGGAATCGCCGGCTCGTAGAGTTCGTGCCGCGCCAGAGCGAGGCCGAGACTGAACTGCTGCCGCGGCGAAAGAGTCGTGCGGTCCAGCGAATTCAGCAGCGCGAGGGCAGCCTGTTGCTGGCCGATCTCCAGGCGGCTCTCGGCCAGCTCGGTGGCGACCGAAGGATCGCGTGTAAGGTTTCCAGCCTTTTCCAGGTGGTCGGCTGCTTTCTTGTATTGCTTCCGCGAGTACGCAATGTGGCCAAGATACGCGTGGATCACCGCGTCGTTCGGCGCGAGGGCCAGGGCTGCCGCGAAATGCCGCTCTGCGCCGGCGATGTCCTTGAGTGTGAATTCGTTAATCGCCAGATTCTTGAGCGCCGGACTGAAATGGGGATCAATCCGCACGGCATGCTGGAACTCGCGATCGGCGGCAGCCAGGTCGCCCTTGCCCGTCAGCGCGATGCCGAGCAGATTGAGAGCCTTGAGATTCGCCGGCTCGGACTTGAGAAGCTGTTGCAGGATGCCGATCCCCTGATCCCACTGGCCCTGGCGAACCAGGGCTTCGGCTTGAGCGTACGCCTTGGGAGTCGCAGCAACCGCGACTTGCGCGGAAAACGGCAGGGACGCCAGCAAAGCCACGAGAACAGCTATGACATATGCGGGTCGAGGCAGAGAAGGCGACATGGGTCCTGGGGGTCGAGCCGGTAATTCTGGTACGTCGGGTTTGGGTCGAGAATCTGATCGTAACACTCCCGTCTTCCTCTACCGCACTGCCTAAAGAAGAAATGCCCTCCCAGTTCGGGGAGGGCATGACGGGGATGGGCATTCTGCCGGTTAGAACTCAAGTCGCACGGCGACTTGAATCGTACGCGGATTAAAGGCACCAAGCGCTTTGGTGAAGTTTGGGTGAGTTGGGTTGCCAATCTGTGCATCCGTACTCATGCTACCTGGGTTTAGATTCGTTCGATTTAGGAAGTTAAAGAAGTCACCTCTAATTTGGAGCTTGGCGCCCTCGTGGCTAAACCACGGAACATTGAAATACTTGCCTGAGCTGAAATCGATGTTGGCATACCCTGGTCCGCGGAACGTGTTGCGCCCGACGTTTCCTTCCCACACCCCGTTCGTGCAGTTCAGCTGACCGGTCGCGGTTAACGGACACGGATCAGAAAATTGGTTTGGATCAAGGCAGCCACGAATGAAGTCCTGCTTGCTGCAGGTATGGCCAGCGTAACCGGCCGTGACATTCGGCAGCACGCAATCGGGACCGCCAATATCTGCATCGCCGTCGGAGCCGCCGACCCCGTCAGGCGAGCGATTGCAATCTCGGACAGTGTAGGGATATCCGCCTTGAAAACTAGCCGCACCGGTTAGCTGCCAACCGCCGAGAACGTTACGAGCAATGGCGTTCATGCCGGACAACTTTGGCAGTTCCCATACTCCGTGCACGATGAACGCATTCTTGATGTCGAACGCTGCGGTTCCTGCCTGCGCGTTCGGGTCATAGGGACTGTAGACGACACCGTAAGAGGCGTTGTGCCCCGGTTGAACCGAGTCCACGTTGTCGACGGTGTGTCCCACCGTGTACGCTGCTTGCACCGTGAACGAGCGGTTGAACTTGTGCTGCACCGAGAACGATCCACCGTTATACCGCGACCAGCCGAAATTGGTCGTCAGGTTGAGCGCCAAAAAGTTCGGATTGGGAAGGAAGCCAATCTGTGAGCCGGTGTTGGGATCGAAGCATCCAAAGCACCGGTTCATGTCCTCATTGACGTATAGATGCACGTCATGCGATCCGGAATAGTCGGCCTCCACAACCCAGCTTGGCGTGATCGCGTACTGGACCCCAAGGAATCGAGCAATGTTGTAGGAGTACTTCAGGTCGGGCAGCGTTCCTCCGGCGCTTGAGATGCCTGCACCAGGCAATGCTCCACCACCTGGATTCACGCCAATAGGCAAGCCAGTCGGAATATCGCAGTTGAATGGGTTGGTGCCCAGCTGACAGAGACCATACGTCGGAGCTGGCGTGCCGCCCAGGGTGGCCGTGATGGGGCCTCCTTCAAAGGGCGGGTTGTTGCGAATCGCGTCGCTCCATACTTTGTTGGGCCAACGATTGAAGAACACTCCCATTCCACCCCGGATGCTCAGCTTTCCTTGCTTTGTCGGATCCCAGGCAAAACCAAGACGCGGCGCGAAGTAGCCGATGCGGTGGTCCGCCAATAGTTTGGGAACGACCTTTACGGAAGCGCCGGCAATCTGCTGTTCCAGGTTCGACCCTTGGCCCAGGATGATATTGGTCATGCGGTTGTTCACTTCGTTGGGATTGGAGGAGAAATCCCAGCGCAGGCCGGCATTGATCGACAGATTGCTCTTGATCTTGTAATCATCTTGCACGAAGAAACCGTAGGTGGTCGAACGGTAACCCACGTTCTGCGAAGCGGGTCCACCTGTGATCAGGTTAAAGTTGATGTTCCCCTCTTGAAAAGGCGTGTCGTTGGCGAAGTCAAAGATCCCGTTGATGAGACCTGTGGGCGAGAGGTTGACGAAGTTGTAAGCGGGTCGCAACTGGGGACCGCTAAAAAGGTCATTCTCCTGGTCTCGAAAGGCTTCGAAGCCAGCTTTCCACGCATGCTTCCCATGGTTGTAGGAGACGACGTCGCGCCAGTGAAAGTCGTTCTGCAGAAACTCGGCAGGCGCGAAACCTGTGCCGAATCCAGGCGACAAGATGGCAACATTGATTGGGGGCACCTGGCAGTTGTTGCACACCCCCAAGCCGGAGATGCGGGTGATACCAAACGCAGCATCATTGAGTAGGTTCGGCGAAAATGTGTGGGTCCAGTCAATATTGGAGTAGTTCGTGATGCCCACGAAGGCGTTCAATGTGTCAAATGCCGGCCGGAGATTAGGCCCGATGACATCGGGAGTTTTTCTGAAGAAGCTGCCATTAATGCGATCCTTGCCATCCCGGAGATAGCGATCGATTCGGAAAGTCCACTGAAGGCCATTGTTTTTTGGAGCAACCGGCAAGCTGACGTTCTGGACGAGATCCAGAGTGCAAGACATTCCAGGGATCGGCGGACCCTGTGTTGGGCATAGGGGAACCTTAGTGACGGGGTCAACATACAAATCATTTACCGTTTGGACTCCACCAACCGGGTTGCCGGTCGCAGGAAACTTCGTCATGAGTTGCGTTGAGAGGTTATTAGGAAAATTCGTTTGCATGAAATTGACGAAGTCCGGGGTTTCCACCACGCCATTAAGGACAGTCGCTTGCGCCGACCTAAGCTGGTCCCAACTAAAGAATGCGAACATCTTGTCCTTCTGGATGGGACCGCCGATCGATCCGCCAAACTCATTCCTCCGTGACACTGCCGCTCGGCCGCCAGCGTTGAACGGAGTAGCTTCAAGGTCGTTATCGGTATGGTATTCAAACAACGAACCGTGAAATCGATTGGTGCCCGATTTGGTGACCGCTTGAATGACGAGGCCGCTACTGTGTCCGTACTCCGCCGAGTAATCGTTCACGGAGACGTGAACTTCTGCAATGGATTCCGGGTTCGGAGTGAGGTTATAGACTCCGGGGTCGGGATTGCTGGTGGCGTAGGTGTTGTCGAGATAAAAAGCGTTGGCGTCGCCACGCTGGCCGTTGGCGTTCGTTTGTCCCCCATTGACCAGGCTGAAGATGGTGTTGTCAAAGGCACCACCCGACGCTTGGCCGGTTCCAGTCACTCCCGGGGTCATAGACACCAGATTGAAGAGGTTGCGACCGGTCAGCGGCAGTTCGGTGATTTCCTGCGAAGCAATGCCGGAAGAAATCTTCGATTCGGCTAACTGGATGGCAGCCGTATCCTCGGTGATCGTGACGGTCTCCTGGACCTGCCCGACCTTCAGAACGAGGGGGACGGTACGCGTTTCCTCGGCGGCCAGGGCAATATTTTCCTGCTTAAAGGTCTGGAATCCCTGTTTGGTCGCAGTCAACGTGTACTTGCCCAGGCCGAGGCTGGGGAAGTGATACGCGCCGGTGTCGTTGCTCACCGTAGTCTGAGAGACGCCGGTGTCCTGGTTGGTCAGGACGACTTGGGCGGCGGGCACGGCTGCGCCAGAAGAATCTGTGACGGTACCCTCGATGGCGCTGTGGAACTGGGCAAACAGCGGGCTGGAAGCCAGCAGAACCCCGGCCAGCGCCGCCAAGACCAAACCATTCGAGACGCGAAGTCTAGTCATCGCAAATTTCCCCCCTCGCGAGAAATTCCGGCATTTCCTCGCCAACGTTCCGTTGTGAAAACGTTTACCCACAGAAGCTGGGAACTTGTATACTTTTTTACGGAGGCGCTTGTCAAGGCCTAATTTTTTTATACTATGCACCGCCGAAACCGCCATCATGGGAGCATATGAGCTTTAAGGGCAAGACAACTTTGGCTCTAGCCACGACGGTTTGCTTCTTAGCTGCCGTTGTGCCGCTCTCGGCATGGCAAGAAGGGGAAAAACCGTCCCCCAGGAATGCCGCGCCCAGCCCGCCCAAGGTCAATTTCGTAGATATTGCCGACCGCGCCGGCCTGACCGTCAAAACCGAAGCCGGAGGGGAAAGAACCAAGAAATACATCATCGAGACCACCGGGTCGGGCGCCGCCGTCATCGATTTCGACAACGACGGCTGGCCTGACATCTTCCTGGTCAACGGCAGCACGCTGGAGGGTTTTCCCGCCGGCCAGGAGCCCACCAGCCACCTCTATCGCAACAACCACGACGGCACCTTCACCGACGTCACCCAAAAAGCTGGTGTCGGGCTAAAAGGTTGGGGGCAAGGGGTTTGCGCCGGTGACTACGACAACGACGGGTACGTCGACTTGTTCGTCACGTTCTGGGGACATAACGTGCTCCTGCACAACAACGGCGACGGCACCTTTACGGACGTCACCAAGAAAGCCGGCCTTTGGGAGGACAAGCCGAACTGGTCCACCGGGTGCGCATTCGTCGACTACGACCGCGACGGCCATCTCGATCTTTTTATCGCGCACTACGTCGATCTCGACCTTGAGCACACGCCCCAGCCCGGAAGCGGAGATTCCTGCCAGTGGAAGGGCATTCCGGTCATGTGCGGACCGCGCGGGCTGAAGGGCACACACATGCAGCTCTACCGCAACAACGGAGACGGCACCTTCACCGATGTGAGTGAGAAATCGGGAGTCTCGAAGACGCCGTTGTTCTTCGGTTTCACCGTTCTCACCGGCGATTTCGGCAACAGCGGCTGGCCCGACATTTTCGTGGCCTGCGATTCGACCCCAAGCCTGTTCTTTCACAACAATCGCAATGGAACGTTTACTGAAAGTGCCGTAACCGCCGGTCTGGCGTTCAACGGCGAAGGTCACGAGCAGGCCGGCATGGGCGCGGATGCCGCCGACTACGACGGCGACGGCTGGCTCGACATTGTAAAGACCAATTTTTCCGATGACACGCCCACCCTTTTCCACAACGAAAGGGATGGCACCTTTTCCGACAACGCCCTCGGCGCAGGTCTGGGCAACGCCATGCAATTTCTGGGCTGGGGCGCGCTCTTCGTGGATGTGGATAACGACGGCTGGCCTGACATTTTCCTGGCGAACGGGCACGTCTATCCGGAGGTCGACAGCAAGGGCTTGAACGTCACATTCCGTGAGCGCAAGAGCCTCTACTGGAACGAGCACAACGGCAAGTTCAAGGACATCTCGCTCGACGCCGGGCCCGGAATGACGACTCCGTGGAACAGCCATGGCGTGGCTGCCGCCGATTTCGGCAACGACGGTTCGGTCGAAATCGTGGTCAACAACAGCCACGATCGTCCCAGCTTGCTGAAAAATTACGGCGATCGCGGGAATTGGATTCTGTTGAGTCTGATCGGGACCAAATCGAACCGCGACGCGGTCGGCGCGCACGTTACCGTATGGACCGGAGGCCATCAGCAGACGCTCGAAGTGCGCAGCGGCGGCGGCTACATCTCGCAAAGCGACTTTCGTCTGCACTTCGGCCTCGGCCATGCGACGAAGGCCGACTCGATCGACATTCGATGGCCGAGCGGACTGACGCAGAAACTGCGGAATGTGCCGGGGAACCGCATCGTCAAGATTCGCGAGGGAGTCGGGATCGTAGAAAAATAGGGGACTAGCATGCGCACAGCTCGTCGTTTATGGCTTTGTACTTTGTCCGTTGCGATACTCGCAACGGCTGGCCTTGCCCAGGAGAAAATCAGTGCGGTCGAGCTTTTGCGGTTAGCAAACAGCGGTGGCCCGGACCTGAGGAGGGCCCTGGCCCAGACTTTCAAGGCGAACGAACTGGTGGACGGAACTGCAGTCCGCGGACATCTCTCCTCGTTCGTGTTTGCCATCGAAGCTGAATTCAGACCCACGCTTACGATTGACGCCGCGACGGGACCGGAGCTTCGTCGACTTCCTGACACGAAACTTTGGTATGCAATTGCGGAGATCCCCAAGCCAGGAGTCCACTCGTTTTTCTACATCAAAGACGGAAAGCATTTTGGAGGGAGCAACGACCTGCCACGGTTCGGGCCGCTGGCTTATCTGCAAGCTGGCGTGCCTTCCGGAACTCTCTCTCCGCCGATCGTTCATACCAGCAAAATCTACGATGGCCTCCAGACGACTTACTGGACCTACGTTCCCGCCCAATATGATCCCAAAGTTCCCGCTGCGCTGATGGTCATTCAGGATGGCCAGTACTACATCGATCGTGAAAGCAATCTTCCGTTTCTGAATGTGCTCGACAACCTGACTGCCGCGAAGAAAATTCCGGTCATCATCTGTATCTTCATATCGCCGGGGAAAATCGGGAATGCTCCCGGTACGCCGACTTACACCGCCGCAAAGGCCTATGCTGACAAATGGCATCGCCAAATCGAGGATGCGATGCGGAGCATCCTGTACGACACAGTCAGCGACCGCTATCCTCGTTTTCTGCGCGACGAGCCATTGCCCGAAGTGGAGGCGAAGTACAACATCCGCAAAGATGCGTATTCGCGAGGCATTATGGGGTTGTCGTCGGGTGCGATCTGCAGCTTCAACGCGGCCTGGCAGATCAACGATCAATTCAGCCGGGTCATCTCGTGGATTGGCAGCTATGTGAGCCTGCAGTGGAAGGAGAATCCGGAGATCTCGGAGGGAGGGCAGGACTATCCCGACAAGGTGCTGCGCGAGCCGAAGCGAAACATCCGTGTGTGGCTGCAGGATGGAAGCCGGGATATGGAGTTTGGTCCGGCGCAGCAGAAATACGGCAGCTGGATCGCAGCGAATCTTCGCATGGCCAACGCGCTGAAGTTCGCCGGATATGACTTTCATTACAGCTTTGGCGAGGGATCTCACAGCGGCGCTCAGGGCGCGGTCGAGTTGCCGGAGGAACTTGAGTGGCTGTGGCGCGGCTACGAGCCGGCGAAGAAGGAACAAGTCTATGAGCAGGACGCCGACGAGCGCGCCAAGCCGCCATTTCGCTTCACTCTGGTGGACCGGGATACGGACAAGTAGCCTCGCGACGCGTTATCGAACCGGGAGCTCGTAGATGGTGATGCTTACGGGTGGAACCGACAGCGTCGCCGGCACCTCTGGCAGCTCAGCCGCAACGATCTCCACTTGCGGTTTCTGGCCGAGCAAATTAGCGGCATCCTCGCCGTGGCCGGCCATCTGCCAGGTTTTCGATTTGCCGGCCAACTGAACACCCTGCACTTTGAGATCGATGCGTTGAGCCGACGCAGTGGGATTCGCCACGGCAACCGTCAGAAACTTGCGGTCGGCAGTCAAGGCCGCGGTCACATCCAGAGGATATGTCGGACTCCCCGCGTTCGCCGCTGGCTGATCGCCTCCCACGGGCCACTTGGGCGCGGGTTGCGGAGAGTTGCCCGTAACCTCGACGGGCAACGTACCGTAGTGCTCGCGATATAGCTTGAACATCAGGCCGGTCGTGTTATAGATCGCGTCGGTCGCGTTGAAGTCCAACGTCGAAGTCGCGAAGGTGAAAGCTCCCATGGTGATGAAATGGGTGTGCCGGAACATTTCATGCATGACCATGGCGTAGCTCACCGCCAACTTCATGTTGGGAGGCATGCCGCTCTCGGCCCACTCGTCAATCGCCAGAAATATCTTCTTGTCTTCGATTGCCGGAAAGCGCTTCTTGTATTCCTCCCATGCTTCCGCTTTTTCGCGCACTCGATTGGAGGGCCGGCGCGCCCAGTCGACGAGCGATTCGTCGACTGATGTAAACGGATTCTGGTCGTAGAGGAACGGGTTGTCCTTACCCGCTTCCCAATCGAAACGCTTGCCGCTGTAGCAGTACCAGTGATCGCTGATGCCTTCGAAGTATCCCCACGATTTGTCGAGCAGGCCGCCGGTCCAGTCGCCGTCGGTGCCGTATTCGGCCTGAGTTTTGCCGGTAGCGCGGCGGGCGCTGTTGGTAACGGTCATCTGGTCGGGCATAGCGCCGGACGCGATGATCACGATGGAAGGATCGACCTTGCGCATGGCTTTCACAAAGGCGTTGTGCTTGATCAAGAAATAACGAAGCGCAGTGCGGCCCAGCTGCCAATTGCCGTAGGGCTCGTTCCCCACGTTCCAATACTTGACGTGGTAGGGCTCGGGATGTCCGTTGGCGGCGCGCAGGGCTCCCATGTGGGTGCGGACGGAGCCGTTCATGTACTCAACCTGATCGGCAGCCGAACGATCGTCGCCGTAGCCAGCGTTCACGGTGATGTAAGGATCGACTTTCAGAATCCGGCATAACTCCATGAATTCGTCCATGCCGACATCGTTCGGCTGCATGACGTTCCACGCAAAGTCCCAGGTGGGCGGGCGCTTGTCGGGGTCGCCGATGGCGTCACGCCAGTCATAGCCGGAGATGTAGTTGCCACCCGGCAAACGATAGAAGCCAGAATCCAGCTGGCGCAGAAGAGCTGTCGTGTCGGCGCGGAAGCCATGAACGTTGTCGGCGGGCATGAGCGAGACCGCGCCCACGTGAAACGAGCCAGTGCCAGTGCCGGTAATTTCCAGTCGCCCATCGTCAGTGTCTGCTGGCGCTGTGAACTTCAGCGGGAACGTCGCGTAGGCGCTGTGCAAGGCATGCAGCGGAATTGTCTGGCGATCTTTGGCATCGGGCCCCCACACCAGGCTGACGTTGACCTGCGCTTGCGGCGATCCAGCCAGCACAATTCTGCCGGCGTATCCCTTTCCCTTGCGCAGTGCGAGGCCCGATTGCTGAATTCCATGGGTTGTGCCGCCCTCCAGCTTGATTTCCGGACTCTGCTCGCCGACGTAGGCATGATCGCGGTCCATGACGACGAATTCGTCCGGCCCGATGGGTCGCCACTTCTTCAGCTTCATGAACCGCGCGCGCATCGGGTTTCCGGCCGGCTCTTTCTCTGGAGCCGAGTCCACGGGAAAGTAGAACTTGCGGTCGTCAAGCATCTCACTCCACAGGCCATGGTTGATGATGTTGCCCAGGTGCTCGATGAACATGCCGTAGTCGTACCCGGAGATCGGGTCGCCGACTTTGCCGGCGTCGAGGTTCGCGACGATCGATTGAGGCGGAGTAGAAGCCTGTTCCTGCGCCTGGGCAGCGATTAACAATGACGCAACCAACAACGAACACGATGGCAGAACTCGATTTCTGATCACATGGGCTCCTTTGTCATCCTTGTCGGAATGTCATCCTGAGCGGAGCGGGAAGTTCGCGAAGCGAAGTTGCCGCGCAGTCGAAGGATCCCTTTGTGTCGAGTAATCGCCGGCCCGGGTGGGAGTTCGCATGAGAGAATTCCCAGCCATGCCAATGCTGCATTTTGGTGCTAGGGATCCTTCGACTGCGTTGCCTTGCGCTCCGCGCAAGGCAACTTCGCTCAGGATGACAAACCTAAAAGCACGACCCCTAACTCACGCGATCTTCGCCCGCTGCTTCGCCTGCAGAATGAGGTCCGCCATTACGTCGCGATAACTGTCGAAGGTGTCGTCGACAACTGTAATCGTTGGAATGATCAAAGTTTCCGCCGGGACGATTTTCGGATCGAAGCGCCCAAACCCGAACTCATGAACACCTCGGCTACCCCTGCCGGGCGCGGGATGGCTGGTGTGTTCGAATGCTCGTCCATATTTGGTGTAGGCCGGGCGGTATGCAGATTCACTTTGCACATGAAAAACTGGAATGAACGAGAGCAGGGCGTCATAGTGCATTTCGCCAAAAACCATCACCTTGGGATATTTCTGCTTCAAATCCGCAACCAAACGCCGCGTGCCCTCGTGAGAGTCGGCCTTGGTGTTGTTCTCCCAGCCGCCAACGATGTCGAGGAAGTAAGCGTCGAGACCGAAGGTGTCGATCACATACGAAATCCGGTTGAACAGCCAGTTGCGCCACGAGTCGACCCCGACATTCATGTAAGGACTCCAGCCCTCCATGTGGCGGTCGTTATCCCAATCGACCCAGTTCAAGTCGAAGTGGTCGCCGTCGATCTGCGACATGGCGGCGTCGGCAAACTGTGCAAACTCCGGATGGTGATTGTTGGCGCAATTGATCCCAAACATCGGCATGAAATGGAAGCCCATTTTCTGGCCCTCCTGGATCAGGCGCTTGAATGCTTCGTCTCCTCCCATGCGCGGGTCGGTCTTGTATAACGGATAGTTCCAATAGAAGCGGCCATCCCAGGCGATCAACAGAATCATTACATTCTTAGCGGGAATCTGCGTTGACACCCATTGCAGAATCTTAAGCATCTTGGGATAGTCATTGAAGATGTATCCGGTCCAGTGCGCGCCGTGAAGGTTCAGCGCCAGAGCGGCTTCGCGGCACCAGGGCGCAACGTCGGTGCGCGCCTCCCAGTCAGGAATCTGAAACGCCTTCTCAACGTGGGCGAAGTGCGGACGACAGGCGCCCTCCATTGTGGTGGCAGGTCCGGCGCACCACCAGCAACTCTCAAGCTTCGGACTCTTCACCCAGCCGGCCTGCTCATAGACCATTTCGGCGCGATAGGTTTTTTCTCCCGGCTGAAAGTAAAACCGATTTGCCCGGACGCTGTCGCATCGCGCGGAAAGAGAAAAGAACTCGGCATCGCCGCTCTGGATGACCACCAGCGGCGAGTTAAAAGAGGAAGCCACACCACGCTCCAGAAACAGCGCACCGGCGCCGAAGGGATATCCCAGAAGAACTTCGTCGTCGTGGTGATCCCTGAATGCCAGCCCTCCAGCGGAGATCTTTCCACGCGGCACGCCGCGCACAATCGTGACGATCGACTTGATCGGCTGCTCCATGTCTGCGACGGCGCTCCACTCGATCTGATCGCCGTTCTTGCGGATGCGCGCCTGCAACTTCCCGGGAGCAGTTTGCTGCCCGCCCGCCCAAACCAGCTGCGTGCAGGTGAGGTCGATGCCGCCGGGAACGTCCTCGACCGTCATTGAATTCTGGTCAAGGCCGTAGGTGTTTTCGAAGGTGTGCAGGCGGAATGAGAGTCGCAATCCGGAGAATTCCACGGCCGGCTCGGGAAAGTCGTAGCTAAACTTCATGAAACTGGCGCCGCGCGGAGGAATAGTCACTTCGCTGGTCGAGGTCAGAGGCAGGATGCGATTGGAAGTTGGGGAAGGCGTTGCCGCGGCCGGCGCGGCGATTGTTGCGTCAGTGCCAGCTGTTTCCGCCAGAGCTGGGATTCCAGTGAGCGCCAGGCAGGACGCGCCTGCGCCCTTCAGCAATTCGCGGCGTGAAAGCTTCGTATCCATAGATTTCTTGCTCCCCAGATTGTTGCTGGAAGTTAGAGACCGCGGTCAGGACTTGAGCGCTACGTATGTGCTGTAGCTCTCTTTGTCGATGTTCATAAACGGGCGCATCGTGACGTTGCTGCCATCGGTAGACGTCGCCAGCCAATCGCCCTTGGCATTGCTGGCCGGCTTGGCTCGCAGCAACGCGTTCCTGTCGAACGACGGCTGCGAATCGGCGACCGCAAGAAGCACGACCGGGCCCTGCACAAGAGCCGCCACATTGGGGTGATTCGCGTCGACCAATTCCAGCCGAAGCGGCATTGGGAGTTCGAGTTCGACGCGATCGCCGTCTTTCCACGTGCGGCGGACCGCGGCGAAGCTTCCGGGTTGAACAGAATCGGATACGCGCTTTCCGTTCACCGAGAGCGTGGGATCGGGTGCGGCCCAGCTGGGAATGCGAACGTAGAGTGTGTACTCCTTGTCCTGAGAACCCGACACCTGGATCTGGATCTTATTGTCGAACGGATATTGTGTTTCCTGCTTCAGCCCGTAGCGCCCGCTGCCGTCACTCCACTGCACGCGCGAGGGTGTGAAGAGATTCACATAGACACCGTCTGCAGATCGCAGATAGGTGCTGATGTGGTAGTCCGCCGCGAGCTGCGGGAAGGTCCCTGAGCAGCACGGCCACTTGTCGCGGTACCAGACCTTCCTGCCGGTAGTCGCGTAGTCCGAGTAGTAGAACGATGTGCCATCGGGTTGAATCGGCCAGGCGCCGAGAATCGTGTTGTAGAGCACGCGCTCCATGCTGTCGCCGTATCTCGCGTCCTTGGTAACACGCAAGAGGTAGCGAGTGATCTTGAAATGCCCATACGCGCCGCACGGCGTTTCAAAACTGGCGTGGGTCTGCGCCAGGCTGTCGCCCAACTGTCCGCGGCCGGGTTCGCCGAAGGCTTCGTCGGGACCCCAGCCACCGGTGGCGAAACTCTGCGTCTTGATCAGCATGTCGAAGCCGTTTGTGGCCGCCCGCAGATGCTTTTCACTGCCCAGCGTGATGTAGGCCTGCATCGCCGAACTGAATGCATTGACGTGGCTGTAGGCGTGTTCGAAGGGCAACACATTGTTGCCTTCGGAGAGTGGATTGAAGTACGTGTCGTCTTCAAGGAACTGCTTAGCCATGTCGCGATAGAAGGTCTTACCAGTCCGCTGGTAGGCGAGGAAGAGATTTTCGGGAAGCGTGTAGGTTTCGTCCCAGGTGTAGGAAGTATCTTTGTGCGCGCGCGAGCGCTGCTCCTGCCGCGACAGCGCCTTCTCAGGAAGGTAAGCGACGATAGCGCGGGTCAGCTTTTCGTGAACATCCATCGCCATGGGGTCGTGCGCATACTCATAGGCGTCGATCAGGCCGCATGACGTCTTGTCGTAGGTGTAGGCGGGAAGGCGATAGCCAGCAAAAAACCTGGCTTTGGGATCGAGCGTCTCTGCGTAGCCTTTCACCAAGCGATTAATCTTTGCCTGCGTCTCTTTCGATCCGGTAACGGCGTAGGCGCGCGAAAGCCCTGAAAGGTACTGCCCGAAACTGTGGCCGGCGATGAAGCCGTGGAAATCGTTGCGCTCCAGGCTGAAGCCGGTGAGGTCGTACCAGCCTCCCATGTCCTCGCCCGGCGCCGGCAAGCCGGCAACCTGGCGAAACACTTTCAGCAGGCGGTCATCCTCGAGATTGAGGAAGCGGGCATGGTTCTCTTCGAACTGCCGTTTCATGGGACTATCCAGCAACTCGACGTCGGAATAGGGGAAGGTGGCCAGGGGCAGGTCGATGGCGACGCTGCCGCGGGCCGGTGTAGCCCAGGAAGGGATGGCACGTGCAGCATAAGCTGCGGCGGTGGTGGCGCTAGCGGTCTGGAGAAAGGTTCTGCGGCTAACGACGGCCATGGGGGCTCCTGGGGCTGGTAGCAAACGTTTACCACGCTAGCTTCCTCCGCCAGTCCCACTTTGTCAACTGGCTCCTTCCGAAACCGCCCGTATACTCTTCATCTAAGGAGTGGTGTACCTGCGCATGGAAAGCGGAAAAACTCCTTGACACTCGCTGGCCGGGGAACTATAAGCAGGTCTGAGTCGTGGAGCAATCGTTTACTTCGCTGGCCGTGCCAGTGCCGCGCGTTTGGCTTAACACTGACTGCGGAATGTTAGCAATCCCCGAAAACTGTCGCATCGCACTCAAGAAGTTTCCGCACCCGTCTGATTGACGTTCAGCCGGCCACTCTGGGGAAACTACATCTATGTCTACGATCTCACGCCGAGGCTTCCTTCGTCACGCAGCGGGCGCTGGTATGGTTTGCTGCACGGACCTGGCTGCCCGGCGTTCTCTGACGGCGCAGTCTCTCCCTGCTTCCCAGTCGGCACGCGTGTACGTTGATTCCCGCCGAACCATCGCTCCTCTGGACCGCAATCTCTTCGGCTCCTTCCTCGAGCACCTCGGCCGCGCCATCTATGAGGGAATCTACGACCCGGGATCGAAGCTCTCCGACGGCAATGGATTTCGCAAAGACGTTCTGAACGAAATTCGCCAGCTGGGAGTTCCGATCATTCGCTATCCCGGGGGGAATTTTGTCTCGGGATACAACTGGCTCGACGGCGTGGGCCCGAAAGAAAAACGTCCGCGGGTGCTCGACAAGGCGTGGAATACGATCGAATCGAACCAGTTCGGGACCAATGAATTCCTCGCCTGGTGCAAGGCGGCCGGCACCGAGGCGCTGATGGGGCTGAATCTTGGAACCGGGACGGCGGAAGAAGCAGCCGCGCTGGTGGAGTACTGCAACGTGGAGAAAGGCACGCGCTGGAGCGATCTGCGGCGCCAGCACGGTGTGGCTGATCCCTGGAAAGTGCAGCACTGGTGCCTGGGTAACGAGATGGACGGCCCCTGGCAGATCGGCCACATGTCGGCAACGGAATATGGCCAGAAAGCCGAGGACGCCGCGCGGCAGATGCGCGATGTCGATCCGTCGTTGAAGCTCATTGCCTGCGGGTCGAGCGGACCCGGCATGCGCACCTACCTTGAATGGGACCGCGAAGTGCTCGAGCAGTGCTACGACTACGTCGATGGCCTTTCGCTGCACCGTTACTTCGGCAACTGGGAGCGCGACAGCGGCGGCGACACGGCCAAGTATCTGGCGCTGAACTTGAGCATGGAGAAGCAGATCGCCGAAACGGTTGCGGTCTGTGATCTGGTGCGCGGGCACAAGCGCTCGCAAAAGAAGTTGTGGCTGTCGTTCGACGAATGGAACGTCTGGTATCGCACCACGGGCGGGGACGACACCGATGGACACCGAAAGGAAGCGCCCCATCTGCTGGAGGAGGTCTACAACCTCGAGGATGCGTTGCTGGTCGGAGGCTTGATCAATTCTCTGCTGCGCAACGCCGATCGGGTGAAGCTCGCCTGTCTGGCGCAACTGGTGAACGTCATCGCTCCGCTCATGACGAACGCGGACGGACTTCTTCGCCAGACCATCTACTATCCTTATAGCTGGGCGCTTCAGTTCGCCAAAGGTTCTGTGCTGGAGTTGCTGGTGGAATCGTCAACCTACCCGGTTTCCGGCATGGATCCTGTGGCCCACATCGATGTGGCGGGATCGCTCGACCGCAGCGCAGGCAAGCTCTGCCTTTTCATCCTGAATCGCGATCTCGCAAGAGCCCACGACATCGAACTGGTGTGGGAAGACGCGGCCCCGGCCCAGGTAGTTTCAGCGTCGGTGCTGACGGGCGAAGACCTGAAGGCTTCGAACAGCTTCTCCGCTCCTCAACGAGTAACACCGCATCCGTTCGCGGTGCCAGCCAGCAGTCGAAGCCGAACCACGTTTGAAGTGCCGGCGCGTTCCTACACGGCCGTGCAATGGTCATTGTAGAGGGAAGAACTTATTCATGAGGATGAGCCCATGAGGAAGACACGAAGCATCACGCGCAGAGAATTCGTAGCGGCGGCGGTCTCGACCGCTGCAGTGTCATCGTTGTCTTCCCGGCGGGCTTTTGCCGGGGTCATTGGCGCAACTGGCGCGTCGCAGACTTCCGTTCCGCTCACGGACTCTCCCGCCTGGAAGGACCAAGGGGTCGAGAATCTGGCCAAGTCGCCGCATGCGAAGCTGCGCGACATCCCGGTTCACGCCGTGACGATCACCGGAGACTTCTGGGCGCGCCGCCGCGAGATTAACGTGAGCAAGAGCATTCCGAGCATGCACGACCTGCTCGAATCGAACGGCCGCATGAACAATTTCCGCCGGCTGGTGGGCAAGAGCACTGCCCCGCAGATCGGTCCGGTGTTCGCCGACTCCGACATTTACAAATGGACCGAGGCGGTCGGATTTGTGCTGCAGTCCGGCGATCGTCCCGAACTGCGCGAGACGGCGAGCAAGATGATCGACGAAGTGATCGCGGTTCAGGAGCCCAGCGGCTATCTGAACACCTATTACCAGGACGACCGCAAGTCCCTGCGCATGACGGTCCAGACGCAGACAACCGGCCACGAGCTGTACAACATTGGCCACATGCTGCAGGGCGCGATCGCCTATTACCGGGCAACGGGCGATCGCAGGCTGCTCGACGCCGGCATTCGATTCGTCGACGATTTTATGATTCCCGATTACGGTCCGGCGCCGAAGAAGCCGATCGTCTCCGGCCATCCCGAGATCGAAATGGAGCTGATCGAGCTGTACCGCATCACCGGCGACAAGCGCCTGCTCGACCTTGCCGGCTACATCCTCGGCGGCGACGACCGCCTGCAGTTGCCCGAGCGCCGCACTATTTACATGTTCAGCGGAACGCCCTTCACCGCGCGCACCAAGCTCGAAGGCCACGCGGTTCGCGCCATGTACGCCTGCTGCGGTGCCACCGACTACTACATGGAGACCGGCGACGACACCTATGTGAAGACGCTGAACACGCTGTGGAACGACATGACCACCACCAAGATGTACGTGACTGGCGGCGTGGGCTCACGGTCCGACGGCGAGGCGTTCGGCGACGCTTATGAGCTGCCCAACTTCCGGGCCTATGGAGAAAGCTGCGCCGCCATCGGCAACATGATGTGGAACTGGCGCATGCTGGCCGTGACGGGAGATGCCAAGTTTACCGACGTGATTGAACGTGCCCTGTACAACGGAATCAATTCCGGCATGTCGCTCGACGGCACGCTCTACTGCTATCGCAATCCGCTGGCGTTTGATCCGTCAACCGGGGACAAGATTCGCAATCCCTGGTACGACGTGACCTGCTGTCCTCCCAATCTGGAGCGCACGTTCGGATCACTGCCGGGATATTTCTACAGCACGAGTGCTGACGGAATCTACGTGCATCTCTACGACAATTCAGAACTCAACTGGCATTTGGAAAACGGCACCGGCCTCAAGATTACACAGAAGGCAAACTACCCGTGGGAGGGCGGCGTAGAGATTGCCGTCACACCCGCCCAGCCCTCCGACTTCACATTCCATGTCCGCATTCCGGGTTGGACCGATCATGCGCAGGTTTCGGTGAATGGAAAGCCCGTCGCGGGAGCAACGCCGGGACAATATCTTCCCATCCAGCGCCGCTGGTCTGCCGGCGACGTCATCCACATGACGTTGGAGGTCGTGCCCCAGGTCATCGAGGCGAACCCGCGCATCGCCGAAGACAGCGGCAGGGTCGCGATCCAGAGAGGCCCCCTGATTTATTGCCTGGAAGAAATCGATCAACCGAGCGGCCTCTCGCTGAGCGATGTCGCGATCGATCCCGGACGCCGCCCTGCCGACCAATTTCAGGCTGAGTTCACGAGCGACCTGCTGGGCGGGATGGTGGTGCTGCATCACACTGGCGCCGTCTACGACCGCGGACAATCGGAGAACGCTCTTTACCCGCGCTACGTCAGTGGGCCAGTGAGAACGCGTAAGGTGCCCCTGACTTTCATTCCGTACTACGCGTGGGCGAACCGGCAGGCGACGTCGATGCAAGTGTGGAATCTGTTGCTGAGGGCATAGCCGTGCCGGATCACTACCACGTCAATCGCAAAAGCGAAATGCCCTGTCGTGGCAAATCGAACTGGAGGTGGACGCTGCCCTGTTCGATCTCAACCCATCGGGGCGAGGTCAGCAGTTGCAGTTGCCCGGCACTCTCCAGTTGTTTGTACTCGCTCGCGGAGGGGGATTGGGGCGATCCCATTTCTTTCCACGCGGCGAACGCGTTGCTGTGGTTTGAATCGACGCGACAGTGTTCCAGCAGACCTCGCTTCGCGTCTGCAGGCAATCCGGTGGTCGCCAGATCGATGGTTGCGGCTGGAACTGGAAGATCGTCGTCGTGATAGTTCCAGACCAGAACTTCCAACTCGCGCTCTTTGCGGGCAGCAATGGCATTGATGTCGGGCTGCCCGTGTACGCCTTCGCGGAGCACAGTTTCTTTCGCCAGTTCCCCGGAGCTCGTCGCGCGGATGCGCTCTGAGCCCAGCATGCCCAGCATCCGAAACGCGCTTAAGACGGGCTTGTCGACGCCATTCGTGGCCAGCTCACGAAATCCAGCGAAATAAGGTTGGTCTTCGAATTCAAAAGCCCAGGTCACAGCGCCGCGAAAATTGATTCGCTCCTCACGAGCCAGTGCCAGCGCATTCTTGAGAACCTCGACGGTATAGGCTCCGTATAAAGGTCCGTTGCGATAGAGATTCCGCGGGTTCTCCTTGGCCGAACAGGCTGCGCAACCCTCCGGGTCCGACTCGCCAAGAATGATGGGCGTATTCTTCCACTCCGGGAAGGAAGCAACGATCTGGAATCCCCGTTGGATGGCTGCAAGCTGGCGTGTGATTCCCATCTGCACGTGGTCGCTCTGCCATGCCGGTGAGCCTTTGGGATGGAAGCTGATGAAGTCGAGATGCGAGCCCGTCTTGCCTGTCGCGTAGTTCTTGCCGCGCACGCAATGTTCCAGAAAAGCCCTAAGAAAATCGACGGCAGTCGAACTGCCGGGACCGGTCGTATCCGGCCCTCCGACGGTTGCTTCGGGAAGCGCGCGCAGCACCGCCTCCACCGAAAAGTCGTAGAGCTTGAAATATTCTTCTCGCGTGCCTTTCCAATAGCCAATATCGGGCTCGTTCCACACTTCCCACAGCCAGGTTTTCACTTCGGCATCGCCATATCGCTTGCGAAGGTGGTCCGCGAACTGAAATACAAGTTCCGACCATTTCTGATAGTCCTTTGGCGGGTAGGCCCATCCGGTATAGATCTCGCCGACCGGAGTCCGCGGAAAGTCGTGACGGTAGGGCTCGGGGTGCGTCGAGAGCGCCTTGGGCATGAACCCAATCTCGACCAGCGGCCTGATTCCTGCGGCATGAAATGTGTCGAAGATGCGGTCGAGAATCGTCCAGCTGTACATTGGATTCCCCGACGCGTCCTCCGTATAGACGTTGGTCGACCCCCATTTCAGCGAAGCGGATCCATCGCCGCTGGTGAACAAATTGTGAACGCGGACGTAAACCGGCGCGGCTCCTATGCCAGCCAGTTCTCCCAGCAATTGTTTACCATTGTTGGCGTAAGTGTAATTGGGCTCGTCGTACCCGAAGTAGTTCCAGACTGGCGAGAGCGGTCCCTCAACCTGATCAAAATGCACCTGGATATTGACCGGAGGCGACGCCGGTTGCGGCCAGCCGAGTTGACTGGCGAGCAAGAAAAAAACAGCGCAGGAGCGAAAACCGAAGTTGTGTTCGCTGAGACGCGACATTCTTCCTCAGCGCGCCGAAAAACTGAAGATCGTGATCGTGTGGTAGCGCTCGCCCGGCTTCAACTCCGCGCTCGGAAAATCGGGATGATTCGGTGAGTCCGGGAAATGCTGGGTTTCCAGGCACAGTCCGGCATGAAGTCCGTAAGCCGTGCCTCCCTTGCCCTTGATCGACCCATCCAGAAAATTCCCACTGTAAAACTGAATCCCGGGTTGATCGGTGAGAACTTTGAGCACGCGCCCGCTGCCCGCATCGTAGAGCTCAGCCGCTTCTTCCAGCTCCGCGCCCTTGCGATCGAGCACCCAGTTATGGTCGTAGCCGTGCCCCAGGTGCAGTTGCTGATCATCGGCCTGGATTCGCGCTCCAATCGCGGTGGGCTTGCGAAAATCGAACGGCGTTCCCTCCACCGCCTTCAACTCGCCGGTGGGAATCAATCCAGCATCCACCGGAGTGAAACGCGAAGCGTGCAGCGTGAGCTGATGATTCAGAATGTCGCCCCCGCCAGCCAGATTGAAGTAAGAGTGGTTTGTCAGGTTGACGACGGTGTCTTTGTCGGTCGTCGCCGAATACTCGATGCGCAGATCGCCTTTCATCAGCGTGTAGCGAACCGTAGCCGTCAAGTTGCCCGGGTAGCCGGCCTCGCCGTCTTTGCTCACATAGGTCAATTCCACGCCGTTCGCAATTGCCTTGGCCTTCCAAACGACGTTGTTGAAGCCGTGCGGCCCGCCGTGCAGGGAATTCTCGCCGTTGTTCAACGGCAGAGAATATTTGTGGCCGTCGAGCATGAAGGTCCCGTGCGCGATGCGATTCGCGTACCGCCCGATGAGCGCGCCGAAATACGCGTCGGACGCACCGTTAAAGTTGGCAACGTATCCATCGAGATTGTCGAATCCAAGCACGACATCGGCAACTTTGCCGCTACGATCCGGGGCTTTGAAGGAAACCAGGACCCCGCCGTAGGTGGCGACCCTGGCTTCATAAGCGCCGTCGCTCAGTGTGAAAATCTCCACTGCGGTTCCGTCCGGCATCTTGCCAAAGGGTTGACTAGTCACCGTTGTCTTGGCCTCCATGGCGATGCTGAAGAACACGATCCACAACCCGCAGACGATGATCCCTCGCAAAATTTCTTTGATCCCCATGCCGATCTTGCCTCCGCTGCTATTGCACAGACTGGCCCGCCACCGCAATCAAGGTTGGAAGAATGCGGCCCAGGCCGTCCCCACCGGGCTGCCCCAAAGTGAAATACAACTTGCTATACAAAGGATAGAGAGTTTCATATGTGCGCCGCGCCGATTCATTCGGAGTGAACGTCCGAGTGGGAGGACACATCTTATCTTGTGCCTCTTCGACGCTCTTGAATGTTCCGGCAGCCAGAAAGGCGAAAATCGCCGATCCCAGACTGACGACACTCTTGCTCGGCACCAATACGGGTCGCGCCAGCACGCTGGCATAGACCTGGTTCAGAACATCGTTTTTCTGAGGAATCCCCCCCGCGTTGATGACCCGCTTGATGTGCACGCCGTGCTTCGCCATTCGGTCCAGAATCACGCGCGTGTGAAAGGCTGTTCCCTCGATCGCGGCGAACAGTTCATCTTGCGCTGTGCTCTGCAGGTTCCATCCCAGCGTGACGCCGCGCAAGTTGGGGTTCACGAGCACCGTGCGATCGCCGTTGTCCCACGACATTCGCAGCAGGCCGGTCTGGCCCGCCCGGTATTTCTCCAACCCGGCGCTCAACGTGGCCACATCGGTTCCCGCGCGAGACGCGATCGCGCCGAAGATGTCTCCCACCGCCGACAGTCCGGCTTCAATTCCGGTGCGCGAAGGGTGAACGCTCCCCTGCACCACGCCGCAAACTCCCGGCACCAGATTTGCTAAAGGCGTGATTCCAATGATGCACGTCGAAGTGCCGACCACGTTGACCATGTCGTCGGTGCGGCAGCCAGCGCCAATCGCGTCCCAGTGCGCATCGAACGCTCCCACCGGAATCGGAATACCAGCCTTCAGCCCCAGCTTCTCAGCCCAGGCTGGAGAGAGCTTGCCGGCAATTTGGTCAGAGGTGGCGAACTCGCCATCCAGTTTTTCCCGCACGCCTTTGAATAGAGGATCAACTTTAGCCAGGAAACTCTCCGGCGGAAGCCCGCCGAGCTGCGGATTCCACAGCCACTTGTGTCCCATCGCACAAACGCTGCGCTTCACCTTCCTGGGATCGGTGATGCCGCAAAGCGTGGCCGCCACCATGTCGCAATGCTCGAATGCGGACACAAACTCGGGCCGCTTCTCCGGATTGTGGCGAAGCCAGTGCAGCAGCTTCGAAAAGCCCCACTCCGAGGAGTAGACGCCGCCGCACCATTGAATGGCTTCCAAACCTTCGCGGTGCGCCGCCTCGGTGATTTCGGCGGCCTCACCTTTGGCCCGATGATCGCACCACAAGTAGTACTCCCCGAGAGGCTGAAGATTCTTGCCGACAGGAATGACCGAAGACCCCGTGGTGTCGAGAGCGATGGCCTGCACTTGATCCCCGCGAACGCCGGCTTGGGCGAGAGCGTCGCGCGTCGCCGCAGCCAGCGCCCGCATGTGGTCGTCGTGCGACTGGGTGGCGTACTCCGGATCCTCGCGCTTGCGGTGTAAGGGATACTCGGCAACGGCGGACTCGAGCAGGCCGCATTCGCTGTCGACCAGCGAGACGCGCACGCTCAAAGTCCCGAAGTCGACTCCGGCGACGATGGCCATCAGCACGCTCCGTTATCGCGGCCGTGCCAATGCATGTCCCAGCCCAGGTAGCGGGTCGCGGCTTCGTGCACCGGCGCCGCAACGCTGGAAAGATTCGCCGCCACGTGATGCTCAAAGCCCTGCTCACAAATGAAATGCAGTAATCGCTGCAGATTGGGAATCTCGACCACACCCGCGCCGCCGAACGTGTTCAACGGGTCGTCGGTAAATCGGCCTTCGCCGACGTAGCCGCGCATTTTCCCCGCGGTATCGTCGGTCGAGAAGCGCGCAAAGCTCATCCTCTCCGGCTTAATCAGCCCCACGCACGTCCCGAACGTATTTTCTTTGCCCACGGCTCCGGCAATAATTTCCTGAAAGTCCATCTTCACCGAGCGGAAGAAATGCTTCGGCAGGTTCGAGCAATGGAAACAGACTGCCTTGTTCGGGTCCGCACCGTAATTGTTGTTCCAATCGAGCAGCGCGGAAGGACTACCCGAGGCCAACTGCAGAGCGTGCATGCCCAACACTCCACAGATGTCCACTTCACAGGCACTGGAGAGCAGTTCGTTGCTCATCATGCTCATGATGGTGCACGGAACCACGCCCAGGTTTTCTTCAATGGAGGTCCAGCACTGAACCGCGCTGATCGCGACCTCGGTCGCGGCCATCCACTGTTCCACCACGGCTCCAAGCTTCGCCATCTTCATCAGAGCCGGCGCCGGAACGCTCCCGACATCCACATACTTCCTGATCGCCGCAAGTTTGGCCTGGGCAAGTTCGTCATTGTCTTTCATGCGCTCGATGCGTCCCAGCACCTCAGAAAGATCAAGCGTCTCGATGGAGATACCGTGCGCCTCCAGAATCTTCTCGCTGTAGCGAACGGTGTTGAACGCGGCCGGACGCGCTCCAATGGCGCCGACTCGCAGGTTGCGAAATCCCTTCACCACGCGGCAGACCGCGGCGAACCATTCAAGATCTTGGGCGAACTCGGGGGAATTGGGGCTTTCCGTGTGCAGCGTGGTGATCGAATACGGAATGCCATACTGCCGAAGATTGTTGCAGGCCGACATCTTGCCGCAGAAGCTGTCACGGCGGGCGGCAATAGTCATCTTCTTCGGATCGTCGGGCGTGGCTTGAACTAATACCGGCACGCCGAGATCTGCCAGTCTCAGGGTATCGGCGATCGCGCGCTCGTCGCCGAAATTTGGCAACGTAACGATGACTCCATCGATGCGCTCACGATTTTTCTTAAACAACTCGGCGCAGCGCCGCGATTCTTCCCGCGTCTCCACTGCTCCATACTTGCTCTGTTCGGGCGTGAGGGCCACGGCGTCGACCCCGGCCGCTTTGAGCGCTCCCAGCATTTCTTCCCGGCCGCTTTTCGCCAAGTGGTCAGGAAAGAAACCCCGGTTGCCTACGATCAGGCCCATGGTCATTGGTTTCGCCGCCATAAGAATCCCTTTCGCCGCCTCGCTTTGCTCTAGTGCTGACGCCTCGGGGCGAATTTGAAGCAATAGACAAGCCCGCACACGAGCAACAGCGCACCCCACCACACATTGGCGTGTAATTCAAACAGGACTATCCCCGGATTCGCCGGCGGATTCACCAACTGATAGATCCCCGCGGCCAGAATCAGCGCGCCATTCACCGCCAACGAAATTCCAATGAAGAACCAGATTGAAACCACGTGTTCTCCTTGGATCCCCGGACCTGCCGGTCGGAAAATCCACCTACCAGAAAATAATGTTCAGTACGACGAACACAACCGAGATCACCGCCGCCCAGAAGAGAGGCTTCTGATAGAGCGGAACCTCTCCCACAGATGGCACCTCTGTCAGTCCGTACACCAGTCCCGTCAGCTCGCTATCGGGCATCGGCTTGGTTGCAAGACTCACTCCCACGGTCACCGTAACGCACACGATGAACGACCACAGCGCTTGAAAATAGTCCTGCGCCAGTCCCTTGGCATGGGGAGAGAGTGCGACATAGCGCAGCGCCGTGGGATCCACTTTGACCCACGCCCACATGCCGATTGAGCTCAGCGTCCCGCAAAGCAATCCCCAGAAACCCGCCGGTCCCGTGGCTCGCTTCCACAACATTCCCAGCACAACCGTGCCGAACAGCGGAGCGATAAAGAAGCTGAACAAGGCTTGTACGTAGTCCATGATGCTGGCGAACTGCATTACCAGGTACGCAGTGCCCACGCTGATCAGCACGCCGATCACGGTGGTCCAGCGCCCCATGTTCACGTAGTGATGGTCGCTGCCCTTGCTGTTAATCAGCGGCCGGTAAATGTCGTAGGTCCAGACGGTTGTAAACGCGCTCACATTCCCCGCCATACCCGACATGAAACCGGCAATCAGCGCCGTGACTCCCAGGCCGAGCAGGCCCGGGCCGCAATAGCGCGCGAGCATCAGCGGCAACACGTCGTTGTAGCTGTGGGCTCCGGTAACCGTGGCCACCGACTCCGGAACCAGTTTCTCGGGCAGCACCGCCAAGCCCAACAGGCCGGGCAGGATCACGATGATGGGGACCATCATCTTGAACCCAGCGCCGATGATGGGAGCCATTTCTGCGCTGCGAATATCCTTTGCCGCCAGAATTCTCTGCACCACCAAAAAGTCGGTGGTCCAGTAGCCCATGGAAAGGACAGCTCCCAGCCCGAACACAACCCCCACCCAATTGATTCCCATTGGATTGTTGGAGAAGGAGCCTACGCCTGCCCAGACATGGACGTACTGTTCCGACGCGCGCTGGGCGATCTGCAGCTTGAGATTGCTCCAACCACCGGCTTCATACAGCCCCAGGATCGGTATGAGCAACGCCCCGGCCCAGATAAGAAAGAACTGCAGCACTTCATTGAAGATGGCCGAGCGCAGCCCGCCCAGCGTTACATAGATGGCCACCGTGAGCGATGAGACCCAGATGCTGAAGTTGATGTCCCATCCCAGGACGATCTGCATGACCTTGGCCATGGCGAACATGTTGACGCCGCTCATCAGCACAGTCATGAAGGCAAAAGAAATCGCCGACAAGGCGCGGCTGGGCTCGCCGAATCGCAGCCTCAGGTATCCCGGCACAGAGTGGGTCTTCGAAATGTAGTAGAACGGCATCATCACCAGCGCCAGGAACAGCATGGCGGGGATGGCGCCGATCCAATATGCGTTCGTCGCCATGATGCCGTACTGGTAAGCCGAGCCCGCCCAGCCCATCAATTCCAGAGCGCCCAGATTGGCCGAGAGAAAGCTCAGACCGGCGACCCACGCCGTCATCTCCCGGCCCGCCATGAAGAAATCTTCGCCGGTATTCGCTTGCCCCTTCAGATACCAGCCAATCGAGAGCACCAGGATGAAATAGAAAGCGACAATGGCGCCGTCGATGGGGGAGAGGTTGACCAGCCGCGTGGGCACTGCGAGAGCCGTCAAGGGCATCATTTCGAGTCCTTGGGCTGTCCGTAATATGCGGCCGCGCCGTGTTTTCGGAGGTAGTGTTTGTCGTGCAGCCCGCGCCCCACCGGTTGTGCCGCGGCATTGATGCCAAGCGTGAAGTACGCCATTCGCGCCACCGCTTCGAGGATGACGGCATTGTGAGCCGCGCTCGCGGCATCTTTTCCCCAGGCAAAAGGTCCGTGGTTCGCTACCAGCACGCCCGGAGTCGTCCCCGCGCCGTGTCGCTGCAAACAGCGAACGATGGCATGTCCCGTATTCTTCTCATAGTCGCCGGCAATCTCCTCGTCGGTCATTTCCGAGGTGACCGGTACTGGACCGTGAAAGTAGTCTGCATGCGTGGTGCCGAAACATGGGATCGGCTTCCGCGCCTGGGCCCATGAGGTAGCGTACTCGGAATGAGTGTGGGCGATTCCACCAATCTCGGGGAAAGCCTCGTAGAGCACAAGATGAGTGGGGAGATCTGACGACGGCCTGAGTTTTCCCTCTACCACTTTGCCTGTCATGTCTGTCACCACCAGGTGCTCCGACTTCATGTCCTCATAAGGGACGCCGCTGGGCTTGATCACCACCAGGCCCTCCTCGCGAGAGATCCCGCTCGCATTGCCAAAGGTGAACAGAACTAAGCCTTTTCGGACCAGTTCCAGATTGGCTTCGAGCACCTGCTCCCGCAAATGTTGAAGCATGCCTTTATCTAATGACCCCAATCGGCGAGATAACAGAGTAATCGTTTACCACAGAATCTAGCCCATCTGTGGGGGCTTGTCAATTTTGCCCCCCGTATGCAGCCCAGGCTTCCCGTGGCCGGCTCATTGCGTTGTGGAGTGAAGCAGGGAAAGCGGGAAGCGGCAACCGGCTTGGGTGATGCCGGACGACCCTCCGGGAACCCCCTAGGGAATCCGCCGCCGGGGTTCCTTCTTTCCAGACCCAGCGGCGTGGCTTTCACTGGGAGCCAGCGCCGTCGAACGCCGCAGAACCAGATTCGTGGTCAGTTCGTAGGTATGGTGTTCGCGGGAAGGAGTGGGCCGTTCCACTTCATTCAACAAAGCCTGGAACGCAATTCTGGCCAAATCCTTTTGCGACATTTGCACTGTAGTCAACGGAGGCGTAATGAACTCGGCCATCCGGATATCGTCGAAACCCACGACCGAGAGAGCATCGGGGATCTGGATGTTCTCGTTGTAGGCCTCCCTCATCAACCCGATGGCGGTCATATCGTTGGAGCAGAGCACGGCCGTGGGCCTTTCGCTGAACTGGTTCAGTTCCGCCAAGGCCCGCATCCCCCCCTCCATGCGGTGATCTCCCACCACGATCAAGTCAGAAGGGAGGCCGATCTCGGTCATGCACGCCTTGAACGCCTCGCGTCTGGCCATCGCCGATTTCAAATGCACCGGCCCCGCAATAAACGCGATCCGCGTGTGCCGGAGCGCGGCCAGGTGCTGCACCGCCTGGCGGATTCCGTGCTGATAGTTGATGCGGATGTTCGCCACCCCCGGAACCTGCGGACCCACGTCAACGAACACCAGGGGCACCTTACGGAAACGAAGATGTTCGATCAGCGACTCTTCCATTCCGAAGGTGAGGATGGCCACGCCGTCCACTCGGCGCTCGATCATCCGCCGCACCGACGATTCCATCCGCCTCGGATCGTGCGCCGTCGAAGTCAGCAGGATCTCGTAGTTGTTCTCGACCGCCAGATTCTCGAACGTCTGCACGATCTCCGGGAAGAATGGATTCGTGAACTCCGAGACGATCAGGCCAAAGATGCGGCTCCGGCCCATGACCAGCGCGCGCGCCTGGGTGTTGGGGTAATACCCAAGCTCATCCACCACCTTCCACACGCGCTTGGCCAGTTGCGGATCCACTGTGGGGACCCGATTGATGGCGCGGGATACGGTAGCGGTGGAAACTTTCGCTCGACGAGCGATTTCACGAATGTCCATTGGTTTGCGTGGACAGCAGCCAAAGCGGTCATCTTACCATAGGCATTTCCAGGCCATGAGAGCTCGTCATAGCAAACGTTTTCCTTTCGGCCCCAGCCCGTCACTGCCCCGCTTTGAGCTCCACCCAGGTCGTTTCTTTCTGCAGCGGAACCACATAGGCACCGCGTTCGAAACTCAGTGTTGTCGTCGGGTGGTACGTTCCCACGCCATGAACCTCCGCTGGCTGCTCCACCCTCAATCGCGCCGCCGGGGTGGTGTCCGTGGCGGCGCTCAGGCCGAGGCGGACATTGCCGCTGCGGACATCGAACTCAATGGCATCCACCGCGCCCGCGTCGAGCGTCAGCCAAAGTCCCAGCGAAGCAAGATACATGCGGCTCCGGAACGAATCGCGCGGCACAACGGTGACCGTCCCGTGGCGCTCCGTCAGATTTCCGCCAAACGCGATCCACCCGAATTCCGGGTGATTCACGATGTAAGTGGCTGTATTCCATGCGTGACCGAAAAAGTTTGGCCCGTAGTCGCCGCTGAACGGATCGTGCTTCAGCATGTCGGGGAAGCTGTGGAAGGCGGCCGAGGCAAATCCCTCCTGGTCGATGTCGGTCAGCGCTCCCATCATTCCTGCGTAGCCAACCCGAAGGAGATAGAAATCCTCGGGATGCTCGCGATATTCCGCCAGCAAAGGAATGGCGTTGAGTCCGGAGCCATAATGATGCAACTGGCGCTCCAGCCTCCGGTCCTTGGCCGCGAAAATGAAATCCCAGTAACGCCGCGCGCTGCCGTTGTACCCCCAGTGCGGAATTGCTGGATCGTACGCCAGGATTGCGTTGAGCGTCACCTCCGCCTTGCCTTCATAACCGAAGTACTTGGTCCAGGCGTAGACTTCCTCCTGCCCGGTGGAATCCCAGGGCATTTCGCTGCCGAACGGATAGGCTTGTTCTCTCCAATGATCGGCGCGTTTGCGCATCTTGCTCTCCAGCGCAGAAGCCTGGCGATTCATGCCTTCGCGTTTAAGATCGTCCAGTATCTGCACAAAAATCGAGCCCTCCATCTGGCCGAATACCGTCAGATCGGCCGCGTAGTTCGTCATGGCCACTGATGTCTCGTACGCCTGGTTCAAATACCAATCCCAGGGATGGTTGGTAACGAGTCCCGGGTGATTGCGCGCGAGGCGATAGAACACCCAGTACGCCGCCGCGACATGCGGATAGTCGTAGGAACGGTCGACAGCTTCCGAAGCCTGCTTGTTCCAGCTGGTCCAGGTCTTCCAGTCAAATGTATCGTCGTAGAAGTGCGCCGGCATCTGATCGGGCTGGTAGTAGAACAAGCTCTTGCGCACGGCGTAAGCGCGCGGCCCTTCCCGGAATTGCAATCGTCCCCATAGCACCTCGTCGACAAACTGCTGCAGCTTGTCGATTTCTTCTTTGTCGGGCTGCACCAGTTGCTTCATGATCGCCGCCAGCCAGGATCCGGCGCCGCCCTCATCGCCAAGCCCTGCAATCCAGACTCGGCTGTCCTGCAAGACAGGCTGATTCGTTTCTCGATCGTATGTAATCACCGACGGCGCGCGATGGAACAAGTCCTGAGAATCGGTAAACCACTGCCGCGTGGTCAGGAAGTGTCCCATATCCGCGACCACTTGAGCGGCGGGCTTGATCACAAAATAGTAGATCGTTTGCACGGTCCCGTCGGCATAGACAACCGTGATCCGCGACCGTCCCCAGGTCTTCGCCTGCAGGACATACGAGCGCCAATCGCCGTGCTTCGTGGAATCTGCGTGGATCTCGATGGCCGACGGCGGTTCTACCTTCACCGAAGTGATCGCCTTGTCATACTTGAGAAACAGCCGCCCCTGGATGTCCTGCGGCAAAATGTAGCCCGGCACGCCGACGGCCACGGGCCGCCGATTAGCCGCGAGAGTCCTCTCGATCTCCGGGATCGAATCGGAGACGAGAAACTTCAGACCATAGGTTCTCGACTCGCCCGGCGCCAGCGCCACACCAGTAGCAACGTTCCACGGCTGCGCATCCTTCCATTCTTTTTCTGCGTACGCCTGGCTGTAGACCAGCCACTCGTAAAAACCCTCAAAGGTGATGCCTCGCGGCGTGGCATCCGTGAACACCGGTGCTGCGCCCCATGTCCCCGGCTTGTCGAGGATGGGGTTATAGGCCTCAAACGGCGTCTTGCCATCAGGCACCACCAGCAGCGCCGGACCATGCCCGTTCAATCGCGTCACCTGCAGATACCCGGCGTCTTCCCCGATGTAAGGATCGTAAAACGAGCACGCGGCATGCGCTTGATCGAGCGTTCGATCGTTGAGCACATTGTTGAAGATCATGGGAATGCCCAGCGCGCCAATCTGGACCGGACCCGCAGATCGGTTCGTCAGCGTAAACCGCAGAACAAGCCTGCCTTCGTCCACGGCCCACGTTCTTATGACCCGAAGCGGAATGTCCGCGGGCAGTGTGGGGCCAAGGTCCGCAGCGGCGAGTGCATTTCCCTCAGCGGAAAGAACATGAACCGGAGCACGCGCGGTCGCAGTGGAATAGTTCGCCCAGTTCGACGCGCCTTCCGTGCGCAAACGAAGGGTGAGATCGCCGAGGTGGAAGTATCCGTTCTGCGAGCGCGCGCGCAGCAGGTCGCCGGGAGTAAAGTCGAAGTCATCGCCGCCTCCATTTGGTTGCAGGGCGGCGACGGTCTGCGAGGAACGCACCAGGGTTAGCGTGAAGTCTGGAGTCTTGTACGTGTTCAGGCCCTGGTCAAGCATAGGGCCAGGCGCGGGCACGGCCTTGGGCTGGCTTTGCTGAGCGCCGGCGCCGGCAGAGGTCGCGGCCAAAAGCAGTACAACAGCCGGCACCACAGCTTCGCGAATGTAGCGTGTCAGATGCACAGTGACGCTCTTCCATCAATCGTCTACGATTTCGCTCCACTTGCTGACACCTTCGTTACCGCGGAAAAATCTTCGTCGCCATAGCCCTCGGCAATCGCGCGCTGGAACAGCGAAAGCGCGGCTGACGCCGTTTGCAGCGCAATCTTCTTTTCCGAGGCTCCGCCCACCGCGTACGACAGATCTTTGGCCATCCATCGCAGGGCAAAGTTTGGCGTGAAATCGCCCGTCCCCGCTCGTTCGGCCACTCGTTTGACGATGCCGCTTCCCGGCGCGCCTCCGGTCAAGATGGAAACCGCCTTGCCCCGATCGAGTCCCCAGGCGTCGATCATCGACAGGGCCTCGGCAAACGAAGCAGCCTGCACCCCACAGACGAAATTGTTGGCCAGTTTCATGCGCGCGCCGCTTCCCACCGGGCCCAGGTGAATCGTCTCGCGCCCCAGCACAGAAAACACCGGGCGCGCAGCTTCGACTACGTCCGCAGAGCCTCCGACCAGAAAGACCAGCTCGCCGGATGCGGCATGGGGCTTGGTTCCGGTGACCGGGGCATCGAGAAATCGAAATCCGCGCCGCGCAGCTGCTGTCGCCAGATCGTGAATCCAGCCGGGACTCAGCGTGCTCGATTCAATCAGGACCGAGTTCGCCTGCGCCCCGTGCAATGCTCCGCTCTCGCCCAGCCAAACATCTTTCGATGCGCCGTCGTTCGCCACCATGCTGATGACAATCTGGGCTCGCGCAGCCGCTTCGCGCGGCGTACCGGCAACATGCGCGCCCGCGCCCGCCAAGCGCTCTGCTCGCTCGGGCGTGCGATTGTAGACGGTGACCGGAAAGCCCGCCGCGAGCAGCCGGCTGGCCATCCCCGAACCCATGATTCCAAGTCCCAGAACTGCAACATTTGGTTTCGCCATCGCTTCACTCATAATCGCTTCACCCATAGCACTCACTCACAGCAAAGGAATTGTCTTGATCAAATTAGCTTTCGCCGTCGCCGCCCGCACCGGATTGCGCAGCGGGCGCCCGTAACCTTCGACGGCAACCTGCATCACGTCTCCGTCTCGCAGGCGGATCTGATCGCTGAAGCTGAGATAGTCGGTGCCGAAAAAATGCACGTGCACGTCGCCCGGACGACGGTGCGCTTCAAACTTGAAATGGTGATGCTCAATATTCTGCAGGCTGTGGCACATCTCGGCCTCCCCGGTCGAGAACGTCTTGCTCCAGTGAACCTTCCCTTCTCTTTCGATCGTGACCGCAACGGGCACCGATTCAAACGCCGGATCCACCACCAGTTCCGGCCCCAGCGAACAGGTGCGCAGTTTCGACGCCGCCAGGTTGAGATAGTTCTTCTTCTCGAACTGATGATCGGAAAATTCATTGCCCGGAGCCAGGCCGATTCGATAAGGTTGCCCGTCCTGCCCAATCACGTAGATGCCCGCGACCTCCGCCTCTTCTCCGCCGTCTTCGGCATACGCCGGAATGTCGAGCGGTTCGCCGTGCGCGCGCAGCGCACCGCGCGTGCCTTTGTAGAACCACTCCGGAGGCACCCCAATGCATCCCGCCGCCGGCCGGCCGCCCTCGAGCCCCCAGCGAAAAATCCTCATGCTGTCGGTCAATTGTTCGGGGGCGATCTCATGCATCGACTGCCGGCCGCGCGCACTGCCCAGATGAGTCAGCCCGGTTCCGGAAATCAGGCAGCAGGAGGATTCATGCGGATGGTCGATGGCCGGAAGCAGCCGCCACTCCGAGCATCCGCTATACACTGCATCGTAGTCGAGCGTTTCTTGCCGCGCTCGCTGTCGCGCTACATCGCTGAGCTTCAACCCGGCCGCAATCGCTACCTGCGCAAGCTCGTAAATAGAGGAGCAGTTGTCCAGCAGGCGCAGCCTGGGCTCCTCGACCAGCGCCGCCCGCCGCACGCTACCCTTCTTGATTTGAACCAGTCGGGTCATCGTGCACTTTTAATCGTCATCGCTTACTCAATGACCTCGAACTGCTTGAGTCCCGATTCGTCGATGCTGAGTCCAAGGCCGGGAGTGTTGTCGTCAAGATCGATGGAACCGTGTTTTGCCTTCGGCTCGCCCCGGAAGATGTACCAGAACAATTCGTTGCCCACTTCCACATCGACCATCGGGAAGTACTCCGCCATCGGAGAATTCAGGCTCGCCATGACCACATGGTAGTTGTGCATTTGGCCGGCATGCGGAATCACCGGCACGGAATACGCCTCCGCCAGCGCCGCGATCTTGCGCGCCTGGCTGATGCCGCCAACCCGATTGGTGTCGAACTGGATGTAGTCCAGCGCGCGCGCCTCGAGCAGATCCCGGAAGCCGTGCAGCGTAACCTCATGCTCCCCGCCCGCGATTGGAATTCGCCCGTAAGACTTGAGTTCGGCGTAGCCCTGAATATCGTCGGGGATGACCGGCTCTTCCAGCCATCGCAAATAAAACGGCTCAAGCAAGGGCAGCATCCGCTTGGCATAGTCGAGGCTCCATCCCATGTAGGCGTCGGCCATCAGATCGATCTCGTCGCCGATCGCTTCACGCACCGTTCGCACCAAAGCAACATTCTGCTGCATGCCGCGGGCGCCGTCCGCCGGGCCCCACCCAAAGCGGAGTTTCATCGCCTGGTAGCCTTCCTCTTTGTATCGCTTGGCCTCCGCCGCCAGTGCGCTCAATTCGACGCTGTAAAGCCGGGAGGCGTACACGGGAATGCGCGTCTTCGTTCTGCCGCCGAGCAGGCGATAGACCGGCTGCCCCGCCGATTTGCCGAGCAGATCCCACAGCGCGATATCCACCGCGCTGATCGCGACCATGCCGATTCCCTTCCGCCCATAGGCCATCGTCTTGCGATACATGTGCTGCCACAAGCGTTCGACGTCCCACGGATCCTCGCCGATCAGCAGAGGTTTGAGATAGAGATCGATCACTTGCTTCGCGACCTGGGGTGCGAGCGCGGCATTGCCCAATCCCACCATGCCGTTGTCCGCAAACACCTCCACCAGCAGCCAGCCATGGAACGTGAAGGTCCGCATCGAGGCGTCAGGCAGTTCCAGCACATCCATCGGATTGGTGCAGAAATGAGGCGGAAGCGGAACCGTCTTGCCGCGCCAGCGCACAACCCGCGTTCGAATTTCAGTGATTTTCATCTATCCCCAGCTCAGCTTTCGCCGTTCGGCCACTGGCAGCAAAACCGGAACCGCAACCAGAATGATCAGAAAAGCCGCCACATGCAGCGCACCGGCAATGTCAAACACCGTGCCATAGCCGAAATTGTGATCCAGCAAATATCCCACCAGTTCTCCGAACAGAATGCCGCCCATGGCCCCGCCAAAACCTACGAGTCCGGCGACCGAACCCACGGCCCGCGCGGGAAACAGATCCACGGGTAAGACCATTACCAACGTCGACCACGATTGCTGCCCGAAATACCCGAGACAGAACAGCGCGATCGCGCTGGGCACGCCAACATGAGGAACTAGAACAATGAATGGCATGACCGCGGCGCTCAATCCCAGCGCAACTTTACGCGCCACCCCGATCGGGAGCCCGCGCCGCAGCAGGAAGCTCGAAAACCCTCCCCCCAGCAGGCAGCCCGCACCCGCCGCCGCGCTCGGTATCCATGCCAGTGCGCCGACGCCTTTGATATCGAAGCCGCGAGCGTCGTACAGGTACTTGGGGAGCCAGAAAAGCAGAAAAAACCAGGCGGCATCGCTCAGGAATTTTGCGCTCACCAGTCCCCAGATTTCTGGCACGCGAATCAGTTGCAGCCACGGAATCGGCGCGCCCGGGTCCGCGGATGAAATGTCTTTGCGGCCAGAAGTCAAACTGGGATCACCGTAAGAAAAAATCCACCATACCGACCAGGCAAGACCGATTGCACCGGTCAGAACGAAGATCCATCGCCAATTGGTGAACCCGAGGACCGCTGCGATCAACGGTGGCGCGGCCACTGCGCCCACGGCCGTGCCCGCATTGATGATACCCATCGCCGTCGCCCGCTCTTCCGCGCGAAAGCACTCCGACACCGCGCGGCTCGCAGCCGGGAATCCTCCACCTTCTCCCATCCCGAGCAGGAATCGGGTGACCGCCAGCATGAAGAAGCCGGTCGCCAGGGCGTGGCTCGCGCAGGCCAGAGACCAGAACACCATGATCGCGGTAAACGCGCGCCGCGTCCCCAGCAAGTCCACCAGTCTCCCGCCTCCGGCGTACATCAGCGCATAGGCAAACAGGAATGCGGACTGCAGCGCCGAAAATTGCCGGTTGTTCAACGGGATGTCCTTGCTGATCGCCTGAATCGCGACCGGCAGGGTCTGGCGATCCAAGTAGCTGATCGCGATCGCAGCACTGATCAGGATGGCGATCCGCCATCGCAAGTGGATTTCCTCCGTCTGGGATGATGTATCGTGAACGCGCGTGGGCGGCATTATACGCGAAAATGGTAAACGTTTACTGTCAACCTCGCTTCCGCTACAATCACTCCACTCCAACACTGCCCGCGGTCTCGGCGAAGGAGTTCTTCCGCAAACCGCTTTTTCAGGTCGGCTGTCTATGGCTTCAAACTGGAATCGCCGTGAGGTCCTGAAAGGGCTGGCTGCGGCCTCGGCCGTCGGGATCATCCCCCCCGCCTTGAGCGGTGACGCAAGCTCAGCGTCGCCTGTCGAACTGCAAGTATCCGAAGTCAGTCCTCACACTTTTCGTTTCAGCATCCTCCCTTTGAACAATTTAAACAATGGAGAGGCTTCGGCCATCCCCACCAATGGCTCTCTGGTGCAGGACTCCTGGGGATCTGCGACCAGGTTTCGAACTTCGCCCAAGAACGATTTCGAGATCGCTGGCTGCCATCTGAAAATTTCCCTCAACCCGGTCCGCATCATGATCGCAAACGCGCACGGGTCGGCGTTGCAGCAACTCGACTGGGACGCGAGCACCGGGCAACTCTCGTTCCTCAGCGGAGATGCCCCGCTCCTTGGCATGGGTGAAGGCGGACCGCAATTCGACCGTCGCGGGTCCGTAGACCGCATGAAGAGCGGACAAGGCGGGTACAAACTCGCAACGCACGGCGGAAGAGTGCCCATTCCATGGATGGTCGGCACCGCGGGATGGGCGATGTTCATCCACCAACCGTTCGGAACCTTCGACTTCACCACTCCGACCTGCAAGTTCCAACCGGCAGATCCCGCAAACGCGTCGCCCATCGACCTGTTCTTTGTTGCGTCCACCGATCCCGCGACAATCATGTCTGAGTATGCCCGCATCACCGGCCATGCTGAGTTGCCTCCGCTGTGGAGCTTCGGATACCAGCAATCCCACCGCACGCTGGCCAGCCGCGAGGAGGTGCTCGCCGAAGCAGACACTTTCCGCGAAAAGAAACTTCCCTGCGACGCGCTGATTTACCTGGGCACCGGATTCTGTCCGTCGGGATGGAACACCGCGAACGGTTCGTTCGCCTGGAATCCCCGTGTCTTCCCCGATCCCAAGGACGTGCTCGACCAGTTGCACCAGAAGAATTTTCGCGCCGTCCTGCACGTCGTGATCCTTACCGACCGGCTTCGCGGCACGGTTCACGATCCCTGCGATCCTTCGCGCTTTGATGAGGAACAAGCCAGCTGCCACTGGGACGCGCATCGCAAAGATTTTGCTCTCGGCGTCGACGGCTGGTGGCCCGACGAGGGCGATCCGCTCGACATCGCATCGCGCTTGGTCCGCAATCGTTTGTACTGGGAGGGCCCGCAAATCGATCGCCCGAATGAACGTCCCTATGCGTTGCACCGCAATGGATACGCCGGCATGCAGCGCTATGGCTCTTTTTTGTGGTCGGGCGACGTTTATTCCGCCTGGGAAACACTGAAGACGCATATCCCCATCGCGCTCAACACCGGACTCAGCGGCATTCCTTACTGGGGCACCGACATCGGAGGCTTCGTCCCCACGCCTGAATTCACCGCCGAGTTGTACCTCCGCTGGTTTCAGTTTGGCGCGTTCTGCCCGCTTTTCCGTTGCCACGGACGCACCTGGAAACTGCGCCTCCCTTGGGGTTGGAACACGGGCGATCCCGGGCCCGTCGAGATCAATAACTACACCGGCGCCGCAGTCCCTGACCCTAGCCAGTTGCACGACGCGCGCGTCGAGCCCATCTGCCGGAAATACCTGGAGCTCCACTATCGCATGTTGCCCTATCTTTACAGCGCGGTGCATGAGTGCGCGACGACAGGCATGCCGATCATGCGCGCGCTGTGGCTGCATTTTCCCGACGATCCGAAGGCGGTCGCGTGCGCAGATCAATATCTCTGGGGAAAGAACATTCTGGTTGCTCCCGTAGTAGAAAAAGGCGCGACGTCGCGCCGCATTTATCTCCCGAGCGCGACCTGGTACGACTTCTGGACCGGCGAGCGGCTCGAGGGCGGCCGCGTGATTGATCGTCCGGTCGATCTCGAAACCATCCCCCTGTACGTGCGCGCGGGCTCGATCCTGCCGCTGGGCCCCGTCAAGCAATTCACCGGCGAGAAAGTCGACGAACCGCTCTCCGTAACGGTCTATCCCGGCTCCGACGCTTCTTTCTTGCTTTACGAAGACGATGGCATCTCCTTCAACCACCGCAAAGGAGATTGGCTGGGCATCCAGATGTCGTGGGAAAATGCCAGCAAGAAGTTGACCATGCAACTGGCGCCGGGATCACGAATGTTGCCGCCGAGCCCCAGAACCATCGCCGTGCAATTGGGCGAAACCAAGCGGAGTGCCGCCTTCGAAGGAAAGCGCATCGATCTCTCGTTCTAAGGATGATTGAACCTGTTCTCGAAAAGTGAGCCCGCATGAACTATCGCCCGCTCGGCAAAACCGATTGGGATGTCTCCGATATCAGCTTCGGAGCCTGGGCCATTGGCGGCTCGTGGGGCCACGTCTCCGACCACGACGCGCTCGCCGCGTTGCATCAGGCCATTGATTGCGGAGTCAACTTCATCGACGCGGCCGATGTCTACGGCGACGGCCGCAGCGAGCGACTGATCGCTCAACTCAAGCGCGAACGCACTGAAGAAATCGTGGTTGCCACCAAGGCAGGCCGCCGCTTGCCTCGCCAGACCGTGCCGGGTTACAGCCGTGAAAACCTGACTACATGGATCGAAGACAGTCTGCGCAACCTTTCCACCGATGCGCTCGACCTGCTGCAACTTCATTGCCCGCCCACCGAGCTCTATTACCAGCCCGACATTTTCGCGATGCTAGATGACTTCGTGAAAGCCGGCAAAATCCGATCCTACGGCGTCAGCGTCGAAAAAATCGAAGAGGCTCTCCAGGCGCTCGAGTGGCCAAATGTTCAGAGCGTGCAGATCATCTTCAATTGTTTCCGACAGCGGCCCGCCGAACATTTCTTCGCGAGGGCGAAGGAAAAGCGCGTCGGCATTCTGGCTCGCGTGCCCCTGGCCAGCGGCTTGCTGACCGGCAAACTTCAGCCTGCCTCGACCTTCGCCGCCGACGACCATCGCAACTTCAACCGCCACGGCGAGGCCTTCGACATGGGTGAAACATTTTCGGGCGTCGACTACGATCTCGGCCTGCAAGGGGTCGGCGACCTCCGCCACGTCCTGCCTGCTGAAATGTCCATGACCCAGTTCGCGCTGCGATGGATTCTCATGTTCGATGCCGTCACCTGCGCGATCCCCGGTGGAAAGCGCCCGGAACAGGTGGCAGAGAACTGCCGTGCGTCTGACTTGCGGGCTCTATCGCCCGAGACCATGGCCCAGGTCAAGCGTATCTACGACGAGAAGGTGCGCCCGCTGGTTCATCATCGTTGGTGAAACGACTGCCATCACGGTTGCGCGTCGCGCGGCTGCGGTGCCACGCTGCGCAGACACAACACCAGCACACCCGCGCCCAACAGGCTCAGCATCAGCCACACCAGCCCAGAATTGAAACTGCCGGTCCGCGTCACCAGGTAGCCCACAATGTATGGTCCAACAAACCCGCCCAGATTCCCCAGCGAGTTGATTAACCCGATGGATGCTGCTGCTGCCGACTCCCCGAGCGTGAGCGTAGGCAGCGCCCAGAATGGAGGTTGAAACGCATGTACGCAAGCCGCAAAAATCGTAAAGAAACCCAGCTGGATCCACAGGTGAGCTCCCGAAAGTAGACCAAGCGCCATTGATCCCGAACCAAGGAAAAGCAATCCGGCCGCGTGCCAGCGACGCTCTTGCGTGCGATCGGAATGCCACGCGTTCAACAAAGTCGCGGTCAGAGCCACCCAGTAAGGAAGTGCGGCGAGCAGTGTCACGGTGCCGGTCGAGAATCCGGATGCGCGCTTCAGAATGGTCGGAAACCACATCGTGAACCCATAAAATCCGGTCACACCCAGAAAGAAAATCAAAGTCAGCAACAACACTTCTCGCTGCCGCAGCGCCTGTGCAATCGTGTAGGAATGGGCCGCCGATTTCTCTCTCTTCTCACGCTCGAGTTCTGCCGCAATCCATTCCCGCTCATCGGGGAGTAGCCATGCCGCCTGGCCGGGCCAGTCGGTCAGATAGAAGAACGTGATCACTCCCAGAATCACCGCTGGAATTCCTTCCAGAATAAACAGCCACCGCCAGCCCTCCAGCCCGTACCAGTGAACCCGCAGGATCCGGCCCGCCAGTGGCGAGCCCAGAAAATTGGACAGCGGCAGCGCCGCCATGAACGAAGCCACAGCCTTTGCCAGATCGCGCCGGCAAAACCAATGGGTCAGGTACACGATGACGCCTGGGAAGAAACCGGCTTCAGCAGCTCCCAACAGGAATCTGACCGCATAAAACTGCCGGGACGTATGGACGAACCCCACCAGCGCGGTAATGATCCCCCACGAGACCATGATGCGCGCGATCCAACGGCGCGCGCTCCAGCGTTCGACGATCAGCGCGCCGGGGATTTCCAGCAGAACGTAGCCGATAAAGAAAATCCCTGCGCCCAGTCCAAACACCCGGTCAGAGAACTGCAAATCGTGCGACATTTCCAGGGCCGCGTAGGCAACGTTTACCCGGTCAAGGAAGGCAACGACGTAGAGCAGCCAGAGGAACGGAAGGATGTGAAGAGCAATTCTGCGCCGGGCACGATACTCGACGGCCATAGTCGCCGTGGTAGGCCTCATTGCGGCCCTGCGCCCGTCGAGATCTCGTGTGCGATCGCTTCGCCAACGGCGCGAGTGCTGGCCTTCCCCCCGAGGTCGGGCGTGTGGAACTCGGGTCTTGCCACCACGGATTCCATCGCGCTTTCGAGGGCTTGCGCGGCCGTGGTTTCTCCCAGGTGCTGCAACATCATGGCGCCCGACCAGATTTGTGCGATGGGGTTTGCGATTCCCTTCCCTGCGATATCTGGAGCGGAACCATGCACCGGCTCAAACATCGAGGGGCTCGTACGTTCTGGATTGAGGTTGGCTGAGGGCGCCAAGCCAATAGAACCGGCGACTGCGGCGCCCAGGTCAGACAGAATGTCCCCAAACAAGTTCGACGCGACGATCACGTCAAACCGGTCGGGGCGCTGCACGAGATGCGCGCTCAAAATGTCAATGTGATATTGCTCGGTTCGTACCTCGGGGAAGGACTCCTTGACGGAAGCAAACCGTTCATCCCAGAAGGGCATGCTGTGAATGATGCCGTTGGACTTAGTGGCGGACGTGACATGGGACTTGCGTGTTCGCGCCAGGTCGAACGCGTAACGCATAACACGATCACATCCGGCGCGAGTGAAAACGGCCTCTTGCATGGCCAGTTCGGCGGCAGTGTTGCGGTAGAGCCGCCCTCCCACTTCCGAGTACTCGCCTTCGTTGTTTTCGCGAACAATGCAGAAATCGATTTCTCCAGGCGGGTACCCTTTCAGCGGAGAATCGACCCCGCGGAGCAGGCGCACCGGTCGAAGATTGACATACTGCTGAAAGGCGCGCCGGATCGGGATCAGCAATCCCCAAAGCGAAACATGGTCCGGAACGCCGGGATATCCCACTGCGCCCAAATAGATGGCGTCGAAGCTGCGCAACTGGTCGAGACCATCCTCTGGCATCATGCGGCCGGTCTTGCGATAGGTTTCGCAGCACCAATCGAAGTGCTGCCAGGAGAAATCTATGTGGTGGGCGCGCCCTACAGCTTCCAGAACACGAAGGCCTTCGGGCACAACCTCGCGCCCGATCCCGTCCCCTTCGAGAACTGCAATCTGATAACGATTCACAAACCCCCACCGTCATTGGCCGGTTCGGACAAAACTCGGAGAGCTCAGCCCGGATTCGCGCTTTGCTGAGCGCCTCTAATGTCGCGCCGGATACCGCTTGGTTTTGGCAGTTCTGGAATTGAAGACTTCGAAGCTTCCGTCCAGCCATGCGGTCAACTGCAGATAGTTAGCCGCGTCCGGGCCCTCCGGGTTGGCGATGAAATCTGAGGCAACATTGTGCGCTGCGCCGCCCTCATCGGAGAAATGTAACTGCCACATATCCTCGAGGCGGGGGGACTTCTCAATAATGTCCCAGGCGGACGGAGTGCCGCCCTTCTTGGCTCCATTGTCCATAATCGCGACGCGAGGAGCGATTGCATTCAGAAATGGTGGGCTGCTGCTCTGATACCAGCCGTGATGGGAAACGATATAAACGTCAATCGCGCCGAGCTTGTTGGTCGGGCACACCAGCTCCATTTCCTTGTCGCGCGTAAGGTCACCGAGATCCAGAATTCTCAGCTTGCCGAATGTGATGAGAGTCCCCAGCGAGCGCCGATTTTCAGTTTGGTCGGCGGGGTATGATTCCGCGCCTTTGCAACTGGCATTCTCCTGCCCGGCGCCGGGCAAGGGGTTGTTTATGACAGTACCGTCAGAGCTGATGACCGTGGTCTCAATGCCGCGAATCGGGAGACTATCGCCGGGTTTCACGGTCAGGCGCTTGAACTTGTTCGCGGCCAACAACTGCTGGTAAGCCTGCCAAACTTGGACAGTGGGAGCGTCGGTGCTCTCTCGATTGTCACCGTGGTCGATGACCGTTTCCACGGGAATGCGTGCCACCAGTTGGGGCAGCCCACCCACGTGGTCGTTGTGAAAATGAGTGATCAAGACGTAGTCAATCTTGCTGACGCCGGCCTTCTTCGCCGCCGCAACGATGCGGTCCGCGTCTCGTCCGTCATTTCCGGGCCATCCGGTGTCGATCAGCAGGGCCTGGTGCGCCGGCGTCACGAACAGAGTTGCCTGCCCTCCTTCGACGTCCACGAAAAATATCTGCAGAGCTTTTTGAGGGCCGCGCGCGGCCCACACCCCGGCCGAGCAAAGCAGCGCAAGTACAACGATTACTCGTGGCACCTGGCGAAGCTTGAACACGTCGAATCGAACTTGCGGAAATCGTCGAGTGCGGGACATGATCGAAACCTTTTCGTGCGGATCAGGAGCACCGAGATCATCTTCCAGTCTGCGCGATTCGTCAAGAAAAACCTGTTTTGAGATTACGTTTACCTATTGAATTTGCGCTATCATTTGCGAGCAGCGAAGGGCAGCCAACAGCGCCGCCTCCAGCGCGGAACTAAGGACAGGAAATGAAAAAACTACGCAGTCAGGCATGGTTTGGGCGGAAGGATCGGGATGGTTTCCTCTACCGGAGTTGGATGAAGAACCAGGGCTGGCCCCATGACTTGTTCGATGGGCGGCCGGTCATTGGCATTTGCAATACCTGGTCGGAGCTAACCCCGTGCAACGCCCATTTTCGCGAGCTGGCAGAATTTGTGAAACGAGGGGTGTGGGAAGCGGGCGGCTTTCCTCTGGAATTTCCCGTGATGTCGCTGGGCGAAACCCAACTGCGCCCAACTGCCATGTTGTTCCGGAACCTGGCCAGCATGGACGTCGAAGAGTCGATTCGTGGGAATCCGATCGATGGCGTCGTTCTGTTGATGGGTTGCGACAAGACAACGCCGTCGCTGCTGATGGGAGCCGCATCGTGCGATTTGCCCACGATCGGACTTTCCGGCGGGCCCATGCTTTCCGGCAAATTCCGCGGCCACGATCTGGGATCGGGCACTGGTCTGTGGCAAATGACCGATCAGGTGCGGCGCGGCGAGGTGACGAGTGACGAATTCTTTGCAGCCGAAAGTTGCATGCATCGCTCCAAGGGGCACTGCATGACGATGGGCACGGCCTCCACCATGGCCAGCATGGTTGAGGCGCTGGGCATGAGCTTGCCGGGCAACGCCGCCATTCCTGCCGTCGACGCCCGCCGCAACACCCTGGCGCAAATGACAGGACGGCGCATCGTGCAAATGGTCCACGACGACCTCCGCATGTCGCGGATACTGACACGCGAAGCCTTTGAAAACGCAATCCGTGCCAACGCGGCGATTGGAGGATCGACCAACGCGGTGATTCATCTGATCGCGATTGCGGGCCGGATCGGTGTGCCTTTGTGTCTCGACGATTTCGACCGGCTCGGATCGGCTTTGCCCTGCCTGCTGAATATTCAACCTTCGGGAACGCATCTCATGGAAGATTTCTTCTACGCCGGCGGACTGCCCGGGATTCTGCGCGAACTCGGCGAAGCCGGAGTCTTGAATCGCGACGCGCTGACTGCGAATGGGAAATCGATCTGGGACAACGTGGCCAGCGCGCCATGCTGGAATCGCGATGTGATTCATGGTTTCAAAGAGCCGTTCAAAGCCGACGCCGGAATTGCCGTCCTGCACGGCAATCTAGCGCCGGATGGAGCCGTGATCAAGCCCTCCGCCGCGAGTCCACGCCTGTTGCAGCATCGCGGGCGGGCGGTCGTGTTTGAAACCATCGAGGAGTATCACGCCCGCATCGACGACGAGACTCTCGATGTCGACGAGAACTGCGTTCTGGTCTTGAAGAACTGCGGCCCGCGCGGCTATCCGGGGATGGCGGAAGTCGGCAACATGATGCTGCCGCCGAAGGTTCTCCGCAGAGGTGTGACCGATATGGTCCGTATTTCGGATGCGCGCATGAGCGGCACGGCCTACGGAACGGTTGTCCTGCACGCTTGCCCGGAAGCGGCGGCCGGCGGCCCGATCGCGCTGGTGCAGCCCGGAGACATGATTACACTCGACGTTCCCCAGCGCGGGTTGCGTCTGGAAGTTGACGACGCGACTCTGGCCGCCCGGCGGGCTAAGTGGACGCCGCCGCCGCCGCCGCCTCGCGGCTGGGTGAAGCTATATGTTGAGCATGTTCAGCAGGCGGACAAGGGTGCCGACCTAGACTTCCTGGTAGGGCACAGCGGCGCGCCGGTCGCTCGCGACTCGCACTGACCTCAACAACGCGAGCGGCGCGCTACCCCAGCCACTGCGGGTTCATAAATGTGCCGTCGAAGTTGTGCGTGGTCTTATAGAGTTCGTACTCGCCCTTAGTGGCCGCGGACGCGGTTCTGGCGAGCAGTTGTGCGACTTCTTCCTTGCCCATTGGCTTGAAGCTGCGGGCTGCATCCAGGGCCTGCTGCAGAATTGGCAAAGAATCGCAGCCGGTAATGACCACGCTGGTCGGTAGATTCATGGCATAGTGCAAACATTCGATGGCCGACGCCGTCTTGCTGCGAAGAATAATGGCATCGCCCATGGGCTTCATCCCCAGCACGCCGATGTCATGTTTTACCAGCACGGGCAGGACTTTCTTTTCGAAGCTGTCATAGTGCGCGTCCATCACGTTCAGCGGCATCTGCACGGCATCGAAGGTGAACTGGTGAGCGAAGCCGGTCTCGAGCATTTTCAGATGGATGTCGGGACTCTTGTGACCGGTGAAGCCGATGTAACGGATCTTGCCTTGCTTCTCGGCTGCCAGCGCCGCTTCCATGCCGCCGCCTTCGCCGAAAATTCGGGCAGGATCCGATTCGCGGATGACTTCATGGAACTGCAAAAGATCAACATGATCGGTCTGCAACCGGCGGAGTGACTCCTCAAGTTGCTGCTCAGCAGCTTTCTTTGTTTGTCCATCGATCTTGGTCATGAGGAATGCTTTCTGCCGATACCCGTCGCGCAGCGCTTTGCCCATGCGGATTTCACTGACCCCGGAGTTATAGTCCCAGCAGTTGTCGAGGAAGTTGACTCCGTTGTCGAGCCCAGTCCGGATGATGCGGATGCTCTCCTGTTCGTCCGACTGCTTGCCAATGTGATAACCGCCCAGTCCGATGAGCGATACCTTTTCACCGGTGTGGCCCAGCGTGCGGTAGGGAAAGGAATCGGCAGCGCCAAACGACGCCTTGCTGCCCAGCGATGTAACCACCGTAGCGGCCGCAGCATTCTTCAGAAACTCTCTTCGATCCATAGCGTCGCTCCTTGACTCCCGGCGCTCAGTTGAGATGACGGGGGGGAAACTACTGTTTGGCTTGTGTCTCGATCCAGACATTCACTTCCGAGTCCAGCGCATCCAGAGGCAAGGCTCCGTTGCCCAGTACCTCGTCATGAAACGAGCGAATGTCGAACTTGTCGCCCAGCTTCTGGCGGGCCGTTTCACGCAGTTTCAGAATCTCCAGTTGCCCGAGTTTGTAGGCCAGGGCCTGCCCGGGCCACGCAATATAGCGATCGACCTCACTTTGCACGTTCGGTTCGTCCATCGCCGTGTAGCGATGGAAGTAATCCACCATCTGCTGCCGCGTCCAGTGCATGTCGTGGACGCCGGTGTCGACCACGAGCCGGATGGCGCGCCACATTTCGTTTTCCAGGCGGCCGTAGTCGCTGTATGGATCCTGATAGTGTCCCACTTCTTTCCCGAGCCGTTCCGCGTAGAGCGCCCAGCCTTCCACAAACGCCGTGTAATCGGCGCGGCGGCGGAACTGCGGCAGATCCTGCATTTCCTGCGCCAGCGAAAGTTGCAGATGGTGTCCGGGAATGCCTTCGTGGTACGCGATGGCCTCGATGTTCAACACCAGACGATGCTCAGGGTCCCATTCGTTTACATTGATATGCCCGGGCCGCGAGCCATCCGCGGCGCCGTCTGTGTAGTCGGCGGGCACAGCGTCCTTGGACCGGGAAGCCTCCATCGGAATAACCGTCAGCTTGCTCTTGGGAAGATGGCCAAAGAGCTTGGGAAGTTCAGGCTCCATGTTGCGGGCGTAGTTCGTATAGAGGTCGAGCAATTGCTGCCCCGAGCTCGCATAAAAACTGCGCTCGCTCTTGATGTGATCGTTAAGGGCAGTCACATCCTTGAAGCCAAGCTTGTGGGCGACAGCCAGCATCTCGGCTTCGATCTCATCCACCTGCTGCAGGCCGAGGGCGTGAATCTCCGCCGCAGTCCTATCCGTGGTGGTCATGCGCCGGATGGCGAAGCGATAGCGCGCCGCTCCGTCGGGAAGTGACCACACTCCCGGGTCGGTGCGGCCGTGCGGTGCGTATTCGTCCCGGATGAACACGGCAAAGCGATGGTAGGCAGGAGCAATCTGCTCCGCAATCGCCGCCAGAATCGCGTCTCGCAATCTCTTCTGGTCAGCCGCGCTCACGCTTGCCGGAAATGTTCTCACCGGCTTGGCGAACGGGCTGCTCTCGCCGGCCTTCGCCACCTCCTCGGCTTCGGCGGCCACCTTCTCCAGCAGGTAGCGCGGCGGCATCAGTCCATCGCGTACGCCTTGCCTCATGTTCGCCGTTACCTGGTCGAACGCACGGGGGATCTGGCGCAGGCGCGCCAGGTAGTTCTCGTAATCCGTGACCGTGTTGAATGGAGTTAACTCGACCACTTCAGGCAATTCGAGATGGATTCCGCCCATCTGGTTTACGGGCATCTCCCAGTCCTTGAACTGCGCGCCTTCGATCTCCCGATTCAACTGGCGGATCATTAACTCCCGGCTGAGCTGGTCCTGGTGCGGAAGGCCTGCAGGATCGATGGCCTGGAAGCGACTTAGGAAGCCCTGCCTCTGCTGGAGATCGGATCGGAAGAATTCTGGAGAGTTGTCGCTCAGGCGATCGTTGTAGCGGGGATCGCCCAGTATGGTTGCGAATTCTGGACTGGTCCGCAACTCGTATTGCCACTCCTCTTCACACAGGGAGAGAAGTTGTTGCCGGTTTTCGGCTGACCTGGAAGTCGAACCAGTGTCTTGAGCACAGCATGATGGAAGCAGCATTCCAGCCAGAACACAGGTCTGCACGCAACAACTCGCGGATAGCCGAACAGTAAATTTCATCGATGCCCCAGCCTGTGGGGATCTGACTGACCGGGCCAGTTGCCACAACCCACCAGACAGAACCCTTACGTAGATTTCTTGTCCACCTTCCAGTAAACCGCGTACCGCTCGTGAATGATCTGATAGAGAGGTACCAGAGTCGAGGTTTCCGTTTGTCCCACAGTGTGAAATGTCAGGGGCTGTCGGGCGTCTGGCGCGATCCATGCCGTCGGCTGTTGGGGGTTGGCCGAAATATTTGCCACCCTTCTCTGGTCGCTCGCTTTGGGCTCATAGTCACCGTAGGTCATTTCTTTCGTGACCGGTTCGAAGCACCCGGCGAGCACTAACGGCCCATACATGGCCGCCTGGATCGTCTCATCGTCGGGCATGCTGTCGATGTGCAGTCCCATCGGCAAGCTAAGCTCAATCTTGTCTCCCGATTTCCATACACGATTGAGCGTGAGGTAGCTACTCGGGCTCGAAAACGCAGGCAGAGTCTCGCCGTTGATCTTCACGCTGCCGCCCTGTGTCCAATACGGAATGCGCAGGTTGATTGCAAGCTGGGCAGGACTCTTTCCAGTGATCGTGAGCGTGGTCCCTTGCTCCTCCGGGAAACGTGTACTTTGTTTCACGCCAAGACCCTTTTCGGGCCAGTCGAGTTGCGAATCGATGTAGAGATTCACATACAGGGAATCGTCGTCGTGGAAGTAGATAGTATCGGTGAGCTTGCCATACTCTTCGGAACCGGTGCCGGTGCAGCACCACAAAGAGTCAAAGGGCTTGCCAAAGGTCTTCCAGTAACCTGCCGCCAGCGGCAGGTAGTACATCATCGTTCCGTCTTCTGGATTGATTGTGCCCAGCCGGTGGTTGAACAACGCGCGCTCGTAGTAGTCCATGAGCCGGGCGCCGGGCGCCCAGCCGAACAAGTGCCGCGTCAACTTCATCATGTTGTAGGCGCAGCAGCATTCCGTGGTGTTGGTGCTGAGCTGGGTAGCAAGCTTGCCCGGCTCTGTGTTCCATGATTCGCCGTTGCTGGTGCCGCCGGTGCAATAGGAGCGCTCGCTGACCACTTCGTTCCAGAAATACTCGGCGATGTCACGATAGCGGCGGTCGCCGGTGAGTTCATACTGCCGGGCGGCAGCGATCACCTGCGGAATATGCGTGTTGACGTGCAGTCCTTTCAGTTCGTCGCGGTGAGCCGCCAGCGGATCGAGGAACTGCTTCTTGTCAAAGCGCTGTGCGACATGGAGGTAATAATCCTTGCCCGTCACCGCATACAGATTCGCCAGTACTTCACCCATCCCGCCAAATTCCGTGCCCAGCACTCGCTGCATGTGTTCATAACTGAGTGGGCCGGTGTAGCCTGCAACCCAGCCTGCCATTTTCTGAACCATATCGAGCGCTTGCTCGTCGCCACAGTAAACGTACATATCCAAAAGGCCGGCCATGATCTTGTGAATGGTGTAGAAAGGAGCCCAAACCCGTTGTCCCTCGCGAAGGCGATCGAAGAAATCAACCGGGAACGCACTGAGGTACCCGCTCTTCAACGCGCTTTGGCACCTGCCAAGTTCGGCTACAACCACCTTAGCCTTGTTCCTGAGATCTTCATCTCCGGTGCTGGCATACATCAGGGCGCACGCCGAAAGGTAATGCCCACCGGCGTAGTGTCCGCGGAGCTCACAGTCCGGGGCTTCCCAGCCTCCCAGGGGTTGCGCCGAGGACGGAGTTCCCGCGTTGATCCGGAAGGTGTGCAGAAGGCGCTCCGGTGGCAGCGAGTGCAAGCACTGACGGTCAGCTTCCATCGCGACTTTGCACGGGCCCTCCCCCAGTCTCACTTGTTTTATGGGGAAGGGGCGCGCCTTCCAGGGAACTTTTTCGTAGCTGAAGGGCTTCCCGTCTCTCGATGTCGTATTCACAACAGGGTCCTGCACTGGACCGGCCCGCAAGACACCTGGAAGCAGCGCGTATCCTGCGGAAGCGGCCAGGGACCCGATGAAGTGCCTGCGAGAAAAGTGCCGCGAATGCGCCATGGTAATCGTTCTCTCGAAAATGGGGGATGCGCCAGGTCGAACCCCGATATTGTATACACTTTAGAGGGCGGTCGTGGTCTCTCGCTGGCGAAGTCGCAGGTTCGAGTACCCACTCCGAGTATTTAAAGCGTGACCCACACCAGCTAGTTCCAGGAAATGACAAACGTCTCAGGTCGATCGATTGTCGGGTTTGGAGAGGGTCATGGCTCCGGAGAGCCTTTCTACGCTACGGATCCGACCACCGGGCAACCTCTCTCCCCTGGCTTCATCCCCGCCACTTCCGCAGAAGTGGATCAGGCCGTCCAGCTGGCCTCCGAATCATTTGCCACTTTCAGCCACCTTCCAGGAAAGCATAGGGGCGCTTTCCTGCGCCGGATTGCCGAGAGAATTGAATCCATCGCCGCAGACATCGTGGAGCGCGCGCAGAAGGAGACTGCGCTGCCTCAGGCGCGTCTACAGGGAGAAACCGCCCGCACTTGTGCTCAACTTCGCCTCTTCGCGGACGTGGCCGAGGAGGGATCGTGGGTAGCGGCACGGATTAACCATGCTGAACCAGAGCGCAAGCCTGCTCCTAAGCAGGATGTTCGCTCGATGCTCCGTCCCCTGGGGCCCGTAGTCGTATTCGGCGCCAGCAACTTTCCATTGGCTTTTTCCGTGGCGGGCGGAGATACCGCATCGGCGTTGGCGTCTGGAAATCCTGTGATCGTGAAAGCCCACGCGGCGCATCCTGGAACCAGCGAACTCGTGGGACAAATGGTGCGAGACGGCGTTCGGGAATGCGGTTTGCCCGAGGGCGTTTTCTCGCTCCTGTTTGGCAGTGGCGCTCAGATCGGGACGGCACTGATGAAACATCCTCTGGTGAAAGCAGGTGGATTCACTGGATCGCGCGCCGCCGGAAGATTGCTGATGGACATAGCCGCGGCCCGGCCCGAGCCGATTCCCATTTACGCCGAAATGAGCAGCACGAACCCGGTGTTCATCTTGCCGGGCGCCCTGCGGGAACGTGGTGAGAGCATCGCGACGGGGCTGCATGCTTCATTCACGTTAGGTGCCGGCCAGTTCTGTACCAAGCCTGGAATGGTATTTCTACCCCATGGAGGCGAAGCTGCCTTGTTCGCCGACAAGCTTCGCCAACTGGTTGTCGGATCACCGCCATTCCATCTCCTGACCAGAGCCATCCATTCCTCATACGATTCGGCGCTCGCAGAACGGAAGAAAGAGTCCGCAGTCACGTTCGTCGCTGAGGCTCCGAAGGCGGAGCGGCAGGCCGGATTCGCGGTGCATTCCGTTCTTTTTGAAACAGACGCGGCCACTTTTCTGGCATCCGATCTGGATGCTGAAATATTCGGCCCTACAACATTGCTGGTGCGTCACTCGGACCGCGATCAAGTTCTCCAGATTGCCCGCTCTCTCGAAGGCCATCTTACGGCGACGATTCACGGTACCGCGCAGGATCTCCATGACTTTGCCGATCTTGTGGCAATTCTGGAAAACAAAGTCGGGCGCCTGGTATTCAACGGTTTTCCCACCGGGGTTGAGGTTTGCCATGCCATGGTTCACGGAGGCCCGTATCCTTCAACCTCCGACGGACGTTCCACCTCCGTGGGAACTCGGGCTATTTTCCGTTTTACGCGGCCGGTCTGCTATCAAGGATTTCCCGATGACGCGTTGCCTCGAGAATTGCAGAACGCGAATCCTCTGGGAATCTGGCGCCTGGTCGACGGACAGACCACTCGCTAGCGGCTGGATCGGTGGGCCACTCATGTGAGTTGCGTATGGAGAAGATGACCACCAATCCCGACGCCGAACGCTTCCAGGGCGGCGCGGAAAAGTACGCCGCCTACCTCGAGACCCCCGAGGGCCGACTGCGCCTCGATCTTGCCTTTGCCAACCTGCAGGAATTTCTCCGGCAGGCCGCAGGGTCTATGCGCGCTCTGGACCTTGGGTGCGGTACCGGCGCCATCGGTGTGCGCCTGGCGCGACTTGGGTTTCATGTCACGTTGCTGGATTCCTCGCCGCCGATGCTGGATTTGGCGAAGCGCGCCGCGCACGAAGCTGGAGTTGAAGAGAAGGTTGCACTGAGACACGGCGATGCAGTGCAACTGGCAACCTTGTTCGACGCCGGAGCGTTCGATGTAATTCTTTGCCACAACCTCCTGGAATTTGTCGACGACCCAGGCAGCGTGTTGCGCGCATCAGCTCGCGCCTTGCGAGATCCGTCCAGCATATTCTCGGTATTGGTGCGTAATCAGCCAGGCGAAGTGTTAAAAGCCGCGCTGGTAAACGGAGACCTGGCCGCGGCTGAGTCTAACCTCACCGCTGAGTGGGGAGACGAGTCCCTGTACGGCGGCAAAGTGCGGCTGTTTGCGGCGGGGAGCCTGCAAGCCATGCTGCTCGAATCGTCACTCGCGGTAACTGCCGAGCGTGGTGTTCGGGTCATGGCAGATTACTTGCCACCAAAAGTTTCCCGAAACCATGACTACCAGCGGATTTTTGAGCTAGAGTGCAAGCTGGGCAGGCGACCGGAGTTTGCCGCAGTTGCCCGCTACACGCATTGCCTGGCACATCGCGCAGGTCCGAGGATGAAGGGCATTGCATGAACAACACCACAGCCCAGGCTTCTTCGTCCTCATCTCCGGTGAAAGCGCCGGAGACAGGGATTGCGCTCGGGCTCGGGCTCACCAACGAGTGTAATCTCGCCTGCGCCTTCTGCTACCGCGATCCGACGCGCGCCGATCGTCTGTCTCTCGATCAAGTAACGACAGTCATGGAGCGGCTGCCCGTGCGCTCGGTGAATCTGGGCACCGGTGAGAACGGCATGCATCCCGACTTCAAGGCAATCGTGGCCTACCTGCAGACGAAGCCGGTCAAGCTCACCATCACGTCCAACGGTCATAGTGTTGCGGTTCTGAAAGACAAAGAACTGCGAGCTTTCCACGACATCGAGTTCTCGCTCGATTACCCCACGCAAGCCGAACAGGATGCGCAGCGCGGGCCCGGCAATTGGGCGCTCATCCATCAACAGGCAAAACGATGCGTGGGGCTTGATATTCCTGTAACCATCATCGCCGTCATGATGAAGTCCAACTACCTGCGTCTGGCGGATGTGGCGCGAGTCGCCAAAGAGTTTGGCGCTCCCTTGCGAGTGAATGTGTACCAGGCCGTGCGCTCCGACATCTATGCCCTGAGCTATGGAGAGTACTGGGAAGGGTTTCGGCGACTTTTTGCGGAGACCGACGTAGTCGCGATAGGCGAGCCGCTGGTTCGCGCGATGGCGGGGCTCCCACCGCTCCGCGCTGGTTGCGGTGTGAGCACCGTGCGAGTTACGCCCCGGGCCACCACTCAACCCTGCGTTTATTGGCCAGGATCGGGAGAGCCGCTTTCGGATTTGATCTCTGCCGGCGTCGACATTCTGAGCTCGACCCCTTTCGAGCAGGCACGGACGATTCCTGAAGCCTGCAATCCCTGCGAGTTCCGCGAGTCGTGCCACGGCGGCTGTGCCGGACGGCGGCGCTTGCAGGGTGCGCTGCTCGAGCCCGATTCTTATTGTCCGATCATTCGCGGCGAGCGCCCACGACTCGAGATCCGCATGGCCGCAAACCGCGATCTGCCCAAGCTGAGCAGTTCGTGCACCACCGTCGTGATCGCCCGGTAGTCTGATCGTGGAGAAACGGCACGAGCGCTTCGAATTGCTTTCTCTTATCCCGCCTTCATCATTCCGCTTTCACCCAGGTATCCGATCCCGCCACCTTAACTGCCAGATCCGTAATGGAGATGTGCAACGGCTTGCCATCGGCGGTGCCGCGGTGTTCGGTTGAGATGAGCAAAGGACCTGCCTTTTTGTAGCCTACCCAGGAGGCGTTGACGAGGCTGGGCTTCGCGGTCCCGCCGTGGCGGAAAACAAGGTACTCGACGCGGTTGTCTTTGCCAACGTAGAGGTCCCAGGTGTCGCCGGGCGTGTAACCGCCGGCTTCCGGGGGATACTTTACTGAGACAAGTTCGGCCGAACCGGCGCCCATCGGCAGTTTCTTCATACCTTCATCGGTAACCATCGCGCTCTTGTCCCAGTAAGCGTGGAAAACGAACAGGAGCCAATAATTATCGTTGACGAAAGGCCGTTCCACTTCATTCTTCACTTGGTCGGATTGACTGCTGAGGTGAGAACTGTCGTAGGTGACCTTGACCGGCTTGCCGGCTTTATCCGTTCCTTCGTAGCTGATTTTGCCGGTCTTGGGCTCCCACTCCCACTTGTGAGCAGCTTTGAAGAGTCCGGTAATTTCTCCGTTCCAGGTGTAGCGGATGGCCTCGATCTTGTCCCACGAATCGATTCCGTAGGCCTTCGCGACTTGATCGAGAATTGGGGCGCGTTGCTGCGCCCCGGAGGGTGAAGCAAGGAACAGCACTCCGCAAAGCAGAAGACCCATCATGGTCAAACAGCGGGTATTTTTCATAGAGTCGCTCCTCGGGTGAGTTGAACCGATGTTGTCTAGGATGACGGCGTAAAGCTCCCGGATACATTTATGATTTTCGGCGCGGTGTCCTGCTAACGATCTACTCCGTTGAGTCTTGGGGACTGGGCAGCTGCCGGTTCCGGCGCAAAGCGAGAATCGCGGCGGCGATCGCCACGCATCCGTATTCCAGCAGCATGACCCAGCCTGGAAGCGCGCCCCACGGACGCCCGAGCGCGCGCAGGTGCCATTGGACGTAGGTCGGGATGATGCTCACAGTCCAGACCATCAGCGGAAGCGTCGAGGCGGACGTCAGAAAGGGCAGCAGCCACAGAAGATACCAGGGGAATACGACGGGAGCACATAAGAGCGATGCAGCCATTGGCCAGGCAAATTCAAGCCCTTGAACCCCAGAGCGCACAGAGGCACACAGAGGAGATGCCGGGGCCTTACCTCTGTGTGAATCTGTGTCCTCTGTGGTTACGGTTCCTTCGTCCGGAGACCACTCGGGCTCCGCGCTTCTTAGCCTGAGCCACGTTGCAGTCGCGAATCCGGCAAGCACTGCCAGCCCGGCCAGCAACTGCGCAGGCGCCGCATGCGCAAGCGCCGCAAACACGGGACCATTAAAGCGGAAGCTTTGCACATACGTGCCCAGCGAGCCGGTCGGAATGCGACCGTGACTCAGAAATGGCACGTACAAGAGTGCGACCACGGCTACAGCCAGCGCCACATCACGAATGCGAATCCGCTTCCAGTAGAGGGGCAGGAGTACGATCGGCAGAAATTTCACAGCGACCGCCAGCCCAAGTGCGACAGCCGCAGTCGCCCGCCATCGGCGCCCTAGCGCCGCGGCGGACGCCACCAGCAATAGCGCGCCAACAATGTCGATGTGACCGCTTCCCGCCACCTCAATGGCCAGCAACGGGTTCCACACGTACGCCAGAACCAGGTGCGCTCCCTGCCCGTTGCGGCGCAAGATATCGAGCAATAGAAACGCGATGGCAAAATCGCAGACCACAAATGCCACTTTCAAGGCGAACGTGGACTCCCGAATCGCGGTGACTGCGCGGAAGAAAAGCTGGGCTCCCGGTGGATATGGGCTGGGTAGATCGGGGTTGTTCAGATCGCGGGTTTCCGCGGTATGCAGCCCCTTCACGGCAGGATCGCTGGGCACGACAAGATAGGGGTTGTATCCAAGCCTCTGCAGGCGGCCATCCCAGACATAGCGATGAATGTCATCGTCGGCGCCGGCGGGCAGCCGAAGAAATTCAACGTGCCAAACAGCGGCCAGGACGAGCCCAATGACGACCACGCGCCGCGAAAATCTTGGCACTGCGAGCAACTCGCGGATCGCCAACAGGTACACCACACCCGCAGGCATCAAAGAGGCCATGAAGTATGGCCCACCCCGATCCCCGAAGTGGCGTGAGCAGATTGTTAGCGCCACGCACAACGTCGCGCCGAGTAGGAGCACTCTCCACGAGGTGGTGATCTTCACAGTTCTCCGGTGCCTATGTGGAGCGGGCACTCTTGCCCGCTAGCTCTCGCCGCGCACCAGCAAAGCGGGCAGAACCTGCCCTGAGCTTGTCGAACGCAGTGCCCGCTCCACACAATCTCTCCCACTCTTTCAGCCATCGCGCCGTGCGTGGCGCCCTTGCCGGAACCAACCGCAACTCCTCTGCCAGACGAGTCAGGTCGTCGGCGACATCAATATCGTAAAAAGAATCTGCGAAACCAACAGATAGCTCAAGAGTCCGTACGCGCGACAAGAGTCTCTCCAGCGCGCTGCTGGTCCCCATCCCGTCGTTGGCAAAGAGCGTAGGGTAAGAAGCCTTCGCCCCGACGAGATAGTAGCCTCCGTCATGCGTTGGCCCAACGACCACGTCATGCGCAGCCAGCGTTTCGAACGCGCCTTCGAGAATGGAACGCGGCAGGTGTGGGCTGTCGCTGTTGAAGGCAATGATGCGTCGTTGATGACACATTGCGAAGCGCGCAAACACCGAAGTGAGGCCTGCCGCCAGACCCTCGCCTTGCTGCGCAACTACGTGCACTTCACTGCCGGCCAACTGCGTCATCTCGTTCACGTCCGAGCCGGGGCACATGATGGCAACTTCTACATCGCCCAACGATCGCGCCAGCGCCAGCGTGTCGTCCAGAAGGCAGGAATAGAAAGTGGCGACGGCCGCGGGAGAAAGCGTTGGTGCCAATCGGGTCTTGACCGCGCCCGGCCTGGGCGCCTTCGCCATAACAACGAGCACTCGACTCTCGCTGGCCGACTGTGCTTTATTCTGGCCGGAGGATTCCATGGCAGATTGCTCTTGGCAGGCGGTCGATCAGTTCAAAGCGCGTTTCTCTGCGGACCAGAGTATTGAGTTCCCAAAGGACATACGCAGCGTCACGGCTGAGTAATAGTCTCATGGATCTTTAGAAGCTGCGCAAGAGAAAGTCTCGTGCGCTGGCGAGCACTCTCGCTCGTGCCGCATCATTTGGAAGTATTCGGGCGATGGCAACTGCCCCGATCATCGTGGAAAAGATCGCAAAGAATGCGCGCTCTTTGTCGGCGGCTCGTCGGCCCGGCATCAAGGGAAGCATTCGATTTTTGTATTTGATCAACTCCCCGCGGGTCACGGCCTTCACCGCGTGGTCGGCACGTGCCAACTCGGGCGCAAGTGCAGCCAGCGGGCATCCGCACTCGGCGTGATCGCAGTGTTCCAAACTCAGGTAGGCCTTCACAATCGCCTTCCACGCCGTCCCTGGTTGGGACTTTCCGGCAAATTGAGTTAGGCGATCGGCCATTTCTTGGAATGCCTCGCTCAACGAGTGCGTAAGCAGGTCATCCTTGCTGCCGAAATGCTTGTAAAAACCTCCGTGGGTCAGGCCGGCGTCTCGCATAACGGATGAAACCGCGGCGCCAGCGATGCCTTCGGCGCGAACACGCCGCGAGGCGTCTTTAAGAATCTTGCGATGGACTTCGGCTTTATGTTCCGGATGGTAACGCATGGCTCATTATAGGATGCTCACGATCATCTCACGGTGTATACGTTGACTTCTGGAATGAACAAGAAATTCTGCATCCGTAGGATTATATACATAATCCTATGTGGACAGGAGGCCAAATGTCGACGCAAACCGTCTTTCAACTGCATCTCGTTTTAGGCTATGTAGCGTGGCTGCTCTGCTTCGGTGTGTACATCCTGCCCAGACTCAGGTCGATGGACCGGTTCGACGCTCAACGCGCCATCGCTACTCTGCACAGCTTCCGTTTCTTCGGGCTGGTCTTCATCCTTCCCGGCATCGTCGGCCCTAATCTGCCGGCTAGTTTTGCCTCCTTCGCCGCCTACTGGGACCTGGCGACGGGGGTGCTGGCCATGCTGGCGCTCCTCACGGTAAGGATCCGCCCGCTCTTTTGGCTCTTCGTAGCCGCCTTCAACCTGGTGGGGACGGCCGACCTCATCCTCGACTATTACCATGCCGTCCGGGTCGGGCTTCCTGCTATGGCGGGGCAGATGGGCGCCGCGTACGCAATCCCGATCATCTACGTCCCCATCCTGATGATCACGCACGTCGTCGCACTCTACTGGCTGGTGCGTCCTCAACCCAAGGCGGCTCGGGCGTTCACAGCCGCTGCCGCCGCGGCTTAGATGGGAGTAGTGGGCTGGCCGACCTTTCCTTCAAGCCAACTGAGGCTGGTGGGCTGGCCCACCCTCGCATCAAGCCAACTGAGGCTGGGCCAGCCGTCCACCGTCCTAATACTCAGTCTGTACGCGTCCCGGCCTTTCGCCGCCGGAAATAATAGCGCACGATCAAGCTCAGAATGAACCAGGCAGCGCCGACTGTGCCCTTCACTGTCCCGCTGATCTTCGATTTTCCGATACGCGGGTAGTAGCTCACCGGAACTTCCACCACGTGGAATCCAGCGGTGGCGCCTTTCAGAATCATTTCCACCGCCCAGCCATAGGTGGTCTCTTCGAGGGCTAGCTCCCGCAGTACATCTGCGCGCCCAGCGCGAAACGGGCCGAGATCACTGATCTTCAGGCCATACAGAAGCCGGATCAGGTTAGCGGCAAGACGGTTCCCAAACACCTGATGCCAAGGCAGCGCTCCAGCAGAACGCCGGTCATGCAGCCGCGAACCGAGCGTGATGTCCGCACGCCCCTCAATGATCGGAGCCAGTAGAATCGGCAGTTCCGAGGGCCGATCGCTGTAGTCGCCATCCAGGAACACAACCACGTCCGGAGAATTTGCCGTGGCCAGACCTGTGAGGCATGCTCGCCCGTATCCGCGTCGCGGTTCCTCAACCACGCGGGCTCCCATTCTTGCGGCGATCTCGGGCGTCCCGTCACTCGAGTTGCTGTCGACAACGATGACCTCCGTCGTGAGGTCGGACGGGAGGTCAGCTAAAACGCGCTCGATCGCCTGCGCTTCATTGTGGGTAGGGATGATGACGGACACTCGCACAGGGCGTCAGCTTAAATCAGCCACCACGGAGCAGATGGCCAGCGTTGCGACAGCCACGCGTCCACGCCCCATTTGCGGCCGGCGCATCCGACCGCGAGCCCCAGCGATGCCAGAACCGGAACCAGCAGTTCCCAGATCCACGCCGTTCCCCACTCCGACATCCAGAGGCTGCCTAGATACAGAAACGCCACCGATGCTGCCGGACGGGTCAGCAGTCCGATCACCAGCAGGATACCGAGACCGATCTCGGTCATGGCCTGCATGGGAGCCGCCATTGCGGCATGGCTCGCAGCCAGCCCCATGACCGCTTTCCACGCCGCCGGCGCATGGCCCTGCGTGATGTAATAGTTAATGAGGCCTGCGTAGCCAGCGGGACGGTAAAGGCCTTTCCCCAGATTCTCAAAAAAGACCGACACGAATAGCGCCCCAATCGTCACTCGCACAATGGCCAGACCGTTGGCTGCTTGCGGTTGGTGGACCTCTCTGGTCGTTTCATCTCGCAGTGGGGTCGGGTTCGCTTTCGTCGGGTTCGCTGTCATGATAAGCCTCGTCCAGTGGATGCTATACGAGATAGCAAAGTTTCAACAGGCGCAAGTCTTTGTCTAAGCGAATCGGTTGGGACGAATATCTCTGCAGCTGCCTCGGTCCAAGCCCCTGACAGCCCGCAGTGGCTGCTGGTAGAATTTCGATCGATGTCCGCGATATCGATGTCCCCGATCATGTCCGCCAATTGAGGAGTATCTCTGTGCGCCTGAAAGTTCTCGCATCGTTGCTGCTGCTCTTTTTACTGACAGATCAGCTTCCTGCCTGCCAGTCAGCCGCCCAAACCACCTCGAATGCACAGAAATTCAGCTTGCCCAACCGCACCTTTCGCTTCAGCTACCACTTCACCGTAAAAGACATTCCCCCCGCAGCGAAGCGAGTGCGCGTCTGGATTCCGGTCCCGCAGACTGACCGGCATCAAACCGTGCGCATTCTGGCGGTCAAGTCTCCAGTGAAAACGCACATGACGCAGGAGACTGAGTACGGCAATCGCATGATGTATGCCGAGATCGAGAATCCTGCAGCCCAGGATTCTGCTGCGGACAAAGTGGAGTTCACGGTCGAGTACAAGATCACCCGCCGCGAATACTCGCGGGGCGATTACGCGCAACTCAGGCGAGCCGATCAGCAGCCCGGCATTGTGCCTGCGTCGATGAACCGGTTCATCGCGCCTGACAATTTGATCCCTACGGACGGAAAGATCAAGGAGATCGCCGTCGCGGTGACCGGATCCCAGAGCGGCACCGTCGCCAAGGCCAAGGCCGCCTACGACTACCTCTTCACCAATATGCGCTACGACAAAACGGGATCGGGCTGGGGACGCGGGGACGCGGTGTGGGCCTGCGACGCCAAGCGCGGCAACTGTACCGACTTCCATTCTCCGTTCATCGGGATGCTGCGGGCTGATGGAATTCCGGCCCGCTTCGATATCGGCTTCCCGCTGCCCGAGAAAAAGGACAAAGGAGATATCCCCGGCTATCACTGTTGGGCTGAATTCTATGCGCGCAAAAGCGGCTGGATTCCCGTTGATATCTCGGAGGCATGGAAGGCGAAGGAGAAGCAGGATTATTTCTTCGGCAGCGTTGACGCCAACCGCGTGCAGTTCTCTACTGGCCGCGATGTCACACTTTCTCCTAAGCAGGATGGCCCGGCGCTGAACTACTTCGTCTACCCCTATGTCGAGGTTGACGGCAAGCCCTACGAAAAACTAGACAAGCAGTTCAGTTTTGAAGAAGTGAGACCTTCGGAATGAAGCCGGGCGCGGCCTTGGCATCGTCCCGCAGAAAAAGCCCCAGGTCCTTCGGTCAGCGCTCGTTCTCAGAATCCTGTCCCATGATGCCCGCTCATCCGCATCTCCTAACGTTTTAGTTGACAAGCCCGGTTTCCTGGAGCTAATCTCCTAACACGTTAGGAGGTATCGCCATGGGCGGCAGAGGAAAACTCCAACAGCAGCTCACCCCTTTGGAGCTGCAGATCATGAACGTTCTGTGGGACTGCGGTCCCTCTAATGTGCAATCGGTCCAAGAGAAACTGACTGCATCACCGAAGCTGGCGTACACCACGGTGCAGACCATGCTCAACGTTCTTCATCGTAAAGGAAGGGTACGGCGGAGATTGCGGGGCAGGGCGTACGACTACGCGCCAGTATTGACCAGAGAGAAGGCAGCGAGCAGCGCCATAGGCGACATGGTCGATCGCCTTTTTGGTGGGTCGGTGGACGGTCTCCTCATGAGCCTTGTCAAGAGCCGGCAACTCGATCCCAAAAGGCTTCAGGAGTTGAGCGGCTTGATCGAGGAGCATGAGCGCGGCAAGAAGGGAAAAGACCATGAATCCGATTAATGAGATTGTTGTCACCTATGTGACGAATGCCTTATGGATGATATTCGTCATCGCGGCAGCCACATCCCTCCTCTCGCGAGCACTACGTCGTTGCCCTTCTTCGTATCGACATGCTTTGTGGGTCGCAGCCTTGCTGCTTGCGGTGTCGCTTCCCTTTGCCAGCTTGCGTGGTTCTCGCAATAATGACAAACCAAGGCCCGATCCTGTCGCGGCGGCGGACACGGTCCCGTCGGCACAAACCGCCCTCAGCGGCACCTCCTCTTGGGCAGTTTGGCAACGAATGCGGCATGCTGGTCAACCAGTAATATTCGGCCCGCTCATCACCGGGCTTGTCGCACTGCTCTATTCCGCCTTTATGGTCTATCGAGCAGTTCGCCTCTATTGCGGATGGCGGTCACTGCGGGCAATGCTACATCGGTCAAGCGAGAGGCAGATACCGCCGGTGATGCAAGTTGTGGTCGAGCGATGCCACTCCCTGCTGGGTATGAAACCCGTACCCATATTGTTGTCCCGGGAAGGAAAAGGGCCAGCGACACTGGGAATCCGCAATCCTGTCCTGGTGCTGCCGGAATGGCTATTGTCGCAAGCATCAGAGGATGAGATCTCTTCTACCCTCAGCCATGAACTGGCACACATCCGCCGATACGATTTCCTTTTGAATCTGGTTTACGAGCTTTTCTTGTTGCCTATCTCGTTTCACCCCGCCGCCACGCTGATCAAGTCACGAATCGATCAGACGCGGGAATTGGCCTGCGACGAGATTGCCGCAGAAAGCCTCCCGACGCACACTCAATACGCCCGCTCCCTTTTGCGCATCGCGCAGGCCATGGCCGCGAAGCGGCTCCCAGCGAACGCTGGATACGCTCTGGGACTATTCGACACAAATACACTGGAGGATCGCATCATGAATGTACTCGAAAGAGCTGATCGAGTGCGCAAGAACAGGGCGCGGGCCTTGGTTCTTGCCACGTTAGCTTTACTAATCACAACGTGTCTCGGAGTGTCCGGCGTTTCTATTCAAGTCATTCAACCCACCAGCACCGACGCCGATCTGCAGCAATTTGTTGGCACTTGGCACGCCCAATTCAAAGGCCGGACCTTCCTGACACTCATTTTGGAGAAGCAACAAGGCAAGCTGACCGGAACCGTGAGTCATGCCGAGATCCAAGTGGACAAAGACGGGGAACTTACAAGTGCGGAGGAACAGGAGGGTAGCAACCCTATCGTGGAAGCCAAGCTCACGAACGGAATCCTTCACATCACCACGGAGGAAGAAACCTCGCAGGACACGATTCAATGTGATATGAAGCTCACTGGAACTGATCAGGCAGAGCTTCGTTTACTCGCTCCGCCCGACGTCCCCGCTCCTAAGCCGTGGAAGTTGGAGCGAGCGAAGGGCGGTCAATAGAAGCCTGACCAGTTCCCGATGTCACAAGCCTCAGAAAAATGGGCTTTTCAGAATTGGCTGACTGCGAGCGCGCCATCGGCCTGCTGCCGATGGACCAAGAATTGTTCCTGGCACTGGACCCCTGCTTGCCGCAGTGCTCCGAACTCGGGGCGCTGACGGATCGGATCGAACGACGGGTCGTTGTCCATAGATGGGTATGAGCAATGCCCTCCCCTGATCGCTTTCGCAAGCAGCCTGAGTGCGCCATCCCCTTGTCCGCAGAAAGCCAGCAACTCAGCATTCTGGTAGAACAATTCTGGGTCATGCGCCGCTATGGGTTCGGTTTCGACCGGCGCTACGGCCTGGCGTAACTCCGTCTCGGGAACGTGATTCAGGCAGGCGCGAAGCAGTGTTCGCACAACGTTGTCATGGCCCAGGTAGCCGAATTGCACTGCCGTATCGTACCCTGCCAAAGCCGCTGCACCGTCTCGGTTCCGGAGGGCGATCCTTACGCCCATCAACGCGCCGAACCCCTTCTCGTCCAGACTGATATATCGCTGTGCATGGGCATAGTCGCCCCGCAAAATAAACGGAACCGCGCAGGAGCGGAGTCCGAAATATCCCGGATCGAGGGCAAGAGCGGCATCGCATTCTCTGCCGGCTTCGTCCAGAAGGCCCGCATAGCGCAGTACGTAACTCATTTCGTAATGCGCCAGCCTCGAATCCGGGTGTTGGTGGAGAAACCTTGCGACCTGATCGTAAGCCCCATTCAAATCTCCCTGCTCGACGCGTGTGATCGTCCACACCGGAGCCGCGTTCGGGTCGAGTTCGGATTGACGCCGAAACGCTTGCAGCGACTTGGCCACAGACTCCTCCCGCCCGCTCCCGTAGTGAAAGTCAACGTAATAACGCCCGCCCAGTTCCCCCCAGGCAGGCGCGTAACTGCCGTCGAGGGAAATCGACTCTTCCAACTTCTTGATGCCAAGCAGATTGGATTCCGGATCGAGAGGAATACTTAAGCTGTGCTGAAACAGTTCAAAGGCTTGCTCATTCTTTGGAACGGGTAATCCGTCGGGGAAAGTGCCGACGACGTTCATGGCTGGCAGAAGTCCGCCGGCAGTGCGGGCTGCGAGCCGCTCATGCAAAGCCACTAAGTCTTGCGGAGATACCGTGATCTCTTCTCGCCAGACTGCCAGGTTCTGCGCCACGTCCACCAGTTCCAGGTTGACCCGCAGGTTCTGCTTGTCCATCAGGAAACCACCCGTCACCACATGGGGACCCGTAGCTCTTTTCCCACACTGGCCGGATCGGCTGGTTGCGCGGCGTACTTGCTGGTGGAAGCGAATGGGCGCACGTTTATCGAGTGCCCGTACGTCAGGTCCGTCACCAAATCGTTGGCAATGGCGTAGCGCAGGTAATCGAAGTCGGAGCCCGCCCCTTCGTTGGAGAACGGCAAAACGGCGATTACTTTTCGGGCAACCGGTGGATTCGGGGGACTCGATGGGCGCTTCGGCGCCAATCGCCAGGCGAACAGTCCGAGCAGTGCTAAACCGGCCGCCCACCCGATCACCCAACTCGTCCACGTCCGCGAAGCCGAGGTGGGCAAAGCCCCGCCAGCCACAGTCTGCAGCTCCGAAGGTCCCAAGCCAGGCGCCTTCGCGGGTGTTTCGTTTATGGAAGGTTGCTCACGCTCGACCGGCGCAATGAACCGGTAGCCACGTCGCGGAACGGTTTCGATAAAGACGGGATTATCAGCGTCGTCGCCCAACGCAAAGCGCAACCGCTTCAGTATGGCATTGAGACTGCCCTCGAATTCGACGTAGGTGCCGTCGGGCCAGAGGGATTGCCGCAATTCCTCGCGGGTTACAATATCGCCCGCACGCTCCAACAGCAGGCCAAGCACGCGCAGTGACTGTTCGTGAAGTCGGACGGGCACACCTTGACGCAGCAATCTTCCAGTATCTGGATCTATCTGAAACAGACCGAATCGATACCCACGCTTAAGCAGAACCGGCGTTCCCATACCCCGCGGTAGTCGCCCCGTTGGGACGCAAGTCTAGCACAGCCCGCCATGTCCGTCACAAGTCTTGGCAAAGTGTTGTAACAACAAGTATTTGCCTTGTCACACACGTATCACGCCTATGTCCTTTGACGGCCGCATGGATTTCCTGCATTCTCCGCTCGCGTGGCACCGGACGCATGAATTGGCAGCTGGCTGTTAGGGAATGTAACGGAGGCAAATGTGTGCTACACCAGGACCAACATATATAGAGATTCGGGTTGGACTTGTCTACTGATCGCGTTGTTTTGCCTGGCAAGCACAGCCCAGCAGTCCACCACAGCGGCGCCAGTTCAGCCAACCGCACCGCAACCTCGGCAGCAGCAGCCACCTTCCGGCCGACCGCAGAGTCCCACGGCGTCTTCGACGAAGATCACGAACGCTCAAGTGATCCGGATGGTCAAGGCGGGTGTCCCGGAGTCAGCCATCGTCTCTTCGATTCAATCGAGTCGCGGAGAATTTGATTTATCGGCCGACGGCCTGCTTGCCTTGCACCGGGCGGGAGTAAACCAGAAGATCCTCGAAACCATGATCGCCAGTCAGGGCGCCCAATCCCGCCCGGCGACAGCCACCACCACCTCCGTGACGGCAGACGGGGGTGCTGTTGCTCGCACGGGGGTTGCGGCCACGGAACTCAAACCTCGACCCAATCTGGCAGCCGCCAAGCCTCGAGCCCAGCTAAGAAACCAGCACGCCGCCCAAGCTGGCGCAGCAATTATCGCCGTGCTGCAAAAACAGAGGAGCATAGCGGATGCCGAGGCGGCGCAGATGAGGGCCGCAATCCCTGCTCAAGCTCCTGTCGGATTACTCACGAGGCAACCGAAGCCGATGTCTGCGGCCGCGGCGAGCCAGACACCATTGCCAATCGTGCAATCACCTTCGGCGGTTGTGACAAAGAACGGATTGAAACCAGGCCTGACCGCTCAACCCCAGAAAAACCGGGCGGCCGCGGCCTCGACGCCAGCAACACAAAAGGCTGTCGCAGTAGGAACTGTCGGGCTTGAGCAAACTACCAGCGCTCCCAGCAATTCGGCGATGCTCGCTTCGCAAACGCAACTAGTAGGCAAGTCAGGTCCCTCCAGCCCGCTCCTAAGCGGCGGTCCGGGGTCTTCCAGTCCTTCGCAGGCGGGCAGCGACAGTGGCTTGCTGCTGCCGCGAACCGGCACTTCCAAGCCGCCGGTGAATCCTCCGTCTTCGATGACGCACCCAATAATGGCGAACTCAACTGCGCTGGTATGCACGAACAATCCCCAGTTCCGGATTCTTACCGTCAGCGGCAGTCAGTCCACGGTGACGTTCACACCGATTGACCAGTACAACCTCTACACCATCACGGGCTGCTCGTTCGGAAATCCCGATTCAAAAGACAAGGTGTATCTCTACGGCGCCAACAATCTCAACGTTGATTTCCTGATCCAGTTCTGGAGCGACAATTCGATCGCGGTTTGTCTGAACCCTGGTTTGGCCGGGCTCCCCGATCTGAACAAGTTAACGCTGGTGGTCCAGCGCGGCGATGGGCAGCAAGCGCAAAAAGGAGGATTCAGCTTCTATGCCGCCCGCCAGACGGTGCAGCTCAGTGCAATTCCATCCTCCTGGGTCACATTGGCCGCGTTAGGCTCTGGCTCTACATACGGCAACAAGACGATGGATGCTCAGTATTCCTCGCCACCTACCTCATCTCCGGGGCCAGGAGCGGGGACGGCGTACGTGAGCCGGTCTTTCAACGGCGCGAAGTTCGATCCAACCGGGCAGAACCCTGACTTCTACAATTTCACCCACCTAGCCCCCGGCTTCACGACGGATTCAATGCAGTTGATCACGTATCCCCAGAATTGCCCGTACGTAGTCACCTATAAACAAGACTTCGGTACGTGGCACGCGTATTGGGGCACAGACAACCCTAACAACATTTATATCTTCCTGTCCGACACGACTTGCTCCGGCGTCCTCCCACCAACCCCATGGATTAACTATCAGAACTCGACCGGTTCCTACTACGCGTTGAAGGTATGGGTCAACGGCCCGCTGGGCATCGACCCGATAACGGGTCAACCATAAGTCAAACGAAAGAGCCATTGTGGTCGAATTCGAAGTGAGGAGAAACAAAATGATGGGACGAACTTTCAGACTTGTAGCCTTCATACTAGGAATCCTTGCCAGCTCCTTGCTTGCCCAGCAACGACCGCTGACCAACGCTGATGTGATCAAGATGGTGAAAGGCGGGCTGCCTGAGTCAGTCGTCATCAGCTCCATTCAATCCCGTTCCGGAAAGTACAATACGTCGCCCGATGGCTTGATCGCCCTGCACACGGCGGGAGTCACTCAGGGAGAGATGGACGCGATCCTGGCATCCGGCAAGGTGCCAGGCACGGTTGCAGCTCCAACATCTGCGGCTGTAACCGCAAACCCGTCGGCTGCGAACGCGGCGGCAAATACCGCGATCCACGGGCATTTGCCGAGAGTAGCCCTGATCCAGGGCGCCGCGTCTCAACCATTGCCGCTCGAAAAGACCCAGCTCGCACAAACCAAGACGAAGCCTTCGTCGATGGGGAGCCTGGCAAAAGACTCCGTCGTTACTCAGGGAATGCAGTCAGGCATCAATACGGCCACAACTGGGGCGGCGATGCACATGAACTCAAGCGTCGCCGGCTCTTCGGTGCAGGAAGCAGGAAATATTTTTGGCGGCATGATGTCGCACCGCAAGCCGTCGCTCACCTATGTGTGGGGCGTTCCAAATCCTGCCTCCACGACCATCCTGAAGACGAGCGCTCCCACATTCTCGGTGGATTACTCCAGCACTCTCGGAGTGAATCCCGACGACTTCGAGCCCGCAATCGTCAAGCTCACGCCCGCTCAGAATACGTGCCGCATTGTCGGTGCAACCCAGGGCAAGGAAGACGCCCAGGCCAGCCCCGCCGCCGACTGGCAAATCTACTCGTCCTTCCTCGAAGAGCGCGTGGCGGTCAATGCGCAAAAAGTGAAATCGGGGAATTACAAAGTCTCGCCTGCTTCTTCCTTGATGCCGGGAGAGTACGCGGTCGTGCTCCGTCCCATTTCTAAAACAAAAAAGTTCTCCGGTGGCGATGTGGCACGCGGCCAGGGGGATGGCCTCTTGTTCGACGCGGTGTGGTCGTTCCAGGTTTCGGCCGATGCGGAGTAAGCGGTCCTCATAGCGCGGGAGGTCCTTGTGTTCATAAAACGATGCTCGGCGACATTTCGCATGCTTATCTTTTTGGCTGGCGCTGGCCTGCTGATTCTCGGGGCTTGCAGCAGGACTGACCAACGCTCCGGCGCAAAGTCTTATTTTCCCCAGGGAAGAACAGATTCGAACGCCAAGCCGTCGAGTGTGGAGGCTGCGGCGGGAGATCTTCCCTCCAACGCGTCAGGATATGCTCACGTCACCTATCGCGAGAATGTGCGCGCGATGGAGGAAGCGGAAGCCAGGCAAGCCGTCATTGGCTTGAGCACCGATGAAGCCGCTTTCCTCTTCGATTCCACAAATGCGACTGCGCGAGCGCTACACGCTGGCGACGTGTTGTTGATTAAGAATCTGACGGCTCGCAAGGTGCTCGGCACAGAAGATACTCCGGACGGCCTGGTCGTGCTGACTGAGCCCGCCGAGCTTACCGATGTCATTGAGGATGGCAACATTCACATTGAGGCGCCGGTGCGATTCGGAGCGCTTCGAGCGGCGGCATCCCAGGCCAAGCCGTTCTGGTCTCTGGATTCGCTCTTGGCCGAACCCGCATACGCTCAGAGTCCCGAGGGGGTGATGGCGGACAAGGCGGCAGCGCAAGGAACCAAGGACGCGTACGGCAATATCGCAAAAGGCTTGCTCCACGCCGTCATCGACGACTGGGACACCAGCTATCAGGCAACTCCGGGAGAAGGAAGAACCAACCTCAACCTCACCCTCAAGAAAAGTGTTTACGGCATCGAGGCGCTGATCACGGGACAAGGTTACATCTCCAACTTTGGGTTTCAGTCGGACATTGGAGTCAGCAAGGGCGCCGTGCAGAACATGGATACGGCATTCAAGAACCTTAATGGCGTAATGAATTTTCAGTGGGTCATCGCCAAAGATTCCTCGGGAGTGCTGGCCGAGGAAAGCCGCTTCAAGCTGCCCGGCGCTCTTGAGGTGCCGCTCTCTGAGTTGGTTGGAGGCTTGCCCATGTATCTGGAGGTGAGCGCAGCGATACTCGTTCACCCTGCGATTACGGGTGGCAAGGAGTACAGCAAAGGGCAGTTCCGGATCACCTATGACGGGTATCAGCACTTCAAGGTCAAGCCGGGCAATGTCGATTCCGATGGAAAGATGACCGGCGATATCGACCTTGGCGATCATGAGGATCTTTCGCCCGTCGCGCCACTGGGAATGGTGGTGGCATTTTGCGCCCCACGAATCGAGCTTTCATTCGGACTGCACAAGCTATACGACACTCTGAAGAACATTAAAGAGGCGGCCGACACCGTCGACAAATATGCCGACAAGATCGCCAAAAGACTTTTCAATGCCCAGCAGTACGCCAATTTCCAGAAAAATAAGCTCAAGCTTGGCGACACATTCAAGAAATCCTTGAAGAGCGACGCCATGATGTATCTCCAGACCATCGCCACTTCTGCATCCAGCTTCTCGGGAAATTCAGCCATCATTCCCTGTGAGCGCTACGACTTGATTTTCCTTGCGCAAATGGGGGCGTCGGCCGAGCTCGCCGGAATCTCTCTCGGCAAGACCGAAAAAGACATCTTCAGGATCGCCAAGACCAAGATTGACCCACCGGGGGCCAGAGAGTGCCAAAACATTGGGCCACCGGGGAAATAACCGCGACCAGCTTCGTCGCCGGCAGAAAGATAAGAAGACAGTTCAAGAAGCTGAAAGTGAACCCTTGAGGAGGATCAAATGCGAAAAGCGATGTTGGTGTTGAGTTGCCTGGCAGTTTGCGCAGCAGGTCTCTCTGCGGCTCCCGAGCAGCAGCCGCTGAACGTCAAAACCGGTACCTGGCAGATCGAGTACAACGTGAAGTACAGCGGACTACCTCCAGAAATGCAGGCCATGGTGGACGGAATGACGGCTCAACAACGGTCCGCAATGGGGCTCGATGCGCCGAAAAAGTACAAAACCTGCGTTAGCCAGAAAAATCTGAATACACCCTGGGTGGAGGGCGACAGCAATTGCAAGTGGACAGTCCTCAGGTCCACGACCAGCGATCTTGACATACACGGAATCTCCTGCAGTGCGGGCAAGAACGATGGCATGAATACCGAAGTGGACATAAAGATTCACGCCGTTGATTCCGAGCACGTCCGAGCCACCTTTCACGGCGCCGGCGTCGGCAACGGAAACAACGTGACGCTTGATGGGAATTACGTCGGTACGTGGACAGGCGCCGCCTGCAAGGACTGAAAAAGAAAATGCCGCACAACTCCTTCGAAAGGAGCAAGTCATGAACAGGAAACCGACGACTCTCTCAAGCCGGTTGATTCTTTTTGCGCTGGGTCTAGCGCTGCTCGGCCTGCCGGGTTGTAGCACCAAGAAGCCTGAAAGCAGCCAGAATGACGACCCACCAAAGTCGACGAATTCCGACAATGATATGCATTCTTTCAATGGTCAGGGCATCGGAGGGACCTATTGCGTGTCAGTCATCCCGCAGGGTCCGCCGGTTTCTGCGCCGCTCCACTTCTTCAACAAGGAAACGCACGCCGACGGATCGATCAGGGAGTTTAACTCCGACCTGTCGGCCGACAAATTTGACGTCACGTTCCACCAGAGGCGGCAGGCGACCAGTGATGACAAACCCAGCAGCAGGCCAGCAATCTACGGCCTCTCCGCACAGACCGTAACCGTCGCCAGCGGCTATTGGGATCTGGTTGAATTCAACCACTACATTCGGTCTGACAACCACCAATGGCTTATCGGCGCAACCGATTTGGCGCAGAGCGCTACGCCATGGGGTTTCTTCATCGACGCGCCGCCCGTGACGAAAGTCGGAGCGGAAACCATTAGCGGCTACGACACCCTTAAGTACTCGGTCGACACCACGCATTTGAGCCAGTTGGACAAGTCCCCGCGCCTGATGATGGGACAAATCAAGGACTACAACCTTGTTGGCACCGTCTGGGTCGCAAAGCAGGGCGCTTGCATCCTGCAGTACCAGCTTGACTACGAAGAGGACGGCAAAGACGGCAGCGTCAGGAAAGAGCATTACGAAGGCGGCGTTACCAAACAATAGATTCCTATGACAACGACTTGCGCAAAATGTGGAGCTTCGCTTCCTGACGGCCAGATGTTTTGCACTTCGTGCGGTACGCGCCGGAGTGAGCCTGCATCCGCCGTTCCATCCAATCCGCGGTTCTGCACCTCCTGCGGCGTTCCAGTCGCAGCCGGCACGACTTTTTGCAACGCTTGTGGCGCGCGATTAGGATCGTCGGCGTCGGCGCCGACGCCGAGCGCGCAGCCAGCGCCTGCGCTGAACGTCCCAGCTTTCGCAACCCCGGAGTTTCCGAATCAGCCGAGCTCTGCCCCATCTCAGCCCCCGCAGAAAAAACCCATGAGCTTTGCGTTCAAGCTCGTTATCGTCGTTCTGTGTCTTTTCGTAGTGGGTGTTCTGGCAATGACTGCAGGGGCTGTCTACGTTGGCTACGTCGCCAAGAAACGGGTCGCGGCGGTCAAAGAGGCTATCAAGCACGACGACGTCGGAGGAGTGATCGCTGCCGCAAAGGGCGACACTCCTTCGAAGCCTCAGCCACTGCCGGATTGGAAACCCGCATCGCCCGACCTGGTCTCTTCTGCAGCCGGCGAGATTCCACTGCGCAAGTCGTTACGATGGGTCGAGGTCGGAAACGATCCACTGCTGGGTGACTTTGAGTCAATTTTCACCGTCGGCGCACTCAACAGCGACTCCCTCCATGTCAACGGAGAGCAGCAGTTTCCCAAGGGACAGGGATTCGAGCGCTTTTTCGGGGCCCAGAACAATCACTCGAAGTTATTAGACAATGTCCCGTTAAACAAAATCATGTGCGGGCGCACGATCTTTATGAAGGATCTTGACAGCTCAGCCGAAATGGACGGTTACTTTTGCCGGCAGCGCACTACCGTTCAGGACGGCTCTGACGCCATAACCTCGGGTTTCGAGGAGAAGCATCCGGGCACGACCGCAATGGGTTTTTCCAAGAAAACGCTTCAGGAGTTAAGAGCCACCGGCCAGTCAGAGTTCACGTTTCACGAGGACCCCCTGAATTCGGTATTCTCGTCCTTCAAAAATGCCTTGACCGCGCCGGACGATCAGGCCTCTCAGGACAAAGCCGCTAGCGACCTGATGCAAAAGATGATGAATTTCGCTCCTGCCATCACCGACGCTCCAATGGAGACCCCGGCCATCAAGTGCACTCTCCATCGCGCAGGACCAGACTTAGCTTTTCCGGTCCTCGTCAACGATCAGCCCACAGAATTGCCGGCGATGGACGTCGTCTGCAAGAACGTGGCCAGCGACAAACAGGCTCACCTGTACGTGCTGGATGACCCTGACAATCCCTTGCTCCTGGCCACGGCCTCGCACAGTGCACGCGGCGGCCAGATCGTCAAAATCTATTGGGACTTTCCCAAGCGCACCGGAATCGAGGAAGAACTGGCAAACAATGATTGCGCCAAAGTGTATGACCTCCATTTTGATTTTCGCCGCGATGTTTTGCGTCCAGGGTCGGACGGTGCTCAAAGAGATAGCCCAGGTCTTGCAGGACCATCCTGACTGGAAGCTCACTGTGAAGGGCCATACCGACAACATCGGAGGGGACACATTCAATCTCGACCTGTCAAAGCGTCGAGCCGCAGCGGTGAAGAATGCTCTTGTGAAGGATTACGCCATCGTGCCGGATCGGTTGCTCACGGATGGTTTTGGGCGCTCCCGCCCTGTTGACAGCAATGACACTCTGGAAGGCCGCGCCCGCAACCGCCGGGTAGAGTTGTGCCGCGGGCAGTAATACCCAGATTGCTTGACTCTATGAAATGCCGGGCGACCCACGTGGCGGGAGAAAGGTCTGGAAGGTACCGAATCGAAAGATCAGCAAGTCCGGAACAAACTGCCGCCAAGTAGTCGTGAACGGAGAATCTCATCCTTCGGCGGCTTTCCACGATCAGGAGAATCGCGCAACCTTAGGCCCCGCCTTGGACGACCACTCAATAGTTAAGAGCAGAGCGCCATTGGACCTTGGTATAGCCAATACCTTCGTCCAATGGACCCAATCGCTCGCTTCTGGCTTAATCGTGAACAGACAATTTCCGTCAGACCTATTTTGAAGCGAGCTGAAAACAGCACCGTCTGACGTCTTGTCGGCAGAACCCGCTTCAAGCTGTCGAGTCCCTGTTTATCACACGGGGTCCAGACCTTAACCAAATGCGAATCGAATCGCGATGGGCACAGATAAATTCCGAATGTGGGAATAAGGAGACAAACCATGAATACCATGCCAAGACAGGACCAGAACTCGGTCGTTGCAATTTTCAGCCAACACTCCGCAGCGGAAAATGCCATCAAGGAATTGAAGGGTGGTGGGTTTGACATCAAGAAGCTGGCCGTCGTCGGCCGCGACTATCAGACGGAAGAGGATGTCGTCGGTTTCTACAACACCGGCGACAGGATGAAATACTGGGGCAAATGGGGCGCATTTTGGGGCGGGCTCTGGGGTATGCTCTTCGGTTCGGCGTTCTTAATCATCCCAGGCATCGGGCCCGTTGTTGCTGCCGGCTCCATTGTCGCCTGGATCGTCGCGGCCCTGGAGGGAGCAGTCGTCGTAGGCGGGCTCAGTGCCCTGGGTGCAGGGCTCTACAGCCTCGGCATTCCCAAAAACAGCGTCGTAAAATACGAGACGTCGATCAAAGCCGGCAAGTTCGTTCTTGTCGCACATGGAACTGCCGAAGAAGTAGGGAAAGCCCGCGACATGTTGAAGACTTCGGGCGCCGAGCAAATCGACAGCTACGAGCCCTCGACCGGAGCAACGCGCGCGGCGTGAGCCGGCTGGCTCGTTCAGGGAGTCGGTGCGATTGACTCCCACACCTACCACAGTGGCCTTATCACAGAGGCCACTTGTGGTTTATCGCTCGCCGCTCAGGAAAGCAGATGGCGCTCGTACGTACCCTCACTGATCGCGACCAGGATCACTTTGGACCGGCGCTTCCGCCGGGTTTGAGAGAGCTTTACGATGGGGATCTGCGTTTCCGTAAATCACCCGCCGAGCGGCCGTTTGTCATCGCGAATTTCGTTTCCACTCTCGACGGGGTCGTGAGCTACGAGATTAAGGGTCAGGCTGGCGGCTCGACCGTAAGTGGTTCTGACACCGCCGATGGTTTCATCATGGGACTGTTGCGAGCTTCTGCTGATGCGGTCATCGTCGGTGCTCGTACTGTCCACGACGCGAGCCCCGAAGCTCTTTGGATTCCTGAATACACCTACCCCGATGCGAAACTTTTGTTCAGAGAATACCGGGTGAACGTGTTGCATAAACCCGAATACCCGCTCCTTGTCGTCGTCAGCGGCAGTGGCAGATTGGAGTTGGAGAGAGCAATTTTCCGAACGCCCGGAGTGCGCACGGCAGTGATCACAACCTCCGCCGGGAGCGATGTACTCGTGAGGGCAGGTGCAGCGAAATTGCCCTCTGTTCAGATTCATGCTCTGGATGCGAAATCTGAAACCATGGCTCCGATGGCGATGCTGCGATTGCTCTATGCGCAGCTTGGGGTACGGAGGCTCCTTCACGAAGGCGGGCCTACACTCTTCGGACAATTTCTGGGTGCGAAAGCTATAGACGAACTCTTTCTGACGCTGTCGCCGCAAATCGCCGGTCGAGGGAAGGACGCAATTCGGCCCGGTCTTGTGCAAGGAATGGAGTTTATGCCGGACTTTGCTCCCGGGTTTGAACTGCTCAGCGTCAAGCAAAGGGCTGAGCATCTGTACCTACGCTACCAGCGTACCGGAGGCCACCCGCCGATGGCGTAAAGCAAGACTCTCGCTTCAGGAAGGGCCCTGAAATAAAAAGTTGGCGCTAGCGGGACGTCGTGGCACTAAACCACACAAGAGTCGCCCTGCTTGCAGAGCCGCAGAAGATTCTTTCCCAGCAACCGCTAACGCATTCACGGTAAGCCAGTTCCGACCGACGCGCCCGCGAAACAATGTCCACCATGCGCGGGAGGCGAAGCCTCATCATTCAGTACACCAGCCAATGACAGGAAGAGATGGACATCGCCTGGAGAGCTCTCGGGTCACACCTCGCTGAGAGGGGCTCCGTCCGATCACGTTTCTGCCGCATCGGCGGCGATCAAATGACGCACCCTCGGTTCTTCGGAAAGACAGCTGTTTATTCGCTGTTCTAACTCGCGGTCGGCCTGGGTTTGTCTCTCATGCTGACGCAGATGCTCTGCCCAGGAGTTCACCAGGAATATCTCCAGATAACGATCCGCGACTTCAGTATCGCGGAAGATTGCCCACTGATACGCGCCATCGCGACGCCGAGTCCGGCCGTATTCATGCATCGCATCCACAAATTCTGCTGTCCGCTTTTGGATGACGGCGTATTCGACGGTCACTAGTACCGGTCCCCTCTCGACATCAGTCCCAACCTCCTTAATGACGACCGGCATGCGCCAGTGGTTCCATGGACTCAGATCTGCAGTGGAATCGGGCAGTTGCGCGAAAAGGGCAATTGCTGCGGTGGCGATCGTCCCCACTCCAGCGCAGACAAGCGCGGTTCCAACGCCTGATCGTTGCGCGACGGCTCCCCAAGCCGCGGTCCCGAGCGCATAACTCCCCTGATAAACCAGAATGAAGATGGCGAGCACTCGCGCTCTTACCCAGTCAGGCGCCAGGTTTTGGACAAGGGCATTGATAAGGGAAATGAAGATGACCCATGCCGCACCGCCTACCAACATAAGTGCCGCCAGGGTGCTCAATCTGTGCAACCCGCTCATCGCCAGAATCACTAGACCCAAGATCACTACGCCCGTCGACACTATGGACTCAATCGCCCACCTGTCACGAGCTGACTGCATGACCAAAGCGCCGATGATTGCACCGCCGCCAAAGCAGCCGAGCAAGAGTCCATAGCCGATTGCATTCTGATTCACGCTTCGAGAAACCGTGGGCAGCAACGCGAAGAGGGCACTGGAGAAAAACATGGCTACGCCTGTTCTGAGCAATACCGTCAAGATTGCGGGAGAGTGCCAAACGTATCGAATTGCCGCGACGGTAGCTCCCGAAAAGGATTCCGGCGGCGCGCTCCTCCTGCGGACAGGCCTTTTCCACTTGGCAACAACAAGAATGACGCCGAAAAACGATACGAAATTTGCCACGAAGGCTGTGGCGACACCAGCAACCGATATGATCGTGCCAGCAAGCGCCGGCCCAACCGCTCGGGCGAGATTGAATTCAATCCCGTTGAGCGCAGAAGCCGCTGCCAGGTCTTCCTTGGGCACCAATTCGGGGAGGATCGCCCGCCATGCCGGCGTTTCGAACGCATCTCCCGCCGAGAGCGCAAATGTGAGCACCAGGAGTATCCATGGCGACATCACTCCTGCGATAGTCAGGATCGCTAGAATCAGTGCGACCCCCATCATCCACGATTCGGTGAAGAGAATCAGCTTGCGGCGGTCGACAATATCGCCAGCGGAGCCTGCCGGAAGCGCCAGTAGAAAATATGGCAAGGAAGCGGCAGTCTGCGTTAGCGCAACATAAATCGGCCCGGCGCCGAGTGAGACCATCAACCATGCAGCGCCGACGTTCTGCATGAAAGCGCCGGCATCTGAAATGACGTCCGCGACCAACAGATTGCGAAAGATCGTTACTCGAAGCGGTCGCCACAGATTTGGGGAAGCAGTCGCCTTCATCTTTCTCCGCTGTTGTCTCTTTTGTTCCACCCGTGAAAACGCGAGAGGTCACCCGCATTCCATGCCTCGCGAAGTCCGGGAGTACTCAGATCCCAGTCTGGGCGGATTTCGCTCGTCACGACGCGCAGGTCGTGCCAAAGATCGATGACCGATGGACGGCCCCAGAAACCAGTAGCCGTTATAAATGCTATGAACCACAAGGCCCGGCTTGAGCACGAGCGTATGCGGGATCATCGGATTATGCTCGGGGTCGGTGTACTCCTGGATGTCGAGATCCTTCTGAACCGTTCGGCCGGGGTCGGAAAGGAACGTCCATTCGGCTCCGACGGACGCACGAAATTCCTGCAGAGTATGGTGGTCATCGGTGGCGATGGTGGCGATCTGAGTGTACGCCACTGCGATCTTCGGGTAGAACGCGGCGAGTTCCAAATGCTGCTGGTGCTCCTTTGGGCAATAGTGGCCGCGCGCGAGCGTGAGAATCAGCGGATCATCGCCCTGGAGCTCGCTGAGCTTGCGCAGTTTGTCCGTGTGATCGGGCAGTTCGTAGTTGGGGAAAATGCCTCCAGGCACAATATCAGCACGCATGATCGGACTCCTCCCGTTTCTCTCAAAGGTCTTCTCTTAAAGATCTTCTCTCACAGATCCAGGATGACACCCGCGTCTGGCTGGGAACAGCATACGAGCGCGTTGCCCGGAGCGGGCATCTCCAGCGGTTCAGGATTATAAGTAATCGATCCGCCGCGGTGCTCCCCGCCGTGACCGCTGAGATCGGCTTGCGCATCCCCATCGATGTCGAGCGTGCGCACCATTCGCCGCCCCGTAACTGGAGATTTCCAGACTGACGTTCGCACCGTTCGGCCGTTCCATGTCACGTCGTGCGGAAGACCGACATTTACTGAAAGCAATCAAGGCATGCCTACCTCGTCGCAGTCCAACGTGTGGTTAGAGTCCTTTTATTTCTTACCAGCGCCGAGCCGGAGCGGCACCATCCACGTGGAGAATCTCTCCACTCACATAACCTGCCTCTACCAGGTAAAGAACGGCATCGACAACATCTTTCACCGTCGCCTTTTTTATAGTCGGCTGCGACGTCGAGTCTTTGGGATCATTCTGATGCATCGGTGTATCCACTTCGCCGGGACCTACGGCATTAAAGCGGATGCCGTCTTTTGCATACTCGATTGCCAGATTCTGGGTTGCTGAATTCAAGCCACCCTTCGTAATCATCGAAATGGACCCTTTTACGCAAGCGATCGGACGATCGGCAAGCGCCGCAGTGATGCTCACAACGCATCCCGATTTCTGTTTCAACATCTCTTTTACAGTGCGCTGAGTGATGTAGAAGAATCCGAGCAGATTGGTGGAGACAAGGGCCTCGAAGTCCTCGGTAGTGAAGTCCGTGAAGGGCTTTTTTAGGAAGATGCCAGCGTTATTCACCAAAACATCGATGGTTCCGAAGCTGTTGATCGCTGCTTCGACAGCATCGGCAGCCGTTTGCTGCTTGCCGATATCGCCTTCGAGGAGAACCAAGCGGCCGGAAGTAGGCAACTCTCGTTTGGCTTTACGCGAGGTCGCAACGACGTTATAACCTTCTCTCAGAAACCCTTCGACTAACCCCGCGCCGATTCCCCCCGATGCTCCGGTTATGATTGCCGTTTTCTTGCCCGACATAGATAACCTCTCGTTTTAGGCGGCCACCTTTTCCGCAGATCGTGCCTTGTGTGGCGCGCCCACATAAGGAAACACGCTGAGCAGGTCCGCGTGGGGCCCGACGTTGTCTTGTGTCACCTTTCCATTGGTGAGGAGAGGAAGGAAGAAATCTACGACGTCGTCGGTGAGTGTCCGGCCATTTTGAGCGTAGGAGCTCGGTTGCGTGGGATCATAATGGAGCACATCCGGCAGCAGGGTTGCGGCAACCCGCGTCGATTCCGCCGGCGTATAGCCGCCGGTGTGCTCGAGCGCGTGGGCGAAGACGGGGACAAAACGGGCATCGTCGGCCGGTTCCGCAGCGAGATAGGCTGCGTTTTGCTCGCCGGCGAGGAAGGGAGTTTGATTGGGCCGCGCACCGCGGTCCGCCTGCACCAATTTCCCGCTTGCGCCGTCCAGCGTACGCGCCCACAGGCCCATCTTTTTAGGGCTGAGGGCAGAGTTGGGTACTTCCAGCACGATGCTGCACACGTCCTTGTCGGCGAAGTAATCGACGCCGGTGAACTGCAGATTGTTTAGCGCGCCCAGCGTGTCGAGGAAAAACGGATCGCTGCGCCAGCCAGCGAAGAAGCAATAGTCTCCGGCCTCGGTGACACGCGCGTCGCGGCCGGTTGAGACCGTTGCGCCTTCGAGGATAATCTGCCCGTCGTCGCTTGTACCGGTGGCCTGTTTGCCTTCAACGCGGCGTAATGTTGCAGTCTGCCCCCCTCTGTTGTCTGAGGTGAAGCGCACTCGGTATGCGATATCGGCAACGAGATCGCCGTCGGTGTCAATCTTGACTTCGTAAATTGCCTCGGGCGCGAAGGAGTCGTCCGTCGTGGGCCCGGCTGGGTTCAACCCCAGGGATGGGTGCACGTTCATGATCAGGATCGACTTGTCCGCGTCCCCGGGCTTGGGGAAGGCATACAAGTCAGTAAGGTCGAGGCGGGCATCCCCGTGTGGAAAGCTAAAGTCGGGACCGGAGTAATCCGGAGTAATGGTGTGACATATTGCCTTCTCCTTTGTTCAATGTATACTCAGCACTTCGAAAATCACTTTCATCTCCACTGGCGTGCCGGAACGGAAGGCTGGCTGCGCCATACACCACGCGGCGAGGCTTCCGGCCCCGTCTGAAAACTTCGTGCCAACGTCTCATTCCTTTCTGCTCTGGCTTTCAGCATCAAGGTGCATAACGAGTAAAGACAAGGTCGCTCCCTTTGGCCTTCTCGTGACAGGGGAAGCAGCTTTTCATAAACGACGCGTCGCCAGGTTTGCCGTCCGCGAAATGACCGAACCCCCAGCCACCGGTTGCGGCATACTTGGTTGAGTCCTTTACCATAAATTGAATGTTCGTCGCGGCGCCGGGAACGAAAGACTGGGCCTGGCCAAAGACCTTGTTGTTTTCCTCCGACGGGACGTTACGGTAATGCAAGGCAGCAATGATCGTGCCGTCCGGGAACGGAAGCGTGCCCTCCCGGTAGGCCTTGATGGCTACATCGTTGCCCAGGACCGCGCCTAAACTGTTCAGGTTGCCTGCTTCATGGGCCGAGGAGATCCACTGCCAGTCGCGGTACCCGTGGGGGATGCCGGTAACGTAGGGGGCAGACTGCCCGTCTGCGTGACCGGGGGCAGGGCCAATAACCGCGACAAGGCCGGCCGTTGCTGCAACTGCAACCACGAAGAATACAAAGCGTCTCATAACGGTTCCTCCATTCAATATGCTTCGTTAACATGAAATTCGGCAGTCCCCACCGAGGACGAGCCGATGCCGGCATCGATCGACATAGCAACCTAAGCGGCTTTCTGCGCACCAGCGAGCAAGTTCAAAACGTCTTGAGCTGCCACGGTCGAGGACGCCGGATTCTGTCCGGTGATGAGACGGCCATCAACGACTGAAAATGGCTGCCAGTCGGCGCGTTTCTCAAAGATGGCTCCCAGCCGCATCAATTCATCCTCGACTAGAAAAGGCACAACGTGGGTGAGGTGCATTTCTTCCTCCTCACCATTAGTAAAGCCGGTCACGCGTTTTCCTTTTACTAGTGGCGCGCCCTGGTAGGCGACGTGACGAAGCACGCCGGGAGAATGACAGACCAGAGCGATCGGCTTGCCAGAATTGTAGAAGGACTCCAGTAAAGCGATCGAAACAGGGCTTTCTGCGAGATCCCACATGGGGCCGTGCCCGCCAACATAGAAGACCGTATCGTAATCTCCCGATTTAACGTCGGCAAGCTTGAGCGTCTGGGAAAGTGCCTTCTGTGCCGTCGGGTCTTTCTTGAACCGGATCTGGGCGGGCGTTTGACTTTCTGGTAAATCGCTTTTCGGATCGAGGGGTGGTTGCCCACCGTTTGGTGAGGCGAGGGTCAGCTGTACGCCCGCGTCCCTGAAAACAAAGTAAGGAGCGGCGAACTCTTCAAGCCAGAAGCCGGTTTTGAGCCCAGTGCTGCCGAGGACATCGTGCGAGGTTAGCACCATGAGTATTTTCATGTTCCTTCTCCTGTCCAGGTGGTGACGATTCCGATTGAATGCGATCGACGTAAGCATCAGAACAGAAGCGTGGGAGATGGACAATTGGACGATGGTATCGATCGGCCCTTTCTTCTCGGCGCGCCGAGACTGCCACCACCGATGAAAGCACGACCGAAAATCTTAATGAAGCATTCACCGTAGAATCGCTTTCTGTTCTCCTCCTCGGCCTTGACAAACGGCAGGGACCTAAGACACTGAAGAGGTTAGTGACCGAGTTCAGGGGGCTTCGCCGCGTCCCAGCGACGGGTTGTGAACCATTCCGGGGGCGTTGTTATCAGCAGGTTGCTGATTCGATGATCCGCATATTCCGCACGGAGTGGTGTTCCGGGGATCAGTCCCGAGAATCAACCGGCCAAAAATCAAAATAATTCATCCACTGGTCGTAATGGGTCGTCAACGTTTTTTCCAGAAACCTGACAGCCTGGCACATCGCCGCGTACAAGCCGGCGTCCTCGTCACCGCCTGTGACCCGTGACGGAACCGCCGGGATCAGATCTCCCATCAGAACGCTGTAGCGCAGCCAACTTTGGCGAATCACGAAAACGGGCAGCACCGGCGCGCCCGAGACCTGCGAAAGCAGGAAAGGGCCAAGCGGAAAGCGGGTGGGTTGGGAAAAAAACGGCACCTCGCAAGTGTGACGCTGATAAACGCGGTCTCCCTGGATCGCCACGATCTCGTTTCGACGCAAGGCCTGTAAGAGTTCTATCGTGGCCAGCACACCCCCTTTGAGATCCACAGTTTTGAGCCGTTCGCTAGTCATCAAATTCCGCAGCATGATCTCCGCCGGCTTGTCCTCGACCACCCGCGCCACGTTAACCCGGCCGTACATTGCCAGCAGCCGCGACGCAAATTCCCAATTCCCCACATGCGCCGTCCACACAATGAGCCCATTGCCCGCAGCCAGGTATTGCTCGATCTTGGCGCCGCCGTCCTCCGAGTCCGCCAGCATGCCGAGCAGTTGCGAATGTGTGGCCTGTGGGACAAAGCAATAGGAGACCATAAGGTCGCAGAACGAATAGAAGACCCAATAAACTTTCCATTGCAGTGCGAGCCCACGCTTGCCCGAGACCCGGCGCAGATTTCCGGTTACCGCCCGGCGTTCCCGCTTCAAGATGAGGAAGAAGATCAGCGCCGTCACCGCCGCGACAGGAGGATGGAGAAAGCGCGGCAACCTCGGCATGATGACAAATATCATCCGTAGCGCCGTTGTGTTATGAAAACGGTGCTGGTACCAGCGCGTCACTGTCCGTCTGCCATCATGTGGTCGCCCAGGTTGTGAGTCACTTTCTTCTTCAACACCGGTGCTATGTGAGCGATCTCCGCGTCGCTATGCCCGATCGAGCGGAGGACGCCGACCACGAGGTCAAAACAAGGCGACATTGCCCCGCTCAAAGCCGCCCTCATACTCGAACTGAATGAGCTGCTATTGGATTTGAACAACTTTGGCTTGGATAAGGGGGAATCGCATATCGGGGATTGCAGGTATCAGGTCTGTGCTTCCGCCACTTTGGATTCGATGATCGCCGCCAAGGCGTTAACACTTGCGAGGTCTTTCTGGTCGAAGTTGGCCTGCACTAGCTTGATGCCGAAATGCCTCTCGATCTCCAGCACGAGTTGGAGTATGTCGATGGAATCGATTTCCAGATCTCCGCCGAGCAGCGGTTGATCGTCTCGCAGATCCTCGGCGGTCATGTCGGTGATCCGCAAGCTCTTCAATATAATGGCCTTGAGTTGCTCAGTAACGCTCGCCATATCGGTCATTTGCAACTCCAAAGCATACCACAAACCTCACCCATAGAAATCACAACCAGAAGGGTTCCGAAGGGTTCCGAAGGTTTTCTGGAGGTTGTCCTTCGTGTGAATTCGTGTCCTTGATGATTGTGATTTTTCTGTCCCTCGTCAAGCCCCCAAACTACAGCAGTCCCCCATCCACAGCGATCACTTGTCCGGTGATGTAACTTGCCTCCTCGGACCCCAGAAACGTCACCAGTGAAGCCACTTCTTCGGGTTTGCCAAAGCGTCGCAGCGGGATTTCGGAAAGCAGTTGTTTCTCTTGTTTCTCAATGAATTTGGCGGACATCGGGCTCGGAATTACGCCTGGGCAAATGGCGTTCACCCGAATGTGGAATTGCCCCACCTCGCGAGAGAGTGCCTTGGTGAAAGCGATAATGCCGCCTTTGGACGCCGAGTAATTGCACTGGCCGGCCTGGCCGCGAACTCCGGCGGGCGACACGATATTGCAAATGGCTCCACTCCCCAGGCGCATCATGCCCGGCAGGGCCAACCGCGAGCACAAATATGTCCCGCGGAGATTGGTGTCGATTACTGCATCCCACTGCTCCTCCGACATAAAGGCCAACAGCACATCGCGGTTGATGCCCGCGTTGTTCACCAGGTAATTAACTGGACCAAATTGCTGTTCGATGCGATCGAACATGGGCGCAACACTCTCTTGGCGGGAGAGATCGGCTTCCACCGCTGACGCCTCTCCGCCAGCGGCGACGATGCTCTCGACCACCTCCATCGCGGATTGCTTCCCGTGACAATAGTGCACCGCTACGCGGAACCCCGCGCTTCCGAGAGTTCGCGCGATGGCGGCGCCGATAATTCCCGAGGCGCCTGTGACTAATGCGACCCTGCGATCGGCGGTGCGATCACCCAGCGTTATTTCAGCCATATCGTCGAATTTTAGTGCAAGGGCTTGAAGATCAAAATATACGCGGCCCAACGGGAGTTGTAGCGCGCGATATTCCCGTCCAGCGCATAGGAAACGGTGCCTTGCACCAGCGTATTCAAGGGACCAGGCAGGTTGAAGTTAACTTCCAAGCCGTCGAATTTGCGGAATTGAAGCGACTCGTCCAGATTGCGCGCGCGGGCATACGCGTACATCCCATCGACCTTCACGAAGTCCAACACGTTGAAACCATAGTGCACGTTCGCCATAGCAATCGCATCAAAAGAATCCGTGCCGGGGGGAATGCCGTGGAGACGCGGCGAGGCAAGAAACGAGGGGAAGTAACGCGAGAAGCGATCCAGTTGATCTCCGCCCCAGTAAGAAAGATCCCATCCGCCCTTGGTGAACTTACCGATGTAGTAATCCTTGTTCAAATCGGCGTTGTAGAGCGTGAACGCTTGTTGCGGGCGCTGGACCAGTAGAGCGTTTTGCGGCGGCGGGTTGGGCGATGAAGGCTCGCACGCAGCCGGAGGTGGGGCCAGCGAAGCGCATCCGAACGGCCTCCAGTCGATGCGCTCGCCGCGTGTCCCCTGCGCGTCGAACACATAACCGTTGCGGTTGTATTTTATTTCAAGGCCCGGAAGAATGTTCAATCCGTTGCGCGGTAGCTCGTATTGCTCGTCCGCTTGGCTAGTCCGAAGGAAGTTGTCATACGCGAAGTAGTTGGAGGCCGTTAGGCTGAGATGGGTAGTGGCTTGCCAAGAGGCGCGCACGCCGGTGATTTGCTCCCATGTCCATGCCTCGCCTTGTAACAATTCTGTGTTATTGCTGTAGATGCGGTTCTCGCCCGGCAGCCCGTTCAGCGACACATCCAGCGCCAGGCGAAACTTGGGCTGAAACTGCTTGGAGAGGTCGGAAATCAGGATGGGCCCGGCAAAGAAGGTCGAAAGCTGCGCGCCAGTGTGATGAAAATCAAAATCCACTTTGCTGATGCCCAGGAACGGAACGGGAAAGTTGAACGTTCCTCCGTACATCGCGCCAGCAACCAGGGCGCGAATGCGCTTCACACTCTGGTCCACCAGAACGCGCTCGCCGCTTTTCTTCTGCAGCGACCGCAGTCCCTGGTCGGTGTCGCGGTACATCGGGTCGTCAGACCTATGTTCAGCCGCGAGGGCACTATTGAAGTTCGGGGCGTTGATGACGTAGTCCGAAAACCGCACCGTCCTCTGCAGCACAAAATCGCGTCCGGCAGCGTTCAGCAACTGCTGAGCGGAAATCGATTGCAGCAAGTTGAATTGATTGCCCTTGTCGTCGCGAACTAACTGGAAATTCTGTGTCTCCACGTTCACCAGCACGTTGCTCTTGACGCCGCGCTGGGTCAGGTACTGTTTCACCTCGCGAAAAGTAGTGCCGTCGATCCAGATCTTGCCGCTGTAAAGCGCCTCGTCCCGCACCCTGGGCTCGACTCCCACTACATAACACATGGCCGCGTTTACTTGTTCGGTCCCGAGCAATTTGTAGTCATAGCGTTCGTTGAGCTTCAATTCGAGGGGCTGGGTCATCACTTTTTCCGGCTCGATTTGCGGCAGCGGAAACTCATGATTATTGCCGAACTTCACCCCGTTAATGTAAAACTCTTTCTGCGCCAGTTCCATCTGACCGTCGCGGCTAAAAAACTGTTTGAGCTGCATCGAAACGTCGAAGCCCGGCCCCAGATTAGTGGCTTCAAAGTGCAGGCTCATAAAACTAGAGGCCAGATAGTTTTCCAGCTTTTGTTTCTGCGCTTCGCGATTCTGTTGCCACCGGGCGATGATTTCCTCGATTCCTAATTCGACTCCGCCCTTAACCTCCACGGTGTTATACAGCGTCTGATCGGACTCACTCTGTTTATGGATGGAAATCAGCGCGTATTCGCTGGTGCAGGAGAAGGTTTGCGCGAAACCCTGGTCAGTCTTCGTCACTTCGCCCGCCGGGAGTTCGGCACCGGTCGCGGGATCGTACCACTTGATCTCGAATGGTCCTGACTTAACGCTCTCTAACTTGACCGTCTTCGGTGAGTCAGGGCTCGCATTCACGCGCGCCACAATCACTACATCCGAGGGGCCGGCGCGGAACCAACGGTGCTCACTGTTCCCCACTCCATCCACCACGACACTGAACAGAGAAGTAGTGGAATCCGCCGCGAACATGTTGCTCGTGATGGTACGGCTCAGGAAACTGCTTGCCGCGCACAGCGCCGCTGCGGCCTCGGTGTTCGGTGGCTCCGCCCAGACAATTTCCACCGCGCTTCCGCCGGTCGCGAGCATCGCCGTCACGAACGGCGAGGGTCTCGCAGATGTTCCGGCATCTAATTTGAGAATGACCGGCTTATTCAGCGCCTGTTCGGCAATCCACGCAGCATCCTGGCGCCAGCCCTCGGCATAGGTAGTTCCCAGCAGATCGGAGTACGTGGCAAGCCTCTTTACAATATCGCCGTGCCTGCCGATGAACCCCGGCTGAAAAACAAACGCCAACCGCAAGCCGGCGTTGCTGCCCTTTGCGGCTAACGCCAGACGCACCAGTCCGAACGCCAACAGATCGGGAGCCTTCAGCGATCCTTTAATCTCCACCAGGAGCCCGCGGACCGCGGCCGCCGAGAGGGGCATCGATTTCACCAACGCGTCAACCTGCTCGCTAATTTCCTGCTCGGATTCCTTGCCGGCAAGTGAACCGGCGTCCACCACCACATGCAGCCAGACCTCGAATCCTTCGGGCACGCTGTGCAGGGCTTGCTCTTCCAAAAAGCTCGCGGAGCTTTCGCCACCCTCGAAACCGAAAGACAGAGGTGGCAGTACGATCAATTTGCCCGGGACGTCACACTGCTCGGCGGCTTTCAATCCCACGGCAGGGTCCTGACCGGCCGGGATCGAGATCGCAACCCGCGGCAGGCTGGCTTCCGCCGTCAGCGGTAAAAGCAGAACGGCCAGAAACAGCAGAATCGGCGCCACTCGCCCGCAACTTGCGAATCGGTAGAGCAGCGCAGGGACGGACTCGAATAAAAACAGCGTTGCCGAGCGAAGCGACGATTTCATCAAAATTAAGTCCGGCAACTTAGAATTGGTGACTTGATGACAACCACGGAAAGGAACCCGTCGTCGCCCGGGGTATCGTGACCAAGTGGTCGATGACAGTTTCGCGAATCTCAGGCACTGAGCGAAGCCCTCATTCCCAAATCAACCTTTGCTTGCACTGGCAGTTGACACGTCCGTCGCTGGAGGGCGCCGTTCCCCCAGCAGAATAACAGCGGGAATCAACAACAAGCCACCGGCCAGTGCCAACGCGACTCCCAACGAAGTCACCAGACCCAGTTCCACCAGCGGGGCGAAACTGGAAGTCATCAGCGCCCCGAAGCCCACGATCGTAGTCAGGTTCGATTGAATCAGCGCCGCGCCCGAAGCCTTCGCGATCACGAGAATTTCGTTGGGCTCATTCTCCAGATATCGGCGCACCAAGTGGATGCCATTGTCGATGCCAATGCCGATGATGAGCGGAATCGCAGTAATCGACATGAAACTAAAACGGTGTTTCACCAGCAGCAACAGGCCGAAAGTTGTGACTACGCCGAATACGATCGGGATCAGCACGATGAGTGAAACGCGGAGATTGCGGAAACAAAGGTAGACAACCAATAGAATCCCGGCGGCGGTCCAGACCAAGGCTCTGCTGCTGTCGTGCAGAACCTGCCGCTGCAAGTCGCGGTTCATCTTGTCGAAAGAGAACTCCACGAACGGACCAAATTGCTTTCGCCAGGATTCGATGACGCCTTCCGGAACGACCTCGACAGCATCGGGATCGGTGCCATAAAAGGTGATAGCCGCCACGTAGCTGCCGTCCCCGGTCTTGCGAATGCTGTTGTCGAGCAATCCTGCCGGCAGGAACTTGGCGGCCGTTTCCAGGGTAATCGGATCACCGCCTCGCCCCAGCCCGTTTCCTAGCTTTCGCAACCGATCGATAAAGGGCTGGAGCGGTTCGGTTCGAAAACCGTTTTCGCCCAGCGATTCCTCGAGCGCACGGGCCGAGGCCGCGAGATTGACGCCGGCCAGCGAACTGGCTCGTTCACTCTGCGTTCGGGCTGACGGAAGCAGGATTGTGGGCGAGAAGAGGGACTTGATTACCCCGCGATGCCGATAGGCTTCCAGCCCGGCCGTCAGTTCTTCGGCTCTGCCCAGCACTTCCTGCTCGCCGCCGGCGATCAAGAGCACGTTCGGACTGCCCTCAATGCCGAATCTTGCAGAAAGCAGGTTCTGCGCGGCCACGGCAGGGTTATCGGCACCAGCGATCTCGAAGCGCTTTTCCAGTTTGATGGCTGGCAGAAACGATATTGACAGCAGGAATATTCCGAAGCCCAAGCCGACCACAAGGCGGGCGTGCCGGCCCACAAAATCAACGGACTTCCGCGCCACCCAGGGAAGCAACCGGAAGGTGATGGTTTGCGGAGCGCGCGGCTTGGAGATTCGCCACCATAGCCGCATCAGCGCCGGAACCGTCAACAGGGTATGGAACATCATCATGAACATTCCCACAGTAAGGATGAACCCAAACTCTGCCAGTCCCTTGAAACTCGCGGTGGCAAGTGAGGCGGTAGCCGTAGCTGCAGTTACTATGCATAAGACAACGCTAAGGCCGGTAGTTTCGAAGGTGCGTAGCACCGCATCATTCAGCGTCCCGCCCTTGGCCCATTCCTGCGGCACCCGGTTGAAGAAATGTACGACCTGGTCGTCTCCTAGTCCCGCCAGGATCGCAATAAAAGACAGGCTGATCAGATTTACTTCTCCGGGATAGAAACTTGCTACACCCGTAGTCCACATAATGCCCAGGCTGGCGGGCAGCAGCGATAAAAGCAGGAGTGGAATCCTCGGATAGATCAGCAGGCATAACAGCAGATTTCCCACGATGGAAATCAAGGAAATTCGACGAATATTTGTTTCGATGAGCCGGTGCTCCTGCTCCGCGTAAACGTAAGCCCCGGCGGCAATGGCCCGCACTCCGGAGTCCCGCACGTCCGGCTCTGCGGTCATCAAATGGATGTGCACCCGCGTCCACCCCATCACCTGCTCGGCGAATTTGTAGTCCATGGCCGACTGGCGAGGTTCCGCAATGATGAGCAGCGCCTTGTGGTCTTTACTGAAGAACCGATTTCCAGATCCCCAGTTGAGGTCGAAATTGGCGAACTGCGAAAACCCCCGGCTGCTGCCCACTTCCACTTGCATCAGGCCCAAAGGATCGGCGACGAAGTAATTGGTTCCCAATGACGAGAAGGGAGTGACCAGTTCGGTTGCCGCGCGGCGAACGGTTTGATGAATCTGTTGCGGATCCAGCAGCCGCTTCAGATCTTCCGTTTGCTCGGGCCGAGCGAAGGAGGGAAAGTTCCAGGTAAAGAACCGCACCAGGTTGAGCAGTTCCTCGTCCTGCAAGCCCGAGCGCGCATCCAGGAACATCCCGCTGGCTTGCATGTCGGCGGTGAGACGGTCGGCCATTTCTTCCATCTGGCCGGTGACGTCCGTTCCTGCCGCCGGGGCCTCGATGACCACGAAGAGCTGGTTGCCATAACCCAGTTCTTTGCCGATCTGGCTCGCGGCCCGCCATTGTGGGTCGCGATTCCCAAACAAATCGGTCAGGTCGGTGCCGGTTCGCAGGTTGTGGATGTTCGCATACAACAATAAGGTAACGACCAGGCTCAGGGCTGTAACCAAACCCGGATGGCCTACCACCAGGCCGCCCACCCAGCGCATGCAACGGACCATCATGCTGCGGCTCCGGCGCCTCCCGCCAGCGTTTTTTTCACCGGGTGGGCCTTTCCGTCGTCGGCCTGATCATCGCTCGCTCAATCATCGTCCGCCCATCAGCCCGATACCACTGATAACTCGCCGTTCGCCACCATCTCCCCGTCCACCCACACCGTGCCACCGATGCAGGCCATTTGCCCAACCTCAGTCAGCTTCTTGGTTTCAATCCGCAGTTCTTGCCCCGGAGTCACGGGTTTGAGAAACTTGAAGCGATTCACGGCCGCGAGCAAGGCCACTCCTCCATTGCTTTTCGAAGAAGCCTCCGGCGCGGCCGATCCCAGCATCACTCCCGCGGTCTGGGCTACCGCTTCAATCAGAAAAACCCCCGGCAAAATGGGCTTGGCAGGAAAATGCCCGGCAAAAACCGGGTTCGCCGGATCTACAAACTTCACCGCAACACAGCGAACTCCCGGCTCCAGTTCTTCCACCCGGTCGATCCACAAGAATGGAGGGCGGTGAGGAATCAGCGTCTCGATTTCACTTCGCTCGATCGGCCTGGGATTGATCACTGGGGTTTGTATACCTCAAACGTATCGGCCGGAATCTTCGGATTCATCGAGCTTACGTCGATGACGAATACACTGTTTACGCCGCTCTTGCCGTCTACCTCCAGCGACCGAGGAAAGAAATCCCTCTTGTCCAGCTTTACGACCAGGTAATTCAGCCTGCGGCGAAAAGTGTCCGTCCGCGGAACCAGCTTCATTTGGTAATCCCGGCTGTCCTCTTGCACGGTGATGGTGAAGTTTTTTTTCAGGTTTCCGAGGGAGTTATCCCGGCCGAAATAAGACTGCGCCCGGCGAACGCTTTTTCCGATTTCCATCACTTCTGTCTTATTGCCATTCGTAACGTTGAGGTAGTTCTCGTTGAAGCGAATCCGCATGCTGGACGGTTCGAAGTAGTCCAGTGCAAATCGGGTGGTGCCTTCGGCGCAAAACTTGCCGCGGAGCACCAAAGGCTTCGCCATGAGGCTCGACGTGCGGGTTTCGGTAAGGGCCCCGCAGCTGCTCGTGTATTTTTGTTGCGCTTGTCCGATCCCCTGCCAAATTCGGCTCAGGAGATCCTCGGACTGGGCGGCCAGCACTCCCGGAAAAATCAAAAGCACAAGCAGAGCGCGTAGCAATCTGAATCGCGGGATCATGTCACGCCGGTAGAAAACGAAACGCCGATGGCAGAGACCAGAGCCAGACGCGCACCTTCTCTGGTACCAGCATATTGAACCGCGCGTGGCCATCATCTGATACAGACTAGCATGCGCGATGGTGATGCTACGGGCTGGCAGGAAGATGTGGCCAGGATTAAATTTTCTCAGGATGGAAATCCGGATCAACATGGCCCGGTGGCTCCGGGAGAGGACGGACGGACGAACCAGCCAACGTTAAACCTGCCTGCTTAGTCTCCACTGCCGCTAACAGCTTCCCCGGCAGTCTCGGCGGGTGGCACGGTAGCTTCGAGCCCGATCTGCACCAGCTCTGGAACAGGTTGTTCTTTCAGTACGAACTCGCGGTAGAGCTTGGCCATGCGGAAGTTCTCTTCGTCCCGCTTGAGCCGTTCGGCTCGGGCCCGCACTTTCTCCTCGCGGGCGTTCTTCGCAACGCCGAGTTGTTCCAGGTCATGCTGGACCTCGTTGGTGACAATCTCATCCTTCAAGACCAGATGATGCTCCGTACTGTTGAGCTTCACGCGTTTGCCGCCGGCGAAAATCTCATGCCGTCCGTGCTCCTCGTACCACTTGGTCAAGGTGGCGGTCATATGCATCTTCTCAACGATGTTCCGCCAGCCCATCCCGGTGTTGTAAGCGCAAAAGGAGATCTCTCCTTCTTGCGTAGCGTAAGGAATGATGCACTGCTCGGTCCGGCGAAAATCATAGTTGAACAGATCCTGGAACCACATGCCCGCCACGAACAGCAGGTTCCAGCGATCGCGGCGGCGGTGGAAAATGTCAGCCATGGTCCGAGTGCCAGAGACGTCACCATAGTCGCGTTCGGTTGCGCCCAGGCCCTTGTCGAGCTTCCTCAGCATATCGACAGCGCGGAAATGTCTCGGCGCATGAAACGCATCGTAATTCCGAACCAATGCCAGCGCCATTCCCGCGACCGACATCCACTTGCTGCGAGCCCAATCGTTGATCCTGGCAACGTCCTTGGCGAATTGTTCGGCGTCCAGGAACGCGGTTACCGGAATCGCCTCGCGTGTCTCTTTGTCGACCATAATCGCCAGACCCACGCCACAGTTCGGGTGACAACCGCAGGCGACCTGGCCCCAGGCGGCGTCCGGCCCGTGAACCAGATCCGCCCAGTCGGAAAAGGTGCTCAGGAACGAGAGTGGGAACCAGTCGCGAACCGGTTCGCCGATGCCCAATTGGTCTTTCACATCGTGGGCCAGATGCGAGAGTGTGTAGCGTTGCGCTTTGCGGCGTTCGTCGGTGATGGCCTCGTCGCGGCCCGTGAAAGACACCGGCTGGAACGACACCATGGCTATCTTGTCAGGATTGTCGAGGGCGAATTGCACCACGCGCCCCACCTGCTCATTGTTGATCCCGTTGACGACGGTGGTCACGAGCACGACTTCGACGCCGTTGGAGTGCAGGTTCTCGATGGCCCGCAGTTTCAGGTCGAACAGGTTGCCGACGTTGCGATGAGAATTCGCCGGGTTGCCGATGCCGTCGAATTGGAGATAAGCGTAGCGCAAACCTGCTTCTGCGGCCTGCCGGGCGAACGCGGGGCTCTTGGCGAACTCGATGCCGTTGGTTGCCGCTTGCACGCTGTCGTAGCCGAGTTGACGGGCGTAGCGAATGGCGTCTAGAAAATGCGGGGACAGGGTTGGCTCACCCCCAGAGAACTGCACGGACATCTGCCGCCGCGGCTTGATGGAAAATGAGTTATCGAGCAGCGTCTTGATGTCCTCCCACGTAAGCTCGTGTACGAATCCGACCTGGTTGGCATCCATGAAACATGGATCGCACATCATGTTGCACCGGTTGGTCAGGTCGACGGTGAGAACCGAGCCTCGCCCGTGCTTGATGGTGCTGCTGCCGTGGTTGTGCAGTTTTTCATCGTTGTGGGCACGGATATCGCGGCCGGGAAACGTCTCCTCCAGATGCCGGAAGAACTGCGGATCAATGGATATGACGTCTTCGAAATATCCGTGGACCGGGCAATCCTTGACCATCAGGATTTTGCCGTCGCGCTCGATAATCTGCGCCTTGATTTCACCGGGCGTTTCGTTCAACAGGACGCGATAATCCTGTTTGCCGTCGACAATTTGTTGACGAATCTCTGGCACACAACGCGGGCACAACGAATCGGTTTGCCGCGGCCAGCCCAGAGGAGGCTTCGACTTTTCACGGGACTTCAGCAGCGGCTTATCCGACCACCTGGGTGTGAATGATGGATTTTCGGGAAAGAGATTGTTACTCCAACAAAATACTTGCCACGCCCCGTTCGCGGCAATTGACATCGCCTTTTCGAGGTACTTGATGGGCTTATGCATTTGCCTTGACGCTCCGGGTCGAGCGTCTGTTGTGCGCCGCCGCCGGTTTCTGTGGGAAAACCCCCTGGCTTTCGCGAACGTGCCCGGCCAGCCAGACCCAGCCGCCTCCCCAGTCGTCGAAGAGTATCAGATCGCATTCTTGTGCGACAACTTCTTCTTGCTGGGCGTCACGAGTGAAATTACACTTGCGAATCCCCCATCAGGAACGGAATGAGACGCCGGTCAGCCTGGAAGATTGAGAACTATACCTACCGCGAGTGTCCCCACCCAGACCGGGAGTTCGGCTTCGCGGTTTCCCTGCACAACCACTCGTGCCACTCCGTGGAGAAGCTGGCGGCATTAAACCATGTTGTCAAGCTGGCTTTCATGCGCCCCTTGAGTGGAGTACTACAGAGGGCGTTCGGCCTCGATGGCGTTGCCGGACTGAACTATGCAGAGGTCACATATAACCCGCCCTACACGCCCGAGGACGTATATCAGATGGAGTCCGCAGCTGCTGCGGCTTGGGGCTTCCACGGGGTTCACCTGACCATCAGCGATCACGACGAATTTGCCGGGAGCCTCGCTCTGCTGCGCGGCCGGCCCGATCTGAACGGCCGCATCGCACTCGGCGAAGAACTGTCCCTTTGGTACCAGGGGCACTTATTTCACCTTGGACTGAGCGGGCTGCCCGAGAGCGCAATCGCCGAAACGCACGATCGAATTCAATCAGCTGCGCGGGGTAGACGCTACGACGAATTGTTCGAAACTCTCGCCGCTAGCGGCTGCCTGGTCACCTTGAACCATCCTCTCGTCGCCTGGGAACCGGGAGCGGAGACCATACCCGTCACGGAACTGCTCTCCCGCTACGGCTGGGCGATTCATGCCCTGGAAGTAAACGGGATGCGGCCACGAGAGGAGAACGATCGCGTTCTGAAACTTGCCCGGCAATGGCGCAAACCCGTGGTGGGCGGAGGAGACAGCCATCTGCTGGTCGCCAGTTCCGTTCTCTCTCTGTCGCGAGCCGCAACGTTCAAAGACTTTATCGCCGAAGTGAAGGACGGCCATGCGGTACCGTTCGTGACGCCTGATTATTTTGCCCCGCTCAGATGGAAACTTTTCTTGCGGGCACTGTTTTTCATTTCACGCTACCGGCAAATCGCCAGCTATAAGGGACAACCGGTGGCCGCGATGCTGGAGCGCCGCAGAGTCTTGCTCGATCCGGTGGGGTCGGCGAGTCGCGTTTTTCTGGCTATGGTTTCCGCTCTGGGATTAGCTCGGTGAGCAAGTTTCTTTCATGCGGGGACCGCGCGGTCAGGAGGTCGAGCGGTTCTACGGATCCGCTCTAGATGGACAGGGCCTATATCGGAAGACTAGAAACGCCGGAAATAGCACCAATGGGCTATTGTTGAACTTACTAGGCTAGGTCAAAGTGGGCCGGCTATGAAGCAGTTGCTAGTTATGTTCCTTTTGTGCGGATGCGCGATGGCGCAGAAGCCGCGGGTATTCGTTGAAACGGCCGATCCCGCATCGAGTTCCGCAACGACGGTAAGCACCTACTACGCATCCAGCCACAGCGAGCAAATCCGCCTTCTAAGTCAGGCCTGCCCTGCGATCGCAATCACCGAAGATGAGACCGGCGCGGATTTCACCGTGCGCTGGGAAAGCAAAACCTGGCAACAGACTTCATGGGCCGGTCATCAGCAGGAATTCACGTTGCTCAATCCCGCGAAGGAAGTGCTCGGCACCGGGGCTGCGCATCAGGTCAAGAATGCAGCCAAAGACATTTGTAAATTAGTTACTCAGGCGCGCCGTCCTTCGCCGCAACCCTCTTCCCGCTAACAACCCTAGCCGACTGGGATTAGCTCGGTGACGGCGCCCCAACGCTGCCGATGCAGGCGAGGAGGATGCAAACACGGTAAGACAAGCAGAAGACTACGGACCTCGCCATAGCGGTTGTGCCGGATGGGGCAGATTTGCGGCCTACTGCTCCGCCTCGCCTATTTCTTCGTCATGATCATGGGCCTGCTGCTTTCCTGGCAAAGGCCGGATTTTAGCCGCGACTTTCGGTCGGAGTAGGTCCCTGTCAAGCTGTTTTCACCGCTAGAACTCAGGGTAGCGCAATAGTCCACGGTGCCCTTAGTTGAGAAAAGCATGAATAGACGCTTGCCGCTGACTACGCCTGTGATCTGGTATCCCCCGCCGTTGCCGCTGACCTCCCGGCTTCCCTCGGTCTGTGTCAGAAGGAAAGTGCCCCATTCCTCCGAACTCCATGCGCCATTCACATTCATGGCAGGAGGATCCTTTTGAGAGTCAAGCCACGCCTTGCCTTCTACCTCCACCTTGGCAGCCGCCACAGAGGTCGGGAAGGAAATGCACAGCAATAGCAATGCCACCGCGAATGTCAGCTGTTTCATGAGAGATGTCCTCCTTCTTCTACTTCCCGGCGTGGGCCGGGAGGCCTACGGTCTAGTCAAGCTTTAGGGTACCCGATCAGATAGGTAACCGGCATCCTTCCAGTTGCAAGCTCACCGATCTCCCACTGGTATTGGCAAGAGGTCAGTTTTTCTACCATCTCACGCAATTCCTGTGGGCGATATGTCCGCAGGCAAGACACTACTCCATCGAATAGCAGGACCAACGGAATGATCGGAATCAGATACGTCCAGAGCAACCGCGACCAGCGGAACGGACGAATCCGCGGAGTGTGCAGGAACAGCAGGAGAATGCCGGCAAACATCAGGCCGATGGTCGACGGAGCGCGCTTGGTGGCCTCAAATATGCCGATGCTTTCGCCAGCCTCGACGGCATTTTGCAGAATGGCGCAAGCATCCTCCGGCGAAAAATGATGGAACGAGGTAAACATCGTTCGCAGCCCCTTCAGTGCACCGGGAACCTTCATCGCGTCAACCGGCTCGGGATAGAAAGTAATGTGATGGTCAGAAGACGCGCTGACACTCTGGAATGCCTCGAGATTCGGATATTTATCCGTGAGCCAGATCTGAAGGCCGGCGGAATTTTCTTCTCCGTCCCGGCATCGCAGCTGTCGCGCAAGATCCAACCACGGACCGCCTCCGCCAGAACACATATCAACAATCGATTCGGCAGACGATTGTTGGGCGTTCGTCCGGTTCCCAGTCGAGTCAATCACGCTTTGTAACAGCGGAGCGATGGGCGCGTAGGCATGCAAGAGGTTGAACCCAAACTGCATCGCATCCGTAACGTCATCCCGAAGCGATGTCGGGAACCACCGTTGTTCATGGAGTTCGATGAACTGTACGCGACGCATGGCAACTCAGCCCGGTAAGCACGGTGTGAACATTCTGGTCCAAATCCGCAAAAAAGGCCATTCAACCGGAATGATCCTCAATCCTCAGCGCAAGCATGGAGCGTGGCGGCTTCCGTACGCTGAAGCCAAGGCGACAGCAGACTGCCTTCAGGCCCGGGCAAGCGTTACCCCCCACGTGAAGCCGATCCCAGCCGATGCGAACAGCAATAATTGCCCGGGACGAATGAGCCCCTCGCGCCGCATATGCACATAATTGATCACCAGATCGCTGGCGAAGGTATGGCCATATTCTTCCATGGGAGTTGGCGGCAGACTACCCTTGGGCAGTCCCAACATCTTGCAGAAACCCTCGCGGTCCCGCCGGCTGATGTTGGAATAGATGAAATGGTCAATATCGTTCAGACTCAAAGAAGACGCCGCCAGAGCCTTATTCACCGTCAGAAGCATGTTAAGAAAGTAGACCGGCATCACCTCTCGCTCCATGCATAGAGCGTCGACAATAATATCGAAGTGGCCATTTGTTCTGGCCGTGGTAATCGCATGATGGAGGTGGCCGAGCGTCATGGCTTCGACGCCCAAAAGCAACGGGCCCTCCGCGCCTTCGCGGCGCAGGATCACGGCGCTGGCCGCGTCGCCATGGATGGTGATTGGAAGTAAGGAGCGGTTGCCTTGAGGTGCCGCGTCGCCGGTTACCAGCAGCGCCGTCTGAATGGTTTCATCCGTCATCATCCAGCCCAGCGCGGTCTTGATTGCGACGTGCAGTCCTGCACATCCGCCGACTTTGAAACTCAAGATCATGGAAGTTTCAGCGCCTAGATCGGCGCTGAGTCTGTGCGCGAACGAGAGACCTTGTGAACTCTTGGCGGTCGAACTCTCGCTGCACCAGCTTTCGCTGGACCAGGTGCTGAAATCCAGGATGAGATTGATGTCCCGCGCCCTTATCCCCGCTTCGGCTATCGCCTTGGAAGCGGCTTCGAGGACCAAGTCATAAAGTTGCTGGTCGCCGCAGATCCGGACCCTATTCAGTCCGAGACCTTCCAGGGCCTTTCGTCTCGACTCCGGGCTCAATGGAGACAGCGAGGTCTCCACTCGAGTTCGTTCCCGCTCCAAGACTGCTTCCACGGCCTCATCGTTGGGTGGAATGGCGTACGCTGCGGCTGCAATTCGCACATTCATGTTCAAGGCAACTCCAGAAGAAGTGCCGCAAATCCACTTTCGCCGGCCGTTGCTAATAACAGGGCTTGTCCATTGATGGGCTGGCTGCTTAACGCCAGGATCAAGTGAAAAAGCGCGCCCGTACCGGCCAAGCCCAAGGCAAACGCCTGCGGGAGAATGATCACGGCGTCATCGCCGGAAATCTCGCGAGCCAAGGCGGTGGTAGGACTGGTGGCGCAAGGCGAACCATTCCCGCTGCAGACTGTCAGACTGGGGACGGAACCGCCAATCATTTGCCGGATGCTCTCCGCTGGTTGACCGCCTTCCGCCACGCGAGCCGAGCGGATTTTGGCATAAGGGCGGGCGTCGGAGCGGATATTCCCGCGGTCGCACGATTCCATCACCAATGCCGCTACACCTTCGCTAGGGATAAAACCGTCGTCTTCCGGCAGGGGATCCGAGTTGTAGCATGCCGGCGAGAGCAGGCCTGCCACTTCGTACCATGAGTAGAGGGTTTGCGCCAGCGCGTCACCCGCGAGGACAATGGCTAAGTCAGCCTGACCATGACGCAGCAGAGAAGCGGCTTGGATCAGGGCGTTCTCTCCCGCAAAGTACTTGTTGCTCACCGTGACATTAGGGCCCCGCAGACCGTGAAACAAAGACACGTGACTAGCTGGAGCGCTGGCAAGAGTCTCTGGGAAGGTACTGGGATCGGTTGCGTTCCAGCCGTTCGCGGCAGCGCTGAGGTAGAAAGCTTCCGTGAGTTCAACACAGCCGAAGGCGGTGGCGAAGACCACGGCAACCCGGGATCGGTCGACTTGGTGTAGGTCGATCCCGGCATCCTTAATGGCCAAGGAGGAAGCCACCAAGGCCCACGCTGAGAAGCGATCGAGACGCCTTGTCTTCAGGCCCGGCACCACGCTGGCAGCGCGAAAGGGCTGTACCAGAAACGCTCGCCGCAGCCCGGCGGTTGTCCAGGCGGTAATCGGACTGGTTTGCACGGGACCCGGTGGAAGCAGGCCTGCCAGCGGGCCATACGGACTCACGGAACCGATACCGGTTATGGTGACGGGCGGCAAATCCGGAGTCATAAGGGGCCACTCCCGAATATGAGCACGGCGTTGCCGCCGCCAAAGCCACTGGAAACCGACATGGCCAGCGGCAGCGGTTGGCGTTTCACTTCCCCCCTCAGCCAGTCAACGCCAGGGCTCTCAATGGGATCGGTGAGCCGCAGCGTCGGAAGCAGTGCTCCTGAACGAATGGTCATGATCGTAACCGCTGCCTCTAAGGCGCCGGCCGCACCCAGACAGTGTCCGAAATAGGACTTCGTCGAAGACACGGGAATGGGATGCTTGCGCCCCCGAAAGGCGGTCTCGTAGGCATTGGCCTCGGCAATGTCGTTGAGAGGCGTTCCCGTGCCATGGGCATTCACATACCCGATCTCATCGCCGCTGACTCCCGCCATTTCCATGGAAAGCCGTATGCAATCGGCCAATCCGATTCCCTGTGTCTGCGGCGCGGTGGTATGAAACGCATCATTCGTCATGGCCCACCCCCGCAGCACCGCCATGACGTTCGCATTACGCGCGGCGGCCCCGGCTAGCGTTTCGAGTAGGAGCACTGCGGATCCTTCGCCCAGGTTCAAACCCTTGCGATTCTGGTCGAAAGGAGAGCAGGGGTCTGGGTCTAACGCTCGCAGGGAGTTGAATCCGCTCAACGTGAACGGGCACAGGGGGTCGCTGCCTCCAGCCAGGACTATGGACGCGGCCCCGTCGAGCAGCATGTTGGCGGCGAGCGCGATCGCCACCGCTCCGGATGCGCAAGCCACAGAGACGGCAACGCGCGGTCCGAGAATCCCGCAACGCTCACCAACGGCGTCAGCAACGTGCGCGAACGGATAGGAGGCGCCCTGCAACAGAGTGCCGGGCCGCCGATACCAGGCGGCCGGATCTTTGGCGATTCCGGTGTCGATCTCGGTCAGGCCCCCGACCGTGTTCGCCATCACGATGCCGCTCTCACGAAAGGTAGAGCCATCGCGACCGGAATTCCCCATTGCGTCCTGAGCCGCCACCGTCGCGAGTTGATCGGTGCGCGAGTATCGGGAACTGGAGTGTTCCGCCAGAAGCGGCAATTCCCGGACTTGGGCAGTCGTTCCTTCGAAGCCGGGATACAGCCCTTTTGTGGGAGCCAGACAACACTGGCCCGACAACATGCCCGCCTGCAGGCAGTCCAGCCCGATGCCATAGGGGCTGACCACCCCGACACCAGTAACGACGATGGTTTTATGGATATCGGTCAAGAGAGGCAATCGGCCAAGAGTTAAAGAAATTCAACCACCGATCGTGATAGGGAGTCAACGTGTTTTCCAGAAACCGGACGGCCATGTAGCCCACCAAGCGCAGGAAACGGGCCATCAGCGCGCCGCCTCCGCCAAAGATTTTCTGGCGACGAAAAGAACGTGGGCCAGGGGCAAGCGATTCTGGAAACGGTGCTCCGCCAACTGCATACCAGCGTTCTCCAGCGCACCGCGGTACTCGGCGATCGACAGCATTCGAGGCCGGAAGCCGACGCCCTGGTACGCGAAGATTAGCCGGTCGAACGCCATGGCGATTACGGACCGGAGGCCGCGTTCCCGATCATGGACCCGAAAAACCAATATTCCCTCTGGTGCCAGTGCCGAACAGCACCGTTTCAGCAGGTCCTGTTGCTCGGCGGCCGGCAAATACTGCAAGACATCCAGAATTAAAATCAAACCGGCTGGTGGAAGCTCGAACTGACGGATGTCGGCCACGGTGACATCTGCGTTCAGGTTGCCGAGTGCATGGCGAGCCACGGCGACGCGATGTGCATCCAAGTCGCAACCGACCAGGCGCCGGCGGTTATCGTCGAAAGCCGCAAAACAAAGAGCTATGCCGTAGCCGCAGCCCAGGTCCACTACCGTTCCCGATCCCAGGTTTTCGGCAGCAAGTAATTCAAAGATTCGATCCAGTCGGAGCTTCCATCGGACGAACTTGCGAGGCGTTAGCGCGCATTGGGCGAACATTTTGTTTACAAAGCGGACGCGCTCCCGCAGCGCCGGATTGGCAGACGTCTTGCGATGAAGATGCACCACAACCGCAGTGATGACCCCGCCGATGCCGCCGGCCAGGATACCCAGGGCCACGCTGCCAATCACCCAAATGAAAAGCTGCTCCTTGCCAATGTGGGTGCGCGCGCCAGCCAGGTCGGACAGAGTCAGGGGCTGGAACGAGCCGAGGCGCAGTAAACAGCCGAGTTCCACAGAGGAGAAAATAATGAAAGGTTGGAACAACGGATTGTTGATGAAAGTGCCGGCCACGGTCAGTGGCTTGTTCAGTCTGAATAGCAAGGCCGCGCCGACTGCCGCCAGGGTTTGAAGCCCATAGATGGGCACGATGCCGATGAAAATTCCAAGGAATACAGCGGCGGCAGCGCGGCCCGGGTCGAGCCCCTCCTTCAGCAAGGGAGTTATGAATTTCCGCGCGCGAGCCTTAAATCTTCCGATCACCTGGCGGCCTTTCCATAGTCCGGTTGGCCATCAGGCCGACAACACGCGGCTGCGAGTAGCCGTCCCGCGGAACGAATAACAGTCTGAATCGCCGAATCGTGTCATGCTCCCAGAAAGCGAAATGCCAGGGACCAGAGACAGACACGCACTGTGTCTCGTACCGGCTTCATCTTGGAGCGCGTCTCGCCATCGTCGTAGATCATGTGCACGGGAGCATGCGCGATAGTGCAGCCCGATCGGGCCATCTTGATCAGGATTTCCATCTCGAGTTCATAGCACCGGCTGCGCAGTTTGGCGTCGCCAAGTTTGTCCAATCGGAATAGCCGGAATCCACTCTGGCTGTCCCGGATTTCGCAGCCGATGAGCGCCGAAGCCAACCGGCTGCCAATGATGTTCGAGAAATACCGCGAGCGAGGCATGCGGGCGCGATCGAAACCGCGCGCGCCAATGATCAGGTCTGCTCCAGTTTCTTCGGCGACCCGAAGCATAACCGGGATGTCATCCGGCAGATGCTGGCCGTCGCCATCGAGAGTGATTGCGTGAGTAAAGTTGTGGTCGCGCGCGAAAGCGATGCCCGCGCGCAGGGCCGAGGCCTTCCCGCAATTTCTTGGCAACAGCAAACAAGTAGCTCCGGCAGCCCGGGCAATGTCCGCCGTCCCGTCGCCGGATCCATCGTCTATCACCACAACATCTGCCACATGCCACCGGGCCCCCTGCACAACCTTGGCGATGTGAGGGGCTTCGTTGAATGCCGGAATTAGGGCACAGGTTCGCATGCCGCCGGTTCCAATGTTCCGCCCGCATCCTCACGCGGGCCGGCCAGGACGAATTCGAATCCCCGTTTCCGGAGCTCGTCGATGACCCCAGGCAAGACTTCCAGCATGGCATTCGCTCCCCCGGGTAAGTGATCGTGCAGCAGGATGATGTCCCCACTTGCCGCCTTATCCAGAATGCGCCGGGCAAGAACGCCGGAATCGGCAGTGAGTGTATCACGCGTCCGAATGCTCCAAGAAACATACTCCAGCCCCGCATCCTCGAGATAGGGCGCCAGAAGCGGGTGGCGCAAGCCCACCGGCGAGCGGAAAAAGCGCGGCCGAACACCACAACTGCGGCGAACGCTCTCCGTGCCACGCTCAATCTCAGCCCGCAGTCGACGGGGCGTGAGAAAACAAAATAGCGAGTAATGCGACCAGGTGTGGTTGGCGATCAGGTGTCCTTCGGCCCAGGCGCGGCGCACTATTTCCGGATACTGGTCCGCCCGCTTCCCCACAACAAAGAACGTTGCTTTCACGCCCTTTTCCCGGAGTAGATCGAGTAATTTGGGCGTATCCACCGGATCTGGCCCATCGTCGAATGTCAGAGCCACGCAACCCGCGCCCCCTACCCACGAACGGTTGGCGACGAGCCATTGGTTGCGTGGATGAAACAACAGGTAGACGATGAGCAGTGTAGTGGCGCTCAGAACTACAAGAAAGAGCCCAAAGAATCGAAAAGCATACAGGAGAGCCAACAAGGCGCTGATCACAAGAATGGCTGAAAAAAAACCGACCGACCTCACCATATTGGTTGTCCCAGGCCCTGCAGATGCGGCGGGAATTGAAGTGCCATCTTAGCATCGGCTGTCCGCACGGAGAAACGGAACAAGTCTGTGCCGTGATCCGAAGCCCTTGATCAAAGCCTTTTCACCTCGCGATTCTTTTTCGCCCGGCAGATTGACCGTTTCGTCTTGTAACGCCACGCGACGCCTGAGGCTTTCTATGACGGCTGACGTGGACTGTGGTGGACTTAGAAGCACCGACAGCGGCAGCGAACGCAGCAGGATTCAGTGCAGTGAGCACGGCAGCGGGGTTCTTATCGATCACCGTCAGCAATGTGCGAGCTGGCGCTTCTGGGGTCCTGCGGCCTCCTTCCCAGTGCTTGATCGCGTCAAGGCTGAAGCCAAACGTGTCAGAGAATTTGGCTTGCGTCATGCCCAGTCGATTACGGATCGCCTTGACGTCAACTTCCTGGGGCACATATGCCTTGAATCCTTCTTGCTCTCCAGCAAGGAACACCTCAACGTCGTTAAGGCCATCCATCATCTGCTCGAATTGCGTTTTCATGCTACCTCCCGTAGGTCTCGAAAATACTATCGGCGCGTTTCTTCAGCGCGTTCCGTTCCGCCATCGACAGGTTTTCTTTCTCATGCTTCGGAAAAACGGTGATCAGAAAAACCGGAAATCTTTCGTTGCGCCAGATATAAACAACCCGCGCCCCGCCGCTCTTCCCCATTCCTTTGCGAGCAACCCGGACCTTTCGAAATCCTCCAGTTCCGCGGACCATGTCTCCACATTCCGGATCAGCCGCAAGAAGTGCCGATGTCCGCCCGCTCCTCCTCTCTAAAGAGCTTATTGGCAAGGGCGAGGTAAGCGGGCGTCTCGACGACCGTCTGCGCGATTCTCTTGTACTCCATTGGACACCATCAAGTCAAGTACAATTGTATGCCATTGGACACCAGTGGCTTACGGGGTATCCCCGTGAACAAGACGGTGATTTGTGAATTGAGAGCACTAACGAAGGCAATATCAGCTGATTCTGATTGATCTAACATTCCTTCATGGTTGCTCGGTGAACTGCAGCCATACTATCGGCTTTTGTTTCCTTTGGAATATGGTGGCCAGGGACGGAGTTGAACCGCCGACGCCAGCCTTTTCAGGGCTGTAGTCGCCCGAAGCTATCTATATGATTCTGCTAGACTTAGATCAGGAAACCTGCCCGATTTTCTCCTCTTTAATTGGAGCCAAAATGGAGCCAAGCTGCAAAAATCTGAGCCTGCCGAGATTTGCCTCAAATCAAGACGGCTTCGAGCTCTAGCACTAAGCAACGTCAGATTTCAAGGGAGTCGTTTCGACAACTGATCCCGACCACGCAGGCTACCGCTGTGAAAGTATCGCAGCGTACAGGTCCACGTTGTATTTACAAGGCTCGGGTCGCTCATCAAGGCCCTGTAAGAGCAAGTAGAAATCGAACAGCGTGTACCGCAAGAATTGAGCAGTTTCACCACGAGGGTCGACACCTGAGCCGTCAGCAGGAGTTTAAGGCTGAGGAACTACGAGAATTGTGAGGGCCCGGTGAGGAGGCAGGCGCTCTAACCAACTAACGTGTGCCGCACAACAAACAATCAACACACTCCAACGAACAGGCTCACAGACACCGAAGGAATTCAGCGCACGACCCACGGCTCTCCAAGTCGGTATAGGCTCAGGTGCTTACGGCGCTACTCAGCCTGCAAATGGGTGCTCGCGCGGCCGCTCCCCTCGATGGCAGAACAGACCCGACCTCTTCGGCGATGTGTGCGTGGATTGCGACTGGATCCTGCTTGAACCTGCAGTACGATCCACATGAGTACAGCCGGGGTGCTTTGCTGCCCCGGCGCATTAGCACAACACCAAACAATTGCGCTTGGGACTGACGTCCAAGATTCGGGGTCGCACTCAACTTGAACTTACTTCAACCACTCGGAGGTTCTTCAGCATATCCTCGACTGTTTTGCGGAGGTTGAATTCGGGCTTCCACACCCAGTCTTTCCGCGAACACCTATCATCAATGTTCAAGAAGCAAACATTAGAACAGCAAGCATCGCTGAAAGCTACAGCGAATTGGAATATACGGATTGGATGAAGGATGCGGGCTTCACTGAGGTATGCCGGATCAACCTACCCGGGCCTAGCGGCCTGATCGTGGGACGAGTGCGATAGGCTGCTCCTATTTGCGGTTTGCCCGCCATCCACCCAGAACGTGGCATCGGCGACGAGTCGGAAAATGAACTGAAATCATTCGTGATCAACCCGTTTCCTTCAACAGGGCATCGGCGGTAAGCAAAGCCAGATCGCTAAGCTTCTCCAGGGTCCTTTCCCTCTCGACCTCGAGCAAACTGAGTTGTCGTTCGATCCGTGCTTCCATCTCGCGCAGTTGCGCCTCAGGTGCTCTGCCGGCGACATGCCGGAACAGCAACCTGTGTGCGCTGATGCGCTGCATGACCTCGTCCATCCAGCATTTGGCGATGCGATGTCCCTTCCCAGATCGCAAGGATCATGGCCTCGCGCAGCCAGCGCTCCACGCAATATTCCTGCAGCGTTCCCACCCCGCCGTACACTTCCATCGCCCATTTGGCTGTCTGCATGGCAAACTCTGCGTGGCCGCGGTTCAGATGAGGCGATAAAACGGGATGCTGTGAGGCCCGTCACAGACGGATAGATCTTGGAGAAGTAGCTTTATCCTGCTAGCTAGTATTGGTCTGCTTATGCACCGGCTCCCGTTCTGGGCGCCGTCGTGTCGTGGTTTCGCTTCACGGCATGAAGAGGAGGTAACCCATGCCCCTCGATAGCCTGGAATTCCGTACTTCTCTTCAAAAGTTGCTCGTCGGGCTCATTTTGATTCTTGTTCCTCTGACCGTTTTTGGCTTCTATGTGGCAATGCAAGGAGACAGCCACATACGACAGGCAAACGGCGAGAACTTTCGCTCGCTCACACTCAATGCGGCAGAATCTACCTCTGAGTTTATTGCTAGATGTGTGACGGATGTCAGCGTAATCGCTAACTCCCCCGGTCCCATACAGGCAGTTGCTGTCGCGAACCGCCAATATGAGCACCTTTCGGAGGAGGCCGTTCGCGCTAAGCTCGGTGCCATTGACCGAGTTTGGGAGAGTGCGGAAACGGATGGACTGTCCGCGAAGATCCTCACCTCCGACTTGGCCCACCAGTTACGGCGTATGCGTGAAGTCAATCCCACGCTGCTCAAGATTACGATCGCCGACGTCAACGGAGCGGTCGTCGCCGCCACGGATCGACCGGCACGTTACTTCCACGGTGACCAGGAATCCTGGCAAGCGCTGTCCTCCGGAGGACGCGGCGCCATCCAGGTGTCGGGGCTGCGCTATGACGATCAGAGCCGTCTTCACTATGTCAGCGTCGCCTACCCCATCCTGCAAGAGGGAACCGGAAGGTTTGTGGGCGCCGTAACCACCACAGTCGACGTCTCGCCGCTGTTTGCTCAACTCGCCCACCACCAGATCGGCCGCACCGGCCGATTGTTCATGGTGCGGGATGATGGGACCGTGATTGAGGCGCCGGGGGTCACTCCTTCCATGAAGATCAAGTCGGAAGAGTACTCCTCTATTCGTGACGCCCTCGGCAGCTTGCGAGGCCGCGAAGCTGGGTACATCTTCGCCACATTGTCGAATCGCGAGTCCTATCTGATCGGTTACGCCGATACCGGCTTGAAGGAGGCCTACCCGAATCTGCCTTGGATTGTAGTAGCCAGCCAGGAAGCTAGGGAGGTCACCGGTCCGGTCCGCAACATGACTGTGTTCGCTCTGCTGGTGATGATTCTGTCGTTGTTGATATTGTCGCTTCTCGCTGCTTATGTGTTTCTGCATCGCAAACAGGAACTGGAGGATATCGAAACGTCGGAAGACAAGGCGCGTTCTGTTGCAGCGTGACCGTAAGGACAGGGGCTGGTTGTGCGCCCCTGCCCACAGTTAGCTTGTCCGGGCCGCGTTGTCTTGTTCGTCCGCACGACATGAGTCAAGGTCGTTTTAGAGATGGTTTTATCGGAGAGATATGGTGACTGCTTCAGAGCTAACGGACGGAATGGTCGTTCGAGTCGAAGCACAGACCTACAGGGTCTTGAAGGTCGAATCCAAAGCGGCGGCGGCGAAACTGGGCGGTGTGGTGAAGGCTGAGTTGAGCAATGTGGTTACCGGCCGCCTGTGGGAAGCTCGCTTCCGGCCCCAGGAGCATGTGGAAGAAGTGCAAGTCGAGCGACGGAACCTGGAGTTCCTTTTCCGTGAAGGCGAGACATCCACTTTCATGGATCCGGGTACTTTCGAACAGGTCGAGGTTCCGGACGAAATCCTCGGACTCGCGGTGCACTTCCTGCAATCGGGTGCGACAGTACCCGTGGAATTCTCTGATGGGTGGCCCATTAGCGCCGTTGCGCCCGATATCGTTGAGGCTCGGGTGGTTCATACCGCGCCACCCGCGCACTCCCAACAGGACAGTGCCTGGAAAGAGGCGACGCTCGAAAACGGCATTTCGATTCGTGTTCCCTTGTTCATTGCGCCGGAGGAATGGGTGCGCGTCGATCTCCGGACAGGCCGCTATCTCGAACGGGCACACAGTGATCGTAGGCGGATTGCGTAAGAGACCGACTTTGTCACCGTGCGGAGGGGAGCATGCTGGAGATCAATGCCGTTCCGATGGAGTTCCCCGCGGACGCCAACATTATCGTTGGCCAGGCACCTTATCAAGACAGTCGAAGACCTTTAGAAACATGTATTGAAGGAGGTCCTTATGAGCGCTGCTGTCGTTACTACTCTCGTCCCGGAATTCAGTGAATCCACAATCATCATCGAACGGTACCAAGACGCCTATCGCGCAGCAGAAGCGACAGTAGCTTTTGGCGAGACCGTGAGGCTTGGCGGAGTAGTTCTGGGGGGCATTGTTCTTGTTGGGGCTCTTGTCGAATTTCTACTAAATCCGGCAGAGCATTCCGGGTTCCCCGTGGTGTTTGCTTCGCTGGTTGCTTGCGTGGTCTTCGTTGTATTGATTTCCCAGATTTTGGCTATGGGTTTTCATGGCCAAGGACAATTACTGAAAGCCGCCCTCGACTCAGGCGTCAATTCCTCGCCGTTCCTCACAAACGCGCAACGGGCAAGGGTCCTGTCGTTGAGGAAGCAGCAGACGGCTCCAGAGAGCGTCCCACTGAGGGCGGCATAGCAGCGGAGCCGCACGGTAAGCATCCGGAGGCCAGTCGCTTGACATTTGCGAGCGTGGCCCATCGTGTCCCTACGTTGTTGACGAAACATTGTCATGACACCTGCTGACTCGAAACAGATCTTCAGTTCACGGAATCGCCTGATCGCGGCGGTTGAGTTTCCGAAGCGTCGCCACCGATCGCAATCCGTGATCCCACTCACAGACTCGGCTCCGAACCGGCGCTACCCTGCACTCAGGACAACGACCCGCGCTCTGGCGACTATTGCCGCCTGGTGAGGTGCGTCATGCTGCTGCTATTCGGGTTCCTTCTGTTCGGGTTGGGTGTCGCCCTCGTCCTGCTCATGCCTGCGCTCTGGGCCCGCGAAATCCACCATGCATATTCCGCTCCTCGTGCCGTCACTTGTCCCGAAACACACCGGGAAGTGGGCGTAACTATTGACGCTACGCACGCCGCCGTCACTGGACTCCGCGGCACACCAGAATTCCGCCTGTCTAAATGCACGCGTTGGCCCGAGCGCATCAAGTGCGCGCAAGACTGTCTCCCCGAAGCCCTGAGCAACGAGCCCTACACGCTCGGCGAAGTCCATCTCCCCAAGACGCAACGCCAGATCTACCATCTACCCGTGCTTCTGGCTGCCTTTGCTGCCTCGTATGTCGGTATGCTCTGGCACTCGCCGTACCTGTTCCGTGCCCGCTGGATGGCCGATCTCGGTATAACGCCTGCGCAGTTGAAGCAACTGGTAGCCTGGTACTCCCCGCACCTGCTCACCATCGCCGCCTGCCTGCTGTTCGCCTATGGGGTCACGTGGTTGCAGATCTGGCGAACGCGGAAAGGCCTCTGGCAGGGAATCCTTTCCTCAACTCTTCTTTGGGCCGCCATCATGCTCGCGACGCTGCCCTCGCTGCTCGGCCTCTCTCGCGACCTGCTCTTGATCGAAGCCGGCTACACCCTCGTAGCCGCAATCATGGTCGGAGTGATCATCGGTGGCCTTAGCGGCAGATCGCTTTCGGTCACTACTCGACTTTTCGGGAACGGTTGACTGAAGATTCAGAAGAAAGGACCACGTCCTCTTTGGGTTAACCCGATCACAACTTCTCGAAGGGTTACGCTCCACCCAAACATTGAATTTCAGGGAGTGATGTCTGACCTGGTGGAAACGAGACGCAGAAGAAGAAATTGCCAAGGGCAAGTTGAGGAGCTAGCGACTTTGTCCTACCAGAGCTATCTCGTCGAGGCTGCCAGGGGTGTCCGCCCTGATTTTTCTGCCAGGCCGCTTGCGGAACTTGGCCTGCAGCTTGTCCAGGTAAACGTAGTAGACCGGCGTGATGTAGAGGGTCACGATCTGGGAAAAGAGCAAGCCGCCCACAACGGCCAAACCCAAACCCCGTCGCGAGTCGGCACCCGCACCGAAGCCGACAGCAATGGGCAGCGTTCCCATCAGGGCCGCCATAGTCGTCATCATGATCGGCCGGAACCGGACAAGCGCGCCCTGATAGATGGATTCTTCCGGGCTCTTCCCTTCGGTGCGCTCCGCTTCGAGGGCGAAGTCAATCATCATGATGGCATTCTTCTTGACGATGCCAATCAGCATGATGATCCCCACAAAGGAATAGAGATTCAGCTCTTGATGAAAAAGAATGAGAGTCAACAAGGCGCCCACACCGGCGGAGGGCAGGCCGGAAAGAATCGTCAGGGGATGGATGAAACTCTCGTACAGTATTCCCAGAATGATGTAGATCACCAAAATCGCTGCGACCAAGAGCAGACCCATGCCCGTGAATGAGGTCCGAAACGCTTGAGCTGTCCCCTGGAAGGTGCGTTGAATGTCTCCCGGCAGAAGTCGATTAGCCTCCTGCTCAACCAGTTTCGTCGCGTCGCCCAGTGCGGTCCCTGGCTTTAGGTTGAAGCTGATGGTCGCGGCGGGCAGCTGGCCGAGGTGATTGACCTGAAGCGGGCCGACGGAAGGCACGAGCTTGGCAACTGTGTCGAGCGGCACCAGCTTCCCTGCGTTGGAGCGGACGTATAGGAGCGAGAGCTTCTCCGGGTTGTTCTGGAACTCCGGCAACAACTCTACGATGACGTAATATTCATTGTTTGGGGTGTAAATGGTGCTGATCTGGCGCGTTCCGTATGCGGAATAGAGAGCGTCAGAGACTTGAGCTGGCGTCAATCCCAGCGCGTAGGCCTTGTCGTGGTCGACTTCCACGGTGAGCTGCGGATTCTTGATCTGCAGGTCGCTGGTTACATCCTGCAACTGCGGAACAGCTCGGAGTGAACTCTCCAGCTTGGGTGCATCCTCGTAAAGCTGTGCCGTGTCGGGTGATTGTAGCGTGTACTGATATTGCGACTTGGTCAGAGTTCCTCCGATGCGGATGGTGGGCGGAATCTGCATGAACACATTCAACCCTGGAATTTGCGAGACCTTCGGGCGAAGCTCCTGAATAACCTCCGTCGCGCTCTTGTGGTTTACGCGATCCTTCTGGTCCTTCAGGCGAAAAAAGAGACGGCCCTGGTTGATGGGATTGCCGATCGCAGACATGGTGTTCATGACGCTGGGATCGGACTGCACGACATCGGCTACCTTTTGTTGCAGCTCCATCATGTCCTGAAAAGCAATTCCCTGTTGCGCTTCGGTAAAGGCGAACACGAGGCCTTGATCTTCATCAGGGATGAAACCGGTCTTCGAGACCGTGTACAGATAGAATGTCAGCCCGATCACCACGAACGACACCATGAGGGTTGCGAACTTGTGCCGCAGGACCGACTTCAGACTGCGGTCGTAGCTGCGCAACCAGGCGTCGAAAACCCGTTGGGTGAAATTGAAGAGCTGTCCATGGCTCGACCGTTCCTGGTGGCGAAGAAACCGGCTGCAGAGCATCGGCGTCAAGGTCAGGGATACGAATCCCGAAACCAGGATCGCCGCGCCAATCGTCACGGCGAACTCATGCAACAATCGTCCAATGATTCCACCCATAAAAAGCAACGGGATGAATACCGCAGCCAACGAGAACGTCATGGAGAGAATGGTGAAGCCAACCTGGGCGGCGCCATCTCTTGCCGCTTGCAGCGGTAACTTGCCCTGCTCCATGTGACGGACAATGTTTTCCAACATGACGATGGCGTCGTCTACCACAAATCCGACCGACAAGGTCAATGCCATCAAGGAGAGATTGTCGACGCTATACCCCAGCAGGTACATCACCGAAAAAGTCCCGATGATGGACATGGGCAACGCGAGAGACGGAATAATCGTGGCCGAAACGTTTCGCAGAAAGACGAAGATCACCATGATGACGAGGCCGAGGGCCAGCATCAAAGTGAACTTCACGTCGTTGACCGACGCCCGAATCGAGACCGAGCGGTCGTAGAGCGTGTCGATATGGACCGCGGTGGGAATGTGCTCCTGCAGTGTCGGGAGCAATTTCCGGATATGGTCCACCACTGAAACCGTGTTGGTCCCCGGCTGCTTTTGAATCGCCAGTATGATGGCGCGAACCCCATTGAACCAACTCGCGGTTTTATCGTTCTGCACGCTGTCGAGCACACGGCCGAGTTCGTTAAGGCGAACGGGAGAGCCATTCCGATAGGTCACCGCCATTGGCCCGAACTGCGCCGCATTCATGCGCTGTCCATTCGACAGAATGGTGAACGTGTGGCTCCGTCCATACAGCGTGCCGGTGGGAAGATTCGTGTTTCCTGACTGCAACGCAGCACTGACATCGTCGATCCCTATCTGGCGTGAAGCCAAAGCACTGGGGTCGAGCTGAGCCCGCATGGCGTATTTCTGTGCTCCATAGACCTGCACTTGCGCCACGCCGTTGACCATTGAGACGTTCTGCGCGATGGTCGTCTCAGCCGCTTCGTCGACGTCGGAAAGCCTCATCGTTGGCGAACTCAATGCTAGGTAGAGGATGGGCGAATCGGCGGGGTTCACCTTTTGGAATGTCGGAGGGGTCGGCATCTGCGGAGGTAACTGCCCTCCAGCTGCTGTGATGGCTGCCTGCACATCCAGCGCCGCGCCATCGAGACTCCGGCTGAGGCTGAACTGGATCGTGATGTTCGTCAGCCCAAGAGAATTCGTCGACGTCATCGAGTCGATGCCGGCGATGGTCGAGAACTGCTTCTCCAGTGGAGTAGCGACGGACGAAGCCATCGTATCCGGACTGGCGCCAGGGAGCGAAGCACTTACCAAAATGGTAGGAAAGTCTACGTTGGGTAGGTCGCTAACCGGCAGCAGCTGGTACGCGAAGGCACCAAAAACAAGAATGGCGGCCATCACCAGTGTAGTCATGATGGGCCGTTTGATGAAGAGCTCAGAGGGACTCACAGGCCGCCTCCGGAAGGCCCACGCGCGTTAGTTGTATCCGTCTGAGCCCCGGGCAATGTGCCCTGCACAATCACTCTTGCGTTTGGCGCAACGCGCAACTGGCCGTTCACAATGACGCGCTCGCCCGTCCTCAATCCGTCCGAAACCAGCGTTAGGTCGTCGTATACACCTGCAGTTTTCACAGGACGCGATTCAGCCGTGCTGTCCGTTCTGACAACGTATACATATTCACCTTGCTGCCCGGTCTGAATGGCCTTGGTCGGGACCACGATCGCCTTTTTCTGCGTCGAAAGTTCCAACACTACGTCTACGAACTCTCCCGGCCAAAGCCGGCGATCCTTGTTCTGAAATGTTCCTTTCAGTTTGAATGTACCAGTCGTTGTGTCTACTCCATTGTCGATGAATGTTAACCGGCCGACCGCAGCGTTGGTCGATTGCCACTTGGGATACGCCAGGACTCGGAGTTGCCCAAGAGAGAAATATTGCCGCACCCGGCCTAGATCGGCTTCGGGCACCGAGAATGTCACATAGATCGGAGTGACCTGATTTAGCTGCACCAGATAAGGCGTATCGTTTGCCTTCACCAGATTCCCCAGATTGATCATCAACGCTCCAGCACGCGCGTCGATGGGAGCAGCGATGTCGGTGTACTGTAGTTGTACCTGGGCAGCGTCCACAGCGGCCTTGTCGGCCTCCACGGCGGAAGCGTCGGCCTTAGCCTGAGCTCGAATCTGGTCAGCCTGTTCGTGGGAGGCAACGCCCGCTTCTTCCAGGCTGGAATAGCGTTCCGCTTGAAGCCGCGAGTTCTCCGCTTGAGCTCGGTCGTGCTGCATCTGGCCAATTGCTTTTTCGAGATCCGCCTGGAAAGGCCGCTTGTCCAACTGAAACAGCAGTTGGTCCTTACGTACATCCTCTCCTTCTCTAAAGAGGACTCTTTGGATCTGACCGTTGACCTGCGACCTGATCTGTACGGTCTGATACGCTTCGACGTTGCCGATGGCGCTGATCTGAACAGGAATGTCTCGCTGTTCAACACTGGCTACAACTACGGGAGCGGGTGGAGGACCTCCAGCGCTGCGTGGTGGTTGAATTTGCCCGTTGTTTCCGCACCCGGATAGGGCGAAAGCCGCAGCCAGAGGACAACACAGAATCAACGACGGCAGTTGCTCAACGACTCGCTTCATCACGGTAGGACCACCCATTTCTCACACTGCTTGCTGCTGCCACTAAGTCTGGCGTACGAGAGAAAATCCGAGAGAGGAGACCACATGCGCGAGGTTGCATCTCTCCCCATAGTGGCAGGCAACGGCGAGAGCATGTCGGAGGGGTTTGACAAATTCTTCTAAGAAATCAGTCGCAAACAGGACCGAGTTCAGATGAACATCAATAGCCACTCCGATCGCTAAACATGCACAACCCCTTCCCGGTGCCGGGCCCAGCAGATCAGTCACCTCTAGCTTGAAGAGTGACGCTAACCCTCACAGAGCGCTGTGATCAGGATCACTGGCCAGAGACCATCTGCGACGACGATGTTGGATTTTTGGGTACAAGGCCTGAAAAGTTCTTGCATCGTCCTGTGAGTAACGGGTGCACTTGATCGGGCATAGCCTGGGCGGAATCTTCGCGCGATTTGCAGCGGTCCGAATGCCGGGGCGCATCACTTCCGTCACCACGTTGGGCTCTCCTTTCCGCGGGCTGGTGGCGCATTCGCTGGCGCTACTGCCGGACCGGCGACCCAAAGATAGACGTCGAGGTCGGCGGGACGCATTTGGGACTTATCTTCAATTCGACCGCGTATCTGCACATTGCTGAGGGTCTAGCCTGCGCACCCGGAAAGGTTCATAGGCAGAAGCCCTAGTTCAATTGTCCAGCCAAGAGGTTCTCCTCCCACTTCTCCACGCTGGCTGAACAACAACCTGCAGCAAGCCCGACAAAAGCGACCAGGCTTGTGGTGGCGTCACCAATCGGGTAATAAAATGCTTCCCACTCATCGGAGTCCTCGCCGTCATGATTCGGAACATATTGGAAGTGCCATGTTCTCCTTTTTGCTGCCGGATCCGCCTCAGGACTTTGTGGACAGCGAGTGCACTTTCGCGGGCTTCTGACGGCGCACGAAGCCGGAAGGCTGGGCACGGTTTCTTGTCGATTCCTTGGTGCCAACGGCCTAAAATGGTCCAGTGAGGGGAAGGGAGGTTCTTCCCTATGGCCAGCCCAGCGGCAGACCAGCACCTGTTCGTCGGCATCGAGCTCGGCCACTATCACATTGTCGAAAAGATCGGCGCGGGCGGCATGGGAGAAGTCTATCGCGCCCGCGATGAGCATCTTGCCCGTGATGTTGCGATCAAAGTTCTTCCGCCCGGTACGCTGAGCGACGAATCTGCCCGCAAGCATTTCCACAAAGAAGCCTTGATTCTTTCGCAGCTTAATCACCCCACCGTCGCGACCATTCACGACTTCGACACGCAGCAGGGCGTGGACTTCCTGGTGATGGAGTACATCCCCGGGATCACACTCGGTGAGAAGGTGGCCGCCAGACCGCTGCCAGAGAACGAAGTACTCCGCCTAGGCGTGCAACTCGCTGAAGGACTGGCCGCAGCTCATGGCCACGGGGTTGTTCATCGTGACCTGAAGCCTGGCAACTTGCGGGTTACGAGCGACGGGCGGCTGAAGATTCTGGACTTCGGTCTGGCGAAACTGCCGCGAAACCCGGGTGCTCGTCCTCACGATGCACGATGACCCTGCGTACTTACGATCGGCACTGGCGGCCGGGGCCTCCGGATACCTGTTGAAAAGGGCGGTGGATGTGGAGCTGCTTGCCGCCATACGAGGGGTGCATCGCGGAGGGACCTTCGTGGACCCGCGTTTGGCCGACGTTCTTGTCCAGGACGTGCTGGCGAAGAGAGGTGCAAAAGCAGGTCCCGCACGGCCGGTAAACATCCTTAGCGACCGGGAGCTGCAGGTGCTCAGACTCGTGGCGCAGGGTTACACCAGTGCGCAAATCGCCAAAGAGATTTTTGTGGGTGTGAAAACTGTCGAGACCTATCGTTCACGTTTTGCTGAGAAGCTCGGACTTCGGACGCGTAGCGATGTAATTCGTTTTGCCGTGCAAATGGGTCTATTGACCCCAGAAGCGCTGGAGAGCGAGCCGGGCGGCTCGGCTCGGTAGGAATTCTGTTTCAAGCTTTCAAGCAGCCTTTCTGCCCCGATATGGAGTGCGCCTGCGCCCTCTTGTCGGGTTTTCCCGGACAAAGCCCCTCATTATTAGCAGCATCCCCGATACCCCGCTTATTCCATTTGCAGCACACTACGTGCAAGCTGCAAGAGTGTAGCTTCCCTGTAGACCCACGTCACAAAAGAGTCAACGGCGATCGGAAAACAAAGCCATGAGAGCCACATTAAATGCCTCCCGCCCACCGCCAAATTCGGGAATTTCTCTGGTTGGGATCAACAAGTTGAGCACGGGCTTTGACCCTGAGACCTTTCTCGCAAAAACCGGCGTCGGCAAGACGGTCGTCAATCTGAAAAAGAAAGACGCCGCCTTTTCGCAAGGCGACCCAGCTGACGCTGTCTTCTTTATTAGGAAAGGCAAGGTTCAACTCACGGTCGTATCCAAGGCTGGCAAGGAAGCGACCGTGGGCATATTGAGTGATGGAGAGTTTTTCGGAGAAGGTTGCCTGGCTCAACAGCTTTTACGCATGGGGTCTGCAACCGCAATGACGGACTGCGAAATTCTGCGCATTAACAAGAAGGAAATGATGCTTGCGCTCCACCGGGAACACGAATTTTCCGACCTGTTCGTGGCTTATTTGTTAGCACGGAACATCCGGTACGAAGAGGATTTAGTTGACCAACTCTTCAATTCCAGCGAAAAGAGGCTGGCTCGGATTCTGCTTTTGCTAGCTCACTTCGGCAAGGAGGGCGTGCCCGAGGAGGTGATCCCGAAGATGAGTCAGGAGACTCTCGCGGAAATGATAGGCACAACCCGTTCGAGGGTTAGCTTTTTCATGAACCGCTTCAGAAAGTTAGGCTTCCTTGACTACGGCGAGAGCGGACTGCAAGTTCATAATTCACTTCTGAGTGTCGTTCTCCACGACTAGTCTCTTCATGGCCAATATTGAACAGACGACTCTGAGTTTCTGAGTCTCCCGTGACCCGGGACTGTATTCCCAGTCTGTCGCCGAGCGTCAGTCACGCTGGCTGCGGATTCAATGTGTCAACCTGTCAACCATGTGTTTCCTCTGACACTCACTTTCGACTCGCCCCCACACGTGGTGATTCTTGCACTCGTAAATCTGAAAATCTGTGCAGACCAGCCGATCTACCTGCTCCAGGTAGAGGATTTCATTCAGCCAGTTCACGAGGAGAGTCTCCCGGTCAACTCCTTCCACTTCGATCTCTCGCGTGGCCGACGCTTCCGCTGGCGGCGGGACTCCCTCCAAGGCTTGCATGGCACACGCGGCATTCTTAAGCAACGCCGCCATGTCGCGGCCTGTTACTCGGAAAGCTCGATCGGCCGTGTGGTTGATTTCTTCAAAGCTCCGCATTTCAGCCACCAGTCGCCCGAGCAAGACCAGACGGCCTGTCAGACATGAAGTTCTTGAGCTGCTGCTCCGCGCACGCGGCTCAACAGCGAATCCAGCAGCCTCTCGTCCTTGCGCAAGTCCTGCTTGAATACGCGATGATCGGTGTGCGCAATTTCGTTCACCAACTCTCGGTGACGTCGATCAAGGATGCTTAGCAGGAGCTCCTGTTCTTCAGTGTTCAATGTCAACTCCATAATCCCTCCCCTCAGATTCGCAAGATCATGTTCTCCCATCTCAAGGTGGCTGGCGGAGAAGCGGCATTGACCCACCAAGCCACCGCATCAAACGGAAGCCGGCAAGTCGCTCGACCAAGCATCGGCTGCAATCAGCCATTTCTCCCCTATGCGCCTCCACACGGTGAGATACTTTCCGCGGTCCTCCTTTTTAGTCTCTCCATTCTGCGGAATAGTCATGCGGTACGTACCTACGTCCCAGGCGATGGGGCCTTGTTGCTTGATATAGGTGGCGTCAAAGGCCAGGCCAGATACGCCATGGCTGAGTGGCACTTTCAAGTACTCTCGAATCGCTTCGCGCCCGTGAACTGCCTCATGATGGGGTGGAAGGTAAACTGCATCTTCGGCGTAGACAGCATCTACTCCATCCAAGTCCCCTGCATTCCAATGCCGGGCCCATTCATCGCCCATTCGGCGGATAGCACTTGCGGCACTGATCCTGGTTTCCGTTCGGGCGGTGCGCCGCACTCGATTCCTTTTCATTTTTGCAGGCTTCTTAATATTGGGCAGTTTCTTGATCGTTGACGGCATAACGCGCCTCCCTTCGAAAGAGCTCACAACATGATCGTGTCATCCTCATTCCGTCTCGTCTGCTTTTTCCTAGGGTGATTCCCAACGTCCACTCCCTGCAAGGACCAAAATGGAAGGTTGGTCCGACGCTCCCTTTGAGGCATGAATGACGTCTTTACGGAAGCTTTTCGGCTTGCCAGAACGCGGCCGGCAGTTACCTCGGATATTGCCTCACCGCGGTTCGAGAAATGTCTCTTCATCTCTGCCTCCTCTCGAATGCAATGCCTTGACACGTTTAAGCAGCACGCGCCATGGAGCTCTCGGCCTTTTGCAGCAATCTTTGCACTTCGTCGTCGCCGACTTGCGTGAAATCGCTATACCACTGCGAAACCGCCAGGAGTCTTATTAGCGAAAGATCGAGAACTCGCACCCCACCTTCGGCCATCGCGCCCATTGCCACTTCTTGTTGCCACGGCGTACCAATCTTGGTCACCACAAAGACGTCAAGGGGGAGTTTGAGCGCGCTCGCGACAGCGGCTGCCACAGGCACGCCACCCCGCGGGAGTCCCAAGACAATCACGTCATAGCGACCGGAGTAAGCTGCTAATTTGCCCGCAAGCATTCGGCCGGCTTCGGATCGATCCGCGAACAGAAGGATTTCAAGATCTTCGTCTTCTTCCCGAAAGAACACACCTTCCACGTCCATCCTGCTTTCTGATCGTCCCTTCGACAGATTCCAGTCAATCTAGAGCACGCTCTAGGCCGCTTGCGGCGGAGCCGTGGCATCGACGGGACACAAGAGGGACAACGCTGAGAGCAGCCCAGTGCTTCCCTCCAACGCATACACTCGGCGGCTCGCAGGAATGTCGTAATCCGGAGCGGCTCCGCAAATCAGCACCACCGGCGTGTTCGCTTTCTCTTTCGCCTCGACCGCCAAGAGGTATCTCTCTTCTGCGGAGAATCGATGCCCGACAATTACCCCGTCAAAGGCCTCTTGCTTCAACAAATCCAGACCTTCTTGAACACTCGTGCACGCTCTCACGTCATAGCCCGCTTCTCGCAGACTGCCACATCGGTTCTCTGAAGCAACTTTGTCGAAAGAAACACATAGAATCCTTCTTATAGGCATACTTGTACTCCTCGGCACGATGGCCGCTTCTCTCACGCGGGCGAAGCTTGCTGTTCGCAGCGGCTTCTTAGGCCGCCATAGCGGGCTTTGCGGGACGGATTTCTTCTTTCTTTTCTTCCGTCACTGCGGGCCGCATACTTGCGAACTTGGCCAGCGCTTTCGCCGTCAAAATCGTTGAGTGGATGCTCGCGATCGCGCCCAACAGAGCGGGCACGATGCAGACGTTCTCAACCTTCCAGAGCCAGTGACCGAGTACCGGAGAACCTAGCCACGCTCCAAGCCATCCGATGATCAATTTCCCGATCACAGCGTCATTGCCATCGAGAAAGCGATACCGAAACACGTAGTGGTAGGTAGCGGCAACCACTGCCCCGATGAAGGTGAGAATCAAAAAGGAGAGCAAGCTCATTCCCAGCATGGTGGCACCTCCTCAGGACCAGGGTGAGACCAAGATCGGTCTTCGTGAAGAACGAGGTCCAGAATTGGGTCGTTCAAAAAGATCAGGCACGGACGCCATGGCGCTACGTCCGGCCGGCCTACGAGCTTCTGCAGCTACAAGTATTGTACGCCGCAGTTCAATCCCGGCGTTCAGTCCTAGCGGCAAGATCCAGGTGGCTGCGCCAAGTAGAAGGCAGCCCCCGTCTCGCGCGATTCTATTTGCGGCTCCTTGAATACGCTTGGCGGGCTTCGGTAACCGTAATCACAGACAACAACCGATGCGCTGATGGAGGATGAACGTTGGGGACTCAAGGCGGTTCCCAGCTGTGAAGATGGTTGTGGTTTGCTTCGTTATCACAGTGGTGGCCTGCGCCGACTTCTTGCTTAGACAAGCAGACGTTCAGCCGTTGGCGAAGGTCAGATTAACCATCACTCCAACGAAGGTACCGCTCTTTGCAGGTGAAACACAGACGTTTGTTGCAACGGTTGTTGGCACGGATAACCAATCCGTGAATTGGTCCGTGGAAGAGCAAGACGGTTGCGAGAAGTGTGCTGGAACACCGGTTATCGATTCTGAATCACCTTTTGGAAAAGGTGACAGAGGTTTGTGCGATGATCTGATGGAACCTCGGCTTGAGCTCCAAGCCACTCCGGTCGGGCACGGCTGGAGAAGGATCATTCTAGGTTCACGTGCAGGGCTACAATCCCACGGAGATGACCAAGGCAGCACAGATGCAGCAAGCTCAGTTTCGATTCTATGCCGAGTTGAACGACTTGCTTTCGCTGGGAAGGAGAGGAAGAAGTTTCGTCCACACGTTCGGGGTCCCTCCATCCCTGAAGGATGCAATCGAGGCCTTCGGAGTGCCGCACACAGAGGTTGGTCTCATTCTGGCGAATGGCGAGGCCGCAGCGTTCTCTCACCTCCTGCGAGATGGAGACAAGATCAGTGTCTATCCTGTCTTTCGCTCGCTAGAGCTCATACCCCTTGTGCCTCTGCAACCCCGGTCAGAAGGCGAGATGCGTTTCGTGCTTGACACGCATCTGGGCAAGCTCGCAGCCCACCTGCGAATGTTGGGCTTCGATAGCCTGTATCGTAATGATTGTCCGGATGAAGAACTCGCGCATATCTCGGCAACCGAGCAACGGATTTCCTACGAAGTCGCTGGGAGGCAACAGTTCTGCCCATACCGCTCGAGACCGTGCCGAAAATCCTTCAGGCGGCTTGACCTGAGGATGGAAGTGAACGCTTCAACAACTCAAGTGGAGGAGGCACTTTGCTCCACGTTGGCCTAGATGTTGGGTCGGTCGGTGTGAAACTGGCGGCCCTTGGCAGTCATGAGGACTGTTGTATCATTTCTCGTCTCGCTGACTCCAGTCCCGCCTTTTTTGTCCCCAAACTGCCTCAAGCGAAAGGATGGGCGGAGTGTGCCGTCGTTTGTTCCACGTACCGGCGAATCCAGGGCAATCCTCTGCAGGTTGCGTCAGAGCTTTTGCGCGAATTCCAAGAAACGGTGCAGGAAGAATCGATCGCCGCTATCCGCTTCACGGGATCAGGTGGAAAAACGATCGCCGCGCTGTTCGATGCCGATTTTGAAGACGACATTCGCACGCTGGTTCGCTGCATCCGCGTGTTTTATCCGCAAGTCCGGACCGTGTTTGAAATGGGCGGGGAAACCTCGAAGTATATCCTTTTGAGCAAGGATATGGGCGGCTCGAGCAACCTTGGAGTTCTGGACTACCAATTCAGCACCGATTGCGCTGCAGGGACTGGTTCTTTTATTGATCAGCAGGCCTCCCGCCTGCAGTACAACGTTGAGGAAGTCGGTGCGGCAGCGTGCCATGCCAGTTGCGCGGCCCGCGTGGCAGGCCGATGTTCGGTGTTTGCCAAGACCGACATGATTCACGCTCAACAAAAGGGATACACAGCAGACCAGATCCTTCGCGGCCTGTGCGAGGCGGTGGCCAGAAACTTCAAGTCCAGCATTGTCAAGGGAAGGCACGTCGCGACGCCGGTAGCGTTTGTTGGCGGCATGGCGATGAATGCTGGCGTATTCAAAGCACTCCGGGAGGCGTTCGGGCTCCAGCAATCAGATTGCCTGGTCCTGGATCTGAATTGTTGGATGCCCGCTTTGGGCGCAAGCATAGGCGCCATGGAAGCGAGTGCCAACTGCGCTGTGGCCGGATTTGGCAAGATGCCGTCGGAAGCGGCAGCGGCAGAGCAGATCCCTACGAACGATCCTCTTTCCCTCGACAACGTGACCCTGCTGCGGAACAGAGCGCCGGCGACACCGCCGCCGCAAGGGGAGACCTACACCGATGCTTACCTTGGCATCGACGTTGGGTCGGTGAGTACGAATTTTGTGGGGCTGGACGCCGCTGGTCGTCTGCTGAAGGAGATATACGTGCCTACCTCGGGCCGTCCGATTGAAGTGGTGACCGCGGGACTGCGCGAGATCGAGGAGGAACTCGGCTCATACATCCACATTCGAGGCGTTGGCACAACTGGATCGGGAAGGGAGCTGATCGGGGAACTCATCGGCGCCGACACGGTGAATGATGAGATCACGGCGCACACAACCGGGGCACTGCACGTATGCCGCCAACTTGGAATGCCATTGGTGGACACCATCTTCGACATTGGCGGGCAGGATTCCAAGTTCATTCGCATTCGCAACGGCGCGGTGGTCGACTTCACCATGAATGAAGCCTGTGCCGCCGGAACCGGATCGTTTCTGGAGGAGCAGGCAGAGAAACTTGGGGTTGCGATCAAGGACGAATTCGCGCGGTTCGCCCTCTCCTCTCGCAGCCCGATCCGGCTCGGCGCGCGCTGCACCGTCTTCATGGGATGCGATGTGAGCAACCTGCTCTTGAAGGGCGCGTCCGTGGCGGATTTGTGCGCTGGGCTGGCATACTCGGTCGCCCTCAACTACCTGAATCGCGTCGTCCGCGGGCGGAAAGTGGGCGACGTAATTTACTTCCAGGGAGGTACCGCATTCAACGACGCTGTCGCAGCCGCATTTTCCATGATTCTAAGAAAGCCCATCGTGGTGCCGCCGCACAACGGCGTGATCGGTGCCATCGGCATGGCGCTGATCGCACGCGATCGCATGTTGGCGAGCGGAGAAAACACCAGATTTCGCGGATTCAATCTGCAGCGGGTGAAGTGGACCAGCCGAGACTTCGTTTGTCGTGCCTGCTCTAACTATTGCGACATGAAGGAATTCGTGATCGACGGAGAAAAGAGCTATTGGGGCGACCAATGCTCCGACAAGTTCCGTAAGCGGTCACGCACCGATCGCCAGCCGGTGATAGAAGATCTGCTTTCTTGGCGCGATCGGTTGCTCGTGGCAAAGCTCCAGCCGCCTCAGGAAGGACGGAAGACGGTCGGTATTCCCCGGGCCATGTTCTATTACGATCACTTTCCCTTTTGGTGTACCTACCTGCAGGAACTGGGATACAACGTCGCGGTTTCGGACTCCACCGACCGCACCACCGTGGCCAAGGGGGAAGAGTTGGCAATTGCCCAGCCGTGTTTTCCAGTCCAGGTAGCGCACGGCCACGTGCAGGCCTTGCTGGAATCCGGCGTGGATTACGTTCTGCTTCCGAACGCTGTGGACGCCGAAACACGGTTCATGCAGTCCGAGTCGAAACTGTGCCCCTGGAACCAGACTTTGCCGTTCGTGGTGCGCGCGGTCGAAAAGCTGGAGCGTCGTCTCGACGGCAAGCTCCTCTGCCCAACCATTCACTTCCGCCAGGGACAGCAACTTGTTCGGGTGGAGTTGCACCGTCTGGCGGATCAGCTTGGACTACACAAGACAGCCAGCGATCTTGCCGTGGCCGAGGCATATCGAGCGCAACGCGAGTTCGCAGAAACTGTGCAACGCGCAGGGCAAGCAGCGCTGCAAATCTTGAGAGTGAGGGGCGAGCCGGCAGTCGTGGTGCTGGGCCGTACCTACAACATCTACGACCGCGCCGTGTGTTGCGACATTCCCCGCAAACTGCGAGCGCTGTATGGCATTAACGTGCTGCCCCTGGACTTTCTGCCGCTGGATGGCGAGGATGTGTCCCAGATCAACGACAACATGTATTGGCACTCGGGGCGATTGATCCTCGCGGCTGCTCGATTCGCACGGATCAATCCCAACCTTCACCTGATTTATATTTCCAACTTCAAATGTGGTCCGGACTCTTATCTCAAGTCATTTCTGGAAGAGGCCAGCGGCAAGCCCAGTCTGGTGCTGCAGTTTGACGGTCATTCCAATGATGCCGGCTACATCACCCGCTGTGAGGCGTTTCTCGACAGCACGGGGTTTTTGCGATGCCAGTCTTCAAACATCGCTGCATAACTTGCAAGGTTGGCGGGGACCATCCCTTGGCCGGAAAAAGGGTCTATGTCCCCGCAATGGCCGAGGGTAGCGTCGAAGCAGTTTGTGCCGCAATGCGATGGCTGGGTATTGACGCGCGTCCAACACCGCCCTCGGATGCACGCACTCTCGAGCTGGGCAGTAAGTATACCGGGGGCGACGAATGCTTTCCGGCCAAAGTGACAACCGGGGACTTTCTCAAGATCGCTCAGCAGCCGGGCTTCGACCAGAAACGTACCGTCTTTCTTATGGGAACAACCGACGGTCCATGCCGATTCGGGCAATATGCGCCGTTTCTGCGCAAAGTGCTCCGCGAGCTAGGTTACGGAGAGGTGCGAGTCTACTCTCCTCACGGAGAGCACGGCTACAGCGACTTCCAGGGTTTTGACACCGCTTTCGTGCGGACGGCCTGGCGTGCGCTGGTTTCAGCGGACATTCTGCGAAAACTCTTGTTGCAGACCCGGCCATATGAAATGGAGCCGGGGGATGCGGATCGCGCTTACCGTGAATCAGTCAGTGACCTCTGCAAGACGATTGAGCAGAGTTGTTCCAGCACCCCGTGCCAGATGCGCTCACTGGCAGCCTCACTGTTGCGCACAAGAGATCGGTTTCATTCTGTCCGGGCAGTTTTCGATCGCACACGTCCGTTGCTCGGAATCGTCGGCGAGATTTACTGCCGATTGAACAACTTCAGCAATCAAGAGCTAGTGCGCCGGCTGGAAGCCCAGGGCGCAGAGTGTTGGATGACCGACATCGCCGAGTGGATTGCCTACACCAACATGGAGGAGGTGCGCAATCTGACGCTGGCGGGACGCGATTATTCCTGGGCGATGCTCAAGTCGAGGCTGCGCTCCAGAATCCAGCGAGCGGATGAATACACGCTGCGGGCACTATTTTCAGAAGACTTTGTCGGCTGCGAGGAACCTAGCGTAGAAGAAACACTGGAGTTGGCGCACCCTTATCTTCCTTTTCCCGGAGCCGAAGGTGAGATGGTCACGAACACGGGCCGAAGCGCCTACCTCGCGCGGCACGGGGTGGACGGAATCGTTGACATCAGCCCTTTCACCTGCATGAACGGCGTCGTCAGCGAAGCCATCTATCCCAAGCTCAGCCGAGATTTCGCGGGGATCCCGATCCGAAATTTCTATTTCGATGGCCAACAATCAGATCTCGACCGCGACTTGGGAATGTTCCTCGACATGGCACGGTCGTATCGGAATAGAAAACCTAAGGAGCGCTCGTACCCGGCCCGGTTTTCATTGCAGGAGCAGACGGCAGTCGCGCATTAGTGGAGCCAACGCAGAGTTTGTTTCTGCACTGGCTGCGGATTCAACCTGTCAACCGTGTGTTTCCTCTGACATTTACAGACAGCTAGGGCAAGCAGGCGCTGGTGGAAAAGGCGCCTTTTTAGGTTTACACAAGGCTTGCCCGAGACAGGATTTAAGAGTAGAACTTGCTACCACCCAAGTGCGTATGAAACCGACTGCGAAAACCGCCGCTGGTCTCCGTTGGAGAGACGTGTATCGCGAGGTCGAACTGTACAAGGCGGCCGTGCGCGTGTACACGAAGCCGTTGTTTCACTGGCGCAAGGCCCTGAACGTCTCGGTCGACGGCAAGACTCTGTACGAGTTGGCCGGACGCGGCCTGCGAGGTTTGGATGCGATTCACGGCGCACTTCAGCGCGAGGCATTCCAGTTCCGACCCTCGATTGGACTTACGTATAACTTCAACGGGAAGCGGCGAACACTCTACATCCCTCCTTGGGAAGAGCGCATAGTTGACCTGCTGCTTTACCGCGTCCTGAACCAGCGGTTCCACCACTGGTTTTCACCAAACTCGTACGCTTACCGCGACCATAGTTACGGACTCGACAGCTGCCAGTCGCGGATCGCCAGGCTTCTTCGCTCGTCGCAAAGGCCACTCTATTTGGTGAAGCGCGACATCTCCGAATACTTCACATCAGTCCACCACGAAGTCTTGCTTCGCCAGTTGTGCCAACATCTAGAGCCTGATGATTATTTATTTCACTTGGTACGCCAGCGCATTCAATTTGTGTACCAAGACGAAACAGGAATTCACGAGGCGACGAGTGGGATTCCGTTTGGTTGCGCCAGCGCTTGCCTATTCGCAAACATTTATCTGACAGAACTGGATCGTGCAATTGAACAGCTTCCCGACGTTTACTATTTCCGATATGCTGACGACCTGCTCTTGCTGTCGCCCGAGCGCAATAGTGCGTTGCTCGCGCGCGAGTGTCTTTTCCGAATACTGGGCGAGCTGAAGCTCAGCACGAAGGCGAGTCACGAGGCAGATTTTCTGTTAAGTGCGGAAGGCGTCGGTGATCACCACTTCAGAACGGTCTCAGCGTTTCGCCATTTAGGCTTGCTATTCCGTCCTGGCGGTGAAGTGTTACTCTCGCGCGACAAGCGGCGGAAGATTCAGAATCTGTTCCGTTTTGCCTTCCGCCGCAAGAGGAGAACGTGGAAGAGGATCGGAGACCCGCTGGAGCGGGCAAGAACGCTCGCAGCAATTGCATCGGAGACTGTCGAAAAAGGCGTGCGAAACGTGGCGATTGTTGACTACTACTTGAAGCATGTGACGGACGTGGCGCAGTTACAGTTGCTGGATCGCTGGTTGGCTGAAGAAGTCCTCAGTCTTGTTTTCGGAGGGCATAAGAGAGGTCATTTCGCCAAGCTCAGCTTCGAGACGCTTCGAGAGTTTGGATTGCCTTCTCTCGTGCACCGGCAGAGACTGATTGTTCATGGGCACAAGGAAAGCCCATTCTTTGTTTGGCAGAAACAGAAGGCAGATAGAGCGTTCAGGGGGACGGTTGCCAGACTGGTCCGCACCGTCGGTGCGAACCAGCCTTCTCTCCGTGCCCAGAAGCAGCAGCCAACAACGCCGGTGGGAGAAGGCGGCTGCCTGTAGATGGGTGTGATGGAATACCTACCGCTTAAGCGGAAGGTCGTTTATTCAACCGTCCCCCTGAGTGCTTTACTGGTTTCGTGGGAGAAGCGATGGGACTGCTGGACTTTCTCATAAATCTGCTGTTCCGTGGAAACACACTGCAGTGTCCAAGCTGTGGAACCGCGGGTGCGCAGAGAACCGGAGAAGGACAAATACGCTGCCAAAACCCTTCTTGCCCGTACTTCGACGCTAGTCTGAGACACCGTGGAACTCTCCGGCCGGCAGGAACGACGGTGCCAACGGAGGGTAGTTTCAAACCTGTCCAGCCGCTGATAATTCGCTACCGGAACTTTGCAGGCCAGGACAGAACTTTTGTCGCTGAGACGGATTCGCTTGTGCGTAAAGGCAATCACATGGTCGGAAGGGTTGAGCCCACTGGTAAGAAAATCGCCCTAGCGCGCGACCGAATCCAGAATTTGGAGGAAGTCGAGTCCCGACTAACATCAAGTGTCGCTCCGGGCCAACCGTGGCCTACACCGCGCGAGCGCCAAGTGCTCGGTTATCACAAGAAACACCGAACCAGTTCTCCGTTATTCGAGAAGATTCGAGCCAAGTATCCCAACTGGTGAACAAGGTTTCACCAGGTGATCTCCTCGCTCAAATAATGGCGGATGGCAACCCACCAGCTAGGGTCAGTCATCAGCACCTCGACTACCATCTGGATGAATTCACGTCCGGTGCAATCGCTGGCCATCAAAGAGTCGATGCAAGCTCTTCTTTGGGCGGGCGAAGCGAGCTGAGCATACGCTCTTGACAGAGAGAACCTCGGGGGCTACATTCCTCGCTAATCCTTACCCAGCAACGTCGCGCTATCAGCAAGGGCCCTCCGAACTTGAAACCGGATACTGGTATCTGAACGACCACTCATTACTGAGACAGGAGGCGGCGGTATGAGATGTTCCCAAGCGCTGATGGTATTGCTTCTCTCGACAGTTTCTCAAGTAAGCGTTTCCGCGGCAAACAGAGCCATGGATTTCACGTTGCCGTCAGTTGAAAACAAGTCACTGATCCATTTGTCTGATTACAGTGGCAAGGTCGTTCTCATCAACTGGTGGCGGACTTCCTGCACTTGGTCACAAAAGGAAAGTCCGAGACTTGCTGAGCTGTATAAGCAGTATCGTGACAAGGGTCTTGTGGTTATTGGCGTCTCCGACGATACGGCCGACACTGTGGCCCAAGTTCCAGCGTACTTGAAACGTTACGGAATCAACTGGCCGGTTGGACTGAATGACCAGGGAGAATTCATGCGAGAGATTCGCCCCCTCGGCCAAGGCGACACTCCCGGCAATTACCTTGTTTCGCGAAGAGGGGAAATCACCTATTTGGGTCTGGATCGGAACCCAGGGGATTGGCCGAAGGTTGAAGAAGCGGTAGTCCGTCGCCGGCCAGTCCGGCAGTAAAGCCGCAAGAGCTTCCCGGTATGCAGTCGCTTTCATTACCCGACTTGCAAGGGAAGCTCGTCAACATCCGGAGCTTCGCTGGCAAGCCTCTGGTAGTCAACTTCTTTAACGCGCAGACGTGTGATTGGGCCGGAGGGGCTGTTTCAAAGCTATATGCAGAATATGGACGAGCCGGTTTGCAGGTGATCGGTGTCGATCTCTTTGACAGTGACGCCGACTCGAAAGCCTGCATGACGAAATACAAAGTTCAATATCCGGTTCTGCGAGGCGATCAAGCCACGCAGATGGCGTGTGTCGGCGGTTCAAAAGCCTGGGGTACTTTTTTCATCACGCCCGATGGCAGGGTGTTAAAGAAGATTGTGGACTCGATCGATAACGGCTTGGAAGGCCCAGTGTTCTCGAAGTATGTGGAATACATGCTGGCGAATCAATGAATGTCAGGAGCAAAGGGTTGCAGCTCCGCTGTGGCACGGGTGGAAAGCTCCGACCCTGCTCTCGGAGTGCGGACGCGTTGATCGCCTGAAAGGTCGCGCAGTTTTGGGCCGTAGAAGGGCGTGGAGCCGTTGAGACACACAATCCCGATTCGTATTGCTCTGTGCGGACTCCTGTCGGCGTGGTTTCTGTGCTGTTCTGCGGTATCGCAGGTTGCTGCCCCATCCAATTCCGAGCAGATTCTTGATTATCACAGCGACATCCATGTGCAGCAAGACGCCTCCTTACTGGTACGCGAGACGATTCGTGTCCACAGTGCGGGCATAGAAATCCATCACGGCATCTACCGCGACTTTCCTACCCGCTATAAAGATCCTCCGGGGAACCGTTACGTCATTCATTTCGAGGTCGTAGAAGTTTTGCGCGATGGACAGCCGGAGAAATTCCACCTTGAAGATCAGGTCAACGGAGAGCGGATCTACATTGGGGATCAGAACGTGATTCTGGCACCTGCGGAGTATACCTACACGCTGGTGTACACGGTGAACCGGGAAATCGGATTCTTCGCCGACCACGACGAGATCTATTGGAACGTTACCGGGACTGGTTGGCTTTTCCCCATCGCCCATGCATCGGCGACGGTGACGCTCCCGGGGAACATTCCCGTTTCATCCCTGCGCATGGACGGCTACACCGGGCCGCAAGGTGCTCGCGGGAAAGCTTTCACCTCCTCACTTGCAACCGGCCCTGCCGTCAGCTTTGTTTGCACTCAGTCCTTACCTGCAGGCGAAGGGTTTACCCTAGTTGTCTCCTGGGCCAAGGGCTACATCCAGGAACCGAGCAGCGAAACTCGTTTTTGCTACTTTATTGACGACAATCGAGCGACCCTGGTGAGTGCTGCCGGCCTGACGCTTGTTTTCTTGTACTACCTAATTGTGTGGTTTCTGGTGGGCCGAGATCCCGCCAAATCTTCGATCATGCCGATTTACGAGCCCCCGGCTGGAGTATCTCCGGCGGCTATGCGCTACCTGGTGCGCATGGGTTTTGATGACAAGACCTTCACTGCAGCTATTCTTGATACGGCGGTTAAGGGCTATCTCTCCATAAGAGAAGACCATGGGATTTACACGCTCAAGCGGAGCAAGGCTGGTAAGGAATCGCTGGCGGGGGAAGAGAGCGCGGTGGTCGCCAAATTGTTCCCTGCACGCAGGAGGGACGATCGTCACAAAGACGAGGCGGATGGTGGCGACAATACTGCTGCCGAAATCAAGCTGCAAACGAAGAACCACGCGGTTCTCAGTGATGCCATCGCGGCCGTGAAGAAGTCTCTTCACGCCGCCGAGGATAAGATCTATTTCGTTACCAACCAGCGATACCTGATCCCCGGCGTGACCTTGTCGGTGGCAGTGCTGGCGGGCATGGTGGCTGCGGAGACGGGTGACCGCAGGTTTATCCTGGGTTTCTTCTCCGTATGGCTCACTATCTGGAGCGTCCTGGTGGTGTTCATGGTACGGCAGAGCCTGCACCTCTGGCAGGGAGCACGGGCAGGCGGGAGCATGAAGCCAAAACTGGTGAAACTAGCACGATCCAGCACCTTATTTGTGCTCCCTTTTGTCGCGGCGGAAATCGGCGCTCTGGCCGCACTTGGATGGTCCGTGTCGGTGCTTGCCTTGTCGATTCTGGTTGCCTTAGTCGGTATCAGCATCGCGTTTCACTGGCTACTCAAGGCCCCGACATCTGCTGGGCGTCAACTCTTGGACAAAATTGAGGGCTTCCGGCTGTTCCTCCGGGCCGTCGATGGCGATCGCCTGAACCGGCTCACGCCGCCAGACAAGACCCCGGAGTTGTTTGAGAAGTATCTGCCCTATGCGGTGGCGTTGGACTGCGAGCTGGCATGGGCACAACAATTTTCCGCAGTGCTCGAAAACGCAAGGCAAACCACGGGTTACTCACCAAACTGGTATGTGGGGAGCCAGGCTTTCGCGGCGAATGCCTTTGCCTCCTCCTTTGGCGGGTCCTTTTCTAGTGCTATTGCCGCGTCGAGCTCGGCACCAGGAACCAATTCCGGAGGGGGTGATGGAGGATTCTCCGGAGGTGGTGGGGGTGGCGGCGGCGGTGGTGGCTGGTGACCCGAGGGCGCATTAGGCTCGTAGGCGCCTGGCGAGCGGAAGCAGTGTTTCGATCTGTGAGGATGCGCAGTCAACCATCCTGATTCCCGCCAGCTCTTTAGATGAGCGCGCATTTAGCTGCTGCTGCTGTTGACAGTGTACGAGAGCGGAGGTACCATCCCCGGCCTCGGGCCTAGTGATCCCGTGCTAGTGCGCTAGCAAGCGGACCGCAGGATCCTGATTGCGAGCTGAGCAAGCGAGGAGAGATGCCATGAGTCTGATGGACAAGGTCAAGGAGAATTTCGATAAGGCAAAGGATGGGGTCAGCGAGTTTGCAGAGACCGCGAAGGTCAAGCACGAGATTAGCAAACTCAACGATCGGAAGGCGGCACTGATCGGCGAAATCGGCCACCAGGTTTATACCCTTTACGGACAAGGCCATGTCGTGGCCGAGGTGGAGGCCCAGTGCCGGGAAGTACAGACGATCGACGAAGAAATCAAACACAAAGGCGAGGAGATCGTTCGCATCAACGCAGCCTGACGACAGATTGGGGCCTGTGGCACCACCACCGACTGTGGTTGGCAGCTTCGATTGAACGGCACGCTCCCGCTAGTGGCAGCGAATCTATCGCTTCATTCTCTCGGCATGATCCGGCGCATGCGGCTGATGTGACCGACTGCGTCGCGCCACTAAGGGCCGAGTCGCCAATCGAGAGCCGTACGGCGAAAGCCGCCTCAGCCGGATCTAACCCAAAGGCGGTTAAGAAAGGGACGGCGATGAGCGAACAGCAGCAGCCGGACACTCCACGCCTGCCAGATTCAAAATTGAGTGCACCTGCCGCACACTCGCACTCAAAGGGGCGGGATGTCGTTTCCACAGTGTGCGTCGTACTGGTCGGGATAGCGCTTCTTGACGCGGCCGTCGAAACCTCCCTGGCTGGCGCTCCGATGCGGCTGGCTGTTGTTCTAGCGGTTCTCGTGTTCCTTGCTCTCCTTGGTCTGTTGTGGAGACGAATGCAATCGACGACGAAGGCGATCTTGTCGTTGTTCTTTCTTCTCTTTTTGGTGGGGGCCACGGCGTGGGTGCCCGGCGGTCTGGAGTATGGGATCGTCATGGCGCGGCAGCCTACCAGCGCGGTGCTGGTGGCGATTACCGGGTTGGCCGTTCTGGTCGCAGGCGTTTGGTTTGTACGAGTGCACCTTCCGTGGTGGCAACGGGTGCTTGGCGTTGCGCTAGCGGCCTATGGGGTTGCGGCTTTCGTGCTGGCTCTGCTGACGCGCCAACCGTACGCGGCGCTGTTTCATGGCCAAAGTTTTTGGGCACAGGCTCCCTACTTCTGGCTGCAGGGTTCCTACGTTGGGATGGCGGTGATCCCGCTGGCGATCGTGGCCGATGTAATCACAGTTCTTGGTGAACGGCGGAGCGCGCCCGCGTCACGGTGGCGCTGGCAGCTGGACGTCTCGCTGGCGATCGCGGTGCTGATCGCGGCGGCGGCTGTCCTGCCACATCCCCGCTGGCTCAGGCCATCCGGTCCAGAGGGACCCTCGCCTAGGGGCAATGCTTCAAGTGCTGGGGATGCTTCAAGCGGTAATGCTTCAAGTAGTCGTGATACTTCAGGCGGTAACGCTTCAAGTGGTGGCTCGTCTAGCCAGCAGTCCGAGGAGCTGCCCCGGAATGTGGACTTGGCAGCGTTTGATGCCGGCGGTCACGTCGAGAGTTTCACCTCTCAATTCAATGGTGGCGAGTGGGCTGCCTCGGGAATCATCGAGTCAGATCCAAAAACACATTGGGCAAGCAGCCAAAATGCAGCCTTTCCGCAAGAGATCGTACTATCCTTCTTCAGGCGCGAGTCGGCGCTTGTCTCGGCGGTGATTCTCAATCCGGGAACGTCCGAGTCGAGTGAACGATGGGCAAAAGATATCGAGATTTGGACATCAACCACGAGCGCGGCCGAGGGGTTTTCCAAAGTCGCGGTTGTGACTTTGCGGCCGGAGGCGAAGGACCAACGGATCGACTTCGCACCCGTTGAGGCGCGCTACGTGAAACTGCGCTTTCTTTCCGGCCAGGCCGTGTCCCCATTCGTGGAGCTTGGCAAGGTAAAAGTCCTGGAAGCACAGAGGCCCGGCTATACCCCGCTTCTCGCGCGTTATCCCGCTCTTGCTGATATGTTGCGGTCTTCTCTTCAATCGGTCGCCACGCCCACGGCTTCGGACGTGGCGGTGCCCGGCGCCTCAATGGCGGCGTGCGAACCATCTGGAGGCAACACGCCATCACCGGCTCGACATCCTGGTAGCGAAAACGTGCTCGTCGTCGAATGGCACGACAACGATTACCCACCGCTGCCGCTTCAACAAACGATAAAGTCTTCCGGGTTCCAAGAAACTCACGGCGTCTTCGATCCCTCGATCTATTCGCGCCTGAAGTTTACGGTCGTGAAGCCGCGCGAAGCGTCGGCATCCCTCCTGGCGGACAACATTGACACAGTTGTGCTCGCGCAAATCTGCGACATCAAGACCAGCGTCTCGCAGTCATTTAAGAACGCATTGCTAGCCTGGGTCGGTCAAGGACACAAGCTGATTGTGCAGGATGCGGACAGATGCGGGAACAGCCCCGACTACGGATTTCTGCCGTACCGCTTCGCAACCAGCAATCCAGGTGCACAAGGTGCATCCGGCGACCATCTACTATTTGTCGAGGAGAACACACTTGGCAACGCTCAGCCTGCGGATATCGCGTTGCTGAAGTTGGAATCTTGGCTCGCGAGTAAGGACGGGAATCACAACGAGATCGGTGATTCGAACACGATAGTCCAGTACGATCCACATTGGTGCGGTCACCTCTTCGGCACCAACGTGCTCAAGAAGAACGGGTTCATGGAAGCCTATTCCCACTACGGTCGAGGCCTCGTCATCTATGACGGTTTCGACATCGATCAAATCTGGAGGCCCGTTTATAGCCAACTCGTTACCCGGGAGCTGGCACAGCCATTTGACCCAGACAACCTCCCTTGCAGCGCCCACCTCAACGACTTCGTAATCACCACCACGCAGAAGCTCAAAGAGCAGCCGATGGTGCCTGGCCGGACTTACACGTATCCATTGACCCTTCTTTCCAATCAGGGCTACAAGGGTACGATCAAGCTCGCCATCACGTCCACTCCGCCCGATGCGAGTCTGACGGAACGTTTCGAGCCACAAACGGTTGAGCTCTCAGAAATCTCGAACAGCACGCTGACAGTTACGACCACCGCGTCGTCACCCCCATCGCTCCATACATTCGCCGTCCGCGGAACGGATCTTGACAACAAATCGAACGCTCTTTGCTTGTCCCTGAAAGAACGGAAAACCGGCGGTCTGCAGATTGTGGCGGAAACAAATCCTGGAAAAGCGGTGGCCGCGCGCAATCTCGAGATCATCCTGGACTGCTCCGGTTCCATGCTGTCGCCGCTGGGCAAGAGCACGCGCATCGGTACGGCGCGACAAGTACTCCGCGATGTGCTCGCCAAGATTCCGGATGACTTCAATGTGGGGTTGCGGGTGTATGCGAATCGGTATAGCTGGAAGGACATGCAGCACTCGTGTACGGATACGCAGCTGCTGCTGCCCATCGAGAAGCTGGATCGGCAGCGCATTCTGTCCACCGTCGACAACCTCAAGCCCAGGGGGGACACGCCGCTGGTGTACTCGGTATTGCAGACCCCGGCGGATCTGAAAGCGGTAGGCGGAGGATCGGTGATCGTGATCACCGATGGCCAAGAGACCTGTCACGGCGATCCGGTGAAGGCGGCCGAAGCACTGAAAACGGCTGGTATTCCTGTGACCCTCAACATCGTCGGCTTCACGCTCAAAGGCAAGGAGAAGCAGGACGTCGAACGGCTGATGAGTCCGTTTGCCGAGGCGACCGGCGGCCACTACTACTATGCAGAAAACGGTGAGGCTTTGGCGCGTGCGCTCTCCCAAGCGGCGCTGAACAAATTTCCCTACGAGGTGTTTGACTCGACCGGGCAGCAGGTGGCCAAGGGCGAGGCGGGCCCTTTGTCCGAGGCGCTGCAGCCGGGCGAGTACAAGGTGGTGGTGCACGCGGGCGACCAGGAGCTGACCGAGAAGGTCACCGTGACTGTCAAGACCGACACGGTGCTCAAGGTGTTGCGCAAGGGCAACCAGTTTGTTCTGGAGCACGTGCAGGGTCAGACCGGGGAGCCGGCGAAAACAGTTACCACGGGCCAAGCACAGCCCTGAACGGGAGTGGAATGCAGATAGAGAATTTTGGGAGTCAGATCGAAGCACGAGCGAGAGGGCAGTATCTGAACGGACGAAGGTAAGGATGATCCATGGCCGCAAACCCTGAACCCACGAAGCTGACTTCAACTCCGTCATCGCCCTTGGCCGTCGCTGGTCTGGCCATCGCTCTGTACATCGCTGTTATCGACGCGGCGGTCGAGACGTTTCTGAGCGGATCGCCAGTACGCTGGTGGGTGGTCGGGGCGGTAGCAGTGTACCTTGCGGCAAGCGTCGGACTGTGGCGTTACCGCCGGTCGCTACGGCAGCGCATGGGATGGTCTGGGCGCGCGAGTGCCTCGTTCTTCCTGCTGCTGGGTTTGCTGGCGTTCACAGTGTGGCTGCCGGGCGGCCTTACCGATGGCATCCGAGTCGTCGGGCAGTCAACTTCAAGGGTGCTTTCGCTGTTCACAAGCGTGGTAATTGTGCTCGCCGGCGTATCCCTGGTGCGGTTGTCCTGGCTGCCGCGCTGGGCCAAGATCGTGGCCGGACTGCTCGCTGCCTATGGCTTGGCCGCATTCGTAAAGGGTATGGTCAGCGGCGCTGAATTCACCGCCCTGCTGCACGGCGACAGTTTGTGGACCCGCCTGCCGGCGTGGCTTCAGGGCGCATTTCTTGGTGCGCTTGTCGTCGTTCCCGCAGGATTCCTGCTGCACGCCGCCCACATGCTCAAGGCCGCCCCGGGCGGGTCGCGGGCGTGGGATCTCCGCCAAGCGCTTGCCATGGCGATGAGCGTGCTGATGGCGGTCTCTGCTTTTACGAGCACCGGCACCGGCGCATTCGGCCCCCAGCCCTCGGCCGCAGAGATCGTTCAACCCGTCGCCAGGTCATACCAAGAGCTTGGTGAAGCGATGGCCGGGCCGAAGCCGAAGACTCCGCCCACCCCGGATCAGGTTGCGGACAAGTTGGAGAAACTGTTTCAAATGCTTGAGCAGGAGGAGCGCCAGATTCCACGCGACACCTTCGACATGCAGGCCGTGATCGACAAAGTCGGGAAAGATCCGCGGAAGCTATTCGAGTGGGTGCGCGATAACACGTATTTTGTTCCGTACCGCGGGCTGCTCCGCGGCGACAAAGGTGTGCTGATGGATCGTCTCGGAAACAGCCTCGATCGAGCGATGTTGCTTTACGCGATGCTGCGCAATATCGGGCAGTCAGTCCGTCTCGCGCACGGGGCGTTAACGGAAGAGCAGGCGCAGGACGTGCTAAACAAGGTGCGACCCTTTCCGAGCCTCGAGGAGCGAACAGGTTCCGCGTCGTCTGCGGCAGCTACCGATGCCTTCGTGAAGCAATATGCGGACCAGAACCATCTCGACGCGGCTGAAATTCGCAAGGCTCTGGATCAACTCACAGCCCAGGAGCAGCGCGTCAAAGAGCTGGTGCAGAAGCGAGTCGCGGCGCAGGCAACGATGATCGCCGCCGCCGTGGGTCATCCGCCGGCGAGCGCATTGGCCGAAGAGCGCGCAAACAAGGTGCGCGCCGTTACCGATCACTGGTGGGTACAGTGGCAGAACGGCCCGAACTGGCTCGACTTGGATCCCACGTTACCCGATGCGCAACTCGAAAAGACGCTGACCGCGGTCCAAGCCACCCCTGCACCTGGCAACTATACGGATCTTGGCCAAGACTTACTGCACACGGTTCAGATCAAGGTGGTGATTGAGGTCTGGAAGCACGGAAGCGTCACTGAAGTGCCGGTGTTGACTCAAGAGCTGCTGCCAGCAGACCTGATTGGCGAATCCATTGTCCTGCGGCAAATCCCAGTACGCTGGCCGCGGGATCTGAACCTGTTTCAAGAAAAGAACCCGCTTGAGAATCTCAAACAAACGGCCGTCGCCCAAACGGAATGGCTGCCCGTGCTCAGCGTGGGTTCTCAGAACGTGTCGAGATATTCCTTCAACGACTACGGTGACCTCACCGATTCGACCATGCCCGGCTACGTGCAGAACGTGATGGCCGGCCGGGTGTTGGTGCACAAAGAGGAGGAAGGTGCTGGGGACCTGGGAAAGAGCATTGGCGGCATGTTAGGCGGCTCCGTTGCGCACCAGCCGTCACCTGACGAAAAGGCGCCGGTTCAGCCCGAGCGAACACAAATTACGGCGGAATGGATCGACTATGAAATCCATATCCCTGGTAGAACGGCGCAGAAAGTTCGTCGCGAGATCTTCGATCTTCTCGGTCCGGCAGTCCGCTCAGCGAAGATTGTGCTGCTGCCACTGATTACCGATGCACAGGGAGCAGAACGGAGCTTAGCCCTTATCGGCGAGACAGAAATCCTCCCTTTAGTTAGCCAATTGTCACCGCAGTTCGTCTCCCATTTAGTAGCAAGTGACGCGTTTGCCAATCGGGAGATTGTGCTCGACCTAACTCGCGAGGTTGGGACTGGCGGCCCGAAGACCCCGATCAATCAAGCGAGCAAGGTTGCGCCCATACCGTTTCGGCTTTACGGCCTAGCCGTCACTCGCCGCGTGTGGAGCCGCTTTCCAGGTGACATCTACCTAGATCGCCCCAACATTCTCAGCGACCACAAGTACTTTGTCCCGCGTGGGAAAGGCGAAGTGGTGCTCCTGGAAGGGTTTGACATCGTCGCTAACGATGTATCCGTTCGCGGAGGAACGAGCTTCGACCCATTCTTCCTTCGCCTTGAGCAAGGGGTGCTGGACACGAATGCCGAGGCGGTACTTGCCGGAGGCGGAAGCAAAGTTGAAAATACCGCAGAGGTCTTCGCTGAAGCAAGCGGACAGAGAATGGGGTGGATGATCGTGCGTAGCCAAAGCGATCAGAGTTGGCAAGGCATGATGTTTGCGGAGGACATTCACGCGCGTGTCGAGGAAGATCTAAGGGGCGGGTATATTGTGGTGGTGCCTCGAGCACCGATTGGACGAGAAGACCGTCACGAGGACTTAGCGTCCAGTCACGTCGTGCTAATACCGAGCAATGGCACACCAGCGGCTAGCGGACAAGTTGCGGGTTGGTGGCGGATCGATCCGAAGACAGGAGAAACGTTAGGGATCGGGAATCGGGGTTGGGGTCAGACCGCCGAAGAGCTACGCACCACCGAAAGCGTACAGTCACTATGGAATATATACGCGGGCGAAGCAGAGGAAGAAGTCGAGTTGAAGGCGATGGGAAAGTTTTTTTCCAAGCTTATACCTGCCACTGTTGTTTTCGCAATTTGCATGGCACAGGCGGGGGGTTCAAGCCACTCCACTTGTAACGCAATCAAATGCGTAGCGGGGGCAGCTCTTGCGTACTACGGTCTTTCCCCCCGCGCTATGGCTTTGATTCTCGGAATCGGTGCGATCCTAGCGAAGTATCCATGTTGAATATCAGCTACGAACAGCCCCAGCACAATGGGTTCGAAATTACTCGGTATAAGCTTCGAAACGAAACTCATCGTAGAAAGAGGCAGCCATGCTGTACGGGCTGCGTAAGCGGGGGTGGTCCATGAGTGGTGCATCGGTCAGAACGGGAAGTTCCGCAACTGCCAGATCGGGGAGTCCCGCCATCAGTCAGATCATCAACTACTTCAATAGAGGTCTAACTAATTCTAGTGTCGTTTGCGATCGCTCTGTACTTACCTTTTCAATTGTTTCTCTTCGCTTATGCGATCCTGGGCCCCCGGCACCTGTGGCGTCGTTGGAGAGCGTCGATGGCTTTCGCGGCCCAACATACGTTTGTTCTCGGCAAATGGCCAGCCGCGTTGGACCGATGACGACAAGGCTCACACACAACTCGAACAAAATCAGGGACTGGAACATAAAAACGGATGGTTCAAGATTTTCATGCTACTGATCCGAAGCTCAATCTGCTAACGCTCCAACCTGAGATTCGACTGCGGCCCTTGCTCTTTTTTGCCGGCTGCATAGGCTTGCTGGGTTGTATAAGCTACCTGAAGCCTGAACCTTATCGAGCAGCCTACGGCAGTCTCGCGGCGTTAGCGGCAATGGCTCTCATTGTCCGGTACCGCAGGGAAAGTGTACTCGTTCGTAATCGGCTCTCCGCGATTGGTGTTGTGACAGAGTACCGAGTCCGCGGCAGAAGCGTACCGCATTTCGGCAAAGGTGTACCTGTAATCAAATATGAGTTTGTCGCTTTCGATCAGAAAACATACTATGGACAAACCGGCTGGGGCACAAGCGGCCTTAAGAAGGGGTCGCGGATTACGATAATCTATGACCCGGAAAACCCCGCCAGAAGTCATCCCCTGAGTGGTTTCGTCTTCTATTCCTTTCGCTAAAGGACGGCCGCAGCAGGTTGGCTTGGAATTTCAACATGCTGATAGGCAGTCCGAGAGTTCTTCTCTCTGGCACTGCCCAGCGGCGCAATTAGGCCCGCGCGATGTCTTCGAAGTTTGTTCGGAAGAACTGTCTCACGTCTTGGGACCGGAAGGATTCGCAGAACTCCGGACCCTCGCAGACGCTGAAGAAGTGAGGCGCGAATGACGCGAATTGGCGAAGTCACGCTGGCTCCGGATTCAATCTGTCAACCGTGTGTTTGCTCTGACACTTACGAAGGAATGTCCTCCGCTGGGTCTTGTATAGTCCGTAGCCCTCGCCAAAGAGGGTATGCAGGATTACTGGTTCCGTCGACTGCCTTGACACCAGCGGAACCCGCCTTGACCGGTGGTGCAAAACAAAGCTGGACATCTCCGCCCCCCCAAACACTAGGCGAACTTTCAAAACAATCTTCCTTAAATATGTTATTCCGATTCCCGATGCCGCGCAGTGATCGCATCGACCGGACTGAGCTTCGGGGATTGACTAGCGATCGAGCCGCACGGCAAAGCCTCCATCCGTGTGGTGCGACGTAGCCACGGCGATGGCTGAAAGGTGTGGTTGCGGATCCAGAGAAGTGGACTAGCGCCGACTTCCCTGGAACGACTAAAGATCGCGAGTCTGATGGATCTCGAGATAGGTGAGTGTCGGAATCGCGAGGGCGACGCTGCATCGCGGTGAAAGTGCCAAAGCATGCCCACGGGTCTTAGTGATGCTGGTCACTGCAGTGCCGGCAGATGGTGACTAGAATCACTATGTACAAGGGCGCTCCCCATGTAGAAACCACCAATGACGGCCCGCCCTTGCCGATGCCACCCGCGACAGAAAGCCGACCGACGCTCCTTCACGGCGACATCCGAAGGAGGGAGTTATGGGGTCCCGAAAAGCATCGAAATCTGCGCCTAGTCAACCCGTCGTGCTGTTAAGCCCATCAGAGCCTGCAGATCTCCAGCGGAAAGCGCAGAGAGTTCAGCTTGCGATTGCCCACCGTGCGCATGAGCTGTTTGAAGCTCGTGGCCGGGAGCACGGTCATGATTTGGAAGACTGGCTGCAAGCAGAATCCGAGTTGCTGGCTCCAGTTTCAATTGCAATGTCAGAATCCGAAGATCGTATTACTGTTCGCGCTAACGTCGCTGGCTTTCAGCCACATGAACTTGAAGTGAGCGTCGAGCCGAGCCGTATCACGATCTTCGGTAGGAAGAAACGAAGCAATGGGGATGCAGAAGCGGGGACGGCCAAGGAGACTGGTTCGAGTCCCGACCAAGTCCTAGAGGTTATCGACCTTGCCACGGAAGTGATGCCTGAGCGCGCAGTCGTCAGATTGAAAGAGGGAGACCTGAATGTGGAGGTTCCGGCGCTCTCCAAGAACAAGATCGGGATTGCAGTCTAAATGAAAGCTTCATAGTGCTTCGGCGAGTATTGAGGACTAGCTAAGTACGTCTGTGGTTTAGCCGCCCCGACGGATAGTCGAAGGTCCGACGCGGCTCGAGCGAGGAAGCTATGCAGCTCCTAGCGAAATCTCGACTGCGAGAAACTCCTTCCCTAGTTTGCGCTGAGTTCCTCGATGCTCTTTTGAAGAACTACCCTCGACGCAATTTCCAGGTGCGACTGTCGGACGGCGCCACTTGGGGAGCAGAAACGGAGCCCCGATTCACCCTGGTTCTCAAGCACCCAGGAGCACTGCGCGCGATGTTTTCCTCACCCAGCGAACTCACGCTGGGAGAAGCTTACATCTATGACGACTTTGACATTGAGGGGGAGGTCGAGGCCGCTTTCGATTTGGCCGATTATTTGCTTAATCAGGAGCGCAGCCTATGGGAGAGTTTTGATCTCAAGGAGCGGTTACAGAAACTGCCCAGGAGCGATCGCCCGCGAACCGGCCTACACCTTATCGAGTTCGGAGGGCAGCCCCATACCAAGGAACGTGACTGGCAGGCGATCAGCTATCACTACGATCTGCCGGTCCAGTTCTACGCACTGTGGCTGGATCAGCATATGGTTTACTCCTGTGCCTACTTCAGCAAGCCGGAAGAGGATCTGGATTCCGCCCAGGAACGCAAGCTGGATTACATTTGCAGGAAGCTGCGGCTAAGCCCGGGAGAGCGCCTGTTGGACATCGGCTGCGGTTGGGGAGCACTCATCATGCACGCGGCGGCTCACTATGGCGTGCAAGCTGTGGGAATTACGCTCAGTGTGGGGCAGGCAGAGGCAGCGCGAGAACGGCTGCGCGAGGCGGGCCTCAGGGATCGATGCCGCGTGGAAGTGTCTGACTACCGAGACATTGACCATGGACAGCAGTACGACAAGATTGTCAGCGTCGGTATGTTTGAACACGTCGGGGAAGCCCTCCTTCCAGAGTACTTCCGCCGGGCTTGGGACCTGTTGCGACCGGCTGGCGTGTTTTTGAACCATGGGATTGCCTACTCCGCCACCTACCACCGGTCAGGTCCGTCCTTCACTGACCGCTACGTGTTTCCCGATGGCGACTTGGTACCGATTAGCACGAGCCTTCGAGGGGCCGAGCTGAGCGGTTTTGAGGTAAGGGATGTTGAGAGTCTGCGGGAGCACTATGCTTTGACACTCCACCATTGGGTCCGGCGGCTGGAGGCCTGTCGAGAGGAGGCGCGCCGCATCACCTCCGAGACCACGTACCGCATATGGCGACTCTATATGGCCGGCTCGGCCCATGGATTCCGTAGTGGACGTTTCAACGTATACCAGGCCTTACTCGCCAAACCAGTGCGCGGGCATAGTAGTCTGCCGCTGACGCGGGCAGACTGGTATCACGTCTAGGCCGAGGACCGTGGGGTAAGTCGAAGAACTCGATTCCCCGTGAAGCAAGGCGCAATAGCATTGCCTTACCGTGAGAAAGGAAGGTGGAGTGCTACGAATTCGCTACGACTAAACGCACCTCTGCGAATCAGCTGGAGAATCGTGCTAATTCTCGCTTGGCTGTCACTCTCCGCGGGATTGCTGGCTGCACAGGCCTCGCTTTCACCCGGCCCTCCTCTACTACACCACGTGAGGACAATTTATGTTGCTCCGTCATCGGATGATTTTGCGCTCCTTGTCAAGGCTCGTCTCGAAAAATGGGACGCAGTAAGGACCACCTCGAGGCCGGAGGAAGCCGACGCAATTCTCATCTGTCAGACTCAGAGCACAATCGTTCCCGCCAAGGTGGTTATACGGCGGACGACCCCAGAAGTGACTCTCGTGGATCCTCGCTCTCAGAAGCCCATCTGGACGACCACAATATCGTCTTTTGATACGAGCAGATTGGCGGATGCCATTATTGAGCAGCTCAAGAGAGACTGGAGAAAATCCGCCAGCGAGTATTGAGGGAGACTGACCGTGCCCGTGAGTACGTCGCCGCAAGTGAGCGTCGGCATCAGAACGGAGGAGCTCATGAATATCTATGAAGTCACTCTGCACGGTACTGACAGCATCTACCTGGTAGCGCCGACAAAATATCGCGCCTTGGAATTGGCGGGAGACTATTTGGCCGACGCCGGCCGGCCGGACACGCTGCAGTCTGGCAAATTCGTAGTGCGCCATCTCGATCTGTCCGAAGAACAAATCCTGCGTCCCGAACGATGCAGAGCTTGTCCGCTGGATGAATAGACTGCGGAAATTGGTGATCAGAATTACGCCGCTGTTTTCCTTTTCCTTTCGATAGCAGGATCTGTTTGCCATCGCTCCGTGGGAATCGCGTTTTGTTCGCAGGGCGGTAACGGCGACGCGTGTGGCACCGAGCAGGCTCGACAGAGTTCCACGCGGGATGCTTCTCAGCAACGGGTTAACCAGCCAGCCGATGATGGCCGGCACCGCGCGGCTCAGCCCGATTGATTCGAGCTGCACGTAAACACCCCCGTCTTTTTCTTCGAACCGCCAGTAGCTGTGAAGACGCCAGAGATAGCCGTGCGCATCATCTACAGGCAGCTCATGCTCGTCCGTCTGGCCGGCGTTTTCCACCTCTGCGAGCCGCGTGGAATGGGACCGGCTCACGGCGCGGTTCGTTCCGAGCCGTTCGTAGCTGATGTCAAAGTCGGCATTGATGACGACAGTGACAAGCGATTTCTTGTAGAACTGGAGAAACACCTTGAAATTGTCCCCGTTGCGGTTGAGTAGCTTAGAATGGCGTATTTCGGGTTTGTAGATGTTCTGATGATTGTCGTAGTCCTGGACGACAGCAAGGGTTTGCGCCAGTGACGAGTTCGAGATAAACAGCAGGCCGATCCAGTCGTGAACCAGTCCATGTGGTACTTCGATGGGATGCCCTTTCTCCTTCGTGTTCACCTGCTTAACCAGAACTTTTCCCTCGCGAAGCTGTGCGTAGGCATCCATCCGACGCGCTGCTGGCAACTCGTCAATAAAGAGAAAAAGCCCATTGGTGAGTTCTGACTTGATCCGTCCTTCGGACGCGCCGATATAACGGTCAAACGCCGCAGCAGCTTCCTTTTTCAGTTCCGCCGCTTCTACTGGCCGCGTCGCGAGGCAAACGAGCACGCTGGAGAGAAGCACAACCCGGGCCGTCTTCGAGCTTGGCGCCATTCAGGTCTATACTCCCCGGAGTAGATGGGCAAAAAGGAAAAAATCCACGCGGCTCAATGCGAAAAGCGGTCTGGCATTGTATGCATAATCGGTCGCACAAACTGAAAACGCTTCTACTACCCGTTCGGTATCAGCACGATCTTACCGATCACGCCTCCACTTCCCAGTAATTCGTGCGCGTGTCGCGCTTGACAGAGAGGCAACCGTTGTGCGATCAGCGGCCTGATCTTCTTCTGCTGCAATAGGTCGAACAGTGTGAGCAGGTCGTGGTGGAACCATGCGGGTTTCAGCCGCATCAGCCATTGGATACTGTAAGGCACCATGCTCTTGCGGCCTGGCAGAAACCAGTTCCAGAGGATGTACCACCCCAAGGTCGCGGATTCGCGAATCGGGTGCCGCCCGTTCGGCGCGCCCGAAGCCATCCTTCCCCCGTGCAGCTTGGCTTGGAATCCGTAGACCACAACGCGGCCGCCTTCGCGGAGCGCTTCGCGCGAGCGCCATAGATTGTCCCCACCGATGCCGTCGAAAACATCATCCACACCGTCACCGGTGAGGCAGTGGATTTCCTGGACGAAGTCAGAATTGCGGTAGTCGATTGGGGTGGCGCCAAGCTCCTTAACTACCTCCGCCGCTTGTGCCGAACACGTTCCGTACATTTCCACACCGGCGAGCCGCCCCAGTTGCAGGAACGCGGTGCCGACGCCGCCGGAGGCGCCGTGAATCAGCACACGCTGCCCCGACTCTACCTTCGCGGAGCGATGCATCATCTGGTACGCAGTAATGTAGTTCAAGACGACCGCGACTGCTTCTGCTGGGTCCAAACCTGCGGGCACTGGAATGAACTTTCGTTGCGGCAAGCAGACGTATTGTGTGTAACAGCCGTGGATTGGCATGGCCGCAACCGTCTGGCCCAGTTCGAAACCGGTGACTCCGTCGCCGAGCTGATCCACAGTGCCGACCAAGTCCCAACCGGGCGTATAGGGCACGCGTGGTGTTTCCGGATGGACGCCCTCGCGCGCCAGTACGTCAGGCAAGCTCACGCCTGCGGCCAGGACTCTCACCCGTACTTCACCACTCTTCAAATCGGGGCGCTCCTCTTCAATCACCTGCAGAGCATCAGGTCCGCCGTAGTGGGTGACGATAATTCGCGTGTGTCTCACGGGATGGCTATCCCCCCAGATGGGGCTGGATTATGTGAAAAGCACGTCACCACGTCTGTGATCACGCTCACAATTACTCATTGGTCAGGTTAGGAATCTCAACTACCCGACCCAGGGCATCTGAGAGTCGAATAGACTCAGGGCTTAAAGTCTCGACGCCATCGGCGAGAATGCTCCTTGCCAGATCGAAGGGCATCAGCTCCGCATCAACGCAAGTACTATTCATTCTCATTCGCTCTTTATCAGAAGGGGAAGCGTAACGAGGTCACCCAGTTGTGCTCGTAACCATGGAATTCGGTCGCGGCAATTTGTACTCCTCCGCCCACGGCCATGCCTACCCGTTTCCAGAGATGAAACTTGCCCACAACCAATCCGGGGGACAGGAATACCTGTTTCTTTCCATCGTTCTTGCCATTGGCCCAAATGGTCGAGTTGACTTCAATTTCCGGCCAGAAATACCTCAACAGGTGATATTGCGCTGTGAGATTGAGCCCGACGGGAGTTCCAAGCACGCTCTTGTCACCGGTAGGTACAGTCACTCCTGCTGTACCCTGCAGGTCAAAGTTTCCCCAGCCTTTCCCTAACGCCAACGAGGGGGTAAGTGAGGCATCTGTGGAACCGTTAGTGTATGCGCCGGTTGAGACAGTGGCAGCCAGCATTGCAGTCACCACGTAGTTTCCGTTCTCGGGGTTGCCGGCAGCAGCCCGATACTTGAACAAGAAAGTCATGTCGCCGATGCCGTCGTTAACTCCGGGTTTGGTGTGAGTAAGGTAGGGGGGAACGCTCACGTACAGCTCAACGCGATCCAAAGGAACAAGTTCGATCCCCTTGCCGCTGCCATAGTTGGCGTTGGTGAAGCCACTGTTCAACTGCCAACCCATGTCATAGCGAAACTGCTGCACGAGTCGAGGAGTCACCGTGAACATCGGAGCCGCCCAGTGAGGTTGCTCGGATTCGGCGCGTGACGACCGCTGGAGCCAGTCGCTCAGAAAACTTTCGTCAGAGGGTTGAGTTGTGGCGTTCTGCGCCCACGTGGAGACAGGAAACAGTCCAAGTGCAAAAACGACCGCAAGAGTAATTATGATGAGATTTTTCAAAGCATGCTCCTCACATCTGGCTCCTTGATGCCTCAGCCGCGGTTGTGCATGTGGCTGAGGAAGTGCACCAGCAGCGTCATCATCACTGGGAAGCCGGGCGCATTGATCCGTGCCAGCTTAGCGTTGCCGGCGGGAAGCCAGTTCAATGAGTGGCGCTCTAGAAATTCAGTCTCAGCTCTCGCAAGCGAAACAGCGGTGCTCTCTTCGGATGTATGTTCGCGGGTATAGCGGAGAGCAGCGAGGAATTCCAGTTGGGTGACAAGGTAATCAGGGACGGCGCGGCAGGGATCCGACTTGAGCCCGAGAACCTCGTAGAAGTAGGTATTCTCCAGCGCAATCTCCTGCGCCGGATGAGACTTGTCATGGGCTGACTCGAATAGAGGCACGGGCGGCTCGGGCATTCCGACATCAAAGAGCGCGATATAGGTTGACTCGTACTGCTCGTAAGTGGCGAACCACTCGAATCCCGGATATTCTCCCTCGCACTTCAGGTTCTGCCATAGATATCGTAGTGCCTCCGGCAGGGCGGGTTGCGACAGAAGTCCGAAGCACTCTTGCGTTGGCGGCGCAAAGACGAAAGCGAAGAATCGGTAGAGATCATTCTGCCCCCAGTCGATCGAGGTGACGGTGTTTTCTTCTGGAGCGATTGTCGGCATCGTGGCTCCTGTTTTTGAACTTCTGTCTCTACTCGAGCACTTGCCAGACCGAGAAATACTTGCGGCCATCGCGGTCCTTTTGGCTTCCGTTCCACACGGCGAACGCCACGGTCGTACCAACGGGCAGATCGGGCAACTCAAAGATCACATTCCACTGGCCATTTTGGTATGCACTATTCGCCGGAAAATCCTGACCGGTGCGCCGCGTGGTGCCGCGTCCCTGGGCTTGCATCAGCATCGCGCCGCGCGTGGCGTTCCAGTAGTAGATCTCGACCGGGTGTTCGGCATCTCCCATCTGCAGCGAAGGGGCGATCGCACCGGAGCCTGATCTTGAAGGAATCATGACGGCGGCAGCATCGAAGAATCGGTCGTCAGCTTCCGTCTGAACTTTGCGGAAGCGGGTCTCGGGTGGTGTGTTGGAGACTTCCGCCAGTGTTATCGCGTCATGCGTCGGATCACGCCAGCTCAGCTGCACCAGCAACTTTCCACCGGCACGAGCAATGCGGACGTCAACGCTCGGAATCTCCAGGGTTGCGGGCTCGTCGGTGTCATAGAGCGGAGGTGTGCGGTTCAGAGCCACGCGCTTCACCGCAATCTGGTTCCACGCGGCAGGTCCGCCTTTGAGCAGACTGTCGGCGCTCGCTGACGACGCGGCAACGGACAGAGACTGCCCGGCAGCTGGCTTTGCCCCAGCCTGCGCCCAGATCATCGAGGACAGGAGCAACACGCCTGAAGCGGTGATCAGAAGTCGACGAATTCTCATGACGTTCTCCTACAACTGGATCTGGACGAACTGGGGCCGGATGTGGAAACGCGTCTCAGCGTCGCGACCGATGAGCAATTGCAGCGCCTCACTGCGCCCGCCTTCCTGCGTCTTCTTGAGTTCGGCTTCCAGACGTGTGATCACATCTTTCACGTCCGGTCCGAACAAATAGATCAGATAGTCGAGCGGTACTCGAGGATCATCCTGAATGCTTTTGCCGTAGTTCTCTCGTTTCGGTGGATTAAACGGCGGTACGTAGAAGACGTTGGGTTGCGTGCCCTTCTCGGGGAAAAGAGGCAGAGCGACCTTGTGTACCAAAACGAGCTTGTGTACTGGGGACTCGGGATTGTCGAGCAGGCCGACGAAGCGCAAGCGGCCGGGACACTGCGCAGCACAGGCATTGACCTCGCCTTTCTCCAGGCGCGGATAGCAGAAGATGCATTTCTCGGATCTTCCAGTGACCTCGTTGAAGTAGATCTTCTTATATGGACACGCCTTAATGCAGTAGCGGTAACCCTGGCAGCGATCTTGGTCGATGACGACGATGCCATCCTCTTCGCGCTTGTAGATGGCCTTGCGCGGACAGGCTTCCAAGCACGCAGGATGGGTGCAGTGGTTGCAGATACGCGGCAGGTAGAAGAAGTAATTCTCATCCTCATTCATGCCTCCAACGTCTTCGTCCCAGTTACAACCGGACTTAGGTTCGGGCGACGGCATGACCGGTTGTTTCTTGCCTTCATAGAGACGCTGCTCGTAGTTGTATTCCCAGGCGTGACCGTAGTCGTCCATCGTAGGCAAGGGGCTGGGCTGGAGCGAGCCGTCCTTCCAGCCGCCGCCGATGCGATCCCACTGGCGCGGATACCCGAGGCCGGGACTGGTCTCGACATTGTTCCAGTACATATAGCCGGTGCCGTCGCGGTCGGTCCACAGTTTCTTGCAGGCGATGGTGCAGGTTTGACAGCCCAGGCATTTGTTCAGGTCCATCACCATTGCATATTGGTGTTTTGACATGCTGCTTCTCCTCAGACCTTTGCCTTCTCAACGTCCACCTTGATGTCACGGTTGTTGCCAGTGGGGCCCCAGTAGTTCAGGCGAAAATTGACGTGTCCGTATTTTCCGATCAGCTGCGTGGGCTTGATTTTGATGTAGGTGAGCGACTGCCATCCGCCCTCTTTGAACCCGAGGTATTTCTCCCACCCGTGATACATGGTGATGCGGCCGGGTTTTTCGCCGGGCAGAATCTGCAAGCGGCAAACGCAATGGCCAACCTCGTTGTGGATGCGGACCCAGTCGTTGTCTTGCAGGCCGCGCTTGCGGGCGTCGTCGGGATGCATGTAAACGATCGGCCCTCCGCGCTGCAGGCGCAGCATGGCACGGTGGTCGCGCCAGGTGGAGTGAATGGACCAGCGTCCGTGGGGCGTGTTCCAGAAAAGCGGATACTTCTCCTCGACCGGCTCTTTGAACGTCGGCAGTTGCTCCCCGAGCTCGATGTACCAGGGATGGTCGATGTAGAACTGCTGCCGGCCGGTGAGTGTGCGCCACGGACGTTTCTTTTTGAGCTGATGCTTGAAGGGGGTGTAGGCGACGCCCTCTTCAATATCACTGTTCCAGGATTCGGGATCCGTGGCGATGAAGCGCTTCGGCTTCTCCTGCAACTGCTGGTACGTCATGCCCTTGGTTTCTTCCGCGTTGCCAAGGATGAAGTTCACAGCCTGTTCATCGCTTTGGATCGCGCCCTTACCAGTCCAATCGTGTACGAGTTGGGTGAAATCGCGATTCCAGTCGAAGACCTCGTCGTGAAAAGGCTTGAGTCCCTTCTTGGTCGCGACTTCCGCCATCTTCTCCGCGAGCGCGTGGAAAATATCCCAATCGGTCTTGCTTTCGAACAGCGGTTCACACGCTTTACCGAATGGGTGAATGTAGCTGTGGCAGTCGGTGGAATTGATGTCCACCTTCTCGTAGTAGCTCGCTGCGGGCAGCACAACGTCGGAGTACAACGCCGTCGTGTCCATGCGGTAGTTGATATCTACGATCAGGTCGAGATCTTTCCAGAGTGACGATTCAAGAATCTCATTGCCTTTGGCCTGGTTCAGGTAGTTGGCGCGCCACACGATGAACGCGCGCGGCTTCTTGCCATCTTTCGGCCACAGCGGCATCCATCCGTTCTTGACCGATTCCTGGATGTACCACTCGATCTTCTTTCCGTTGTAGAGATGGGGGTCTTTGTTCGTGGAATGCACGTAGCTCCAGAGCGTAGTGTTCTGGAAACGCTGCTTCTTGCGGGTCTCGGGAAAGGCGAACTTGAAGAATCCCTGCTCTGGCCATAGGCGTTCCTGCCCGACGTAGTGATTGAATCCACCGCCGTTCTTCCCGGTGTTTCCGGTGAGGGCAACCAGCAGGATGAAGGAGCGGTTGGTCAGATCGTTGTGGAACCAGTGGTTGGTTCCAGCGCCGTGGATGATCATCGCCGGCTTGCGCGTACCCAGTTCTTTGGCAAAGAGTTCGATCTCATTCGCAGGCAGGCCGGTGCGCACTGCGACTTTGTCCACTGTGTATCCGACGATTTCTTTCTTCAGAAGTTCGAAAACCGTTGTGACTTCGGCGGTCTTGCCGTCGGCGAGTTGCACGTGAAAGGTGCCCGTCAGCGCAGGGTCGGCACCATTGAGTTGGATGGTCTTTTGCTCCGATCCCATCGAACCCGGCGTAGGAACAGCGCGTTGCTGCTTCGTGTCCCAGAAATAGAAGATGTCTTCCTTGCCACCGTTCTTAAGATCGGACTCGCGGAGGAAACGGTTCGTGCCCGAGAGCACGAGCAGAGGCATGTCGGTTTGTTCCTTCACGTACGGCACATCGATGAGGTTTTGATCGATGAGCAGCTTGGCTACGCCTAGCGCGAGAATGCCGTCGGTGCCGGGATTGATGCGGAAGTACAGATCGGCGTGGATGGCGCTGGAGTTGTAGTCCGGTGAAAAACACACGATCTTGGCCCCGTTGTAACGAGCTTCATAGGCAAAATGCGCATCGGGGATGCGGGTCTGCGAGATATTCGATCCCCAAAGCACAATGTATTTCGAATTGAACCAGTCGGCGCACTCACAAGATTCGGTCTGAACACCCCAAGTCAAGGGCTCGCCGGGGGGTAGGTCGCAGTACCAGTCATAAAAAGAAAGGAAAACACCACCGATGTAGTGAGCCAGGCGCGAACCGGCACAGAAACTGACCGGGCTCATGGCGGGGATGACACTGAAGAAGGAATTGGTATCCGGACCGTAGTTGTAGATGTTGTCGAGCAGTTTTTCTGCAACCATCGTGAGAGCTTGGTCCCAGGTAGCGCGACGCCACTTGCCTTCACCACGTTCTCCGGTGCGAATGAGCGGGTAGCGCAGGCGCTGCGGACTATAGACATATTCGGTAAAGCAGCCGCCCTTCTGGCAGCCTCGGGGGCTGTAGTCGGGCAGGTCGGCGTTGATACGGGGATAGTCGGCGGCCTGCTCTTCCCGGACCATAACGCCATTGCGTACGTACACCTTCCACGAGCAAGAACCGGTGCAGTTAGCGGAATGCGTGGAGCGGACGACTTTGTCCCACGTCCAGATCTTGCGGTAGAAGTCTTCCCATCCGCGATAGGGATAGCTCCGCAGTGGATCAAAGTCCCCCGTCAGCGTAGTCAAGACGGGCTTCTCTTTGCGCGAGCAACCGGGGATGGCGAGGGTGGCGGCCGTCATGGCGGCGGCTTGAATAAAATTGCGCCGCGAGAAAGGTTTCTCAGGTTTGTTCTTGTCGCTCTTCTTTTCGTTCATGGCTTGCCTCCCGAAGGAGTTCCCGAAGTTGCGTTCTGCGACATCGCTTTCTGACTCTTTGCTTCTCCGAGTGTCCGCAGATAGGCGAGCACGTCAGCGGTGTCCTGATCACTGAACGCCGGCGCCTCGGTACGCTGGAAGGCAGGCATTGCGGTTCCGATGCGGCCGTTGCGGATGGTGCGGAGGATGAATTCGTCGGCGGCAGCCTGTTGGAACACCGGGTTGCCGATCTCGGGTGCCATTCCACCGCGACCATTCATGCCGTGGCAGCCACCGCAGTTTCTCAGGAAAAGAGACAGACCGTTGCTGCCATCCCCGTGGAGCGTCAGCGCTGTCATCGCAGGAGGTGCCAGGGCGCCCGCACGGAGATACTCAATCACTCCGGTGATTTCTTCGCGCAGCAGTCCGCCGGCGTGCGGACCCCAAGCCGGCATCTGTGTGCCGGGGCGTCCTTGTTCGATGTTGGCTTGTAGATATTCGCGAGTTGCAGTTGAGATCAGCGAGACACCGCGAATCGCCGGAATAAAGCGGCTGAATTTCTTGTCCCAGCGTGTGTAAGTACCGTTGCCGTGGCAGGCAGTGCAGTACTGCCGATAAACCTGTTCTCCGGTCAGGGGTGTGGGATGGAGCGCTCGGTATTTCTGCTCGATCTTGTCGGGCGCGAGATAGCTTTCAGGGACATCGCGCTTCCATTGAGAGAGCATGAAAGTAGTCAGAGCCAGCGCTTCTTGCCGAGTGACGGTTGGATTGCGCATCAGGCTGTCGGGAACCACTCCGCCGGGATCGCGAAAGTGCGCATTGTGCCAAGCCCAGGTGGTGTGCGGAGGCCTCAGGTTCGTCATGATGAGCTGGTGCTTGGTCTTCGCGCCTTCATTGTCGAGCGCTGGACCGAGCGCCCCGCCGCGTCCACCAAGCTTGTGGCAGGACCCGCAACTTTTCTCCCGATAGAGCCTCATGCCCACGGTTAATAACGGGATCTGATCCGGTGGCAACTTCTCTGCGTCGTGGCAAGTGACGCAGGTCGACTCGGTCATCTCTGGTGGAAACAGGGGATAGTCCCAGAACACGTCGTCGGCTTTGGCTTCGCGGAACATCAGCGCCGCGCCCTGCCCGTGGTGGCAGACGGTGCAGCCGAAGCGATCTACGGGATGCTTGTCGAGGATATGCCCCGGATGTGTACGGTGCGGTTGCTCGACATCGGCCATGCGCGGATCGTCGACGCCGTTATGGCAGGTGACGCAGCGATCCACCGTGCCGAGCGCGGGGATGCTGGCCTGCTTCATCTCTACGCGGAACTTGGCGAGCAGTTCTCGGCCGCGATCGTCGGTGGCTTTCTCGCGAAGAATGTTGCGATATTCCTGTTGCACGGTCCGCCACTGCGCCAGATAGTTCTCGCGCACCGCGGCACCGACCAGATAGACGACGGTGACGACGCTCGCCACCAGCAGGAGCCAGCGATAAATCCGGGATGGGTCTTTCATCGCATTCTCCTCAGTGCGCCGGCCATTGCGAAGGCCACCAGTAAAAGTGCCAGTTGGGCCCGCGATGGACCGTCGCAAAGTAGGTCAGCAGAGTGAACCCAACCAGAAAGCAGGTGAATAATGAGACGGCTGCCAGGCGCACCGAATTTTTGCGCTTCAGAATGAAGAGCGACCAGGCAGCAAAGATCAGGACAAACAACGAACCGGGGTTAATCACGATGATCCAGAGCTGCTGAATGTTGGGAAACCAGTTTCGTAACCAACCGTAGTTGACCGTGAAAGCAAGCATGCCGACGGTCACAGCGCAAGCAAAGAACAAGGATTGCCAGAACACCGAGCGCTCGTGGCTGGTGCCGAACCACGTGCCTTCGCCTCCAGGACGGCGATCTAGAAACGGAATCAGCGCAAGTCCGACCAGGACGATCATGGGAATCAACATGCCTCCCATGAACGCCGAATAGGAGACCAGTTCCTGAAGCCCCAGGAAGTACCAAGGCGCCTTCGCGGGATTCTCCGGAATGGCGGCGTTCGCGAGTTCTTTCAGCGGCGCATCGCTATAGAAAGCTAGGATCAGCGTGACCGCCACCGTCACCATGAAGACCGAGAGTTCCGCCCAGAACAAGTGCGGCCAACTCATCACCGTGTTCTCGGGCCCGCGATTCACCGGTGGACGCTTGCCTTTCACTAAAGCCATCAGGCCATAGGTTTTCGTGGCCAGCGGCTGGAATACCGGGCGCCTTTCTCCGCCCCACTCGGCCAGTCCTCCGGGCGGGTCTTCCGGTTTGGCCAAGCCGCCATCTTTGCGGATGCGCCAGAAGTGCACGCCTAGCAACGTAACCAGTGCGAGTGGGAGAACGAAGACATGCAGAACGTAGAAGCGAATCAGCGCGTCCTGGCCGACATAGTTCGCGCCCAGCAGCAACCGCTTCTGGAAGCCACCAGGGTCAACAAACTTCGTAATGCCGATCGCGTCAGTCAGTTCGCGCGGAGAGTTGGCGATGTTCGATCCGATCGTAATCGCCCAGTACGCCAGTTGATCCCAAGGCAGCAGGTAGCCGGTGAAGCTCAGCGCCAGAGTGATCACCAGCAGCCCCAGCCCGACCAGCCAGTTGAATTCTCGCGGCTTCTTGTAACTCGCGGTAAAGAAGACCCGCGCCATGTGCAGCAAGACCACCAGCACCATCAATTGCGACGCCCACCGATGAATATTGCGGATGAAGCGTCCCGTGGAAACTGTGAAGTGAATATCTTTGATCGATTGATAGGCGAGATCGGTCGAGGGCTTGTAGTAGACCATTAGCAGCACGCCGGTGATGAGGGTGATTAGGAAACTGGCTGTGGCCGCCAAGCCGAGACCGAAGGTGAGCGTAGGTTTAAGCGTGCGCACGTGGACCCGGACGCTGTGGATGTGCAGAAAAAGGTTATGAAATGTGGCCTGCGATTCTTCGCGCTCCGATTCGGGCTCCTTCCCCAGCCGGAAGCAAGAGTCCTTTACCGTCTGAGGGAGTTCGTGCAGGTTGTGCAGGAATTCTTTGGTTGCGGTCTCTGCCACGGTGTACCTCCTACACGCGGTAGTGCGTGCCCTCCGGGACTTCGTTGTCTGCGTTGACGATCAGATCACCGTTGGCCCCGCGACTGACTTCGAGCCAAGGCAGTGGTCGCGGAGCCGGCCCGCCCACGACGCTCCCTTTGCTATTAAAGCGGGAACCGTGACAGGGGCAAGCGAACCCATCCTTGGATCGAGCCACGGTGCAGCCTAAGTGTGTGCATGTGCTCGAAATCGCATAGAAGCCTTCGTCGTCGCGAAAGAGCACGAGGTTCTGGTCGGCAAACGGAGTTTCGCTTCCAGCGGAAAACTGCTCCGGCGGCCCGAGCTTGAAGCGGCGCACAGGGCCGGGCAGCACCGCGGGGTTCGGCAGGCGGAGCATACCGACAGCCGCTGTTCCCAATGCAACAAAGAAGCTTCCCACCGACGCCAAGCTCAAAAAGCTGCGCCGGCTAACACGGGGTGGATCTAAACGGGACATGGCTTCCACTCCTTGGCAAAACTGAACTGTTCAATGGTGATGGCAGTGGTTGGACAGCGCTGCGCACACAATCCGCAGCGGATGCAGCGTTCTTCATCCTTAATGATGGCGGAGAGGTCGGTAGGATCGAGGTTCAACTCGCGCGTGGCGGTCTCAAGTTCGGGCGTAAGTGTCAAACGGTCGAACGTCACCAGCTTCAGACATATGGTGGGACAGACATCCACGCAGCCGCCGCACAAAATACAACGTTCTCCGTCGAAGATGGTGTTGATGCCACAGTCGAGGCAGCGGCCGGCTTCGGCGCACGCCTGTTCCTCGTTGTATCCAATCTCGACGAGTGCGGTCGGACTCTTCAGGCGCTCTTCTGCTGCGAGCGTGGGAATGTGCAGGCGTGAACGCCGCTCGTAGTGTTTCTCGCGATGATAGTGGTCAATGGGGTAGTGAAACTGGACCTCTTCCGGCGCGATCTCCTTACCGCGTAGGTAACGATAGACCGAACGGGCCGCCTGCTTGCCGCTGGCAATGGCATGGATCATGAGCCGGGGCCCGTAGGCAATGTCGCCCGCAATGAATGTGCCCGGCGCCGTGGTCGCACACGTCGCGGGATCATTAATGATCTGCTGCGGCGATCGCATCTCGATCCCGTCGCGTTGGGCGTCGATAAAACTAAGGTCAGCAGACTGCCCGACTGAGAGCAGAACAGTGTCGCCCTCGATCTCGGTTGTAACCGACTCCTCGAATTTCGGAGCGAAGCGTTTGTTCTCGTCATACACTTGCGTGCACCGGGCAAACTTCACGCCGCGCACAAACTTCTGGCCGTTCCTCTCATCGACCAAGACTTCTCTCGGCCCCCAACTGTTGTGGCGGGAAACCCCCTCTTCCTGGCCCTCCAGGATCTCCACCGTGTCGGCAGGCATCTCTTCGAGAGATTCCAGGCATACCAGATTCACCTGCCGCACTCCCGCCATACGGGCCGCGGTACGCGACACGTCATACTCTTCCTGGCGCAATACTGTGCGGGCGACGTCGTAAGCAACATTGCCGCCGCCGATCACAATCACCCGCTGCCCAAGTGAAACCTCTTTGCCCAGTGACACATCGCGCAGAAAATCGACTCCACCCATCACGCCAATAGCGTCGGCGTTGGGTATGGGGAGCGCCCGCGAGCGCTTCGCGCCACAGGCGATGATTACGGCCGCAAAGTCGCGCCGAAGATCTACAAAGCTGACATCCTTCCCGACCTGTGTGTTGCAGCGGATCTCGACGCCAAGGGACTGAATTACTGCGACCTCTGCCCGGATCAAATCGCGGGGCAGACGATATCCAGGAACGCCGGTGTACAGCATGCCCGCAGGCTGCGGCTCCATCTCAAAGATCGTGGGGCGGAATCCCAGCAGGGCTAGATCGTGTCCGGCGGCGAGACCGGCGGGACCAGAACCGATGATCGCGACTCGTTCTCCGGTTGGTTTGGGAAAGTCGGCGTTCGCCAGGAACTCAAGCAGGTGGCTGAGTTCTTCAACGTCGTCACACTGACGCGTTTCCGTCTTGTTCTTTAGATAGGGGAACGGTTCGCGCTCAGCATCCGTGCGTGCATCACTACCGAATTTTTCGCAGACGAAGCGCTTGAGAGCGCGGATGGAAATCGGCTGATCAATGGTTCCTCTACGGCAAGCCGCTTCGCACGGCGCACCGCAAATACGGCCGCAAAGGGACGCTAAGGGATTCGGGCCACGGGCAATCAGATACGCTTGTTCGTAGTTCCCCGCTGCAATTGCCCGCACGTAACCGCGAGCATCGGTGTGAACCGGACAGGCATACTGGCACTTGATCTGTTCGCGCCAATAGCCGTGGTCCGCCACTCGGACGTTGTAGCGTGGTTCGTCCACTTCTCTCGCCTACTGTCCACAGATACGCAACAGTCCACCTTATGCAAGGGGACAGGGGCAGTCTGTGACCAAAGTTACGATTTCGAATCTGTTATTGCGCCTGTCCCATTTCCTATCCGTGTGCTTTCTTTGATCTTTGCTTGCGCTGACTTTTCCATAAGAGTGAATGGGCTATAAGATTAAGAACAAAGCCACGGAAGGGATTGGTCTTGCCGACTTGCTTCTTTGCCACGGATTTGCACGGACAGACCGACCGGTACGACAAACTACTTTCGTCAATCGTCACGGATCGCCCCGCTGCGGTGTTCCTTGGTGGAGACCTGCTTCCGCGTTCAGCGTTTTCAGCACTTCAATCTGGACAGGTGGACTTCGTTCACGAGTATCTAGTCCCGACTTTCACAAGAACCCGCGATGCCTTAGGAGTGAAATATCCCGAGATATTCCTCATCCTCGGCAACGACGACCCACGTCGTTGTGAGGAAGACTTCGTTGCGGCGGCAGCCAATGGCCTCTGGCACTACGTCCACGAGCAGAAGAGTGTCTTGGGGGATTTCGCAATTTATGGCCTTTCCTACGTCCCGCCGACCCCATTTCTGCTGAAGGACTGGGAACGTTACGACGTTTCCCGGTACGTCCCGCCTAGCTGCGTCTCTCCGGAGGAGGGCAGCAGAACCGTGCCAACGGAAGAAAGCGAGATCAAATGGGCCACGATCCAGAAAGATCTCGCTTCCCTTGTGGGAGAAGACCCTCTCGATCGCGCTGTACTTCTCCTCCACACTCCACCGTGCGATACGCCGTTAGACCGAGCGGCACTCGATGGGAAGACTCACGAGCACGTTCCGCTGGATTTGCACGTGGGCAGCATCGCAGTGAAGCGGTTTATCGAGGAGCGGCAACCGCTGCTAACGTTGCACGGTCACATACATGAAGCAGCGCGTTTAAGCGGAGAATGGAAAATCCGGATCGGTCGATCCGTCTGCATAAACGGTGCGCACGATGGCCCAGAGTTGGCGCTGGTGCGTTTTGATCTGGAGTCACCCGAGGCTGCTACTCGGGATCTGCTCTAGGTTGAAGTCGGCGAATCTTTCATGGGCAGCTTACGCGCGGGATCTGTGACTGCGTCGATCTTGACGGCGAAGCTCGAACGTTCCTTGATGTCTTTGTCCGAAACGAGGTGCACGTCCAGTAGACCATCGGTGCGATAGCCGGTCCGTAGGAAGTTGACTTCGGCGAGGCAGCGGCTCCAACCTTCGAGCCAGAGAATCAGTTCTTTCCTCTGTTCTTCGTTCCCTTGAACATGCAAAAGGATGTCGATGTCGCTGGCCGGCCCTGCGGTTGCGTTCTTCGTACTACCAATTAGGTAAAAGGCATTCACGCCGAATTTTTGCGGATCGAGATCCGCTGCAATCGTCTGTGCCATACGAAAACGCCAGCGCCAGTGGTCGTTTGTCCCCCGATCAATGGACTCAGCTTCGGGTTCGACGGACCCGATCTTCTGCTGCGGGGATGCCAGGAACCCAACTGCTTGGTCCAAATCGGCATTCATCAGCACGCGCAGGATGAGTCCTCCCGTTTCGAGCGGTACGTCAGTTACCCGAAGCGTCTCCGCAAGGCGCGAGAATTCCGGGAGCACCTCCTCAAGTACATTGCGGGATCGTCGAAAGAACAGTTCGTTAAACACTGTCGTTGGATCGTCCGGGTAGAGCGGCAAGTAACGGATCGAGGCCTCTACAAGGTCTTGAAAAAAGTGGGTTCCGAATGACAACTCCGGCAGGTAATTTCCTCTCTGGCGTGCTACTTCGATCAACATTGCCGCGTTGTTAATATCCGAGTAGGTCACTGGAACACCGAGTTTGATGTCTCCGCGGCTGCCCCAGCGTCCAGGCCCGACTAGGATGAACTGGCGTTTTGGCAGCAGCTTATTGAGTCTGCCAACTGCGCGCCCTACATCGCGCATGGCCGACTGATCAGGGAGTTGGCTATAGCCCTCGAGATCCACGTACACAATGTGCGTAATTTCCGGCACCTTGCCGTTTGAAACAAAATGGGCGGCCGAGAAGATGACCTTGTCCGACGGCAGGTTCTGCGGGATTGCGACTGGAACCGCGTCAGCGCCATAGCTCTGGGGTCGGCACTGTAGCAAGTAGAAATCCTTCCCATCGTAGGCGAACTCCATGTCTACTGGGGTTCCCAGCTTGGATTGCAGAAGGTGCAGCAATTCGCGGATGCAGCTTACGAAGGGAGTCTTCCGAATCAGTCCTTCAAAAGTGAAGACTGCATCCTGAGAACTGAAATCAGGCATCGGTCCGATGATTGGCTCGATCCGGTCATGGCTCACGAGCGACACCAGATTGCGAATCTGGGGATATGTGGCGCCAGAAGTGCGCAGGAGTTCCGCGACGTCGACCGTCTCGAAAGCATTGGTTTCCAGATTGACAAGATCGATGCGCTTCGGCGAATACCGGAACACTTCGTCAGCCGTGACATTGACACGCAAACTCGGCTGGCCCGGAGCGATGAGCACCGGGTAGTCGTCGGCTACGCGATCCACAGCACGCGTTCCCAGCCCAGGTACCAGCCTTATCAGGCCATCCTCACGCTTTATGCGGGCAGACCATCGGAACTCATTGTTGCTGAATGCGACTCCAGAGCACGCCGGCAAAAAGTACTTGCCGACGGTCTGTCCGACGACCTCCTGAATCATGACCCCCATTTCTTCATGGACATCCAGAAGACCTCGCTCGGCACGGTATTCGGTGGGATCCGGCCCGAAGATCGAGGCGTACACCTCGGCGATAGCGTCCATCAATGCAGCCAGTCGCTCTTCCTTACTCCCGCAGTTCCCCAAGAACAGGCTCTTGTACTTTCCGGAGAAAGCCGATCCGGGACGGTCCTCCAGCAAACTGGAGCTGCGGACAATCACCGGCCCATCACCGAGATCATCGAGTGCGAGTGCGAGCCCCTTGGCAAATTCTGATGGGAAAGACGATCTCTTAAACAAGGCCACAAGGTGCGGGTATTCCTGCCGAACCTGGTCGATCTCCATGTATTTCCGGTTGAGAACGTCCTCCAGATCGTTATGGTGCACGAAGTCCTGAATCCAATCGGAGGTGAGATACCAAGTTCTGGGCACTTTCACTTCGCGCAGAAGTGCGCTCGCTTCAGGGGCTTTGTCGATGATCTTCTTGGCCAGGAACAAACCGGCACTCTTACCGCCCAGCTTCCCATGGCAGGCAGGGGGGTAGATGACCTTACCCAACAGATCATAGAAATCCTTAACGTCGATGAACTTCTTGGCGACGTTGATGAAGTCGAGACTTTCAGAAAAGAAGCGACGAATGAGCGAGACCCGTAAACCCTTCTGGGTATAGAGCGAAAGTTCGTCCTCCTCAACACCGATGTGGCGATAACGCTCGACACACTCCATGACCTCTCCCAGAGAAGTGTCCTGGTTTTCAAGCGCTCGCACCAGAAAACTGGCCTTGTCCTCTTTGATCCATCGAGTCACGCAATTAAGGATCTCGGCCTCGCTCAAATGCTCGCCGGCGATCCGGAGTGCCTGGCTTGTCAAGTCAGCGGAATGGCCGGCGGCGTCATGAGGAAGAGGCCGATTTTCATCGGTGGTAATGCCTGGTTCGCGAGGCGAGATCGCCCCTCCGCTCCGAAGCAGTTCCCTAGCCTCCTCGACTCCGCTCCAACTCAGGTGATTGATCAATTTGCGCGAAATCCGCTTCAACAGGGCGGGGTCCGTTTCGCGCAGAAACTCGACCACAACACGCCACTCCCCTTGAGCCGATGCTGCATCGGCTGCCGACCAACCCTCGAATGCGGCTCTTAGCCGCCGTTGCGTGACCGCGCTTGCGATTCGCTCTGCGATCGTCCCAATCAGCCTGCGTTCTTCCTTCAGGAACGGGCCTTCGTCGGACCGCGGCAGTTCCCTCCGATAAAACACTTCAACCGCTCCAACCGTCTGACCCTGCACAACGATGTCGGCCTTTTGAACCCATCGTGTTTCTTGGAAGTCCGGCTGCTGAATTGCGAGATTCTCAAACAGGATTCGAGCCTGACAGTCAGGTGGATATTGCCAGCCTGGCGGCAGGACCTCGATGATGTCACGAAAAATCTCCTCAAGAGGTCGGCCTGACTGGCTCAGGAGTTCGCCCACCTGGTACAGACAGTTCAATTCCTTGGCCCGCTCCTGCAAAGCATGCAGCATGGTCCCGAATTGCGTCTCGTCCGGTTTCACTTTTTCTCTTGGCCTGTATTGTTCCGGGAGTGCGACAAGATGATTCCCCGCGCTGTTCTCCCATCGACGCGCACCGAGAGCCTATCTGGCGGCCGTACGTGGCGGATCAGTGCTGTCTCATGCACGACAGGCTGCAAGTTCAGCCAATCCCAATTGATTCCAAAGTTGCTCCCCTGTTGCACCATGAAATAGCTTGCCCGAAAGCTCGATAGATTGTGAAAGAAGTGCGACCCTTGACTCAACTCCACATTCATTTCTGGCAGTGTCGTCTCCACGATCGCTCGCGCCCCTGAGATTTGGCTCCAGTTAACCGGTATCCCCAGCGACGAATGGGAACTACCCCAGCGCCCGAAACCAATCAGCAGGAAGGGCCGCTTCTGATCCCGGAGTTTACGGTTGATCGATTCCAACTCTTCTGCGATAGCAGGCGTGTGCATTGAGGAAAATTTGTCGGGTCGCACGAAGACAATATCCTGCATGTCATCCTCGGTACCATTGCCCATCACCATGTCCGACGCAACTATGGCGTACGGATCGGAGAGGTCCTCGACCGTGACATCTACCACCTGATCGGAAACCACCATGGAGCGAACCTGCAGAAAACCCAGACGCACTCGAGGCCGTTCCCCGAGTCGTCCCTGGAACGTGAGGGCGAACTCGATCTCGATCTTGGCGGCGACGGCCTTCTCGGCGGCGATGAGCAGAGTCCTCACGAGGTCGTTCAGGGGAAACTGCTCTTGTACGAGAAGTGGAGCGAAATTTAAGACCCGCGGTCCCCGAGATCCAATTCCAGGGATAACGCGGTCGCGTTCCGGATCGTAGGTTGAGGCGAGCAAATACAAGGCATCGTCAGCTTCGGCATCGGCTAGACTCGCGCGCACCATGTATTCAGTTTCGCTGATTGGATTGTAAGCGGGGGGCTTGCCCATGTTAACTGCCCAAAACTCGGTTTGGGTGCCCTTCAGCAGTTCTCCTACGGAATCGAAAGGCGGTGGCTTCTTCGGATAGGCAGGTGAAAACGTCCAGGCTATGCCGCCGTCCACGATGGTCTTTCCTAACCCGAGTGCCAGAGTGACTATACCCTCTTCAGGACGGGCGGGTGCAAAAGCGTAGAAGTTATAGGAACGCGCCACACCCGAAATGTCAGGATAGAAGCGGTCCCTTCGGCGCTGGCCGACCACTTCCTGGATGATCACCGCCATTTTCTCTTCGCCTGGATTTGTCCCAGTTGTACGAAGGTAGTCTCGCGCCTCGCGAAAGTAGGTCGACGCGTACACAAATTTGATGGCCTCCACCAGCCGACGAAATCGTGCATCCGGATCGGGCTGGTTGTTGGGGATCATTTTGGTGGCGTAGACGCCGGCAAAGGGACGCTCCAACGCGTCCTCCAGTAAGCTCGACGACCGAATCGCGAGAGGGCTCTTGACCTGAACAATCAGCGCGCGGAGATCGCCGAGCAGTTCAAACGGAAGATCACCCTTCTGAAAGGCATGGGCGATGCGGTCGTCGGACATTTCGTCGAAGCGCAGTTCGCCAAGATTGTTTTGCGCTATGAACTCATCGAAACAGTCCGTCGCAATGACGGCCATGGCCGGAACATTGATCTCAACGTCAGGGAAAGACGTGGGGTCGATCTGCTTTGCTAGGAGATCCTTTACAAATGCCAATCCGCTGGCTTTGCCGCCGATTGCCCCTGAGCCGATCTGGGTGCAGCGAAAGGTGCCGTCCCAGAACTTGCGGTCGAAGACCGGCAACTCAGCAACGAGAGGCTTCAGACTGCTCATCGACACCTCCCACCGCATCGCAGCGGATGCTGACGTTTCACCGCGCGGGCTAGGCTGGCCCGTCTATCGTGAAGCTGGCGACTGCCCGTTACACCCAGCCGCGTTCGTGACACGCTTTGGCCACGCGGCCGATCGCGATGGCGTAAGCAGCATCTCTCATGTACAACTTCTCCTGGCGAGCCAGATCGGAGACTGCAAAGTACGCAGAGGTCATCTTAACGTCGAGCTTTCCGAGGACCTCATCTTTCTCCCAGAAGTAGTTCATGTTGCTCTGCACCTGCTCAAAATAGCTGCAGGTCACGCCGCCCGCGTTCGCCAGAAAGTCGGGGATCAACAAGATCCCGCGTTTCTGAATCTGAGCGTCGGCTTCCGGTGTCGTCGGACCGTTTGCGCCTTCAGCGATGATGTGCACGCGGGGGCTAATCCGGCCAACGTTACGCGCCGGTGATCTGGTTTTCCATCGCCGCGGGAATGAGAATGTCGACATCTTGCTCTATCCATGCCTCTCCCGGTAGCACCTCGTATCCAAGTTCCTTGGCTTTCACTTTATTGATCCCGCCGAAGTGGTCTGTGATCGTCAATAAATGACCGAGATTGATTCCCTCACTCTTCCGGTAGGTGTAGGCACACTGGTCCGCTTGATCCCAGCAGCAAACAGAGATCACTCTTCCTCCGAGCCGCTGGTAGAGTTCGATCGCGTAGTGGGCCACGTTGCCAAAGCCTTGCACGCTTGCCTGGGTATTCTCGGGGCGCATGCCCAATTCTTTGAGCGCCTCGCGCAGCGTAATCACGACGCCATAGCCCGTAGCCTCGGTTCGGCCAAGCGAGCCACCCATGCCGACGGGCTTCCCGGTGATGAAGCCGGGGAACCGGCCACCGTGGATCTTCTCAAACTCATCGAGCATCCAGAGCATGTGTTGCGCATCTGTCATCACATCCGGGGCCGGTACGTCGCTCACCGGTCCGACATCCTTTGCCACTTGGCGCACCCATCCACGGCAAATCTGCTCCTGTTCCCGGGCGCTTAGATTATGCGGATCACAGATCACCCCACCTTTCGCCCCGCCGAGCGGAATATCCACCACCGCACATTTCCACGTCATCCACATTGATAGGGCACGTACCGTATCGATCGTCTCCTGCGGATGGAAGCGGATGCCACCCTTGCCCGGTCCGCGGGCGTCATTGTGCTGCACTCGGAAACCTCGGAAGACCTTCACCATGCCGTCGTCCATGCGCACTGGAATAGCAAACTGGTACTCCCGTAGCGGATAGCGCAGAAGATCTCTTGTAGCCGAGTCGAGCCCAAGGTATTCGGCTACTTTATCGAACTGCGCTTGTGCGATCTGAAATGAATTGAACGCCTTGGAGGACCTTCTGGCAGGCGAGCCAGGAGCCACTTTCGAAGCTTGCTTTTCGACGCTGATCGGTGCCGTCAGTACGCTCTCCGACATGGTTTTTCTCCTTGTTCTCTTACAGCCTACTCTAATTATCGCCCTCGTAATGGGAGGGTCCAGTGTGATCGTGCGCACGTCATCTGGTGATCCATACACTGCGCATTAAATCTATTCAGTCGAGAAGCAGTTCGGTGCGGGTGAAGGTGGAAAGAATGAGGATGACGAATAATTCGATCTGCTGCTTAACATCTGAAGGTCCGCCCTATCCAGCAGTTGCTCTACTGCCGGTGCAGGATCGAATGAGTCCGCTGAATCGCAGTACGAAAGTGCTGGACGCGAGCTCACGCAGCTTTGGTAGCGTAGCAATTTTTCAGCCGCCGTGAAACCGGCCATTCTAAACGTGGACGGCGAGAACGGGGCACGGCCCCAACTGCATCACGCGATAGGTTGTCGAACCAAATACTGCTAAATCCAGGGCGCCACGTCCTCGCACTCCCATAGCCACCATGTCGGCCTGCGTTTCCAGTGCTAGTTGAATGATTTGCTGGTACGGCTTTCCGATGCGTACTGCTGTCTTAGTCTTGAGGGTCTTGCGTCCCTCCGGCGGAATCAGTTTTTCGAGTTGATCTTTTGTTGTTTTGATGGCGTCGTCCGTCTTAGCCCGGCTCGGGACCTCCTCCAAAACATGCAGCAGAGTGAGCTCCGCCTCGTACTCCTCGGTTGCAGAGATCGCATATTTCAAAGCCGTCTCGGAATTCTTGGAGAAATCCGTACAAAAGGGAATCCGCGTCAAGCGGTGAACCTGGCCATGCTTCTGACCTTCGGGCATCGAATCACGCGGGGCGTTACTTACTACCAGTTACCGGGCAGGGAGCCGTGCGCATCACCCGGTTGGTGACCGACCCCAGCGTTAGTCGGTCATACCCTCGACCGCCGTGCGTTCCCATGACTACGACGTCTGCTTTCTGAGCTTCCGCAAATGACAGAATAGAGTCCGGGGCGGATCCCATTTGCACCATGAGTTTCGGACGAATTTCGCTGTCAGTGTGGTGTTTTACGAATTTCTGCAACTCCTCCCAGCCGTTCTCTCGAAGCGCCGAGCAGAATTCATCGTAGAGTTGCGCAGAGGCAGCAAAGCCGGCAGAAGGATGTCGCCATAGCTCTACGATATGCTGCGCTACCAACTTCGCTCGATAGTGCTCGGCCACCGACAGTGCATAGCGATATGCCCGTACCGAGAACTCTGAGAAATCAATGGGGCAAAGGATGAGTTTAATCTCCATCAAGGTCCTCCTTAACCGCGTCGATTTAGATCCAATGCGCTGCCCAATTCGTCCCAAGCTGGTTCAGTGATGTTTGATGAAAGACCCGTCTTGCAGTTCTTCCATCGCTTCGCGTAGCTGTTCTTGCATGTTCGTCACAATCGGGCGATACCATGCAATGGGCTCCTCAATCGGCTTGCCCGATACTAGCAGGAAGCGGATACCCTCATTCCCGGCGCGAACGGTGATCTCGTTGCCTCGATCGAAAAGCACTAGCGAGTGGTTACCGACGTCGTAGAGGGGCGGCGGATCGGCCTTCTCGACCCTCTCAGTAAGAACGGCACGAGGGGAGGAGTAGTCACGGAACGTGCCCGAGCCCGCAAACACTTAGGATTTTGAGCGGCCTCCGGGTCCGACTCACTTTTGCTCAGAGCGCTTTCGGTTCACTCGACTAGAGTCCTATTGTATATCGTGTCGCGATATACTGCTATTGATTGGAGGGTCGAGTGCGTTCTGGAACAGGAGTAAACCTCGGGATTCAGTCATGATTCCCTTCGATGCGGCACACGCCGCGGTGCACTACCCAAAGGATCGCCGCTTCCGGATTTGGGTTCGCCCCTCCATTCTCATCGGAATCGCAGCCGTGGTTCTGGCCGCGGTCCTCGCCTCCTGGATTGAAGTTGCGATAGGCGGTCTGCCCGCCGTTCCCCCGGTGCCTCAGATTTATCCCAACAACTTCGTTGGACCGCACGGGTTCCCGCTCTGGGTGCGCTACTGCCATTTTTTCAATTTCTTCTTTGTGATGCTGCTGATTCGAAGTGGCCTATCGATCCTGTTCGATCATCCTCGTCTCTATTTCAATGATGACTGTACTCCGGGAAGCGAATGGATCCGTTTGACGCCCCTCAAAGTTCCGCGCGACCGCATCTGGACTGCAAAAGACGATGCCCGCTATCTTTCGCCGATCATCGGCACGCCCGGTTACAGACACACGATCGGCGTCGCGCGGGTTTGGCACTTCATCGACGTTCACGGATTCATCTTCACCGGCATTCTCTTCATCATCATGCTGTTCGATACCGAGCAGTGGAGGCGGATCGTCCCTACGTCGTGGATGGTTCTTTTGCAGGCTTGGAATACGTGGGTGCACTACGCGACGTTCCATATGCCGGCGGAGCCAAACGGCTTTTATGGCTACAACGCCCTGCAGCAGATTGCCTATTTCACTGTCGTCTTTGTCTTCGGACCCTTGGCCATTGCGACGGGCATCGCCATGTCACCGGCGGTGGTGAACCGCTTTCCCTGGTACGCCAAGATATTTGGCGGCAGGCAGTCGGCGCGATCTATCCATTTCCACACCATGCTCAGTTTCTTTGCTTTTCTCGCGGTGCACGTCACGCTAGTTGTGATGACAGGATTCGCGAGGAACATGAACCATATCGTGATCGGAACGGATGATCAGGGGCATATGGGCATGTATCTGGGATTTGTGGGAATTGGTGTGGTTGTCGTCTCATGGATTGCGGCACACTACATTTCATGGAACCGCCCCCGTGGTCTGCAGCACGCACTGAAGTCCGTTACCTACCCCATGCAACTGCTCACGTTGAATCGACTCGTTCCGCGCCAGAACTATTCGGAGCAGGATATCTCGCCGTACTTCTGGCCCAATGGGAAGATGCCGGTGCGAGAGGATTGGAAACGTCTCGCCGAACACGGCTTTCAGGATTTCAAACTGCACGTAGGCGGGCTGGTAGAAAATCCAGTCGTGCTTTCGCTTCCAGATATCGAAAAGATGGGCGTTGTGGAGCACATCACGATGCATCACTGCATTCAGGGCTGGAGTGGCATTGCGAAATGGGGCGGCATTCCGATGCAGAGGCTGATTGACCTCGTGCGCCCGAAACCGGAAGCCAAAGTGGTGGCTTTCTTCTCCTTCGGCGAAGCACTCTACGGTGGCCCATATTACGACACACAGAGCCTGGAGAATGTACTAAAGGCCGAATGCTTGCTTGCGATTCGGATGAATGACCAACGGCTTCCGGACGTGTATGGAGCGCCACTACGGCTGCGTGTCGAGAATCAACTCGGCTACAAGATGGTTAAGTGGATTGAGCGCATTGAATTTATCCAGTCAGAGAAACAGTTGGGCGCGGGAGAAGGGGGGAAGAACGAGGATGATGAGTACTTTGATCTGCTCCCGAACATCTGAGATGACTCGCTCTGTCGTAGCGTAATTACTCTGGTTCGCGAAGAGGTTGCGCTGCGACAGCGGGGGCCTCGCGTGCAAACGTAATGAGGAGATTGAATGCAAAGACGGTGACGGCAGCCATCTCGCAAATCGCGGACGTCGGAAGCCATGACCAGGCAGCGCGAACCATACCTTGATAGGCCAATACTTCTGAGCTGACTCGCAAGAGACAGCCGACTGAAAGCAGCAAGAGAGAGCAGAACATCAGTTTGGTACTGAACAGCAGGCGCATCCCGGAAAATGCCGGAAGCACGCGCTGGCCGATGGCAAACACCATCATAGCCAGGAAGCCAACTGTGAGCGCGTGACGCGAGGCCCCCCAGATTCCGGACGCATCTCGGCTCAGCGCTGCCCAAAGGCTCAGAAAGGCTGCAATTAACGCCCAGATGTAGGCGAGTCGCACGAAGAATGGAAAGCTCACGTGAACCCCCTTCACCTTGGCTGGACGTTCCGCAGGTTCGAACAACCGTAACGCAGTAATGGCAGTGATTAGCCCTGTAAGGGTTAACACCGTGGCAGGCAAAATCGCGCCAGCAAGCGCGAGCAAGACCCCACCCTGAGTTTAAGGCAATCGCTAGGAGTAGAATCCGTCCACGCAGGGGCCGCAAACCAAGAAAGACCGGTAGCCACTTGGCGCTGAATCGATCAGCGCGATACGCATGATCAGGCTGTGCTCGGAGTGAGCTGTTGCCTTGGCAAAGAAGAACCCCGCTTCCAAGATCGTGCCCAGCAGGAACCAAACGAACGAACTGGCAATGAACTTTTCGTACGGGTTGTGCGGCTCGATGGATTGTCGCGCCGTTCGATACAGTAACAGCATGAACATCACGACGGCCGCGATTTCGGTCGCACCCGACAATCCACCGAACACAAATGAAATTGCAGTGGGCGCGGGAGCGAACCAGACAACGTCGCGGGGACGAATTTCTTCGATCGGGCCGCCCCAGCGCTGGACACGACCGCAGCCTGCGGTCACGATCAACGTCTGTCCGAGCGGGTGAGTGTGCCACGCAGTACGGGCACCAGGTTCGAAGGTCACGCCGGCACCAAGAACGCGCGCCGGCGTGGGCGCATCAAAAAGAGGGTCGACACCCACGACAGGGTGGCGGATTGCATGGGCGGCAAAGCGTGCGAGCCGTAAAAGGAGGAAGGTCGTCGTGTCGCGGAATCGCAATGTCGTTTCACCACAGGCTCAATGAGTGTAAACGCCTGGAACTCTCCGGTGTCAGTATCCAGCGCAGCAACTTGCTGAAACTCGGGGTGGAAATCGACTCCTAAATGATCATCGTTCGGCTCCTTTCTCCCGAGCCTGTTGGTTGCGCATTGGCACCACCAACTTTACTCGGGTGCCGAAGCCGACATTGTCATGGAATCAGGTCCTAGCCCCTTGATTTGTGCGGATTTACTTCCGCTTTTTCCGTAGTCTCCTCTTCACGGGTACCTGTCGTCCGGTGATTCATGTCACTGACAGATCGATGAATACCGTGATGAAATTTGTCAGAGAGAGTGTTTCCACTGCACTTTCCATCTGGGAGGAGAGGGCTATGCAATTTCACCTGGAAACAGACGAGCTGAACTCCTTGCGGACGTTTTGTTGGAACAACCCGTCCGACAGTACAGCGAACTTTTGAACAAGGTCTTGGACCGCGACTTGCGATTCGATTCCGGTGAACTCGAACAAACAGCAGACATCCTTGCGGGCAAGAAGCGCAGCCTTAAGGATGAAATCGCCCGACAGCCGAACGCCGCGCTGAAGACGGCACTACAGGGGCAACTGGCGCTGCTGGAACGAGTGCTGGAGAGGGTCAACGAGGCCTGTGTCATGTTTTGAGGGCTGTTCGGGCGACGGCCAGCGCTGCGTCAGCGCCACCTAAAGTGCCGACCAACCTCCCGGGCTTTTTACCGGAGGCTGTGCGATGGCGAAATCTGACTCTCAAAATCCGCATCCCGAAGACCTACTGGAGGCCTTTCGAGTCTTGATCAAGGCGGCAGAAGAAGGCGCTGCCATACCACCGGTCGCCGAGCGCGACCTCAGATCCCTGCACCAGCTGTGCGTGGAAAGGGCGAAGCGTTATTGCGGCAAAGACGGGGTGGTGAGTGTCGATTCAATGGCTCGCGCTTGCAGCCCTGACGCGAACCTGCCAGCGGTTTGGCTACGACACACTGAACTCAGGTCGCTGTACAGACAGGGTCTTCTTGCGGAGTGGCAGCTCGGCACACTTTTGGACGACGCGGTGTTCCGACTGGCCGCAACCATTCCAATGAGCGGAATCCATTTAGACCAACAGGCTTTCATTCGACAGCTACGTGGCCGGACTGCCAGCGTGAACTCCTTCACGGTTCACGCCCCACAAAGATAGTAGGCCAGGTTGAATTTAATTCACGAACTGCTCTGGCATAGTCGTCAGTCGCCTTCTTTAACTCAGTGGTAAGGTGGCTCGGATCTTGCGCGCCGACCTTCTTGAGGGCTTCCAGAACCTCTTGCACCCTCTTCTCGGCTGCTCTTACTTCCTCAATGGTTGACATCGCTATACTGCTCTTTCCCCCTCGGCTGTTCGATCAAAATCGCACGCTACCTATTTTTGCTGAATTGACTCCATATGCTTGGTGATTGCGTCCAACCTTACTTCTCCCCAGTCTTGGTCCGATTCGACCTCATGGAAGATCGGTCGCCAGATTGGCATCTCTCGATCGCCGTGCGGGAGCAGTCCAGGTTCTTTTCCTTCAATGATTTCTTTTACACGCTGGTACGGAAACTTTCCGCCACTTCTTTGTGAGATTAGGGTCAAGTCCGGAACCGGATGCTTTAAGGCAGCTGATGCTGGTCCATGCCCTCGTCCGTCAGCTCCATGACACGCGGCGCAGTGGTATTGAAAAATCTTCGCTCCCTCGACGGTGCTACGCTCCGCCGATATCGTCCTATCCTGGTTCTGAGCTGCCAGCAACAGAACAGCCGGTAGAAGAACCAGGCACAGAAGTAGCATTGACCATCGTTTTTGCCGGTGCATGCGCACCTCCCGGGACGCCCGCTTTTCCGTTAAAGACGTTGGGAGAAAATCCTTGGTCGCCTACGGGGGTGCTGCATCCCAATCGTGGGAACTGCTCTTCAAGGAGGCGAGACCGAGGTTGACAAAATGCTACGCGGAACAGCACATAACGTCAGTGACATGGGTCACATCTTGTGTCGGCAAGTCGGACATTTGGACTGGCATAAAGTGACGCGGCCTCAAGTGGCGAAACATCGCCATTTCACTCATTGACCCGCGCGGGTCAGCCACCTCAATGAGTGTATTCGCCTTCCATGAGAAGGCCGGTCGGAGTCAAGTGAATCTTTGTTTTTTTCTGAGACAAGGGTTTTCTCCCGCCGAGTCGCCACTGTCGCCATGCTTCCATCCGCACTCTCGAGGAGCGATTCGCTTCGCTCGGTGCACATTGGGCGTTCTCGTTTCAGCCGGTGCTGCTATCTGTTTGGCG